>Ga0302348_1000003_pt1 | contig 501744 bp, 467 predicted proteins | sample PhySR1_FD_202177 | JGI IMG/M metagenome (GOLD analysis project Ga0302348, IMG submission 202177) | Leaf surface microbial communities from sunflower plants in UC Gill Tract Community Farm, Albany, California, United States - DLSL S.R1... | ecosystem: Host-associated > Plants > Phyllosphere >...
TGGCGAACAGCTGCTCGTAGTTGCCCAGCCCCGGCACCGGTTCGAGCACGCCGCGCAGGAGCAGGCCGATCAGTGGCGCAAAGAAGAACAGGCCAAGGAACACCAGCGCGGGCAGCAGGTTACGGCTGCCGCGCCAGCGTTGACCCATCCCGCTGCGGCGGGTGGCCGTGCCGGGGGCGCCGGTGCCGCTGGGGGCACCTTGCGCGTTATGCAGGGCGTTGATGGCGACTTTCATTTGACCAACCACTCATTCCAGCGCGCAGCGATGGCCTGGCCGTTTTTCGCCCAGTAGGCGAAGTCCAGCGTGACTTGATCCTGGGCGTAGGCGGTGGGCAGGTTCGGCGCCAGTTCAGGTTTGAGCTGGCTGACGCTGTCGAGGTTGACCGGGGCGTAAGCGGTGAGGTTGGCGAACTCGGCCTGGCCCTTGGCGCTGCTGGCGTTGGCCAGGAACTTCATCGCCGCGTCCTTGTTCTTGGCGCCTTTGGGGATGACCAGAAAATCTGCCATGACCAGGTTCTGCTTCCAGCTTACACCGACTGGTGCGCCGTCTTGTTGCAAGGCATACACGCGGCCGTTCCAGAACTGCCCCAGCGACACTTCACCAGACGCCAGCAGTTGCTGCGACTGGGCGCCGCCGCCCCACCAGACGATATCTTTCTTGATGGTGTCGAGTTTCTTGAAGGCGCGGTCCAGGTCCAGCGGGTACAGTTTGTCGGCGGCTACACCATCGGCCAGCAGGGCCAGTTCCAGCACGCCGGGGCTTGGCCACTTGTACAGGGCGCGCTTGCCGGGGAAGGTTTTGGTATCGAACAGCGCTGACCACTCGACCGGCTTGTTGCTACCAAGCTTGCCTTCGTTGTAACCGAGCACAAACGAGAAGAAGAACGAGCCGACGCCGTGGTCGGAGACGAACCGCGGGTCGATCCGGTCGCGTTTGACGGTGTTGAAATCCAGCGGCTCGAGCAGGCCTTCTGCTGCGGCGCGCAGGGCAAAGTCGGCTTCGACGTCCACCACATCCCACTGCACGTTGCCACTCTCGACCATGGCCTTGAGCTTGCCGTAGTCGGTCGGGCCGTCCTGCACCACCTTGATGTTGCTCTCTTTGGAGAACGGCTCGGCCCACGCCTGCTTCTGCGCGTCCTGGGTCGTACCGCCCCAGCTGACGAAGTTGAGGCTGTCGGCGGCCTGGGTGGCCTGACAGGCCAGGGTCAGCAGGCTGGCGGACAGCACTGCGCTTACACGTTTGCTCAACAGCATGGTTACGCCCTCGTTACTTTTGTTATTCGAGGCGGGTTCTGTCACCCGCCAATATATTCGGGAGCAGCGATTTCAACGATGTGGTGCGGCCGGTTTTGAGTGTAGGAGCCGGCCAGGATTTTAAGGTCTACGGGATATCATATTATGGTATTCCAAACTTTTCGCAAGAGGCATCCGTGTACCGGCGGTCAGCGATTGCTCAAAGCACAGCGGGCTCGAACGGGATGCTTTGCACCACTTCAAGCTCATACCCAGCCAAACCCGCGTACTTGAGCGGCGGCCCCAGATGGCGCAGTTTGCCCACGCCCAGGTCCTGCAGAATCTGCGCGCCGGTGCCGACCTCCGAATAGACCTTGGACTGGCCTCGCTGATATGGCCGCACGGGCTGGGTCAGGTGTGGCACACGCTCCAGCAGCGCTTGCGAAGACTCGTGATTGGCCAGCACAACCACTACCCCGGAGCCTTCTTCGGCGACCCGTTGCAGGGCGGCCCACAAGGTCCAGTTGGCGGGACCGGCGTACTCGGCGCCGACCAGGTCGCGCAGCGGGTCGATTACATGCACACGTACCAGGGTGGGTTGTTCGCGGCGGATATCGCCCATGACCATGGCCATATGCACGCCACCTTCGATCCGGTCTTCATAGGTCACCAGCCGGAAGGTGCCGTGCACGGTGGGCAGTTCGCGCTCACCGATGCGCTTGATGGTCTGCTCGGTGCTCAGCCGATAGTGGATGAGGTCGGCGATGGTGCCGATCTTGATGCCATGCTCGGCGGCGAACACTTCCAGGTCGGGGCGGCGGGCCATGGTGCCGTCGTCATTGAGCACTTCGACGATGACCGAGGCCGGGCTGAACCCGGCCAGGCGTGCCAGGTCGCAGCCGGCTTCGGTATGCCCGGCCCTGGTCAGCACGCCGCCTTCGCGGGCGCGCAGGGGGAAGATATGCCCCGGCTGGACCAGGTCCTCGGGGCGAGCATCGGCCGCCATCGCAGCCGCTACCGTGCGCGCGCGATCGGCGGCGGAGATACCGGTGGTGACGCCGCTGGCGGCTTCGATGGAGACGGTGAAGGCTGTGCTGAACACGCTGCCGTTGCTCGGCACCATCTGCTCCAGGCCCAGCCGCTGGCAGTGCTCGTCGGTGAGCGTCAGGCAAATCAGCCCGCGTGCCTGGCGCGCCATGAAGTTGATCGCCTGGGCGTCGCAGCGTTCAGCTGCGATCAGCAGATCGCCTTCGTTTTCACGGTCTTCGTCGTCCACCAGCAGGACCATCTTGCCTTGCCGATAGTCCTCGAGAAGTTCTTCGATGCTGTTGAAAGCCATGCTGCACGCTCGCTGTAGTTTGTCGATTATTGTGGTATACCATCATACACAACAATCTGAAAAACTGGAGAGCAGCGGATGAAGGCTTACTGGATCGCCCACGTCGATATCAGCGACCTTGAGCAGTACCAACAGTACACCCAGCGCGCGCCGGCAGCGTTCAAGGCGTATAGCGGCAAGTTCCTCGCCCGGGGCGGGCGCAGTGAAGCGTTGGAAGGCAGGTCGACACCGCAGCGCAGTGTGGTGATCGAGTTTGATTCTTATGAGCAGGCACTGGCCTGCTATCGCTCGGCGGAATATCAAGACGCCTGTAGCCACCGACAAGGGGTGGCCAAGGCTGAGGTAATCATTGTTGAGGGGTTCGAGGGTTGAGCACTGCGTAAAGCAGGTGAGGGGGCCAGCACTTATGGCCCCACTGCTCATGCCATTCCTGGCAGCTCGTTCGGGCGCAGGTCGAATACCAGCACTTCGGCGTCGTGGCCGTTGGCCAGGCTCAGCACCTGCTCCTGGCGTAGCCGCACGCCGTCACCTTCGCTGAGCAGTTGGCCGTTCAGCTCGATGCTGCCGCGGGCAACATGCACATAAGCATGACGGTTGTCGGGCAGCTTCAAGGTGGCACGCTCATCACCGTCGAACAGCCCGGCATAGACCTTGGCATCCTGGCGCACCTGCAGCGAGCCCTGTGCGCCATTCGGCGAGATGATCAGGCGCAAGCGACCACGTTTGTCAGCAGCGCTGAAGTGCTGCTGCTGATAGCGCGGCTCGGCGCCTTTGACCTGCGGCACGATCCAGATCTGCAGAAAATGCACCGCCTCGTCATGGCTGTGGTTGAACTCGCTATGAGCAACGCCGTGGCCGGCACTCATCAGTTGCACGTCACCGGGGCGGATCACCGAGCCGGTACCGAGCGTGTCCTTATGTTCCAGCGCGCCTTCCAGCACGTAGGAAAAAATTTCCATGTCCCGGTGCGGATGCTGACCGAAGCCCTGGCCGGGCGATACCCGATCGTCGTTGATCACCAGCAGGTCGGAGAAACCTTGCTCTTCAGGGTCGCGATAGCTGCCGAAGGAGAAGGTGTGAAACGATTTCAGCCAGCCATGAAAGCCCAGGCCGCGGTCTTGTGCTTTGCGAAGTGTGAGCATGGTGATTCTCCTGTGAGCCTGCGCCGGGAAGGCTTTGGGCTGTTGATGGATGAATCTTACTGTCACTCAGTATCGTGAAAAACTAGCTTTTCAGAGATTAACTGTCAGGTTTAGGCTGACAATCCTGCGCCAATACAGCGAGGTGGGCTTTGTCTGGATCTATCATCAACCGACTGATTCAGTTCAATGATCTCGAGGCGTTTCGATCAACCACTAAACCAATAGATGCCCAGGCAGACAAAAGCCGCTATAAAGCGCTCGACCGTCACCAAGAGCAACCCGATGAACCCATACGAAGACATGCGCATTTTCACCCAGGTCATGCAGGCCGGTAGCTTCACCGCGGCAGCCGACCTGCTGGGCATGTCCAAGCAGTCGGTCAGCCGGCGCCTGATGCAGCTTGAAGAACGCCTCGGCGTACGCTTGCTCAACCGTTCGACCCGGCGCCTGGACGCAACCCCGCTGGGCCAGCAGTACTTCGATTCAGCCGTGCGCCTGCTCGGCGAGATGCAGCAGGCCGAGCAGGACATCAGCGGCCAGACCCAGGCCCTGCGCGGGACCCTGCGCTTGAGCGCGCCGCTGTCGTTTGCCATCAGCCATCTGGGCAGCTTGCTCACCGAGTTTCTGCAACTGCATGCGCAGTTGATCGTCGAGATCGACCTGAGCGACCGCGCAGTGGACCTGATCGGCGAGGGCTACGACCTGGCGCTGCGGATTGGCACGTTAGAGGACTCCAGCCTGGTTGCGCGGCGTATTGCAAGTATCGAGCGGGTGTATTGTGCCAGCCCGGGCTATCTAGCCGCGCGCGGCACACCGCTCGAACCCGAAGCGCTGCGCGAGCATGATTGCCTGCCCTATGGTCATTCACGCCAGGTGCAGTGGCAGTTCAAGGGCCAGGGCAAGACACTGCAGGCGATCGCCGTCAGTGGGCCCATGCGGGCCAACAATGGCGAGCTATTGAGAGATGCGGCGATTGCCGGGATGGGGGTGACCTACTTGCCGGCCTTCATCGTCGAGCAGGCGCTGGCCGATGGGCGTCTGGTCAAGCTGCTCGAGGCCTGGACACCGCCGCCGCTGCAGCTGTCGGCGGTGTATCCGCAGCACCGCCAAATCGCTCGGCCGGTGCAGGCCTTTGTCGAGTTTCTGCGCGAGCGACTGTAGCCAAACCGGGCCGGCGCGAGGCCAGCCCGTGATGGCCTTGGCTCAGGCAGCAGCGGCCAGTTTGGCGCTGGTCTGGCGCCGACGGTAAGCGCTATCGCGGCTGGCCAGCCACCAGTACAGCGGCGAGGTGATCAGCAGCCCCACCAGCCATGACAGGTCGGCGCCGTTGATGTGCTCGGACACCGGGCCGACGTACAGCGGGGTGTTCATGAACGGGATCTGCACGATGATGCCTACGGCATAGGCCAGCAGCGCCTGCGGATTGTAGCGGCCGTAGATCCCGCCATCGACCTTGAAGATCGACTCGATGTCGTAGTTGCCCTTGTGGATCACATAGAAGTCGATCAGGTTGATCGCGGTCCACGGCACCAGTACCACCAACAGCACCAGCACCATGTCGACGAAGTGGCCGATAAAGTCCGCCGAAGCAAACACTGCCACCACGCAGCAGGCCGCAAGGACGATCAGCGACAGCACCGCGCGGCTCTTGGCGGTGGGGATCCAGCGCCAGGCGAAGGTCTGGATCAGGGTGATGATCGACAGCACCGCGCCGTACAGGTTGAGTGCGTTATGGCTGATCACGCTGAGCAGGAACAGCACCAGCATCAACGGGCCGATGGCGCCGGTGGCCATCTTCACCGCTTCCATGGTGTCCATCCCGGCCGGGATTGCCAGTACGGCTACAGCGCCGAACACGAACGACAGGCTCGAACCGAGCGCCGAACCGAGGTAGGTGGTCCAGAACGTCGAGGAGACTTTGACGTCGGCTGGGAGGTAGCGCGAGTAGTCGGACACATACGGCGCGAAGGCGATCTGCCACAGCGCGGCGAGCGAGACGGTGGCCAGCCAGCCGGCCAGGTTGAAGCCGCCGCGGGTGAGGAAGTCGTCGCTTTGCACATGGCTGAAGATATAGCCAAAGCCGACCACGATACCGATGCCCAATACCCAGGTGCCGATACGGTTGAGCACATGGATGAAGCGGTAACCGATGATGCCGATGATGCCCGATCCCAGCGCCCCGACCACGATGCCGACCGATACCGGAATCGACTCCGCGATACCGTGCAGTGACTTGCCGGCAAGAACGATATTGGATGCGAAGAAGCCGATGTACATGACCCCTGCAATCACCACCACCAGCAGGGCGCCGAGCGAGCCGAACTGGGCGCGGCTCTGAATCATCTGCGGGATGCCCATCTGCGGCCCCTGCGCCGAGTGCAGCGCCATCAGCACGCCGCCGAGCAGGTGGCCAACCAGAATGGCGACGATGCCCCACACCAGGTTCAGGTGAAACAGCTGCACGCCGAGCGCGCCGGTGACGATCGGCAGCGGCGCGATATTGCCACCGAACCAGAGGGTGAACAGATCCCTGACCTTTCCGTGGCGATCCTGCGGCGGTACGTAGCCGATTGTATGTTTTTCTATCAGAGGGGCCGAATTGGCTGCACTGGTCATGACTGACTCCAAGGCAAGGAGGGGCGTCGGGAGATCCCCGGGTACGCGCCGGCAATGGGCGACGTGTTCTTGTTGGAGGGATGATGGCGGCTGGCTGGCGAACGAGAAATTAGTAAATATGTACTCATGAACGTTAAAAAACCTAAGGCTGAACTCGGCCTGAAAGGTCTTGGCGAGCAAGCTTCGTGCCGGCCTGGAAATGCCCGCAGGCACGCGAGCACAGCGCCATGCGTGGTGAGTCTGTGCCATGCAATGGGGCGCGCTGTAACGCCCTGCACCAGCCTGGTGATCGCTACTGTCGGGCGTTTGTCCGACCTAGTACAAAATGCCACGGAACGTCTGCGCCGGTTTGATTTCCTATTCAGCAGATGGAGGACAACGCGCCTTGGGCAATCGATGGTCAGTACAAGATGAAATCAGATCAGGATAATCACCCCGACCAGACAAACCCTCCGTTGCTTCTAGGGGGCGGGATTGTAAGCAGCCTGATCCAGACCATGGATTGGTCGGGCTCGCCCTTGGGCGCTCCACAACAGTGGTCGTCCACCCTGAAGACGCTGGTGGCAACCATCTTGCCAGCCCAGGCGCAGATCGTGCTGTTCTGGGGGCCTGAATATGTTGCGCTGTACAACGATGCCTACACCCCCACAATTGGCGCCAAGCACCCGCTAGCACTGGGCCGCCCCGCTCAGGAAAACTGGACAGAACTTTGGGATGACCTCGAACCGCTGCTGAGCGGCGTGCGCAACACCGGGCAGACTTTTTCGGCGAAAGATCGGCCCTTTTACATCGAGCGTAGCGGCTATGGAGAGACGGCTTATTTCGATGTTTCCTATTCGGCAGTGCACGAGATCGACGGCACTGTCGGTGGCGTGCTGTGCATCGTCGCAGAGACGACCGAGCGGGTGCAGTTCGAGCGCCGACAGAGTTTTCTGCTGGAGCTGGGGCAGGCCCTGCCGGAGCTGAACGAGCCGGAACAAATCGAGGCGTATGCTATTGAGCGGGTAGGCCAGCAACTGGGCGCGGCGCGGGTATTTCTCGCCGAGGCGCAGGGCGATGACCTGCAGGTGCGGATTGCCCGCGACTGGGTCAATGGTGCGAGTTCCAGAACTGGCGAGCTGCGCTATGCGGACATTGCCGCGCAACTGCCCGAACAGCTGGGCCGTAGCTTTGTCGTAACCGCTGCCGAGACTGCCAGCGTGTATGTGCCGGTCCTGCGCGGCAACAGGCTGGAGGCGATGCTTGGCGTCGAGTTTGCGCAACCGCACTTCATCGACAAAGACCAGTGCCTGCTGCTCGAGGACACCGCCAAGCGGGTTTGGCAGGCGATCACCCATGCCCGCTCCGAACGGGCTTTGCGCGCCAGCAGCGCGCACCTTGAGGCGACCTTTGCCGAGCTGATGGCGCTCAACGAATGCCTCGAAGAACGCGTCTCGTCCATGCTCGCCGAACGCGAAGAAGCCAACCGGCAACTGCATGAAGCCGGCAAGATGGAGATGATTGGCCAGCTCACGGGCGGCATCGCTCATGATTTCAACAATATGCTCACACCGATCATTGCTTCGCTGGAACTGATCCGGCGCCATCCTGAAGACGCCAAGCGTTCGGTGCGCTTGATTGATGGTGCGCTGCCGGCGGCCGACCGCGCGCGAATTCTGGTCGGGCGCCTGCTCAGCTTCGCGCGCCGGCAGACGCTCAAGCCGCAAGCCGTTTGCCTGGCAACGCTGGTCGATGAGATGCACGAGCTGATGGCGCGCTCGCTGGGACCGACCATCGAAGTCGTGGTGCAGATCGATCCGCAGTTGCCCAATGTGCTGGTCGATCCGCATCAGCTGGAGCTTGCCTTGCTCAACCTGGTGATCAACGCGCGCGACGCCATGAGCAATGGCGGGCGGGTGTATCTGGCCGCTGGGGTTGGCGAAGACGACCCGACCTGGCCCGAGAACGTGCATGGTCGGCAGGTCTGGCTGCAGGTGCGCGACAGCGGCTGCGGCATGAGTCAGGAAGTGCTGGGACGTTGCTTTGAGCCGTTCTATTCAACCAAGCAGGTAGGCAAAGGCACCGGGCTTGGCTTGCCCATGGTGCAGGGCCTGGCAGCCCAATCAGGCGGTGGCTTTGCCATCAAATCGCAGCCGGGACAGGGTACCCAGGCGACGCTGTGGTTGCCGGTGAGTCGCGGTCAAGTCAGCGAACCGCTCGCCGAGGCCGCCGAGGACATCATGGCGCAGGGGCCGCTGCAGGTACTGCTGGTGGATGACGAGGACATCGTGCGTAACGCGACGGCTTTGCAATTGCGTGATCTGGGCTACCAGGTTGCTGAGGCAGCGAGCCCCGCCCGGGCGCGGCAGTTGCTGGCCGATGGGTTGGTGATGGATGTATTGGTGACCGACCAGATCATGGCCGATGAGACCGGTGCCGAGTTCGCTCAACAACTACGGCAGCAGCACCCACAGTTGCCGGTGTTGATCATTACCGGCTACGCCAATCTGACCCCGCGTAAGCTGAATGGCTTTGCTGTTCTGCGCAAGCCGTTTCGCCGGGCCGAACTGGCTGAGAGTCTGGCCCAGTTGCTAGCGCTCAACAGCCCACTGACGGAACCTCCTGAGGCAAGTACAGGGTAAACGTGGTGCCCTGGCCAGGCTGGCTGATTACCTGCACATCGCCGCCTGACTGCTTGGCGAAGCCAAATACCTGCGACAGGCCCAGGCCGGTGCCTTCACCGGCCGGCTTGGTGGTGAAGAAGGGGTCAAAAATCCGCTCCAGCAGCTCTGGCGCAATACCCGTGCCATTGTCGATCACCGAAATCGCGGCAAACGCCCCCGCCTGCAGATGATCACCCGGTTGCGCGGGCATGCGCTGGTTGGCAACCAGTTGAAGTACCAGCGTGCCTACTCCATTCAACGCGTCGCGGCCATTGATCATCAGGTTAAGCACTGCGGTTTCCAGCTGGCCTGGGTCCGCATGGACAAAACACGGCGTCTGGGGCAGTTCCAGTACCAGCTTGACCCGCGTACCAGTGGCGGTATCGAGCATGTCGGCCATGGCTTGCAGGCGTTGGCCAACCTCGAATATCTGCGGGCTGAGCGCTTGGCGTCGGGCAAAGGCGAGCAGCTGGCCGGTCAGTTTCGAGCCACGCTCAACCGTCTCGATCATGGTTTGCAGATAGCGCTGGCGGCGGCTGTCTTCCAGGTCGGGACGTTGCAGGAAGTGCAGCGACGAGCGAATGATGGTCAGTAGATTATTGAAATCGTGCGCCACGCCTCCGGTCAGCTGGCCGATCGCTTCGAGCTTTTGCGACTGGCGCAGGACTGCTTCGGTTTGCAGCAATTGCTCGGTGCGCTCTTCGACACGCTGTTCCAGGCTGGCATTGAGTGCTTCGAGGGCGGCGGCGCTGGCGCGCACCTCGGCAACGGCCTGGACCCGCTGGATATGCGCCCAGCAGCGCTCGGTGACTTCGCTGATGAGCCCCTGCTCGTAAGCCGTCCAGTGGCGCGGTTGGCGGTCATGGATGGCCATCAGTGCGGTCAGCCGACCGTCCTTGATCAGCGGCATGCAGATGGTCGCAGTGATGCCAATGGCCTGGAACGTCGCGGCCTCATGTGGCAGCAGTTGGCTGAGGTTGTCGTCGATCACCAGCGGCCGACCGGCGCGCAGCTGGCTGACCGCCAGGCTGCCGAAATCGGCCAGCCGATAGTGGCCCACCAACCGTGGTGAGCCTGTCGCGACGGCATCGCCGCAAATGCTGAAACCGTCCTGATCTGCGTCCATGACGGCGTAGGCACAGCTGGACAGGCCGAGATGTCCGACCAGTAGACGGGTGGTGGTGGCCATGATCAGGTCAGGCTCGGTGGCGTCGGCCAGGGTACGGCTCAGACCGTCGAGAAAATTCAGGCGCTGATTGGCGACCACTGTCGCGGTGGTCTCAGTGACCGTATCGAGCATGCCGACCAATGCGCCATTGTGGTCGCGGATCGGGCTGTAGCAGAACGTGAAGTAAGCGCGTTCGGTGCCGCGCTGGCGATCAATCAGCAGTGGAAAGTTTTCGATGAACACCGCTTCGCCGGCAAGGGCGCGCTCGGCAAGTACTCCGATGTCGCTCCACGCCTCCTGCCAGACTTCGCTGAAGGGAATGCCCAAGGCCAGTGGTTTGCCGCCCAGGATATCGCTGAAGGCATCGTTGTGCAGAGTGAGCATCTGCTCGCCCCATAGCACGGCCTGAGCGAACCGTGAGTTAAGGCACAGCGACAGGGTGGTCTTGAGCACGTCGGGCCAGCTTTCCATAGGCCCGAGCGCAGTTTCCGCCCAATCGTGGGCGCGGATGCGTTCGGCCATCAATCCGCCGCCTTCCAGCCATTTAGCCATTGCTAGGTCGATCCGTTTGCAGGGAGCACAAGGTTGCCCGTTGGCAGGGCTGATTGCGAGCGCTTTATGCGGGATGTCAGGCACTTTCGCGGGCGATCAGTTCGCAGTGCAACAGGTTCAGCCGCGGCACATCGCCATCCACGGCGATTGCTCCCAGGTGCTGCAGCACGCGCAGCGCGGCGATCTCGCCAATCTCCCGCGAGGGCGGGCGCAGGGTGGTCAGGCTTGGCAGCAGCATGTCAGCGAAGGCGTAGTCACCAAAGCCCATGATGGCCATGTCTTCGGGCAGCTTCAGGCCGGCGCGCTGGCCGGCGAGCACGGCGCCGGCGGCCAAGTTGTCGTTGGCAAAGATGATCGCATCCGGGCGCGGCTCGCGGCGGATCAAGGCCTGCATCGCCTGCTTGCCCGCCTCGAACGGAGCGCTGTGCGCCGTCGGCACGAAGAACCACGGCTCCAGCCCGGCATCGCGCAAAGTTTGCGCATAACCATCGCGCCGTTGCAGTGCACTGAAGTCGCCGGCCGCGCTGTTCTGCACGAAGGCGATGCGCCGGTGGCCCTTGTCGAGCAGATAGCGACAGGCCTGCACGCCGACCTCGAAGTGCAGAAAACCTACCTGCAATGGCTCCCGCTCGGGGCAGTAGTCCCAGATTTCCACGACCGGTACATCGGCCTCTGCCAGCATCTTCTCGGTGGCCGGGCTGTGAAACTGGCTGGTGACCACCAGTGCCGCCGGCGACCAACCGAGAAACGCGCGCACTGCGCTTTCTTCCTGTTCTTCGCTGAAATAGCTCGACGCCAGCAGCAACTGATAACCGTGCTTGCTCAGGGTGTCGCTGAAGGCCTGGATGGTCTGGGCAAAAATCGGCCCGGAGATGTTTGGGATGACCATACCGACGATACGCCCGCGTGCCGAAGCCAGCCCGCCGGCCACCAGGTTGGGCACATAGCCCAAGGCTTCGACCACGGCTCTGATGCGCTCACGCAGGGGCGGCGAAACCTGCTCGGGTTGATTGAAGTAGCGAGACACGCTGATCGATGAGACGCCGGCCTCGCGCGCCACTTGGGCGAGGGTGACGCGGCCCGCACCGCGGCGCTTACGAGGGGTGTCCTTGAGCTGGCTCACAGGGGCATCTCGAATGAATGAGCGCCGATGTTAGCGCTAACCCAGGCATGCTGCGCAAATAGCTTTATGGAATAAGAAAAGTTTTTTTAAGTATTTGACCTGCTAAGCGACGGGCTTGGATACTCGGTCCATGTTAGCGCTAACACAGCGCTGCTGTTGGCCACCGACTGCCACTCGCACGAGCGAGACCAGACATCGACAGCACTTCAATTCAGTCTGGTCTTTCAGGGCAGTAAGCATCATGCACACACATCACATTCTAGGCGCCGTTGCGCGCGCCAGCCGTTTCCCCGTACGTTCGCCTCTCGCCACAGCCATGTTGCTGGCGGCCATCGGTCAGTCGGCACAGGCTGCTGATAACGACCAGCAGAACCCGCAGGCCACTGCGCTGAGCGCCGTCACCGTGACCGCTACACGCCGCGAGGCGAGCCTGCAGGAAGTGCCGGTTGCGGTCTCGGTGGTGCAGGGCGAGCAGCTCGAACGCGATAACCGCAACAGCGTCGCCAGCATCGTCCAGCAGGTGCCGACCCTCAACTACCGTGCGGGTGCGTCGAACAAGGACACCTCGCTGTTCATCCGTGGCGTCGGCACTATCTCGACCTCACCAGGCGTCGAGCCGACCGTAGCTACGGTGGTCGACGGCGTGGTGTTTGGCCGACCAGGCCAATCTACCCTCGATCTGCTTGATCTGGAACGCATCGAAGTGCTGCGCGGCCCGCAGGGCACGCTGTTCGGCAAAAACGCCTCCGCCGGCGTGCTCAACGTGGTCAGCAAAGCTATCCCCGAGCAGACCCAAGGCTATGTCGACTATTCGCACTTTGGCGGTGGCGACGAAAACCGCCTGCGCTTTGGCCTCGGTGGCCGCTTGAACGAGCAGCTCAAAGGTTCGTTGAGCACGCTGTGGGGCGACTATGACGGCAACGTGGAGAACCTCGCCAATGGCCATGATGTAAATGGCTATGGGCGCAAAGGCCTGCGCGGCAAGCTTGAATTCGAACCCAGCGATGAGCTGCGCCTGACCCTGATCGGCGACTACATGAAGGGTGAGGACACCTTGCCCAGTGGCGTCGTCACCCAGGCCAGCACGCCCTTTAGCAACCAGCTGGGCGCGGTCCGGTCGAGCGCGCACAACCGCGACATCAGCAGTGATTTCAAGACCCACGTCGAGGACGAAAACCAGGGCTTCTCGGCCCAGCTTGACTGGCAACTGGGGGATTACACCCTGACCTCGATAAGCGCCTGGCGCGGTTGGGACAACACCCAGTATCAGGACGGTGACCGCCGTGCGCTGTTGCCGCTGACCGCCTCCCATGACAAAGGCACTGTCGACTACGACCAGTACAGCCAGGAGTTTCGCCTGACCTCGCCCAAGGGCCAGTTCAACGAGTACGTGCTGGGCGCGTTCTACATGCACGGCACCTCGCGGGAAACCTACCAACGGCTGTCGGTCAACGGCGGCGTAGCCAACAGTGGCCGCGCCGACTATTCGACGACAAATGACAGCGTTGCCCTGTTCGGTGAAAACACCTTCAACTTCACCGATGATTTGCGGGCCATCTTCGGCCTGCGCTGGACCCACGATGACCTCGAATACGATCACCGCCGGGTGTCCACCTCGCCGACCTCGGTGACCGGCATCCAGCCCTCGACTGCCAGTCAGGGCTCGGTCGATGAAGACGGCTGGAGCGGCCGCACTGGGCTGCAATATGACTTCAACGACAACCTGACCGGCTACGTGACCTATTCACGTGTTTACAAGGGGCCGGCCTACAACGTGTTCTTCAACATGCAGCCGCGCGATACCGGTGCACTCAAGCCAGAAACCTCCGACGCCTATGAGATCGGCCTGAAGAGCACTGCGCTGGACAACCGCCTGGTGGCCAACCTGGCGCTGTTCCATACCGACTACGACGACTACCAGGCCAACTTCTTCGACACCGTGGCCAACCAGGTGGTCACCCGCCTGGTCAACGCCGGCAAGGTCAAGACCCAGGGCGTCGAGCTGGATGCCAGCTTGCAGGTCACCTCGCAGCTGAAACTGTCCGCCGCAGCGGCCTACACCAAAGCCCGCGTTGACCACTTCAACTGCCCAGCGGGCGCGGCTGCCAGCTGCGACATCGACGGCGGCCGCCTGCCGTTCACCCCGGACTGGAAGACCTACCTGCGCGCCGACTATGTGATCCCGTTGGACAACGGCCTGGATATCGAGTTGGCCAGTGACTACAGCTGGCAGGACTCGGTGCAGTTCAGCCTCGACCAGAACCCCGACACCGTACAGGGTGCTTACGGCATCTGGAACGCCAGTGTTGCCCTGGCCGATTACAACGAGGGCTGGCGGGTCGCACTGCTGGGCAAGAACCTTGGCGACAAGTCTTACGCACAGATGCTCTCCAGCGGCGGCGACTACATCTATCGCTCGGTGCCGCGCGATGACGGCCGCTACTTCGGCGTGCAACTGCGCAAGGACTTCTAACCGAGCGGCCCGTCCTGTGGCCGCCTCTTTGCACCGATCAGCGAGTAACTCCGATGAGTACAGCACCCCGTCAACTCAGCCTCGGCGCCTTCATCATGGCCACCGGGCACCACGTCGCCGCCTGGCGTCATCCAGACGTGCCGGCTGACCCGCTGGACTTCGCCACCTACCGGCGCGTAGCCCAGGCTGCCGAGACGGCCTGCTTCGACGCACTGTTCGTCGCCGACAGCGTGGCCGCGCCGAGTGATGCCCTAGCCAGCCACAGCGCACGCTCGGTGTACTTCGAGCCACTGACATTGCTGTCAGCACTCAACGCAGTTACCGAGCGCATCGGCCTGATCGCCACGGCCACCACCAGCTACAACGAGCCGTACCATGTGGCGCGCAAGTTTGCCTCGCTCGATCACTTGTCCGCCGGCCGCGCCGGCTGGAACCTGGTCACTTCGGATGCCGCCGCCGAGGCTGGCAATTTTGGCCGCAGTGCGCACATCTCGCATGGCGAACGCTATGCCCGCGCTCGCGAGTTTCAGCTGGTGGTGCAGGGCCTGTGGGACAGCTGGGCGGATGATGCGTTTGTCCGCGACAAGGCCAGTGGCGTGTTCCATCACGCCGATGGCGTGCGTGCCCTTGAGCATGTTGGCGAGCACTTTCGCGTCAAAGGCCCGCTCAATGTTGCTCGCACGCCGCAGGGCAGGCCGGTGCTGGTGCAGGCCGGTTCGTCCGAGGCCGGACGCGAGCTGGCGGCCGAAACTGCCGAAGTGGTATTTACCGCGCAGCCTTCACTGGCCAGGGCGCAAGCATTTTATGCCGACCTCAAGGGCCGCTTGGCGCGCTACGGGCGCGAGCCGGATGCGCTGAAGATCATGCCCGGCGTGTTTATCGTAGTGGGGCAGAGCGAGGCCGAGGCGCAGGACAAGGCCGAGCAGTTTCAGGCGCTGGTCGACCCCCGGGTAGGCGTGGCCTTGCTCGGGCGCATGCTCGGTAACTTCGACCTGTCCGGCTACCCGCTGGACGACCCGTTGCCTGACCTGCCACCGACCGAAGACGGCCAGCGCAGCCGCCAGCAGTTGCTCACCGAGCTGGCCGGCAGCGAACAGCTGACCCTGGCCCAGCTTGGCCAGCGCATCGCCGGTGGCCGCGGCCACTACAGCCTGATCGGCACGCCGACGCAGATCGCCGACGAGCTGCAGGCCTGGTTCGAAGGCGCCGCCGCCGACGGTTTCAACGTGCTGGTGCCGCACTTGCCGCAGGGCCTGGAAGACGTCGCCCGCTGGGTCGTGCCTGAGCTGCAGCGCCGTGGGCTGTTCCGCCGTGAATACCAGGGCCGCACCCTGCGTGAGCATCTGGGCTTGCAGGTGCCGGCCAATCCCTTCTTTGCCAAACGAGGTCAATCATGAGCTACACCGCCCACCCCGAGCGCTATGCGCGCATGCCGTACCGCCGCGTCGGCCGCAGTGGCCTGGTCCTGCCGGCATTGTCGCTGGGTCTGTGGCACAACTTTGGCGATGCCACGCCGATCGATACCCAGCGCGCGCTGCTGCGCACGGCGTTCGATGCTGGCATCAATCACTTCGACCTGGCCAACAACTACGGCCCGCCGTACGGCAGCGCCGAAAGCAACTTTGGCCGCTTGCTGCGCGAAGACCTGCGCGCCCATCGCGATGAGCTGATCATCTCCAGCAAGGCTGGCTGGGACATGTGGCCTGGGCCCTACGGGCAGGGCGGCAGCTCGCGTAAATACCTGATCTCCAGCCTCGATCAGAGCCTGATGCGGCTGGGTCTGGACTACGTCGATATCTTCTATTCGCACCGTTTCGACGCCGACACGCCGCTGGAAGAAACCGCGATTGCCCTGGCCGATATCGTCCGCCAGGGCAAGGCGCTGTACATCGGTATCTCGTCCTATTCGGCGGGTAAAACCCGTGAGATCGCGGCATTGCTGCACGCGCTGAACGTGCCGCTGCTGATCCATCAGCCCTCGTACAACCTGTTCAACCGCTGGATCGAACAGGACCTGCTCGACACCACTGCAGAGGTCGGCGCCGGGGTCATCGTGTTCACTGCGCTGGCCCAGGGGCTGCTCACCGACAAGTATCTGCAGGGCGTGCCGGCTGATGCGCGGGTCAACCGTGCCGGCGGCAGTTCGCTGCGCGCCGAGCACTTGTCCGAAGCCAATATCGCTCGCGCCCAGGCGCTCAACGAGATCGCCCACCGGCGTGGCCAGAGCCTGGCGCAATTGGCCTTGGCCTGGACCTTGCGCGACCCACGCGTGAGTTCGGCCCTGATTGGCGCCAGCCGGCCCGAGCAGATCATCGAGAACGTCGCCGCTCTGGACAACCTCGCGTTCAGCGCCGAGGAGCTGGTCGAGATCGACCAGTTCGCCGTGGAAGGCGGGATCAACCTCTGGGAAAAACCCTCGACCGACTGGAAGGATTAAGCCATGACTATTGTTCGCCTGGCCGCAGCACTGCTGTTGGCCCTCGCGGGGACTGTGCAAGCGGCAGATCCGGCCAGTTTGCGCATCGGCTACCAGAAGGGCTCGATCAGCCTGGTGCTGGCCAAACAGCACGGATTGCTCGAGCAGCGCTTTGCCAATACCAAGGTGCAATGGATCGAGTTTCCGGCCGGGCCGCAGATGCTCGAGGCGCTCAACATCGGCAGCCTGGATATCGGCTCGACCGGCGATATCCCACCGATCTTCGCCCAGGCGGCCGGTGCCGATCTGCTCTACATCGGCGCCGAGCCGGCCAAACCGCGAGCAGAAGTGATCCTGGTGCCCAAAGCCAGCACGCTGGCCAGCGTTGCCGAGCTCAAGGGCAAGCGCATCGCCCTGCAGAAAGGCTCCAGCGCGCACAACCTGCTGTTGCGCAGCCTGGCCAAGGCCGGCTTGAGCATCCGCGACGTGCAACCGGTGTACCTGGCCCCGGCCGATGCCCGCGCGGCGTTCGATCGCGGCAGTGTCGATGCCTGGGCGATCTGGGACCCGTTCTATTCGGCCATCGACGTCGAAGGCAAGGCGCGGGCACTGGCGGACGGGCAGGGTTTGGGCCTGATCGGCCCGTTCATGCTCGGCGCGCGGGGCTATGTCGAAGGCAACCCCGAATTCGTCGGCCAGTTGCTTGAGCAGATAAGCCAGGCCGAGGCGCTGACCCGCAGTGACGAGGCCGGCAGTATCCGCACATTGGCGGACTTCATGGGGATGCCCGAAGAGGTCGTGCGGCGCAGTTTCAGCCATCGTCCGGCGTCGCCAGTGCTTGCCGTCAGTGACGAAATCATCGCCGCGCAGCAGCGCACGGCACAGTTGTTTTTCGACAACCGCTTGCTGCCCAGGCAGGTGCAAATTGCGCCGGCAGTGTGGCGGCGACCGTGATCTATCCCGCAGCAGTACAAAATGTGTATCTGCTTATTTGAGGCTAACTGTATAGGTGGGCGGGTGAGGGCGCTGGGCTACTGTGGGTGCACAACATTTACCCGCTCGGGACACTTGCTCATGTTTGCCTCCTTCGACCTGCTGATGGCGTTCGTACTGTTCGCCTTCGTATCCTCCATCACTCCGGGACCCAACAACACCATGTTGCTGGCCTCAGGGGTCAACTTCGGCGCGCTGCGGACCATTCCCCATGCGCTGGGGGTCAGCATTGGCTTCATGTTGATGGTGCTTGGTGTGGGTTTTGGTCTGGGTGAAGTGTTCAAGGCCTGGCCTGTGCTGTACACGGTATTGCGCTATGTCGGCGCCGCCTACCTGCTGTACCTGGCGTACAAGATCGCTACCTCCGGGCCGATCTCCGCCAACGGCAAAAGCACGGCCAAACCGATGACCTTTCTCGGCGCTGCGGCGTTTCAGTGGGTCAACCCGAAAGCCTGGGTGATGGCTGTTGGCGCAATTACCACCTACACCCCAGCCCAAGGCTACGTGGTCAACGTGATCGTGATTGCCGCCGTATTCGCCCTGGTCAACCTGCCTAGCGTCGGCATCTGGGTAATGTTCGGCAGTGCCTTGCGCAACCTGCTGCAGAATCCGCGCTGGCTGATGCTGTTCAATGTCCTGATGGCCGTGCTGCTGGTGATATCGCTTTACCCGCTGCTGTTTGTACAATCGGCGTTTTCCTGAACCGGCGAGTACAGCCAAGCAATGCAATTGATCCCCTGGTCTCACGACTGCTCCGAAGGCTTCACCTTGCGCGGCTGGCGCACGCCGGCCAGCGGCAAGCCGTTGCTGCACTTTCTCCACGGCAACGGCTTTTGCAGCCTGGCCTATCAACCTTTGTTGATGCACCTGGGTGAGCACTATGATCTGTGGCTGAGCGATGTGCAGGGGCATGGCGACAGTGACCACGGTGGGGTGTTTCGCGGTTGGAACCGCTCGGCTGAGTTGGCGGTGGAAGCATTCGAGGCCGGCCGCGGAGAGTACGGCGCGGTGCCGTGCTACGCGCTGGGGCACAGCTTTGGTGGCGTGTTGACTGGGCTGATCGTGGCTGATCATCCGCAGTTTTTCGAGCGCGCCGTGCTGCTCGACCCGGTTATCTTCAGCCAGCGCATGCTCGTCACCATGGGCGCTGCCCGGCTGTTTGGCCTGCACCGCAGTCATGGACTGGCGCGCAAGGCGGCCACCCGGCGCAGCCACTGGCCTGACCGCGAGGCGGCCTTCGCTGCGTTGCAGGGAAGGGGGATTTTCAAGGGCTGGCACGACTCCGCGCTGCGTGCCTACGTCGAGCATGCGATCGGTGATTGCGGCGAGGGAGTCGTGCTCAAGTGCCGGCCTGCGCGGGAGGTCGATATCTTTAGTTCGTCGCCGCAGCGGTTGTGGTCGAATCTGGCCAGGATCAGCACGCCTACGTGCATTCTCTATGGTGAGCAGACGTACCCGTTTGTGTTGGCGTCGGTGCAGCGGCTGGCTGCGCTCAATCCGCAGGTGAGCAGCCAGGCGGTGGCGGGTGGGCATTGCTTCATGCAGGAAGATCCAGCGGCGGCAGCGGAGCGGATCGCGAGTTTTCTTGATCATCAAAAGATTTCAGACTCTGTAGCGATGCAGTAACCCTGGGTGATAGCAGGGTAATTGCCCTGTCAAGGCCGTCCCGGTATAGTGCGATCAATTCTCAAATGCGATTGCATCGCTCACAGGACTCCAGCGTTATGGGCTCGGCTTCTTCCCGCGACTTATCCGCCCATGGCGACATCCACGGCCTGTATGTAGAGCACCACGCCTGGCTCCAGCGCTGGCTGTGGCAGCGGATGGGCTGCCGCAGCGATGCCGCCGACCTTACTCAGGACACCTTTCTGCGGTTGTTTCGCCCCGCAGTTGCGCCCCGCGCATCTGACCTGCGCCAGCCGCGTGCTTACCTGGCCACTTTGCGCGCCGTTTGATGCTCAACCTGTACCGTCGCCGCTCGGTTGAGCAAGCCTGGTTGCATACCCTGCAACAGATGCCTGAGCAGTGGGCTGCGTCGGCCGAAGAGCAGTATCTGATCCAGGAAGCCCTGCAACTGATTGATTCGCTGCTGCACGGCCTGCCTTCGGTGGTGCGCCGGGCGTTTCTGCTGTCGCAGCTCGAAGGCCACAGCCATGCGGAAATTGCCATGGCACTGGGGGTAACGGTGCGCAGCGTGCGGCGTTATCTGACCCAGGCGATGGAGCATTGCATGCTGCTCGCAATGGCCGATGAGCGGTGAGCGAACGGCCGCTGGAGCGACACATCGTTCGCGAGGCCGCGCGCTGGTACATGCGCTTGAACGGCGCCGAGCATAGTCCTGCACTACAACTCCGATTCGAGCGCTGGCGCGATCAGCACCCGGACCACGCGCGCGCCTGGCAGTTGGCGCAGCGGGTAAGTGAGCAGTGGCAAGGCGTTCCCCAGGGCGTCGCGTTACCCACCCTGGAACGAGCCGATGGGCTCAGCCGTCGTGCTGGCCTCAAGGCGCTGATGGTGCTGATGACCGCCGCTCCTGCTGCGCTGGTGGCCTGGCGGCGGACCGATTGGCTGGCCGATGAACGTACCGCGATTGGCGAGCAACGTGAGCTGACCCTGATCGACGGTACACGCCTGGCCCTCAATACCCAAACTGGCGTGGACATCGTTTTCGATGCCAGCCAGCGGCTGCTGCGCTTGCGTGGCGGGGAGATCCTCGTTATCACGCACCCGGACAGCCTGAGCCGACCGCTATCGGTGCAGACCGAGCAAGGCATCATCCGTGCACTGGGCACGCGCTTCAGCGTGCGTCAGGAGGGCAACGACAGCCAGGTCAGCGTGTTCGCCGGCGCCGTCGCCATTCAGCCTGTGCAGGGCGGCAGCGACTTACTCCTGAGCGCTGGGCAGAGCGCCCATTTCGACCGCCGTCAGGTGTCGAGCCCAGCGCCATTGCTTACCGGCGCTGGCGAGTGGGCCAGCGGTGTGCTGCGCGTCGAGCGGATGCCCCTCAACCTTTTCGTCGAAGAACTGAACCGCTACCGACCCGGCTGGGTGCGATGCGATGCACAGGTCGGGCAATTGCTGATCAGCGGCGCGTTCCTGTTGCGCGACACCGACCTGATCCTCAGCGCAGTGTCCCGGGCGCTGCCAGTGCAGGTGGTGTATCGCACGCGGTATTGGGTGAGTTTGCAGGCGCGAACCGTCTGCCTGCGCACCGGCTTCAACCAGTACGACACCAACTTTGAAACCTTTGGCCTGGAGCGAGTCGATCTGGTCAAGGGTCCCGCTTCGGTGCTGTTCGGGCAGATGGCGCCGGGTGGGGTGGTCAACATGACCAGTAAACGCCCGCAGGAAACGCCGATTCGTCATCTCGAAGTGCAGTACGGCAGCTTCGACCGGCGCCAGCTGGGTCTTGATGTCGGTGATCAGCTCGATAACGACGGCACCCTGTTCGGTCGGCTGGTCCTGCTACAGCGCGAGAGCGACACCCAGGTCAGGCACGCCCCAGATGACCGCACTTATGTAGCGCCGTCCCTCACCTGGAAACCCGACGATGCCAATACGCTGACGCTGCTTGGCCGTTACAGCAAGAGCCGTACGGGTGGCTCGGAGCAGAGTTTTCCGTTGATTGGTACCGTGCGCAAAAGCCCCTATGGCCATATTGATTCAGACACCGACCTGGGCTGGAAGGGCAGCTATTACCACAGCGAAAACACGGTCATCGGCGTGCAGTACGAGCATCAGTTCGACAATGGCTGGAAGCTGCAGCAAAACCTGCGCTACATGCATTCCAATGTTGGTTACCTGTCCAGTGGTCCTGATGTGGTACTCAACGCCGACGGCCGTACCCAGGACATCGGTTTGCAACTGCGGCCCAAAAACAGCGATACCTTCCTCATCGACAATCATCTGCAGGGGCTGGTCGACACGGGTCCGTTGCAGCACATTTTGCTGGCCGGTCTGGATTATTCGCACTACAAGGCCCGCGAAACGCGCCGTAACGGCGACCCCGATCCTGACGTCGAGATGATTGATCTGTATCGCCCGGTCTACGGTGGTGCGGCCATCTGGTACAACCCTTTGCAGCGCTCTACCGACACCCGTTTGCAACAGGTCGGGCTGTACCTGCAGGATCAGATCAAACTCGACCGCTGGGCGCTGACCCTGGGTGGCCGTCAGGATTGGTCCACCGCCTGGGAGGAGGGCTTGTACTTCGGTACAGAGCAGGTCGATACCGTGCAACGTGACCGCAAACTCACCGGCCGCGTGGGCCTCGCCTACCTGTTCGACAATGGCATCGCACCCTATGCCAGCTACAGCACTTCGTTTCAGCCCAACCCGGAAGCCTACCGTGACGGCACGCTGTTCGAGCCGACTGAAGGCCGCCAGTACGAGATTGGCGTTAAGTACCAGCCGCCCGGTTATGACGCTTTCATCACCGTTTCGGCGTTTGATCTGGTGCAGACGAATGTCTCCACCACCGATCCGGTCAATCCCGGTTTCTCGGTGCAGAGCGGCGAAGTGCGTTCACGTGGCATCGAGCTGGAAGGCAAGGCCAGCCTCAGCCATGAGCTGAACGTGCTGGCGTCCTACGCTTACCTGGATGCCGAGATCACCCACGACAACAGGTTCGAGGGCAACGCGCCGCGGGCGACTGCGCGCAATACCGCCAGCCTCTGGCTCGACTACACGATCGCAGACGGTGCGCTCAAAGGCGTAGGTATGGGCCTTGGACAGCGCTATGTTGGCTCGTCATATAACGTGCAGCACACCGTGAAGACGCCCCATTACCTGCTGACCGACGTCACCTTGCGTTACGACCTGGCGGGTATCGGGCTGGACGGTATGAGGGTGTCGGTTACGGCCAGCAACCTGTTCGACAAGCACTACTTCCAGCCAGGCTTTTACGAAGACTCGGTGCTTTACGGCAACCGGCGCAACGTTATTGCCAGCCTGAGCTACGACTGGTAATCGGCGCTGGCTCGGAGCCCTTTCAGGCGGTAAGGGGCTGACGCAATCAGTGCGCCTGCCCAGACTGTTTTTTACGCAAGGCAGCCGCCACCTCGGCCTCGATGGCGTAGGCCGGGGCTTCCAGCTCGTTGTAGTTGCGCGTGTAGCGCCGGGCAAACTCGCTGACGCCCAGCTCTTGATACTGCTGTACATGCTTGAGCTCATGGGCCCACAGCGCGACATTGTTCTCGGCATCGCTGGCATGGCGAAAGATCACCGTGTCGATCAAGGTCACCGCGTTCACATCGGGGTTTTGCAGCAGGGCATTGGCGGCGCTGACCTGCTGTTGGTCACCGACCCGGTAGCGCACGGCGTCGAGCACGGCAAAGTCGTACCAGGCGTCTAACTGAACGCGGATATGCAGCGGGATCGGCTCGGTGCCGAGTGCAGTGGCGTCGGCCTGAGCTTGTTGCAGGGCGAAGACCAGGCTGCTTGAAGCCATGTGTTCGACATCCTGCAGGATCTGCCCAGCCTGACCAGGGTCGAAAGGGGTGCAGAAACAGCCCATCAAGCACACTTGATACTGGCCCGCCGGGCAGGTGTCTGTGGCAGCTGCAGGTTGGGCCAGGGCCAGGCTGAGCCACAGCAGTAGGGCAGGCCTCAAGCCAGCACCTTGGCGACCAGGCTGCGGCTGGCCTGCAGCAGTTCGCTTTGCACGGTTTCGCTGGCCAGCATGCGCCCGACCACCACCGCGCCGACACATTGGCTGATCAAGGCCCAGGCCAGTTCAGGATCATCCAGGGTCTCGCTCCAGGCTGCATGCAGTACGACCAACCAGTGCTCTGCCTCCTGGCGTACGGTTTGGTCGGCGCGGGCGATCTCCACCGCCAGCGGCGGCAGCGGGCAGCCTTGTTCGGCGTTGTGCAGATGGGCCAGGCTCAGGTACTGCTCCAGGCAGCGGGCCAGACGCTGGCGTTCGGCGCCGCGCGCGGCCAGGCGGGCGAGGGGGCTGTTGCTCAGCTCACGGCGAACGATCTCGCTGAACAGGTCGTCCTTGCACGGGAAGTGGTTGTAGAACGCGCCGCCGGTGAGGCCAATAGCTTTCATCAAATCAGCCACGCCGGTGCTGGCGAAGCCGCCGCGCTTGGCCAGTGCGCCGCTGCTGGCGATGAGTTTTTCGCGGGTCTGCAGTTTGTGTTCAGTGGAGTAGCGCATCCAGATGATCTCCGCGCCCGGGCTTGACGGTGGTCGGATCATAACATAGCGTTCGTTTACTAAATGATCGTTCACCAATGGAGGTGGCCGTGGCGGAACAAGACAAGGTGGTGCTGGTGATTGGTGCCGGCGATGCGACCGGCGGAGCCATTGCCAAGCGCTTTGCCCGCGAGGGTTATATCGCCTGTGTGACCCGTCGCGACGCGGCCAAGCTGCAGCCGTTGCTGGACGAGATCAATGCCGAGGGTGGCCGGGCGCATGGCTTTGGCTCCGATGCGCGCAGCGAGGAGGACGTCGCCAGCCTGATCGAAACCATCGAGCGCGATATCGGCCCGATCGAAGCTTTCGTGTTCAATATCGGCGCCAATGTGCCGTGCAGCATCCTCGATGAAACCCCGCGCAAGTTCTACAAGATCTGGGAGATGGCTTGCTTTGCTGGTTTTCTGACCGCTCAGGCAGTGGCCAGGCGCATGGTCACTCGCGAGCGCGGCAGCATCATCTTTACCGGCGCCACCGCCGGCACCCGTGGCGCGGCGGGGTTTGCCGCGTTCGCCACCGCCAAGCATGGCCTGCGGGCGCTGGCGCAGAGCATGGCGCGGGAGCTGGGGCCGCGTAATATCCATGTTGCCCATGTAGTGGTCGATGGGGCCATTGACACCGCGTTCATTCGCGACAACTTCCCTGAACGGTATGCGCAAAAAGACCAGGACGGCATCCTCGACCCTGCGCACATTGCCGACAGTTACTGGTTTTTGCATGCCCAGCCCCGGGATGCCTGGTCCTTCGAGCTGGACCTGCGGCCCTGGATCGAACGCTGGTAAAACTGCCCTTCAAAGGATCGAGCGATGAGTAAATCCGTGGAGTTTTTCTTCGACCTCGGCAGCCCAGCCAGTTATCTGGCCTGGACGCAACTGCCCGAGCTATGTGCGCGCCATGCTGTGCAGCTGGTCTATCGGCCGATGCTGTTGGGGGGCGTGTTCCAGGCGACCGGCAACGCATCGCCAGTCATGGTCCCGGCCAAGGGTCGCTACATGATGCTCGACCTGCAGCGGTTCGCGCAGCGCTATGGCGTGGCATTCGGGCTGCCAGCTGGCTTTCCGCTCAATACCCTGGGGTTGATGCGCGGGCTGACGGGCATGCAATTGCACGCACCTGAGCGCTTTGAGGCCTTGCTTGCGTTGCTGTTCAACGCACTTTGGGCAGAGCAACGCGCACTGGGCGATGCGCAGGTGTTGGAGCAGACGTTGGCTGCTGGCGGTTTCGATCCACAGCAGTTCGCCGAGCTGGCAGCCCAAGTCGAGGTCAAACAGGCATTGAAAGCGGCAACCGAGGAGGCAGTCACGCGCGGCGTATTTGGCGCGCCGACCTGTTTTGTCGAGGGGCAGATGTTCTTTGGTCAGGACCGGTTGGACTTTGTCGAACAGGCCTTGCGCTAGCTATCCAGGCCTAGCAGTAGCTCGATCTGTCGGCGCTCCCAGATGCTCAGCAGCTCGACCGGGTTGGTGCCGTAGCGCTGCCAGCTGTCACCGTTGCTGCTGACACCTTGCGGGTTGCAGCAGCTGGCGCAGTGGGCGAGGCCTTCGGGATCGATGATCAAACTCAGTTGCCAGCCGGCGCTGCTGACTTCGATCAGGTCTGGGCGCGGGCGCGCACAGACCTGCAACGGCTCCACCCCCATGGCAACATCACGCAGGCATTGGTATACCTCACGGCTGCTGGGCGCGCGCATGCTATCGATCAGAAGTTGGCCGGGGTGTTGGCGCTGATGATCTCAGCCTCGTCCTGACCGATGTTCTTGAAGCTGTGGGCCAGGGTAGTGGGAATGTAGTAACCATCGCCGGCATTGAGCACGCTGACCTGGCCATCTACCCACAGCTCAATGGTGCCGCGGGTAACCAGGCCGCACTCTTCGCCTTCGGCATGCACGATCGGCTCGCCGGAATCGGCGCCAGGCGCATACAACTCACGCAGCATACGCATCTGCCGGCCTTCGACGCTGGCACCGACCAGCAGCATGCGCAGGCCGTTGCGGCCCAGGTCGGGCTGGTCGCCGCCGCGGAAGACAAAGCGCTCTTCGCGCACCGGGGTATCGAAACTGAAGAACTCCGCCAGGGACATGGGGATGCCTTCAAGCAGCTTTTTCAAGGAACTGACTGAGGGGCTGACGCGGTTTTGCTCGATCTGCGAGATGGTCGAATTGGTCAGGCCGCTGCGGCGAGCCAGTTCTCGTTGCGAGAGGCCGTTGCGTTCACGCACCAGTTTGAGTCGTGTCCCCGTGTCCATTAGCCGCCTTGTCTGTACTGAAGAGTGGTGTAAAAAATAATAAGCGACGCATTAAAACACACTCTTGTCAGCAACGCGCTGCGCATCTAAACGGCGCTGGTCGTGGTGGCTTGAGTCACGGCCAGCGCCTGCTGCAGCTTATTTGCCGTCGCGCAGCGGCCCTGGCCACATGCTTTTGAACACAGCATCGCGGCGGACCCAGGCGTGCATCAAAGCCGCACCCAGATGCACCAGCACCGTGGCAAACAGCAGATAGCCAGCCCAGCTGTGTGCGCCTCGCAGTAGCGCATACAGCTGCAGGTCGTGCGGGGCAATGGCCGGCAACTGCAAGGGGCGTGGATAACCACCGGCCGAGAGCATCGCCCAGCCCAGCAGCGGCAGGCTCAGCATCAGGCCATACAGGGCAATGTGCGAGGCCTTGGCGGCTAGCCGCTGCAGTGCGGGCAGGTCTGCCGGCAGCGGTGGATGGGGAGCTGTCAGGCGTACAGCGATGCGTACCAGCACCAGCAGCAACAGCAACAGGCCGGTTGCCTTGTGCAGCTCCACCAGTAACGGATGGCGGGTCGACAGGTCGCTGACCATGCCCACGCCGATAAACAGCATGGCCAGGATCAGCACCGCCATCAGCCAGTGCAGCAACCGCGCGAAGGGATGAAAGGCAGCAGGTTTCATGGCCGTACTCCAGTGTTGAGAGACTCGCGGCTACGCCGATTGAAGGACTCCGAGTAGGCCGCCGAGCGCGCTGCCAGGATCGGATCGGCAGTGGCCTGAATGCCGCTCGGCAGAATCAGCGGGTCGAAGTTGAGGTCACGGCAGGCGCCTTGCTCGGGGGCATCGACGGCATTGATCACCAGCGTGCCGGCATCGATGCTGCGCCGTTGCGCGGGCCACGGTTTGGACGGATCTTCCAGCGGGTCGCCCGGCTCGGCCAGCACCAGGCGCAAGGTCCAGCGCAGTGGGCCCTGGCTCAGCCGTTGGGCGAGGTCGTGCTGCAAGAACAGCGTGTCGCTGACCTGTGCGGGGAGGGCGCTATAGGGTGTTTGCGGCTCAACCTGCCAGCGCACCGGCTGCTCTTTGCCCTGGCGGTCGATCAGGCGGAAGGCGTTGATGCTGTGGTATTGGGTGCTGGCAAAGCTGTCGCTGGGCTTGTATGAGGCCGCCCATTGGCGAAACGCCGCACTTTCCGGGTGTTCGGCAAAAAACGCCTGCATACGCGCCGGGTTCGGCTTGCCGGTGGCAGGATCCGGGGTCATGGCCAGCACCTGTTGGTAGAACGCCTCTGGCGTGCCGATTGCCAGTACCGGCGGGTTGTTCATGCCGGTGCGCCAGAGCTGGCCGTCGTCGGTGGCAAATTGCAACGCCATGCTTCGCACGGGCACACCGGTGTCAGGCGTGGCCGGGTTGGCGCCGCCAATGGCGAAGCGGCCGATCACTGGCACCCGCGTCTGCTCGAAGACCCGCGCGCTGGACAACGGCGCGGCCAGCCCGCTGCTCTCGAAGTAGCCGGTGACGCAAAGGCCTTTGGCGTGGTTTTTGCGATACCCGGGGTGGTGCCCGGCCTGGGCTTCGAAGGTGTCGATGATGCGTTGCGGGCTGAGTTTGGGGCCGCCGAACCAGCCAGCGGTGTAGGCAAACGCGCAGCCGGCGACGAGCAGGCCGGCGGCAATGGCCGTCAGCCGCCAAAGCTTGGCGGGGCCGTGCACGGGAGTGTTCATAGGCAACATCCGGGTCAGTGAAGATGCGAGTACGACGGGGCGCGGCGCAACTTATTCCAGCCGCCCGGGAATAAATTTCGTGGCGCTGCGTCTGCCCCTTACACTGACTGCCCATGGGCCGGAATCACAGCATGCACGATCTCGACGACTCGCAATGGCGCGAACTGCTGCAGCGCCTGCGCCGCTTTGCCGTGTGGCTGACGCGCGAGCCGGGCAGTGCCGACGACCTGGTCCAGGCCACCATCGAACGCGCCTTGAGCCGCAGTGGCCAGCAGCGCGAGGCCGAGGCGCTGCGGGCGTGGCTGTTCAGCATCCTCTATCGGCTGTTTCTCGACAGCAAGCGCCGCGACCGGCTGCACCGGCGCTGGCTGGCCTGGTTCAGCGGCGGCCAGGAGATCAGCGAGCCGATCGGCGGCAACACCGAAGACATCATCATCGCCCAGGCCGACTTGCAGGCATTTGCCCAGTTGTCGGCCGAGCAGCGCGCGCTGCTGTTGCTGGTCAGCGTCGAGGGCTTGAGTTACAAGGAGGCCGCCGAGGCCTTGGCTATTCCTATCGGCACGGTGATGTCGCGTTTGTCGCGGGCCCGTGCAGCATTGCGCCAACTGACCGAGGGCAGCCCAGCGTCCCCGGCCCTGCGGAGATTGAAATGACACGCCTGACCCCCACCGAGCACGAGTTGCACGCCTATATCGACGAGCGCCTCGACCCTGTGCGCCGCGCTGAAGTACACGCGTGGCTGGCCGCCAATCCGCAGGAGGCTGCGCGTATCGAGGCCTGGCGCCACGACGCCCGGCGCCTGCGTGCAGCCCTGGCCGGTTTTGGCGAACTGGCCCCCGGCCCGCAGCTTGAACTTGGCCAGCTGCAGCGGCGCCTGCGCCAACGGCGTGTGCGCCGGCTGGCGACGGCTGCGGCGTTGTTGTTGAGCCTGGGTGTCGGCGGCATGGGCGGCTGGCAGGCGCGGCAAATGAGCATGGCATCAACCGAATTGCCCATGGCCGATGCGCTGCAGGCCCATCGGTTGTTTGTCGGCAGCAGCGCATTGGATATTCAGGCCAGCGACCCTGGCCAGCTGCGCGCTTGGCTGGGCAGCCATTTCAATCGGGTCGGCCAATTGCCCGACCTGGCCGGCTTGGGCTTTCAGCCGGTGGGTGCGCGCCTGTTGAGCAACGAGCAAGGGCCGGCGGCGCTGGTGCTGTTCGAAGACAAGCAGGGCGAGCGGGTCAGCCTGTTCATGCGCCTGCCCGGCGAGCACTTTGCCAAGATGCCGACCGGTCAACGCACCGATGGCCAGCTGGAAGCGCGCTACTGGTCGCATGGCGCCTACAACTTCGCCCTGGTCAGCGACGCCGACGATCAGCGTAGCGAGTCGCTGCGTGAAGTGCTCGGGGTCAGCCTGTAGCGGGTGCTGTCAGCCGCGCATCTGTTCGATCAGGTGCCACAAGCGCGGGTCGTTGAAGTCATCGATAACCAGTTGCGCGCCGGCTTGCTGCAAGCGTTCGGCCGTCTGGGTGGTGGCTATGGCCACGGTGAAGATCCCGGCAGCGCTGGCAGCGGTTACGCCGGGCAGTGAGTCTTCAAACGCCAGCGCATGCTCGGCATTCGCCTGCAGCCGCTCCAGGCCGGTCAGGTAGGGCAGCGGATCGGGCTTGGCCCGCGCCAGTTCGTCGGCTACCAGCACATGCGTGAAGCGCTGGGTCAGGCCCATTGCGCCAAGCATGTGTTCGGCATTCAAGCGCGGCGCATTGGTCACCACACACATGCCGATGGCCTCTGCCTGGGCGTAATCGAGCAAACGCAGTAACCCAGGCAACGGTTGCAGTTCAGGGGCGAGCTCGCGAAACAGCGCTTCCTTGCGCTCCGCCAGCGCCTGGCGCTGCGCCGGGCTCTGATCTGGGAACAGCCTGGCGAATAGCTCACCGTTGGCCTGACCGCTGATCTGTTCATCGAACTGGGCCTGGGTCAGCTCGCGGCCGTCCTGCTCGTGCAGCAGTTGGCGGAAGGCTTGCAGGTGCAGCGTGTCGGTATCGGTCAGGGTGCCATCGAGGTCAAACAGCAGGGCGGTCAGCATCGGTTATCCATAAGCTTGTACATCGAGCAGGGGATCATAACCAATGCGCACGACGAAGGGGGCTGTTCAGTTTTAGCAGAAAAGAGTACAAATGTGCTCCATGGACAATATGACCCCCAAACGCCGCGCGATTCTGGCTTTTATCCGCGAGCGCATTACCGATCACAGCCAGCCTCCGAGCCTCGCCGATATCGCCGAGCGCTTTGGTTTTGCCTCGCGTAGCGTTGCCCGCAAGCACATCAGTGCGCTGTGCCAGGGCGGCTATATCGACGTCACGCCCAATCAGGCCCGCGGTATCCGCCTGGCGGAGCCTTTGCGCCGGCCAGAAATCCTTGAACTGCCGGTACTCGGCCAAGTCGCTGCTGGTGCGCCGATCGGGCCTGACCTGGATATCCACGAGCAGTTGCTGCTCGACCCAAGCCTGTTCCGGCGCACGCCCGACTACCTGCTCAAGGTGCGCGGCGAGTCGATGATCGACGACGGCATATTTGACGGTGACCTGGTCGGCATCCGCCAGCAAGGCGAAGCCGACGACGGCCAGATCGTGGTCGCCCGGCTGGATGGCGAGGTCACTATCAAGCGTCTGCAGCGCATCCCCGGCGGCTTTCGTTTGCTGCCGCGCAACCCGGCCTATGCGCCGATCGAGGTTGGCCCTGAGCGCGACTTCTGTATCGAAGGGGTCTTCTGCGGCCTGCTGAGGCGCGATTGATGGGCGCCGTGGTCGATCTGGACGGCCTGCTCGACCAGCGCCGAATTTGGCGTGGCCGACAAACCCAGGCGCGCCCGCTCGGCCTGCAGCCAACCGGCCATGCCCAGCTCGATGAGCGCCTGCCCGACGGCGGTTGGCCTGCCGCTGCGCTGAGTGAGCTGCTGTTAGCCAGTCCAGGCTGTGGTGAATTGCAATTGTTATGGCCGAGCCTGGCCCGGCTCACCGCGGAGTCCGGGCGGGTGGTGCTGATTGCACCGCCGTTTATCCCTTTTGCGCCGGCGTGGCAGGCAGCAGGGGTTGATCTGCGCTGGCTGACCCAGGTCGAGGCTGCGCCTGCCGATGCCTTGTGGGCTGCCGAGCAGTGCTTGCGCTCGGGCAGTTGTGCAGCGGTGCTGTGCTGGCCTGAACGGGCCGATGACCGCGCCTTGCGCCGCTTGCAGGTGGCTGCCGAAACTGGCCAGGCGCTGGCGTTTGCCTGCCGCCCGCAGCACGCGGCGCACAACCCGTCACCGGCGGCGCTGCGTATTGCTGTTGATACCCGGCCCGCACAATGGCGGGTGCTCAAGTGCCGCGGCGGCATGCCGCCTGCTGTGCCCATTGCCAGTCGCGGGCAGGGTTGATGCAGCATGTTGTGGGCCTGCATTTTATTGCCGCAGCTGACGCTGGACAGCGTCCTGCGTGAACGCGATGACCCGGATACGCCGCTGGTATTGATCGGCGGGCCGACTCAGCGCCGGGTGCTGCAAGCAGTCAACCCGGCTGCTGCCAGGCTCGGCTTGCGCGCTGGGCAGACGCTGACGGCCGCCCGCGCATTGGCCGATGGTTTCACCTGCGTTGAAGCCGACCCGGCCCAGGTCGAGCAGGTTCAGCAGTTGCTGGCTGCCTGGGCCTACCGCTACAGCGCGCAGGTCAGCCTGCATTATCCGCGGGCTTTGCTGCTCGAGGTCGGTTCCAGCCTGCAGTTGTTCGGGCCATGGCCTGTGCTCCAGGCGCGCCTGCGCGAAGAGCTGGATGCTCTGGGGCTGCGCCAACGCATTGTGCTGGCGAGCAACCCGGTGGCCGCTCGCATGCTTGCCAACTGTCATGACGGCCTTGCCCTGAGCGATGCCGACGACACCCGCGCGGCCCTGGCCAAGCTGCCGATCAACAAGGTCGGGCTGCCAACCGAGGCCAGCGAGGCCTTTATGCGGATGGGCCTGGGTCAGCTCGGTGAGGTGCTTGGCCTGCCTCGTGATGCGCTGGCCCGGCGCTTTGCCGCCGGGGTGCAGCTACATCTGGATCAACTGCTGGGGCTGCGCAGTCTGGGTCTTGAGTTCTACCTGCCGCCGGACCGCTTCGAGACGCGTCTAGAGCTCAACTTCGACGTTGAATCGCATCAGGCCTTGCTGTTCCCGTTGCGGCGGATGATCAACGACCTGGCGGCATTTCTGGCCGGGCGCGACTGTGGCGTGCAGCGCTTCGAGCTGCACCTTGAGCATGTTGAGGGCCCGGACACCGTGCTCAAGGTCGGGTTGTTGGCCGCCGAACGTGATGCGACCCTGCTGTTCGAGCTGGCCCGCGGGCGCCTCGAGCCGCTGCGCATCACTGCGCCGGTGCGCAACCTGCGTCTGCTGGCAGCAGACCTGCCGGCCTTTGTGCCGCAGCATCAAGCGCTGTTCGACCCGCGCGCGCAACAGGCGCAGCCGTGGGAGCAACTGCGCGAACGGCTGCGCGCGCGGCTGGGCGATGAAGCGGTGCAGGGCCTGCGTGCCGAAGCCGATCATCGCCCCGAGTGCGCTTGGCAACTTGCCAGCCAAGGTGCGTCCGGGCCGCTGCAGGCTGCTGTAGATAGCCGCCCGGGTTGGTTGTTGGCGGCCCCTTTGCGTTTGAGCGAGGCCGATGTGCAGCTGTTGGGGCGAGCCGAACGGATCGAATCGGGCTGGTGGGATGGCGGCGATGTGCGCCGTGACTACTACCGCATCGAAACCCGTGAAGGCTTGCGCGGCTGGGCCTATCAAGACCTCGCCGAGCCTGGTCCGCTGTGGTTGCAGGGGTGGTTCGCATGAGCGCCGGCGGCTATGCCGAGCTGCATTGCCTGTCGAACTTCAGCTTCCAGCGTGGCGCTTCCAGTGCCGACGAGTTGTTCAAGCGTGCCCGCGAGCAAGGCTATACGGCGCTGGCGATCACCGATGAGTGCACCCTGGCCGGTATCGTACGCGGCTGGCAAGCCGCCAAAGCGCACCAGTTGCGGCTGATCGTCGGTAGCGAAGTACGCTTGCAGGACGGGCCGAAACTGGTTTTGCTGGTCGAGAATCTGCGCGGCTATCAGAGCCTGTGTGGCTTGATCACCCGCGCCCGGCGGCGGGCTGGCAAAGGCGAGTATCAATTGTTTGCTGCGGACCTTGAGGCCAATTGCGAGGGCTTGCTGGCGCTATGGATACCGGATGAGGCTGACGACGCGAACGCCGCTCAGTGGCTGCGTGAGCTGTTTGGCGAACGGCTGTACCTGGCCGTGCACCTGCACCGTGGCGCTGACGACACTACGCGCCTGGCTCGTTTGCGCACGCTGGCTGCCCAGTTAGACATTCGCGCTGTGGCCTGTGGTGATGTGCACATGCACAGCCGTGGACGGCGCGCCCTGCAGGATTGCATGACCGCCGTGCGCCATCACTGCACGATCACCAGCGCCGGGCGTTACCTGTTCGCCAACGGCGAACGCCACCTGCGCAGCCTGGCTCAGCTCAACGAGCTGTACCCTGCAGACTTGCTCGAACAAAGCCAGTTGATCGCCGAGCGCTGTCACTTCGACCTGAGTGAACTGAAATACCAGTATCCACGCGAAGTAGTGCCGCCAGGGCAAACCCCGGCCAGTTGGCTGCGCCACTTGTGTGAACAGGGCCTGCCCCGGCGTTGGCCGGACGGCGCCAGTGCCGAGGTGCGCCAGGTCCTCGCCAAGGAGCTGGCGCTGATCGAAGAGCTGCACTACGAGAGCTACTTTCTCACCGTGCACGACATCGTCGATTTTGCCCGCAAGCAAGGCATTCTCTGTCAGGGCCGCGGTTCGGCGGCCAACTCGGTGGTGTGTTTTGTGCTCGGCATCACCGAGCTTGATCCGATGCAGCATCATCTGCTGTTCGAGCGGTTTCTCTCACGCGAGCGCAACGAGCCACCCGACATTGATGTGGACTTCGAGCACAACCGCCGCGAAGAGGTCATTCAGTACGTGTTCCGCCGCTATGGTCGCCACCGTGCGGCACTGACCGCCGTGGTCAGTACCTATCACGCGGCTGGCGCGGTGCGCGATGTGGCGCGGGTGCTCGGGCTGCCGGCCGATCAGGTCGATGCGCTGGCCAAGTGCTGCGGCCGCTGGACGGATCGCATCCCCGATGCGCAGCGCCTGGCCGAGGCGGGCTTCGAGGCGCAAAGCCCGTCGTTGCGGCGGATTCTGGTGCTGGCCGGCGACCTGATCGGTTTCCCCCGGCACCTGTCGCAGCACCCTGGGGGCTTTGTCATTTCCGAGCAACCGCTGGACCAGCTGGTGCCGGTGGAAAACGCGGCGATGGCCGAGCGCACGGTGATCCAGTGGGACAAGGACGACCTCGATATGGTCGGCCTGCTCAAGGTCGACGTGCTGGCGCTGGGGATGCTCAGCGCGCTTCGCCGTTGTTTCGATCTGCTCGCGCAGCACCGTGGGCGCCATTTGACCCTGGCTACCATTCCCAGCGAAGACCCTGCGACCTACGCCATGATCAGCCGCGCCGAGACCATCGGTGTGTTTCAGATCGAATCACGCGCGCAGATGGCCATGCTGCCGCGGCTCAAACCCAAGACGTTTTATGACCTGGTAATCGAAGTGGCGATCGTCCGGCCGGGCCCGATTCAGGGCGACATGGTCCACCCGTATCTGCGCCGGCGGCTAAAGCAGGAAGAGGTGACGTATCCGTCGCCAGCGCTCGAGGCCGTGTTCAAACGCACGCTGGGTGTGCCGTTGTTCCAGGAACAGGTCATGGAGTTGGCGATGGTTGCCGCCGACTACAGCCCTGGCGAGGCCGATCAGTTGCGCCGCAGCATGGCCGCCTGGAAGCGGCACGGCGGCCTTGAACCGCATCGCGTGCGCTTGCTCGAGGGCATGCTGCGTAACGGCTACGAGCTGGCTTTTGCCGAGCGCATCTTCGAGCAGATCAAGGGCTTTGGCAGTTATGGCTTCCCTGAGTCGCACGCTGCCAGCTTTGCCTTGTTGTGTTACGCCAGCAGCTGGCTCAAGTGCCACGAGCCGGCGATCTTCACCTGTGCCTTGGTCAACAGCTGGCCAATGGGCTTCTACAGCCCTGACCAGTTGCTCCAGGACGCCAGGCGCCAAGGGATCGAGGTGCGCCCGGTGGACGTCTTTTACAGCGAGTGGGACTGCACCCTTGAGCCGTTGGCCGGCGGCGCCTTGGCGATCCGCCTGGGCTTGCGCCAGATCCGCGGCTTTACCCAAGCCGATGCCTTGCGCCTGGAACAGGCCAGGCAGCAACGACCTTGGCGCGATGTCGAAGACCTGTGCCTGCGCGCCGAACTCGACAGCCGTGCCCGTGCGCGCCTGGCAGATGCCGGGGCGTTGCGCGGGTTGGCCAGCGATCGTCATCAGGCCCGCTGGCAGGTTGCTGCCGTGCAGGCGCAACTGCCCTTGTTCGCCGATATCGGCAGCGCAGGCGAGCAGGCCGTGGCGTTGCCAAGGCCAACCGTGGCGCAGGACCTGGTAGCCGATTACGCCACCCTTGGCACCACCCTTGGGCCGCACCCGTTGAGTCTGTTGCGCCCGCGTCTGCGCGCGCTGGGTTGTCGCAGTTCGGCGGAGCTGGACAGCGTCGAGCATGGCGATGCAATTGCTGTGACCGGTCTGGTGGTTGGCCGGCAGCGTCCTGGCACGGCCAGCGGGGTGACGTTTGTCACCCTGGAAGACGAGGCGGGCATGGTCAACGTGGTGGTCTGGCGTGACCTGGCCGAGCGTCAGCGACGGGCGCTGGTTGGCGCCCAGTTGCTCAAGGTCAGTGGCCGACTGGAACACGAGAAGGGCGTCAGGCACTTGATTGCCCGGCGCCTGGAAGACGTCAGCCCGCTATTGCAAGGGCTGGACGTGCGCAGCCGCGACTTTCACTGAGACCCGCCTAGACCATCGCCAGGTGCTGCTTGCGCGTAGGCGGAGCAAAGGCCTGATCAATCGCTTGCAGGTCGGCAGCGCTCAAGCTCAGCTCGCCTGCCGCGGCATTGAGCTGCACATGCCTTGGGTCGACGGCCTTGGGGATGGCAATCACTCCAGCATGGCGGGTAACCCAGGCCAGGCTGACCTGCGCTGGGGTGGCGTTATGGCGCTCGGCGATTTCGGCTATCAGCGGATGCTGCAGTAGCTGACCTGCCTGGGCCAGTGGGCAGTAGGCCATGATCGGCATCTGCTGCGCCTGGCTCCAGGGCAACAGGTCGAACTCGATGCCGCGTTGGGCCGGGTTGTACAGCACCTGGTTGGCTGCACAGGCCGCGTTATCAAGCTCGATCATGTCGCCAGATCGAAGTTGGAAACACCCCAGCGGCGAATCTTGCCCTGTTCGCGCAAACGCTCGAAGGCCTCGACGGTTTCTTCCAGCGGATACTGGCCACGCCAGTGCAGCAGGTACAGGTCGATGCAATCGGTGCCCAGCCGGCGCAGACTGCGCTCGCAGGCTTGCGGCACGCCGCGCTGGCTGGCGTTGTGCGGGTAGACCTTGCTGACCAGAAACACCTGGTCACGGCGACCAGCCATGGCGGCGCCGACCACTTCCTCGGCGCCACCTTCGGCATACATCTCGGCGGTGTCGATCAGGCTCATGCCAAGCTCGATGCCTTGCTGCAAGGCCGCCACCTCGGCGGCCTTGCGCGCCGGATCTTCGCCCATGTACCAAGTGCCTTGGCCTATGGCGGCAACCCGGCGGTCTGCAAGTTCTACTGTGCGCATGTCAACTCCTGTGGCGGGGTGTGGGCAATGACGACATCCAGCAGCGCCTCGGCTGCGGTTGAAAGCTTGTGTTCACTCAGCGAAATAACGCCAATACGCCGCTCGACGCTGGGTTCAACCAAGGCGACGCAGCGGGCGCCAAGCTCCTGCATCTGCTTGATGCACAGGGCCGGCACAGCGCTGACGCCAAGGCCATTGGCGACCATGCGGCCGATGGTGGTCAACTGATGGCTCTCGAACGCCACGGTCAACTTGCCGTGGCCGGCGGCGACGTTCTGTTCCAGCAGCAGGCGCACCGCAGACGGTCGTTGCAGGGCGATGAAATCTTCGGCCAGCAATGCCTGCCAGCTCACCTCATGCTGCAGCGCCAGCGGTGATTCTGCTGGCACCACCGCCACGAAGCGGTCCATGTACAGCGGCACAAAGTGCAGACCGTCGAGGTTGTCCGGCTCGAAACCAATGCCTAGTTCGACGCGGCGATGGCGCACCAGTTCCTGCACCTGTTCATTGATCACGTCATGCACGGTGACGTTGACCCGCGGATAACGCTGGCGAAACACCTTCAACGCCTGCGGCAGCAGGTTGCCGGCAAAGGCCGGCATCGCCGCCACCGAGACTCGCCCCAGTTGCAAGGTAAAGCGCTGGCGCAGCATCTCTTCGGTGTCGTCCCAGTCCGCCAGCAGCCGCCGCGCCAACGGCAGCAGCACCTCGCCTTCGGGGGTCAGGCTGACGCTGCGGGTGGTGCGGGCGAGCAGGGCGCCGCCGAGGTTGTCCTCCAACGCCTTGATGGTCAGGCTCAAGGCCGGCTGCGACACATGCAGATGCTCGCCCGCCTGGGCAAAGCTCAAGTACTTGGCTACGGTGACAAAGGCACGCAACTGCTTGACGTTCATGCGGGGGTGGGCCTTTTGTTTTAGAAAAATTATCAATCGATGACTAAAACAAAATTAACAAATCAGTCGGCAGCGGTGAAGATGGCTGCACGCACAAACAACTATAAAGGCGAATCAGCATGGCCGGACTGGACAAGCGCGTTGCAACCTACGAAGAGGCCCTGGCAGGCCTGACCGACAACATGACCGTACTGGCCGGCGGCTTCGGCCTCTGCGGCATCCCGGAAAACCTCATCGCCCAGATCAAGCGCAGCGGGGTCAAGGGCTTGACCGTGGTCTCGAACAACTGCGGCGTCGATGGTTTCGGCCTGGGCATCCTCCTCGAAGAACGGCAGATCGCCAAGATGATCGCGTCCTATGTCGGTGAAAACGCCGAGTTCGAGCGTCAGCTGCTCAGCGGCGAACTTGAAGTGGTACTGACCCCCCAAGGCACTCTGGCAGAAAAAATGCGCGCGGGCGGCGCTGGCATACCGGCGTTCTTCACCGCCACCGGCTACGGCACCCCGGTTGCCGAAGGCAAGGAAGTGCGTGAGTTCAATGGCCGCAAGTACATCCTCGAAGAAGCCATCACCGGCGATTTCGCCATCGTCAAAGGCTGGAAGGCCGACCACTACGGCAACGTGGTGTATCGCAACACGGCGCAGAACTTCAACCCGCTGGCCGCTACCGCCGGCAAGATCACCGTGGTCGAGGTCGAGGAGATCGTCGAACCCGGCGTGTTGCTGCCAAGCGAGATCCATACCCCAGGGATCTTCGTCGATCGTGTGATCGTCGGTACCTTCGAGAAGCGCATCGAAAAGCGCACCGTCAAGGCCTGAACGCCGCCCATAGAACAACAAAGAGATCCAGACCATGGCACTGACCCGCGAACAGATGGCCCAACGCGTCGCCCGTGAACTGCAGGACGGCTTCTACGTCAACCTCGGCATCGGTATCCCGACCCTGGTGGCCAACTATGTCCCCGCCGACATGGACGTGATGCTGCAGTCGGAAAACGGTCTGCTCGGCATGGGCGAGTTTCCCACCGAGAGCACTATCGATGCCGACATGATCAACGCCGGCAAACAAACCGTCACCGCCCGCCGCGGCGCCTCGATTTTCGATTCGGCACAATCGTTCGCGATGATCCGCGGCGGCCATGTCGACCTGACCGTACTCGGCGCCTTTGAAGTGGATGTGGAAGGCAACATTGCCTCGTGGATGATCCCCGGCAAGCTGGTCAAAGGCATGGGCGGCGCCATGGACCTGGTCGCAGGCGCCGACAACATCATCGTCACCATGACCCATGCATCCAAGGACGGCGAGTCCAAGCTGCTGTCGCGCTGCAGCCTGCCGTTGACCGGTGCTGGCTGCATTCGCAAGGTGCTGACCGACCTGGCCTATCTGGAAATCGAAAACGGGGCGTTCATCCTGCGCGAAACCGCGCCGGGCGTGACTGTCGAAGAAGTGATCGCGAAAACCGCCGGCAAGCTGATCGTTGCCGATGATGTGCAAGAAATGACCTTCTGATCGCCACTGGTTTACCCCAGGCCCCCCTGTAGTGGTGGGCTTGCTCTGCAAAGGCTGCCCCTTTGCCGAGCAGGCCCGTTGCTGCAGGTTTTTTGCGTGTGCCTTGAAATCACCTGACAAGACCAATAAAAGGAAAACTACCGTGGCCGCTGAAATTCAGGATAGCCGCTCCGCCCGGTTCGCTCTGCGCTGCTCCAACTGGGCCGAGCGCTGGTTCCCCGACTCGTGGGTATTTGCCGCCTTGGCGGTGGTGCTGGTGTGCGTGGCCGCAATGGCCATGGGCGCCAAGCCGACCGACACTGCGAAGGCCTTTGGCGATGGTTTCTGGAGCCTGATCCCGTTCACCATGCAGATGGCCTTTGTGGTCATCGGCGGTTATGTGGTCGCCAGCTCACCGCCGGCGGCACGGCTGATCGATCGGCTGGCACGGATCCCGAAAAACGGCCGTTCTGCAGTCTGCTGGGTGGCGCTGATCTCGATGGTGGCGTCGTTGCTCAACTGGGGCCTGTCGCTGGTGTTCGGCGGCTTACTGGTAAGGGCATTGGCCCGCCGCACCGACCTGAAAATGGACTATCGCGCTGCAGGCGCAGCGGCCTACCTTGGCTTGGGCGCGGTATGGGCGCTGGGCTTGTCGTCGTCGGCGGCGCAGCTGCAGGCCAACCCGGCCAGCCTGCCACCGTCGATCCTGTCGATTACCGGCGTGATTCCCTTCACCGAGACCATCTTCCTCTGGCAGTCCGGCGTCCTGCTGGCGGCGCTGGTGATCGTCTCGCTGATCGTGGCCTATGCCACCGCACCCGGCGCCAGCAGCGCGCGTACTGCCGAGCAATGCGGTATCGACCCCAGCTTCACCGCGCCGCCGCCGGCGCAGCGTACCCGTCCCGGCGAATGGCTGGAACACAGCCCGGTGCTGACCTTGTTGCTGGTGGCATTGGCTGCTGGCTGGCTGTACCAGGAGTTCGCCAGCAAGCCGGCGATTACCGCGATTTCCGGGCTCAATACCTACAACTTCCTGTTCATCATGCTCGGCGCTCTGCTGCACTGGCGGCCGCGCAGCTTTCTCGATGCCGTGACCCGCGCAGTGCCGACCACCACCGGGGTGCTGATCCAGTTTCCCCTGTATGGCTCGATCGCCGCGGTGCTGACTCAGGTCAAGGGCATCGATGAGCAGACTCTGGCTCACCATATCTCGACCTTCTTCGTGCAGATCGCCACGCACGACACCTATGCCTTGCTGATGGGTGTGTACTCGGCGGTGCTGGGCTTCTTCATCCCCTCGGGCGGCGGCAAGTGGATCATCGAAGCGCCGTACGTGATGCTGGTGGCCAACGACCTGCAGTATCACCTCGGCTGGGCGGTACAGATCTACAACGCGGCCGAAGCCTTGCCCAACCTGATCAACCCGTTCTACATGCTGCCGCTGCTTGGGGTGCTTGGGCTCAAGGCGCGTGACCTGATCGGCTTCTCGTTCGTGCAGTTGCTGGTGCATGCGCCGTTGGTGCTGGTGCTGCTGTGGGCTCTCGGCTCGACCTTGCAGTACACGCCACCGGTGATGCCGTGAGCGGGTGCGGGCACTTAAACGCTTAAACGCGGTCACAGCCGGGCACATATTTACTCAGGAGCTGTAATGAAGAAGATTTCTCTGTGTCTCGGCGCCGCACTGTTGGCCGGGCTGGCGGGCTGCGCCGGCAATGACCACCTCGACACCAGCCGACTGACCAAGGTCGATGAGAACCACGCCAACCTTGAAGCGAACGGCGCGCGTTATACCCTCGACAGCTACATCATCCCGTTCAACCAGCCATACTTCATCAGCGTCCAGCGCGATGACGGCAAACCGCTGACCATCGCCGAGGCGGCAGCTGTCGCACAGCCTTACATCGAGACACGTGGCTGCACCCAGCCCGTGGCGCGTCGTCCGGATCTGGACAAGAGCAACGCTGCGAAAACCCAGTGGATCGTCGGCATCGAGTGCTGATGACTGGCTGTTTGCTGTTGCGCTGAACCGACAACGCCTGCCTGACCTTGGTTGAGGTTCAGGCAGGCGCTTGTGCAGGGGGGGTGGCTGCCCGCTCAAGCCGCTCAGCGCAGTTGCGCCAACAGTTCCTGCAGTTTCTGGGCAAAACGGGCACGGCGGATCGCCCCGGTAGTGGTCAGGTCAGAGACGCTGACGATGCTCGGCACGCTCTTGGCAATGCTGATTTGCCCACCCAGGCCGGAGTCATGGCCGTGGTCGAACAGAATTCGGCAGGTCAGTGCCAGCTTTTCGCGCACGGTCCACGTATTATCGGCGAGCGAACTTTGCATCTGGGTCAGCGCCTGGCGCACCAGTGGGCGACTATCCTCTGCGGCGAATGATGAAGGTCAGCGTTCTGTGCTCGGCTGTGTGGTGTGGTCCGAGCTCGACGACGCAATCAATGACGCTAGATAGCCTATGTGACACAAAGTGTCATAAGCAGCAGCGTTTCTTGGGAATACCGAAATTCATGTCTATCCGATTGAAATTGAGTTCAGCGATCCGACCTTCAAGGAGCGCCAGGGCGAGGAGTTTCTGTTCGTCCGTAGTGGCCAGGTTGAGGTCGATTTCATGACCGAGCGGGTGCTCCTGGGGCAGGGCGATGCCTTGCATTTCAACGCCCAGACTCCCCACCGGCTGCGCTCGCTTGGCCCGCAGCAGGCGCAGTTGCTGGTGGTCGTGCAGGGCGGCGAGTAAGGGGGGCAGGGCGATGATCGAGGTCTCACGGTTCTGGCGCGATCCGGCATTGCCTTTTGTTGAAGCGCGCCGCGTGGGTGACGGCCGCCGGGTGTGTTACGCGGCACACTCCCATGAGAGCTTCTCGCTTGGAGTGATTACGGGCGGGCGCAGCAGCTACATGACCGGTGCGGTCAGTCATGAGGTGACTGTGGGCAGCACGGTGTTGATCAAACCGGGCGTGGTGCACAGTTGCAACCCAGTTGCTGGCGAGGCGTGGTCGTACCAGATGCTGTTTGTCGATATGCCGTGGCTGAGTGCGCAAGGCGTGCAGCTGCCAGAGGCAACCCTGAGCCATTCCCCAGCGCTGTACAGCCGGGTACTGCAGTTGTTCGCGAACTTGTTCGATGAAGCGACGGCCGAGCGCGAAGCCTTGCTGGCAGCTTTTTTTCGGGACTTGCCCGGGTATCTGCAAGCTGAGGCAGCGACGCCCAATGATGAGCATGCGCAATTGGACGCTGGCGCAGCGTTCATCCGCACGCACCGGCAGGACCCGTTGACCCTCGCCGATATCTGCGCCGCTGCCGGATTGTCGCGGGCCTACCTGATTCGCGCCTTCCGCCAGCGCTTTGGGTTGACGCCGCATGGTTATCTGCTGGACCAGCGCGTGCAATATGCGCGCAGCCAACTGCGCCTGGGCCGGCCCATCGCCGAGGTGGCGGTGGACGCAGGCTTTGCTGATCAGGCGCATTTGCAGCGCGCGTTCAAGCGGCACCTGGCGGCAAGCCCCGGGCACTACCGTAACGCCTCAGGCGCGCAGCAGCACCACAGCGCTGGCCACGAGTAATGCCGCCAGCAGGCGATTGAACAGGCGTAAGCGCTTCGGCTTGTCCAGGTAGTGGCTGATCACACTGCCGGCCCACGCCCAGCTGGCGATCGAGACAAAGCAGATCGGCGCGTAGATTGCGCTGAACAGCCACAGCAGTGGCTGATCCCCGCCGGTATAGGCGCCCACGCCGGCAACAGCCGCCAGCCACGCTTTCGGGCTCAGCCACTGCATGGCCGCGCCTTGCCAGGCTGAGGGGGCCTGCAGCTGTTGTTCAGCCGCTAGTTCGCCGTTGTCGCGGGCCAGTTGCCAAGCCATGTACAGCAGGAACAACACACCGCCCCACAACAGCAACTGGCCCAGCGCTGGCCAGCGCAGCAACAGCTGGTGCACACTTAACCCGCACAGCAGCAGTAGCAAACAGAAACCCAGCGTCGCACCTGCGACATGGCCAAGGCTCGCCCGCAGGCCGTGGCGGGCGCCGCTGGCCAGGGCTACGATATTGACGGGGCCGGGTGAAATCGAGGCTGCCAGGGCAAAGGCAGCCATGGACAAGGACAGGCTCATGAGCAGGATTCCAGAGTTGAGGTGCGCTGATGGTGCGCGCCCACGCGGCCTGCGTATTGAACCAAAGTCCCCTGCGGTTTGCCTCGGAAACACCTGTTACAGGTTTTGTAATAGTTTCCCGCTGTCAGAAAATACGACTGTAATTGTAGGATCTCCATCCCAATTTCCCATTCAGGTATCTATGAACACCTTCTCGGAGCCCCCCAGTTCCCGGTCGTCCCGGCCATCTTGCACCCCCTCCCGTAACACATCCCTTGTGAGTACCCGCTAATGGAATGGCTTGCCGACCCCACGGCCTGGCTAGGCCTGTTGACGCTTATCGTCCTCGAGCTGGTGCTGGGTATCGACAACCTGGTGTTCATCGCCATCCTGGCTGACAAGCTGCCCCCGCATCAGCGCGACCGCGCGCGGGTGATCGGCTTGAGCCTGGCGCTGATCATGCGCCTGGGCCTGCTGGCGAGTATCTCGTGGATGGTCACCCTGACCGAGCCGCTGGTCGAACTGTTCGGCAAGACGTTCTCGGGCCGTGACCTGATTATGCTGTTTGGTGGTGTGTTCCTGCTGTTCAAGGCCACCATGGAACTGCACGAACGACTGGAAGGGCATGTTGCGCAGTCCAGCGGCAGCGTCCGCCATTCGGCGTTCTGGCCGATCGTTGCGCAGATCGTGGTGCTCGATGCGGTGTTCTCGCTGGACGCGGTGATCACTGCAGTGGGTATGGTCGAACACCTGTCGGTCATGATGATCGCGGTGATCTTCTCGATCGGTATCATGATTGTTGCCAGCAAGCCGCTGACCCGCTTCGTCAACGCACATCCGACCGTGATCATGCTGTGTCTGGGCTTCTTGATGATGATCGGCTTCAGCCTGACCGCAGAGGGCCTGGGCTTCCATATCCCGAAAGGCTACCTGTACGCGGCGATTGGTTTCTCGATTCTGATCGAGCTGTTCAACCAGCTCGCCCGGGCTCGTCGCAAGCGCAGCCTGCCACAGCATCGCCCACTGCGTGAGCGCACTGCGCATGCGGTATTGCGCCTGATGGGCGGTCGCCGGGTAGAAGCGGACGAAGTTGGTGAAGAGATTGCCGATCTGGTTGAGGGTGGTCAGGAGCAGGTGCTGTTCGATCGCCGCGAGCGGGTCATGATCAGCGGTGTACTTAACCTTGCCGAACGGCCGATCCGCACGGTGATGACGGTGCGTACCGAAGTCGATGCGCTGGACCTGGCACTGCCTGCCGAGAGCATAACCTTGGCCTTGGCCAACTCGCCATACTCGCGCCTACCGCTGATTCGTAACGGGCGTATCGAGGAGCCGCTTGGTTTCGTGCACAAGAAGGAGCTGCTCAAGGAGTACCTCGAGGGCAACAGACCTGACCTTGAGGCGATGGTGCGGGCGCCCCTGAATCTGCTGGAGAGCTTCAGCATCCTCAATGCGCTGGAGCAGATGCGCGGCCAGTCGACCCATATCGCCTTTGTGGTCAACGAATTCGGTGACTTCACCGGTTTGCTGACCATGACCGATATTCTTGAGTCGATTGCCGGTGAGTTGCCAGACGCCAGTGAGGTCGAAGGCCCGGCCATTGTCGAGGAGGCTGACGGCTTTGTGGTCAGCGGTGCCTTGAACCTTAGCCAGGTGCAGGCGCGGACCGGCTTCAGTGCCCGCGCTACCGAGGACTACCAGACCCTCGCGGGCCTGGTGATGAGCTTGCTGGACCGCTTGCCGCGGGTCGGTGATTGTCTGGCCTGGAACGGCTGGACCATGACCGTGATTGCGGTGGAGGAACGGCGCGTGCGCCAGGTGCGCCTTACACAGAGCGGCGGCGTTGACGGAGCAGGTGCTTGATGCCCTCGAGCACCAGCACCAGTACTGCCGCCCAGATAGGCAGGTAGGTCAACCACTGGTCACGACCAATGGTTTCGCCCAGCAGCAGGGCGACGCCGACCAGCAGCACCGGTTCGACATAGCTGAGCAGGCCAAACAGGCCGAACGGCAACAGCCGACTGGCGAGTACATAGGCAATCAGTGCACCGGCGCTGATTGCCCCGAGCAGCGGAATCAAGCCGTAGAGCCCGGGGTGTGCACGCAGGTCGGCGGCCGACAGTGGGCCTTGGAACACGAAGTACAGCGCCCACGGCAACAGCAGGAACATGTCGCACCACAGACCGCCCAGGTGATCGGTGCCGCAGCGCCTGCGCAGCACGAAGTAGATCGGGTAGCCGATCATCACCACCAGGGTTTCCCAGGCGAAGCTGCCATGCTGGTACAGCTCGTGGCCTACCCCCAGCGCTGCGCACGCCACTGCCACTTTTTGCAGGCGTGAAAGCCGTTCGCCGTAGACCAGCCGCCCGGTCATGACCATCGCCAGCGGCAACAGGAAATAGCCCATCGACACCTCTAGGCTGCGCCCGTGCAACGGTGCCCAGAGGAACAGCCACAGCTGCACACCCATCAACCAGGAAGTGCCGAGCATGCCCAGTAGCAGCGCCGGGCTGCGGCGCACCCGGGCAAACAGCTCGGCGACACGCTGCCAATCCTTGCTCAGCAGCATGAAAAAGGTCAGGCAGGGTAGGGTCAGCAGGGTCCGCCAGCCAAAAATCTCTTCGCCGTCGAGCGGCGCCAGCAGCGAGCTGTAGAAGTACATCACGGCGAACAAGCAGGACGCCGTGACCGATGTAACAATTCCTTTTGACACGAATGCCTCAATTACAGTGAATGAACGGTTTGGTCAGCTGCGCATGATCTCAGGGCGAACCTCCTTGGGCAACGGGGGACGAGCCGCCAACGCCTGCAGAAAGTCCTCCAGCGGCATCGGCCGGGCAAACAGGTAACCTTGCTGAAAGTCCACGCCGTGACCTTGCAGATAATCGCGCTGCGTGGCTGTTTCGACACCTTCGGCGACAATGCCCAGGCCCAGCTTGGCCGACAGTTCGATGATGCTCTCGAGGATGTGCTGCGACAGCGCGTCACCGCCGATCATGGCGATAAAGCTCTGATCGATCTTGAGGTAATCGACCTTGAACTGACGCAGGTAATTAAGGCTTGACTGCCCGGTGCCAAAGTCGTCGAGGGCGATCATCACGCCCATATCATGCAGTTTGGCAAACAGATCGAGCGCAACCGGGGTGGCCTCAAGCAACTTGCGTTCGGTGAGCTCCAGGGTCAAGGCAACTCGCCCAGGAGGAAAGTGCTGCAGGAACGTCCGGCAATCTTCCAGCAAGCTCAGATCCTGGCAGTGGTCGGCAGTGATGTTGATGCCGATATGAAAGCCGTCTTCCAACAGGGCCGCGTAGGGCGCGAGGCTTTGAGCGGTGTGCAGCATGAGGGCGCGGGTCATCGCGACGATCTGCCCGCTGTGTTCTGCATAGGGGATGAACAGGTCAGGGCGCACCAGACCTTCGCGCGGATGGTTCCAGCGCATCAACACCTCGGCCCCGGCCCAGTGGTAATCACCCTTGCGTACTACAGGTTGGAAGTAGGGTACGAATTCGTTGGCCTGTAGCGCCCGATCCAGCTCCGCCCGTGGGGACGATGCACGGCGCAGTTGCCAGCGGCAGACACCTGCGGCCGCGACGCCCAGCAGCAGTAGCAGGGCCATCACCGCAGGGTACTGCTGACTGATCAGTTCGACCTGCTCGCCTGCGGCAAAACCGCCATGGACACTGAACGGATAACGCGTCGAGGCCTGCTCTACTGCGGCGCTGGGCGATGCAGGCGGAGTGCCTTGATGAACTATGCCATCTTGGCCCATCCAATTGCCGCCGACGCGCAGGTACAGTTGCTGACCGCTGCCAATGAGCCGCAAGGCAGTGAGCAGATGGTCACTGTCGACAATGGTGAGCGCCGCGCGTTGTGCGTTGCCTGCACGATAGACCAGCAAGGCATGCCCTGGTGTGACAGAGTTGCCATCCATCAGCCACAGACGGTCGTCAGTGTAATGAATGGGGCTGACAGCCTCCTGATGCTCGCCAAACAATGACGTACAGTAGAGGATGTTGTCGCTGACCAGATTGGCTGAGCGCACAAAAGGATTGCGCGTGACCTCACTGCGCAGCGCGACCGCAAGCTGCGCGCACGGCTGCCCTGCCAGTGGCAGCAGGGCCTGGGCTGCCGTTGCCAGGCTGTCAAGAATGTGCTCGACATGGGCAACGACCAGACGGCTGGTTTTCTCGCTGGCCTGATACATGTCACGCTGGCTTTGCCAAGCCATTACGCCAACCCCGCACAACACAGGCAGAAGGCCCGCCAGCCACGGGAGCAGGGCATGCCAACGGCGGCGTCCGGGATGTTTGTTTGAAAGGGGCATGTGGACCTGAATGTGACGATGACCTGCCTAGGATAGCCGCTGGGCGGGCTGAGCGGACAACTAAAAGCGCGACAAACCCATTTACGCCCTATAGAATCCAGTTACGAATAAAACAATAAAGTCCTCTCATGCTGAGGGCCAAGCCGCCGAGCGAGAATGTGCCCCTATGCCACACCATGGGTTCAAATTGATCATTGGTACTTTCCTCGCCCGCAGCGTGCGTGGCATCCCCTGCTCGCCACCCGGCTGTCCGCCATCGAACGCAACTGAATAATCGTTATTACGCAGTAGATGAGGACACGAACATGGCTGATATCTTCGAAAACCCGATGGGCCTGATGGGCTTTGAGTTCATTGAACTGGCATCGCCGACGCCGGGCGTGCTGGAACCTGTATTTCAGATACTGGGTTTCACCAAGGTTGCTTCGCACCGCTCCAAAGATGTCCACCTGTACCGCCAGGGCGACATCAACCTGATCCTCAACAACGAGCCCAAAAGCATTGCCTCGTACTTTGCTGCCGAGCATGGTCCGTCGGTGTGTGGCATGGCCTTCAAGGTGCGCAACGCCCATGAAGCCTATGCGCGTGCACTCGAGCTGGGCGCGCAGCCGGTGGAGATAGAAACCGGCCCGATGGAGCTGCGACTGCCCGCCATCAAGGGCATTGGTGGTGCGCCGCTGTACCTGATCGACCGTCACGAAGAAGGCAGCTCGATCTACGACATCGACTTCAAGTTCATCGAAGGCGTCGAGCGCAATCCGGTCGGTGCGGGGCTGAAGATCATCGACCACCTGACCCACAACGTCTACCGTGGGCGCATGTCGTATTGGGCCAACTTCTACGAGAAGCTGTTCAACTTCCGCGAAATTCGCTATTTCGACATCAAGGGTGAATATACCGGCCTCACCTCCAAGGCCATGACTGCGCCGGATGGCATGATCCGTATTCCGCTGAATGAAGAATCGTCCAAGGGCGCCGGCCAGATCGAAGAGTTTCTGATGCAGTTCAATGGTGAGGGCATCCAGCATGTCGCCTTCCTTACCGATGATCTGCTCAAGACCTGGGACGCGCTCAAAGCTCTGGGGATGCGCTTCATGACCCCGCCACCACAGACCTACTACGAGATGCTTGAAGAGCGGCTGCCAGGCCACGGCGAGCCGGTGGACCAGCTGCAGCCGCGCGGCATCCTCCTCGACGGCGCGGCTGAATCAAGTGACAAGCGCCTGCTTCTGCAGATCTTCTCGGAGACCTTGTTGGGACCAGTGTTCTTTGAATTCATCCAGCGCAAGGGTGATGACGGTTTCGGTGAAGGCAACTTCAAGGCCTTGTTCGAATCGATCGAGCGGGATCAGGTGCGTCGCGGCGTTCTCGACGTGCAATGACGGCTGGCGCACCCTGTTTGTGGTTCAGGCAGTGGTGCGCTCTCGCTTGCGCCGAGCGCGGAGTATGCCCCAGTAGGTAATGGCGGCAGTCAGCAGACCTACCAGCGTCAGCGAGGGCAAGACCTGAATCATCAGCATACGCGCCTCTGACAGCGTGTACCCCGCTGGATAGCCCACGTTCACCCGATAGTCATGCCGAGTCGACGGCGTACTGCGGAAGAATTCGCTCTGTGAAGGTTGTTGCTGATCGCGGCTATCGCCTTGACTCCAGAGATAAGCGTCCTCGAACTCCAGTACCAACACAAGCCCATCCTGAAAACCCTGCAGTTCTCTGCGCAGCTCAATCCCGTAGCTCGTCGCAATGATGCCTAGACCATCGTTGCTCAACCGGTATTCGACCATCACGCCATTGGGCGTTGTCGGCGAGTCGAAATTCAGCCTGACTGTGCGTCCGGCGGTGATGTCGATGTGATGCGGAATGATCGTTGGCAAGGTGCTGCAATACGCCAGATCATCTCTGGTCAGCACCAGTGAGTGGATTCGCGGGTCGCTGGCGGTCATCGCTCGCAGTTGTTCGATCACGTTGTCACACGCCTGGCCGCTGAACTGGCTGGCAGTACTGGCCGTGAGCAACAGACTGTCCAAGCGTCGATCGATCGCGAACAAAGCCTCATGGCCTGATATGCGCGCGTTTTCGTCTAACTTGCGCTCCAACTGGTAGAACATCACGGTCAGCCCGGAAACGATCGGTATCAGCCCGACCGCCGAGACTAACAGCAGCTCCAGCAAACTACGCCCTGTGTGCATGAGTTTTGACATCGGCAACATCCTTCCCTCTGGTGCTGTCCGCGTTTGGACAACTGGCAGATCAGATTACGTAGGGCGCGACACCGCAGATGTAGGCTTATGTCGATTCAGCTTTGGGGAAACACCAGCTACGCTGTGGGAGCTCGGAGCAAAGCGGGATCAGAGGTCTCCTGCTTGCCTCGCAAATCCGGCGTTGCAGTGGATCAACTTCCAGCAGATCATGTGCAGTGAGTAGTCCGCCAGCCGACGTCAAGGAATCCAGACAGTGGTCGCCAAGGGCAAGTCGTCCGATACCGATATTCAAGTCATCCATCTTGACCCAAGTTGGAAGCAGGTCGACCCGATTGCGGAGGCCATTCGCATGTTCGATTGGGGCGCCACCCCCCTGGGTGAACTCGCGCAATGGCCGCCCTCGCTGCGGCACGCCGTGGATATCATGCTCGCGTCGCCGTTCCCGGCAGCATTGATATGGGGCGACAGACTTACGGTAATCCACAACACCGCGTACTCGGATGTGATCGGCAAGGGCGCCTCTGGTTTAGGGGGCAGTTTCGAGCAGTTATGGCTCAAGCATTGGGAGCACGTTGGGCCGTCTGTATTCAAAGCGCTCGAGGGGCAAGCAAGCTTCGTTGGCGCTGCCCCCATTCTGGTCGCAGCTGGCACCGAGGCCGGCAATGTCTGGTGCGCCCTGGGTTATACGCCGATCAGAGACGAGCAGGCACGCGTCGCGGGTTTTCTGCATACCGTCATCAACGCCACAGCCAGCGTCGAAACGCTGGGCGAGTGGCGTGAGCTGTCTGAGCGATTCGAGCAGCAGATAGCGCAGTACCAGGCCGATCGCGAAGGGATCTGGGCGTTATCTGGACAAGCCATGATCATGGTCACGCTTGATCTGCGCCTGCATGCTATAAACCCCGCGTTTGAACGCATCATGGGATGGACGTTGTCGCAAATGGCCGAGATGCCTATCATCGACCTTGTACACCCATCCGATCGACGTGACGTGTCGGAAGTTGCGCTGGATGTGTTGCACGGCAATGGCGTGAGCGAGCTTGAGAGCCGAGTGCGTCACCGTGCCGGACATTATCGCTGGATCCGTTGGAGCGCTCGGCGCGACGGTGAGTTTGTGACCGTGGTGGGCAGTGACATCGACCAGGAGCGTGAAAACGCTATGCGACGCTCCGAGGCGCTGCTGCGCAACAATCAGCGCGTCACTGTGGTGAGTCAGTTGGCTGGTGGCATGGCCCATGAAATGAACAATTTGCTGTCTGGCATCGGCGGTAGCCTGGAATTGTTGCAACGGCGTATCGACCAGGGCCAACCCGAACGAATCGCCAGTTACGTAGAGCTGGCACGCGACTCGGTTGAGCGCGCAATGATCCTTACGCATCAGCTGCTGGCTTTTTCCAGAACTCAACGTCTGTCGCCGCGACCGCTGAACAGCACGCAGGTGATAACAGCCTTGCAACCTTCTTTCTTGCAGGCCCTGGGCCCAGAGATTCTCCTTGAGTGTCATCTGGATAGTGATGCCTGGCCGATCCTGGTCGACTCGGGGCAGCTGGAAATCGCTCTGGTCAACGTGTGCACCAATGCCCGTGAGGCCTGCAATCTTGCCGGCACAGTGACCATTCGCAGTTTCAACCAGCGGCTAGAGGATGATGAACGAGCCCATGGAGGGCTACCGGGAGGGGATTATCTTGCCATTCAGGTGGAAGACAATGGCTATGGCATGGCCAGCGAAGACATTCCTCGCGCGTTTGAGCCGTTTTTCACCAGCAAGCCTGCAGGGCGCGGCGCGGGGCTGGGACTGTCCATGGTCTACGGCTTTGTTCACCAGTCAGGGGGCTATGTCTGGCTCGAGTCCACGTTGGAGCAAGGCACCCGGGTGACCATGATGTTCCCGCGCTGTCTGCAAGCTGTCGAACCGGAGGCAACGCCTCAGTTACCGGTGCTGAAGGAGCCTGTTCATGATCGGCGCCTGTTGCTTATCGATGATGAAAGCGGCCTGCGCGCGCTGATGAAGGAAGCGTTGGTAGAACAGGGCTTTGAGGTGATCGATGTCGCAGATGCTGCAGGTGCGATGAGCAAGTTTCGCCACGATGGAAGTTTCGATCTTGTCATCACCGACATTGGCCTGCCTGGCGGCTCCAGTGGTCGCCAGGTGGCGCAGGCGATGCGGCGGCTGCAACCGCAGCAGAAGATCCTGTTCATAACCGGCTATAGCGAGCACCCGATCGAGCAGGCCTTGCTCGACCAACCCGATACGGGCTTGATGCTCAAGCCATTCTCGCTAGCACTGCTGGTTGCTCGGGTACAGAGTATGCTGACCGAGACAAAGTGATAGAGCGCTGGCTAACAGTTTGTACAGCCCGCGTCGCCTCTAACCCCAGTCCTGAAACCTCGAACAGAGTGCAATTGGTTGCCAAGTGCTACAAGCCTTGTTGCAGAATCGGATCGTCCGGGTTCTGGCGCTCTAGCTCGGCCAGCAGCACTTGCACATTCTGCAGTTGCCCGGTCTCCTTCCAGTACTGGATCAACAAAAGCCGCGCGTTGCGACTGGCAGGTTGCCGGTCGAGGATGGTTTGCAGCTGCTTCTGGGCGGCTTCAACCTGCTCGAGCTGATGCAGGGTGACCGCCAGCATGTAGCGGTAATCAGTGTTTTCCGGCTCGAGTTCAACCGCGCGGGCAAACGCCAGCAAGGCATATTCGGTTTGCTGATGGCGATTGAGCCACAGACCGAGATCGTGCTGCAGAAAGGCCGAGTCTGGCTGCAGCGCCAACGCTTTGGCCAAAACCTGGCGAGACTCGTCGTGCAAGCCTTGGCGTTCGAGCAGGCGTACCTGGACGGCGAGGGCATCCAGGTTTTGCGGGCTCAGCTGCAAACTGCGCTGCAGGGCCAAAGCGGCATGTGCGTAATCATCCTCATGCAGGTACAACCGGGCCAGATGCACTTGCGCTGCGCTGTCTTCCGGTTGCGCCAGCAGGGCTCGTTGGTAGGCTTCGAGGGCTTGTTGCAGCGGCCCGAAATACAAGCCGATGGCGTCCGCGTCGAGGCCGAGCAGGGCATCTACTGCCGCGAAGCGCACACTTGGCTCGTCATCATCAAGCATAGGCCCAAGCGCCAGGCTGCGTTGGCCGGCAGGCAACAGGCGGCGAATACTCTCGATGGCCGCGCAACGTACCATCGGCTCATCGTGTTGCAGGTCAAGCCTGGCCAGCTCCAGCGCTTTTGGCGAGGGATAGTTGGGCAACTCGGCATACAGTGCTGCGCGCCGGATGGGCGTCAGATCGTCACGCTGCAACTGTTGATAGAGCACCCGCGCAGCTCCTGGCAGGCCGTCGTGGGCCTGGCGCAGCGCTTTGCCATAACTGTGCGGCGCGACTGCCGGGACGCTGATTTCGACATCACGCGAGCAGTAGCCGAGGGTGGCCGATACCAGGATCAGAGCGAACACGGCGATCAGGTACAGGCGGTGTCTGGGCATTGGCAGGTCCGGTGGTCAGGAAGCACTGAGCTTGGGCCAGCCGCCGCCTAAATGCAATGCGGGAGGGCGCGTGGGCGTCGCTGGACAACACCGCAGTCAGCGAATGAAATGCACCTTGCCGGTGTCGTCATTGCCCATGTAGATCCCGTACACACCCGCCTGACGCTCCAGGATATAGCGCTCGAGAATCTGTCGGATGGCCGGGTAGTAGATCTCGTCCCAGGGGATCTGGTCAGGCTCGAAAAACTTGTAGGCGAGGGTCTCGGCACCGAACACGCCGGTTTCAGCGGTGGCAATGGCGCGGAAGACGATATACACCTCGCTGATTTTGGCCACGCTGAAGATCGAGTACGGCGAGACGATTTCGGCCTGTACGCCGGTTTCTTCCCAGACTTCACGCAGCGCCGCCTGTTCGGTGGTTTCGCCGGCTTCCATGAAACCTGCCGGTAGCGTCCAGGTGCCAGGGCGCGGGGGGATCGCGCGCTGGCACAACAGGTACTTGCCATCGCGCTCGATGATGCAGCCGGCGATGATTTTCGGGTTGATGTAATGGATGTAGCCACAAGCGCCGCAGTACAGGCGCTCATGGGTATCACCGGAAGGTACGCCCCGGGCAAGCTCGGTAGTGCAGTACGGGCAATAGCGCGGGGCGTTGGGCATGGTCAGCGGCCTATGCGAGGGTCCTTCAGGGCCAGGGGCGCAACGATCTCGCGCACCTTGGTATTGTCGTCCTGCTTCTGGCGCAGGTAGTCCAGCGCCACTGCAGCGGCGGCGCGTACGTGGTCGACCGAGGCCTGGTGTGCGGCCAGCGGGTCGCCACTCTTGATCGCCGCAACGATCTTTTCCATTTCCTTGTTGCTGGCGCCACGGCGGTTCTGTTGCGACACCGAGGTCGCTCGCAGGTAGCTGATGCGTGCCTGCAACTGACGCAACTGGGTTGCCGCGACATGGTTGCCGGAGCCTTCCAGGAGCACGTCGTAGAAGCCTTGCACCGAGTCGATCACCTGTTGCAACTCGCCATCTTCAAGCGCTTCGCGGTTGACTTCGAGCGCGCGCTCGAGGGCGCGGATGTCCTTGGCCTTGGCGTTGAGGGTGAACAGCTGGACGATCAGGCCCTCGAGTACACAGCGCAGCTCGTAGATGTCACGGGCATCTTCCAGGGTGATGATCGCGACCCGCGGGCCCTTGGCGTCGGCAAATTCGACCAGGCCTTCGGATTCGAGGTGGCGTAGCGCTTCGCGCACCGAAGTACGGCTGACGCCGAGGCGGTCGCACAAGTCGCGTTCGACCAGGCGGTCACCGGGTAACAGGTGAAAGTTCATGATCGCGTTGCGCAGCTTGTCGAGCACGATCTCGCGCAGGGTAACGGGGTTGCGGTTGACCTTGAAGCTGTCGTCGAGTGGCTGGCGTTTCATCAGGTGCGCTCTTTATGAGGCTGTTGCGCCAACCTCGCGAAGCACCACGAACCGGGGCGCTCCTTGCAGTGGTTCGAACAGCCCGCTGTTAACGGGTTGACTCCGCGTCGGCTTCGGCAAATGCCTCGCGGGCCAGCCGGAAGCTGTCTACCGCCGCCGGCACGCCGCAATAAATGCCGACCTGGAGCAGGATCTCGCGAATCTGTTCACGGCTCAGGCCATTACGCAAGGCGCCGCGGATGTGCAGCTTAAGCTCATGGGGCCGATTGAGCGCGGAAATCATTGCCAAGTTTATCATGCTGCGCTCTTTGAGCGACAAACCATCACGGCCCCAGACATGCCCCCAGCAGTACTCGGTGACCAGGTCCTGCAGCGGCTTGGTGAACTCATCGGCGTTCTGCAGAGAGCGGTTGACGTACTCTTCGCCCAACACCTGCGTGCGGATCTCCAGGCCCTTTTGATACTTGTCGTTGCTCATGGCAGTGCTCCGCAATAAAACAGGGGCCGCGAACAAGGGTGAGGTTCGCCGCGGCCCCCAAAAAAGTCAGCGCTGCGCCAGGCAGCGCGGTGGCACTCAGGTCAGCCCAGCGATGGCAGGGCGCCGAGCTTGCCACGATGGTAGACCATCGGCGTCACCGGCTCGGCCGGCAGCACCAGGTTTTTCACCGCACCGACGATGATCGCGTGATCGCCGCCGTCGTATTCGCGCCACAACTCGCACTCGATGATCGCGGTGGCCTTGGTCAACAGCGGGTTGCCCAGCTCGCTGAGCTGCCACTCGATGCCCTTGGCCTTGTCTTTGCCCTTGCCGGCAAAGGCATAGGCTTCGGCGGTTTGCCCGGCCGACAGCAGGTGAATGGCAAACTGCTTGCTGTCTCGCAGGATCGGGTAGGTGTCCGAGGCGTAGTTGGGGCAGAAAAGCACCAGCGCCGGCTCGATCGACAGCGCACTGAAGGCGCTGGCAGTAATGCCGACGATGCCGCCGTCGGCGTCCAACGTAGTAACGACCGTGACGCCCGAGGGAAACGAGCCCATCACGTCTTTGTAGATGCCAGGTTCGATCATTTTGGCAGTGCTCCTTAGCGCATCACGAAGGGGTCGGGCATGGGCGCGGTGGACAGGTTGATCCACACGGTCTTCAGCTCGGTATAGGCCAGCACCGAATCGATGCCACTTTCACGGCCGTAGCCGCTGTTCTTGAAGCCGCCGATCGGCGCCATGGCCGAGACTGCACGGTAGGTGTTGACCCAGATGATCCCCGAGCGCACGTCACGGGCCAGCCGGTGGGCGCGGCCCAGGTCGCGGGTCCAGATACCTGCCGCCAGGCCGAACTGCGAGTCGTTGGCGATCGCCAGGGCCTCTTCTTCGGTCTTGAAACGAATGACCGCCGCGACCGGGCCGAATACTTCTTCCTGCATGATCTTCAGCGAGTTGCTGTCGCACTCGAACAGGGTCGGCTCGTAGAACCAGCCCTCGCCCTCGACCTCGGCACGCTTGCCACCCATGCGCAGTTTGGCACCCTCGGCGCAGGCTGCGGCGACCAGGCCTTCGACCACTGCCAGCTGCTGTGCGGTGGCCATCGGGCCCATTTCGCTCTGCTCGTCCTGCGGATTACCGATGCGGATGCGTTTGGCCCGCTCGACCAGCCGTGCAACGAACTCGTCGTAGATTTCGTCCTGCACCAGCAGCCGCGAGCCGGCCACGCAGCTCTGCCCAGAGGCCGCATAGATACCGGCCACGGCACCATTGATGGCGCTGTCCAGGTCGGCGTCGGCGAAGATGATGTTGGGCGATTTGCCACCCAGCTCCAGCGACAGTTTGGCGAAGTTATCGGCGCTACTGCGCACTACATGGCGGGCAGTCGCAGCGCCGCCGGTGAAGGCGATCTTGCGGATCAGCGGATGACGGGTGAGGGCAGCACCAGTGCTTGGGCCGTAACCGGTGACTACGTTGACCACGCCAGGTGGGAAACCGGCCTCAAGGGCCAGGCGGGCCAGCTCGAGAATGGTTGCCGAAGCGTGCTCGGACGGCTTGAGGACGATAGTGTTACCCGCGGCCAGCGCCGGTGCCAGCTTGATTGCGGTCAGGTACAGCGGGCTGTTCCAGGGGATGATGCCGGCCACTACGCCCATCGGCTCATGCACGGTGTAGGCGAACAGATCAGGCTTGTCCAGCGGCAGTGTGCCGCCTTCGAGCTTGTCGGCCAGGCCCGCGGTGTAATGGAAAAACTCTGGCAGGTAACCGACCTGGCCGCGGGTTTCGCGGATCAGCTTGCCGTTGTCGCGGCTTTCCAGCTGGGCCAGGTGTTCTTTATTCTCGGCAATCAGGTCGCCAAGCCGGCGCAGCAGTTTGCCCCGCGCAGTCGCGGTGAGGCCACGCCAGGCCTTGCTGTCGAAGGCGCGCTGGGCCGACTGCACGGCCTGCTCGACATCAGCTTCGTCGGCGTCGGGCAGTTGCGCCCAGACCTGCGCGGTGGCCGGGTCGAGGCTGTCGAAAGTCTTGCCGTTCTGGGCATCGCACCATTGGCCATCGATGCACATCTGGAAACGAACGAGGGTCATGCAACTATCCCCTTGGCGGATTCGGTGAGGGTGCGCGCTTGACTGAGGAAGTCCAGCAGCATCTTGTTGACTTCACGCGGCGCTTCTACTGCCATCATATGCCGTTGTTCGGCGAGGACCACGCAATGTGCGCCGGGGATGCGTGCGGCGAGCTGGCGGGTCATGGCCGGAGTGGAGCCGGAGTCGAGTTCGCCGGTGGCGATCAGGGTTGGTGCCTGAATGCTGCCCAGATCGCTTTCGCGGTACATGTCCTGGGTGGCGAACAGCGAATAGGTAGTGTGGTAGCCCTGCGGGTCATTGCTGGCCAGGATCTGCTTGATCGCGGCGACCTGAGCCGGGTTGGCGGCCTTGTACTCGCGGCTGAACCAGCGCTCCAGGGCGGCGTCGACGTTGGCGTCCGGGCCCAGTTCGGCCGCTTGTGCCGCGCGGGCGATGACCCCGGCGCTCTGCTCGGGCGAGCGATTGAACACGCTGTTGAGCACCACCAGGGCCGTCAACCGCTGCGGATAATTCAGGGCAAAAGCCCGAGCCACCAAGCCGCCCATCGAGAAGCCGATAACCGTGGCCTGGGCAATCTGCAGATGGTCGAGCAGCTCGGCCAGTTGCGCGGCGTAGCCCTCAAGTGGGGTATCGGCGGCAGGCAACTGGCTCTGGCCGTGGCCGAGCATGTCGTAGGCTATGACCTTGTAGTCAGTGGCGAGGCCGACGATCTGGCCGCCCCACATTTCCTTGTTCAGGCCGACGCCGTGGATCAGTACCACAGGCTGGCCTTGGCCAGTCACCAGGTAGCTGGTGCCGGCGGGTGTGCGTTCAGCAACAGGCTGAATCATCGAGGGCGCTCCTTGAGCGTGAGGCGTGGCGCTGTGCGCACGCCCCGGCCCGTTGATCTAATTGTTATTGAGCTTTTTCGGCTGCCAGTTCTTCGAGGTCGATGTAGCGGTTGCCGATGCGCGGGTGCAGGCGGCCGCCGTCAGCGGCGCCCAGTACCACCACGATCTCGTCGGCACGTGGTGCATCTTCGATTTGCATTTCCAGGGTGATGTAGTGCGAACGCAGGCCTTCGTCATCCTTCTGCATCATCGGGATCTGGATCGAGGTGCCAGGGCCGCCACGCTTGTTGGTGAAGCTCAGGTAGCTCTTGGCTTGCACCGCTTCGCGGTAATGGTTGCCAAAGCGCAGGGTGTGGATCACCGCCGAGGCGTGTTCGATCTCGCCATCAGCACCGACGACCGCCGCTTTGCCGTAGGCCTCGATCTTGTCCGCGCCGCCGATGGCAGCAATCAGACGCTCGACCATCAACGCGCCGAGGTCAGAGCAATTGGCACGGATTTCCGGTTTCAGATCATCAACGAAACCGCGACCCGCCCATGGGTTCTTGATCACCACAGCCAGGCCGACCATGGTCACCGGTTTGTCGGTGGCCTTGCCGCCTTCGATGCGGGTTTCTTCGGAGTAGGTGACGATCTTGCGGATTTCGAAACTCATGGGTGGCTCCTGTCAAAGGTATTTGGTCTTGTTGTCTGATGGTATACCATAATATTTGTTCTGCAATAGCTTGATTGAAATTTCTCCGGCGATAAGACCAAAGGCCGGGCAATCCAGTGGTGCAGGTGCGGGGGGTAGATGATCGGCAAAAAAATGCCCGCTCTCGCAGGCGATCAAGCCCGCAGGAGCGGGCTGTTCCCGCAATGAATTCAGGTAATGGGAATTCAGTTGAAAGCCGGCACGACTTCCTTGATGAACAGCTCCAGCGACTTCTTCTTTTCGGCATGCGGCAAGCTGTTGTCACACCAGAAGCTGAACTCGTCGACGCCGAGCTCCTGGTAGTACTTGATCCGCGCAATGATTTCTTCAGGCGTGCCGATCATGGTGTTCTTGCGAATGTTGTCCAGCTCGAAGGCGGGCACTTCGGCAAACTTCGACTCAGGGCTCGGCTCGAGGAAGCCATTGACCGGAACGGTCTTGTTGCCGAACCAGGCATCGAAGGTGCGGTAGAAGCGCGCAATCGCCTTGGCGCCGATCTTCCAGCCATCTGGCTCGGCAGCGCTGTGCACGTGGGTGTGGCGCAGCACCATCAGTTGCGGGCGCGGTACCTCTGGGTTGTTGTCCAGTGCGGCCTGGAATTTGTTTTTCAGGTCGAGCACTTCTTCGTCACCCTTCATCAACGGGGTGACCATCACGTTGCAGCCGTTCTTCACGGCAAAGTTGTGCGAGTCTGGGTCACGTGCGGCAATCCACATCGGCGGCATGCCGCTTTGGACTGGCTTGGGTACGCTGGTCGAAGTAGGGAATTTGTACACCTCGCCTTCGAAGGCGTAATCGCCTTTCCACAATTCGCGGACCGCCGGGACCATCTCACGCAGGGCCTTGCCGCCTTCAGTGGCGGGCATGCCATTGGCCATGCGGTCGAATTCGAATTGGTAGGCGCCGCGCGCCAGGCCGACTTCCATTCGCCCGTTGCTGATCACGTCGAGCAGGGCGCATTCGCCGGCTACCCGGATCGGGTTCCAAAACGGCGCGATGATGGTGCCGGCGCCCAGGCGAATCTTCTCGGTGCGTGCGGCCAGGTAGGCCAGCAGCGGCATCGGGCTCGGCGAAATGGTGTATTCCATGGCGTGGTGTTCGCCGATCCACACGGTGCTGAAACCGCCGTCCTCGGCCATCAGGGTCAGTTCGGTGAGGTCTTCGAACAACTGGCGGTGGCTGACCTGTTCATCCCAACGTTCCATGTGCACGAACAACGAAAATTTCATGGGGCATTCCTCAACGCTTGAATGTCGCGCCTGGCAGGGCAGGCGTCAGTGATCACAACGGACGCGCCTGGCATCCGTAGACAGAATAGGCAGTGCTCAGGCGAAGGCAGGCAGGCTGGCCATCTTGCCGCGGCAGTAGATCATCGGCTGTGGCGCTTGCTCAGGCACGATCAGGTTCTGCACCTTGCCGACCATGATGGCGTGGTCGCCACCTTCATATTCACGCCACAGTTCGCACTCGATGATTGCGGTGGCGTTGGCCAGCAGAGGATTGCCCAGCTCGCTCAAGATCCACTCGATGCCAGCGGCCTTGTCCTTGCCCTTTTTCGCGAAGGCGTAAGCCTCGGCCTGCTGCTCGCCGGAGAGCAGGTGAATGGCAAAGCGCTTGTTGGCGATCAGGACAGGGTAGGAGTCGGAGCTGTAATTAGGGCAGAACAGCACCAGCGGCGGGTCCATCGACAGCGAGGAAAAGGCGCTGGCGGTAAGGCCGACGATCTGGCCGTCGTCATCCAGGGTGGTGATGACGGTAACGCCGGACGGGAAGGAGCCCAGGACGTTCTTGTAGACGGTTGCGTCGATCATGAAGTGATCCTCTTCGCAGGGGAGCGGTGGTCCGCTTTTTATCGTTGATGTGTCTGATGGTATACCGTAATACTCGTTTTGCAAGCGCTAATTACGCATCTGGAAAAAACACGATGAAAGGCGCAAAGCCTTTGAGCACGAGGTCTTGCCGTCAATTTAAATTGGCCTGGAAGGTTGCTGAACCGGATCAGTTACCGATTTTTAGGGCGGCGCAGTGTTGTCAAAAGTTTGGAATACCATAATATGGTCCTCAGCTGAGAGGCCGCCATGAGCGGTTTCCTACAACGATAAAAACGACCCTTTCGAGCTGAATTCCTATGTCCCAATCGTCGTCGCAGCACCAGTTTGTCGAGAATCACACGGTCGATTACGTTCCACCTGCAGAGCGCCACGGGAAGGCGCGCGACCTGTTCACCCTCTGGTTCAGCACCAACATCGCGCCACTGCCCATCGTTACCGGCGCCATGGTGGTTCAGGTGTTTCATCTGAATCTGCTGTGGGGGTTGATCGCCATCGCTCTAGGGCACTTGCTCGGCGGTGTGGTGATTGCCCTGGCCTCGGCGCAGGGGCCGCAACTGGGCATTCCGCAAATGGTCCAGAGCCGTGGCCAGTTCGGCCGCTATGGCGCTCTGTTGATCGTGTTCTTCACCGCACTTATCTATGTTGGCTTCTTCATCTCCAACATCGTGCTGGCCGGTAAATCGATCCATGGCATTGCCCCCAGCGTACCGATGCCGACGGCAATCGTGATCGGCGCTCTCAGCGCCACGGCGATCGGCGTGATCGGCTACCGCTTCATTCATAGCCTCAACCGCATCGGCACCTGGGTCATGGGTTCGGCGCTGCTGGCCGGTTTCATCATGATGTTCGTCCAGGACCTGCCCGCCGACTTCTTCAGCCGCGGCAGCTTCAACTTGTCCGGCTTCATCGCCACTGTGTCGCTGGGCACCATCTGGCAGATCAGCTTCTCGCCCTACACCTCTGATTACTCGCGCTATCTGCCGCGCGAAATCGGCATCGCCAAGCCGTTCTGGGCGACCTATTTCGGTGCCACCCTGGGGACCATCCTGTGCTTCAGTTTTGGCGCGATTGCGGTGCTGTGCGTGCCGGAAGGCACTGATGCCATGGCGGCGGTGGAGCAAGCCACTGGCTGGTTGGGGCCGATCCTGATGGTGCTGTTCCTGCTCAATATCATCAGCCACAACGCCCTCAATCTGTACGGCGCGGTGCTTTCGATCGTGACCGCGATCCAGACCTTCGCGGCGCAGTGGACCCCAAGCATCAAAGTGCGGGTGATCCTTGCTGCAGTGATTCTGCTCGGTTGTGGGATGGTTGCGCTGAACGCGTCGGCTGACTTCATCGGCCAGTTCATCGGGTTGATCCTGGCACTGCTGCTGGTGCTGGTGCCGTGGGCGTCGATCAACCTCATCGATTTCTACCTGATCAAAAAAGGCGTGTACGACATCGCCTCGATCTTCAGTGCCGATGGCGGCATCTACGGGCGCTTCAACCACCACGCGATCATTGCCTACGCCTGCGGCATCCTGGTGCAGCTGCCGTTTGCCAATACTGCGCTGTATGTCGGGCCGTACTCGAATCTGGTCGAGGGCGCAGATTTGTCGTGGTTGTTTGGCTTGTTGGTGACCTGCCCGCTGTATTGCTGCCTGGCCACACGTGGCCAGACCCAGCGGGCTGGCAAGCCGCTACGCATCAACCCCTGATAGACAGCGGGGGCTGCCCGGCAGCCCCCTTGTGCTGTCAAAGCTTGAACTGCGCCACCATCCCGTTCAGGTCCACTGCCAGGCGCGACAGATCCTGCGCCGCAGCGCTGGTCTGGTTGGCGCCCGCCGAGGTCTGCATCGACAGATCGCGGATGTTGACCAGGTTGCGATCCACCTCTCGCGCCACCTGCGCCTGTTCTTCGGAGGCGCTGGCGATGACCAGGTTGCGCTGGTTGATCGAGGCAATCGCTTCAGCAATTACCTCCAACGCTTCGCCGGCTGACTGGGCCACTTCCAAGGTGCCGTTGGCGCGGCTGCGGCTGCTGTGCATGGCTGTCACGGCGCGTTCGGTGCCGTTCTGGATACCGGCAATCATCTGTTCGATTTCAGCGGTGGACTCCTGAGTGCGGTGAGCGAGGGCGCGCACCTCGTCGGCGACCACGGCAAAACCGCGGCCAGCTTCGCCAGCGCGGGCGGCTTCGATTGCCGCATTCAGGGCCAGCAGGTTGGTCTGCCCGGCGATGGCGCCGATCACGTCCAGCACGCGGCTGATTTCGTTGGCACTGGTGGCCAGTTGTTCGATTTCAGTTGAAGTGCCGCTGACGTCGTCGACCAGATGCTGGATCGAGCTGAGTGCCTGATTGACCTGATCGCGACCGTCACGGGTGCTCTGGTCGGCGCCTTTGGATGCATCGGCAGTGGTCACGGCGTTGTTGGCGACTTCTTCGACGGCGGCAGTCATCTGGTTGACCGCAGTGGCTGCCTGGTCAATTTCGGCACTTTGCTGATGCAAGCCGCGGCTGGTGTCTTCGGTCACGCTGTGCAGTTCTTCGGAGGCCGAGGCCAACTGGTCGGATGAGGCAGAGATCTTGCGCAGGGTGTCGCGCAGGCTGCTCTGCATCCGCGCCAGGGCAGCGAGCAGCAGGGCTGGCTCGTCCTGGCCTTGTACACGGATGTCCTGGGTCAGATCGTTGGTGGCGACGCGTTCTGCCACTGCGACGGCATCAGCCAAGGGCACGACGATGCTGCGGGTGAGCAGGATCGCGATGGCCACCAGTGCACCGAGGATGATCAACAGCGACAGGACGATCACCGAAAACGCCTCATCGGCCACGTCGCTGCTGCGCTGGGAGGCCGCTTCGGCGCCATTGCTGTTGTAATCGAGCAGAGCGCCCAGGGCTTTCATCATCACATCGGCGGACTGCGCCATGGCGCCAGTCAATAACGCATTGGCCTCGTCAGCCTTGCCAGCCACTATCAAGCCGAGTACCTGCTTCTGCTGGTCCAGATACTGGCGTTCGGCGGCGGTGAAGGTATTGAACAGGGCGCGATCATCAGCAGCGACGATGGTTGCTTCATAGGCCTTGATACCGCTGGCCAGTTGCTGGTTGATGCTGTCGACCAGGGCCATGCTGCTTTGGCGGGCACTTGCCTGTGTTTCCAGTGCGGTGCGCAGGGTAATGGCGCGGGCGCGGCCCAGATTGGTGCCGACGTCGCTCAAGGCAACCATGGCCGGGATCCAGGTATCGCGGATCTCATCGGTAGACCTGTCCATCTGGCGGGTTTCGTACAGTGAGAGTAAGCCCATGACCAGTACCAGCACGCCCAGCAGGGTAAACACACTGGCGGCGCGAGTGCCGATCTTCATATTCCGTAATTGCATGGGAAGCTCCTTGACGATGGCTGGCAGGCGTCAAGAGCTGGTTCGGCGAAGCCGCGTCACCTGATAGGCGCCGGGCTCTCGATGCGCTGCGAAAGGGTGAGGTTGTTCCTCAATCGTGCTGTTTGTTTTTTTCGATGATGCCACAGTGCCACTGTTATTGACCACTCATTCAATGTAACTACAACTTACGAAAGTTCCGTCATTTTCTGACGAAACTGTCAGCTTTATTGCGCTCAGACGATAGCAATCGAGGGGTCGGCGAGTAGATCAACGAATGGATGAGCAAGCGTCGTGAGGACAAGGGCAGCGCCGGCGAGATTCCGCTGAACGAGGTTTGAGCGTGCCGCTCAATGCACCGCTTGGCGCTGCCTGACGCAGGCCTGGGCCTGTAGCGCCAGTTCGTCAAGGCGCTCATCGCGGCGCTGTTCGGCTTCGATCATGGCGTCTTCGCCTTGCTGCTTGAGCAGGTAGGCATGGATCTGGCGCACTTCCAGCGTTTCATAGATCGGGGCGATATCCAGAGTGCCGATCAGCGCGCCGCTGGCGTGGCCGGTGCTGCTCATCAGCACCTGCGGGCCACGTGCCGCGACCACCTGCATACCCATTTCTTCAAACCAGGGCACCAGCCCTGCAAAGGCATTCAGTTCGACACAGCTGTAGCGTGACTGCAGGTCAGCCAGCAGTGCGCGAGCGATGCCCTGGCGACGGTGGCTGGGCAGCACCACCATGAACGCCAGCGAGCAGGCCTGCTGATCGTCCTGAGCGGGCAGAGTGAGCGCGAAACCCAGTAGTTGATCAGGCGCGTCGGCATCCAGCGCGAGCAACAACTGCACGGCCAGCCCACGTGTGCCGTCCATGGCTTGCAGGTACTGGTGCACCTCAAGGCCGACACCGTATTGATAGAGCGGGTAGAGCGGGTTGTCACTGCTGATGGCGACACTACTCAGCTCGCCGACATGGTCGATCACCAACTGGCGGATCTGGTTCTGGAAGGATTCGGGCGGCACGCTGTCGAGGCGGCTGAGAATGAACATTGCAGGCAAAGCTCCGGCTGGCAAAAACACCCCGCGTCAACGGCAACGCGGGGTGACAGTCTACCCGGTTTTGCCGGTTCAGCTGTGCTCGGCGAACGCCGCCAGCATCAGGTCGAGGTTTTGGACCGCCGCGCCCGAAGCGCCTTTGCCCAGGTTGTCGAATACCGCAGTGAGCACAACCTGGCCGTGCTCCGGGTTGGCGAAGAGGGCCAGGCGCAAATCATTGCTGTCGTTGAGCACCTCTGGGTCCAGTGCTGCGGCTGGCCCGTGCTGGTGCAATGGCATCAACTGGACGTGACGGGCGTTTTGATAATGCTCCTGTAGGCAAGCTTGCAGATGCTCGGCATTCACCCCAGCAGGCAACAGCCGCAATTGCAGCGGGATACTTAGCACGATGCCCTGGCGATAATCGCCATAGCCTGGGAGAAATACTGGCCGCGCGCTGAGCCCAGCATGCTGCTGGATCTCCGGCACATGCTTGTGGGCCAGATCAAGGCCGTACAGCTGCAGCGTAGGCATGCGCTCTACGCGTGGCTGTTCATGCCGCTCGACCGCGGCGCGGCCGCCGCCGGAGTAGCCTGAGATGGCCTGTACCGTCAGTGGATAGTCGGTGGGCAGCAGCCCGGCCTCGATCAGTGGCCGCAACAGGGCAATGGCTCCGGTTGGGTAGCAGCCAGGGTTGCTCACCCGCTTGGCCTGGGCGATACGCTCAGGCTGCTGCGCATCCAGTTCCGGCAGGCCATAGACCCAGCCTGGAGCTGTGCGGTGGGCGGAGCTGGCGTCGATGACCCGCACCGCAGGGTTGCTGATCGCCGCTACCGCTTCGATCGCGGCGGCATCCGGCAGGCACAGCAGGGCGATATCGGCGCTGTTGATCGCCTCTGCGCGGCGCTGCGGATCCTTGCGCTCGGTTTCGGCCAGGGTCAGCAGGCGCAAGTCGTTGCGCCCGTGCAGGCGGGCGTGGATCTGCAGGCCGGTGGTGCCTTGGTCGCCGTCGATAAAGACCAGAGGAGTGCGCATGGGGCGATGTCCGTGTAATAAGGAAGATGGCCTATGCTCGCTCACGACTGGACGAATGGAAATTTGCATTTCATGATAGTCACGTTCAGAAATCCTGAATCAGGGAGCGCTTCCGTGTCAGTCCATTTGCATCCAGCCCATGCGTGAAATCAGCCTCGACCGTTTGCGCACTCTGGTGGTGATTGCCGACCTTGGCTCGTTCGCTGAAGCTGCCCGCCAGCTCAACCTGGCGCCGCCGACCATCAGCCTGCACGTCGCCGAGTTGGAGGCGCGGGTAGGGGCGCCGCTGCTCAGCCGGACCCGTGGTCAGGTGCGCCCGACGGCCATCGGCGAGACGCTGCTGGTGCGGTCGCGAAAGCTGCTGGCAGACGCCGAACTGGCACTGGAGGAGGTGCGTCGACAGGTGCAGGGCTTGACTGGGCGGGTGCGGCTGGGCGCGTCGACTGGTGCCATCGCCCATCTGTTGCCGCAGGCGCTGGAGATGCTGCGGGTCGAGCATCCGGGGATTGATGTGCAGGTGCAGGTGTTGACTTCGCAGGCTTCGTTGGTGGGGCTGCGCGAGGGGCGGTTGGATATTGCCTTGGTGGCACTGCCACAGGTGGCTGGCAAAGGCGTGCAGATTACGCCTTGGCGGCGGGATCCGATCATGGCCTATGTGCCCAGTGAATGGCGCCCGCCTGCGCGGGTGACACCGGCGTTGCTGGCTCAGCGGGCGTTGATTCTCAACGACAGCAGTACTCAGTTATCGCGGGTGATTGCGCAGTGGTTTGGGGCAGCGGGGTTGTTTCCTGAGCCGCGCATCGAGCTGAATTTCAATGATGCGATCAAGAGCCTGGTCGGCGCTGGGTATGGTGCGACGCTGTTGCCGCAGGAGGGCGAGGTGGCGGCGCTGGATCCGCGAGTGAGTCGGCGGCCGCTGCGGCCGGGGTTGTGGCGGCAACTGGGGATTGCTTGCAGGGTTGGTGAGATGGAGCGCGCCACCGGCTATGTGCTGGCGGCGTTGCAAGGGTTGCGGCAGTGATTCGAAGCGCACATGGTGTCTGTAGGAGCGGCCCGGCAAGGCCGCGCCTACAGAGTGCGTATGCTGCGGGCGGCCCTTTCAGTACTTCTCGCACAGCTGATACCCCAGCCCATGCACCGTATGCAGTAACGGGCTGTCGAACTGTTTGTCGATGATGCTGCGCAGGATATGGATGTTGCTGCGCAGGTTGTCGCCCTGCGGTGCGTCACGTCCCCAGATGGTTTCTTCGAGCTCGCTGCGACGGACCAGGTTGGGGCTCTTTTGCATGAGCACCTCGAGCAGTTTGCGGCTGGTTGGCTTGAGCTTGAGCACCGTGCCGGCTCGGGTCACCTCGAGGGTGTCGAGGTCGAACTGCAGATCGGCTACTACCAGCTTGCGACTGGCGCGCTGCTGGCGCCGAGCGACCACTGACTGCACCCTGGCCAGCACTTCGGACATGGCGAACGGCTTGACGATGTAATCGTCGGCACCGACCTTGAACCCGGTCAGGCGATCGCTCAGCTCATCGCGTGCGCTGAGCATGACAATCGCCACCTGCGAGCGCGAATGCTCTCGCAGGCTGTGGCAGATCTGATTGCCGTCGATGCCTGGCAACATGATGTCGAGGATGATGGCGTCAAAGTTGTTAGACGCCGCCAGATGCAGGCCGGTCAGGCCGTCCAGCGCGCCGGTGACCTCGTGGCCCCTGAGCTGGAGAAACTCGACCAGATTGTCGTGAATATCGCGGTGGTCCTCGATAACCAGAATTCTCATTGCTGTCCCTTGTGTTTGAAGCGCATCAACCGCGTGTCGATAACTCTTGAAGCCTTATGCCAACCGCTCAAAGCTGGCAAACGTGCAAACCTCGGCGTCGGAGTCAGTGCGGGCAAGCCCTGCAAGGCTGGCCGGCCATAGCAGAACAGGGCCGTCAGCCAGGTCGTCAACCAGACAAAGATCCCGGCCCAGAACGTATGTGACATGAAGTGCCAACCTTGCAGTACCCGTGTGGTGCCATAGACCAAACCTAGCAAGACAATCCCCACAAACAGCAGCCGTGCGTGGCGCCATTGATGGCGCAGCGCGACAAAGTACAGCGCCAGCAGGGTGAAGCCGCTTGAGGCATGGCCGTCGGGCCAGCAGCGGCCGCCGGCAGTCTTCTCGGTCCAGTTGAAGTTGCTGAACCACTCCTGGCGCAGGTGCGTACCACCGTAAAGCGTAGTTTCTACCGGGCAATACACCCCGGTGTGACTCTTGAGGTAGTGGATGACGGTCGTGCTCAGTGCGAATGCGACCACCACGAACAGCAAGTCCTGCCGGTGCTCGCGGGTAAAGCGCAGCAGCGGCGCCGCGCCGATGGCGTCCAGCAGCCGCTTGGGCTTGGCCGTTAGGCGTGGCCAGATGAACGACAGCAGCAAGCCGACAATCGCCGCCTCGCCGGTCCAGTCCGGAAGAATGCGCGGCCACTTGTGGCTGACCTTCTCGAACCACTGATCGTGCAGCAACGGGAACTGCCCGCTGACCGGATCAAGCAACAGGTTGCTGATCGACTGATCGAGGCTGGTCAGGTCGAACAGCACAAAGACCAGCGCCGCCAGCAACAGTGGCAGGCCCAGATTCATCAGATAGAAACGGGTGCGCGGTGACGGCTGCATGGCTCAACTACCTCTCTTGGCAATCAACCCGGGCCATTGCTCGGCGTTGGTCTGGCCGAGAATATGGGGTTTGCCGTGGCCGTCGACAGCCACGAACAGCGCACTGGCATAGGCGCTGGAACGCTGCCCGCCAGGCACATGCAGTTGCCGCTCGAGCTGATCGATGCAGCCACTGTGGGTAACGAGGGCCAGATTCTGGCCTGGCTGCTTGTGGCTCAGCGCTACATCGGCGAAGTGGCTATCACAGTCATTGAGCCACTGCTGCGTGGCGAGCGGCTTGTCGAAGATGAACTGCGCCGTTTGCTGCGTGCGCAGCTCCGTGCTGCTGAGCAATGCGGTGTTGGCCAGGCCCAGCCTCTGCAGGCCTTCACCGACGCGGCCAGCTGCCTGGCTGCCGGCCACCGTGATACCTGTTGGGTCGTTCAAGCAGACATTGCTGGAGCGGTCACAGCGCTCGGCATGGCGGATAAGGACCAGTACCGAGCCCTCGGCCCAGGCCGCAGACAACCCGCTGCTGCGCATCTGCTGCTCGCTGCCGATAGTCGGCACGTGGTTGCTCAGCGCAAACCAACCGAGCGCACCGACAGCCAAGGCAGTGGCTGCGACAACGCCGACGACCGGGGCCATGCGCGGCAGGCGCCGGGTCAAACCGGCTGAACCGGAGTACTGCTTGAAGACCGCTTGTTGCACGTTCGATGCTCCCGACATTTTCAATGGTGGCAATTTAGGTGTCGGGCTGTTGGGGTCGGGTGAAGCAAATGTGAAAAATACCTTCAACTGGCGGCGCTGCCGAAATGTCTTGCAAAGCAGCTTGGGCAACGCCACCGTCAGGCTTTCACTGGGCGTAGAAGGGGCAAAGATCGGCAATGGCTTATGAAGTGGACGATCGCCTGGTCATCGGCGTGGCATCGAGCGCGGTGTTTGACCTGAGTGAATCAGACGCGGTATTTCGCCGCGAAGGCGAGGCGCAGTACCGCGAATATCAGCAGCAGCACCTGCACACGCCGCTGGCGCGGGGGATTGCCTACCCGTTCATCAAGCGCTTGCTGGCGCTCAATGACCTGTGTGATGACCCGCAGGATCCGCTGGTCGAGGTGGTCTTGCTGTCACAGAACGATCCGGATACCGGCCTGCGCGTGATGAAGACCATCGAGCACTACGGCCTGAACATGACCCGGGCGATATTCATGCAGGGGCGCTCGCCTTATGAGTACATCCCTGCGCTGAACATCGCCCTGTTCTTGTCGGCCGACAAGGCCCACGTTGATGCAGCAATCAAGGCAGGTTATCCGGCCGGGCAGGTGCTCGATTCACAGTTCGACGATGACGAGGACGATGATGGCCTGCGCATAGCGTTCGACTTCGATGGGGTGCTGGCAGGGGACGAATCGGAGACGGTGATGCAGCGCGATGGCCTGACCGGCTTTCATGCTCATGAGGTCAGCAACGTGACCCAGCCGCACAACCCCGGGCCGTTGAAGGCGTTCTTCGTGCGCATTGCCAGCATCCAGGCCGCCGAAGAGCGTTACAAGCTGGCGCATCCCGGTTACGAGAACCGCCTGCGCGTATCGATTGTCACCGCGCGCAATGCGCCTTCCCATGAACGCGCGCTCAATACCCTGAAGAGCTGGGGGGTGATGGCCAACGACGCGTTCTTTCTTGGCGGTATCGAGAAGCGCCGGGTGCTGCAGGTGCTCAAGCCGCATATCTTCTTCGATGACCAGTCTGGCCACCTCAACAGTACGCGCACTGTTGCGCCGTCAGTGCACGTACCGTTCGGCATTACCAACCAGCCGCTGTGAACCTCAGAACCAGCGGTCGTTGCGTTTGCGACCGCGGGTCAGTGCCGGCAGGATCAGCCCCAACAGCAGGCCGGCACCGGCAATGCTGCCGCCGTAAACCATATAGCGCATCATCACCTGCTTGTTCTCGTCCCCCAGTTGCGCCTGGGCATCGCGCAGGGCGGACTGGGCTTGGTCGAGTTGCTGGGTCAGGTCTTTGTTGCGTACTTCCAGTTCGTCAGCCAGCGTCTTGCGCGAGTCTAGGGTCTCCTGCATGCCCTGCACGCGGGCCTTCCAGCTGTCGTCGATGGTTTTCAGCTGCTCGGACAGTTGCGTGACCTTACCGTCCAGCTCTGGCAGGCGTTCGGCCTGACCCGGTACTGCCTGCAGGTCGCTGTTGAGGATCCACACCAGGTCGCCGTTCTGGCCGCGGATCTGGCTGTAGTTGCCCTGGGTGTCGACCAGGCTGACCTTCTCGCCAGCCTTGAGGCTGCCAACGATGCGGTGGCCATTGGTCGGGCCGCTGCGCACATAGGTGCTCAGGCTGTCACTGACCCAGCGCGCATCGCTACTCGGCTGTTCGGCCTGAACCGGCGCGGCGAGGGCGATCAGGCAAGCGAGCAGGCTGCCACGCAGGGCAGGACGGACGGGCAGGGCGGGGCGGGAATCGGGCATGATTATCTTCGCTGCTACTGGACAAAAGTAGGCCCGATGACTGGGCCGATGAACGGGTCGATGACTTGACCGTCAGCCAAAGACCGTTTTTTTGTCAGCAGGTTCACCACCTGGCGTGGGAAATGTCAGCTAAGTGTTGCGGAATTGTTCAGGGCTGATGATGGCAGGCGTACTGGCCCGATTGCATGAAAATGCCATCGAGCCAGCTCGTTCAATCACGCTTTCAGGTCACGACCTGGTAACACGGCACATAGGCTGCGCCGCCAGGTAGCTTCATCCGGTGCTGGTCAACGAAAGCCTGCAGCAAGCGCCCCAGTGGGTCCAGCACAGCACTGTCACCGCGGATCTGATACGGGCCGTGTTGCTCGATCAGGCGGATGCCATTGTCCTTGACGTTGCCCGCGACAATCCCGGAAAACGCTCGGCGCAGGTTGGCCGCCAGTTCGTGCGGCGGCAGATCGCGGCGCAGTTCAAGGTTGGCCATATTGACGTGGGTCGGGTCGAACGGGCGCTGGAAGCCCTCTTCAATCTTCAGCAGCCAGTTGAAGTGGAAGGCATCGTTGCGCTCGCGGCGGAACTGCTTGACCGCCTTGAGCCCCTCGACCATCTGCCGCGCGACCTCGGCCGGATCATCGATGATGATCTGGTAATGCGCTTGCGCCGCTTCACCCAGGGTGGCGCCGACAAATGCATGCAACTGCTGCAGATAAGCTTCGGCGCTGCGCGGCCCGGTGAGTACCACCGGGAATGGCAGGCCTTCGTTGTCGGGGTGCATCAGGATGCCGAGGAGGTACAGGAACTCTTCGGCCGTGCCGGCGCCACCCGGGAAGATGATGATGCCGTGACCAACCCGGACGAAGGCTTCCAGGCGCTTCTCGATGTCGGGCAGTATCACCAGCTCGTTGACGATCGGGTTCGGCGCCTCGGCGGCAATGATGCCCGGCTCGGTCAGGCCCAGATAGCGGCTGCCGTGCATACGCTGTTTGGCGTGGGCGATGGTCGCGCCCTTCATCGGCCCCTTCATCACGCCCGGGCCGCAGCCGGTGCAGATATCCAGCTTGCGCAGGCCCAGCTCGTGGCCGACCTTCTTGGTGTACTGGTATTCCTCGCTGCTGATCGAGTGGCCGCCCCAGCACACGACCATCTTCGGCTCGACGCCCGGGCGCAAGGTGCGCGCGTTGCGCAGCAAGTGGAAGACGTAATCGGTGATGCCCTGGGAGCTTTCCAGGTCGATGCGCTGGCTGGCCAGTTCGCTCTCGGTGTAGACGATGTCGCGCAGGGCGCTGAACAGCATTTCGCGTGTGCTGGCGATCATCTCGCCATCGACGAAGGCATCGGCCGGGGCGTTCAGCAGTTCGAGGCGCACGCCGCGGTCCTGCTGATGGATGCGTACTTCGAAGTCCTTGTAGGCTTCGAGAATGGTCTTGGCGTTGTCGACATGGGCGCCGGTGTTGAGGATCGCCAGGGCGCATTGACGGAACAGGGTGTAAAGGCTGCCGCTACCGGCTTCGCTCAGTTGCTGAACTTCACGTTGCGACAGCGTTTCGAGGCTGCCTTTGGGGCTGACGGATGCATTGATTACATTGCGTTGGGGCATCTAAGTCTTTCCTGTGCATGTAAAACTCCTACTTGGACACCACCATACCGACAAATGTGCGCCGCAACGAGAGGGCTGTTGAAAATCCCTCGTTAGCTGCTCAGCCGAACAGCCGTTGCACGGCCAAGGTGATGCCCAGGCCGCCGAATACCAGCCACAGATTGAGAATCGCCCCGGTCGCCAGTGCCCGTGGACCGGCCTGACGAATCTGGCTGAATTTGCTCTCCATGCCCAAGGCGGTCATGGCCATGGTCAAGGCGAAGGTGTCGAACTGATTGACCGCGCTCACGACGCTGGTGGGCAGCACCTGCAGCGAGTTGACCAGCACCAGTGCGAGGAAGCCAAAGGCGAACCACGGCACGTTGATCCTGCCGTTGCCCTGCGCCTGGCCAGCCTGGCGCGAGCGGCTGATCCACAGACCCACCACCAGCAACACCGGTACCAGCAGCATGACCCGGGTCATCTTGACGATGGTGGCGATATGCGTGGCTTCCGGGCTGACGTTGCTCGCCGCGCCGACCACCTGGGCTACCTCATGCAGGGTGCCGCCAAAAAACAGACCAACGCCGAGCGTGTCCAGGCCCAGCCAGCCGCTGTTGACCAGCACTGGGTAGAGCAGCATCGACAGCGTGCCGAACAGCACCACGCTGCCAACCGCCATGGCGCTCTTGTGCGGCTGCGAGCGCAAGGCCGATTCAAACGCCAGCACTGCGGCTGCACCGCAGATGGCGCTGCCGGCGGCGGTCAGCAGAGCGGTGTCGCGGTCCAGCTTGAATAGCTTGATGCCGACCCACAGGCCGAGCAGCAAGGTGCTCACCACGATTGCCAGCGACACGGTCAGGCCTGACCAGCCGACCTGGGCGATCTCCTGCAGACTGACCCGTAGGCCGAACAAGGCCACGGCGATGCGTAGCAGATTGCGTGCACTGAAGTTGATACCGCTGGCCCAGCCGGCGGGTATGCCCTGGCGCAGCAAGTTGCCGTACAACGCGCCGGCAAGGATGCCGACAATCAGCGGGCTGATGCCCAGGCTGGCAAAGGCGGGCAGTGCTGCCAATTGCGTCACTGCCAGGGCGAACAGGGCGACAAACAAGATGCCGTTGAACCGCCCACGGGTGTCGTGAGTAGGCGTATGCGAGTGTGTAACGGGAGCCGTAGCCATCATGCATCCTCCGGTCGAGGTCGCGTTTAGATAGGTCCACGTTAATTCAGTTATAAGCTTATAAAAAATCGTGATTCAGGATGGAAAATATCCGCCTAGCTGATACTTTGTGCAGATGAACCCTGAACAGCTTATAACCTTCGCTACCGTTGCTGAACACGGCAACATCAGCCACGCGGCGCTGGCCCTGCACCTGTCGCAGCCTGCCGTATCCGGGCAGTTAAAGCTGCTGCAAGAAGAATTCGGCGAGCCGCTTTATCAGCGTGCCGGCCGTGGCGTGCGCCTGACTGCAGCGGGCGAGCAATTGCTCGGCCACGCGAAACGGCTGCGCGATACCTTCGTCCAGGCCAAAGCGCTGAAGGACGCGCTGCGCGGGCTGGAGCGCGGCACCTTGCGCATCGGCGCCAGCACGACCCCAGCGAGTTACCTGCTGCCGTACCTGATTGCCGATTTTCGCCAGCGCTATCCCCAGGTGCTGGTGACGACGATCAATGGCAATACCGCCGACATCGTCGCCTCGTTGGGATCGCTGGATATCGCCCTGATTGAAGGCCCGCCCGGTCCTGACTTGCCCGTGGGCACAGGGGTTACACCGTGGCACGATGACGAGATCGTCGCCATCGTGCCCAGCCAGCACCCGCTCGCCGCAGTTGAACACGGGCAGACCCTGCAAGCGTTGGGCGCCTATCCACTGGTGCTGCGCGAAAGCGGTTCGGGCGTACGCCAGTTGGTCGAGCGAGCATTTGCTCGCAGCGGGATGGCGATGCGGGTGGGCCTGGAGATAGCCGGTGTGGAAGGTGTCAAGGAAGCAGTGCGGGCGGGGATGGGCATTGGTTTTGTCTCGTCGATGTCGATGCGCCACGAGGACGCAGCGCTGCGGCGCCTGCGGGTTGCCCCGGAGGCGTTGACGCGGCGCTTCTCGATCCTGATGCCGCATGCCGACACGCCGTCGCGGGTGGCGGCGCGGTTTCTTGAGCTCTGTACTGCGCCCGCTTGCGAGCCGGGGCAGGGCGTTGGCCTGTCGAATCAGTAGACATCGCGCAGGTAGCGTCTCTGCTCGCTCAACTGGCGCCAGTAATCAGCGGCAGCGTCGGATTCCAGGCCACCATGACATTGCGCAACCTGGCGCAGGGCATAATCGACGTCCTTGGCCATGCGGCTGGCATCGCCACAGATATACAACTGCGCGCCTTCTTGCAGCCAGCGCCAGAGCTCGGCGCCTTGCTCCAGAATGCGGTCCTGAACATAGATTTTCTGCGCCTGGTCGCGGGAAAATGCCAGGCTCAAATGGGTGAGCAGGCCATCGCGCTGCATGGCTTGCAGCTCTTCGCGGTAATAAAAATCACTGGCCGCGTGCTGCTCGCCGAAGAACAACCAGTTGCGGCCTGGATCACCCCGCGCCTGGCGCTCCTGCAAAAAGCCCCGGAATGGCGCCACGCCAGTGCCCGGGCCGATCATGATCATCGGCACCGAGCCATCCACCGGTGGGCGAAAGTGCTTCGATTGCTGGAGGAAAACCGGCACCTCGGCGTATTCTGCGCGGTCGGCAAGAAAGGTCGAAGACACGCCCTTGCGCTTGCCGTAGCGCACGGCTGCAACCGTGAGATCGACTGCACAGGGATTGACCTTGGGGCTGGAGGCGATCGAGTACAGGCGCGGTTGCAGGCGTTTGAATGTGCCAAGCAACTCGCTGGCGCCGCAGTCGATCGGGTAGGCATGGAGCACGTCTGCCAGCTGGCGGCCCCACAGCCACTCATTCAGCTCCGCTTTGCGCTCGCTGCTGAGCAACTGCTTGAGTTCCGGGTTACCGCTGCGTTCGGCGATCAATGCCAGCGCCTCGCGGCTGGGGCGGGCGATTTCGAAGTGTTCGCTCAGTGCCTGGCCTAACGGAACGTCACCAAGCTTGTCGAGGCTGACCGGCGTGTCCGCAGCCAGGCCGGTCAGCTCGAGCACTTCGCCGACAAGTTCCGGGCAGTTGCGTGGCCACACGCCCAGTGCGTCTCCCGCCTCATAGACCAGGCCTGAATCTTCCAGGGCGAAGGAAAACAAGCGGGTGTCCTTGCTCGCACCCGGCTGATTCAAGCGAACATTGCTCAACAGGCGTGAGGCATAAGGCTTGGCTTTGCTCGGCGTCGCGCTGGCTGCTGGGTCCTCAATCAGCGCTGTCGGCGCAATATCGAGTGCCTGCTGCAACTGCGATAACCAGTTCTCGGCCTGTGCTTCGTAATCGCTATCGCAGTCGACTCGCTCAATCAGGCAGGTCGCGCCCAAGGCTTGCAGGCGATGATCGAGCTGCTTGCCGTGGTTGCAGAATTGGTCGTAACTGCTGTCACCAAGTGCCAACACGGCATACCGCAGTGACTCCAGCGGTACCTGCTGAGCATTCAATGCACTCCAGAAGCGCTCGCCGTTGTCGGGTGGGTCGCCGTCACCAAAGGTGCTGCTGATCAAGGCAAGGGTCTGCGTGCTGGCCAGCTTGCTCGCGGGAAAGTCCGCCATCGCACACAGCTGCACGCTGACCCCTGCGTCGCGCAAGCGCTTGGCGTAGCGCTCAGCCAGGGCTTCGGCATTGCCGGTCTGCGAAGCCCACAACAGCGTCACGCGGCCTGGCAAGGCAGCGTCTTCCTCGGCCCCCATGGCGAGGTCTTCGTGAGCAGGGCTGGCGGTGAGTGCGGGAGCGCTCGCCGTATCCAGCCACTGGTGGTCGATCAGCTCGACCCGTTGCAGCGCAACCGCACAGCACTTGAATTCGGGTTGCAGCGAAATCGGGTCGACAGCGTCGTTGGTCACGGCATTGATCGCCAGGTTGTCGCCAAACACATCGTTCCAGTGAAAAGGTGCAAAGCAATTACCCGGCAGGATCCGTTCGGTGATCACCGCTGGCAATACGGCGCGACCGCGTCGCGAGCGTATTTCCACGGCGTCTTTGGCCTTGATGCCAAGCATGGCGGCATCCTGCGGGTGGATCTCGATAAACGGCCCAGGATTGAGCTTGTTCAGCGTGGCCAACTTGCCGGTCTTGGTCAGGGTGTGCCATTGGTGCTGCACGCGTCCGGTGTTGAGCAGCAATGGGAAGGGTTGGTCGGGCATCTCAGCGGGTGGCAGATGCGGGCGCGGCAGAAACACGGCCTTGCCATGCTCGGTCGGGAAGACGATGGCAGGTCTGCTGCCGTCTTCTGCCAGTGCAAGCGACTGGCTGACGCCGTCGTTGAGGTAGCGGACCGGATTGCGCGTCTGGCCAGCGTCCGCTGCGCACGGCCACTGCAGCGGTTGTTCGCGTAGGCGGGCGTAGGTCGCCCCACGAATGTCATAGCCGCTCTTGGGGTTCCAGGCGCGTTTGATCTCTTCAAATATCTCGGCTGCGCTGCTGTAGCTGAAGGCATCGGCAAAACCCATCTCGCAAGCCACCCTGGCAATGATCTGCCAGTCGGGCAAGGTTTCACCGGGTGCCTGCACGGCTTGCTGCATCAGGGTCAGGTTGCGTTCGGAGTTGATCATTACCCCTTCAGCCTCAGCCCACAGCGCGCCGGGAAGAAGGATATCTGCGTAGCGATTGGTCTCGGTGTCGAGGAAGGCGTCCTGAGTGATTACCAGCTCAGCCTGTTGCAAGCCGTCGATGACCTGCTGGCGGTTAGGCACTGATGCCACCGGGTTGGTGCAGATGATCCAGCAGGCCTTGATCTGGCCACTGCGCATCTGCTCGAACATCGCCACAGTGCCGCCGCCCACGTCCTGCCGCAGGCTGCCGCGCGGGATCGCCCATAGGTCTTCGATGAACTGCCGGTCGGCCTCGACCAGCACCGAGCGTTGGCCGGGCAGGCCGGGGCCCATGTAACCCATCTCGCGCCCCCCCATGGCATTCGGTTGCCCGGTCAGGGAGAACGGCCCGCTGCCCGGGCGGCAGATGGCGCCGGTGGCCAGATGCAGGTTGCACAGCGCGTTGGTGTTCCAGGTGCCGTGGGTGCTTTGGTTGAGACCCATGGTCCAGCAGCTCATCCATTCGCCGGCTTCACCGATCCAGGCTGCAGCCTGACGAAGGTCGGCCTCAGGGATACCCGTGATGCGCGCGACCTGGTCCGGCGGGTAGTCTTCGAGAAACGCCGGCATGGCCTCCCAGCCCGCGGTGAACGCGGCGATGAACGCCGGATCGGTGTGGCCGTTTTTCACCAGCAGGTGCAGCAGGCCGTTGAGCAGGGACAGGTCGGTGCCGGGCTTGATTTGTAAAAACAACCCGGCTTTGTCTGCCGTGCCCGTGCGGCGAGGGTCGACGACGATCAGCCTGGCTCCGGCCTTGACCCGATCCATCATGCGCAGGAACAGAATCGGATGGCAGTCAGCCATGTTGGCGCCGATCACGAAAAACAGCTCGGCCTTGTCGAAGTCCTGATACGAGCCCGGCGGCCCGTCCGCGCCCAGCGATAACTTGTAGCCACTGCCGGCGCTGGCCATGCACAGGCGCGAGTTGGACTCCAGGTTGCTGGTGCGGACAAAACCCTTGGCCAGCTTGTTGACCAGATACTGCGCCTCCAGCGACATCTGCCCGGAAACGTAGAACGCCAGTGCATCGGGGCCGTGCTGTTCGAGGATGGCGCGCAGGCGCCGGGCGGTCTCGCTGATGGCGGTGTCCATGGCGATCCGCACCGGGTCCTGATTGCGCTGCTGGCGCAGGTAGGCGTTTTCCATCCGGCCAGAATCAGCGATGGCCTGGCCACAGGTGGTGCCCTTGGTGCAGAGCCTGCCGAAGTTGCTCGGATGCGCCTTGTCGCCGCTGACCTTGACCACGCGGTTGTGCTCGACCTGCATGACGATGCCGCAGCCTACGCCACAGTAGGGACACACGCTGCGTACAGTTTTGCTTGCCATCTTCGCCCCTTGAATCTCTGCCCGCCGCAGCGGTTCAGAAACAAAAAAAGCGCCATGAGACACTCCGTCGAAACGGGGTCTACACGGCGCCTTTGTCGTATTAGGTGCAGTCTTCGTTGACTACGCAGGTGAGCTAGCAAACAGCGGGCCATAACCTGCCCGACACCGCCCCGACTCGCGCTGGCGGGCAACTCTATTGGACGCTGTTCACTTACGTTGCACTCAGAATTTGCACGGGAGGGTAGGGCGCACTAGTTCAGCGCACAGCGCTGGCATGGCTCGTTCACCGGTGCAACGCGCGGTTCAGGGCCTTGATCAGGTCGTCGATCGCTTAAGTTTTTTTCAGTAGCTGAGGGTGGCGGGGGGAACCCTGGGAAAGGGCCCTGCTGTAACCACTGACAAGCACCACCGGCAGCCCAGGCCAGCGCTCGCTGATCACATCAGCTAGTTCCAGCCCGGTCATGCCGGGCATCACTACGTCAGAGAGCACCACGTCAACTGAGGAATGCCGTTCTTGCAACAGCTCGATAGCAACTGCTGCGCTGGTCACCGACTGGGTCTTGTAGACAAGTTCCTGCAGCAGGCTGACGGTAATTTCGCCAACCTGCGCGTTGTCTTCTACCAGCAGCACCTGGGCGTCGTTTACTGCCAATGGCACTGCCATCTATTGTTGCGAAGGGGGAGGCGGGGTTACTGCGGGCAGCGCGATCCTCATCGTCGTGCCCTTCCCCAGCTCGCTCTCGACGCTGACCTGGCCACCGGACTGATTGACGAAACCATACACTTGGGACAGCCCCAGGCCAGTGCCTTTGCCGACGGCTTTGGTGGTGAAGAAAGGTTCGAACAACCTTTCAAGGTTGGCCGCATCGATGCCCTGCCCTTGGTCAGTAACGCTGATGATCACAGTCGGCGCACTGGCTGGCGAAGAAAGCGCAGGTGCGGCACTCACCGCCAGCGTTATGTCGCCCGCGCCCTGCATTGCATCGCTGGCATTGATTACCAGATTGACCAGCGCCGTCTCGAATTGATTTGGATCGGTGTTGACGTAGTGGTCTTGCTCTGGAAGTGACAGCTCGATACGGATGTTTGTCCCGACCATGCTGCGCAGCATCTCGGCAATGTGCTGCACGCGCTGCGCCGTCAGAAAGGTTTCCGGCTTCAATGTCTGGCGGCGGGCGAAGGCCAGCAATTGCCCGGTGAGTTTGGTCGCTCGGTCTGCAGTTTCCAGGATCAGATCAATGAAACGGTGTTGCTTGTCGCCCGCTCCGGGATTGCGCCGCAGCAGCTCTGCCGCGTTGCGGATGATGGTGAGAATGTTGTTGAAGTCATGGGCCACGCCACCGGTGAGCTGGCCGATGGCTTCAAGCTTCTGCATCTGCCACAGTTGCGCCTCGGCGGCGAGCAGGTCGCGTGAGCGCGCTTGCACTTCAACTTCCAGATGTTCGTTGAAGTTGCGCAGTTGATCTTCTGCGTCATGCCGGTCATGCACGTCGATGGAAGTGCCGTACCAGCGCAGGATCTGCCCTGAATGCGGCTCTCGATAGGGCGTAGCGCGGACCATAAACCAGCGGTAGGTGCCGTTTTGCCCGCAGAGGCGATGTTCAGTCCTGAAGTCCTGCCCGCTCGCCCGGGCCAGTGCGAAATCTTGCACTGTTTTGCCAACGTCCTCAGGGTGAAGACCAGCATGCGTCATCAGCCCGTTACCCGCCCCATCGACGGCCGCGCCGAAATATTCCTGCCAGCGGTTGTTGACGAACACCAGACTGCCTTGTGCATCACATACCCACGCCAGCTGCGGCATGGTGTTGGCCAGAATCTCGAAGGCCGCTTCGCTCTCATCGAGCCGTGCCTGGGTGCGGTGGCGCTCGGTCAGGTCGCTGGCTGCACCAAACCACTCGATGAGCTCGCCGGACTGGTCAAAAATAGGCACCGCTCTGGAATGGGTCCATCCAAAACTGCCGTCGGCGAGCAACACTCGATGCTCCAGTTCGAACACGGATTGAGTGCGGATCGCTTGCTCGACCGCCGCCAACACCTGGATGCAGTCTTCGTCTGGAATGTATTTCTCGATCCAGCTCCGGCATGGCTCAGCGGTCTCTTCGAGAAAGCCCTGACAGGTCAACTCATGCATCTGAGTCCAGTCGGGACTCATGCGGTAGATGGTGGTACCGGTGGCCCTGACCAGCGCGCGGAAGCGCAACTCGCTGTCATGCACGGTGCTGCTGCTTCCTGTTGCGGACAGCGGCGGCCTGGCGCGTTCAGTTCGAAGTGTTGGTCGATGTTCCATGAGCTGTCCCTGAGCTGGAAGTTGCCATGCAGACCCGGTCGGATCGCGCGTGATTACGCAGGAGAGGGCATGCTTGCTCGTGGAGTTCAGTGTAAATGGCCATGGTGCGATATGCGGCGCGCATCTGGGCTGGGGTATTCGCGATCCGTACCGCGATTGTTGTGTCGCTGAACCAGGCAGGCAATGGAACTGAACGATGGCAAATTCGGCCGGTTCAAAGTGCTGTCAGCGGATTGCCCGGCACTCAGGTGGCAGCCCGCATCATCCAGCAGGAGTATCAACCATGGACACCTATCACCTGACACCCACTGCCGATGGCTGGGAATTGAAAAAGACCGGCGCCGAACGCGCCACCAAACGCAGTGCAACCAAAGCCGCCTTGGTCGCCCAACTGGGTGAACTGTTTGCCAGCAAGACTGCGTCCGTCAAGATTCACAAGGCTGACGGCACCCTTGAAGAAGAGCGCACCTACCCGCGTTCAGCCGATCCGCGGCGCAGCGAGGGGTGATGAAAGTCAGCGCCTCAAGCCTGGGCATCGATCTGAGCCACGACTCTGCCGGCTGGTACAAGTGGCTGCTGGCGTGCTTTCTCGTTGGTAAACGGATTCGTTCGTCGGTGGCACTTGCGGCGTATCACGCGCTGGTGGTGGGCATTGGTCTGGACACTCCGGCAAAACTGGCGAGTTGCCCTCACCGTACTTTGGTGAGGCAGCTCGGCAGTGCTGGTTACGCTCGCTACGATGAATCCACCGCCAGGCGCCTGCATGCACGTGGCGGTCGCCTGCAAAGTGAGATGGCTAACTATTTGGACCTTAACGTCAAAGTGGATGCAGCTCGCCTGAGTCAATGGTTGCTCAGCTTCGACGGTATCGGTCCCAAGACGCTGGAAATATTCATGCGGGAGTTGCACAGCGCGCAACGGTGAATCAATTACATATTCCGGGGTATGCCGCGAGCGGAATGGCGCTGCACGAGGAGGCCTACGATTGTCGTCCTAGAGAATCAATGACGCGCGCTTTGGCCTCGGGGGTAGGGCGCGCACGGCATTTGATCAAGGAGCAGCGGCTCGGCAAACGTGTCGCCTAGCTGTGTAGGGCGGCGCGGCAGTGGGCCCTGACGAAGACTGCCATTTTTGGTAGCATCTGCGCCCTATGAAGAAATCCCAATCAGACATGCGTCAGCACATCATCGATGTCGCCAGGTCGCTGATGACCCAAAAAGGTTACACCGCGGTCGGCCTCACCGAACTTCTGGCCACGGCTGGAGTGCCGAAGGGCTCGTTCTATCACTACTTTCGCTCCAAGGAAGAGTTCGGTCAGGCGCTGCTCGAGGAATACTTCAGCGAATACCTGGGGCGCGTCGATTCACTGACGCATGCCCAAGGCACAGCCGCCGAGCGGCTGCTTGGTTATTTGCGTTACTGGGCGCAGACTCAGGCCTTCGAGCATGCCGATCAGAAGTGCCTGGTGGTCAAGCTCGGTGCCGAGGTGTGCGACCTTTCAGAAGACATGCGCAGCGTGCTGGTCACCGGCACGGCGCAGATCATCCAGAGAATCACCAGCATGGTCGAGCAAGGCCAGGCGGATGGCTCGATCAGCGCGGCTTCGCCGCCAACGGTCCTGGCTGAAGGTATTTATCAGCTTTGGCTAGGTGCGTCGTTGCTGGTCAAGGTTACCCATTCGGCGCAGCCCTTTGATGTGGCGATGACAAACAGCCAACGTCTCTTGAACTGACTTTTCAGCGCCTTCAACTCGTCTCATAGTGCTTTGAAGATCTCGCTTGGTGCTGAGATACAGCCTCTGGATCACTCGATAGACGACCGGTCTAATCAGGTGTAGGATGCCCGCATTGAAATATTCGTCCGCACTGCTGACGATACCAGGATGACCAAAGGCTTCAGCCTGATTAATTTGCCTAAACAGTAGACGACCAGTCTAATCGTGGATTTGTAATGATCGATAACAGCATTCGTACAGACCTTTTCAACCCCCTGACACTGGGCGCCATTGAGCTGCGCAACCGCATCGTAATGGCGCCTGTTACCCGAAGCCGTTATGGCGAAGACGGTGTCCCAGGCGAGCTGCACGCCCTTTATTACGCTCAACGCGCAAGCGCAGGGCTGATCATCGCCGAGGCGACCAACATTTCCCCGCAAGGTCGCGGCTATGCAGCGACACCGGGTATCTGGAATGAAGAACAGGTTGCCGGCTGGAAGAAAGTTACCGATGCAGTGCATGCCGCTGGTGGCAAGATCGTCAGCCAGCTCTGGCATGTAGGCCGTTTCTCCAGCGTCGATCTGCAGCCTGAGGGCACCGCTCCGGTAGCGCCGTCGGCAATCAAAGCCGAAGGGGATACCTACACGGTCGATGGCTTTGTCCCGGTGTCGATGCCGCGTGCGCTTGAGACCGAAGAAATCCCGGCGATCATCGAGCAGTACAAGCGTGCTGCTGAAAATGCCATGCGCGCAGGTTTTGATGGTGTCGAAGTGCACTCGGCCAACAGCTATCTGCTCGATCAGTTCTTGCGCGACTCCACCAACCACCGCAGCGATCGCTACGGCGGCTCTATCGAGAACCGCGCGCGTCTGACCCTCGAAGTCACCGAGGCCATCGTTCAGATCTGGGGCAACCAGCGCGTAGGTATCCGCCTTTCGCCAGTCACTCCCGATGCTGGCAACACGCCGCCTGACAGCAACGTGATGGCGATGTATGGCTATGTGATCCAGCAGCTCAATCGGTTCGAGCTGGCCTATCTGCACTTTGTCGAAGGTGCAACTGCGACGTCCCGGGAAGTGCCTGCTGATGTCGACATGGACGCCCTGAGTGCTCAGTTCAATGGCCCGTTCATCGGCAACAACAACTACGACCTGGAGCTGGCCATCGAGCGCCGTGCGCAGGGCAGGATCAATGCCGTCGCCTTCGGTCGCCTGTTCATCGCCAACCCTGATCTGGTCGAGCGTTTGCGTCGCGGTGCCGCCCTGACCATCGCGCCTCGTGAGTCGTATTACGGCGGTGGTGCCAAGGGTTACACCGATTGGCCTGTCGGCAACTACTGAATCCGCAGTAGCGCCATGAAAGCGAGTGCGCGCCGCGGGCGGGCAACTACCTGAGTATTTCCCTCAACTTGCCAGGACTGGGCAGCACTGAGGTGATTCGATTTTATCCCCGCTGCATATTAATTTTTAACCATCAGGAGAATAACCATGAGCAAACCTAACTTCGTCGCTGAATATAGCGCCATCGTTGCAGTGCTGAACAAATACAACGAAGGCGGCAAACAAGCGGACAGCCGTATCATGCAGCCGGCCTTCAGCGATCAGGCCACTATTTTTGGGGTTGATGGCAACAACAAGTTGGTGGGGGGCGCCATTCAGGGGTTGTTCGACACCATCGACAAACCACCTTTCCGGCCTTCGCCAGAAGCCCAAGGTGTGATTGTCAATATTGATATTGTGGGGACTGCCGCCAGCGCGCGGATCGATACCAATGATATTTCCGGTTTCTGCTTCACCGATTTTTTCAATCTGCTCAAAGTCGAAGGTGAATGGAAAGTGATCAGCAAGATTTACCACACCCACGTAGCGCCCTGAATCTGCGCGCTGCGCCAAGAGCAGGACTGTGATCCAATGGTCTGCCAGCTTCGATAATCGCGGGCTGGACCCGCAATGCCTGCAGGTCGAGGCTACCCGCGAATTGATCGTAGCTGGCCATGACAGCCTGCTGGCACATTTCGAGAGCTAGCCTTCGGCTTGAATCAATGCTCCGGGCGCGCAGTCGATGCGCTCGGACAGCTGGAGCATCTATCCATGAATGAACACATTGCAGCAGTCGCGCTGGAAAAAGCCTACAGGCTGCTCAACCACGGCCCGACGGTCCTGGTCTCTGCTCGCCATGCTGGCGTGGACAACGTGATGGCTGCGGCCTGGGCGTGTGCGCTGGACTTCTCGCCGCCCAAGTTGACGGTGGTGCTGGATAAGATCGCCAAGACTCGTGAGCTGGTCGAGCAGAGTGGCCAGTTCGTGATCCAGATTCCGACCGTAGCGCAGGCTGAGCTTACCTTCCAGGTCGGCCACCGTAGCTTGCTCGAGCAGCCGGACAAACTTGCGCGCAGCGCGGTCGAGCTGTTTGCTGTGCCCGGCCACGATCTGCCATTGGTTGCGGGGTGTTCGGCCTGGCTTGCCTGCCGGCTGATCCCCGAGCCGCACAACCAGGATCGCTACGATCTGTTCATTGCCGAGGTCGTAGGGGCCTGGGCCGATACGCGGGTATTTCGTGACGGTCACTGGCACTTTGAAACTGCTGATCCCACCATGCGCAGCCTGCACTATGTCGCTGGCGGCCACTTCTATGCGATCGGTGAGGCCGTCGACGTCGAATCCAAGGCTGAATAAGGCCAGCCGATAAACGATTGTCGCGATGCACAAAAGCGCAAAGCAGGCACTGAGCCTGCTTTGCGCTTTTGTGCTGTGACCTATACGCGTTCGGTGGCGGTTGCCTTGAGCGTCTCGCCCTCCCAGCGAGCAATCACCAGAGGAGCAATCGCATTGCCAAGCACGTTGAGCGTGGTGGTACCGCTTTCGATGATGCGGAAAATCCCTGCGACCAGCGCCACCGCTTCAAGTGGCAACCCTGCCGAAGCCAAGGTTGCCGACAGAATGATGATGGCAAAGCCTGGCACACCCGCGGCGCCCTTCGAGGTCAGCACCATGGTCACCACCAGCAGCACCTGCTGGGTAAGTGACAGGTCGATGCCGTAGAGCTGGGCGATGAAGATGGTGGCAACGCCGAGAAAGATCGACGCGCCATCCAGATTGAATGCATAGCCCACCGGCACCACAAAGCTGACGATGCGCCGTGGCACCCCATACTTTTCCAGCTTTTCCATAAGTTGCGGCATGACCGCTGCCGAGGCTGCACTGGAGCAGGCAAGGATCAGCTCGTCCTTGAAATAGCGAATCAGCTTGAGCAGGCTTTCGCCGATCAGATAACAGATCCCGCCCAGCACCACCAACGCGAACAGGGCCAGGGCCAGATACACAACCCCGATCAGCTTGAGCAGCGGCAACAATGAAGCGAAGCCAAAGGTCGCAACGGTTGAGCCAATCATGCCGAACACGCCGATAGGTGCGTAGGCCATGACGTAGTTGACCAGCTTGAACATCGCATCGGAAGTGCCCTGCAGGGTGGCAATCACCGGCGCGCTCTTTTCGCGCGGCAACGAGTTGAGCGCCATGCCGAACAGCACGGCGAAGAACAGAATCGATAGCAGCTTGCCTTCCGAAAGCGACTGGAACAGGTTATCCGGGACGATATTTTGCAGGATGATCAAGGCACCTTTGGAGGGCTCGGCCTTCATCACCGTGTCGGCATGGGCCATACCGGCGATCTGCGTACCAGCACCTGGCTCCAGCAGGTTGCCGAGGACCAGGCCGACAATGATGGCCAGGGTGGTGATCGCAAAGAAGTAACCCAGTGCCCGCGCGCCCATACGGCCAAATGACTTGTTGTCGCCACCGCCGGCGATGCCAAGAACCATGCAGCAGAAGACAATGGGCACCACGATCATCTTCATCATCTTGATGAAAATATCGCCCAGCGGCTTGAGCACTTCAGCGCTGACCCACTGTTGATGTTCAGGGTGAGAGTTGAAATACCAGCCTATCAGGATGCCGAAAAACAGCCCGGCAACGATCTGCCAGACAAGTGGGATTTTCTTCATGGCTCTAGCCTTTTTTATAAGAAGGTGTGCTGCTTGATCAGCAGTAGCTAGATGCGTGAACGGCCCGTTCACGCGAAATAAGGCATGCACGGTTGCGCATGCCTGGCACGCTTACTTGGCGAAGATCTGGCTCATGTCCTTGAACGCTTTGAACTCCAGCGCGTTACCGCAGGGGTCGAACAGAAACATGGTGGCCTGTTCACCCACCTGGCCCTTGAAGCGCACATAAGGTTCGATGACGAACTCGGTGCCCAGGTCGGTGAGGCGCTTGGCCAGGGTTTCCCACTCGTCCCACTGCAGGATCACGCCAAAGTGCGGCGCCGGGACGTTGTGGCCATCGACCGGGTTGCTCAACGCGTTTTCCTGGTAGGCCATTTTCGGGTGCTCATGAATGACCAGTTGGTGACCATAGAAGTTGAAGTCAACCCACTGCGGCGCAGAGCGGCCTTCGTCCAGATTGAACACTTCGCCGTAGAATTTGCGCGCGGCAGGGATATCGTAAACCGGGATTGCAAGGTGGAAGGGGGACAGGCTCATCGGTAACTCCGGATTATCTATTGTTGATTTTTTTGCTGGCTTCTCACCCACAGCGGCGAGCAGCGCCCTCGGCTGGCAACCGCAAACTCTTAAGGCTTTAGCGGTTGGTCAAAGCGATTTTAGGGCGATACAATCCCGAAAAAAATCAATGTATTTTTGTTAGATACACAAAGGAAATCTATCAATGATCCGAGAGCTGAAGACGCTTGTGGCGGTCGCGAGGGAGGGGACGTTTGCCGCAGCAGGCGACAAGGTCAACCTGACGCAGGCGGCGGTCAGTGCGCAGATGCAGCGGCTTGAGGCAGAGTTGGGCTTTGAGCTGTTCGAGCGCAAGGGGCGCAGTGCTCATCTGAATCGACGCGGTCAGCAGATCCTGCTGCAGGCGCAGGAGGTGATTCGGATGTACAACAATCTCGGCTCGAGCGAGCCTGGTGCGCCACCCTCGGTTCAGGTCAACGTCGGCGCCATCGCTTCGATCCAGCGTTCTCTATTGCCTGGTGTGCTGGCGCAGTTTCATCGGGCAAGGCCCGAGTGCCGGACGCGGATCATCCCAGGCCTGTCGCTGGAGTTGTTGAGCGCCGTTGACTCCGGCGAGATCGATATGGCGGTGATCATCAGGCCGCCATTCGCCCTGCAAAGCGACCTGTGCTGGAGCAATCTTGTCAGTGAGCCGTATCGGTTGATTGTTCCGGCCAGACTGGCGGAGGCGGAGTGGGCCGAACTGCTGAGCAATCAGCCATTCATTCGCTACGATCGCAGCTCATTCGGCGGCCGCCAAGTTGATCGGTTTCTGCGGCAGATGCACTTTGCGCCCCGAGAAGTCTGTGAGCTGGACGAACTGGATGCCATCACTGAACTGGTAGGCAAGGGCGTTGGCGTCGCCCTGGTGCCGCAAACGCTTATGCGCAAACGCTGGCCGTCGACGGTCAGGGCAGTCGACCTAGGCGCTCACACCTTTCACCGAGACATTGGCCTGGTTCACCACGCCAACGTCATCATGAGCGAGCAGGTAACGCTGTTGGCCACGCTCATTGCTGACATGGCCAAAGGCGTCTGAGCGGGTTATCCCTAAAAATCCGTTTTCAACGTCAACGACAGGCTGCGCGGGTCACCATAGATGGCACAGGTCGAGGTGCGACTGGAACGGACCGAGCAGGGCGTGCTGATCCAGGTCGACGACCGTGGCCCGGGCATTGCCGACAGCCAGCTGCAGGTCATCACTCAGCCCTTCGTGCGCGGCGATCACTCGCGTAATTGCCAGTCCGGCGGTTACGGGCTGGGGCTGAGCATCGCCAAGCGCATCGCAGAAAATCATCAGGGCAGCCTGCTCTTGAGCAACCGCCAGGGCGGCGGGCTTTGCGTGCGTATTTTCATCGCCCAACGCAAGGCCGACACCGCGCCCATCAACGGTTGCGCACGGTAGTCAGGGCGGGTGACCACACGCCATGCCCGCAGCGCGCGCATGAGCACTGTTCGGCGCTGTCGTGGAACACGCTCAGGCCGCAGCTTACACAGCAGTACAGCCCAGGGCCGGGTGGTACCTTGTACTCCGGGCGATGCTCATCAGGCAGGACCGACAGGCCGGGCCGGGTTTCTTCGGCGGTGTAGAAATACAGACTGACATCGCCGTCCGTTTCCAGAAGTCCAAGCCTAACCTGGCCCAGATGTTCGACGCCTTGCTGGCGCAACTCCATGAACAATTCTTTGGACGAGATATTCAAGTTGCGCAGTGAGTGGATTTCATAGATGCCGTCTTTCACGACGGTAATGGGTACACCATCGATCCAGGCTTCACAGGTTTTACTACGCGTCATGATGTAGATGGTTACGCGATAGAGCAGTAGCAGTGTCACAAATACCAGCGCAACGGGCAGCAGTGGCACATCTTCATAAAAAGTGACATCACCCGCAGCGGAACCCAAGGTCAGAATCACCACCAACTCAAAACGCGAGAGTTGCTTGATCCCCCGTCGGCCACTGAACTTGAGGAACAAGAACACCGCTAGAAACGCGGCCAGTACACGGCAGGCGACTTCCAGCAGAAACGTCCAGGGCAGGTCGCCCAGCAGCATGCGTTGCAACTCGAACGACTCCATCCATGACCTCGATTTCAATTGGCTTCGCTAGGATTGACCGCGACTGGCACGGCGCAGTTCATCAAACGCCAGGGCTGCCCTTATGAAACAAATTGGGCCTGTTATTTGTACAATATATTTATTATGTATAAGAAAGCTCCGCGCACGCTGGAGAATGTAAATGAAACTGTAAATTAGTGAATTTTCAGAATTGCCAGGCAGTCCTAAATACTTAGGGGAGGACTGCTCAATGTTGGGTCAAAAGTTATACATCGTTGAATACACACTTCGCGGCGCCGAGCGCAACTTCGTTATCCGACTGGAGCGGATGGACAATGCCTTGGCGTGGCACTGGGCGGGCTGTGATGCCGGGATTGCGCTCATCCCGCGCTTCGGTCAGCACAATATAAAACATGTCAGCCGGCCCATGGCTGAACGCTACGGGTTGGAGAACGTGCGCTGGCGGCTCGCAGGGGCAGGCCCGGTAACTTCTCTCGAACAGCCGTCAGCGAGCAGCGAGGTCGAGGAATCCCAGTGAAATTCACGTCCGAAGGTGCGGTGCTGGCCGGCAAGTCGATACTGGTGATCGAGGATGAGCCCCTGTTGCAGGAGTTGATGTGCGCAATCCTCAGCGAACTGGGTGCGCAATGTTCGGCGTTCGCCAACGCCGAGGATGGCCTGATGGTATTGCTCAAGCGTCAGGATCAATACTCGCTGGTGATTGTCGACCACTCCTTGCCGGGTGATATCAAAGGGCTGGAATTGGCGGCGATGGTGCGCCAGCGCTGGCCCGCCACGCCTGTTCTGGTTACCTCCGGGCATGCCCTTCGGAGTAGCGATCTGGGCACTGACCAGCGTTTTCTGATGAAACCGTGGTCAGTCCAACAGTTGAGCGCAGCGGTGTTTGCCGCGTTCGACTGCGATTAGCCACGCCTCAGTCAGGCGGACCTCGGCCCGCCCATGCAAGCGCTGGAGGCGCTACTGTGACGAGCGGCTGTTGCTGGCGGGCGGCGTCGCTTTGGCGGGGTGATGCAGATGCTCCCCGGTCGGATCTTCGAGCTGAATCACATTGCCATGCTGCCAGCCATCCGCTGCCGCATCAGCCGGCGGTATCTTGATGTCGGCGCGTTGCGCACGCGTCTTCGCGCTGTCGACTCCCAGGCGTTGATTGCGCTGTTCGACCATCTTCGGATCAGCCTGGCCGTCTGCAGTAAAGCCCATCATCAGTTGCGGCACGCCAACCGGCAGGGCCTTGTCCTGGTCGGTATGCCAGGTGTGCCAGGTCTTACCGTAGGTATGGGCAAGCCGCTGCATCAGCGCATGTTCTGCTAGCTGCGGTATGCCCGGGGCAATCAACTGGCCGGATGAAACCTCAAAGCCGTGGCTGTGCCACATGGCTTTTTCTTTGGCTGGCAAACCGGCGAACAGCTTTTCATCGATGATGTACTCAACGCCCATGATCTTCGCCTGCTTGGTATTGCCGTCGAAGATCACGCACTGGATCACGTCCTCGTTGAGGATGGAGCAGTAATGGTGGGCCTCCATTTGCACGTCGGGGTGGCCGTTGTAGAAGTGAAAGCCATCCAGGTAGGCGTTGATGGCTTCGATTGGCGGTTTAGCCTGCAGGGTCGCGGCACCTGCTTCGAGTAGCTGGGTTTTTGCTGACTCAGGCCGGCCTGGCGTCTCCACCGGCGAATGTGTATCGGCAGCCGAGCATGCCCAAAGGGCGCCGCAGGCGATGGAGAGTGATATCAGATGGAGTGGCTGGCGCATATTCAAGCCCTGTGCAGAGTGTCCTCAAGGGACAGCCCGCCGGCTTGAATACGACAGTGCCACTGACCAATGGCATTACGACTCGGCATTCTCGCGACGGGCGCGCTGGATGCGGCTGACCACGATCTGCACGACTACTGCAACCAGGCACAGCAGGCCGATGCGCCAGCTGCCCTCGACGGCGTAGTGCTCGGCTACCTTGCCGGCAAGGATGACGCTGAGAACGATGGCGACAGGCAGGATCAATTTGTTCATTGCAAAAACCACAGACGATTCAACGAGCCGCCATCCTACAGCTATGCGCACTATGCTCCTACTGCTGATCAGGCAAAACGGAACGACGCGCCATGGGCCGAAGCCGGCAGGTAGCTGGAGCCGTCATTGCGCAGGCGTGAACGCAAGGTGCCGCTTTGTGGCTGGGTGCGGTACAGGCCACGTTTCTGCAAGGCCGGGATCACCAGTTCGACGAAGTCTTCCAGGCTGCCCGGGCTGATCAGCGGGTTGATCATGTAGCCGCTGGTGCCGGAGATTGCTGCGTGCTCCTCGATGCGCTGCGCTACCTGCTCAGGCGTGCCGACCAGGATCAGGTCGGTGCCTCGGGTGACGCTGGCAAAGCGCTGTTTGACATCGCCAGCGGTCAGCGGCTTGCCGCTACCGTCAGGGCGCATCATGTACGAGGTCAGGCCTTCGGTGTGGGTCGCCAGGGGTTCGTTGTCGGCATAGCGGCTGATGTCGATGCCCGTGTCGCCGGCATAGCTCACCAGTTGCGCTTGCAGGTGGTAGTTGCTCTGCAGTTGCTCGTATTTGCGCTGCGCCTCGATTTCAGTCTTGGCGGTGACGATTCGCAGCACTGTCAGCGACTTTACATCGTCGGCCTGGCGACCACGGGCCTGCGCCTGGGCCCATATTTCATCCAGACCCTGACGGATTTCCAGCGGGTTGGACTTGGCGATGAAGATCAGCTCGGCGTGCTTGGCGGCAAACTCGCGCCCGCGCCCGGACCAGCCGGCCTGGATCAGCAGCGGGGTTCGTTGCGGCGACGGTGAGCTTAGGTGCGGGCCGGCGACGCGGTAGTGTTCGCCAACATGGTTGATCGGCCGCACGCGTTCACCCTGGGCATAGAGTTGGCGGGACTTGTCGGCGACCACCGCGTCCTGCGCCCAGCTGCCTTCCCACAGCTTGTAGACCACATCGAGGAATTCTTCGGCACGCTCGTAGCGGTCATTGTGCTTGATCATCTGTTCCAGGCCGAAGTTGCGCGCGGCACTGTTCAGGTAAGAGGTGACGATGTTCCAGCCAACCCGGCCATTGCTCAGGTGATCCAGCGTGCTGAAGCGCCGGGCATGGGTGAAGGGATGTTCGTAGCTGGTGCTGACGGTGACCCCGAAGGCGAGGTTTTCAGTCACTGCAGCCAACGCCGTGATGATCATCAGCGGATCATTGGCAGGCGCTTCGACGGCCCACTTGAGGGCCGCGTCGGCTGTGCCGCCATAGCCATCGTAGAAGCCCAGCACATCGGCAAAGAACAGCATGTCGAGGTTGGCCTGATCGGCGATTCGCGCCAGGTTCGACCAATAGCTCAGCGAGTTGATGCCCAGGCGTTCGTCGGCCGGGTGGGTCCACAGGCTCGGCGCACCGCCACAGCCGACACTGGCTTGTTCATACAGGGCAAACAGCAAAGGTTTGGGATCAGCTCCCGGGTGCGGCGAAGTGCTCAAGTTGCGGCTCCAGTCCAACAGAATTCGTTAGATTGAAGCGCACTAAAAAATCTAAATAAACGACTTATTGGGAATATAAGACTCTGTTGCGGCTATATGACCGCATCTTTGAGGGTGCGCTCGATACCGCCCAGCAGCAGGCTCTGCATCAAGCGCAGGCCCTCATCCTCGGCCAACCCGCGGCCCTGTAGCCAGCCAGGCAGTTGATTGAGCAGGGTACCGAGCGCTTGCCCGGTGGCCGCCAGCGCCGGACCACTGAGGCGTGTCTGTGGTGCCACCAACTTCAGCAAGCCCGCCTGATAACGCAGGCGAACCAGCGCCAGCCGCGCCTGCTGCTCATCGCTCAGGCAACACAGATCGCGTTCGGCCAGGCGAAACTGCACGCCGCGCTCGGCGTGCAGTTGCCAGTGCGCTGCGATCACCGCAGGCAGCGCCGGCTTGCCTCGGACCAAGGCCTTGCGGCCCTGGTCGAGGGTCGCCTGCAGCTCCTCGTACAGCTCTTCGATCAGGTCATAGAGCAAATCCTGCTTGCTCGGAAAATGGTGATACAACGAGCCTGCAGTCAGGCCAACATGCGCCGCCAGCTCACGCATGCTGACCTGGCCAAAGCCCTTGGCGGCGAACAGTGCCATGGCCTTGTCGCGACGCTCGTCAAAATTGCTGCAGCGCAGGGCGGCATTGGCCGACATGGCAGGCGCTCCTCAGTAGGTGAAGAAGCCGCGACCGCTTTTGCGGCCAAGGTAACCGGCCGCGACCATTTCCCGCAGCAGCGGAGCAGGGCGGTACTTGCTGTCGTTGAAGCCGTCGACGAATGCCTCCATGATCGCCAGCACGGTGTCCAGGCCGATCAGGTCGGCTAACGCCAGCGGGCCGATCGGCTGGTTGCAGCCCAGACGCATGCCGGTATCGATGTCCTCAGCGCTGGCCAGGCCTTCCTGGCGCACGAAGATCGCTTCGTTGATCATCGGCAGCAGGATCCGGTTGACCACAAAGCCCGGACGGTTGCCAGCTGTGATCGGCGTCTTGCCGAGCTTTTCGGTCACCACCAAGGCCTGGGCGTAGCTGCTGTCGTCTGTCTGCAAACCACGGATGATTTCCACCAGCACCATCATTGGCACCGGGTTGAAGAAGTGCACGCCGATAAAACGCTCGGGGTGCTCGATGCTGGCGGCCAGCTGGGTTACCGACAGCGATGAGGTGTTGGTCGCGATCAGGCAAGCGCTACTGACGTTGGCCGCAGCCTGTTGCAAGATGCGCTGCTTCAACTCGAGGTTTTCGGTCGCAGCCTCAATCAATAACTGCACCTCGCGCAGGTCTGCATAATCGGTGCTGGTACGAATCCGGCCACTAGCCGCAGCAGCCTTTTCGGCCTCCAGCGTGCCCTTGCTGACCTGGCGTTCGAGGTTCTTGCTCAAGGTCGCCATACCGCGCTCCAGCGCCGCATCGCTGACGTCGATCAACAGCACCTGATAGCCCGCCACTGCGCACACCTGAGCAATGCCGTTACCCATGGTCCCGGCGCCAATCACTGCAATCCGTTCAATGCTCACAAAGCCGCTCCTTATACGCGTTCAAAGACGACAGCGATGCCTTGGCCGCCGCCGATGCACATGGTCGCCAGGGCATAACGGCCTTGCACCCGCTGCAGTTCATGGATGGCTTTGGTAGCAATGATTGCACCGGTGGCGCCGACCGGGTGACCGAGCGAGATGCCCGAGCCGTTCGGGTTGACCTTCTCTGGGTCGAAGTCCAGTGCGCGAGCCACTGCGCAGGCTTGCGCGGCAAACGCCTCGTTGGACTCGATCACATCCAGGTCATTGACCGTCAGGCCAGCCTTTTGCAGCGCTTTTTGCGTAGCCGGAATCGGTCCCAGGCCCATCAGTGCCGGCTCGACGCCGGCATGTGCGTAGGCTACCAACCGCGCCAGCGGCTTGAGGCCCATCCGGCGTACCGCTTCACCGCTGGCCAGCACCAGGCCGGCGGCGCCGTCGTTGATACCGCTGGCATTGCCTGCGGTGACCGTACCTTCCTTCTTGAACACAGTCTTCATCGCAGCCAGCTGCTCGGCGCTTACATCGCCGCGCACATGCTCGTCGACGGCGAACTGCACTGGGCCTTTGCGGGTTTTCAGTTCCAGCGGCACGATCTGGGTGTCAAAACGGCCTTCGGCAATCGCCCGGGCGGCCCGTTGCTGGCTGGTCAGCGCCAGCTCGTCCTGCATCTGCCGGGTGATGCCGTGCTTGGTCGCGACGTTCTCGGCGGTGATGCCCATGTGGAAATGCTCGAACGGGTCCTGCAGCACACCGACCAGATAATCGATGCCTTGCAGATCACCCATGCGTGCGCCCCAGCGCGCCTGTGGCAGCAGGTACGGCGCGCGGCTCATCGACTCGGCGCCGGCCGCCAGGGCGATATCGGTGTCGCCCAGCAGCAAGCTTTGCGCGGCCGAGACGATCGCCTGCAGGCCCGAACCGCACAGGCGGTTGACGTTGAAGGCCGGGGTTTCCTTGGGAATGCCGGCATTCATCGCCGCCACCCGGCCCAGATAGGCATCGCGGGCTTCGGTGGGGATGACGTTGCCCATCACCACATGACCAATCTGCTCGGCAGCCACGCCGGAGCGCTCGATGGCGGCACGGGCCAGCGCCGTGGCGAGGTCGGCCAGCGGCAGGTCCTTGAGGGCACCGCCAAAGCCTCCGATGGCGGAACGGACGGCACTGACTACGTAGATTTCTGTACTGCTCATGGCGGGCTCCAGTTGCGAAGGCGTAGCGGGACGGGGCCAGGCTCTGCGAGAATGGTCGCCATCTGTGGATGGCCCGAGTCTAGGCAATGCCTGCCTCGCGGCCTATGTCGGATCTGCTCATTCAACCTGGCGTTTTTTGCCACTCAGCATAGACAAGCGAACCCCAGCCATGCGCGATAGCGATTCGGTCGCGGTGTATTTTCTCCAGGCCATGCTGCATGCCCTGGCTGATCAGCCGCAGTTGCGCGATGCACAGTTGCGCGCCGTCGGCATACCCCCTGAGCTGCTTGAAGACCCGGAGGCACGGGTGCCGGCCAAGGCCTTTGCACAGCTCTGGTTAAGTTTGATTCAGGTGCTGGACGACGAATTTTTCCGCCTCGACAGCCATGGCATGCCGCTGGGCAGCTTTGCCTTGATCTGCCGTGGGTTGATCCAGGAGCCCAGCCTGGACAAGGCACTGCGTCAGTGCCTGGGCAATTTCGGCCTGTTTCTGCGCGACCTGCGTGGCTCGATCAGCGTACGTGGCTCGCGCACAGTGATCAGCGTGCAGTCGAGCATTGCCGATCCACTGACCCGGGGGTATGCCGAAGAAACCTATCTGGTGCTGGTGGTCGGTCTGCTGTGCTGGTTGGGCGGGCGCCGGTTGCAGATCGAACGCACCGAGCTGGCCATTGCACGCCCGCCACTGGCAGACGACACGCTGCTGTGGGGCGCTGACCTGCGCCTGGGCAGTGGCCGTACCGAGGTGGAGTTCAACAGTGCCGACCTGCGCCTGCCCGTAGTGCAGGACCTGGCCGCCCTGAAGACTTTTTTGCGCACTGCGCCGCAAGGACTGGTCATTCGCTTTCGCAATCAGAACGGCCTGGTGGCGAAGGTTTATCGCCACCTCAAGGCCCGCGATTATGGCGAGTGGCCGACGCTGGTCGGCCTGGCAGAGCAGCAGGGTTTGAGCGCCAGCAGCTTTCGCCGGCAGTTGCAGCGCGAAGGGCGCTCATACCAGCAGATCAAGGACGAAGTACGTCGGGCGATGGCCTTTGAACGCCTGCGCGAGGGCCTCTTGAGCGTTGCTGAAATCGCCGAGCAGACCGGTTTCCAGGAGCCCAGCGCGTTTCACCGGGCGTTCAAGAAATGGACCGGGCACAGCCCTGGTAGCTACCGCTCGCGGCTGCTCGGCCGCGAGTAACCGCAGCTCAGGCCGGGATCATTGCGAACCCTACGCCGAAACGATTCCAGGCGTTGATGGTGGCAATTGCCAGCGTCAGGTTGACTACTTCGGCAGGCTCGAAATGCTCCTGCAGCGCTTGATACTGGCCTTGCGGCGCACCGTGTTCAGGCAACTTGGTCAGGCTCTCGACCCAGGCCAGCGCCGCCCGCTCGCGAGGAGTGAAGTAGTGGGTTTCCTGCCAGACCAGCAAGGTTTGTAAACGGGCCTCGGTTTCGCCGGCCTTGCGCGCATCATTGCTGTGCAGGTTTACGCAGTAGGCGCAGCCGTTGATCTGCGATGCGCGCAGGCGGATCAGCTCGAGCAGCGAGGCTTCCAGGCCACTGTTGGCCAGCGCCTGCTCCAGGCTGAGCATGGCTTTGTAGGCTTCGGGCGCGTGTTTGGCCCATTCAAGGCGACTGTGCATGATTTGGCTCCGGTAGGTGCTAGAGGCCGCCGGCTGGCGGGCTGTTGCGCAAAGCTTAGCGCCGGGCAGCGTGGCGCCCGATAGCCAATCCCCGGCTTTGCCAGGAGGCCAATGGCGCTATTCAGGTGGCCACTGACAGGCATCCAATCTCTTCATTTCAGCCTTGACCCTGGAGTCGGGATAATCAGCGCATCGCTTACCGGAGATTCATTCATGTCCAACCCAAGCCATATGCGCGAAGCGCTGGATCTGGCCCGAGAGAATATTCAGGCCGGCGGCCGTCCGTTCGGGGCTGTGCTGGTCTATCAAGGTCGGGTAGTGGCGCGTGCCGTCAATGAGATCCACAGCAGCCAGGACCCAACTGCCCATGCCGAAATGCAGGCTATCCGCCAGGCGTCGCAGGTGCTCGGCACCGCGCGCCTGGACGGCGCAGAGGTCTACGCCAGCGGTCACCCGTGCCCGATGTGTCTGGCGGCCATGCACCTGTGCGGCATCGAGCGCGCATGGTTTGCCTACGACAACGACGAGGGCGCTGCCTTCGGCCTGTCGACCGCTGCCGTATACGCTGAAATGGCCAAGCCGGCGCAACAGCAAAGCCTGCCTTTGCGGCCACTCAAGCCGCAGGGCGAGGCTGGCCTGTATCAACAATGGCAGCAGGCCCAGCGGGTATGAGAGGTGCATTGAACCTGCTGCTGATCATGCTCCTGGCGCTTAATCTGCGGCCGATCCTGACCAGTATCGGGCCGTTGCTTGAAGCCATGCGCGCCAGTACCGGCCTTGGCTATCAGCAAGCGGCGCTGCTGACTGCGTTGCCGGTGCTGTGCATGGGCCTGGTGCCCTTGACCCAGCCCTGGCTGCGACGCTGGCTGAGTGAGCATTGCGGCATGCTGTTCGGCTTGGGCGCCATCGCTGCGGCATGCCTGTGGCGTTTGCAGGTGGCCAGCGCCTGGGCGCTTATCGTCAGTGCTTTGCTGGCCGGGATCGGCGTGGCGCTGGTGCAAGGCATGATGCCGGGGTTGGTCAACCGCTGGTTCCCGCAGCGGCTGGCAACCAGCATGGGCCTTTATTCAGCGGCGTTGATGACCGGCGGCGGCCTGGCGGCGGTGCTTGGCCCGCACATCAGCGAGTACTTTCAGCGCTGGCAGGTCGGCCTTGGCATCTGGGCAGTGCCGGCGCTGCTGGCAATGCTTGCCTGGGGTGTGTTGCGTCCACGCCAGGCGCCTGCACAGGCACCGGGCGCGGCGCGCGGGCACTGGTTCGGCAATCGTCGGGCGTGGTTGCTCGCACTGTACTTCGGCCTGATCAACGGCGGTTACACGAGCATGGTGGCGTGGCTGCCGGCCTATCACCTGGAGCACGGCGGCACCGCTCAGGGCGGCGGTGATCTGGTCGGTTTGATGACCGTGTTCCAGGTCATCGGCGCGCTGGGGATGCCATGGCTGTTGCGCCATCTGGTGGATCGCCGGCCTGGCCTGTGGCTGGCGTTGCTGGTGCAACTGTGCGGCTTCAGCGGGCTGCTGCTGGCACCCAACAGCGCGATGGGGTTGTGGGTCGGCTTGATCGGTTTTGGTCTGGGCTCATGTTTCAGCCTGAGCCTGACCTTGACTCTGGAACATCTGAAAAACCCGGCAGAGGCGGGCAGCCTGGCGGCTTTCGTACAAGGTATCGGTTTTATCATTACCGGCATCGTGCCGTACATCACCGGCTGGCTGCGCGATGTCACCGGCGACTTTCAGGCCTCATGGACCTTGCTCACGCTGACGGTAGTGGCCATGTTGCTGGTCACCGCTCGGTTCGTCCCGCAGGGCTACGCTGGCGCGATGGCCCGGCCAGCAAGTGGTGCCGAGGTGCAGCCGCTCAAATGATCTGGCGCAGGGTATCGGCGACCCGGTCCAGCGCCGGATCGATATCCAGTAGCTCGATGGCGCCGAAGCCCAGTAGCAGGCCAGGGCGTAAGGGCACCTCGCTGAAGAACGGCGCCAGCGAATACAGGCCGACCTCGACCTTGCGCACCAGCTTGATCAGCAACTCGACATCGACAGTGGGGCTGGCCAGCGCGCTCATGTGGAAGCCAGCATTGGCCGGCACCGCACTGAACCATGGCGCCAGGTCCCCCTGCAAACGCTGCAGGATCCGCCCGCGGCGGGCGCTGTAGATTTCGTGGCAACGGCGGATGTGCTTGCTCAGGTAGCCCTCGTTGATAAACCGCGCCAGTGCCCACTGTTGCAGGGCCGGGCTGTGCAGATCGCTCAGGTGCTTGGCCACGCAGGCGGCGCTCAGTACCGCGGGCGGCAGCACCGCATAGCCGAGGCGCAATTCCGGCAGCAAGGTCTTGGAAAAGGTCCCGACATACGCCACCAGGCCGTGCCGGTCGAGCCGCTGCAGGGCGTCGCTGGTTGGTCCCTGATAGCGGAACTCACAGTCATAATCGTCTTCGATGATCAGCGCGCCCAGCTCAGCGGCCTTGTCCAGCAAGGCCTGGCGGCGTGCTTCGCTCATCGGCATGCCCAGCGGAAATTGATGCGATGGCGTCACATAGATTAGCCGCGTGCCAGACTCGATCTGTTCAACGCACAGGCCTTGCTCATCCACCGGCACCGATTGCAGTTGAGCGCCCAAAGCGAGAAACAGCTGGCGCGCCGGCGAATAGCCGGGGTCTTCCATGGCCACTCGACAGCCCGGCTCGACCAGCACCCGGGCGATCAGGTCCAGCGCTTGCTGGGCACCGTTGCAGACCAGGATGTCCGCCGCACTGCAATGCACGCCGCGGGCGTAGGCAATGTGATGAGCGATGGCTTCGCGCAGCTCCGCCAGGCCCTGGGCATGGAATTGCCGTTCGGGGTGGCGCTGGCTGCGGCGCAGGGCGTACTGCATGCAGCTGCGCCATTGGTCGAACGGGAACTGCGCCTTGGTCGAAGCGCCACCGATGAAGTCATAGCGCGACGGGCTGTTCAAACCGGGCCTGGCGAGCACCGTCGCCCGTTGCTGCCAGCGTTGCAGCGACGCGCTGGCCGCCAGTTCGACCACCGCCGTAGGGGTTACCTGAGGCGCGCGCCGCTGGCTGATGAATGTGCCGCGGCCAACCACGGCGCTGAGCAAGTTGTCGTAGGTCAGGCGCGAATAGGCCTCGGCAACGGTCTTGCGCGACACGCCCAATTGCTCGGCCAGCAGGCGCGTTGGCGGCAATTGGCTACCCGCCGCGAGGTGGCCGCTGTCGATACCGGCGCGCAGCTGCTGATAGAGCTGATCGGCAAGGCCTTTGCCCCCTTCGAGGCGAATGTGCAGTTCCATGGAGCCTTCCCGAGCGCGTCTGAATGCTCAGGATACCTGCTCTAGCAGACAGTTTCGCGGCCAGGCCAGTGCACGTCCGGCAGCGTCTCGAAGGCAGGGCGGGCAAACAGATAGCCCTGGAACAGATTGACGCCCAGGCTGCGCAGTGTCAGGTACTCTTCGACGCGCTCGATACCTTCGGCGATCACCGTGATGTCGAGCTTGCGGCAGATACCGACGATGCCTTCGACAATCGCGCAGCGTGCGCGGCTCTGGTGAATATCGCGGATCAGCTCCATGTCGATCTTGATGATGTCTGGCTGAAACTCTGCCAGCAGACCCAGCCCCGAATAGCCAGCTCCGAAGTCGTCGATCGCGGTCTTGAAGCCAAGCTTCTGGTACTCGAGCACAATGCCGCGCAGGTGCTGCTTGTCGACCATGCTTTCGTTTTCAGTGAATTCGAAGATGATCCGATTGGTAGGGAAGTTGAAGCGCTGAGCAGCATCGAGCGTAGCGCGGATACACGCGGCTGGCTGATACACCGCGTTGGGCAGGAAGTTGATGCTCAGGTAGGTCGGCAGCGCGAGCTTGGTGGCCAGCTCCACCGCCTTGACCCGGCACGACTGGTCGAACTTGTAGCGATTGGCCTGAGTGACCTGGTCGAGGATGCTCTTGGCACCGCTGCCATCGGTGCCGCGGACCAAGGACTCGTAGGCGAATACGGCCGAACTTGACGCGTCGATGATCGGCTGGAAGGCCATGCTGATGGCAAACGGCAGCGGTTCGCTGTCACGACAGTGGCGGCACCCAGGGGAAGGGGTTTCGCCGGTGCTGGAAATGTTCATTGCGGGTGCCTCTTGATGGCTGGGTATCAACATCTCGCCAGAGGCGGAAATGGCTTGAACGTGCGGGCCTCTTCCTGAGGTAGACAACTCCGGTATACGGTATGACTGCATCAATGTGCGCATGGTATGCAAAAACAATGGGCGCGCGGGGCGGATACCGACGTATGGCACTTTGGTATTGCGGCTGCAGGGTACGTTTCAGAGCGTTTCTGCGCCACTCTTGAAAACAGATCAAGCGAGTTGATCAGCCCTGCGCGGTCAACGCTTGCTCGACGATTTCGATCCAGTGCCGCACAGGCGTGCGGCCCGCGCCGTCGAGATGGGTCTGACAGCCGATATTGGCAGTGGCGATGATCTGCGGTTTGCCGCTTTCCAGCGCGTCCAGGCGATTATCGCGTAGTTGCCGGGCCAACTCGGGCTGGGTCAGCGAGTAGGTACCTGCCGAGCCACAGCACAGGTGCCCGTCCGGCACGCTGGTGAGGCTGAAGCCCAGCCGTGTCAACACGGCTTCCACCGCACCGCCGAGTTTGAGCGCATGTTGCAGCGTGCAGGGGCAGTGGAACGCCAGCCGTTGTTCGCGGCACCGGCCCAGCTGCTCCAGCGGCTCGGCGCGCACAACCTCCACCAAGTCACGGGCGAGGGCGCTGATGCGGGCGGCTTTGCCGGCGTACAGCGGGTCGTGGGCAAGCAAATGGCCGTACTCATGGATAAACGCGCCGCAGCCGCTGGCGGTCTGCACAATGGCTTCAGCGCCGGCATCAACCGCCGGCCACCAGGCATCGATGTTATTCCGGGCGCGTTGCAAACCCTGCTCTTGGGCGTTCAAGTGATACTCCACCGAGCCGCAGCAGCCCGCCGCCGGGCTTGGCTCGACACTGATGCCGAGGCGATCGAGCACGCGTGCGGTGGCGCTGTTGGTGTTGGGTGAAAAGGCTGCTTGTACGCAGCCTTCGAGCAAGAGCACGCGACGATTGTGCCGTGGCGCCGGGCGCAGGCCTGGTGCTGTCACGCTTGCAGGCAACTTGGTTTTTAGACCCCCCGGTAGCAGCGGGCGCAGTACCTGGCCGCTGCGAGTCAGCGCCTGGAACAGGGTTGGGCGTGGCACCACGGCGCGCAGCGCCCCACGCAGCAGGCGTTGACCGAACGGACGGGGTACCTGTGCCTCGACCACGGCGCGGCCGATGTCCAGCAGGTCGTGGTATTGCACGCCTGAGGGGCAAGTACTTTCGCAGTTGCGGCAGGTCAGGCAGCGGTCCAGATGCAGTTGAGTGCTGGCGGTGACCGGCGCGCCTTCCAGCACTTGCTTGATCAGGTAGATCCGCCCACGTGGCCCATCCAGCTCGTCGCCCAGGAGTTGGTAGGTGGGGCAGGTGGCGGTGCAGAAACCACAGTGCACGCAGGAGCGCAGAATGCGCTCGGCTTCTGCGCCGCGGGCCAGGCCTTGGGCTGCTTCGCTCAGATTGGTCTGCATGATCTGCCCTCACAAGTCTGCATACATACGCCCGGGATTGAAGATGCCCTGGGGGTCGAGCTGCTGTTTGAGTGCTCGGTGGTAGCGCAGCAGCGCTGCGGGCAATGGGGTAAAGCTGTCAGCAACTGCTGAATAGGCCGTGGCGTGCCCTCCGAGGGCAGCGGCCTGGCTGCGGATCTGCGCAGCGGGTGCTGTGGACTTCAGCCAGCGCTGGGCGCCGCTCCAGTCGATCAGCTCGCGCCCAGGCAGGCCGGTGGGGCCTGAGGCAATTGGCAGCGACAGGCGCCAGAGCGGCTGCGAATCGGCAAAAAACGCCAGCCGCTGCTCGCGCAGATCGTCCCAGAAGCGGCTATCGATCAGCTCGCCGCCGAGGCGCTGAAATGCCGACTGTACCGACCCTTCGCCACCTTCCAGGCGCAGACAGAGTGCCTCGCCGTCATGGCAGGCTGCGCTGATCGGCAGCGGCTGTTGACCCCATTCAGCGAGTGCACTGAGTGCCAGATGCGCAGGCATGTGCAAGCGCAGGCTGAGGCATTGGCGCGGTCGCGGCAGCACTTTGAGCGAGACTTCGCTGAGCAGCCCAAGGCAGCCGAAGCTGCCGGTGAGCAGGCGTGACAGGTCGTAGCCGGCAACGTTCTTCATCACTTCGCCGCCGAACCGCAGCAACTTGCCGTGGCCGGTGATGACGCGGCTGCCGAGAACATGGTCGCGCACCGCCCCCGCCCAGGGCCTGCGTGGGCCGGAAAGCCCCGCTGCAACCGTGCCGCCCACTGTCGCTGCCGGCCCGAGATGCGGCGGTTCCCAGGGCAGCATCTGCCCAGCTTCAGCCAATACGGCTTCGATTTCAGCCAGTGGCGTCCCGGCGCGCGCGGTCAGGACCAGCTCGGCAGGGTCGTAGCTGATGATGCCGCTATGGCCGCGGGTGGCGATGAGCTCGCCTGCAACGTGGTTGCCGAGCATCGCCTTGCTGTTGCTACCCTGGATGCGCAGTGGCGTATTTGAAGCCAGCGCCTGCTTGACCTGATCAAGCAGGTCCTGGCTCAGATCACCGGCAAGGCTCATCAGAAACGCTCCAGGTCAGGGAAGGGCAGTTGACCATGATGTACATGCAGGGCGCCAAATTCGGCGCAGCGCTGCAGGGTCGGAATGTTCTTGCCGGGGTTGAGCAGCCCCCGCGAGTCAAACGCTGCCTTGACTGCGTGAAACAGGGTGATTTCGTCGCTGTTGAACTGCGCGCACATCTGATTGATCTTTTCCCGGCCGACGCCATGCTCGCCGGTAATGCTGCCACCCACCGCCACGCACAGCTCGAGGATCTTGCCGCCGATGGCTTCAGCCCGCTCCAGCTCGCCCGGCACATTGGCGTCAAACAGGATCAGTGGGTGCATATTGCCATCGCCGGCATGAAACACATTGGCCACGCGCAACCCATATTCGGCGGACAACTCAGCGATCGTACTGAGCACCCGCGCCAGCTGGCGGCGGGGAATCGTCCCGTCCATGCAGTAGTAGTCCGGTGAAATCCGCCCCACGGCAGGGAAGGCGTTCTTGCGCCCGGCCCAGAAACGCACCCGCTGTACCTCGTCGCAGGCCAGTTGCACCTGGCTCGCCCCAGCCTGCTCCAGCACGGCCTGCACCCGCGCGCAGTCCGCCGTTACATCGGCTTCGACGCCATCCAGTTCACACAGCAGGATCGCCGCTGCGTCCACCGGGTAGCCGGCATGCATGAAGTCTTCAGCGGCGCGGATAGCGAGGTTGTCCATCATCTCCAGGCCCGCGGGGATGATCCCCGCGCCAATGATTTCGGCAACCGCGCGGCCAGCGTCCTCGACGCTGTTGAAGCTGGCCAACAGCACCCGCGCCACCTGCGGCTTGGCCAGCAATTTGACGGTGACTTCGGTGATAATGCCGAGCATGCCTTCGGAGCCGGTAAACAGCGCCAGCAAGTCAAAGCCCGGGCTGTCCAGGGCATCACTGCCCAGACTCAGGTGCTCGCCTTCGATGGTGAGGATGTCGACTTTGAGCAAGTTGTGCACGGTAAGGCCGTATTTCAGGCAATGCACACCGCCGGCGTTTTCAGCCACGTTGCCGCCAATCGAACAGGCGATCTGCGACGACGGATCAGGTGCGTAGTAGAGGCCGTACGGCGCTGCGGCCTGAGAGATGGCCAGGTTGCGCACGCCAGGTTGCACCCTGGCATAACGCCCCTGCGGGTTGACCTCAAGGATCTGGTTGAAGCGCGCCATCACCAGCAGGATGCCCTTGCTCAACGGCAAGGCGCCGCCGGACAAACCAGTGCCTGCGCCGCGCGCAACCACCGGCACCCCGCGCTGGTGGCAAATCCTGAGCAGCGTCTGCACCTGCTCCAGCCGCTCTGGCAGTACCACCAGCAACGGCAGGGTGCGATAGACCGAGATGCCATCGCACTCATATGGCTTGAGGTCCTCGCTGCGGTGCAGCATCTCCAGGTCGGGCAGGGCGCTGCGCAGCGCCCCCAGCACCTCGGCCTGGTCGATGGCCGGCAGCCGGCCATCGACGCGTTCATCGTAGAGAATGTTCATCACGCTCCCTCACGACTGCAAGGCTTACTGCGCCAGCTTCCTGATCATCGCCACCGTCAGGTACAAGCGCGGTGCGACACTGGCCAGCTCGATGTACTCGTCATCGCCATGCAGCCCGGCACCGACCACACCCATGGTTTCCAGCACTGCAGGCTTCGCGCTGCCCGGCACGTAGGCATATCCGGCGTCGGTGCCAAAGCGCATCGCAATCGGCTCAAGCGTGCGGTCGATCTGGCCATACAGCTGGCCGGCGGTTTTGGCCAGGGCGCTTGAGCCTTCATTGCGCGCCAGGGGTGGGCGGCCTTTCTCGAGGGTGACGCTGGTCTGGGTGTCGGCGATCAGCTGCTTTTGTGCGATGCGTTTTGCATCGGCCGCGACGCGATCGTTTTCGCTCAAGTCCGAATAGCGCATGTCGGCTTCGGCCGTGGCCAAGGCAGGAATGATGTTGGCCTTTTCGCCGGCTTTTGCCAGGGTCCAGTTGACCGTGGTGCCTTTGTTGGCATCGCCCAGGTCCTTCAACTGGAGGATCTGATGAGACAATTCGGTCAGTGCGTTGCGGCCTTCTTCAGGTGCAGAACCAGCATGCGAGGAGCGGCCTTTGACTTCGAGTTTGAGGCGATTGATACCGTTGGTGGCGACAGTCACGGCGTCCTTGTCTGGCGGCTCGTAGGAGAATACGAAATCATGCTTGCGGGCCAGCTCGGCGATGATCTTTTTGGAGCCGGCGGAGCCCATTTCTTCATCTGGATTGAACAGTACGGTGAGGGTCCGGTAGCCTTTGAATTGCTGGTCCTGCAGCAGCTTGAGCGCGTGCAGGATCATCGCCACGCCGCCTTTGGCATCGGCAACACCGGGGCCGTAGGCGCGTTCGCCTTCGATACGAAACGGCCGCTTGGCCACCGTGCCGGGGCCGAACACGGTGTCGTAGTGGACCATCAGCATGAAGTCTTTGCTGCCGGTGCCCTTGAAGGTACCGACGATGTTGTCGCCAACAGAAGGTGTGGCGGGATGGGTTTCAACCTTGGCACCGAGCGCCTTGAGGCGCTTGACCAGCTCCGCGCTGACCTGGCCAAGGCCTGCTTCGGTGCCGGTACCGGTGTCGACCGAGACCAGGCTTTTGAGGGTGTCCAAGTAATGTGCTTGCTCGGCTTGGGCTTGCTTGAGCAGGTCCTGTGGGGTCGGTTCGGCGGCAATGGCCTGGGAGCAGGCCAGGCACAGGGCGAGGGCGGCGGCAAAGGGTGGGCGGGGCATCGGCATTGGTGGTCTCTTTTTATTGGCTTGAACTGTCAGCCTAGACCCTCAGCGCTCTACGGCAAGGCTTTGGCTTGAATAGGTGAGGATTGGCGGTTGATCAAGAAACTGGTGCGCATGGACGATCTGCAGGTATTCGTCACCACCGCCGAGGCCGGCAGCTTCTCGGCGGCGGCGCGGCAACTGGATATTTCCCCGGCCTTGGCCAGCGGTGCTGTGCAGCGCCTGGAGCGCAGCCTGGGTATCCGTTTGTTCGTGCGTTCGACGCGCAAACTGCGCCTGTCCGACGATGGCCAGCGCTACCTGCCGCATGCCCGTCAGGTGCTGGAAGCACTCAGCGAGGGTGAGTTGGCACTGGCTGACGGGCGCGAGGAAATTGCCGGGGCGCTGCGCCTGTCGATGCCTTCCGATCTGGGCCGTAACCTGCTGTTGCCGTGGCTGGATGAGTTTCAGGCGGCGCACCCACGGATCGAACTGCAGTTAAGGTTGAGCGACCAGGTTGCGGACTTTTTCAGTGACCGGCTGGATGCGGGGATTCGTTATGGGCAGTTGGCCGACTCCAGCCTGGTGGCACTGCCGTTGGCGGCGAACAACCGGCGCATCCTCTGCGCAGCACCTGCCTACATCGCCCGGCATGGTGCGCCGCGCACTCCAGAAGATCTCACCCAGCACAACTGCCTGCGCTACATGATGGGCGACCTGACCCATGAACGCTGGAGCTTTCATACCGAGCACGGCGTCAAGGCGGTGATGGTCGCCGGCGATCGCACCAGTGATGATGCCGATGTGGTGCGGCGCTGGGCGGTGGCGGGGCTGGGTGTGGTGTTCAAGTCGCAGCTGGATGTGCGCGCCGACCTCGAGGCCGGGCGGTTGGTCGAGCTGTTCCCGCGGGCCTGGGGGCAGCCGACGCCGTTGCACCTGGTGTGTGCCCACCGGCAGTCATTGACGCCGGTGGTGCAGCAATTGCGCGCATTCCTGTTACAGCGGCTGCAGGCCCTGGGCGATTGACCCAGGTACAGCCGCTGGCTGAGCACGCCTAGGCGTCGAATCCTTGTAGGACGATCTTGCCCTTGGCCTTGCCGCTCTCGATCAGGGCGTGAGCCCGGCGCAGGTTCTGTGCATTGATCGCACCGAAGTGCTCACCCAAGGTGGTGCGTAACACCCCTTGGTCAACCAGTGCCGCAACTCGATCCAGCAATTGGTGCTGCTTGATCATGTCGGCGGTCTGGTACAGCGAGCGGGTGAACATCAGCTCCCAGTGCAGCGACAACGATTTGCGCTTGAGCGGCACGACGTCAAGGGTTGCCGGGTCATCGATCAACGCCAGTCGACCTTGTGGACGCAGGACTTCGATCAACTGAGCGAAGTGGCGGTCGGTGTGGGTGAGGCTGATGACCATATCGACCTGGCCATCGCCGATCTGGGCAATCTGTGCGGGCAGCGGCTGGCTGTGATCGACCACATGATGCGCGCCCAGGTCCTTGACCCATTGCTGGGTTTCGGCGCGTGAGGCAGTGCCGATCACGGTCAGGTCGGTCAGTTTGCGGGCCAGTTGGGTAAGAATCGAGCCCACCCCACCGCCAGCACCGACGATCAGCAGGGTCTGCCCCTGGCCGCCACCTTCGGCAACGCCCAGGCGGTCGAACAGCAGCTCCCAGGCGGTAATCGACGTCAGCGGTAGCGCTGCGGCACTGGCGGCGTCGAGGCTGCGCGGTTTGTGCCCGACAATGCGCTCATCCACCAAGTGAAACTGGCTGTAGCTGCCGGGTCGGTCGATGGCGCCGGCGTAGAAGACCTCATCGCCTGGCTGGAACAAGCTGACGTCGCTGCCGACCTCCCGGACGATACCCACGGCGTCCCAACCGAGTACTTTCTGCTGCGCGGTGCTGCCGCTGCCGGCGCGGACCTTGGTGTCGACCGGGTTGACCGAGATGGCCTGCACTTCGACCAGCAGATCGCGGGGCCCAGGGGTGGGCTGCTCAAGCTCGGTGTCGAACAATGCCGCAGGATCGCTGATCGGCAGGCCGTGCTGGGTGAAGACAATGGCTTTCATGGAGGCTGTTCCGCTGGGTTGTGAAGAAGTGCAGCAACCATAGCGGCTGGCACTGAGGGCACCAAGGCGTGGCGCGCCGAGACTGTTTCGTCGATTTATTGAAAATGACGGAGGATTATCAAAGCCGCACAGCAAAAGACCACGTTACGCGGAGCGTAGACGTGGTCCAGTGTTTGTCGCATACAGCAGCGATCAGTTGTCTTGCGACAGGATCGCCTGAGCCAGCTCTTCGTCACTGACCTGCAAGCCAGGGTTGCTTTGACGCGCCTGCTCCAGCGCCGATTCAACGTAGGCGCCACGGATGGCACCGCCGCTGGCCACGAATGCCGACAACTCGTCACGCGCCGGGATGATCCGTTTGTCATCCTTGAAGGTCGAGTACAGGGAAGCGGATACACCCGCCGAAGTAGCGATATCACGACCATCGACACGGGCCATTGCCGAGCCAACAGGCAGTAGAGCCAACAGCGAAGAAACAACAATCAAACGACGCATGGCGAAACCTCCAGAAGGGTAAAGCCTAGGGGAATGTCTGCATGATAATAAGAGCGGCAATGACTGAAACTAGTTCAATTGGCTGCGTGCGCGCAGTGGTCGGCGTACCCGAGCCATGCTCTACTGCTGGGCGAGCTGTCTCATTCAAACCAAGCTGAAGGTCGATCATGTCTGAATACACGCTGCACTGCTTTGGTGAATCCGGCAACGCCTACAAGGTTGTGCTGATGCTTGAATTGACCGGTTGCGATTGGCAAGCGGTGCCGGTCGACTTCTTCAATGGCCAGACCCGAGATGAAGACTGGCGCAGCCAGGTCAATCAGCAGGGCGAAGTGCCGGTGCTTGAACATGACGGCAAAACTTTGACCCAGTCGGCGCTGATTCTCGAGTACCTGGCCGAGCAGACGGGCAAGTTTGGCTGGCACAGTGACGACGAGCGCCGCGAGATCTGGCGCTGGATGTTGTTCGACAATCACAAATTCACCAGCTATTACGCGACCCTGCGTTTTCTCTACGGTTTGAAAAAGACAGGTGAAACCGAAGTCACGACGTTCTTCCGCGATCGGGCAAAAGCGGCCTATGGCGTGGTCGACCAGCACCTGAGCACCACGCCCTATATGGTCGGCGGGCGCTTGACCATCGCTGACCTATCGCTGGCCGGCTACGTGTACATGCCTGAAGACACCGGCATGCAGCTGAGTGATTTCCCTCATATCGAAGCCTGGAAACAGCGGATCAAGGCCATGCCCGGCTTCAAGTTGCCCTATGAACTGATGCCGCGCGTCTCGGACCTCTGACCCGTCGGCGTTGCTCCGCTTGCGCGGGGCAACGCCGGTTTGCCGTCAGTAGCGCAGCTCAAGCCCAACATAGGCGCCGATGCCGTCGCCCGGCCAGAACGACGCCGAATCCTGCCCGCGCGCGTTGTAGACGGGGGTAATGGCCGAAACATAAGCTTTGTTGGCCAGGTTTTTCACGTCCAGCGAGACTTTCCAATTGCCCTTGGGCGCCTCGTAACCCACTTTCGCGCCCCAGATCGTGTACGAAGGCGCATACAGCGTGTTGGCGTAGTCCACTGCCGTGCGCGATGCCGACTGCACGTTGACGCCGCTGTACCAGCCGCTGTGGTGCTGGTATTGCAACTCGCCTTGATAGACATGCTTGGGGATGCCTGGCAGCTGGTTGTCGCCGAAGGTATCGTCGTTGCGGTAGTAGAAGTCGTTCAGGGTGTAAACCTGGCGCAGGCGCACCTGATCGCCTTGCGGGTTTTCCCACAGGCGGGTGTTCAGGCCTGCTTCGATGCCCTGGTGAATGGTCGGCGTGGCATTGAATGCGCCGGTGACCGCCGCCGCGCCATTGCTGGCCGGGATGATCTGCACGTTGAGCAACTCGTTGTGAATCCACGAGCGGTACAGCGCCAGGCTGCCGTCGAAGATCCCGTGCGAGCCTTTGATGCCGACTTCGAAGGTGTTGCCTTTCTGTTCCACCAGCGGGCGAATGTACGGCAGGGTCGGGCCGGAGCCTGAGTATTCCCAGGATGCCGGCGGGTCGATACTGCGGCTGAGGTTGGTGAATACCTGCAGGTTGGGGCTGAACTCATAGCGCAAACCGACCCGCGGGGCGACGCTCCAGTTGTCGTAGTCGACATGCTGCGGGAAGTCGGTGCGGTTGGGGTTCACCGCGTAGTCGATGTCGGCCTTGCGTCGCACGTTGACGAACGACACACCACTGGTCAGCCACAGGCCATCGACCAGGTTGAGGTCATTGCCCAGGGCGATCACCCGGTCGAACGAATCCTGATAGTCGACTTTCTTCAAGCTGACCTTGTTGTCATTGGCCGAATTGACCCCGCCGCGCAGGTGTTGGGTCGAGGTGAAGGCGATGCTGCTGCGGCTTTCATGGCCGAACAAGGTGTCGATGCGGTCATAGCCGAGCAGCAGGCCGAGGTCGTGCCAGTCCCAATAGCTGGGGTTGGTCGGGCTGCGCGGGTTATTGGTGTGGCGGTAGTCGTGGTAGGACAAACCGACGGTCAGCCGGGCATCGTCGTCGAAGGTGTAGGTGGTCTTGCTGCCCAGCCAGATGCTGCCGGGGCGGCGCGCACCAGCACCGCTGCTTTCGGCGGTCGCACTGGCCCGGCGTGGGTTGTGCTTGGCCGCGGCGAGGGTCGTCGCGCTCGGGTCATTGTGGAATTCGTCGCGGTAACGCAGCAATACCCGCGTTTCAAGTTTGGGGCTGAAGCGGTAGCCGGCATTGGCAACGATGCCTGAACTGCGCGACAGGCTATAGTCGCGGTAGCCGTCGTTGCGGTAGTTGTCGGCTTGCAGGTAGTAATCCAGGTCGCCCTCGACCCCGCCATAACTGATGCTCTGCTTCTGGTAACCGTAGCTGCCGGCCTCGCCACGCAGGCGCAGGCCGGGCGCGGTATAGCCACTGTGATTGACGAAGTTGACCGCGCCGCCGAGGGTCAAGGCACCGTACTGGAAGGCGTTGGCGCCGCGCAAAATCTCGGTGTAGTTGACCCCTGCGGCGTTGAGGAACTCATACGGCGTACCGCCCGGACCGGTCAGCGGCAGGCCATCGAAGAGAAACTTGATGCCTTCCCGAAAGTAGCCCGGCGAGGTGTTTGCGCCCGAGCCTCGAATGGAGATCTTGGCCGCATCGTTGCCGCCGGTGGACTGCACGAATACCCCCGGCTGATAGCCAAGGGTGTCCTGCAGGTTACCGGTGCGGCCTTTGGCGACTTCTTCGCTGTCGACCACGCTGGTGCCACCAGGGACCTCTGCCAGTTGGCTACTGGCCGCTTGCGCAGCTGTCTGCTTTGCCCCTTGGACGGTGACGGTACCCAGGGTCCGTTCGGTCTCTGCAGCATACAGTGGGCTGGCCAGGGTGGCGCTAAGGGCTGTGGCCAGGGTGGCGTGGCGGACAGCCACACGCAGTGGATTGGGTTGCAGCACGGGCATTGGGGTAATCCTTGAAGTTCATTAGTTAGTTGCCTCGGCGTTCTATGGGCATAGTCAGGCCTGTCACAAATTGCAGAGCAGATTTTATGCCAGCTTGGGAAAGACACTGCGGGGCGGTGCGCGCCGTCACACAGTCTTCGATGCGTGAGTAAAAAGCACCTTAATTGTTGCTCGGCTGTCGGCATTCAAACACTCAAGGTTATAGGTTAATTACTCGAATCAAGGAGTGATGTGGTCTTTGCGAAACTGCTCTGATGGCCGTGCTTGAGCGCTTATTGGAAAGATGCCCGCAACTGTTGGCTGAGCAACAGAGCGGCAACAGTTTGTGCTGGAGCACAACTAGGCAAGGCGCCTGAAGGCCAGTAAACAGGTACTTTAATAGCTGGCACGACACCTGCAGTACTCACTTTAAAAGCATTCAACGGTGGCCCTCGAAACAACGAGGTGCGGCGGTGATATATATAAAGGGAGTATCAGCATTGCGTGCGAAAGTTCGACTTACCGGTCACCCGCTAGGCAACGCCGCCAGTGTGGCAGTGCTGATGGCGCTGCTCACCCCCTCGGTATTTGCTGCCGGGAGTCCACCCTCGGCACAGTTACCGTCACCGGCGCCGCAGCCAGTGGCGCTCAGAAGGATCAGAAGCGCCTGCAGAAGGTTGCCGGCAATACTGCAGTGATCGACAACCGTCAGGTCGAGCAGGGCCGTGCTGCCAATGCCGAAGACGTCCTCGCCCTGCAGCCGGGGGTGTTCGCCCAAGGCACCAGCGGCACCGCCGCGAACAAGATTTCGATCCGCGGTTCCGGGCTCAATACCTTCTATCAAGGCTACGTGCTGGGCACCAAGTTTCTTTTCGACGGCCTGCCGATCACCGGTCCCGGCGGCACCCAGGAAGACTTCCTCGACATGCAGGGCATCGACCACACCGAGGTCTTGTACGGCGGCAACGCCTCTGAGTACGCAGCGCTGTCGCTGGGCGGTGCGATCAATTTCGTCAGCAAGACCGGGCGCACCGACCCGGGTAATTACGCCCGCTTCGAGGTGGGCAGCTATGGTTACCGCAAGCAACAGCTGAGCACCGGTGGTGTAGTCGGAGACAGCGACTATTACATCAACGTGCTGCACAACGAGCGCGACGGCTACCAGGACCAGGCCAACAACGAAGGCCGCGGCCTGGCGGCCAACTTCGGTCATGTGTTCAGCCCCAAGCTGGAAACCCGGCTGTTCGTCAAATACCGCGAGGAGCAACTCACCAACGGCAACACGCTGACCCGCCAACAGCTCAAGCACGACCCGCGCAGCAATAGCGCCCCGACCGGGCGGCGCAAGGACGGCACCACCTTCATCGGCAACAAGACCACCTACACCTTCGACGATGGCAACAAACTCGAAGTCGACGCTTCATACAACAACTACCCCTTGCTCAACGGCTGGCGCTACTCACCCACGCCGCAGGACTGGCGCTCCAAGGACATCAACCTGACCCTGCGCTATTTCCGTACTGGCGACCGCCTGTTCGGCCTGCCCAGCGACAGCAGCATCATCTTCAGCAACACCCGGGCTTCGCTGGCTGACGTCAAGTCGCACAATCGCAGCACCGGCGCGAAAATCCAGGAGACCAACTACACCGGCTCGCGGGACACGGTGCTGACGTTCGGCAACGAGCTGCAATTGACCGATGCGCTGTGGCTGTCCTCGGGCTTGTCGTTCGTCAATATCCGCCGCAAGGCCGAGATCGAAGGCACCACGCTGACCACGGCCAACCCCAGCAACCTGCCGACCCGCGTTGAATATGTCGAAAATGACCTGGCGCCGCGGCTCGGCCTGCGCTATCAGATCAACCCCGAATTCCAGCTGTTCGGCAATGTCAGCCGTAGCATCGACCCGCTGGTGACCTGGCAGTTGGGCAGTACTGGCAACCCGTTTCTCTATGATGTGCGGCCACAGAAAGTCACCACCTTCGAAGTCGGTGTGCGCGGCAGTCATGGCATCTTCGATGGCAGCCTGACCTTGTACCGCTCGTGGGTGCAGGATGAGCTGCTGACTGTGGTGGTGCGCCAGGCCAGCGCCACCCAGGACCAACTGACGGCGACCTCGAACGCCAGCCCGACGATTCACCAAGGCATCGAAGCCGGCCTCAATGCGCTGCTCTGGACCGGTGCCAGCGGCGACACCCTCGACCTGCGCCAGGCTTACACCCTCAACGACTTCAAGTACCGCGACGACGACACCTTCGGCGGCAGCGAACTGCCAAGCCTGCCGCGCCAGGTGTACCAGGCTGAACTGGCCTACCGCCAGGCCAGCGGTTTCTACGCCTCGCTCAACCTGCGCGCAGCCTCCAGCTATTACATCGATTACGCCAATACCTGGCAGGCGCCGTCGTACCTGCTGTGGGGGGCCAAGGTCGGCTTCCAGGCGCCGAGCCGCAAGTGGGAAGTGTTTGCTGACCTGCGCAACCTCACCGACCAGCGCTACGCCAGTGCGGCCAACACCGCCTACAACGCCAACGGTCGCGACTCTGCCAATTTTTATCCGGGTGATGCGTTCTCAGTCACCACCGGCGTAGCGGTGCGCTTCTGATGGCGGCTGCCCAAAGGCACGTGCTGACGCCGATGCTGCTGGCCAGCGCGCTGCTGTTCGGCGGCTGCTCGCCACCCGCGCCGCCGCACACGGCAAGCAGCCTCAAAGGCGAGGCGGTGACGGCCGTCAACGGCATCATGCGCTACCCGGCGAGTGATTTTGTCGAGCAGCGTGAGGGCCTGCGCGGTGGCACCTTGCGCGTGTCGGCCGCCACCGATTCGGGCAGCTTCGACATCCACGGCTTGTCCCACGGCAACATGCAGTGGCTGGGGCGGATCCTGTTCGATTGCCTGGTCTATCAGGCCGAAGACGGCACGCTGACGCCCTGGCTGGCGAAAGGCTGGGATATCAGTGCCGATGGGCTGACTTATACCTTTCACCTGCGCGATGACGTCACCTTCAGCGATGGCGCGCGGTTCAATGCCGAGACAGTGCGGCTGAACCTTGAGCACATGCGTGACCCGGCGACCAAATCTCCACTGGCGGCCGCTTATATTGCGCCTTACCTCAGGGGCCGGGTGATCGACGAGTTCACCTTCGAGGCGACCCTGCGCGAGCCTTATGCGCCGTTCCTCGACGTGCTCTCGCAGGCATGGCTGGGCATGATTTCGCCGAAGCAGATCCTGCAGGCACCTCGTAGCATCGCGACCCGGCCGATCGGCAGCGGGCCGTTCAAGCTCGACAGCTACGTGCGCGACCAAGGCGCGGTGTTCAGCCGTCGCGCTGGCTATGATTGGTCGCCGGCGGCCATCAAACATCAGGGCGAGGCTTATCTGGATCGGCTCGAACTGAGCTATGTGCCCGAGGCGATGATCCGCTACACCGCACTGGAAGCCGGTGACAGCGACATGGCCCTCGATGCACCGCCGCAGAACGCCGCTGCGATCCGCGCCAACCCGCAATTGACCCTGCGCAGCCGGATCCGCAAAGGCAATCCTGCGCGCAGCATCACCTTCAATGTCGAGCGGGTGCCGTTTGACGATGTGCGGGTGCGCCAAGCCATGGCCAAAGCCATCGACCGCGACGGCCTGGCATGGATATCGGGCTTTGGCGAATTTCTCGCCAAGGGCGACTATCTCGCCGTGAATACCCCAGGCTACGACCCGGTCGCGCAGGACGCACTGGCGTTCGATCCGGCCGCAGCCAATCGCCTGCTGGATGCGGCCGGCTGGACCGAGCGCGCTGCCGATGGCGTACGCATGCGCAACGGCCAGCGCCTGCAAGCGACCTTGCTCACCTATGACAACCCGGCGTTTCCGGCCAACGTTGCAGTGGCGGTACAAGCCGATTTGCGCAAGATCGGCTTTGCCATGGCCATCGAAGTACTGCCGCTGACGCGGGTCATGCAGCTGCGCTACGCCGGTGAGTTCGATGCCATCGGTGGCGGCTACTGGCACACCAATACGGCTGACGGCCTGTACATCCTCTACCACAGCAATGCCATTCCCAGCGCGCGTTTGATTGGTCAGAACGTTGGCCATTTTCGTGATGCGCAACTGGACCAATACCTGGGCGAGGCGCGCCGCAGCACCGACCCGCAGCGGCGTCGCGAGCTCTATCGGCTGGCCCAGCAACGGCTCGGCGAGACCGTGCCGGCAGTGCCGTCGGTAGAAAGCCAGATGCTGCTGGCCTACCGCAAGGCCGTCGCCGGCGTGCTGTTCGACGGCTCGCACAATGTCCCCCTGTTCACCAGCGTGTGGCTGGCCAAGGAGCAACCATGAAGTTAGTGGCGACGGTACTGCGCCGCCTGCGCGATGGCGTGATTGTGCTGTGGGCGGCGGCCAGCCTGACTTTTCTGGGCATGCAGCACAGTGGCGGTGATACCGCGCTGGCGATTGTCGGCGGCCCGGATGCAATGCCCAGCGCCGAGCTGCTGGCCCAGGTGCGCGCCGAGTACGGCCTTGATCAGCCGCTGTGGCGGCAGTACCTGAGCTACCTAGGACGCCTTGCTCAGGGTGATCTTGGCGAGTCGTACCGCTTGCGTATCCCGGTGGTGCAGGCGATCGGCGAGCAACTCGGTGCGACCTTGGCCCTGGCCAGCACTGCAGCGTTGCTGGCGGTAGTGCTGGCTCTGGCGTCGGCGCTGCTCACCGCCAACCGCGGACGGCGCTTGCGGGCGCTGGTATCGGGGGTCGAGCTGGTGCTCTCGGCGGTGCCCAATTTCGTCATCGGGACGGTGCTGCTGCTCGTCTTCAGTTTCTATTTCCACTTGCTGCCGCCGTCCGGCTCGGCCGGCTGGCGGTCGCTGCTGCTGCCCAGTCTGGCGCTGGGTCTGCCCATCGCTGCGCTGCTGGCGCAGGTGCTGCGCCAGTCACTGGAACAGGTGCTCGAGCAACCCTTCATCACTCAGGCACGCGCCCGCGGCATGTCCGATACCGGCGTGCGCCTGCGCCATGCCTTGCGTCACGCGCTGGTGCCGTTGGTGACGCTGGCCGGATATGTATTCGCCAGCCTGCTCGGCGGGGCGGTGGTGCTTGAGCTGCTGTTCGGCCGCCAGGGCATCGGCCGCTTGATGCTCGACGCGACTGCCAACAAGGACGTGCCGCTGGTGCTCGGCGTGACCTTGCTGGCTGCTGCCATCTACGTGCTGGTCAATCTGCTGGTGGACCTGTTGACCCAGGCCATCGACCCGCGCACTGCCCATCATTGAATCCGTGAAAGGAACCGTCATGAGTCACCCATCGAACACTGCAATCACCGATGCCGAACTGGACGCGCGGTTCGGCCCGATCTACACCCGCATCGGCGCCGGCGCTGTTGAACGCGAGCAGCAACGAGCCCTGGCCCATGAGCCAGTGGCCTGGTTGCGCGCAGCGGGGTTTGGCGCGCTCAGGGTCCCGCACGTCCACGGCGGGCTGGGCGCCTCGCTGCCGCAGTTGCTGCGCCAGCTGGTGCGCCTGGGACAGGCTGATTCGAATCTGCCGCAGATCTTTCGAGCGCACTTTGGCTTCGTCGAAGGTCGCCTGTCGGCAGCCGATGCTGATTCGCAGCAGTACTGGTTTGCCCGCGTTGCCGCCGGTGAGCTGTGGGGTGCGGCCATGGCCGAGCGCACTGACAGCACCAGCAACACGGTGCAATTGAGCGACAGCGGGGAGGGCGGCTATCGCCTCGATGGCGAAAAGTATTACTGCACCGGCACGCTCTACGCGGACTGGGTTGCAGCCGTGGCCAACCATGGCGACGACTTCGTCAGCCTGGCGGTGCCGACCCACGCGGCCGGGGTTGAAGTGGTCGATGACTGGGACGGCTTTGGCCAGCGCCTGACCGGCAGCGGCACCACCCGCTTCAACCAGGTTGCCGTCCCCGAACGGCACATTCTGCGGCGTTTTGCCAAGCGCGAACTGCGCGCCGAATCGTACCTGACGGCGTTCTACCAGGCCGTTCACCTGGCCACCCTGGCAGGCATCGCCCGGGCTGTCCTGGCGGATGCCGTGGGCTTTGTACAGGGCCGCACCCGCGCGTTCGGCTTGCCCGGCCAGTCGCGACCGGCTGACGACCCACTGGTGCAGCAAGTGGTCGGGCGCCTGTCGAGCCTGGCCTTCAGTGCCGAGGCGCAGGTTGGCGCGGTTGCCCAGAGCCTGCAGGCTGCATCTGCAGCCGGCCAGCTCGGCGCGGTGCCGGAGCAGCTCTACACCGATGCCGAAGTGCACGCCTTCCAGGCGCAACAGATCGTTTTGCCGCAAGTACTTGAGGCGACCAGCTTGCTGTTCGAAGTCGGCGGCGCTTCGGCCACCAGCAACCAGCGTCGGCTCGACCGCCACTGGCGCAACGCGCGCACCCTGGCATCGCACAATCCAGCGATCTATCGCGAGCAGGCGCTGGGCAACTACTACCTTAACGGCATCAGCCCGGCTGCCGCCTGGCGGGCCAAACAGTCGGCGGCCAGTGACGTGCAGCCTACCTTCGATGAAGCCAGCGCTGTCTGAACAGGAGCAACCCCATGACGCAAGCAAAACAGATGAGCCTGGGCATGAACATTCTCGGCTTTGGCTCACACTCCGGCGCCTGGCGTCAGGGCGAGGCTGCGCTGAATGCCTATATCGACGTCGACTATTACCGCAACATCGCGCGCATCTGCGAACGTGGCTGCCTTGACGCGATCTTTCTCGCCGATGGCCCGGCATTGCCACCGGATGTCGCCAGCCAACCGGGCGGGCGCCTGGAGCCGACCCTGCTGCTTACCGCCGTGGCGGCGGCCACCGAACATATTGGCGTCATCGCCACCTGTTCCAGTACCTACAACGAGCCGTTCAACCTGGCTCGGCGGATCGCCTCGCTGGATCACATCAGCGGCGGCCGTGCCGCCTGGAACGTGGTCACCAACGCCGGCGATGCCGCCGCGCAAAACTTCGGCCTTAGCGGCGCGCCGCTGCATGTCGACCGCTATGGCCGTGCCGAGGAGTTCGTCGATGTTACCCTCAAACTGTGGGATAGCTGGGAGGACGACGCGATCATCGGCAACCGCGCCACAGGCCGCTTTGCCGACCCGAGCAAAGTGCACACGGTGGACTTCAAGGGCGAGCACTTCCAGGTCAAGGGCCCGCTCAACCTGCCACGCTCGCCGCAAGGCCGGCCAGTGCTGGTCCAGGCCGGTTCGTCCGAAGGCGGCAAAGCGCTTGGCTCACGTTACGCCGATGCGATCTTCACCACCCAGACCACCTTGCCCGACGGCCTGGCCTTTTATCGCGAGATGAAACAACGCGCCCAAGCCTGGGGCCGCGACCCGCAGCACTTGAAGATCATGCCCGGGCTGTCGACGGTAATCGGCAGCACCGAGGCCGAGGCCCACGCGCGCTTCGACCAGCTCAATGCCTGGCACGGTGAGCACGGCTTGCTGCAGCAAGTGGCCGGGCGGATCGGCATTGATGCCCGCGAGCTGGACCCGGACGCGCCGCTGCCCTGGGCGCAAATCGGCGCTGTAGCGGACTTCGAGCGCGGCTCGCATGGGTTTCTCGAGGCGCAACTGAACCTGGCCCGGCGCGAGAACCTGACCATCCGCCAGCTGTCGCGGCGGATTCTGGTGGGCCACCGCTTGGCCGTCGGCACGCCCGAGCAGGTTGCCGACACCTTGGCCGAATGGTTCCTGGCTGGCGCCGGCGACGGCTTCAACATCATGCCGGACATGTTCCCGTCAGGCGCGCAGGTGTTCGTCGAAGAGGTTGTTCCGCTACTGCAGAAGCGTGGTTTGTTCCGCCGCGAATACCAGGGCCGCACCTTGCGCGATCACCTCGGCTTGCCCAAGGCCGTCAACCAGTACACCCAGGCCAGCAGCGCGGGCCTCGCGCGGCTTGCCTGAGACCATCGCCTTCAGTCTTTTATCGAAAAGGATCACATCATGCAGTATCGCCGCCTGGGCCATACCGACCTCAACGTCAGCCTGCTCAGCCTTGGCTCGATGACCTGGGGCCACCAGAACACCGAGCAGGATGCCCACCAGCAACTGGACGCCGCCATCGCCGCCGGGATCAATCTGATCGATACCGCCGAGATGTACCCAACGCCGACCCGGGCCGAAACCTGGACCACCACGGAGCGCTTCATCGGCAGTTGGCTTGCAGCACGCGGTAACCGCGACAAACTGGTGCTGGCAAGCAAGATTGCCGGGCCGTCGCGTGATCCTGCCGGGCAGACGCACATTCGTGACGGCCTCTCGCACCATGATCGGCGCAATATCGTTGCCGCGCTGGATGGCAGTCTCAAACGCCTGCGCACCGACTATCTGGACCTGTATCAGTTGCACTGGCCGGACCGCACCACCAATTTCTTCGGCGCGCGTGAATACCCCTACGTGGATGACCACCCAGACAGCGCCGCAATCGCTGAAACCCTGGCGGTGCTCGACGAACAGGTCAAAGCCGGCAAGGTCCGCCATATCGGCGTTTCCAACGAAACGCCGTGGGGCGTGGCGCAGTTCCTGCGGCACTGCGAACAACGCGATTTGCCGCGCATTGCCAGCATCCAGAACCCGTACAGCTTGCTCAACCGCCTGTATGAGAACGGCTTGTCGGAGTTCAGCCACCGTGACGGCGTGAGCTTACTGGCGTATTCACCGCTGGCGTTCGGCACGCTGACCGGCAAATACCTCGATGGCGCACGCCCCGAAGGCGCGCGCCTCTCGTCGGTGTACCGCACCTTCAACCGCTACGACAGCAGTGAAGCCAACAGCGCCATCGCCAGCTATGTGCAGATCGCCGCCAAGCGAGGTTTGAGCCCAGCGCAGCTGGCGCTGGCCTTCGTCATCCGTCAGCCGTTCGTAGCCAGTGCCATTACTGGCCAGACCAGCCTGGCGCAGTTGCACGACAACCTCGGTGCGCTGGAGCTGCAACTGGATGACGAACTGCTGGCCGAGATTCAGGCTGTGCATCGGCGTACGCCAAATCCGGCGCCTTGAGCCAGGAGGTTGCATGAACGCGATCATTCCCGCTGCCCAGGTGCCGACGCTGGCAACCAGTGCGCGGCTGTCGCGCTGGCGCCCTGCGCGGCCAGGGTTGTGCCTGGCCTGGGCGACCATCGGCTTGCTGTTGCTGGCGGTGGCACTGCCTGGCTGGCTGGCGCCTGCCGATCCCTTGCTGGCTGATGCGCGCCTGGCTTATCAACCGCCCAGCAGCCAGTTCTGGCTGGGTACCGATGAGAATGGTCGAGACGTGCTTAGCCGTGTTGTTCACGGGGCGCGTGCATCGCTGCTTATCGGCTTCACCGCAACCCTGCTCGGGCTGGGCCTGGGCACGTTGCTCGGATTGCTTGCCGGCCTCGCACCGCGCTGGCTGGATAACCTGCTGATGCGCGCGGTGGATGTGCTGCTGGCATTTCCTGACCTGCTGCTGGCGCTGGTGGTGATCACGCTGTTTGGCCAGGGCACGACCAACTTGATCATTGCCGTCGGCATCGCCGCAGTGCCGCGCTATGCCCGGCTGGTGCGCGCGCAGACCTTGAGCATCCGCCATGCCAGCTTCGTCGAGGCGGCACTGACCCTGGGTCGGCGGCCGCTGGCTGTGGTGTTTGCCCATGTCCTGCCCAATGCGGTGCAACCGGTCCTGATCCTCGCCTGCATCGGCCTTGGCGGGGCTATCACCGCCGCTGCCGCGCTGAGTTTTCTCGGTTTTGGCGCTCCGCCACCGGCACCCGAGTGGGGCGCAAGTATGGCAGTGGCACGCAATTTCATGGCCAACGCGCCCTGGCTGATGGCCTGGCCGGCGCTGGCAATTACCTTGACTGTGATTTCCATCAGCGCCATCGGTCGAGACTGGCTACGGCGCAGTGAGGGCAAAGGCCTATGAGTGGCTTGAATACGGCGTCGGCACTGGTCGACATCCGCGACCTGCGAGTGAGTTTCAACGGTGTAGCGGTGGTACACGGAGTCGATCTGCAGGTGCGCGCCGGGCAGTGCGTGGCGTTGGTTGGCGAGTCGGGCTCGGGCAAGAGCGTCACCGCCCGCAGCCTGGTCGGCCTGGCGGGCCCCGGCGCGCAGGTGCAGGCGCAACGGCTGGAGTTTGCCGGGCGCGACCTGCGTGTATTCGACCAGGCCGACTATCAACGCCTGCGCGGCGCGCAGATCGGTTTCATCATGCAGGACGCACTGGGTTCGCTCGACCCGTTGCGGCGGGTGGGTGGCGAAATCGAAGAGGCACTGCTGCTGCACTCTGACCTGGGCGCGGAGGCACGTCGTCTGCGGGTGCTGCAGTTGCTCGCCGAGGTCGGCGTGCCTGAGCCGCAGGTGCGCGCTCAGCAGTATTCGTGGCAGTTGTCGGGTGGCCTGCGTCAGCGCGCGTTGATCGCCTCGGCGATGGCCTGCCGGCCGCGTTTGCTGATCGCTGATGAGCCGACCACGGCGCTTGACGCGACCGTGCAGGCACAGATTCTGCGCCTGCTTGAAAAACTGCGCGACGAGCAGAACAGCTTGTTGATGGTCAGCCATGATCTGGCGGTGGTGGCACGGTTGGCCGATTGGGTGGTGGTGATGCGCGGCGGACATGTAGTGGAGCAGGGCAGTGCCGAACAGATTCTGCAGGACCCGCAAGACCCTTACACCCAGCGCCTGCTCAGCGCCGCGCGTGCCGTCCATTTGCAGCGCCCAATGCAGCCTGCGCTGGCGTTGGTTGAGCCCAGTGCGAGCAGCAGTGAACAGCCGGTATTGCTTGCTGCAAGCGGGCTGGGCAAATCCTTTGCCGGCCCCGACGGCAGCGTCCGCCAGGTGTTGAGCGAGGTATCGTTGCAGCTGCGCGCCGGGCAAACCCTGGGTGTGGTCGGTGAGTCCGGTTCTGGCAAAAGCACCCTGGGGCGCATCTTGCTCGGCCTGGAGCAACCCGACCAGGGCCGGGTCAAGTTCGCCGGTAGCGACTGGTTGGCGCTCGGCGCCGAGCAGAAGCGGCGGGCGCGGCAGGGTATCCAGGTAGTGTTCCAGGACCCGCTGGCTTCGTTCGACCCTCGCTACAGCGTACTGCGCGTACTCAGCGAAGCGCTGGCGCTGGCCGGGGTGCCGCGCTCCTTGCAGCGGGCCGAGGCGGTGGCGTTGCTGGAGCGCGTGCAGTTGCCTGCCAGCGTGCTTGATCGGCGCCCGCTGGAGCTGTCCGGAGGCCAGCGTCAGCGCATTGCCATTGCCCGTGCACTGGCGATGAAACCGCGCCTGTTGATCTGCGACGAACCGGTGTCGGCGCTGGACGTGTCGGTACAGGCTCGCATCCTCGCCTTGCTGGCTGAACTCAAGGCCGAGCTGAACCTGGCCTGCCTGTTCATTTCCCATGATCTGGGTGTGGTCGAGCAGGTCAGCGATCATGTGCTGGTGATGCAAGCGGGCAGGGTGGTTGAGCAGGGTAGCGCCGCTCAGGTGTTGGGCCAGCCGCGCCATGCCTATACCCGGGCGCTGCTGGATGCGGTGCCGACGTTGCCACCTGCGCAGCCACTGTGGGTGCGCCGCCTCGCGGTATAAAACTCAGCGCGCCAGTGCTGGGTTGGGTTTGTAAAAAAGGAACAGCCTGGTCTCGGCAGTCTTGCGGTAAGCCCTGGTCCAGGCTGGCCGCGCCGAGCGGTCGTGGAAATACAGGGCGCCATTGGTAGGGTCCTTGAGCTGCTGGTTGAGTGCCTTGCGGGCGATTTCCTTGGCAATGTCGTAGCGGTCCTTTTCCTCGACCTGGTCAGGGCGCCCGTCGCACCACCAGGAAAACTGGCAACTCTTGCTTTCGACCCCCTGCTTGACCACGCCGCAGATGGTGTCAGGGAAACCGTCCTGGCCGAGGCGATTGAGCACCACGCTGGCGACTGCGCTCATGTCCTTGGCATCGGCCTGTTTGGCCTCCCAGTAGATGGTGCGGGCCAGGCAGGTGATGCTGTCGTCCATCGGTGCCTGGCCATTGGGATCGACCGCCATGACCTCGCCTGAAGTCAGTGCCTCGTTTTTTTTCGGCGGTGGTGCGTCGTTGACGACCTTTTTCTCGAGCGCTTCGGCCTTGTCTTCGGCAACCGCGGCTGTGGGTGCATCGGCGGCAAGGGTGGGGCCTGTGAGCAGGGCCATGAACAAAGCAAAAATGATCGCTGACGCGCGCATGACGAGCCTCGCAGGTGGGTGCTGGAGGTCAGTCTAGCTGCCGCTGCGTTGGGCTGCCGCAACCTGGACTGCGGGCTGCAGAGGAACCGCTTCGTGCTGGGAGGCGGCGGGATACGGCGCAATCATTGTTGTTCGGCCGCTCGCAAAGGAGGCGGCTGCACTTGAAGGGAAGCCGCCTGATGAGCATCGATATCGAAATCCTCTACTACCGAAACTTCAATTTCGATGGCAAGTTTCACTTGCGCTGTATTGGTCCAGACCTGCACAAGATCAAGCGTATTCGCTACGTGCTGCGCGTCATCAACGCGCGAGGGCCCAAGCGACTGGACTCCTTCAGCTCAAGCTCCCAGGTTGACAGCGGGCTGCTGCTTGACCATGGCTGTCCGGCCATTCTCGGCACCGATCTGAGGCACGGCCGCTTCGAGATAACCGCAAGTATCACCCTGACCGACGAGCAGATCATCCAGCTTGACCTGCCCTCCGATGCTGATGCCACCATCACTTGGCCAACGATGGTCATCGAGATCCAGCCCGAAGAAGCCGACCGGCGTATCCTGGATCGGGTCCCGCTGACGGGAGCCTCGTTACGCGTCAAACGTTCTGCAGCGCCGCCTGAAACTGGGCCCAGGCCTGTTTACGACCCACTGCTGGCTGGGTTCAGCGGACAGCCCGACGGCGCTGCCGACAAGGCTCTGCCGGCGCTGCTGGTCAAGTTCGGCAAGGACGGTTTTGCCTCCTTCGTTGCCGATCTTGAGCCGGACAGCCGCTCGAGGCTGGTCCGTCTGTGGCCGAACCTCAAGCAGGTCATCCAGCTGCAGCCGGTGCTGAGCGCTGAAGAGCATGACGACGACGCGCTTGCAGTGCTGCGCGATTACTACCTGCTCGCACAGCCAGCAAGCATGTTCAACGATACCTTCATCGCGCTGCTACGAACCCTGGCGGCGCTGGACTACGTCGAGTCGCTATCCTTCCCGCCCGCCGAGCAGGAACCCGGAAACCTCATTGCCGCGGCGCTCGCTGCGCTAGTGGCGACACTGATCACGGGTGCGGCGGTGGTAGCGGGTGATGACGCTCACGACGATTCGCAACCGACGCCGGACTTCGATGCGCTGCAGACTTACCTTGATGCACCGACCGCCTCGCACAAGGGGATGAACATCCGCAGCGTCTGGAGCAAACAGGTGACCGGCAAGGGCACCCGCGTGCACTTTTCCGATGGGGGCTTGTTCGCCAGACATGAGGACCTGCGCGGGACTGATCGGCTACGCGTGATCAGCGACCAACCCAACGCAGACCCGGCCCACGGTACCGCATCGGTGGGCCTGCTGTTTGCCCAGGCCAATTCGTTCGGCATGAACGGGATCTGCCATGATTGTGAGCTATACCTGTACGACAATCGGGCCATCGACCACCGCAAATACCCCCGCACGCCCGCAGACCTGCTGCGCCAGGTACGCGCAGGCGACATCGTCGCCATCAACAGGCAAAGCGCCAGCATCCATGTACTCAGCACCTTTTTGCCGTCGCTGCACGAGCGCGACTGGTGGGATGTGTGCGAGGCGCTGACCGCGCGCGGCGCGGTCGTGGTCAATGCCGCCGCCAATGGCAGCAATCAGTCGCTGGCGGACAAGGGTACGGCGCGGGGGCACGGTGTCGACCTTGGCCAATGGCCTTACTTCGACGACCATGGCGATGCCTCGACCATTTTGGTAGGGGCCTGCCAGTCGTGGGACGGCAAGCCTCATCAGTACTCCAATTACGGTTACCGCTATCGAATGCTCAACGCGTGGGGTGATAGTGTCGCCACGCTGGGCTACGGCAAGCTACAGGACAAAAAGGGTGACGACCGAGACTACACCAACGGCTACGGTGGCACCTCCAGCGCAACCCCTTTGGTGACGGGTGCCCTGAGCCTGATTCAGTCCTACGCCATGCGCCAGCATCATGTCTATCTGAATGCCGACCAGATGCATTTGCTGGTGATGGCGACAGGTTATCAAGACGCGACCTTGCCTCTGACCGACGTCCTGCCGATGGGCAGAAGGCCGAACGTGGAAGCCGCGTTGGCGTTGCTCGACCGCCTGCTCGGAGGCGGCAGCTTCAGCGCCCACGACGAGCTGTAGCGGTTCGGATCAGCTACGGTCCTGGCTGCGTGATGGGCCAGACGCAGCAGTCAGACTCTGAACTGGTCCATCAATGCTTGCTGCTGGTTGGCCAGTTGATTTAGCGACTGGCTGACCCGCGCCGACTCGTTGGCCTGGCTTGACAGTGACTCGGTTACATCGCGAATGGTCGCGACGTTACTGTTTATCTCTTCCGCCACTGCGCTCTGCTCTTCGGCAGCGGATGCAATCTGCAGGTTCATGTCGGTGATCACCGTGACTGCCTGACCGATCCGTTGCAGCGCAGTGACCGCCTGACCGACTTGCTCGACGCCGCCCTGGGCCTGGCGGTGGCTACTGTCCATGGCGTCGACTACTTCACGCGTGCCAGCTTGCAGCGCCTCGATCACCTGGCGAGTTTCTTCGACCGATTCCTGTGTGCGCCGGGCCAGATTGCGCACTTCATCAGCGACGACGGCGAAGCCGCGCCCGGCTTCGCCGGCGCGGGCTGCTTCGATCGCCGCGTTTAGGGCGAGCAAGTTGGTCTGTTCGGCGATCGAACGAATCACCTCGAGCACCGAGCCGATTTTTTCGCTGTTGCCGGCCAGCCCTTCGACCTGGGCCATGGCACTGCTCATGTTGGCCGCCAGGCTGTCGATGCTGTCGGTAGTCTGGCCGATCACGGCCAGGCCTTCACGGGTGGCCAGGTCAGCTTCGCGGGCGGCCTGAGCAGCTTGCGCTGCGCTGCGCGCGACGTCCTGCGCGGTAGCACTCATCTCATGCGAGGCCGTGGCGGCCTGGTCGACCTGGCGGTACTGCTGCTCCATACCGGCGCTGGTCTGGCTGGCAATCGCAGCAGACTGGTCAGCTGTGCCCCGTGCGGCCTGCACCGAACGTTTGACGTCGGCGATGGTTGGCTGCAGCTTGTCGAGGAAACGGTTGAACCAGCCAGCCAGCTCACCGAGTTCGTCGCGCTTGTCGTACTGCAGGCGGCGGGTCAGGTCACCTTCACCGCTGGCGATATCCTTGAGCATCGCCGCCACGCCCAGAATCGGCCGGGTGACGCCTCGCGCCATCAGCCAGACCAAGAGCAAGCCGGCCAAGGCGGCGCCCAGGCCCAGGCCCAGCTCAAGCAAAGTGCCGCTGGTATTGAGTGCGTCGAGCTCGTTCTTCAGCGCTTCGGCAGGGCCGGTCAGGGCGCTTTGCGGCACGTCGAGCAATACGCCCCACGGCTTGCTGCCGGGAATCGGCTGAAACGCTGCCAGCACTTTCAAACGCTGTTCGGCGTGAACAATCTGCAATTTGCCGTCCGCCAGCTTGCGCACCAACTCGGCGCCTTGCGCGGTATCGACCTGGTCGAAACGCTGGGCCAGCTTGCTTGAGTCGGCGCTGTAGCCTGCGAGCAGGCCGACCGGGCTGAGGATGCCGACCGTGGTCTGGCCTTGATAAAGGCCGCGGCTGGCTTCTTCGCTCATGGCCTGCAAGCTGCTCAGGTTGATGTCGACCGACAGCGTGGCAATCACCTTGCCCTTGACCGACAGCGGGAAGACGATGCTCGTCATCAACACCTGTTGGCCGTCGATGGCGTAAAAATACGGCTCGACCACGCAGACCTTGCCGGTGCTGCGCGGGCATACCCACCAGGTATTGGCCGGTTGCCCGCTGGGGCCGGTTTCGATGTTGGCCATGTCCAGTTCAGGCAAGGCCATCGAGGTCAGTTTGCCGGCCTGCGGTTGCGACCAATACAAGGCAAAACGGCCGGTTTCGTTGCTGCCCAACTCGTGCTGATTGGTGAACAGGCTGTCCTTGCCATCCAGCGCGTCAGGCTCGAACACCAGCGACAGGCCGAGCAGCTCAGGGTTGGCCAGCAAGGCGCTGCGCACTTGTGCGGTCATGTCTTCGCGCAGGTCAAAGGCGTCCAGATAGCGTTTTTCCGCCTGCTCGCGCAAGAACAGCACCTGCCGAGCAAAACCTGCGCCGTACTGGTAGGCATCCATGAACTGGCGACGAATGTTCAGCGCCTGCACTTCACCCTGCGATTCGATGCGCGCTTGAGCTGAATCGGAGAGCATCTTCATGCTGCTGGCCTTTACCAGGTCGGAGCTGTGGTCCATGCGGTACAGGGACAGACCGACCAGTAGCGTGACGATGGCGGCCAGGCACAAGCCGGCGAGCAGAGTGATCTTCCACTGGATGGACAGTTGTCGCAGAGGCATTTGGGGAAAGTCCCTTGTAATAGGTCTGCACTCTGTGTCGGCGACCACAGGATTTTCTTTATTCAAACGTTCAATTGAATTCGGCCTTGGCCGATTTGACATCTGTCGACTCGCCCTTCAGAGTGTGCGCCCTTCGCATTGCACCCCTCTGGACCGGCCGCTGCCTGTGTGCAGCCTGACGCCGGTGCCAATGCCTTCCGTCTGTCGTAACGAGGTAGTCCACACCATGAATGCAGTCATTGCCGCGGTCGGCATCATGCTGATATTGAGCCTGTCCCGCGTGCATGTGGTGATCGCACTGATCATCGGTGCGCTGACCGGCGGCCTGGTCGGCGGCCTGGGTATCGAGGGCACGTTGAAGGCCTTCAATGGTGGCCTGGGCGGCGGTGCCACCGTCGCACTGTCATATGCGCTGCTTGGCGCGTTTGCCGTAGCCATCGCCAAGTCAGGCCTGGCGCACGCGCTGGCAGATCGCGCCCTGAACATGATCGAGCGCCAGGGCCATGGCGAGGGTGGCAAGATCAAATGGTTGCTGATCGGCCTGATGCTGGTGGTGGCCGTGTCGTCGCAGAACATTCTGCCCATTCACATTGCCTTCATCCCCCTGTTGGTGCCGCCACTGTTGTATGTGCTGACCCGGCTGCGCATCGATCGGCGGCTGATTGCCTGCGTGATCACCTTTGGCCTGATCACGCCGTACATGTTCCTGCCGGTTGGCTTTGGCAACATCTTCCTCAATCAAATCCTGCTGGCCAATGTCAGCCGCGCCGGGGTCGACGTCAGCGCGGTCAACGTTACCCAGGCGATGGCCATTCCTGCGGCCGGCATGCTCGCCGGGCTGCTCCTGGCAGTGTTCGTCAGCTACCGCAAGAAACGCGACTATGACCTGGCGAAAATCGAACAGGTCGAGCAGGTCAGTGTCAGCTACAACCCCTTGACGCTGATGGTCGCTGGCCTGGCGATCGCAGCAGCGTTCATCATTCAGCTGTGGCTGGATTCGATGATCATCGGCGCCATGGTCGGTTTTCTGATCTTTTCGCTGTCGGGCATCGTGCGCTGGAAAGATACTGATGATCTGTTTACCGAAGGCATGAAGATGATGGCCATGATCGGCTTCATCATGATTGCCGCCTCGGGCTTCGCCGACGTGATGAAGGCAACCGGCGAGGTCAACAGCCTGGTCCAGGCCTCTGCACAGTGGATCAGCCACAGTAAGGGCGTTGGTGCCTTGCTGATGTTGCTGGTGGGCTTGCTGGTGACTATGGGCATCGGCTCGTCGTTCTCTACCGTTCCCATTCTTGCCGCGATCTTCGTGCCGCTGTGTGTGCAACTGGGCTTCGATCCAGTGGCTACAGTGTGCATCGTCGGCACAGCGGGTGCGTTGGGTGACGCCGGGTCGCCAGCATCGGATTCGACCCTGGGGCCTACTTCGGGCTTGAATGTGGACGGCCAGCATCATCACATCTGGGACACCGTGGTGCCGACCTTCCTCCATTACAACCTGCCACTGCTGGCCTTTGGCTGGCTTGCGGCGATGGTGCTCTGACGCCCTGCGTCAGCCCTTGTTGGTCAACGGTGTGATGCGGTTGAGGACGGTGCTGCCGTCCTTGCTGCGGGTCAGGTAGACCGGCAGCACCTTGGGCAGGTTATCGACCATGCGCTTGACTTCGCGGGTGTTGTACACGCCGCTGACGCGGATTGCGCCGGTGCTGTCATCGGCCAACAGCAGCGGGCGCTCCAGGTAGCGGTTGATCACCGGCAGGGCCTGGGCCAGGCTGAGGTTGTCCAGCACCAGCTTGCCGCTGCGCCAGGCCAGGCTGTTGTCGGCGTCATCATTCTGCGCCAGGGTCGGCTCGAAATCGCCGGCGTGATAACTGGCTTGCATGCCCGGGCCCAGTCGATAGCCGCCATCGTCACCGTGGCTGCTGACCAGTACCGAGCCTTCAACCAACGTCACCTTGACCTCGTCGTTGTACTTCCAGACGTTGAACTGGGTCCCGGTTACCCGCGTCTGGCCGTTGCCGGCGCGCACGATGAACGGGTGGGCGGTGTCGTGGGTAACCTTGAAAAACGCCTCGCCGCGGGTAAGCGTGACCTGGCGTTGATCTTTGTAATTGAAGAAGCGCAGTTCGCTGTGCAGGTTGAGCTCGACCTGGCTGCCATCGCTCAGTTGCACCTGGCGCACCTGATCGGTAGCTTCGAAATGCTGATAGCGATTGGGCAGCCAGCCTTGCTCCCAACCGACCCAGCCAGCCAGCGGCAGGGCCAGCAGGGCAATAGCTGCAGCCGAAGCGAATGGCCGCCAGTGGCGTGGCTGCGCCTTGCGCACAGGGCGGGCGCCGATCTCGACGACAGCCGTGCGGCGTGGCAACAGGTCAGCGGTCTGCCAGATTTCCTGCATTGCTCGGTATTCAACAAAGTGCCGCGGGTCGGCCGCCAGCCACAGATCAAATGCCTCGCGCTCGGCCGCCGTGCAGTCATCGGCATGCAGGCGCATGCACCAATGCGCCGCAGCGTCGGTGATGGCATCGTCCTGGTTGGGGGTCAAACGGTCCTGATTCATTACGGCTCCCGGTTTTGCGCATTCTACCCCTGCCAAGGGGGTCCCGAGAACCGAGATAATGGCGAATGACTATCAGATACGAGATATTTCGTCAGCTTTGCCTATCTGCGGACGCTAATCAGCGTCCGCAGCGCTGATTTATCAGGCCAGCTCCAGCCAGATCGGCGCGTGATCGGAAGGTTTTTCCATGCCGCGCAGGTCATAGTCAACACCAGCGTCCTTGAGTCGTGGCAGCAAGCCACTCGAAGCCATGATCAGATCGATGCGCAGACCGCGCTTGGGCTGGTCTTCAAAGCCGCGGCTGCGGTAGTCGAACCAGCTGAAACGGTCGCTGACCTGCGGGTTCAGGTAGCGAAAGCTGTCGACCAGGCCCCAGTCCTTGAGACGCTGCATCCACTCACGCTCCTCTGGCAGGAAACTGCATTTGCCAGTCTTCAGCCAGCGCTTGGCGTTGTCAGCGCCGATGCCAATGTCGCAATCTTCAGGCGAGATGTTGACGTCGCCCATCACGATCAGCGGCTGCTGATTGTCGAACTGGCCTTCGAGCAGTACTTGCAGGTCGCTGTAGAAGCGCTGCTTGGCGGGGAACTTGGTGGGATGGTCGCGGCTTTCTCCCTGCGGGAAGTAACCGTTCATGATGGTGATCGGAGTGCCGTTGGCGTCGGCGAAGGTGCCCCAGATGAAGCGCCGTTGGGCGTCCTCTTCGTCAGTGGCAAACCCTCTGTGCAGTGCCAGCGGCGCCTGGCGCGAGAGCAAGGCGACGCCATAGTGGCCCTTCTGGCCGTGGTAATGCACGTGGTAGCCCAAGGCTTGCACGTCAGCCAAGGGGAACTGCTCGTCACTGACTTTGGTTTCCTGCAGGCCGATAACGTCTGGCTGATGCTTCTCGATCAGCGCCGCCAGCTGATGCGGACGGGCGCGCAGGCCGTTGATGTTGAACGAGACGATCTTCATGGCGAGGCAACCCCGGTAAAACTGCGGATGCTATCGAACATCGGCGCTCATCGCCAGCATGCTGGCGCTGCCTCAGGCCTGTTGACCTGCGCGCAGCGGTGAACCAACCCGCGCTGCCTCGCCTCCAAGGTGGACGTTCACTCCATGAAGGTTTAACTGCAATGCCCGACGATATCCGCGCAACCGCTCGCACCTGTTTGCTCGACAAGGGCTACCGCCGCGAGGTGCGCGCTGTGCTGTACGAAGTCTATCGGCAAGAGCCGACCGTTGCCTATCTGTTCGAGGCGCAGCGCCCTGGCTATGAACGGCGCCTGCGCGCCATGATTCGGGCATGGGTCCGCCAGCACTTCTACCTGCAGCTACCGGCAGTGGGCCTGATGGTCGAAGACCGTCTGGCCGGGGTGGCGCTGATCGTGCCGCCGCTGCGGCGCCTTGGCGTGGCTGACAGTTGGATGTGGCGCTTGCGCATGATCATCGGCACCGGCCTGCGCTGCACCCGCCGCTACCTGGATTATCAGGCAGCGTTGGTAGGGAGCTTGCCGTCAGATCAGGTACATATGCTGCCACTGCTGGGCGTGCACCCTGACTTCAGGAGTCAGCAGCACGCTGAGCAATTGTTACAGGCTGTTCATGACTGGTGCGCCGAGGAGCCAGGCAGCCATGGCGTGGTGCTGGATACCGGCAATGCGCGTTATCTGGCGTTCTACAAGCTTCAGGGGTATCAGGAGATTGGCGAAATTGCTATAGGTCCAGTCACTGAGCGGGTGTTCTTTCATGCCAATCCTTTGTCATCCAGGTCAGTAACAGCGTGACCTGCGAGGTAGACGGATCCTTTGCGCGCCAAGCTCTGGTAGCATGCGCGGCATGACGTATTCAGGAAGATTGACCTGGGGCCTGATCATCCTGGCCGCCAGCAGCACAGTATGGGCCCAGAGCGAACTGCTGGTGCGGGTCAAACCCGCCAACAAGGCGCTCAAGGCGAATGTCGAAGGCTATATTGGCAGCCTGGGAGACCGTGATGAGGACGCATTGCTGCGTTTCAGTCGCGGCGCCGAAGAGCAGGCGCGCAAAGCCGCGCAGGCACTTGGCTACTATCAGCCCCAGATCGACACCGAGGTCAAAGCGCCGACCGGGCCTGACCAGCATCCGCAATTGATCATTCGCATTGACCCCGGTGAGCCGGTGCGCTTGCGCAATGTCACTGTGCGCATCGAGGGCGCGGCCACCGAGCTGAAGAGTTTTCGTGTGCCTGATAGCGCCGCGCTGCGCCCAGGCGAACGCCTCAATCATGGTCTGTATGAAGACGCCAAGCGCCTGATCCAGAATCAGGCTTCGCGTTACGGCTTTTTCAAAGGGCGCTTTACCAGCCAGCGCCTGGCCGTAGATCCGCAGGCCGGCGTTGCCGACATCGAACTGGTGTATCAAAGCGGGCCACGCTTCCAGCTTGGCGCCGTGCACTTTGCCGGCGACACGCCGCTGGATCAGGACCTGCTGCAGCGCATGGTGCCGTTCAAGGCCGGTACGCCCTATGATTCCGAGCTCATCGCCGAACTCAACAACGACCTGCAGTCGAGCGGCTATTTCGAAGGCGTGCGGGTCGATGCGGCGCCCACCGCTGCGGTGGGCGAACAGATCCCGGTCGACGTCAGCCTGGAAACCCGCAAACCACGCACCATGGGCCTGGGCCTGGGCTTCTCGACCGACGTTGGCCCGCGCGGCAAGGCCAACTGGACACGCCATTGGGTCAACCCGCAGGGTCACAGCTATGGTTGGGAAACCGAACTGTCGGCGCCGCGGCAGAACGTCGGCCTGTGGTATGACATACCGCTGGATCCGCCACTGACCGACAAACTGCGCTTCGCCGGTGGCTACCAGAATGAAGAGATCGCAGGCACCGATACCGTCAGCAAGCTGCTCACCGTTGGCCCTGAATGGCACAGCAAGCTGCCCAGCGGCTGGCAGCGGGTGGTGTCGCTCAAGTATCAGCGCGAAGAGCACAAGCTGGGGGATGACTCCGGCTTGAGCAAGCTGCTGATGCCTGGGGTAAGTTACTCGTACCTGCGCAGTGACAACCGCATCGACCCGCACAATGGCTACCGTCTGCAGTTCGATGTGCAGGTGGCCAAGGAAGGGCTGATGTCTGACACCAACCTGCTACACGGCAACGTCCTGCTCAAGGGCCTGACTACCCTGGGCCAGAATCACCGGCTGCTCGGCCGGCTGCAATTCGGTGGCAGCGCCACCAACAGCTATCAGCGCAAGATTCCGCCCTCGTTGCGCTTCTTCGCCGGTGGCGACCAAAGCGTGCGTGGTTACGACTACCAGACCCTGTCTCCGAAAAACAGCGACGGCGACCGTATTGGTGGCCGCTACATGGTGGCCGGTAGCGCCGAATACCAGTATTCGGTGGCCGAGAAGTGGCGTATCGCGACCTTTGTCGATCAAGGCAACTCGTTCAACTCGCTGGATCTGCCCAGCCTGAAAACCGGCGTCGGTGTCGGCGTACGTTGGGTGTCGCCGGTCGGGCCATTGCGCCTGGACCTGGCCAAGGCACTGGACGACGACGGCGGCATCCGCCTGCACTTCTCGATGGGGCCTGAGCTGTGACGCGTGCTTTGAAGTACATATTAATCAGTCTGCTGGGCTTTGCGCTGCTGATCGCACTGAGTCTGAGCCTGCTATTGGGCACGCAAGCCGCTGGGCGCTGGGCGCTGGGCCTGGTGCCAGGGCTGACGGTCGAAGACTTCCAGGGCCAGCTTGGCAGTAACTGGCAGGCCCGTCGCTTGAGTTGGGACGACGGCGCCAGCCGGGTCGAGGTGCAGGCACCGCAGTTGAGCTGGTCGCCGCTGTGCCTGCTGCGGGCCACCCTGTGTATCGAGCGCCTGCAGGCTGAACGCATCGACATGGCATTTGCCGCCAGTGAAACCGTAGCCGACAGCAACCCGCTGCAGTTGCCGACGCTGCGCCTGCCAGTGGCTATCGAACTGGGCGAAGTGAAACTTGGCCAACTGCGCCTGGATGGCAGTGACCTGCTGGGTGACCTGCAGCTTGCGGCGCACTGGAGCAACAATGGCCTGCGCATCGATACCTTGCAGTTGCAACGCGATGACCTGCATGTGAGCGTGCAGGGCGACGTGCAGCCCGAGGGCGACTGGCCAGTGCAACTGACTGGCAGCGTGCAGCTACCGCCGGTAGAGGGGCAGGCCTGGCAGCTGGCGCTGAATGCCACCGGCGAGCTGCAGAAGACACTCAATCTGGACGCAACCAGCACCGGCTACCTGAGCGCCCGCCTTACCGGTGAACTGCAGGCTTTGGCGGAGCACCTGCCAGCCAGACTGCGGCTTGAGTCGGCCGCCTTCAAGCCGGTTGCGACGCTGCCGGATACCTTGCAGCTCGAGCAACTCAAGCTGGATGCCGTGGGCGATCTGGACAAGGGCTACCAGCTCTCCGGCTCGGCCAATCTGCCGGCCGAGCAGGGGCCTATAGGTCTGCTGTTGGCGGGCAAGGTCGACGCCAAAGGTGCCCGACTGGATGCTTTGGACCTGAACGCCAGCGACAGCCAACGGCTCAAGCTGCAAGCCACTGCCGACTGGCAGCAGGGGCTGATTGCCGACGCCAAAGTCGATTGGCAGGACTTCCCGTGGCTGCGTCTGTATCCGCTTGAAGAAGCGCCGCAAGTGGTGCTCAAACGGCTGACTGCGGATGTACAGTACCGCGATGGCAACTATCAAGGTTCGTTCAAGGGTGATCTGGACGGCCCGGCTGGTGCATTCAATTTGAGTAGCCCGTTCGAGGGTGACTTGAGCCACGTACGCCTGCCGCAATTACTGCTCAGCGCAGGGCAGGGCAAAGCTGCCGGCAGCGTCATCGTCGGTTTTGCCGAGAAGATCAGTTGGGACGTCGACCTGCAGCTTTCAGCGCTCGATCCAGCCTACTGGCTTGCCGAGCTGCCAGGCACGCTCGCCGGGCCGCTGCGCAGCAAGGGCGAACTGCACAACGAGCGCCTGCAACTGAGCGCCTTGCTCGACCTCAAAGGCCGCTTGCGCGGTCAACCAGCAGTGCTCAAGGCCGAGGCCGAGGGGGCCGGCGACAGTTGGACACTTGGCGCCCTGGCCATCCAGTTGGGCGACAACCGCATCAACGGCAGCGGTAGTCTGCAGCAGCGCCTGGCCGGCCGGATCGATCTGGATATGCCGCGCCTTGGCCAGTTGTGGCCCCGCTTGCAGGGCCAGGTCAAAGGTCGTCTCGACCTCGCCGGTACCCTGCAAGCGCCGCAGGGCACTTTGAGTGTGCAGGGGCAGCAACTGGCTCAGGCAGACAACCGTGTGCAACGACTTGATCTCGATGCCCGCCTGGACAGCGCCCAGCGCGGCCAACTCACCCTCAAAGCGGGCAATATTCGCCTGGGCGAGACTTCGCTTGGCGATCTGAACATGGCCGGCAAAGGCGATATTCGCCAGCAGGCCATGACGCTGGCGCTGGCGGGTCCGCAGCTCAAGCTCGACCTGGCTGCCAACGGTCAACTGGCCAAGGGTGACTGGCGTGGTCGTCTTGCCAGTGGTCGGATTCAAGCTGGCGGGCAGGACTGGCAGTTGCAGACGCCGGCCCGTTTGCAGCGCTTGGCCAACGGTCAGCTGGATTTCGGTGCCCATTGCTGGCGCTCGGGCCAGGCCAGTCTGTGTGGCGAAGACCAGCGCCTGGCGCCGGAGCCGCGGCTGCGTTACCACCTCAAGCAGTTCCCGATCGAGAGCCTGGCACAGTGGATGCCCAAGGACTTCGCCTGGCAGGGGCAGCTCAATGCCGATATCAAGCTGGATATTCCTGCCGCCGGACCCAAAGGCACGATACGTGTGAATGCCAGTGGCGGCACCTTGCGCGTGCGCGATGGTCAGCGGTGGCTGGATTTCCCGTACCAGGTCCTGCGCCTGGACAGTACGCTCAATCCGCGTCGCATCGACACGGTGCTGAACTTCCGCGGCGAGCGCCTTGGCGAGCTCGCGCTGACAACCCGTCTCGACCCGTTGGGCAAGGACAAGCCGCTGTCTGGCGATTTTCGTCTGAGCGGGCTCGACCTGGCGATCGCGCGGCCATTCGTGCCAATGGTCGAGCGCCTTGCCGGGCAGCTCAACGGCAGCGGCCGCTTGTCTGGCTCTTTGCTTGCACCGCAAGTCAATGGCACTCTGGCCCTCACTGGCGGCGAAGTCAGCGGTGCGCAGCTGCCGGTCAGCCTGCAGGATCTGTCGGTGCAGGCGCTGATTGCAGGGGAACAGGTTCAGTTGCAAGGCGGCTGGCGCAGCGGTACAGCCGGTCGCGCTCAGCTCAGCGGCAACCTGACCTGGGGCCAGGCGCTGGCGATGCAACTGCGCTTGCAGGGTCAGCAACTGCCAGTCACGGTCGAGCCTTATGCCACGTTGGAAGTAGCCCCTGACCTGACCATAAGCCTTGAAGGCGAACAGCTTGCGGTCAAGGGCAAGGTATTGGTACCCAAGGGTGCAATCACCGTACGTGAGCTTCCACCCTCCACGGTCAAAGTGTCCGACGATACGGTCATTATTGGCAATCAGACCGAACAGGGCACGCCGCCAATGGCCATCGCCATGGACGTCAATGTCGAGGTCGGCCAGGACAAACTGTCGTTCAATGGTTTTGGTCTGACGGCCAACTTGCGCGGGCACGTGCACATTGGTGACAACATGGATACCCGTGGCGAACTGAGCCTGGCCGATGGCCGGTATCGCGCCTACGGCCAGCGCCTGACAATCCGCCGTGCACGGCTGTTGTTCGCAGGTCCTATCGATCAGCCCTACCTGGATATCGAAGCGATTCGTCAGGTTGACGATGTGATTGCCGGTATTCGTCTGAGTGGCAGCGCTGAGCAGCCGACCACCCAGGTGTTCGCCGAGCCAGCGATGAGCCAGGAGCAGGCATTGTCTTATCTGGTACTGGGGCGGCCGCTGGGTGGCTCCGGCGAAGACAACAACATGCTTGCCGAAGCAGCCCTGGGTCTGGGCCTTGCCGGCAGCGCCGGGCTCACTGGCAGCCTGGCGTCCAATCTGGGCATCGAGGACTTCCAGCTCGATACCGAAGGCTCGGGCAACACCACCAGCGTGGTCGCCAGTGGCAATCTGACCGAGCGCCTGAGCCTGCGTTATGGGGTGGGTGTATTCGAGCCGGCCAACACCATCGCTCTGCGTTACAAGCTGAGCAAGAAGGTATATCTGGAGGCGGCCAGTGGCTTGGCCAGCTCGTTGGATATCTTCTACAAGCGCGACTTCTGATCGAGAGGGTCAGCGTACGCTGGCCGCTTCGACATACTCGTTGCTGTCTGCTCCAGGTGGCTGCGGGTTGCCGCGCGGCGTGGGCACCATGAGGTTGGTGTATTGCTCGATCAGGCGATTGAGCGCCTCAGGCGGCTCGCATGCCTGGAACTGCATGCGGATCTGCACTTCGTCCGGGTCGCGGCCATCGCCGCGGCGTGCTTGTGCTCCGATGCTGACCTTGAAGCGAGCGCACGCATGCGCATCGGCCGCTTCGGCCAGCGCAGTTTTTATCTCTGTGCTCCTTACCCGGACCGAAAGGTCTACCTGCATACGCTCCAGGGCCAGGCCCTTGGGCGCCACCAAGGTAATCAGCGGCACCCTGATCATGTGCTGACCATCTATGGCCACCTCGACCATTTTGGCTTTCATCGGTGCGCCGAGGGCGTCGGGGTCATGATCGAAAAACTGATCGAACAGGGTGATGTACTGCTGGGCGATCAAGCTGTTGGTGGCGGCAGCGGCTTCCTGCAGGCCGCGGGTGATGTCGCGCAGGTCACTGCAGAGCATGGGCGCGGGCGGGGTAGGGGTGTCATCCAAGTTCATCGCTCCTCTAGGCGGCAAGCCCGCCATCAAGGCCGGGCTCTGGATTCACGGCAGGGCGTTGCAGTCATGCCTGCTCGACAGGCGGCAGGGTGTCGTCCTGGGAAATGTCGCCAGGGTTGCGTGCGTTTGCCGAAGGCAAAAGGCTCGGCCTGGTAGCTGCTTCGGTCAAAAAGTCGATCACCCGCATCATCGCCTCCGGCGGATCCTGACGGCGGACGGTTGTGTTGAACGCGTAGCGGGCGCGGGTATCGGTCTTGCGTACCTGAGTCGACTTTTGGCTGACGCTGCCTTTGACTTCAAGCTTGAACGGGCCCCAGCCGAGGCTACCAGTGAGGCTGGCGTCGGGCTCGGTGGAGGTGCTCAGTTCGGCCATCTGGCTGATGGTGATCTCGAACTCGACCCGACCTTCGTCGATAGCGATGTTGGGGTGGGTGACGGCGGCCAGCAACGGCACTTTCAGGCTCTTTTGCACTACGCCCTGGTATTCACCGTCTGCGCCGATCAGCGTTTCGTCGTAGTCGATCTGGATCGCGACCGCTTTGCCATTCTGGATGCATACACCCATCAGGAAGTCTGCGTAGGCTTTGCTGGCGCTGATCTGGGCCTGGATCAGCGCCTGTAATGGCGCGGAAATCATGCGGTCCAAGGGCAGGGCGTTGATGACCGAGCCGACCAGTGTGGGATCAATAGACATTATCCAGCTCCTTGGCTAGCACTAGGGGTGCTCAGCGGGCGTGGTTTCCTGGCGGCGAATGTTGCCGATTTGGCGCAGGCTCAACCCGTACTTGTCGGCCAGCAGGCTGCGCGAGAGGCCATCGGCGCTCTCTTGCTGAATCTGCAAGTTGCGCAGTTGGCGCAGGAAGTGGTCGGCCTTGGGAATCTCCAGGGCAACCCCGGCGAAACGCTTTATCAGCGCGTCCAGGGCTGCGGCTGGAAGCACTTCTGCAAGCTTGGTGCGGTCGCGATGCTTGGGAATGTACTTGGGGCGCCCACCATAGGCGCAGGTCAGGTTGTAGGCATTTTCGATGCCGATACACTCAATGAGCGACTGTAGTGAGTGCGGCAGCAAGGCGATATCGATACGGCTGAAGTCTGGCATTTGCATGTGTGGCTCCCTCGTCGGGTAATGGATTGCGCTGTGCGTGACCATGACTGGATAGAACGTGCCGGGGGGTGTTTGCCCCGTGGCGTGATTCGATTGTCGATGACCCGTGCAGGCAGTCCTAGGCGTCAAGCGAACCGAGGTGTGTAGTTCCTGGGTGCGCTTGACGCAGGGATCGAGAGATTGGGGCGTAGGACTATGCGACAGGGCCCGCCTGTACGCCTTGAAACTTCTTGCTCCGCTGCCAGAACAGTTGCTATGGGTAGGGTTGCCCTCAGTCACAGGGATAGCTACTCAGCAGGCTCACGCCAGCCAGGTAGGCGTGGGGCGCGTCGAACATGCTTGCAGGGAGTGCTCGGTAGTCGACCAGCAAACACAGGGCGGTCATTGAATGATCGTTGATGCGTCCTGTCACGGTCGGCGCAAAGTCTTTTCGGTACAACGCTTGCGCGTGTCCGCTCAGACTTGCCTGGTCGGCGTGGGCCAGCGTTTCCCGGGCGAGGCGGGGAAGCTCGCGTTGCTCCACGAGAAAATGCAACTGGTCAGCCTCGGGGTTCAGGTAACCGGCGTTGCGCACGCGTTGCCACAGTTGTTGCCACTGGCTTGAGCCGGCACTTTGGGCGAGTTGGCTACCCAGTTGATGCAGTTGATCTTCGGACAGCGCTGGCCGCTCGACGGCCAGGGCCGACGCTGCGGCAAACCAGAGAGTGAGGATGCGTAGACAAGTATTCAGCATGGGGCCACCTATGGGCTGGGTAGAACCCCTATGCTTTCAGCAGACGCGGATGTGGCTCAGCAGGAAATACACGCCTGCGTCTGATGCCGTTGTATCATTGCCTCGGCTCCATGTGAGCCCAATGTCTCTGATGTCGCAAGGAACTCCCGATGACACACGTGCAGCGCCTGAAATACTCGATCCTGATCATCCTGGTGGTACTGGGCATGATGCTGGGGCTTTCCTACCTGCAAAAGCAGGGAACGATCACCGAGCAGACGTTCCAGTACTGCGCCATTGCCATTGCAGTGATCGTAGTGGTGATCAACGGTTTGTTGCGGCGCAAGGTCAAACCCTGAATCCAGCGGGCCGGCCATCCTGGCCGGCCGGCGGCTCAGCGTATTTGAGCCGACTCGAGTACGGCGCGTGCCTCTGGGTTGAGGCTGTAGCACTTGTCGCCGCCCAGGCTGATCACGCCCTCGGCGCAAAGTCGCTTGAGCACTTCGCGCACGCTCAGAAACGACAACGGGATGTCGAGCTGTTCAAGCTGCGCATGGATGCCGCGCACACCGACGCTGCGACCGTTACGATCAGCGGCATGCAAGGCATCGATCACCTTCAGTCGGATCAGGCTGGTGCGCAGGCCATATGTGCGCAGCAGCTCGCGAATCAGCTCATTGCCAATCCGCTCTTCACTATCGGCAAGTTGCCCAGCGCCGGCATTGGCTGCGCCGTTCGGCTTGGCTGGGGCCTGTTGTGGCTGATACATGTGAATGCTCCTTTTCGTGGGCTGTCCCGAAATCATGGTTCCTCATTGATAAAGACGAACGAGATTGGAAAAACTGCAGTTTTGCCGGAAAAATAAACGGCTGATTCTGTTCAAGACGTGTCAGCACGGCTGCATGCGTAAAATTTTCGTCCAGCTATTCGTCTCAACGGGATGATCTCAGATACTCAAGGAACGCCCGTGAACCTATATTTGCGCCGCCCCGCTCAGTTGAGCGTGGCTGTTGCGTTGGCGGTATTCGGCCTGCTGGCCCAGCCCCGTGAAAGCGCTGCTGCTGCCAGCGCCGAAATCCGCCGCACCAGTTTTGGCGTGCCGCACATCCTGGCCAGCGACGAGCGGGGGCTTGGCTACGGTATCGGCTACGCCTATGCACAGGACAATCTGTGCCTGCTGGCCAATGAGGTGCTTACGGTCAACGGCGAACGCTCGCGTTATTTCGGTGGCCAGGGCAAAACCGTTGAGCAGCGCAACAACCTCGACAGTGATCTGTTCTTCACCTGGCTCAACACGCCCGCAGCAGTCAGTGCTTTTCTGCAGGCTCAGCCGGTGGAGGTGCGCAACCTGCTCGAAGGCTATGCCAGCGGCTTCAATCGCGCGCTTGGCGAGCGGCGGGCGAAAGGCTTGCCGGCGGAGTGCGGCGGGGGTGAGTGGGTGCGACCGTTGACCAGCCTGGATCTGGTCAAGCTGACCCGGCGCTTGTTGGCCGAGGGCGGCGCCGGGCAGTTCGTCGAAGCGCTGGTTGGCGCATCACCGCCCAAGCTCGCTGCGCAGCATCAGGCCGCTGACTTCAGGCTGGCGCTCGAGCGCCAGGCACTGTTCGCCATGCAGCGTGGCAGTAACGCGGTAGCGGTGGGCTCGGAGCGCTCCAGCAATGGTCGCGGACTGCTGCTGGCCAATCCGCATTTCCCGTGGATGGGCGGTATGCGTTTTTATCAGATGCAGCTGACCATTCCAGGTCGGTTGAATGTGATGGGGGCGGCGCTGCCGGGCCTGCCTCTGATCAATATCGGCTTCAATCAACATCTGGCCTGGACGCATACGGTCGATACCTCCAAGCACTTCACGCTCTACCGGCTGCAGCTGGACCCCAAGGATGCAACCCGTTATTTGCTCGATGGCAAGTCGCTGCCACTGGCGCGGCAATCCCTGCGGGTTACGGTCAAGGGCGAGGATGGCTCGCTGCGCGAGGTCGAGCGGCAGGTCTACACATCGGAGTTCGGCCCGGTTGTGCAGTGGCCAGGCAAGCTTGACTGGGACAACCGCTACGCCTACAGCCTGCGCGATGCCAATCTGGACAACAGCCGCGTGCTGCAGCAGTGGTATCGGATCAACCGCGCCGACAGCCTTGACGCCCTGAGGGGCTCTGTTGCTGAGCTGCAAGGGATTCCTTGGGTCAACACGCTGGCGGTCGATGCCGGCGGGCGGTCGTTGTACCTCAATCAATCGGTTGTACCCTATGTCGATCAGCAGACGCTGGCGCAGTGCAGCGACCCGGCAGCCGGCACCAAGCTGGTGGTACTGGATGGCTCGCGCAGTACGTGCCAGTGGCAAAGCGACCCACAGGCGGCGCAGCCAGGTATCGTTCCGGCGCGACTGTTGCCGAGCCTTGAGCGGCGCGACTTTGTGCAGAACTCCAATGACCCGGCGCGGATGAGCAATCCGGCGCAGCCGTTGCTGGGCTTTTCGCCGCTGGTCAGCCGCGATGATCAGCCCCTGAGCATGCGCGGCCGCTTCGCCCTGCAGCGGCTGCAGGGCCGTGGCAAGCTCGGCGTCGCTGAACTGCAAGGCATGGTGTTTGATGATGAGGTCTATCTGGCCAGCCTGCTGCTGCCGGAGCTGCTTGATTGGTGCAAGGGGGGCGGGGCTGACGTTGCCCAGCTGTGCCAAGGCCTCAAGGCCTGGAATGGCAAGGCTGACCTGGATGCCGGCGTGGGTCTGCTGTATTTCGAGCAGATCGCCGAAGCGATGGCCGAGCATCCGCAAAGCTGGCGCGTGGCCTATGATCCGGCCGACCCAGAGCACACACCGCGTGGGTTGGCCGTCGAGCAGGCCGCTGTACGCAAGCTGCTGCACCAGGCGGCGCTGGCCGCGCAAGACCAGGTAAACCAATCCGGGATAAGCGCAGACAGCCGCTGGGGGCAAATCCAACAGGCGGCGGATGGCACCCCGGTGCCAGGCGGACCGCAGGAGCTGGGCGTCTACAACGCCATGTACAGTGTGCCAGTGGGGCAGGGCAAGCGTCTGGTCGTCAGCGGCACCAGTTACCTGCAAATCGTCAGCTTCACCGAGCAAGGGCCGCAGGCTCAGGGCTTGCTGGCGTTTTCGCAGTCCAGCGAAGCGGCCTCGGCGCACCATGCCGACCAGAATCGCGCGTTTGCTGCCAAGCAGCTGGCACCGCTTGCGTTCACTGAAGCGCAGATCAAGGCTGACCCGCAGTATCGGCGGTCGGTCATCAGTGAGCGCGACAAGGCTGCGCCGGTCAGCAGCGCAGATTAAGCGATGGGATAGACAAGGCCGCTGTCGCAGATCTCTGCAACAGCGGCCTTGGTGAGTGCAGCAGCCGACGTCGACGACTCAGGTGAAGTCGAACGGCGCCAGCTGGAAACCCTGATCATCTACCTGCAAAGCCCAGCCGCGACGGTCCCAGTCGCCCAGAACAATCCTGCGCGCCGGGCTGCCATCGACCAGCAACTTGTGGATCGCCGGCCGGTGGGTATGGCCGTGGACCAGCGTGCGCACGCCGTGCGCCGCCATCACCCGCGGGACTTCATCGGGTGTGACATCGACAATCTCGGTGTTTTTCATGCGGGTCTGGGTCTTGCTTTCGCTGCGCAGCTTGCGTGCCAGCTTGAGCCGCATGGACAGCGGCAGGTGGCGCAGCACCCACAGCGTCAGCGGGCTACGCAGATAGCGGCGCAGCTTCATGTAGCCGACGTCGCGGGTGCACAACGTGTCGCCGTGCATCAGCAGTACCGGCTCGCCGCCCAGATCGACCACACTGGGATCGGCGAGCAAGGTGCAGCCAGCGGCAGCACAGAAATCCTCGCCGAGGAGAAAATCGCGATTGCCGTGCATCAGGTAAATAGCGGTACCGCTGTCGCTCAAGTTACGCAATGCCTGGCAGATCGACCGCTGATACGGGGTCATCGCGTCATCGCCGATCCATGCCTCGAAAAAGTCACCGAGGATGTACAGCGCTCTGGCGTGGCGTGCGCGACCTTCGAGCAGGTCAACAAACGCCCGGGTAATCTCCGGGCGTTCTTCTTGCAGGTGCAGATCAGAGATCAGCAGAATCACCCAATGATCTCAGCTTTCTCAATGATCACGTCTTCTTTCGGCACGTCCTGGTGGCCGGCTTTGGAGCCGGTGGCAACGGCCTCGATCTTGTCGACCACGTCCTTGCCTTCGATGACTTCGCCAAATACCGCGTAGCCCCAGCCTTGGGTGTTCTTGCCGCTGTGATTAAGGAAACCGTTGTCGGAGGCGTTGATGAAGAACTGCGCCGAGGCCGAGTGCGGTTCCATGGTGCGGGCCATGGCGATGGTGTACTTGTCGTTCTTCAGGCCGTTGTCGGCTTCGTTCTGAATGCTTGGGCGCTTGTCTTTCTTCTCGCTCATGCCGGGTTCAAAACCGCCGCCCTGGATCATGAAACCTTTGATCACACGGTGGAAAACGGTATTGCTGTAGTGACCGGCTTCGACGTAGGCGAGGAAGTTTGCAACGGTCAGCGGCGCCTTCTTGGCGTTCAGTTCCAGGACGATGTCGCCGTGCTTGGTGGTCAGTTTGACTTGGGACATGCTCAAATTCACTCTTCAAGGCATACAGAAATTGGCTGCGCGCAGCACGCGTACATCAGCTGACGCAGGATTGGCTTGCCGCGACACAGTGCGCGCGGCGCCATTTTGCCCGGGTTGCGATAAATCGCGCCACTTTGTCGGCGCCCGGCTGTCAGCAGCTTGACTGCTTCGGCTATGATAGGCCCTTTGATTCAATCGGCCTACCCGGGCTGAACACCAGCATTCAAGGATCCTATGAGCAAGCCCACTGCCGACAACGCGCCCAACGCCGCTGCCAAAGGCGCTCCCGCCGTCCCTGCAAACTTCCTGCGGCCGATCGTTCAGGCTGACCTGGACTCGGGCAAGCACACGCAGATAGTCACGCGCTTCCCGCCGGAGCCCAACGGTTACCTGCACATTGGCCACGCCAAGTCGATCTGCGTCAACTTCGGCCTGGCCGAAGAGTTCGGCGGTGCCTGTCACCTGCGCTTCGACGACACCAACCCGGCCAAGGAAGACCAGGAGTACATCGACGCGATCCAGAGCGACGTCAAGTGGCTGGGCTTCAACTGGACAGGTCCCGTGCGCTATGCCTCGCAGTACTTCGACCAGTTGCACGACTGGGCGGTCGAGCTGATCAAGTCGGGTAACGCCTATGTCTGCGACCTGACTCCGGAGCAAGCCAAGGAATACCGCGGCAACCTCACCGAGCCTGGCAAGAACAGCCCGTTCCGGGAGCGCAGCGTCGAAGAAAACCTCGATCTGTTCGCGCGCATGAAAGCCGGCGAGTTCGCTGATGGCGAGCGCGTGCTGCGGGCCAAGATCGACATGGCCTCGCCGAACATGAACCTGCGTGACCCGATCCTCTACCGGATCCGCCATGCCCACCATCACCAGACCGGTGACAAGTGGTGCATCTACCCCAACTACGACTTCACCCACGGCCAGTCGGACGCGATCGAGGGCATTACCCACTCGATCTGCACTCTGGAGTTCGAAGGTCATCGCCCGTTGTACGAGTGGTTCCTCGACAACCTGCCAGTGCCGGCGCACCCGCGTCAGTACGAGTTCAGCCGGCTCAACCTGAACTACACCATCACCTCCAAGCGCAAGCTCAAGCAGCTGGTTGACGAGAAACACGTGCAGGGTTGGGATGACCCGCGCATGTCGACCCTGTCGGGCTTCCGTCGTCGTGGTTACACCCCGGCCTCGATCCGCAACTTCTGCGACATGATCGGCACCAACCGCTCGGATGGAGTGGTCGACATGAACATGCTCGAGTTCAGCATCCGCGATGACCTCGACCGCACCGCGCCGCGCGCCATGTGTGTACTGCGGCCGTTGAAGGTAGTGATCACCAACTACCCGGAAGGCCAGGTCGAAAACCTCGAGCTGCCACGCCACCCGAAAGAAGACATGGGCGTGCGCGCGTTGCCCTTCGCCCGTGAGCTGTACATCGACCGTGACGATTTCATGGAAGAGCCGCCAAAAGGCTACAAGCGCCTGGAGCCGAACGGCGAAGTGCGTTTGCGCGGCAGCTACGTGATCCGTGCCGACGAAGCGATCAAGGACGCCGATGGCAACATCGTCGAACTGCGCTGCTCGTACGATCCGGACACCCTTGGCAAGAACCCTGAGGGGCGCAAAGTCAAGGGCGTTATTCACTGGGTGCCGGCAGCGGCCAGCGTCGAGTGCGAAGTACGCCTGTACGACCGCCTGTTCCGTTCGCCGAACCCGGAGAAAACCGAAGAGGGCGGCAGCTTCCTGGACAACATCAACCCCGATTCGCTGCAGGTGCTGAGCGGCTGTCGTGCGGAACCTTCGCTGGCCAACGCCCAGCCTGAAGACCGTTTCCAGTTCGAGCGCGAGGGTTACTTCTGCGCCGACCTGAAAGACACCCAGCCGGGCCGCCCGGTGTTCAACCGCACTGTCACCCTGCGTGACTCCTGGGGCAGCTAAGGAATCGCCGTGCTTAACATCTACAACACGCTGAGCAAGACCAAGGAAGCCTTCAAGCCGCTGGATGGCAACAAGGTGCGCATGTATGTCTGCGGCATGACCGTGTACGACTACTGCCACCTCGGCCACGGCCGCAGCATGGTGGCCTTCGACCTGGTCACTCGCTGGCTGCGCAAGAGCGGCTACGAGCTGACTTACGTGCGCAACATCACCGACATCGATGACAAGATCATCAACCGGGCCAATGAAAACGGCGAGACCTTCGATGCGCTGACCGCACGCATGATCGATGCAATGCACGAAGACGAGCGCCGCCTGAACATCTTGCCGCCGGATCAGGAGCCGCGTGCCACCGAGCACATCGCTGGCATGCACGCGATGATCCAGACTCTGATCGACAAGGGTTATGCCTACGCACCGGGTAATGGCGATGTGTACTACCGGGTGGGCAAGTTCGTCGGTTACGGCAAGCTGTCGCGCAAGAAGATCGAAGACCTGCGCATCGGCGCCCGTATCGAAGTTGACGAGGCCAAGCAGGATCCACTCGACTTTGTCCTGTGGAAGGGCGTCAAGCCGGGCGAACCAAGCTGGGATTCGCCATGGGGCCCGGGCCGTCCGGGCTGGCACATCGAGTGCTCGGTGATGTCCACCTGCTGCCTGGGCGAGAGCTTCGACATTCACGGCGGCGGCAGCGACCTCGAGTTCCCGCACCACGAGAACGAGATCGCGCAGAGCGAAGCGGCCACTGGCAAGCAGTACGCCAATGCCTGGATGCACTGCGGCATGATCCGCATCAATGGCGAGAAGATGTCGAAGTCGTTGAACAACTTCTTCACCATCCGTGACGTGCTGGAAAAGTATCACCCGGAAGTGGTCCGCTACCTGTTGGTGGCTAGCCACTACCGCAGCGCGATCAACTACTCGGAAGACAGCCTGCGCGACGCCAAAGGTGCGCTTGAGCGCTTTTACCACGCACTGCGCGGCCTGCCACGGGTCGCTCCTGCGGGCGGTGAGGCATTTGTCGAGCGCTTCAGTGTGGCGATGAACGATGACTTCGGCACCCCCGAAGCCTGCGCCGTGCTATTCGATCTGGTGCGCGAGATCAACCGCCTGCGCGACACAGACGTCGACGCTGCCGCTGGCCTGGCTGGGCGCCTGCGCGAGTTGGGTGAGGTGCTCGGTGTGCTGCAACTGGAGGCTGATGACTTCCTGCGGGCCGGCGCCGAGGGCAAGGTCGACGCCGCTGAAGTGGAGGCGCTGATTCAGGCGCGTCTGCAGGCTCGGACTGACAAGAACTGGGCCGAGTCCGACCGTATCCGTGATCAGCTCACGGCGATGGGTGTGGTGCTTGAGGACAGCAAAGGCGCCACCACCTGGCGCCTGGCTGACTGACCGCAGTGCCGGGGCCGCGCAATGCGGCCCCGGTGTTCAGCTGGCGAGCGGGCAGTGCAGGACCAGCTTGGCGCCGCCCCATTGGCTTTCACCGATTTCCAGGGTGAAGCCGTGCAAGTCAACGATCGCTGCAACTATCGACAGCCCGAGGCCGAAGCCAGGGTGGCGATGACCTTCCTCACTCCGATAGAAACGCTTGAGTACGGCGGTGCGTTCCTGTTCCGGAATGCCTGGCCCGCTGTCTTCGATCGCTACATGCACGCCGCTGGCATCCTGACTGGCAGCAATGCGCACCTGGCCACCTTCAGGGGTGAACTTGATCGCGTTGCCGACCAGATTGGCCAGCGCCTCGAACAGCAGCTCGCGATCGCCGTGCAGCGCCGACAACTGCGCTGGCTGCTCCAGTTGCAGCTCGATAGTGCGGTCCTCGGCCAGCGGCAGGTAGAAGTCATGCAGCTCGACCAGCAGCGCCTGTGGATCAAGCTGGACGAAGCCGGCGCGGCGCTGGCGGTCCTCCAATTCACTGATGCGCAACAATCCGCGAAACCGCGCCATCAACGTGTCAGTCTCGCCGATGGCCTGATCCAGCGCCTCGGCCTGGGCAGAATCCTCGCCGCTCTGCTGGCGAATCCGATAAAGCTGCGCACGTAGCCGCGTCAGCGGCGTGCGCAGGTCATGGGCAATGTTGTCGCAGACGCCTTTGACTTCATGCATCAGCCGCTCGATGCGGTCGAGCATGGCGTTGACGATGGCCGCCAGCATGTCCAGCTCATCGCGCCGGGCCGACAGTGGCAGGCGGTGGGTCAGGTCGCCGGCCACGATCAGTTCGGCGCTGGCCTGCACCGCGCGGATCCGCTTGAGCGGCCGCCTGCGCAGCAGGTACCAACCGGCAAAGCCTGGTATCAGGGTCAGGGAGATGCCCCACAGCAACGCATCCAGGATGATCCGCGTGACCACGAACAACGAGCCGTTGTCGCGGAACAGTACCAGCCAGCGACCGTCCTGCACCTTGATCGCAACCGCGTCGCAGGTTTCGTGGATCATGCCCGGGTCGGCGCTGTCCAGGCAGTGCTTGAGCTCATGCACCTTGCCGTCCAGGCGCAGCTCCTTGGGGATGGCGCGGATACGCCCGCCCAGTGGATTGAGCTGTGCGTCGAACAGGCCATAGGCGTCGAAACTGCGCTCTTCGAAAGCCTGGCTGGCGATCAGGGCGTCGTCCAGCTGCTTGCCGCTCATGTGCGCAAACAGATGCTGACGCTGCAGCATGGAATGACGGGTGAGCTTGTTCAGGTAGCTAGAAACCTCGAAATACAGCACCCCCATGAGGATGCTGCTCCAGGCCACGAAGAGAAAGCTGTACAGCGCCAGCAGGCGACTGGTGGACGAGCTCCAGCCTTTAGACGGGTTCAGCAATGGCATAGCCCGAGCCCCGCACGGTTCGAATCAGTGCGCACTGGCCGGGAGCGTCGATCTTCTTGCGCAAGCGGCCGATGTGCACGTCGATCAGGTTGGTGCCTGGGTCGAAGTGATAGCCCCACACCTCCTCGAAAATCATCATCCGGGTGATTACCTGGCCGGCGTGGCGCATCAGGTATTCGAGCAGCTTGTATTCGGTGGGCAGCAGGTTCAGCGTTTGCTCGCCGCGACGGGCCTCATGGCTGATCAGGTCCAGCTCGAGGTCCGCCACCTGCAGGCGGGTCTGGGTCATCGGTACGCTGTTACGGCGCAGCAGCACTTCGACCCTGGCAGCCATTTCATCGGAGGCAAACGGCTTGGTCAGGTAATCGTCGCCGCCGGCACGCAAGCCGCGCACGCGTTCGTCAACGTCGGAGAGGGCGCTGATCATCAGGATCGGCGTGGCAATCTTCAGGCTGCGCAGGGTGGTGACGATGGTCAGGCCATCGACTTCGGGCAACATGCGGTCCACGGTGATCAGGTCGTAGCCACCGGCAATGGCCTTGGCCAGGCCTTCGCGGCCATTGTCTGCCCACTCTACATCCAGGCCGTGGCTGGTCAGTTCAGCGACGATTTCCTGGCCGGTGACGGCGTCGTCTTCGATGGTCAGTACGCGGGGCATGCTGGTTCCTGGGCGGCGAATTGAGGTTCGATTGTGCCAAAGAATAGCCAAACGGCGATTTAAGAAAAATTCATCTGGCTAAAAAGCACTGCGGGGCAAGCCCGCTCTCACCCAACCGCACGCGGTAAGTGAGAGCAGGCTTGCCCCGCAAGGGCATGGCGTTAGCGCTTACGCGACCTTGACGATCCAGCCAGCCGGCGCTTCGACGTCGCCGCTCTGGATGCCGGTCAGCTCGTTGTAGAGCTTGGTGGTGACCGGGCCGACTTCGGTTTCACTGTGGAACACATGCAGCTTGCCGTTGTACTGGATGCCACCAATTGGCGTGATCACTGCCGCTGTGCCACAGGCACCAGCCTCGACGAAGCGCTCGAGGTTGTTGATCTGTACGTCGCCTTCGACGACCTTCAGGCCCAGACGCGATTCGGCCAGCTCCATCAGCGACAGGCGGGTGATGCCCGGCAGTACCGAAGCCGACTTCGGCGTGACGAACTCGTTGTTGGCAGTGATGCCAAAGAAGTTGGCCGAACCGACTTCTTCGATCTTCGAGTGGGTCAGCGGGTCGAGGTAGATGCAATCGGCGAAGCCGGCTTTCTTCGCCTCATAGCCCGGCTGCAGGCTTGCCGCGTAGTTGCCACCGACTTTGGCGGCACCGGTGCCCTGCGGCGCGGCGCGGTCGAAATCGGAGATCAGGAACTTGTGCGGGGTCATGCCGCCCTTGAAGTACGAACCGACCGGGATCGCGAATACCGAGAAAATAAACTCAGGTGCGGTACGCACGCCGATATTGTCACCGGTACCGATCACGAACGGACGCAGGTACAGAGCGCCCTTGCCGTGTGGCGGCACGAACCGCTCGTTGGCCTTGACTACCTGTTTGCAGGCTTCGATGAACTGCTCGGTCGGCACCCGCGGCATCAGCAGGCGGTCGCAGCTGCGCTGCATACGCAGGGCGTTCTGATCCGGGCGGAACAGGTTGACGGTGCCATCCTTGCAGCGATAGGCCTTGAGGCCTTCAAAACACTGCTGGCCGTAGTGCAGGGCGGTCGAGCCTTCGCTGATGTGCAGCACGTTGTCATCGGTCAGGGTGCCCTTGTCCCACTCGCCATCGCGGAACACGGACAGGAAGCGCTTGTCAGTCTTGATGTAGTCGAAGCCCAGCTTGTCCCAGTTAATGCTCTCGTTACTCATGACACCCTCGATTGTCTTGCAGATGCCCGATCACTCGGGCTGCTGTTATTTGCGCACCACGCCACGATAATACATCCGCCGCAGATCGGAAACGTCCAGTCTCAGATTCATCCAAGCCGTAGCGAATCGTGCAGTTGCAGGCGTTGTAAAAAGGCCTGGTCATGGCAGGCCACCAGTAGACCACCGCAGAACTGATCGAGCATCCGTTCCAGCGCCAGCAGCGACGGCAGGTCGAGGTGATTGCTCGGTTCGTCCAACAGCAGCAGGTCGACCGGCCGCTGGCGGTAGAGGAGCCCGGCCAGAGCGGCCTTGAGCCGTTCGCCACCGCTGAGCAGGGCAGTGGGCATCTCCACCCTTGCCGCGTCCAGGCCCAATTGCGCCAGGCGGGTCCGCACCTCGCTGTGGGCCAGCCCTGGGTTGGCCAGGCGCAGGAAGGAGAGGGCGCTCAGATCGGCGGGCAGCAGGCTGTAATGTTGGTCGAGCAGGGCGACCTCACCGTATACCTGAAAGCTACCTGCACTGGCCTGGAGCTGGCCCGCCAGCACCTTCAACAGTGTCGATTTGCCGGTCCCGTTGGCACCGATCACAGCCATGTGCTCGCCGCTGCGCAGATGTAGATCGAGCGGCGCCTGGCTGCCCCGGGGCAACTGCAAGCCGCTGACGCTCAGCACCGATTTGCCTTGGCTGCGGCCAGCGTCCGGCGCGAGCATGACGATGGGGCTGTTGCGTTCGACCTGCTTGTTGGCCTGGCGCAGTTGCGCGTGCAGCTTGGCCTCGGCTGCCTGGTGTTCGCGCTGCTGTCTACCGGCAGTGGCCTGGCTGCGCTGCTGCTGACGGCCGATAAGGATTTTTGCTTGATTGGCCTGTCTGGCCTGGCGCCCCGCGTCGGCTTGCCGTCGCTCGAGGCTCTCGCGTTGCTGTTGCAGCACCTGCGTCTGACGGCGCCGTTCGTGCTTGAGGCGATCAAGGGTGTGCAGGGCACACGCCTGCTCATGCGCTTTGGCGTGCTCATAGTGCCGGTAGTCACCGGAGTAGCTGCGCAGGCCTTGCGGGGTCAGCTCGACAATCCGCTGCATGTGCCCAAGCAGGGTGCGATCGTGGCTGATTACCAGCAGACCTTTGACCCAGCCCAGCAGCATCTGGTGCAGTTGCTCGCGAGCATCCACGTCGAGGTGGTTGCTCGGCTCATCAAGGATCAGATAATCGGCCTGGCTAACCAGCGCGCCGATCAGCGCCACACGCATCGCCTGGCCCCCGCTCAAGCTCGCTGCATCGCGCTCCAGCTCAAGCTGGCCGAGCCCATGGCGGTCCAGCTGGGCTTGCACTCGCTCGCGGATATCCCAGCGTTCAGCCACTACGTCGAAATCTGCAGGGTCAGCGCTGCCTGCTTCTATGCGCTGCAGCGCAGCAACGACCGAACCCACCTGCGCCAGCTCTGCCACTGTGCTGCACTGGCTTACAAAATGTTGATGAAGGTAATGCACCCGGCCGCTGCGCAGGCAGCGACCCTCGCTGGGGGCCAGCGAGCCGGCGAGGATCTGCCCGAGCAGGCTCTTGCCCACGCCATTGACACCGACCAGGCCGGTGCGGCGTTGGTCGAAGGATTCACTGATCGGGGCAAACAGCTGCCTGCCATCGGGCAAGGCCAGGGTGACGCCGTCCAGCGTCAGGATCGAGGTATTGGTCATGCACAACTCCACTCATGCCGCGACATCCCCAGGCGAGAGCTGAGGGCTGAAGGCTGGCCGTCGAGGTGACGGCGGCATTAATGGCGCATTGGACCAATACCTGTTTGAAGGGATGAAGGCCAAGCCTAGCGGATACCCTGGCATGGGTAAAGCCTGACCCGGCCAGGCCGGCTGGCCGAGGGCAACCGTTAGTCTTCGCTCTGCTGGCAGAAGCGCAGGCGGTTGCCGAACGGATCCCAGATCTGCATCTGCAAGCCCCAATCGACGGTTTCGGCCTCGGGGCGGGCATAGCCGTACTGTTTGTCCTGCAGTTCACGCTCCAGCGCGCGCAGGTCGTCGATGCGGGCAAAGATGGTCGAGCCGGGCGAGGCGTCACCGTGGTGTTCCGACAGATGCAGGATCAGCCCATCGCGACGGATTTGTGCGTACAGCGGCAGATCCGGGCTGAACCGGTGCTCCCAATCGAGCGTGAACCCGAGAAAATCGAGATAGAACTCTTTGGCCTTGTCGACCGAGAAGATCCGCAGGATCGGGATGGCAGGGGCTAATTGCATGGTGACTTCCTTGGTCAGCTGAAGGCGCTACTGTAACCCGCTTCGCGTCCTCCAGTACCAACCTGGCAGCACTGAAACGGGGCCGGGGGACGCCCTCTAAGTGTGCGGCATGCGCTCCGGTGCCTCTTGCCAGAGCGTTTTGTGCCTCGCGCCAGGGCAAAGTTGGCCCGCAATCTGCAAAGCATCCCCCAAGCAAAATTGATCGACTGGTCAGACGCGGCGCGCAACGGCGCCATGCTGATCGGCTCAGGGCCGCAGGGCCGGGATTTTCAGGGGGCCAGGATGTCTTTGGCGCAACAGATCGAGCAGCAAGACGACGACAGCGGGTGGAGCGCCTACCTGCAACTGCGCTTTGTGCAACGCGACGGCGTGACCCGCCTTGGTGCGCGCAAGCATTTCGGACCTCTTTTGGTGCAACGACCGTTTTACCCGGAAGGCAGCCCATGCCACGTGTACATCCTGCACCCGCCAGGCGGCATCGTCGCCGGCGACCGGCTTGAGCTGGACATCCAGCTGGAAGCCGGCAGCCACGCGCTGCTGACCATGCCCGGTGCGAGCAAGTTCTACCGCAGCATCGGCCCGACAGCGCGCTTGCATCAGCACTTTCACCTGCAGGCCGGGAGCACCCTGGAATGGCTGCCTCAGGACAGCATCTTCTTTTCCGGCGCCAGGGCGAGCCTGGACAGCCGCTTCACCCTGGAGCCGGGCGCGCGTTTGCTCGCCTGGGAAACGCTATGCCTGGGCCGTCCGGTAATGAACGAGCGCTTCGAGCAAGGCGCGCTGGACAGCCGCCTGCGCGTCGAGCTGCCGAGTGATCCGGGCCTGCACGAGCGCCTGCGCATCGAGGGCGGGCGCCTGGACAAGGTCGGCGGGCATCCACTGCTGGCGACCTTTTGCGCCGCGCCCGCTGACCAGGCGTTGCTGGAGCAGGTCCGCGAGCTGCTCGACAGCCTTGGCAACCCGGTCGGGGCAACCCTGCTGGGCGAGCTGCTGGTGATCCGCCTGCTCGATCACGACAACCAACATCTGCAACACACCCTGCAGCGCCTTTGGCATGTGCTGCGCCCGGCCGTTCTCGGCCTGGCGCCATGCCCGCCGCGCATCTGGGCTACCTGAGAGAGACGCCGTGGAACTGACCCCCAGAGAGAAAGACAAGCTGCTGCTGTTCACTGCCGCATTGCTGGCCGAGCGCCGCCTGGGCCGTGGCCTGAAGCTCAACTACCCGGAAGCCCTGGCGTTGATCAGCGCCGCGGTGATGGAGGGGGCCCGCGATGGCCGTACCGTCGCCGAACTGATGAGCCTTGGCCGTGAGGTGCTGCGGCGCGATCAGGTCATGCCCGGCGTACCGGAAATGATCCATGACGTGCAGGTCGAGGCAACCTTTCCTGACGGCACCAAATTGGTGACCGTTCATGATCCTATCGTCTGAGGAGGCCGGCATGATTCCGGGTGAAATCCAAGTCGCCGTTGGCGACATCGAGCTCAACGTGGGCCGGGCAACGGTCAGCGTCAAGGTTGCCAATCACGGTGACCGGCCGGTACAGGTCGGCTCGCATTACCACTTCTATGAAGTCAACGACGCACTGGTGTTCGAGCGTGAGCCGACCTTGGGCTTTCGCCTGGATATCCCGGCCGGCACCGCGGTGCGCTTCGAGCCCGGCCAGGCGCGTACCGTGCAGTTGGTGGCCTACGCCGGCAAGCGCGAGATATATGGTTTTCAGGGCAAGGTGATGGGCCCATTGGAGGGCGGGGCATGAGCCGGCTGTCGCGTCGCGCCTATGCCGACATGTTCGGCCCGACCGTGGGCGACCGGGTGCGCCTGGCGGACACGGCGCTGTGGGTCGAGGTCGAGAAAGACTTCACCATCTATGGTGAAGAGGTCAAGTTCGGCGGCGGCAAGGTCATCCGTGACGGCATGGGTCAGGGCCAGATGCTGGCGGCCGAGGCGATGGACCTGGTCCTGACCAACGCACTGATCATCGACCACTGGGGCATCGTCAAGGCAGACATCGGCATCAAACACGGGCGGATTGCCATGATCGGCAAGGCCGGCAACCCGGATGTGCAGCCTGGCGTCACCGTACCGGTCGGCCCTGGCACCGAGGTCATCGCCGCCGAGGGCAAGATCGTCACCGCTGGCGGCATCGACTCGCATATTCACTTCATCTGCCCACAGCAGGTCGAAGAGGCCCTCACCAGTGGCGTCACCACGTTTATCGGCGGCGGGACCGGGCCGGCCACCGGCACCAACGCCACTACCTGCACACCTGGCCCTTGGTACATGGCGCGCATGCTGCAAGCGGCCGACAGCCTGCCGATCAATATCGGCCTGCTCGGCAAGGGCAATGCCTCGCGCCCTGAAGCGCTGCGCGAGCAGATCGCTGCTGGCGCAGTCGGGCTCAAGCTGCATGAAGACTGGGGATCGACTCCGGCTGCGATCGACTGCTGCCTGAGCGTGGCCGAAGAGATGGACATCCAGGTCGCGATCCACACCGACACACTCAATGAGTCGGGCTGTATCGAAGACACTCTTACCGCCATCGGCGACCGCACCATTCATACCTTCCACACCGAAGGCGCCGGCGGCGGCCATGCCCCGGACATCATCCGCGCAGCAGGGCAGGCCAACGTGCTGCCTTCGTCGACCAACCCGACCTTGCCGTACACCGTCAATACCGTCGACGAACACCTCGACATGCTGATGGTTTGCCATCACCTCGACCCAAGCATTGCCGAAGACGTAGCGTTTGCCGAGTCGCGCATTCGCCGTGAGACGATTGCCGCCGAGGACATCCTCCATGACCTGGGCGCATTTGCCATGACCTCGTCCGATTCGCAGGCCATGGGCCGAGTTGGCGAAGTGGTGATTCGCACCTGGCAAGTAGCCCATCAGATGAAGCTGCGCCGCGGCCCGCTGGCACCCGACAGCGACTACAGTGACAACTTCCGGGTCAAGCGCTACATCGCCAAGTACACCATCAACCCGGCAGTGACCCACGGCATCGCCCATGAAGTCGGCTCGTTGGAAGTCGGCAAGCTGGCTGACCTGGTGCTTTGGAAACCTGCGTTCTTCGCGGTCAAACCGGCCTTGGTGATCAAGGGCGGGATGATCGTCACCGCGCCGATGGGCGATATCAACGGCTCGATTCCAACGCCGCAGCCTGTGCACTACCGGCCGATGTTCGGCGCACTGGGCGCCGCTCGCCATGCCACACGCATGACTTTCGTGTCGCAGGCAGCGCTCGATCAGGGCGTGGTCGAGCAGCTCAACCTGCAGAGCCTGATCGGCGTGGCCAAGGGCTGCCGCCAGGTGCGCAAGCGCGACATGGTCCTGAACACGCTGCAACCGCAGATCGAAGTCGATGCACAAACCTATCAGGTGCGTGCCGACGGCGAGCTGCTGGTGTGTGAGCCAGCCAGCGAACTGCCGTTGGCGCAGCGCTATTTTCTGTTTTGAAGGAGCACCCATGATTGTTCTCAACCGGCGCATCAGTGCCGCCGACAGCGCCGAGCAGACGATTACCGGCACCGTGACCCTGAGTGTCGATAGCCGGATCAAGAGCCGCCTGCGGGTGACTCTGGACGATGGCCGTGATGCCGGCCTGATGCTTGAGCGTGGCCACCTGCTGCGTGGCGGCGAGCTACTCGGCGATGCCGACGGCGTGCACCTGGTGCGCGTGCTGGCTGCTGCAGAGGCGGTCTCGACCGTGCGCTGCAGCGACCCGTTGCTGCTGGCACGGGCAGCCTATCATCTGGGCAACCGCCACGTGCCGTTGCAGATCGATGCCGGCCTGCTGCGTTATCAGCATGACTATGTGCTGGACGACATGGTCCGTGGCCTTGGCCTGCAGGTCACGGTCGAGCAGGCACCGTTCGAGCCTGAAGCCGGTGCTTACCAGAGTGCGCCACACAGCCATGCCCACGGCAATGATCACCCCTTCGTGCGTATGCCCGCTGCCCACTAATAAGGAACCCAGATGAAAAAGACACTCGTCCTTACCCTGCTGTTGGTGGCCGTACCGGCCTTCGCGCACCCCGGTCATGACAGCAGCCCGCTGCACGATGGCCTGCTGCATCCGTTGACCGGCCTTGATCACTTGCTGATGTTGCTCGGTACCGGCGTGCTGGCGGCCTTGACCCGGCGCAACCTGCTGTTGCCGCTGGCAACCCTGGCAGCGATGTTTGCCGGTGCTGTGTTTGGCCATCTGTTCGGTGGGGTGCTGGGCATGGAAAGCATGATCGCCGGCTCGCTATTGGTGGCAGCAGCGGCGTTGTTGGTACCTGGCCGGCAAGTGTTACTGGCCCTGGCAATGCCGCTGTTCGCGCTGTTCCACGGCTGGGCACATGGCGTTGAAGCAACCCCAAGCGCCTTCTGGCTGTTCAGTGCCGGGTTCGTTACCGTCAGCGGTTTGTTGCTCGCCGCGGGCTTTACCGTCGGTTGCCTGCTACGCCGCCACGCCAAGCTGCAGAAAGCCTGTGGCGGCGGCCTGCTGGCGTCGGCCGCTGTCATGCTGGTCGGCTGATGAGCAGCGACCTGGCGTTGCTGCGTTTACTGCAGCTGGCCAGCCCGGGCTTGCCGGTGGGCGGCTTCACCTACTCGCAAGGGCTGGAATGGGCGGTCGAGGCCGGCTGGGTAAGCACCACCGAAGGTTTCTGCAACTGGCAGCGTGAGCAGTTGCACGACACCCTCGGTTGTCTCGACTGGCCGCTGCTGGCCCGCCTGTACCGCGCGTGCGAGCGTGCTGACGTCGAGGCTTTCGGGCGCTGGAGTCAGTTTCTCCTGGCCAATCGCGAGACCGCCGAGCTGCGCCTTGAAGAGCGCCAGCGGGGTTACGCGCTGGCGCGCATTCTTGACGGCTGGCAGCTCGGGCAAGACCTTGCCTGGCGGCCGCAGCTTGAACTCACCCAGCTAGGCGCGATGGCATGGCTCGCCGTGCACTGGGCAATTCCTTTACGCCAGCTGGCGCTGGGGCTCGGCTTTGCCTGGCTGGAAGGCGCGGTCATGGCCGGCGTCAAGCTGGTGCCGTTTGGCCAGCAGGCGGCGCAGACCGTACTGCGCGACCTGGCCGCCGAACTGCCGGCGGTGCTGGACATGGCGCTGGAGCTGGACGACGAGCAGTTGGGCGGCGGCCTGCCGCTGCTGGCTATCGCCTCGTCGCGTCACGAAACCCAATACACCCGTTTGTTCCGTTCTTGAGGACTGCCAACATGCAAAGCTATCAGCAACCCCTGCGCATCGGTGTCGGTGGCCCGGTCGGCTCCGGCAAGACTGCGCTGCTCGAGGCCCTGTGCAAGGCCATGCGTGATCACTACCAGATCGCCGTGGTCACCAATGACATCTATACCAAGGAAGATCAACGCATTCTTACCGAAGCCGGCGCCCTGGAGCCCGAGCGGATTGTCGGCGTGGAGACCGGCGGCTGTCCGCATACGGCGATCCGCGAAGACGCCTCTATGAACCTGGCTGCGGTGGAGGCATTGGCGCGCAAGTTCGGTAACCTTGAGGTTATCTTCGTCGAGAGCGGCGGTGACAACCTCAGCGCTACCTTCAGCCCCGAGCTGGCCGACCTGACCATTTACGTCATCGATGTTGCCGAGGGCGAGAAGATTCCGCGCAAGGGCGGCCCAGGGATTACCAAGTCGGATTTGTTGGTGATCAACAAGACTGACCTGGCGCCCTATGTCGGCGCATCGCTTGAGGTCATGGAACGTGATACCAATCGCATGCGTCCAGAGCGGCCCTGGACGTTCAGCAACCTGAAAAAGGGCGAAGGGCTGCAAGCGGTGATCGACTTTATCGTCGAGCGCGGCATGCTTGGTGTCAGGGCGTAAGGCACAAGCGCCATCAGTCATGGCTGCAGCAACTGGTCGGCCCTCGAGGGGCCGACCAGTAGGGTTGGTTACCAGCGGGCTATCAGCGCTGCGGGATCACGCGCTCAATTCGTCGCGGTAGCTGGCCAGGTAGACCAAGCGCTGATGACTGGCCTTCTCACGGTCGTCGATGATCATTTTCAGGGTGAAAGAAGCCTGGTCCAGATACGCTGGCAGCTCCTGGCCAGTAATGTACGTGCCTGACAGCTTGTTGAGTTTGCTCCAGCCATCCTTGAAGGTCTGGGCAAATCGGTCCGATACCACGCCAACCGCAAGCCACTGTCCTGCCTGGCTGATAAAGAATTCGTCGGTAGAGCGGACCAACTGGGCCAGGCGATTGGCACGCAGCCGTGCGCTATTGCCGGCACTCTCATAGCTGGAAACCTGGTCCGTCGCCTGGTCAAGGATGATCTGCATGAAGTCGGAAAATGATTTGAAGAAAAACGCCATTTCTTCAACGATCTCTTTGGTCCGCTTGAGTGCGCTCACGCTCAGGTTCAACGATCGAACCGCAAGTTCGATGTTCTGTTTCTCGTTCCGCTGGCCGGCAAGCAGGGCAGTGAGGTTTACCAGCTCGGAAGCTTGCTCACGGCGGGTATTTTCGTACTCCTCGGCTTTACCGAGCATCTGCATCTGCATGTCGCGCAAATTGCCTGCTTGTTTGCGTTGTTCATCACTCAGCGATGCGGCATGTTCGCCGATGGCTTTGAGCGCCTCCTCCAGTTGTGACAGCTCCTGGCTGAGTTCGCCTTGCCGTGCGGTAGCCTTTTCAAGGTCGGCCTGGACATCGCTGATACGGTCATCGAGGGTGCCCGTGGCCGGATCAGCGGCGTCGGCGTTGCGCTTGCTCAAGTCATCCAGGTTTGACTTCAACTTTTCACACTGCTCGTTGAGCAGCGTTTGCTCTGCACGCAGTTCGGAGCGCGCTTTTTTCATCTGGATATCTTTGTGCAGGCCATCTGCCTGGTTCTGCTGGCCAAGCCCCGCTGCGGCCGCCATCGAGGCGCCGCCAATCACGGCCGATGCGCCGCCGGTAGCTCCCATGGCTATCATGGGCAGCAGCCCCCCCAGCATCTGCGCGCCGGTCTTCAAAAGCGACGCCCAGAACGATTTTTGCTCGGCGGTCTTCACCTGTGATCCGTATTCTTGCGCCAGCTTTTCATAGCGGGCAACCTGTTGCTGCAAGTCGGTGACCAGACCCTCGAGCATCTCGCGCCGAGCATTAGCGATGACGAGTTCGCTCTGCAGCTTGCTATCTGCCTGAATGGTATCGCTTAGCGCGACTTCGCTGCGCGCGGTCGCTTCGGCGGTGTTACGGATGATGTCATCGTATCTGTCTGCGATCGTGGTAAGGCTGTCGCGCACGGTAATTGCCGCTTGGGTGATTTCGTTGGCCATGGCCAGCAAATCAGCGGTGACGAATTCCTTGATTTGCTCCGGGTCACCGCCTTCCTTCACGTCAAGCCAGTCGGGTAGGCAGTTGCGCAAGGTAGTGCCGATTCTATTGGCGACGCGAATGGCGCTCTTGATGCTTCGCTCACTCTCCTGCTGAGCGGTGATCAAGTCATTCATGATCGAGCCGATCCTGACGCGGATGTCTCCCTGCTCCTGGGGCGTGGTGTTGTAGGCGATGTAGAGCAGGTCGATGGCATGGTCGGTATCGTGCTTGGCCCGACTGGTGTCATAGGTGCCTTCGATCTTCTCGACATAGTTGTCGACCAGCGCGGTCTGCTCGACAGGCAAGCGCAGCGGTGTGGCGGTGCACAGCGCTTCGATATGGCTGCTTATAGCGCTATCGATACGAGCATTGCGGCTGATGAATGGAATGACTTCGCTCATGGTAATGGCCTTTTTGGTGGGTTATCGGGGCTGCAGTCCACTTCCCAGGAGGTCGGGAAGCGCACGCCTTGGTCGCGTAAAGGCGACCAGGCTTTTTCCAGAAGACGCCGGCCGGCGATCAGGTTGGCTTGAGCAGGCGGCTCAAGCAGGGCAAGGGCATCGGCTTGACATTTGCGCGGATTGGCCGTGTTTGCTGCGCACTCGTCGCCGGCAAACAGAAAATCGTCAACGTCGTGGGCAATGCTCTGCCTGGTTTCGCGTGACGAGGCCAACAGCGACTTGACAGCTGCGATCTGGCGCTCGGCCGAGCGGCCGATGGCAATGCTGTATTGGACAGCCGCTATCTCGTTACTGATGCCGCGCAGAGCCTGGTCGTGTTCAGGTCGCCACGGTAGGGATTGGTAGCGCTGGCGTTCATGTTGCAGCTGTCGCTGCTGACGCCCGCATGCGGCCTCCAGCTCAGGCAGGCGCCTGAGCTCATCGCCGACACTGCTTTCGATGTGCTGAATACGGCTAATCATCAGCTCTTCCACGCTTTGCAGGTGTCCCGTGCAGACAGCCATGCGTGCCTCCAGCACGGGCTCGAGGCTGGCATGGGCTGCGTTGCCGTAAAGCACTGCACCCAGCGCGAGCAACACGCACGGCTGAGCAAGCGATGAGTGCAAGCTGTGGCACATTCGGAAAGTGATTTTCATTGGGCACCTCGCTACGAAGTCCCTTGAACACCCGTCACGGACTGCTGCAAACAAGCGCGACGGTGGTCCTCAGGTGGTGCCGGGATTAAGCCCCGGGCGCCATCTGCGGATAAGCAGGAAAGGCTCTACTTGGAGTTGAGCGCTGAGTTAAGTGAGGAAGCTCAAGCGCGGAGACGAGCCCGAGCGGGGGGAGGAGGGGTAACGCTTGAGGCCAAGCGTTACCAGGCGAGGGTCATCAGTTGCCTACGATCTGGCCAGCATTCGCCGCGAGCCATCGTCGGGTAAGCGTCATTTCAAGGCTGAGGGTTACTGCTGCCAGATCCCTGGCCAGTGCCCACGGGAGCGTCGGGAGTACCCATGCCCGGTAGCTTGTGATCGTTGCTCTGGCTGGCAGGAGGGCTGTCTGGATCATTGCCGTTCAGGCGAGGGTCAGTGTTGCGTGGCATGGGTGTTTCGATAGGGTTGAGCGTGCTGTCCGCGCCAGGCTTGGGCGCGCTGTTATGCGGGTCGTCCGGGTAGGTCGGGCCAGTACCGGCGGCCATGGCCAAAGGCGTTGCGAGCACGGCGGCAAGCAGCAGGAAGCGTTTCATGGGCAAGCTCCTTTGCGTGGATAAAGTGCCAGCCTTGCCGCGGAACAGACGTTGATCACGCGGCAAGGCCCTCATCTCACTTGAGCCTGACACCCCACGCTAGGTGCCAGAACCCCGACCAACGGTCAGACGAACTGCGCCAGCAACATGATGAAGATGATGCCGACCACCGACAGGATGGTCTCCATCATGCTCCAGGTCTTGAACGTTTCTGCCACGGTCATGTTGAAGTACTGCTTGACCAGCCAGAAACCGGCGTCGTTGACGTGGGACAGAATCAGCGAACCGGCGCCGGTGGCCAGCACCAGCAGCTCACGGTTGACCCCGGGCACCAGCGCGATCACCGGTGCAACGATACCGGCGCCGGTGATGGTCGCTACCGTTGCCGAGCCTGTGGCGATCCGGATGACCGCCGCCACCAACCAGGCCAGCATGATTGGCGATATCTGCGCTTGCACCGCCATCTGGCCGATGACGTTGCCCACACCAGTGTCCACCAGCATCTGCTTGAAGCCGCCGCCAGCGCCGACAATCAACACGATGGCGGCGGTGGGGGCCAGGCTCTGGTCAAGCATCTTCATGATCTGCTGACGGTTGAAGCCGCGCGCCGCGCCGAAGGTGTAGAACGCCAGCAGCAGCGCCGCGAGCAGGGCGGTGATCGGGTGGCCGATCAGGTCCATCCACTGGCGCACGATGTTTTCAGCGGGCAGCACCACATCAGCAAACGTCTTCAGCAGCATCAGCACTACCGGCAACAGCACGGTGATCAGGGTGATGCTGAAGCTTGGCAGGTTGCGCTGGTCGGACTCGCGAGCAATCTGGTCCATCAGCTCTTGTGACGGGTTGCCCGGGATGTAACGCGAGATGAAATTGCCGTACAGCGGGCCGGCGATGATTGCCGTCGGCAGCGCTACCAGCAAACCGTAGAAGATGGTCTTGCCGATGTCGGCATTGAAAATGCCGATCGCCAGCAGCGGGCCTGGATGCGGCGGCACCAGCCCATGCACGACGGACAGGCCTGCCAGCAGCGGAATACCGATCTTGACCAAAGACACCCCGGTGCGCCGGGCTACGATGAACACCAGCGGGATCAGCAGCACAAAGCCGATTTCGAAGAACAGCGGGATGCCCACCAGAAATGCGGCGAACATCATCGCCCAGTGCACCTTCTGTTTGCCGAAGGCGCGGATCAGGGTCTGCGCGATCTGGTCAGCGCCGCCGGAGTCGGCCATCAGCTTGCCGAGCATGGTGCCCAGTGCAAGCACGATGCCGACAAAGCCAAGCACGCCGCCAAAGCCGTCCTGAAACGACTTCATGACCTTGGCCACGGGCATGCCCGAGGTCAGGCCGAGAAAGCCCGCAGCCAGCGTCAGCGCAACAAAAGGATGCACCTTGAAGTGGGTGATCAGCAGGATGAGCCCGATGATGGTCACCAGGGCATCGAGTAGCAGGAACGTATCGGTAGCCAGTCCGAACATGATTAATGAGCCTCGGTTTTGTCTTTGTTGTTAGGCGTAGCGTTATGGAACTTCTGGTGCTTTTTAACGTCGAGACAGCGCTGTCTTTGGTGAGCTGGTAAACCGCCGCTCAGGCGATTCGCGCCAATGCCCGCTCACCGCAGGGCTTTAACCAGTCATGTACGCTTTCGGCCAGCGCGGCCACCGGCCGGGTAGCGTCCAGCGCCAGGGTCAGTGGCTCGCCACGAGGGGATTCGAGGGCGGCAAACTGGCTTTCGATAAGGCTGGCAGGCATGAAGTGGCCAGGACGGGCCAGCACGCGCTTCTTGGCCTCGGCAGGGGTCAGCTCGAGGAACACGAAGCCCAGCCCAGGCACGGCTTCACGCAATGCATCGCGATAGCGGCGCTTCAACGCAGAGCAGGTCAGGATTGGTCGTTCGCCGGCCTTGAGCGTGGCCTGTAGTTCCTGGCCAAGCAGCACCAGCCAACCGGCACGGTCGGCATCATCGAGCGGCACGCCAGCGCTCATTTTTTCGATATTGGCAGCAGGGTGGAAAGCATCGCCTTCGATCAGCCGACCGCCACTGCGGGCGGCAATGGCAGCGCCGATGCAGCTCTTGCCGCAGCCTGCTACACCCATCACCACGATCGCGGACAGGGGAGAGTTCATCAGTACCTCCTGCAGGTAAGATAGCGCTGTCTCAACATGGACGTCGATGTGTGGGCGCCACCCTCCCGGATGTTATTGGTCTTGTCTAACGCAGTATGGTCGCTCGACGCAGGGCAATTGATAAAGATTACATTGCCTGCGTCCTGGGACAGCGCTACCTTAGTGGCCGTTCCCCACCCTTGGCAAGTAGTAAAATTACAACACCCATGTCACGCACCGGCTCCCGCACTACTGGTCGTCCCACCCTGGCAGAAGTCGCCAGGCTCTCCGGCGTTTCACCGATCACGGCCTCGCGGGCGTTGCGCGGGGTCGCCACCGTTGCCCCTGAACTGGCCGAAAAGGTCCTCGCTGCAGCGGCCACCCTGGGTTACATCGCCAACCCGGCAGCCCGCGCGCTGGCCTCGGCGCGCAGCCATTCGGTGGTGGTATTGATCCCATCGCTGTCCAACCAGCTGTTCATCGATACCCTCGAAGCAATCCACTCAGTGATGCGGCCGCGCGGTCTCGAAGTGCTCATCGGCAACTATCACTACGACGTTGATGAAGAAGAGAACCTGATCCGCAACTACCTCGCCTATCAGCCCTGTGGCGTGCTGTTGACCGGCTTTGATCGCACCGAAGGTTCGCGCCATTTGCTGGCTGCCAGCCGAGTGCCCTGTGTGCACATGATGGAGCTGGGTGAGCAGGCAGATGCGGTGTCTGTAGGGTTCTCTCAGCAGCAGGCAGGCTACGCTGCTGCCCGCCATTTAATCGAGCGGGGTCGACGGCGGCTGGCGTTCATTGCCGCGCAGCTCGACCCGCGGGTAATGCAGCGCGCGGCAGGCTTTCGCCAAGCGTTGCTTGAGGCCGGATTGCAAGCGCCCGAACTGGAGTTGCTGGCCGCACAGCCCTCGTCAATTGGTCTTGGCGGCGAACTGTTCAGCCGCTTGATGGCACAGGCGCCGGAGGTCGACGGGGTGTTCTTCTGTAACGATGACCTTGCGCAGGGCGCAGCCCTGCAGGCCCTGCGCCAAGGCATCGCAGTGCCGCAACGAGTGGCCATGGTCGGCTTCAACGACCTGCCAGGCTCTGCCCACATGGTGCCGCCGTTGACCTCGATCCGGACCCCGCGTGCTGCCGTTGGTCGGGCCGCGGCGCAAGCGCTGCTGGCGATGCTCGATGGCAAGCGGGTGAGCGCCACGCGTCAGGATCTGGGCTTTGAGCTGATGGTTCGGGAAAGCACCTGAAGCGGCTAATTGCAAGGCGATATCAGCGGCCTTGCGCCATTTCGCCGGCGATCTATGCTGAGGGCACCCCGTCCATGCAAGGAGCCCGGCGTCATGTTCGATTACCATAGCAAATCCGATATCGTCGAAATCCAGCGCTGTCATCAGGCCTTGGTGGGGATGGAGGCCAGACTGGCCGCGATCAGTCGGTCGATGGCCATGATCGAGTTCACTGCCGACGGCACTATCATTGCCGCCAACGATAAATTCTGCCAGGCATTGGGCTATAGCGCCCAGGAGATCGCGGGCAAGCATCATCGCCTGTTCTGCGATCCGGAGTACGCCAAAAGCCCGGCCTACCAGCAATTGTGGCAAGCGCTGGCCACAGGCGAGGCCATCAGCGGTACCTTCGAGCGCGTCGACAAGGCTGGCCGCGAGGTCTGGCTGCAAGCCAGTTACATGCCCGTGCTGGATGAGCAACAGCGCGTCACCAGTGTGATCAAGGTCGCCTCTGACATCACTCAGCGAATCCACGACGAGCACGAAAGCGAAGCCCTGCTGCAGGCGATCGGCCGATCCATGGCAGTGATCGAATTCACACCAGAGGGGCGGGTGCTGACTGCCAATGCCAACTTCTTGCGAACCATGGGCTACCGCCTCGAAGAAGTGGTGGGCCGTCATCATGGACTGTTTTGCCTCGCCCATGAGCGTGAGTCGGCCGAATACCGCGAGTTCTGGGCGTCGCTTAACCGCGGCGAGTACCATTCGCACCGTTTCGAGCGAATCAACAAGCAAGGGCAGGTTGTCTATCTAGAGGCTTCATACAACCCGATCTTCGATAACAAGGGCCGGTTGGTCAAAGTGGTCAAGTTCGCCAGCGACATCACCGCCCAAGTCAGCACTCAGCAAAGCGCCGCCGATGCCGCCCACGCCAGCTCCGTGCAGACTGACGCCTGCGCGCGTAAAGGCAGCGAGGTGGTGCAGCAGACCGTGCAGGTGATCGAACAAATCTCTCAGGAGCTGAGCGACGCTGCGCGGACCATCGACGCTGTCAGCAAGCAGTCGGAGATCATCGGCCAGATTGTATTGACCATTCGCGGCATTGCCGACCAGACCAACCTGCTGGCACTCAACGCTGCAATCGAAGCGGCGCGCGCCGGTGAGCATGGCCGTGGTTTCGCTGTGGTAGCCGATGAAGTACGTAATCTGGCTGCACGCACCAGCAAGGCCACCCTGGAGATCGTCGATGTGGTCAGGCAGAACCACGACTTGTCACTGACTGCGGTCGCCAGCATGCAATCGAGCTTGTCGCACACAGGGCGCGGCGTGCAGTTGGTCAACGAGGCGGGCACGGTCATTCTGGAGATTCAGCAAGGCTCGCGGCACGTTGTCGATGCGATCGGTCAGATCAGTTCGACTCTGCAATTGCATTGAGCCCAGCGCGCAGTTCACCTAGCAGGGTGTGCAGGCTTGCCTGCAATTGCTCCCGGGCGGCTGCGCTGGGTTGGTCCGAGGCCAAGGCCTGCTCGAGTGTCTCGCAGTCGCGTACGACCCCGCGCACCTTGAGCATTTTCGCGCCGCCCTTGATGCGATGCGCAAGGTCGCGTAGCGCAGCGCTCGGCGGGGTTGCTCCCAATGCGTGCAGGGCGGCCAGGTCTTCGGCGGCACTGCGTGCCAGTTGCTCGAGCAGACGCCTGATCAGTTGCTCGTCACCTTGGGTCAAATTACGCAACTGATCGATGTCGAATCCGCTTGGGCGCGGAGTTGGCGGATTCAATGCGCAGCGCGGCAAGTGCGCCTTGAGGGTATGCAGCCCGATCGGTTTGAACAGACATTCGTTCATGCCGCTGTCCAGGCAGCGGACGCGCTCCTCGGCCTGCGCGTTGGCGGTAACGCCGATGATGGTGCAGGCAGGCTGACCACTTGCGCGTTCCAGCGCACGAATGCTGCGGCTGAGCTCATGACCATCCATGACCGGCATGCTGCAGTCGGTGATAACCAGATCGAACTCGCCCGCTTGCCAACTGGTCAGGGCCAGTTGGCCGTTTTCAGCCAACGTCACCTGATGACCGAGGCTGTTCAGTTGTTTGTCGAGCAACAGCAGATTGGCCGGGTAGTCGTCGACCACCAGAATGCGCAGAGGTTGGCCGGGTTGCTGCTGGGTGGCCTCGCTGGTCTGCGGCTGCGATGCAGGCGTTGCACTGGGCAGCGCCAGGCTGACCTCGACGCGTGTGCCAAGGCCCTCGACGCTTTGCAGCTGCAGCGTGCCGCCCATCAGTTGGGCCAGGCTGCGACTGATCACCAGACCCAGCCCTGCACCTTGCTGGGCGCGTGGGCCGTCGACCTGGGCAAAGCTGTTGAACAGGCGCGCCTGGTTGACGGGGTTGATACCCACGCCACTGTCTTGCACGCATAAGGTCAGTTGCAGCAGCTCTGCCGAGGCCGGTGCGCAGGTGAGGCTGACGAGGATCTCGCCGCGGTCGGTGAACTTGATCGCATTGCTCAGGAGATTGGCCAGGACCTGCTTGAAACGCAGCGGATCGATCAGCACCCAAAGTGGCTGCTCAGGCAGCTCGCTGCGCAGTTGCAGGCGTTTGATCCGGGCATTGCCGTCAAATACGCGCAAGCTGGCACGGACCAGTTCGATCAGATCGGTCGGCACCGGTGTCAGGGTCATGTGGCCAGCTTCGATGCGCGAGATGTCGAGTATGTCGCCAATCAGCTCAAGCAGACCGATCGCCGAATCGTGGGCAGTCTGCAAGGTCAGTGGGTCGCTGCGAGCGCCATCTTCCAAGGCCAGCTCCAGCAAGCCGATAACCGCGTTCATTGGCGTGCGAATCTCGTGGCTCATGGTCGCCAGGAAGGTGCTTTTAGCCTGACTGGCCTGCTCGGCAGCGTCCTTGGCCTGGCGTAGCTGCTCAAGCAGGCCCCGACTGAGGAGCAGTTGCGCCTGCAACGCCCGTTGGGCCTCGGTGCGCTGCTGGATCAGCTTGCGTAGATAGGTGTTCCAGAACACGACACCGGCCAGCAGCACGCCGCCGAGAACCAGCATCTGCAGGGCCAGGCTGCGATAATTGCGCCACGGGCTGTCACTGACCAGGGTGGTGTTGCGCCATCGGTTGACCAGTTGATCCAATTCGTCGGGCGGTATGCTCAGCAGCGCCTTGTCGACAATCGCATGCAGCTCCGGCTGATTGGCAGCCATGGCGAAGGCAGCCATCGCCGGTTCCTCGCCAAACAAGGCGGCAATGCGCAGGCGATTCTTGAACACATGATCTATGTAGTAGCGCGCATTGATATGGCTGCTCAAGGCGACATCTGCTTCACCGTTGGCCACCGCTTCCATCAGCCCCAGTGGTGAATCGACTTCCACCAGCTTGGCCTGTGGATGTTGGCGCTGCACCAGTGCACCCTGCGGAGAGCCACGTACTACTGCGATCCGGCGGTTGTCGATCAATGCCGCCGGAGTGCTGGCGGGGTTGCCGGCGCGGGTTACCAGCACCCGCGGACTGACCAGGTAGGGGCGAGTGAAGCGCAAGCGTGCCGCGCGCTCGCTGCCGTAACCGATCGCGCCGATCATTTGCGCCTCGCCCCGCTGCAGTTTGTCAACCATTTCCTGGACGGCATCCACTTCGCTGATCTGAAAATCCAGCCCGGTGCGCAAGCTGATCTGCTTGAGCAGATCGGGGGCGATCCCGCTCGGGCGTTGCTCGGCGTCGTTGAAGGTCAGCGGCGCCAGGGACGGCGTGACCAGCACCTTGACGCTGCGGTTATGTTTGATCCAGTGTTGTTCGGCAGGGGTCAGCGGGGTGTTCAGGCGCTGGAGCAGGAGGCTGGTATTGCCGCTGCTCCAGCGACGCAGAATGTTCAGCCGCTCGCTGTCGCTGATGCGGCTCAGGGCCTGATTGAGCAACCTGAGCAGGCGCGAGTTGTCGCGGCGCGTCGCGAAGGCGAACGAGCCGGCGGGCAGCGCCGAAAAGTGGTCGATGCGCACGTGGCCTTGGTAGCTCTTGCCGATCAGGTAGTCGGTGCTGATGGCGTCGCCCAGGTAGACGTCGGCGTCGCCCATGGCGACCGCAGACAAGCCGCTCAAGGTTGAGCGATAAAGTTGCAGCTGTGCCTGCGGATACTGGGCCTTGACCGTACTGGCCGGCAGGTAATGGTCGACCATCGCCAGCCGCAGCCCGGCCAGGTCATCGCCGTGGCGCACGGCCTGGTCCTGGTCCTGTCGAGCGACGATCACCGGCAGGTCGTCTGCATATGCCTGGCTCAAGGTAAGCTCGGCATTGCTGGCTTCGGTTGCGTTGGAACTGCCCAGCAGATCGATTTGCCCGTCCTGCAAGGCTTTGATGGCCTGTTCGCGGCTGTCAAAGCGCTGCACTTGAACGGCTATGCCCAACTGCTCGCTGATCAAGCCGGCATAGTCAGCATTGAGCCCTTCATGATCAGCTGGGGTGATATTGATTTCAAAAGGCAGGTAATCCGGCCCTGAGCTGCCGAGTACCAGTACCTTGTGCTGGTTCAGCCACTCGCGGTCATCGACGGCAAGGTCCAGTGGAGCAGCAGCGCTGCTCGAGCGTGCCAGCAACTGCCGTGGCTGACTGTCAGCGAGCACGGCCGCAGGCACGCCGCTCAGGCTGATCAGGAGTAGCAGTGCGCGCAGGCCGTTCATGGCGTAAAGCTTCAGTTGACGTTGTTGCGCTTGGCCAGATCGACCATTTCCACCAGCGACTCCGACTTGAGCTTCTCCATGATGCGCCCGCGGTAAGTGCTGATAGTCTTGGCGCTCAGGTTCATGGACTCGCCAATGGCCTTGTTGTTTTCGCCCCGAGCCAGCCTGCGCAGTACCTCCATTTCACGGTTGGACAAACTGTCCAGTCGGGCGGTTTCAGACTCCAGCGAATTGCTGTTGACCGACATTTGCGGAAAGGTCGAGTAGCCCTTGATCAGTGCCTTGAGGGCGAATACCACCGCCTCGATGTCTTCGTTCTTGTTGACGAAAGCGCCAATCCCGGCGTCCAGGCAACGCCTGACGTAGAGGTCGGCAGGCTGCCCGGTCAGGGCCATGATCTTGGGTGGTGGGTCCAGCAGCTGCAGGCGCTTGATCACCTCCATGCCGTCCAGCTCGGGCAGGCCGATGTCAACGATCACTACCTGGGGTGAGAGTTTGCGGGCCAGTTCCACAGCTTCCTTACCGTCTTCGGCGGTGCCAATGACTCGAAAGCGTTCGCGCTCAAGCAGCATGCGTACAGCCGTTAGAACGATTGGGTGGTCATCGACCAGCAGCACGGTTGTCATTGCTAGCTCCTGTGGTGAAGAGGGTCCGTTGCCTGAATCACACAGGAACGTGGCTGAGGGTTGATCCGCAAACCTCAGGCAGCGCGCAAGATACGTCGATTCTCAGTCCGTGGTAATGCCGAGTATAGGCGTGATGAACAAACCGGGTGATTCTGAGGAAAATTCCTACAAAGATACGGTAACAATCAGGATGCGGCAAGCCTTCCGGCCTGCCGGCGGTTGGAATCAGGCGCAGGGCGCGTGGTCTTTGACGACGCGCTTAGTGGAGGCGGGGTTGTTGCTCAGTGCGTTACCAACGCGGGTCGGCCGGCTTTGCATCTGACCAGCGCAGTTCGGGCAGCGTCCGTGCAGACGTTGTTCGGCACAGCTACGGCAATACGTGCATTCGAACGAGCAGATCATTGCATCCGGGCTGTCGCCGGGCAGTTCGACGGCGCAGCATTCACAGTTGGGGCGTAGTTCCAGCATGGGAGTGGCTCCGATAGCAACAAGGTAGGTCGAGTCTGCTCCGCGCTGGCGGCGCTGGCAATCAGCCGTTGCCGGGGCGATACAGGTGAGCATGGCCGGCGCGATACAGGGCTGATTCGGCGAACGGTGTATCCCCAAGTACGTGACCGACCAGGATCAGCGCAGTTCGCCGAAAATCGCGTGTACTGGTCAGTTCGACGATGTCCGCCAGCGTGCCTTTGACCCAGTCCTGATCCGGCCAGGTGGCGCGATGGATGACCGCAACCGGGCAGTCAGCGCCGTAATGCGGCAGCAGCTCTGCGACGATCCGTGGCAGGTGCTTGACGCCGAGGTGGATCGCCAGGGTGCTGCCATGCCGGGCTAGATCGCCGAGTTGCTCGCCGGCGGGCATCGGCGAGCTGTCGCCGTAACGAGTGAGGATCACCGTTTGGGCGATGCCCGGCAGGGTCAGTTCACAACCCAGCAGTGCGGCGCTGGCCGCCGTTGCCGTTACCCCAGAGATGATCTGGTAGTCGATGCCCAACTCGCGCAAGTGACGGATCTGCTCGCCGATGGCGCCATACAGGCTCGGGTCACCGCTGTGCACCCGCGCCACATCGTGGCCTAGCGCATGCGCGCTGTGCATGGCTTCGATGATCTGCTCAAGGTGCAGTTCGGCGCTGTTGATGACAGTTTCGGCGCTGTGACCCTGGAGCACTGCGGCGGGGACCAGCGATCCCGCGTAGATGATCACCGGGCACTGCCGGATCAGGCGCTGGCCTTTGACCGTGATCAGTTCCGGATCGCCCGGGCCGGCGCCGATGAAGTAGACCGTCATGGCAAATCCTTGCAAATAAAATGGAGGCGATTATCCAGCACTGGCGAGGGCGAGGGTAGCGCCCGCCAACGTTTGCCGGGTGAGCACCAGCCGCGCGCTGCCGTGAGCATGCGCGGCCAAGGCCAGGGCGGTGCTTTCGGCTACGCCCCAGCAGCCGCTGTGGGCGAAGGCTGTAGCGGAGTGCTGGCTGAGCTGTGGGGCAAAACGCTGCAACTGCTCTGCGGGAAAAAACTGCAGCGCCAGTTGCAGGCGATCGGCCAGTTGATACACGCCAGCCTCGCTGACTTTCAGCTCGATACTGGCGATGCCCTGTACTGCATGCAGGGTTAAGCCTAGGCTGGCAAGACTTTGTAGCAGCAGCGCTTCAAGCAGGTCGGCGGGGCAGCCCTTGCGGCAGCCAACGCCGACATAAACGGCGGGTAGCGGCTCAGACATCAAGACTGCCGCGAGCGGCGGAACAACCACGCACTGAGCAAGCCCAGGGCAATCCAGAAGGCGGCATTGGTCAGCCACGAGGCGATCTTGAACTGGCTGGCCAGGGCCTCAGGCGCAAGACTTTCATGCACGCTCGGCTGCGGCGCGCCGATCACGTGTGGTAGCGCCAACAGCAGTACGCCGACTACCTTCAGCAGCCAATGCTGGGCAAACACAATCAGGCCCAGGCCGACCGCAGTTGCGGCCGCAGTGCCGATCCACCAGATCTGGCGTTGGCCAAGGTCGGCTGCCGCCGTGCCCGGCAGCTCGGCCGGCAAGCCCAGGGTTGGCGCCAGGCAGAACACGGCAAAACCGGCCAGGCCCCACAGCGCTCCGGTGGCGACCCGGTTGGGTTCGCGCAGGCTGTACAGCGCTGCCAGCATCAAGGCAAAGCCGACTGCAACCACCAGGTTACCGCCGGTGGTTGCCACCACGCGCTGCCAGCCGTCTTCAGGCGCCCAGGCTTCGGCGCTGTGCTCGTGGGCAGCAACGGCGCTGTCGCCATGCTCATGCTGGGCAGCCGGCGCTGGGCTCTCGAAGGTTTCCGCTTCGAGGATCAACGGGCTGATCCAGAAGCTTTGCAGCAGGGTCAGCAGCAGGGCGGCGAGCAGGCCGCTGAACCCTGCAGTACGGGCAATGCGCGTAATCATGCGAGGCTACTCAGTGGCAGGGGAAGGCAGCGCTGTGGCGCGTATCGTGGGCTGCGTTGTGCACCGCCTCGATGTGCGAGAAACCGGCGAAGTACACCAGGCACAGGCCAACCAGGCTGGCGCCGACGGCGATGACCAGGCGTTGACTGAGGCTGACGGGGGTGGCGATGCTGTGTTTGGCGCTGGTGATGGGCATGACGCAATCCTCTGCTTGTTATAGGCAGGGGGCAAGCGCACCGGCCCCGGGCATGGATGGCCCAGGGCAATGCGACAGCGCCCGCCCACCGCGGGGTGTTGATATTCGACTACGCAGGCCGGTCTCCGGGCTCACGAGGAGGAGCAGGGCTCCTTGAAAAGCGTCACCTTCCCATGCCCTACAGCCTGGCACAGTGGTCAAGACACTTCGCTCGCTTACCGTTGCGGGGGCAGCACCGGAGTAGTCGGGCTCTCCATTGAGGCCAGCGACGCACCGGTTTCCCGTTTCACCCCATGGGGGCACCTGAACGCAAGGCGCTAGCAAACCATGCCGCAGCGGCGCGCTGCAAGTGACAAGTTGCACGCCAGCGTGCATTCAGCCGCCTATATATGGCAGATGACAGCCCCTAAAGCCGCTTGCAGCTTGCCGCCGGGGTGCGTAGCCTTGTCTGCTTCGAGGTTCTCCGGCGTGGCCGGAGCTAAGACGGGAACGCGGTCAAGCCGCGGCTGCCCCCGCAACTGTAAGCACTGATCAGGATCGACACAGCCACTGCGCCTTGCGCGGGAAGGCGTCATCCAACCGGCCCGGCGCCGGTGCGGTGCAAGCCAGGAGACCTGCCTCGAGACGATTTCGACTTTAATCCGGGCGGGGTGATCCGGAGGCGAACAAGCCCGGCTGTGACAGCCTGCGGCGCTCGTCCTGCATGCCCGCGCCATTCTGCCAAGGGCACACGCATCCATGAAAACACTGGCCAAACTCCCCGTCACCATCGTCACCGGCTTCCTCGGCTCGGGCAAAACCACATTGCTGCGGCACATGCTCGACAACGCCCATGGCAGGCGCATCGCGGTGATCGTCAACGAGTTCGGCGAGCTCGGTATCGACGGCGAAATCCTCAAACAATGCACCATCGGCTGCACCGAAGAAGAAGCCTACGGGCGTGTCTTCGAGCTGGCCAACGGCTGCCTGTGCTGCACCGTGCAGGAAGAGTTCTTCCCGGTCATGCGTGAACTGGTGGCACGTCGCGGCGATCTGGACCACATTCTGATCGAAACCAGCGGCCTGGCCTTGCCCAAACCGCTGGTGCAAGCCTTCCAGTGGCCAGAAATCCGCAACGCCTGCACGGTCGATGCGGTGATCACCGTGGTCGACAGCCCGGCAGTGGCTGCCGGTACCTTCGCAGCGTTCCCAGACCAGGTCGATGCCCAGCGCAAGCTCGACCCGAACCTGGATCATGAGTCGCCGCTGCACGAATTGTTTGCCGACCAGCTGGCCAGCGCTGACCTGGTGGTACTGAACAAGGCCGACCTGATCGACGCCGAAGGCCTGGCCAAGGTTCGCGCCGAAGTCTGCGAAGAGCTGCCGCCGGCGGTCAAGGTCATCGAAGCCAGCAGCGGCCGCCTGCCGCTGGATGTGCTGTTGGGCCTGGGTGCCGAATCGGAAGCGCACATTGATGGGCGCCGAACTCATCATGACAGCCACCATGACGACGATGATCATGACGATCACGACCATGATGCCTTCGACTCGATCTCGCTGGATTTGCCAGAGGCCGATGAGCGCTTGCTGCTGGCGGCCCTCAACCAGTTGGTAGTGGAGTTTGGCATCCTGCGCGTGAAAGGCTTTGCAGCCATCCCGGGCAAGCCGATGCGTCTGCTGATCCAGGGCGTAGGGACCCGCTTCGACAAGCATTTCGACCGGGCCTGGGGCGCTGACGAGGCGCGCATTACGCGCCTGGTACTGATTGGCCAGGAGCTTGACGCCAGCCAGCTCGAAGCCCGTCTGCGTCAGGCTCTGGAAGCCTGATCCATGCACCTGTTGCGCACCCAGCCCGGTGGTTTTGTCCCAGACGACAGTATTGCCGATCTCGGCCAGACTGCCGCCGAACTGGTCATTCTGTGCAGCGGTGACTCGCACCTGGCGCTGCTGGCCGAAACCGCGGAACAGCTGCCTGGCGACTACCCCAGCGTGCGCCTGGCCAATCCCATGCACGTGCAAAACCATGCCTCCGTCGACCTGTATGTCGACCAGGTGCTGCGCCATGCAAAGTTGATCCTGATATCACTGCACGGCGGCGTTGGCTACTGGCGCTACGGCATCGAGCAGTTGGTCGAGCTGGCGGCGCGCGGTGTTCAGGTGATCATGGTCCCGGGCGATGATCGGCCTGACCCCGAGCTCACCGGTTTGAGCACGGTCAGCAGCGACCAGGCCGAGCGCCTGTGGCACTACCTGCGCCAGGGCGGCAAGGCCAACGCGCTGAATCTGTTCAACTGCGTGGGCAACCTGTGGTTCCAGCGCGACTATGCCTGGCAGGAGCCGGAAGCGCTGGCCCGTACCGTGGTCTACCACCCAGCCAAGGCCAGTGCGCAGTTGCCGGACTGGTACGCCGACTGGGATCCTGCGCTGCCGGTGGCGCCGCTGCTGTTCTACCGCTCGCACCTGCAGGCGGCCAACACCGCGTTTATCGACGTGTTCTGTCAGCGGCTGCAGATGGCGGGGCTCAACCCGTTGCCGATCGCTGTAGCCAGCCTCAAAGAGCGGGCCTGTCTCGATCAGGTTGAAGCGTGGATGGACGAGGTCGAGGCCGAGGTGGTGATCAACACCACTGGCTTTGCCTTGTCCAGCCCCGAGCGCCCCAACGCGCGGCCGCTGCGCCGGGATGTACCGGTGTTGCAGGCAATCTGCGCGCAGGACAATCAATTGGGCTGGGAAACCAGCGAGCAGGGCCTCGGCGGCCGCGATCTGGCCATGCACATCGTGTTGCCGGAGCTGGACGGGCGGATCATCACCCGGCCGGTCAGCTTCAAGGACCTGGCCTGGCGCAGTGAACGCAGCCAGGCGGATGTGGTGTGCTATCGCGCCCACCCGGAACGCATGGACTTCGTCGCCGAGCTGGGCCGTCGCTGGGTCGCGCTGGCGCGCTTGCCGAATGGGCAAAAGCGTGTCGCGCTGATCCTCGCCAACTATCCGACCCGCGATGGCCGAATTGGTAACGGTGTCGGCCTGGACACGCCGGGTGCGGCCTTGAACATCCTTGAGGCGATGCGCGCTGCGGGTTATCCGCTGGACGAGCTGCCGGCCACCGGCACCGCGCTGATCCAGCACTTGCTCGGCGGCGTGACCAACGACCTCGACAATCTCGATCAGCGCCCATGCGCGCAGAGCCTGAGCCTGGCCGACTACCAGGCCGCGTTCGCTCAGTTGCCGGTAGAAAACCAGGCGGCCGTGCTCGCCCGCTGGGGCGCCCCTGCAACAGACCCGATGTGCCGCAGCGGCCGCATGATGGTCGCGGGCCTGCGCTTTGGGCAGACCTTCGTCGGTATCCAACCGGCGCGCGGTTATCAGGTGGACCACAGTGCGGTGTACCACGACCCGGATCTGGTTCCGCCGCATGGCTACCTGGCCTTTCACTTCTGGCTGCGCCACGCTTATGCAGCGGACGCCGTCATTCATGTCGGCAAGCATGGCAACCTCGAGTGGTTGCCAGGCAAGGGCGTCGGTCTGTCGGCGCAGTGCTGGCCCGACGCGCTGCTGGGGCCGATGCCGAACATCTACCCGTTTATCGTCAACGACCCGGGCGAGGGCGCCCAGGCCAAACGCCGCACCCAGGCGGTGATCATCGACCACCTGATGCCGCCGCTGACCCGCGCCGAGAGTTACGGCCCGCTGCGCGACCTCGAACAGCTGGCCGACGAATACTACGAAGCCCAGCTGCTTGATCCGCGCCGTGCGCAGGAGCTGCAGCGCGACATCCTGGCGCTGGTCAAGGCCAACCATATCGACCAAGAGCTGCAGCTTGAAGGTCAGCTGGATGATGCTGCCGTGTGGCTGCCGCGCCTGGATACCTACTTGTGCGACTTGAAAGAGTCGCAGATTCGCGATGGTTTGCACGTGTTCGGCCAATCGCCGCAAGGCCGCCTGCGCAGCGATACGCTGCTGGCGTTGCTGCGGGTCGAACGCGGTGACGGCAAAGGCGGCAACGCCAGCCTGATTCGTGCTCTGGGCAAAGCCTTCGAGCTCGGCTTCGATCCGCTCGACTGCGACCTCGGTCAGCCTTGGCAAGGGCCACGACCGGCCATGTTGCAGGCACTGGACGACGCGGCCTGGCGCACCCACGGTGATACGCGCGAGCGCCTTGAACAACTGGCGTTGACGTTGATTGAACAAGCGCTGGCCGGCAACCTGAAGCTGCCCACCGAAGAACAATGGCAGGGCGTGGCACAGGTACTTGAAGAGCTGCTCTCGGTTGTCGCGCCAAACCTCGACAGCTGTGGCGGCGCCGAGCTCGAGGGCCTGCTCGCGGCACTGGCTGGGCGCTTCGTTGCGGCAGGCCCCAGTGGCGCGCCGAGCCGCGGCCGGCTTGATGTGCTGCCGACTGGGCGCAATTTCTACACCGTCGATGTGCGCAACTTACCCACTACCACTGCGTGGCGACTAGGCTTCGCCTCGGCCAACCTGATTCTTGAGCGGCACCTGCAGGACCATGGCGATCATTTACGCCAACTCGGCCTTTCGGTCTGGGGCACCGCGACCATGCGTACCGGTGGCGACGACATTGCCCAAGCCATGGCCTTGATGGGCGTACGCCCGGTGTGGGCCACCGGCAGCCAGCGCGTCGACGACTTCGAGATCCTGCCGGTGAGCTTGCTCGACCGGCCACGGGTCGACGTCACCCTGCGTGTGTCAGGCTTCTTCCGTGATGCGTTCGGTAACCTGATCCGCCTGTTCGACGCCGCCGTGCAGGCAGTGGCGGCACTGGACGAGCCAGATCATCTTAACCCGCTGGCGGCCCGCGTGCGGGCTGAGCGTCAGGCCCTGATCGAGGGAGGCATCGAAGCCGAGCAGGCCGCGCGCCAGGCGGGTTGGCGGGTATTCGGCGCCAAGCCCGGTGCCTATGGAGCCGGGGTGCAGAACGCCATCGACGGCCGTCTGTGGCAGGACCGCAAGGACCTGGCGGAGGTTTACCTCAACTACGGCGGCTACGCTTACGGCGCCAGTGACGAGGGCACGCCTGCCCGTGCCCAGTTCGCCACGCGGCTGGGCCAGGTGCAGGCAGTGCTGCAGAATCAGGACAACCACGAGCACGACCTGCTCGACTCCAACGATTATTACCAGTTCCAGGGCGGCATGCTGGCCGCTGCCGAAACCTCGCACGGCGAGGCGGTGGCGAGTTACCACGGCGATCATAGCCAGGTCGACCGACCACGCATCCGCACTCTCAAGGAAGAGCTCAACCGTGTTATCCGTGCTCGGGCGCTGAACCCAAAGTGGATCGACGGCGCCAAGCGCCACGGCTACAAAGGCGCGTTCGAGCTGGCAGCGACGGTCGACAACCTGTTCGCTTTCGATGCCACCACGCACCTGATCGACGACCATCATTATCAGGCGCTGGCCGAGGCCTATGTGCTTGACCCGGCGACCCGTGAATTCATGCGCGAGCACAACCCCGAGGCCCTGCGCGACCTGACCGAGCGTTTGCTGGAGGCCCAGCAACGCGGCCTCTGGGAAGAACCCGGCAGTTACCGTGAAGCCCTTGAGGAGCAGTTGCTCGAAGGTGAGGAAGACCACTGAAATGACTGAACCGATGCAGTTTCCGCTGGCCGCCGTGGTCGGCGCCGAGGCGCTCAAGCTGGCATTGTGCCTGACCGCAATCGACCCAAAGATCGGCGGCGTGCTGATCGAAGGCCCGCGCGGCATGGCCAAGAGCACCCTGGCCCGTGGCCTGGCAGACCTGCTCGGCAGCGCCGAGCAGCAGCCACCCTTTGTCACCTTGCCGCTGGGCGCGACCGAAGAGCGCCTGGTCGGCACGCTGGACCTCGACGCAGCGCTGGGCCAGGGCAAAGCGCAGTTTTCCCCTGGAGTGCTGGCCCACGCCGATGGCGGCGTGCTGTATGTCGACGAAGTCAACCTGCTGCCCGATCCGCTGGTTGACCTGTTGCTGGACGTTGCTGCCAGCGGCACCAACCGCATAGAACGCGACGGCATCTCCCATCGTCATTCGGCGCGGTTTGTCTTGATCGGCACGATGAACCCGGAGGAGGGCGAGCTGCGCCCGCAACTGCTTGATCGCTTCGGCCTGAACGTGTCGCTGGACGAGTTGCCCGAGCCGCAGGCACGCCAGCAGATCATCCGCCGGCGCTTGGCCTTCGACAGCGATCCGCAAGGCTTCTGCGCCGAGTGGGCCGGTGCGCAGCAGGACCTGCGTGAGCGCTGCCAGGCAGCGCGCGTGCGCCTGGAACAGATTGCGCTGGATGACCAGGCCCTGGCCTGGATCACCGAACGCTGTTTTGCTGCCGGGGTCGATGGCCTGCGCGCAGATCTGGTCTGGCTGCGAGCTGCACGTGCTCACGCTGCCTGGCGCGGCAGCGAGCACATCGATGAAGCTGACGTCACCGCCGTAGCCGAGTTTGCCTTGCGCCATCGCCGCCGCGAAGCCCCAGCCCAGCAACCGCCAAGCCCAGCGCCGGCGCAGTCGCCAGCCAGCAGCAATGCCAGCGCGGGGCAGGGCGGCGACACTGGTGCACTGCCCGCCCAACCGGTTGCAGCGGGGCCGCGGCGTGAGGTACCAAACTGGGCAAAAAAGCCCTGAGCATCCGTCAGCAAGGTTTGTCCGCGGCGGATGCCAAGCCCCGGCCAGGCAGCTTGCGCGGTGCTGCGCGTGGACAGGCACGCAAGGCCGCTGCCGGGCGTGTCGCCTGGCCGGCGACCCTGCTCAAGGGCCGCCCAAAGCAGCGTGGCGATTTGTGCTGGCAGCAGCGTCAGGGGCAACCGGCAGAGCTGTGGCTGGTGATTGTCGATGCCTCGGCGTCAACCCGCCGACATCAGGCGCTTGCCCAGACCAAGGGCGTACTTGCCGAGCTGTTTGATCAAGCCTATCGCCAACGCGCACGTCTGGCTCTGCTGACCGCCAGTGGTCGTTCGGCCCAGTGGCAGCGGCATGGGCTGAAAGCTTCGGCGGCGCTGCAGCCCTGGTTGCAGGCCCTCGGCGCGGGTGGCGGCACGCCACTGATCAGCGCCTTGGAGCAAGCTCGGCAATGGCTGCAGGCACGACACCAGCGTCATCCGCAGGAGGTCCAGCGTTGCCTGGTGTTTACCGATGGTCGCCTGCAACGCTGGGGTGCGCTGCAGCCGATGCCATGCACGACCTGGGTGATCGACATGGAATTGGCGCCAGTGCGGGTCGGTAAAGGCAGATTGCTAGCGCAGCAATTGCAGGCCGAGTATCAGCATATCCAGCACTTCAAGCAGATGCGCTGATATATATCCAGACGTCACAAATGGCGGCTGCGACAGGATGTCGCGCTACCGAGAGAGTTGCCATCAAGGCACAGTGCGAGTTGCTAAAAGTGCGCGCCAGGCACGCACTTTTAGCATGAACAAATGCTTACTTGGGCATCGACCAAGGTTGCAAGTCATAACCCTTCTGACACAGTTCGGCGCGCACTTCCTCGATCAGGCTGGCCCATTGCGCCGGGTCTGAATAAATACGCGAGGAGACTTGCTTGCTGCCGATACGGGTGTTGGTCCGGTCGATCACTGCCAGGCTCAGTTCACCAGTACCGTTGGGTGCATCCCAGGCAACGCACTGGAAGGGTTCGAAGGCGTGGTCGGCAATCAGCAGTGCTTCGTTGACACGGAGCGGGGCATTCATGGTTCGGTCTCTCTATGGTCCCAAACAGCGAAAGTAAGTCCGCGCTGTATCAAAGGTGCCAAGGTAAATAGCGCGGGGTTATGGATACTGATGCTCGCTGAGTAGGATGAAGTCACAGCCGTGACGAAATTTTTTTGCAAATAGTCCAATCCGCGCAGGTGCCCGGCTCAGACGGCAACAATTTGTAAAAGTCGGCGTGTAGTGGAGTTGCCGGCGGGCAGTCAGCAGACCAACGGTACTGGGTAAGTTGGAGTTCGTTGCTACTGTTAATTCGGGCGCTGCAACGTATTGTTTCTACTTAAAAAACCAACAATTGGCGCCAAGGAACGGTCATGCTCGAAGCTGCAGCGCAACGTCGCCTGTTGATCGTCGACCCGTGCGACGACTGCCACCGTCTGTTACCGGGCCTGCGCGGTGCCGGTTGGGACGTGCACAGCTGCACCCTGGCGGCGGCGCTTGAGCATCCTTGCGATGTTGGCGTACTGCGCCTGCAAGCGTCGCACCTGCAGGCGCCTGATGCGGTCAAGGACATGATCAAGCGCAGCAATACCGAATGGATCGCCGTGCTCAATGCCGAGCAACTGCGTGCGCAGAACGTTGGCGACTTTGTCTGCGAGTGGTTTTTTGACTTTCATACCTTGCCGTTCGACGTTTCCCGCGTGCAGGTAACCCTCGGCCGCGCCTTCGGCATGGCCCGCCTGCGTGGCAAGGGCGCAGTGCAGGTGGACAAGCCCGCGCATGAACTGCTGGGTGACAGCCGGCCGATACGCGAGCTGCGCAAGCTGCTCGGCAAGCTGGCACCGACCGAGTCGCCAGTACTCATCCGCGGCGAGAGCGGTACCGGCAAGGAGCTTGTCGCGCGGACTCTGCACCGTCAGTCGCAGCGGCACGGTAAGCCGTTTATCGCGATCAACTGCGGGGCGATCCCTGAGCATCTGATCCAGTCCGAGCTGTTTGGCCACGAGAAAGGTGCATTCACCGGCGCGCACCAGCGTAAAGTCGGGCGCATTGAGGCAGCCAACGGTGGGACCCTGTTCCTCGATGAAATTGGCGATCTGCCGCTTGAGCTGCAGGCCAATCTGCTGCGTTTTCTGCAGGAAAAGCACATCGAGCGTGTTGGCGGCGATCAACTGATCCCTGTTGATGTGCGGGTATTGGCTGCTACCCATGTGGACCTTGAGCAAGCCATCGAGCGCGGCAAGTTTCGCGAAGACCTGTATTACCGGCTCAACGTGCTGCAGGTGGTCACTGCGCCGCTGCGCGATCGGCACGGTGATCTGTCGATGCTGGCCAGCCATTTTGCCCAGTTTTACAGCCTGGAGACCGGGCGCAGGCCGCGCTCGTTCAGCGACAGTGCGCTGGCTGCGATGGGCCGGCATGAGTGGCCGGGCAACGTGCGCGAGCTGGCCAATCGGGTCAGGCGCGGGCTGGTGTTGGCCGAGGGCCGGCAGATCGAGGCGCAGGATCTGGGTTTGCAGGTGCTGGTCCCCGAGGAGCAGCCGCTGGCGACGCTGGAGGATTACAAGCACCGTGCTGAGCGCCAGGCCTTGTGCGATGTGCTCAACCGGCATTCGGACAATCTGAGTATCGCCGCCAAGGTGCTGGGCATCTCTCGACCCACCTTCTATCGACTCTTGCACAAACACCAGATCCGTTGATTGCGACGTGCAGTTGCTTTCCTGCTGCTCTTGGACATTGAGCTCGGCCAGTTAACCCGCCCGGCGCAGGGTGAGGTTTATCCGGCGTGCGCCCATCCGTGGGTGGGTGCCGGGCTTGACCGGCATTACCCCGTGAAAGCGCAGGCGGTCTTCGCCGCCCCATACCAGTACGTCACCGTGATTGAGGGCGATGCGCTGGGTCGGGTCCTTGCGTTGCATCCCGCCGAACAGAAACACCGCCGGCAACCCTAGCGAGATGGACACGATTGGATGGGCGAAGTCATTTTCGTCGTGGTCCTGGTGCAGGCTCAGCTTGGTGTCGGCAAGGTAGTGGTTGATCAGGCAGGCATCGGGGGTGAAATTATCGAAGCCAGCGGTTTCAGCCGCGTTACGGGCGACCTGCAAGAAGCTCTCAGGCAGGGCTGGCCAGGGCTGTTGGGTGAGCGGGTCGTGCGGGCTGTAGCGGTAGCCTTGCTGGTCGCTGACCCAGCCAAGCGAGCCGCAATTGGTGAGCGCAACGGCCATGGCCTGGCCACCTGGGGTGCGCATGTGCCGAAACGGGGCTACGCGCAGGATTGGCCGCAGGTCGTCCAGCAGGGTTTCGACCTGAGGCAGGACAAAACCTGGAAGCAGGACCGTCTGCGCAGCCAGGCGCTGCGGGGATGGGCCGAACAGGTCGAGGTCGGACTGGATCATCTGAATAAGGCTTGGCGTCGTTGGTTTGGGTTCAGGTGTACCTAGCGATGCAACCCATACTAACGGCAGGGTGCGCGTCATGTCGCGCTGGTCCGCTCGGCGGAGCTTCTACCAGACAACGCCAAGACGTCTGCAAACGGGCTTGGGCAACTGATAACCTACTGGTTTTGTGTGAAGGATCACCATGATCGACAAGCTGCTGGCCGCCATGTTGAGCTGTACCTGTCTGCTGGGGAGCGGGTCTGCTCAAGCCTGGACCAAAGACGGTGACAAAATCGTCTTCCAACGCGAAGAAACCAGCCATTGCGATGACTACGCCATGGATGCAGGGGCAATCATGCTCGGACGGCAGTCGAACGAGCCGCCTTACTACGGCACTGATGAGTATCGGCCGCCGACAGCCGCGACTTATACCCTGCGCGACATCCTGTCCAGGCAAGTGCTGGCTTATCCTGTGCGCGATACCGAGCAAGAGCGACGCAAGGACCTGGAAGACTTCGTGCAAAAAGCCAAAGCCATGTGCGTGCAAGCTTACATGGAGTCGAGGCCGGCCAAGTCTGCGCCTTGATCCGGCGCTGGCAGTTCAGCCCAAACTGGGCTATTGCTGATGAACTGGCGGTGAGGCCGCGCTTGGAGGTAAACGATGAAACGAGTATTGAGCATCATCGCATTGGTATCGCTGGCCGGCGTCGCCAACGCAGAGATCCCGATGGTGAACGCTACCTGCCGGGGCAACCTCGAGGTTCATGCCGATGAAGGCGGGCCGTTGTTCATCAATGGCAAAGAAGCCAAGTTGAAGAAGATCAATGACAATTACTTCGAGGCCAAAGGCGGCGGTGTGACCGTATCGTTATCGATTAGCCCTGATGGTACGCCAAGTATTTCCTATACCGGCAAAGGCGGGGCGAATGGCATATGCGAAATAGCCGAAGAAGATTAGATCGTGAGGGTTGCCACAAGGGTTCACCAATCGCCCTTCGCACGACCTGACCCTCCTCAGCGCGAGCTATGCGCTCCAAACCAGCGGGTAGCAAAGGCAGTCAGCGCACTTCGCAGACCCACTTGTGATTGCACCGGTACGGGGTGCGTGTAAACCGAACCTGGACCAGACGGGTCAGCCCCTGCTGGGCCAGGACATCGGTGAGCTGGGTGAGTGTCTCTGCTTCGATAGTCATCGCTGTTACCTCTTCAGATTACTTTGCTCATGATTATCGACTGGCACACCCGCGCAACAATTCAATTTGATTAGCTCGGCATCGATTGCAGTAAGCTGTTGATTCTTTGCTCATGGTCCGCCTTATGCCCAGTTCATTCACGCTCATGCCGTCGCCCGTTGGCGTGCTCACCCTGGTCGCCCGCGATGATCGCCTGGCTGCTGTACTGTGGGAGCAGGAGCGCGCAAACCGGGTGCGTTTGGGTGAGCTGCTGCGTGATGACGAGCATCCGCTGCTGCAGCAGACCGCGCTGCAGTTGGGTGAATATTTCGCCGGGCAGCGGCGCCACTTCGAGCTTGAGCTGGACTTTGCCGGCACCGCGTTTCAGCGTGAGGTGTGGGCGGCGTTGCTGACCATCCCGTTTGGCGAAACCCGTAGCTACGGCGACATTGCCCGACAGATCGGCAAGCCGAGTGCGGTGCGCGCAGTCGGCGCGGCCAATGGGCGCAATCCGCTGTCGATCATCGCGCCGTGCCACCGGGTGATTGGCGCCTCGGGTAGTCTGACCGGGTTTGCCGGCGGCTTGCAGGCCAAGCAGTTTTTGCTGGCCCTGGAAGGGCGCCAGAGCCTGGTGCTGGATTTTTAACGGCCGCCAGAAAGCTCAGCCAACTCAATTACCGCGGCGCTGGCACTTGTGGTGTCGAGCATGATCAGGCCTTCGCTGTGCTCATCCAGCGCTGCCAGCAGCCGGCCCTGGCTGTCCCATGCTGCCGAGCAGCCGGCGCCAATAAAGTTGTCCGCCGGGCCCACGCAATTGGCCAGCAATACAGGCATGCTCAGCCGGCTGGCAACGGCGGGATAATGGGCAAAACCATCACGGATGCCTTTGGCTGATTTGGCTACGCTGACCAGATATACCTCTGCGCCGTCTTCGCGAGCCTGCATCGCATGCTCAACAAACATCGACTCATAGCAGATCGCCGGAGCGACCCGCAGCTCGCCTGCAGTGAACACCAACGGATTGTCCCCTGCAGTAAAGAACTCCATCTCGTCGGCATGCAAGCGCTGTTTCGCGTACACCAGTGCAGGTTTCGCAGGGCGCAGAATCGGCATACCGATCTGCACGCCACTTGCGGCCTGCAGCGGCAAGCCCAAGGCCACGCTTACTCCAAGCTGGTCACACAGCGTTTGCACCGGCTCCAGCCAGACCGAGTCTGCGGTTTGCGCCAGCGCTTGGGCGAGGGCGGGCTCGTAGCCGCTCAGGGATAACTCCGGAAACACCACTAATTGCGCGCCGGCACGTGCCGCCTGCTCGATGCAGTACAGGTGTCGACGCAGGTTGCCAGCCAGGTCACCCTTGAGCGCTGCCAGTTGTACTGCACACAGTTTCATGACCAATCCCTGGATGACGCCGCGGAAGCACCGAGGATACTATCGGAGCAATTACCCACGCCAGTGGGATCCACGGACGGAGAAGAGATGAGCCAGCACGCAGCTATTCCACCTGATTCACTCATCTGGCCCAGTGCCCAGCAAGCCAGCTTTAGTCATTGTCAGTCGATCACGCTCGTGGACCATGGGCTGCCGGCGATGGCGCATTACCTGCAGATGATGCGCGGCATGCCGCGCTGGATCGACAATTTGATGGTGCTGCGCAATCGGCTGGTCCAGCTGGTGGGGCTCAAGGATCTGGGCCGGCTCAGCGCAGTCAATTCGCAGCGCTCTGCGGGCAGCTATGAAGCAGGGCAGCGGGTGGGCATTTTTACGCTACTGGCCAATACTGATGATGAGGTGCTGCTGGTCGACAGCGATCGCCATCTGGATGTGCATGTAGCCTTGCTGCGTCGACCGTCAGCACAGCCCGGGCAGTGTGAGGTACTGGTTAGCACCGTGGTGCGAACCCACAACCTGCTGGGACGTCTGTATATGTTGCCCGTGGCGCCGTTTCACCGGCTGATAGCACCGATTGCCTTGCGTCGTTTGCGAAAGGGGTAGTTGCAATGCAGCGTTTCCAGCAGGTAGCCGCCAATGAACTGGGCAGGGACTTGGCAGTTGGCGATATCCACGGCCATTTTCCGCGTTTGCAGCAGTGCCTGGACGAGGTGGCGTTCGATCCGCAGGTTGATCGCCTGTTCAGCGTCGGCGATCTGGTTGATCGTGGACCGCACAGTGAAGAGGCCCTGGAGTGGCTGGCGCAGCCTTGGTTCCATGCAGTGCAGGGCAACCACGAAGCGCTGGCGGTGAGTTACCTGTGCGGCGACCCGCTGGATCTGGATATGTACCGCGCGGCAGGCGGCGGCTGGTTTCTCGATTTGCCCAGTGCTGAGCAGCAGCGCTATGCCAGTGTTTTCGTTACCCTGCCGCTGGCCCTGCAGGTGGCCACCGTAGACGGGCCGATCGGCCTGGTGCATGCCGATAGCCCATTCAATGAATGGTCACAGTTACGTACCAGCCTGTTGGGCGAGGATGACCCGCGCGTCCGCGAGATCTGCCAATGGTCGCGGCGGCGTTTGCGCGAGGGCGATACGCATACGATAGAGGGCTTGAGAGCGCTACTGGTGGGGCATACCTCGGTGCTGCAGGTAAAACAGCTGGGCAATGTCTGGCACCTGGATACCGGCGGCTGGAACAAGGGCCATTTCTGCCTGCTGGATATGCAGCGGTTGGTCCTGCTCAGCCCCGCCACAAGTGAATGAGCACGGCGCTGGCGAGCACAATCAGCAGTGCCCCTGAGGCACGTTCCAGCCATGGCAAGGCGTGGATGAAGCGGCTAAGCACGCGGCGGTTGCCAATGGCGCAGGCGACCAGCAGGTCCCACAGCAACACCACACCGAACATCCAGCTGGCATAGGCAAGTTTCCACGCGGTGCTGGTACTGGCGAGCATGCTTGCCAGGCTTACGTAGAACAGTGCGTTTTTCGGGTTGAGAATGGCCGAAGCAAAGCCCATCAGCAGGCACCTCAACCAGCCTTGCGCGGCCTGCACGGGTTCGCTTTCGACCTGACCAAAGCTGCTTTCGCCGGCATGGCGCAGGAACAGTCCGCCGATGTACAGCAAGTAGGCGCAGCCTGCGATTTGCAGCGCGATAAACAGGGCACTGCCGTCCTTGAGCACCGATACCCCGGTAAACGCTGCACCGATAAACACGCCGTTGGCCAGGGCGATACCCAGGCAGGCGCCGCTGGCTACCCGCCAGCCGGCTTTGATCGAGCTGCGCGCAACCAGAAAGAAGTCAGGGCCGGGTGACAGCAGCGCGAGGAAATGGGCGCTGGCGACTATCAGAAATTGCTCCATGGGGCGGCACTACTCAGGCATTGGAGGCGCAATTCTGCGGTCCGCCCGGGATAGCGTATTGAACAATATTGCAGTCAGCGCATCAGGCGATAGCGCCCCGGCGTTGTGCCGGCATGCGCCTTGAATACCCGCTGAAAATGGCTCTGGTCGGCAAAGCCCAGTTTATAGGCGACTTCTGCCAACGGCAGGCCTTGGCGTAGGCACTGCCGTGCCCGATTGACCCGCGCATTGAGCAGGTAGGCGTGCGGGGTCAGGCCGGTGGCCGCCTGGAATGCGCGGATCAGCTGATAACGCCCAAGCCCGGCTAGGGCTGCGAGAGAGGCCAGACTGAGCTCGGCCAACTCGGCCTGGTCGATAGCCGCGATGACGTCGACAAGGGCGGCGCCGCTCAAGGACGGTGCAGGGGCTGTCGGAGAGGGCGCATACGCTGAGAAGTCGTGCTCGGCCATGAACTGCACCAGCGCAGCCTCTTTGTGCAGCGGCGCGGCGGCGGAGAACAGCAGCGTGTTCAACTGACAAAAGTGTCGATAGGCCTGCGGGCAGCGGCTGATTCTTGCCGGTCCGCCACTGTCGCCTGCGACGACGCCGGATTCTGCGCGCAACTGATTTAGCCACTGCGCATCGATGTGCACCATCTGATAACTCCAGGCCTGCCCGGATTCAGGGTTGCACGCATGCACCCGCTGCGCGGGCACCAGTACCAGGGCGCCCGGGCTCAAGCGTTGCTGGCCTGCACCGGCACCGCTGAAGCGGCTGAAACCAGCATCGACCGCGCCAATCGAGAAGGTCGGATGGCTGTGTGCCTTGTAGCAGGCACGGCTGTGACAGGCGCGTCTGCTCTCGACGAAGGGCAACGCCGGGTCATGCCAGATTTCGCTGCTTGCGGTGTGCATCAGTGGCCTGTCTGAGTTGCTGTGCAGACCTGCGAGTCTACCTGTTCGGTACTGTGTCGGCCATTTGCCGCGTGACTGTGCTTGACCCGGTTGCAGAGCGGGGCGACCCTTCGCAGGTATTCAAGGAGAACAACAATGGACATGTCGAGCCTGCTGCTATTCGTCCCCGCCTGCTTTGCCCTGAACATGGCGCCTGGACCGAACAACCTGCTGTCCCTGCACAATGCCAGCCGCTATGGCCTGCACAGCGCCTGCCTGGCCGGAGCCGGCCGAATTCTGGCGTTCAGCGGCATGATCGCCCTGGCAGCGATGGGCCTCGCTGTGGTGCTGCGTACCAGCGCCTGGCTGTTTCTGACCATCAAGTTGATCGGGGCGGGCTACCTGTTCTATATCGCCTGGCAGCTGTGGCGGGCGCCGGTGGGTGAGGCTGCTTCGGGAAGCGGCGAGCCTCGCGGGCTCTGGCGGCTGGCCCGGCAGGAGTTCTGGGTGGCGGCGGGCAAGCCAAAAGACTATTAATATATACCTTTTTTTTGCTCTCCTCTGGTGTATATTTACGCGACGGCTTGCTAAGGGTCTCGTGCAGAATATTAGCTCAGGCACTTGAGCGAACTAAACGAATTCGAAAGTTGTAGCTATTGGCGTTGATCAATTGGAGAGCACGAGTTGGCAGGTTCAAGGAAGTGGCGTGATTGGCGTAAAAATTTTGCGGCTAAGGTTGAAAGTACTAGTGGTATGGTTGGGCTACTCGGCGGTGCGGGAACCGTAGCCGGGGCCTTCGCCTCCATGCCAATTGCTACTATCATAGGTGGAGCGGTTGTTGGCGGAGCCATCATCCATGCTGCTTGGAGAAGCATTCCAGTTAAGTCGCTATCCGTATCAGAGTGTGTCGGTCGGAAACTCTCAATAGCTGAATTGGATTCGTTTGAAGATAGTATTTTAAGATTGGCTGTTATAGGGGCGTCTCAATCTGGTAAGAGTACCTTCCTCAGTTCTGCCCAACATTTGTCACAACCATCTTCGCGTACCAATACCGTCCAAGCAGAAATTTTGATGCTGCCGGGGCATCCTCCGAAGTACATCGCACTGCTGGATGCTGATGGCAAAGAATATGTGCAGCAGTTTGAAATCTTGAAGGCAGCGGATTTTTTTATTCTATTCGTCGACCATAATGCTAGCTCAACTGATGGGCTAAAGATGGCCGAGAGATTGGCTGATCATGATCGATTCATTGAGCAAGTTGAGCCGCTTCTCAGAGGGCGCTCGTTAAAAAAGATTCATTTGCTGCTAAATAAGCGGGATCTCTGGGAAGGCAAAAGCGAGTCTGTAGAGTTGATGAGCTGGTTTGAAAAACATGTCCAGGATTGGAGGCGAATGGGAGTTGCAGACGAGGTCACTTCGTCAGTACATAGCAATAAAGATACCCAAGATATGGCCAAAATGGTGGAGGTGATTAGAGTTTTGTTGTCGGGTAGGGCTACGCCATGAGCGCGAATAATGGATTCAGTCGCGCGCTCGAGTTTGATTCTCCTGTCGAATTTATACTCGTGGCTACCAGAGAAAACGGTAAGGAAGTGGTCGCTCGATCCAAGGGCGCAAAGATGGATTTGGTTTACTATTCGCATTTTGACTCATTGCGTAACGACAATCGTCCAAAAAGCAGTAGTTCTAGTTGGGCCGATTTTTTTTACCCTGCGGTTGAGTCACTGCACCCTGTGGCGATTCATTCTCTGCCAGTGCGGCATCCAGATAATATAAACTTCGATCAGCGTGATTCAGGAGTATCGTTGGTTTGGAGAGGCGTTTGGGACTCGAAAGGCATCGAACAAATACAAACGGCTTTTGACGAGGCAGCTCCGTATTTAGTGCACTATTTAGATGACTATGACCATGTTGAATGGATATTATCGTCTGTCATCGCTCGCTGCGCTATTTCACTTGAGGCTTTTCGCAACCGTCGGCTAGCCAAGGCTGCAAGGGTTAAGGTAATGACGGGAGTGGTGGTGGGCTATACAATCGTGGCAGCATTTGCGTCCTGTTATTATATTGTTTTCAAGTAGATTAGTCCTCGTTATCGGTGGCTCTTGCATTACCTCGGTGCAGAGCGCAGTTTTACTTCGCGTTGCGGGTGCTGGTATCAGATTGTCTTGAAGCGCCCAGACTACGTCTAATATATAATCCCCCCTCTATAGCGCGTGCGGGGGTCTAAATGTCGACGTCAGTCGGAATTGTCTACAGCTATCTCCGGTTCTCGGATCCGCGTCAGGCGGCAGGCCACAGTGCTGACAGGCAGGCGCAATATGCTAAGTCGTGGGCTGCTGAGCGCGGGCTTGCTTTGGATGAGTCTCTGTCTCTGAGGGATGAGGGGCTCTCGGCCTTTCATCAAAAGCATGTCAAGCAGGGTGCGCTAGGCGTTTTCTTGAGGGCGGTTGATGACGGCCTCATCCCTGTAGGTTCTGTATTAATCGTAGAGGGACTGGATCGTCTCAGCAGGGCCGAACCTATCCAGGCACAAGCACAGCTGGCTCAGATCATCAATGCAGGCATAACTGTTGTCACGGCCAGTGACGGCCGTGAGTATAACCGTGAGAAACTAAAGTCTCAGCCAATGGACTTGGTGTACAGCCTCCTTGTCATGATCAGAGCCCATGAGGAAAGCGATACGAAGAGCAAGCGGGTCAAAGCATCAATCAAGCGTCAGTGCGAAGATTGGATAAACGGAACATACCGTGGACTCATACGCAATGGTGCTGATCCTCATTGGGTGCGTCTTGTTGAAGGTAAGTGGGAGCTAATAGCCGATCGCGCGGAAGTCGTGCAATTCGCCATCGATAAATATCTGGCGGGGTACGGAGCTGACCGCACGCACAGTTTGCTGCAGGCAAATGGCTACGATACCTCTCTCGTTGGAGCCTCACCTCAGCAAATATATCGCCTGATCAAGCTCGTGAGTTTAAAAGGCGCTAAGCAGATATCTATTGATGGTGAAGAATTTCTCCTTAAGGACTACTATCCGCGCCTTATAGACGAACAGCAATTTGATGAATTGCAGCTGCTGCGAGGCAATAGAAGTCGAAGGCGTGGCAAAGGAGCTATACCGGGAGTAGTCACGGGAATTGGGATCACCTATTGCGGCTACTGTGGAACATCTATGACTGCTCAGAATTTAATGCACAAGTTACGTGACGATGGAACACTATCGGACGGCCGTAGACGAATCATGTGCACTTCCTACATGAGCAGAGGTGGGTGTAACGTTGGTGGGAGTTGCAGTGTTGCACCTGTCGAGCGCGCTGTGATGTCGTTCTGTGCCGACCAGTTAAACCTGAGTCGCTTGCAAGAGCCAGCAGGGCCTCGCGGGGATCTCCATGTGAGTCTGACCGAGTCAAGGAAAAAAGTGGCGGATCTCGAGCGGCAGCTGTCTAGGATTACCGAAGCACTGGCATTGGGTGAGAGTGATGGTGTGCTTCCTATGACTTTCTTGAGGAAGGCGCGTGACCTGGAGGCAATGCTTGATGCTGCGCGCACAGACGAACGCCGTATTGAGCGAGAAATCGCTGGAGTAGCTGCAAGGCAGAAACCGGGTGATGCGAAACTGTGGTCTGATCTTGCTTCGGGCGTGGAAGCCCAGCAGGTTGAGCCACGAGACAAGATGCGACAGCTCATGCTCGACACATTCGAGCGGATCGTGATCTACATGCGTGGCGTTGTGCCCGAGGGGCGGGGTGCCAAGTACATCGACGTTCTTCTCATTTCCAAAGCGGGGCAGCGTAGATGGCTGAGGGTAGAGAAGAAAACCGGTAGCTGGGCGGCCGCTATCGACCGCCCTCTGTGATCGTTAAGCTGATTTCTTGCCGTCTTGGTGCATGCCTGGAGGGGTAGTGTGCACCACCAGGTGCCCTTGTCCCTCCCAGAAATTCTCTTGCACCTCCACACACACCCGCCATGCGGCCCATGCGACCTCTTCGCCGGCCGCGAGAACATTGCCCTGATCATCAATGATTGCCATGCGGGCTCTGGTTCCCGATTTGGTGTGCACTGAGAAGCCCGTGCTGACCGTTGCTGATAGCTTGGCACCTTCGAGGGTTGGATTTGGTATGGCTATTTTCATTTGCTTGCTCCTTGCGGAGTCATGACTCGTTCAGCCTCGTCAAGGTCAGGTTGTTCGTCTTGCTTCAGGCCCCTGAACGCAAGGGCGAGCGCGATCAGTTGCTCCCCGTTTGCGGCAGCAGCCAATCTTGATTGGTACAAGCCGGCGCGGCCGCACCAGATAGCTGTCGGTGTCACTTGACCTGCAGCCAAATCCGAAATCTGCTTGAAAACTTCGTTGGAGATACTTTCAGTGCTCAAGTCATAGAGCCCTCGAACGCTGGCTAGTGCATTGCTCAGTGATGACTGGGTGAAGAGGATGCGTTGGGTGTAATTCATGCTGCCTCCTGTTTATACAGCTCGATCAGTTCCTTCGCATTCGCTGCGATCAGGTCCGCTGCTTCATCAGGGCAAACGCTATTGCCGATTAGTCGAATCTGGTCGGTGTTGTTGATGGGACGCCACTCCATCTCGCCGGTGCTTTGGCTCTCGAACAGCCCGCGATCAAGGATGTAGTCAGAGCTGAAGCCTTGGGCGCGCTTTAGCTCCGGAGCCTTCAGCATACGGAGGGTAAAGTCGACGAGCGCATAGTCGCCCAGCAGCACCAGGTCGACTGATTCAGGAAAGTGCTCAGGTAGGTACTTTTGCAGGAACTGGGCGCACTTGCGCGCCCTCGACAATAGCTCGGGCGGCAAGATTGCGGCGGGCACTTTCACAACAGTCACCAGCGCCATTCGCTCTTTAGTGGGCAGGGTATGCATTGGCTCATCCATTCCTTGCCACTGGCCGCCGGTACCGTAGTACTTTACCAAGTAGGCAGTTGCCATGCGCTGGTTGGTGCCGCGCCCGAGAATTGTGCTTAGTGGCATGTGTGCCGATCGACCGTCGCCTTTGTAGAAGCCACCGTTAGCCTGTTCGAAGTGGCATGCGGCGAGCACGTGGCGACCACTGCCAGCTGTAAGTGTATTGAGGGGTTGGTCCATACTGCTGCCAGGAGATCCTTTGCGTAGTGTGATCATGGATGCGGTTACAAGCGCGTGCTTACATCCCCCGGCCACGACGGTGCCCAGCGGTTTTAAAAGTCCTGGTGCCCGTGGTTGTTGACCTGGGCGTTCTCCATACCCGGTTTGGATCAGGGTGGCGGCAGAAAGGGCGAAATGGCCTCCCTTAACTTGGGCCACCTGAGTGCGCAGCGGCTCGGTTGCGCTGAATGTGCGCTGCGTGCTCGCGTTGGCGAACTCAGTAAGGCTAGCGGCGGCCAGCTGTTGTTCGTTCAGCTGCAGCATGAAGGGCTGCTCTGCCATGACGGTGTGGCGCCAGAAACCCTTGGCCACGCGCCGGCAAGTGTTGTCAACCAGCGGACGTTTGCGTGCGAACAGGCTCTTGCCTAGGTCGGAAAAGTCGATGCACTCGGCGGCTGTGCGCCAAGGCAATTGACCTGGTTCCGGTTTTTCGTGCCGCTTCGGCTTCGTCCATACGATGGGGCGGCCATCCGTGCGGCCGATGATGAACAGGCGCTTGCGGATAGTTGGAGAGCCGGCGTTAGAGGCACGGCGCTGACGCCACTCCATAGTGCAGCCTAGTCCGCGCACCAGTGCGTCCATTGGCACCCACTGGCCGATGCAGTCCATGATTTCGCGCATGTCGGGGTGATCGGCAGCAAGTCCGGTGGTGAGACAGGCGATGAAAGCTTTGAAGGTTCGCCCCATTTCCAACTTAATCGGCTTGCCTTCATCGTCCAGTGGACCCCAGGCCTGGAACTCTTCAACATTCTCCATCAATAACAGGCGGGGTCGTGTGGTGAACACCCAGCGAACCACAACCCATGGTAGCGAGCGCACTGACTTACTGCGTGGGGCGCCTCCTTTAGCTTTCGAGAAGTGGCGGCAGTCAGGGGACGCCCACAAGATACCCACGGGCTGCCCACCAGTAGCCTGCAGTGGGTCGACCTCGTAGATGTCGCTGGTGTAGTGGCGGGTGTTGCGGTGATTTGCGCGGTGTACCGCGATAGCGATTGGGTTGTGGTTGATCGCGATGTCAGGGTCGCGGTACACGCGTGCGCCGCCACTGCTGGCCCCGCCTGCGCCGGCGAATAGGTCAACATACAGCTCGCGCTGGAAGGGCAAGGCTTGTTGTCGCGCGCGTTTGATTTCGATCTGCAGGAGGGTAGTCATGCTGCAGCTCCTGCCTTTACGGCGCTGGCGGGGGTGGTACGCAGTTGGGCATGGATACGACCGGCCAGACCGTCGATGACGTCAGCCTGGGAGCCTGCTCGGGTCGCCTCGGCTTCGGATTTCAAGGCTTTGAACGTGCGCTGGGCCAAGCGCATCGTGGACGCAACACTGACTAGCTTCTCGTAGTCAGCGTTGGTTACCGCCAGGCCGGTGTACGACATGATTCGCTCCTCGAGCTCGGCGATTGTGCACGTGAGGTTGGCGACGGAGTGGTGGTGTTTGCGCTGCTCCGCCTCCCGCTGGATCAGCGATTCGTCCAGACGGCCAAGTACGACTTGCCAAGACTCATCCGTCGGGCTCAACAACCCGGCTTGTTTCATGGCGGCTTCAATTGCCTGTGCCATCTGCTCGGAGGTGGCATAGGTACCCGCGTGCTCTGCCACTTTTGCTTCCATCGCGGCGACGATGCAGGAGACGGCGGAAGTGTGCGTATACCCCTCGGCAGGCTGCGCGGGCGGGCGAGTATTAGCGATCAGCGTTGCATCAACGGGCGCTGCCTCGCGCAGCTTGTCGTGGGGTATCTGCGCCTCAGCAGAGCTGCTGACAGTGTTAATAATGCCTGCTGCTTCGCAGCAGAGGCTCTTTGTTTTTTTCGCGTCGATACAGTCGGCGTCGCGAATCGAAGCGGGAATGGCATCGCCTATAGCCTGCGCCACAGCGCTCCCGCTTCCATTCGAGTTCGATACCTGTGGGGATGCATTGGCGATGGTGTAGCTGGTTACTCCGCCAGGCTCCATATCTAAAAACAAGCCGGGTTGGCGGTGGGTGCGACCTGCTTTGCGCCCAAGCAGATAGGCGTAGGCAAATAGCCCAATTACGAATGCGCAGATGACGAAGAGGGCGGTGACCTGTTGGGTGGTCATTGTTCTTGCTCCTGATGGTGTGAGGCCGGTGGTGGCGGCCCTTGATTGTGTTGTTACTGCTTTTCTTGCTCGTTCTGCCGGGCCTGCTTTTCATCGGCCAGGTAAGCCCTGCTATCGATCAGCGCGGCTACGTGGCGGATGTGAGCGAACTTCGGTGCCTTCTGGCTGTTGTCCAGCGTGGTGATGGGCAAGCAGATCCGCCCAACCTTCAGTTGCTCGGCAAAGGTGTCCTCGTTCAGATTTCGGAAGTACTGCACGCGCACCTTGTCGAGCGGGATGAGGACATCGCCGAAAGTCCGGTACAGAAGCTCTACAGTGGTTGCATCAGGTGCGTGCGGTAGCCGCAGCGCCATTTGATCGGTGGTGCTCATCAGGCTTCGGGCTCTCCCTGAGCTTGTGGCGTGACGGGTGGTGCCAAGTGGTTTCACAGTGCTTGCGTACCAGGTCGCGCCATTCTTCAGGCACCTGCAGGAGCGCGGCATTGCGCTCCTCGCGGGTTCTGAGCTGGATGATCTGGGCCGCGTACTGCCTAGGCCGCATAGCGGTTATCTTCCGGTGGTGTCGGAAGTTGGAGCTGGAGGCGTGATGCAAGCCAAGGAATCCCGGCCTGCTTCACTCTGGTCGACTCGCTGTACTGCATACCTGCTTGAGGGTGGAACCAGCTACCCTCTTTTGTCCGCATATATTCCCGGTCGCGAGTGGGGTAGCGGGGCAGGTTGCGGTCGGTTAGCAGCTCGTTCTCGCGCATGCGGCTGATCAGCTCGTTGCGGCTGATGCCGAACAGCTTGGCGGTTTGTGCCAGGGTTCGTTCCATGATCGCCTCCTATGCCGCGTCTTCCAGCATTTGATCGGCTGATGGCAAGTCAGCGGTTTCAAGCTGGCCGTTAGCAATAGCCTCAAGGTGAGACGCAATCCTTCGTGCGCTGGCTAGGCTATTAGCCGGCAGCGTCAAGGTATTAACTGATGAGCCGATGCGGATCACCACGGTCACCTTGTCGAGATAGAGTTCGGTCTGGAGCGAAGCTTTGATCGATGCTCCAGTGGTGGTGTCGCGCAGAATTTGGCTAAAGCAGCCAGTCAGATTGGTTTGCGCTTTTAGGCAGGCAAAGGCGCTGTGACTAAGTGCGAAAGTCATGCTGCGTGCCCTCCATCTGTTGGAGGAGTGCTGATCCTGGGGCGGGTGGGAGCGGCGCGTTTGGTGGTTATGAACGCGCAGCCGTGCTGCTTAGCCAGTCGACGTACCTCGAAGGTCAGATCGACAGACGCAGCTGCGGGGTGGACGTGCAGTGATGCGGTGGTGTACATGGCATTGCCTCACTCTGTGGTGGAAGAGTGAGGCAAATATCAACCTGTGGTTGTTTTATGTCAACCAGAAATTGATTTGTAGGTTGGTTGCTGGATAGCGGTGGACTCACTCAGGTATGAATGAACCCACGACCTTTCCGCAAATGTGGGTCTCTTCGGTTATGTCTATGATTGGATATTGAGGATTGATAGGCCGCAGGAATTGTCGGCCGGCGTCTTCAACAAGAACCTTGAAGGTCACCTCATTGGTCCTTGGAACCCTGGCTATCACGCGGTCTCCAGTATTTGCCTCAACTTCGGGATCCACGAAGATGATGCACCCGGTCGGATAGCTTCGCCCTGGCCCGGGATTCGTCATTGAGTCACCGAGTACCTTCAGGGCATACCCGCTGTCACTAATGGGAACTGGGCACGATAGCCAGCTATCTGCCTGGTAAGGCTCAAAGTTTGAGATGGCTTCGCACCATGCCCCGGCCTGAACCCAAGAGATCAGGGGTACCTTTCCAAACCGTTCCAGCATGCCGCTCACATTGGACTGGTCGCCGACATGAAGCTGGTGCAGCTCAGAGCTGGAATCCTGAGTTTTGGGGAGCACACCGTACTCCAGCCACTCGCGGCGTACGTTAAGCCAAGCACAAAGCGCGGTCATGCTATCTGCTTCCGCAATCGCCTCACCATTGAGCCATTTGCTGATGGCTTGAGTCGTCTTATCAACACCAACCATCTTCAGATGCTTGTGAATGTCCACGCCCCGGCCCCGGCTTCTAACGCCGGCGTCGTCAAGGGCTTCATGTAGTCGTGCGCTGAAGGCTGCACGCAGCTCATTTTTATCAACCATGAGTTGATGGTTGCACAGAGCTTGCGCAATAGTCAGTTGATCTATAATATCAACTCCGGGTTGATAAAGGAGATAGCCATGTTACGGCCCGAAGATTTCCCTAATCCGATTGCATTCGCTTTTGAGGCTGTTGGAGGTATCGGTGCTGCTGCCAAGGTCTGCGGGAGAAGCTATCAGGCGCTGAATAAATGGCGTTTAGCGGGCTCCTTGCCTCGAACGGAATACACCGCTGAAACCAATTACGCAGCTTGCTTAGCGGTTGCAGCAGGACACCAAGGCAATCCGTTCGATGCGTCCTGGTTGCTTGAAGCTGCAGCTCCTCAACGGGCGCGAGCGGCATAGAAAAAAGGCGACCGAAAGGTCGCCTCGTTTCTCCCAGTACTACCACCACAGTGATACCGGGCCGCGTTCAAGATAGGCGGGCACACCACGTAACCGCTTACCTTGAGCACGGAGTCCAGGCATGAAGCCTGGGTCGCCTTCTCCACCACAGATAGGGCGACGGGATGGCCCTCTCAAGCCATGCGGCGAGTGTAACACCACGACCTCGTCGCCGGCACTGGCAGCCTTTATGGCGTAATGCCATGTGTCGAAAGGGAAGGCGAGTGATCGCCTTCACCGCCCTGCAGTAGCAGCACGATGCTGCCGGGTGGCGAAATAGGTAAATGGGCACACCACATAGGTCCGCTTGCCTTGATCGCATCGCCCAAGCATGGAGCTTGGGCGCTGCCTCCTTCACCACGGGAGGCAAATGTTTCGCTATGGGCAGTCAACGGAGTGACGCCCCGGCATGGAATCGATCCCGCCTGGTTCCAGGCGTGATTGCCCTCTCAAAAGCTATGCGGCGCGTTACCACCACCACATGCCGCAGGCATTGGCTACCGAAAAGGATAAATGCCATGAGCCGAATCGCAATGAGCTGCATCGAGCGCGCCAAGCGCGAGGTATTGCCGCTCGAACTGGCCCTGTATCACTCCGTGCGTGACTACCCAGGCGGGGCTGCTGCAATCGCCGCCACTACAGGCCGCAACGCCACCACCCTCCAGCACAAGCTGTCACCTACCCATCCAACCCACATCGTCAACGTTCAAGAGTTCAGCGAGATCCTCGAGCTGACCAGGGATCCCCGGATCCTTGACTCAATACACGCACTGGTAGGCGACACAATCTGGCAAGAGTTGTCTGGAGCCTATGCCGAAGACATGCCTGAAACTCTCACCATGGGGATTGCGCAGTTCTTCCGCCATGTGGCCGATCTGTCGGAAACGTGGGCGCGGAGCATCGGTGACGGAAAAGTCGAGGACAAGGAGCTCGCCGAAATTCAGAACCAAGTGTTCAGAGGTATTCAGGGTTTGCTCGGCATGTATCGCCGGGCGGAATACGTCAACCAGACCACTCGGGGGGCGGACCGTGGCTGATATAGCTGATGTTGCCAACGACCGGGTTGATCTGTTCTTGGAGCTTGCACTGGCAGCACGACGTGCACCGGCTCATGGGCCAGAGTCTTTGACCGAGTGTGTGGACTGCGACGAGCCGATCCCTGAAGCGCGCAGGCTGGCAGCGAAGGGCTGCCATCGCTGTATCGATTGTCAAGGGAACGCTGACAGGAAAGGGCTTCGCCATGCTGGATAAGGTACTCGACCAACTGCACGACTACGGTCTAGAGCCGGATCAGCCAGTACTGTTCGGCAAGCTCGTCCGCTGCCGAACTCAGCAGGACAAAGGCAAGGAAAAGAACGGCTGGTACGTGCTGCATGAGCACATGACCGAGAAGGGCAATACCCTGATCTTCGGCAGTTTTGGCGACTGGCGGCATGGTGAAACGCAGAAGGTGAAGACCGACGGTAAAGGCCTTACCCCTGAAGAGCGCGAGGTGATGCGCGCTCGCCAGGCAGATGCCAAGCGCCGCGCAGCAGAGATCGCCGCGAATGCCGCGCGGCGTGCTTCCAACCGCGCCTCCGGCTTGTTCAAGCGCATGCCCGAGAAAGGGCGCAGTGCCTACCTTGACCGTAAGCAGGTCGTAGGGCTCGGGGTGCGTTATGCCCCAAAGACCGGGGCTTTGCTCGTACCCATGCAGAATGCCCAGGACGTAATCGTGGGCCTGCAGGTGATCTTCCCGACAATTCAAGAAGACACAGGCCGCGACAAGTCTTATTGGCCACACGGTATGGCGAAGGAGGGGGCTTTTCACATGATCGGCGGGCATCCGGAGCCCGGCGAGCCTGTATTGGTGTGTGAAGGTTACGCGACGGGCGCAAGCCTGCACATGGCGACCTCTGAGGCCGTAGCCATTGCCTTCGACGCTGGCAACCTGATGGCGGTCGCCAAGCACATGCGGGCGCGCTTTCCGGGTCGGCCCATCATCATTTGCCGCGACGACGACTGGAAGACTACCCGGCCGGGCGGTGAGCCTTGGAACCCTGGCGAGGAGAAAGCGAATAACGCAGCGGTAGTAGTGGGCGGCCAGGTGGTCGCCCCTGTCTTTTACGTTGAGCGTGATGTGAAGTGGACCGACTTCAACGATCTGCATTGCGCCGAAGGCTTGGAGGCGGTGCGACGGCAGGTGATGGCGGTGATCAAGCCCCCGGCAACTGGCGGCTGGAAGGACATGCTGGCCAGGAGCGAGAGCGGCGCACTGATTGCCCACATGCAAAACGTCGAGCTGATCCTCAGCAACGACGAGCGCTGGGCAGGGGTGATTGGTTACAGCTCCTTCAGCTCCAAGCTCATGAAGCTTCGGGCAGCGCCTTATGGTGGCGATCCGGGGGAGTGGAGCGACATCGATGACACCCGAGTGATGAAGTGGCTGGCCCAGCAGTACAACCTGCGCGTGAAGGCAACACATGTCGTCGAAGCGGTCAGTGTCGTCGCTCATGACAATGCTTTCCACCCTGTGCGCGAGTACCTGGCAAAGCTTGAGTGGGATCGTGTCCCACGATTGGAGGTATGGCTGCACAAGGTATTGGGCGTCCCAATGAATGACTACAGCGCCAAGGTGGGCAAGCGCTGGATGATCTCCGCCGTAGCCCGCGTTATGCGGCCCGGCTGCAAGGCTGACACGGTCATGATCCTTGAGGGTGCTCAGGGCGCTGGCAAGTCGACCGCTATGAGTGTGCTGGGCGGTGAATGGTTCATGGATACGCCGTTCACCCTCGGAGACAAGGATGCGTTTCAGGCGATCCGGGGTAAGTGGATCGTGGAGCTGGGTGAGTTGGACAGCTTCAACAAGGCTGAAAGCACCAAGGCAAAGCAGTTTTTCTCGGCCTCTACCGACACCTATCGCGAAAGCTACGGGCGAAGAACGAGCGATGTGCCACGCCAGTGTGTTTTCGTAGGCACCACCAACCAGGACGAATACCTCAAGGACGCCACTGGTAACCGCCGGTACTGGCCGGTGTCGTGCTCCAAGGTTGACCTCGAGGCGCTTCGCAAAGCCCGCGACCAGCTGTGGGCCGAGGCTATGTTCTGCTACCTGGCCGGCGATATCTGGTGGACCACCCGCGATGAGGAGGAGCTGTTCACCAAAGAGCAGGAGGAGCGCTTCGTGGTTGATGAATGGGAGGGACCGATCCTGAAGTGGCTGGAGGAGTCACAGATCGGCGAAACCGTCACCGGGAGTGAGCTGCTCAAAGATGCCTTGAATCTGGACATCGGCCACTGGAGCAAGCCAGAGCAGATGCGGGTCGGGGCCATCATGCATCGGCTGGGCTGGCGGCGCCGCCGAATGCCGGCATTGGCCAAAAGCGGAATTCGCCCATGGGCATACCAGAAGCCGACTGGCTGGGGCTCACCCAGCCCACTGGAGCAAGCGGTCACGGTCAAGGAGAGCTGCTTTTGATCAAGCATATCGATGACATGCTCAAACTATGGGCTCAAGAACTTCACACGCCGGATGTCTGCAGCGGCTCAGGTGGTGGTAGCATGCTGGCCTTGTTGATAGAGTGCCGCGGCGAGTTGATCCGAGGGACACGGGGTAGTCGGGTGCTGTTGGACGAATCCGCTGACATCGAGCTGATCGTGAACAAGCATCTCGCACCGGAGCTCTATGTCATAGTCAGGGAGCACTACTGCAATCAAGAGAGCCTTCTCAGTCAGAAGATCACCTTCTGCCGGTGTAGCAGGAAAACCTACTATGATCGCTTGCACCAGGCCCACCAGGCTATCGAGTCCATGTTGATGGGGAAGAAGGCGGCATGATGGGCATCCATTTGGCCCACCGCCCCGCCTTAGCCCAGCCTTGGCCCGCCCGAGTTTTGTCGCTCAAGCCCGCGCAATTCAAGGGCTGTCCCACTGTCCCGCCGCCATCCCATCAGGCGCACACGTAGGGCGTAGGCGTGACGTTACGCGCGCATTGCGCAGCGTGTTTTAAATCTCTCTCTATACACGAGAAAATAGATGTAAAGGTGGGACAGCAGGACAACCCTCGTTAATTTGGGGGCTGCATTGGTCCCACTTTCGCCGCCTCCTTTGAGACCTTTGGGACAGCGCAAAAGCGAAGGCAATCCGGGTAGGTGTATTCACCCGACATTTGCCAGACGTTACCCAGACGTAGCCCCCTTATTGGCCGGTGGCATTAAAACCCGCTTGCTGCCAGTAAACTGGGCCTGTAAAAAGTACCCATCTTCGAGACGTGCGGGCGCATAGAGCAGCCCGCCACACACAGCAAACCCGGCCATCGCGCCGGGTTTTTTGCATTTGGGGGCGGGATGACGAACGAACAACAAGCGCTGGCTGAGATGCCAATCTGGATGGTGATCATCCTCTCCCTGGTCGGCGGGGTATCCGGCGAGATGTGGCGGGCAGACCGGGCCGGTGCGAGCGGGTGGAGTCTGCTGCGCCGTATCGTGCTGCGGTCAGGGGCATGCGTTGTCTGCGGCATGGCAACGATCATGCTGCTCTACTCGATGGGCGCTTCGATTTGGGCGGCTGCCGCGATTGGTTGTTTGACTGCAACCGCCGGGGCTGACGTTGCCATCGGGTTGTACGAACGCTGGGCCGCCAAGCGGCTGGGCGTCTGCGAAATGCCGCCCCCGCCGGGCGGCCCAGCCCAGTGAACCGGTCGGCCTCCTCCAAAGTGCCGGGGACCCTGGGGTTCTGGACGGGGCACGGGAGGGGAAACCCGCGCTTCTGCGTTAGCGGCTGGTTCACCAGCTTAGTGAACTGCGGTGAACTGGTTAACCCCCTGAAATCATTGGGTAAACTGGAAAAATAGACATGCTTTACCTGACTAAGTCGGAGTTCGCCGCTCGCAACGGGTGGTCTAAATCTTATGTTTCCAAGCTGACTAAACAGGACCGCCTTGTACTGACCGCCGACGGTAAGGTGGATGTGAAAGCCACAGAGGACCTGCTAGCTGAATCGGCTGATCCGAGCAAAGCGGCCGTCGCGGCCCGGCACGAGGAGAACCGAATTGATCGGGATGTTCGTAGCCAGCTCCAACTGGCGGCCGACACACCTGCGGTGCAGCAACCGGATCTGGCTCCGGGCAGTGGTTTCAACTTTCAGCGATCCAAAGCCCATCGCGAGTTCTACCTGGCTCAGTTAGCCGAGTCTGAATTTCACAAGACTCAAGGCAACCTGGTAGAGCGCAAGCCCGTAGAGGACGCTGCCTACGCTGCAGGCCGGATGGTCAGAGATCTGATGTTTGGTCTCGCCCCCCAGCTCGCCGCCGAGTTGGCCGCGATGACCGATCCTTGGCAGATAGAAAAACATCTCACTGGCGCCTTCCGGCGTGTCTTCGAAGACGCGATCCGATTGAACGGTGCCGACCTTGAGCAAGCCATGACACAGAGCTGAGCCTATGCCCACCGGATACGCAGACGGTGCGAAGGTTTACCGCGCTGGGTATTGCCGTGGGCTACAGCCCGACCCAGAGTTGTGGGTAGATGAGTGGGCTGACGAGTACATGCGGATCCCGCGTGATACCGGTGCAGCCGAGCCAGGTCAATACCGCACCGCGCGGACTCCTTACGCCCGCGAACCCATGCGCTGCCTGTCGCCCGCCCATCCGTGCAAACGGGTGGTGACGATGGTTGCATCGCAGCTGATGAAAACGCAGATCGCGCTCAACTGGATCGGCGCGCTGATCCACATGTCGCCATCCAACATCCTGACCTTGCTGCCGAGTCTCACCCTGGCCAAGCGCGTTTCTGGTCGGATGGGCAAGACCATTGCTGCGACCCCTGTGCTGCGAGAACGTGTCGCCACCTCCCGCTCGCGCGATGCGCGCAACACCATGGATACCAAGGAGTTCGAGGGCGGTACGCTCTACGCGACCACGGCTGGCTCGGCCTCCAACCTGGCAGAGCTGTCTGCGCGCTACGTCTACGGCGACGAGATCGATCGATGGGATGTCGACGTGGACGAGGAGGGCGACCCAATCGAGCTGGCGGAAACCCGTGGCAGTACCTTCGGCCGCAACGCCAAGTTTTACTTCTCCAGTTCGCCAACCATCAAGGGCGCGTCACGGATTGACGACCTGTTCCAGGCCAGCGATCAGCGACACTTCTACGTCCCGTGTCCGTCCTGCGGGCACATGCAAACGCTGGAGTGGGAACGCCTGCTCTACTCGGCGGACTTCGCTACGGTTCACTACCAGTGCGCCGGCCTCGAATGTGACGTGCTGATCGAAGAGCACCATAAGGGTGAAATGCTGGCCAAGGGTGAGTGGCGTGGTCACGCCCAAGGCGACGGCGAAACGGTAGGCTTCCACCTCAACGCGCTGTATGCGCCGTTGGGCTGGACCTCCTGGTCAGCGCTGGCCAAGCAGTTTCAGAAAGCCAAGCGGGCCCAGGATCGGGGTGATCTTGAACCCATGCAGGTGTTCTACAACACCCGTTTGGCCAAGGTCTGGGACAGTGCGGTCGAGCAGACCAAGGCCGACGTATTGCAAGCCCGCGCGCTCCAGGAGAACTACGTCCTCGGTTCGTTGACGCTTGGTGTGCTGGGGCTGACTGCCGCTGTCGATGTGCAGGCCAACCGCCTTGAGTTGATGGTGATCGGTTGGGGCGTTGGTATGGAACGGTGGGTGGTAGACCACCAGGTCATCCCCGGCGATCCAGCCGACGACCGTACCTGGGCTTTGCTCGATGAGCGGCTCAAGGTGCGGTACCGCCATCCCTGCGGCGTTGCCCTCGGCATTCTGGCAACGGGCATCGACTCCGGTGGTCACCACACCCATGAGGTCTACCAGTTCTGCCGAGTGCGACGTTGGCGCAACATCTTCGCCATCAAGGGCGCGAGCAAACCGGGGCGACCGGTCATTGCTCAGCGGCCCTCGCTGGTGGATGTGACCTGGAAAGGTCAAACCGAACGCCACGGCGCCGAGCTGTGGATGATCGGGACCGACACCGCCAAGGATTGGATTTACAACCGCTACAGCTTCGAGACCGGACCAGGTGCGCTGCACTTTGCCAAGGACTTGCCTGATGACTTCTTCCAGCAGTGCGTCGCCGAGCGCAAGGTTGCTCGCTACGTCAAAGGCTACAAGCGGATTGAGTGGGTAAAGGGCAAGGCAGACCGAAACGAAGCGCTTGACCTCATGGTGTACAACCTCGCCATGGCCTATTACCTCAACTTGCACCGCTACGGCGAGCACGACTGGGACAAGCTTCGGCAGGCCTTGGCTCAGGCTGGTTTGTTCGATGAACCGGTTGCTGTGCAGCCGCCAGTCACAGAGGCTGATGATCAAGACGAGGACGATGATCCATCCGACTTGGCTACCCCTCGCGACACCACGCCGCCGCCAGCCCGGCCTGCATCGCCGCCTCCACCCCCGCCGCCGCGACCGGCACCTAAACCAATGCAACGCCGCAGCTCGAGCAGCGGCTATCTGAAGAGACGCTGACATGGCATACACACAAGCACACCTCGACGCTGTCGAGCGTGCGATTGCGCGCGGCGAAAAGGTCGTTCGATACAGCGACCGCACGGTTGAGTATCGCTCGGTCGACGAGCTGGTCAGGGCACGTGGCCTGATCCGCACCGAACTTGCCAAAGCTGCGGGGCCGCGTTCCCGCGTTGTCCGGCTTTACCACGGAGGTAAGGGCTTGTGAGCGGCCGTTACATTTCCCTTACCCGTTCCGGGGTACTGGTTCCCGAACGGATCAAGGCCAGCTACGAAGGCGCTGCCGAGGGGCGGCGGTCATCAAACTGGGATGCGCCCGATACTGGGCCTAACAGTCTGATCATGCCGGCCCTGCGCAACCTGCGTTCGCGTTCGCGCGCGGCGGTGCGCAATGACCCGTATGCGGCCAACGTCATCGACAAGCGGGTCAGCAACCTCATTGGCACGGGCATCACGCCGCAGCCGAGGCTCACCGACAAGGCGCTGCGCAAAATCATGCAGGTGCTGTGGGAGGATTGGGTAGACGAGTCCGACGCCGATGAGCTGACCGACTTCTACGGCCAGCAGGCGCTGGTGGCGCGAACGGTCGAACAATCGGGCGAGTGCTTCGTGCGCCTGCGTCCTCGGCGTCTCGAGGATGGCCTGGCGGTGCCCCTGCAATTGCAGTGCCTTTCCCCCGAGTTCGTGCCACACGACAAGTTTGAGGTGACCCGATCCGGCAACGTGATCCGTGCCGGCATCGAGTTCAACAGCATCGGGCGGCGCGTGGCTTACTGGTGCTATCGCAACCATCCCAGTGACAAGACCTCGCTCAATGCTGGGTACAACGCTTTGGTGCGTGTGCCAGCCGAGCAGATGCTGCACATCTTCGAGTCACTGGAACCTGGTCAACTGCGGGGCGTTCCCCGGTTGGCGCCGGTACTAAAGCGGTTGCGCAGCCTGGACAGTTACGACGACGCGGTCCTATTTCGTCAGGAAGTGGCCAACCTGTTCGCAGGCTTCATCCGCAAGCCTGCACCGGAAGGCCCGCCGCAGATGGACATGGTGACCGGGGCACCCGTCAGCTACGACCGCGACGGTTTCACGCCGATGGTGGGGCTGGAACCCGGCACGATGCAGGAGTTGCTGCCGGGTGAGCAGGTTGAGTTCTCGGACCCGCCAGATGGCGGCAACAATTACCCCGATTTCATGCGGCAGCAGCTCACCGCTGCAGCTGCGGGTGCGGGGCTGCCTTACGAGCTGATGACCGGCGACATGCGCGGGGTTAACGACCGAGTGATCAGGGTTGTACTCAATGAGTTCCGCCGCCGGCTGGAGCAGCTCCAGTTCTCGGTGTACGTCCACCAGTTGTGTCGCCCAGTGCGGCGTGCCTGGATGGACATGGCTGTTCTGTCTGGCGCCCTCGATCTGGCGGACTACACCCAGCGGCGACGCGAGTACCTGCGCACCCGCTGGGTACCGCAAGGCTGGGCCTACATCCAGCCGGTTCAGGACGTTCAAGCCCGAATGCTTGAGGTCCGGGCGGGCTTCACCTCACGCAGCGAGATGTGTTTGCGAGCGGGCACCGACGCTGAAATCGTTGACGAAGAAAACGCCGCCGACATCGCCCGTGCACACGCGCTAGGTCTCAACTACAGCACCTTGTCGGCAATTGATGACGATGCCGATGAGTCCGAGCAAAAGGAAACCAAATGAAAAAGTTGATGCCGTTTCGCATCTTCAACAAGGCCAAGACCGCTCTGCAGGTGGAGGACGAGAGCTGGTACAAGATCAACGCCACGGCTGAGAGCGAGTCTGAATCGAAGACTATCGAGATCTTCATCTACGGCGAGATTGGCACGTGGGGTATCACGGCCAGCCAGTTCATTCAGGATCTCAAAGCTGCAGACGATGGAGCTTCGCCAGTTGTCGTCGCCTTCAACACCATCGGCGGTGACCTCTTCGACGGCCTCGCTATCCACAACGCACTTAGCCGACTCGGTGAACGATGCACTGCCCGGATCGACGCGCTAGCCGCAAGTGCCGGCAGCGTAGCGGCCTGCGGTGCGCATCGCATTGTCATGGCATCGAATGCGATGTTCATGATTCACAACCCCTGGACCTTTGCGGGTGGCGATGCCGAGGATCTTCGCCGTGTGGCGGACGTGCTCGATCAGACCTTCGAGGCGATCATCGCGGCCTACAAGGCCAAAGCGCCGGACATCGATGATGCTGAGCTGCGGCGCATGGTCAACGACGAGACCTGGCTCACGGCTCAGGAATCACTTGCCCTGGGACTGGCTGATGAGATCGGCAACGGCGTCAAGGTTCAAGCCTGCCTAGGGCAGGGGGCTGCCATGGCGCGGTATCGCCAGACGCCGCAGGCGCTGCTGGATCAGCTCACAGCCAGCCAGGCCGACCCTTTGGTTCAAGAAGATCCGTCGGCAGTTGGTGATCCGCCTTCGCCGACCGAGGCCGATTCAACTGCATTGGCCCTGATGATCACCCAGGCCTGCGCCACGGCCGGTATCAGTAACCTGGTCGCGCCGCTGATTGCGTCCACCAAGCTGGCTGACGAAGCGACCGTGCAGGCTGCGTTGATCCGTGCCAAGTCGGTGCGGGACCTGTGTGTCGCTGCTCGCCTTCCAGAAATGACGGCTGAGTTCGTGCAGGCCGGGCTGGACCCCGGTGCAGTGCGTGCGCGGTTGTTCGACAAGCTGGTTAGCGCTGGCAAGGGCTTCGAGATCGACAACAGCCTGCCGCCTGCTGACGACGAGATTGAACCGGTCCAGCCCAAGATCCCCACACCCACAAGTACCTACGCCGCTCGGCGGCAGGCGACTCGACAACACTCTGGCAAAGGAGCCTGAACATGAGCAAGACCTATGTAGAACCGGTGCATGCCGGTGAATTTCTCCTGTCCGAGGGAGCCGGCAAGATCTCGCGCGAGGCCATCGCATTGGCGGCTGGTGTGGCACTGCCGGCTGGGCAGGTCCTCGGCCAGATCACCGCGAGTGGGCTGCTGACGGCCTACGATCCGAAGGCCGAGGATGGCAGCGAGGCCGCCAAGTGCATCTTGTTCGCGGGCGTTCCTGCCTCCGATGAGGAGCGCCGAGGCCGCGCCGTTGTGCGCTTGGCTGAGGTTACCGAGTCGCTGCTCACCGGGCTGGATCTGGATGCCGAGAAGGCGCTGGCCAGCCACTTCATCATCGTTCGCTGAGGCGAGCAGAACCCAACCAAACCCCGCCGCTGTGCGGGGTTTTGCATTACTGGAGGGCCTTCATGGCTGCCATCGAGATTTTTGAAGAAAACGCCTTTACCGTACCCGCGCTGACCGCCGCGATCAACGAGCAGCCTTTTGTGCCAGGCCGACTGGCTGAGCTGGGGCTGTTTGAAGAAGAGGGCGTCAACACCGTAACCGTCCAGGTTGAAAAAGACGGCGACACCCTGGCGCTGGTCCCTGCAGGTGAGCGCGGTACGACTGGCCACATCGTCAATGGCAGCAAGCGGATTCTGCTGCCGTTCAACACGGTGCATCTGCCCGAGACGTTCACCATTCGTGCTGATGAGATTCAAGGCATCCGCGCGTTCGGCTCACAAACCGAGCTGCAGGCGGTGCAGGACGTTGTAAACAAGCGTTTGGCCAAAGCCCGACGGCAGCTCGACGCGACGCACGAGTTTCACCGCATGGGAGCTTTGAGCGGTCATGTGCTTGATGCTGACGGCACGACCATCCTGTTGAACATCTTTGAACGGTTCGGCCTGCAGCCCGTGGTGGTGCAGATGGAGCTGGCGAACGCTGAAACAAAGGTTCGCGTGAAATGCGTCGAGGCGCTGGACGCGCAGGAAGAAGCACTCGGGGCCACCACCACCAGCGGGGCACGTGCGTTCTGCGGCAAGAACTTCTGGCGCGCACTGATTGATCACCGCAGCGTCGCCAAGACATATGAGGGAAGCCAGTACGCCTCGGCGCTGCGTGCAGACGGCAGAGAGGCATTCGAATTCGGCGGGATCTTGTGGGAGCGCTATCGCGGCAAGGTCAACGGCACCTCTTTCATCCCGGACGATGAAGCCCGTTTGGTGCCCGAAGGTGTGCCTGGCCTCTGCATCTCGCGGTTCGCGCCGGCAGATTACATGGACACCGTGAACACCGAAGGCCTGCCGTACTACGGCCAGGTTGAAGTCCTGCCCTTCAAGAAAGGCGTTGCGGGCGAAGCCCAGTCCAACCCCTTGCACATGGTCACGCGCCCCCGCGCAATCATCCACCTGAAGCTCTGACCGTGAGCTTCCGCGAGCTGCTTGCTGATGTGGACGACACGGTTTTCGAGGTGCTCGGCGATCCGGCGCAGATCGAGGGGCGCGACGTGATTGGCATGTTCTCGGCGCCCTGGCTGCAGCCCAAGCTCGGCCAGATCCGCACCGCCCTGCGTGAGCCGCACCTGGTCATCCGCGTCGCAGACAACGCGGGTGTCGAGGTCAAGCAGAAGGTGGTCATCGATATGCCGGCTGAGGATGGCGGCGGGAACTACACCATTACCAACATCGAGCCTGGCGGTGACGGCCTGGTCACCCTCGTGCTGAGGAAATCGCCATGAGCGTAGGTAGCTATCACAAGCAGTCGGCCAGTTCCGGGCTGATCACGTTGCAGCCCAGCGCGGTAGACATCAAGCGTTTCGTTGACTTCGCCCAGCTCGTTCCGAAGGCGATGGCTGCAGCCCAGCGCAGGGCGATCAACAAAACGCTGCGCTGGCTTCGCACCCATATGTCTCGGGACGTAGGTCGTCAGGAACGGATCGCCATCGCAGCGGTAAGGCAGCGGCTTAAAGCGTTCCCGGTTGCCAGCAACGGGCAGGGCAGGTTGTGGTTCGGCATTAACCCTATTGAGGCCAGTCGGGCTGGTCGCGCACGGCAGGGGCGCTCTGGGGTAACGGTAGCCGGCCGTCGCTACCAGGGCGCTTTTTTTAAGCGCGTTTATGGTGGCAAGGCTGATATCTGGATTCGCGCAGCCAGCAAGCATTTTGACGCGAGCGATTACCCCGATAGCGAGGTGTCGGGTGCGGCTGGTGTACGGTCCGGTTGGGTCTCGGAAAACGGCAGCCGCTTCCCGTTAGCCAAGGCCAAGATCACCCTGGACAACGTCCGCCCTCACTTCGAGACCTGGACCAATCGCGCTCACCAGCGCCTGCTGGAAGTAATGGAGCAGGAGCTGAACTACGAGCTGCACAAATACTTGGGGAGGACAGGCAATGGATGAGGAGCCTATACCGCTCAGCCGGATCTACGCCGCCATCGAGCAGCACATCAGCGAGGCGATTCCGGGTCTCGCATATGTGGGAACAATGCCGGCCGGGATTCAGGTGGTCACGCCGCCTGCTGTGATCCTTGAGCTGGCGGGGTTAGACGATGCCGACAAGGATCCGGGCACGGGGGAAACAGCGGTTGATGCTCGCTTTGAGGCGCGTGTGATCGTCGGGGCCGAGGAAGATAACTGTCTGCACGTTGCCGCGTTCGTCGCGGCGCAGTTGGCCGTGCTCCTGCGGATCCAGACATGGGGGCTGGCGGTTGAACCCTCACAGTTCATCCGCGCAGAACGAGACTGGACGCGCCCCGAACTGGATGCCTACGCCGTGTGGGTGGTCGAATGGACTCAGATCATTTACCTCGGCGAGGAGGAATGGCCTTGGCCAATCCAGCCGCCCGGCAGTCTGGTATTGGCGGTCGGGCCTGATGCTGAACGTGTCGTGCCCGAGGATCTGACATGAGTTACGCAAGCGCGCAGCATGATCGTATGCTGGCCTGCGTGGTGATGGCGTGCCGTGTTGTAGAGGTGGACCTGGCAGCTGCCCGGGTGCGGGTATCGGACGGCGCCGGCTGGACTAGCGCCTGGTTGCGCTGGCATAGCCAGGCCGCTGGCAAGGCGCGCCACTGGCGGGCGCCAAGCCTGAACGAGCAGGGTACGCTGGTCAGTCCCAGCGGTGACCCCGCGCAAGGCACGTTCATACCGGGCCTGTACGGCGTCGCTGGCAACCAGCCAGACAACCGCGATCATGTGGAGGTCTGGCGGTTCGATGACGGCGGGTCGCTGGTCTATGACTGGCAGGCCAACAGCTACACCATCACGCTGCCCACGGGCACTGTCGAGGTCAAGGTGGGTGGTACGTCGGCCACGTTGACCGACGATGCAATCACGGCCAAGACGGTCACGTTGACCGCCGAGGCGACAAGCATCACGGCCAAGGCACCGAACATCACCCTTGAGGGTAGCGTCAAGATTGTCGGTTCGTTATCCGTAACGGGCGACATCAACGGTGGCGGCAAGATCATCGACACCGGCGGTAACACGCCCAACCACAAACACTGACAGCCCGCCATTTGGGCGGGCTTTTTCGTACCTGGGGAAATCATGGCTATCAAGAAAGAACCCGCTGCGCCTGGTGCGCCGGCGACGGTCATCTATTGCGACAAGGTTCACGCCTCGCGCTCGCTATTCATGGCCAGCGGCCGGGAGCTGAAAGTGGTCCGCGCGCGGATCGAGGTTGAAGGTTCCGACGCCGAGGCGCAGGCCTATCTGGACGCCCGCAAGGATTTCCAGCGCCTGGAGGCGTAACCCCATGCTCGGAATGGATCGCCGCACAGGGTTGCCGTTGTCCGGCCTGGATCATCTGCGGCAGTCCATTGAAGACATTTTGACGACGCCGATCGGCAGCCGCCGGATGCGGCCGGGGTACGGCAGCCGCCTACGCCGTTACGTCGACCTGCCGGTTAACGATGGCTGGAAAAGCGCGGTGCAAGCCGAGGTAGCTCGCGCCCTAGGACGTTGGGAGCCGCGCTTTCGTTTGGAGCGTGTGCGGGTGACAGCCGTAGTCGACGGACAAATCACAATGCAGTTGACCGGGGCTTACCTGGGCGACAGCTCAGTCATTGAGGTAAGCGCATGACAATCGACTTGGCGGCGCTGCCGGCGCCGCAGGTGCTGGAGAGTCTGGACTTTGAAGCCATGTACGAGGCCGCGCTGGCGGTTTTCAGGGAGTACCTGGGCGACAACTGGTCGGCGCCGCTGGAGAGTGATCCAGTGGTCAAGATTCTGGAGTTGGTCGCGTACTGGCGGGTGCAGGACCGGGCGCGGGTCAACGACGCCGCCAAGGCGCTGTTACTGGCCTACGCGAAAGGCTCGGACCTGGATCATCTGGCGGCCAACGTTGAGCTGCAGCGACTGGTGGTGCAGGCCGAGGATTTGACCGCGGTGCCACCGGTACCCGAGGTGCTGGAAGAAGACGACGCCCTGCGCGAGCGTGTGCAACTGGTCTATGAGGGGCTGACCACGGCCGGCCCCCGAAACAGCTACATCATGCACGCCCGTAACGCGTCGGGCCTGGTGGCCGATGCCACCGCCGAAAGCCCGTCGCCGGCAGTGGTCGATGTAACGGTGTTGAGCCTGGACGGTGACGGCACTGCCGACGCTGGGCTGCTGGCCACGGTCGCCGCACACATCAATGATGATGACGTGCGCCCGGTCGCGGATCGGGTCAACGTGCGTAGCGCGCAGATCCTGCGTTACCAGATCAATGCCGTGGTGTATCTGGCCGGCAATGGGCCAGAAGGTGAGGCGGTGCTGGCTGAGGCTAAAGCCCGGCTAGAGGCGTGGAAGAACCCGCGCCGGCGCCTCGGCGTGGAAGTATCCCGGTCGGCCATTGACGCCCAGTTGCACGTTGCCGGCGTCAAGCGCGTGGAAATCGACAACTGGTCTGATATCCGACCGACCAAGGCCCAAGCGGCCTGGTGTAGTGCCGTTACCGTAACGCGGGGCGCGCTGCCATGACGGCGCTGCTGCCCAATAACAGCACGCCACTGGAGCGGGCCATCGGCGCGGCCGCGCTCGACCGTACCAGAATCACGCTGCGCACCCTGTACAACCCCGACACCTGCCCGGCGCACCTGCTGTACCAGCTCGCTTGGGCGTGGTCGGTGGACCGCTGGGATGACACGTGGTCGGAGGCGGTAAAGCGCTCGGTGATCCGCTCGGCGTACTTCGTTCACTCCCGCAAGGGCACCATCGGCGCGCTGCGCCGGGTGGTGGAGCCGTTCGGCTACCTGATCGAGGTCGTGGAGTGGTGGAACATGGTTCCCGAGGGCGTGCCGGGCACGTTCGCCTTAAAGGTCGGCGTTTCAGACGAGGGCATTGACGAAGGCACGTATACCGAGCTGACGGCCCTGCTCGATGACGCCCGGCCAGTTTCCCGTCACATGACGGGGCTTGCGATCAGCCTGGAGACAAAGGGCCGGTTCTATGTGGGCTGCTCGATGACCGAGGGCGACGTGCTCGACGTTTACCCGCCTACCCAGCGAGATATCGAGGTCGTCGGCCGTATCGGTCGCGGCGGCCGTGAACACACCATCGACACAATGGATATTGCACATGGTTGACCAGAACTCACAGTTCTACGCGATCCTCACAAACGTGGGCGCGGCAAAGCTGGCCAACGCGAGCGCGTTGGGGCTTGTACTCAAGATCACTCAAATGGGCATCGGCGACGCCAACGGCACCGACCCGATTCCGAGTGCCATGCAGCGCTCGCTGCTCAACGAATGGCGCCGTGCGCCGCTGAATCAGTTGAAGGTGGACGATAAAGATCCGTCGATCATCGTCGCCGAGCAGGTGATCCCCGCTGAGGTCGGCGGCAAGTGGATTCGAGAAATAGGCCTGTACGACGCGGACGGCGACTTGATCGCGGTGGCCAACTGCGCGCCGACCTATAAGCCGCTGCTGAACCAAGGGTCGGGCCGGACGCAGATCGTGCGCATGAGCCTGGTTGTAAGCAGCTCAAGCAACGTCGAACTCAAGATTGACCCCAGCGTTGTACTGGCAACCCGCGAATGGGTGACAGAGGAACTGGCGCGGCAGGACTTCAAGCATTCGGTGGTGGTGGCCACCACGGCAAACATCGTTTTGAGCGGGCTGCAGACGGTCGACGGAATAGCGCTGTTGGCCGGCAACCGCGCGTTGGTCAAGAATCAAACGGTGCCAAAGGACAACGGCCTGTATGTCGTGGCTGCCGGCGCCTGGATTCGATCTGCAGACGCGGACACCAGCGCCAAGGTGACGCCGGGGTTGTTGGTGCATGTGGAAAAGGGCACGGCCAATAGCGACAGCATCTGGCAGTTGGTCACTGACGCGCTGATCAGTCTGGGCGTGTCCGGCTTGAGCTTCGAGATGGTGTTTGGTCGCACGGGCGTGGCTGCAGGCACTTACCGCAGTGTGACGGTCGACAAGAACGGTCGTGTCACGGCGGCCACCAGCCCGACCACGGTCGCCGGCTACGGGCTGACGGACGTGTACACCAAAACCGAGGTCAATACCGCGCTCGCGGCCAAAGCGCCGCTGGACAGTCCCGACTTCACCGGGACGCCATTGGTCCCAACGCCGCCGGCCAGTGACGACAGCAAGCGAGCGTCCAACACGGCTTTTGTGGCGGCCGCTATCAGGGTTGCAATCTCCAACCTGGTCGCATCGTCGCCCGCTGCGCTGGACACGCTCAACGAGCTGGCCGCAGCGCTGGGTAACGACCCAAATTTCGCGGCCACCGTCACGAATGCGTTGGGCCTCAAGGCGCCGTTGGCCAGCCCGTTCTTTACCGGTAATCCAAGAGTGCCCACTGTTGAGGTGGACTCAAGAGATTACAGCGCAGTGAACACGTTCTGGGCGCGCAGGCTGCTGGCTCAATATGGGCTTGGCCATAACAACGGCGGCGTAATTCCTGCGACTCAAGAGGAGTTGGGAACGCTGCTGTCGGGCAACTACTACTACCCGTCAACTATCTCGCCATACGGCAGTGGCGCGTTCACACAGCGCATGGTGTACGCCTCCAATCGCGGCTTCGAGATCAGCAACTACCCGTATCAAAAGCGGATCTTTGGGCGAGCCAGCAACAACGATGGTACCTGGCAGGCCCCCTTTGAACTGGCGAATCTGGACAGTCCGTCTTTCACGGGTAACCCAACTGGGCCGACTGCAGCGAAGGGTGCCAACACACAGCAGTTGGCCAACACTGCATTCGTCCAGACGGCGGTTGGCACCAAGGCTGAAAAAGGGACCACGCTGGCCGACTACGGCATTACTGATGCGATCCCGAACATCAACCCTCTGCCGGGTGGCAGCTACGACTTGCACGCCGATAACTACGCCTTTATCAGTTCTCCGAATGAGTCGAGCGTCGCCCAAAACGCATACTGGAATGGCACACAGTGGGTAAAACACAGCTCCAACAAAGCCGCCATTGTTATTGGTGGTGCGGATGGGGCGGCGTTTGTCCGCAAATGGGCAGCGGGGGTCGCGCCGGGGGCAGCGCCGAGCTTCGGGGCGAACATCGCAGAGATCATTGATGCGGGCATGCAGGCCACACCAGCAGATCTGGACGAAGGCGTTTCAAACAAAAAGTGGGTCAGCGTTGGCGGCCTGGCTTACTACTTTGGCCGCAAGTTAAAGGCCGCTGGCGAAACCGTTGCAGGGATCGCGCGCTTTGCAACGCTTAACGAGGTGGTAGCGGGTACAGCTGGTTACCTCGCAGTGTGTCCATCTTACTTAATGTCAGGATTTGGTTACCGCTTTGACTCTAACGGATACATCAAGCTGCCAGCTTGGCTAGGCGGGTTGATGATTCAGTGGTCGGCTAGTGACGAGTCTTCAAGCGAGACGGACTATCGGTACTTCCCGGTGCCGTTCACTTCCACAGTGTATGGGGCGTGGGTGCAATTGCACTCCGGCACCATGCAGAGTTATGCCGGGAATTACGGGACCGTCCTCGGTGTTACGGATGTAAGCCGCTACATATGGACCGCTTCCGGCACTTGGGGTGGTGGTGGCAAGGGTTGGGTTTTCGCGCTGGGGCGCTAGGAGTAAGTATGCAATTTAGCCTTTCAACCGGCTTGTTCTACGACGGTCGCATTCACAAAGATGTTCCCGGCGATGCCGTCGACGTGACAGGTGACCAGTTCCAAGAGCTGTCTACTGGGCGTAACGCTGGCAAGCAGATCGTTTTTCAAGCTGGTCACTTGGTCCTTGTCGACCCTGCGCCTTTTGTACTGACGCGAGAGGAAGAGGCAGCACGTGAGCGCGTTTGGCGCGATCAGGAAGTCTCGCGGACAGCGTGGCTGCGCGAGCGTCACCGTGACGAGCAGGATCTGCAGCGCGAAACCACGCTGTCGGCTGAGCAGTTCGGCGAGCTGCTTAGCTATCTGCAGGATCTGCGCGACTGGCCCCAGTCAGATCAATTCCCCGTGATCGAGCACAGGCCGGTCGTGCCTCACTGGGTCGCTGACCAATCCCGATAACGCCCCGCACTGACGGGGCGTTTTCTTTTCAGCTGTAACCCTTACGGCCTCGCTAACGCGGGGCTTTTTCGTATCTGGAGAATCTATGTCTGGTTTCTTTCACGGCGTTACCGTAACGAACGTCGATACCGGCGCGCGCACCATCGCTCTGCCTTCGTCCTCGATCATTGGCTTGGTCGACACCTTCACCCCGGCGCCGACGTTCACTGCGCAGCCCAATGACCTGGTGCTGATCACCAGTGAGCGCGAGGCCATTGCCGCGTTCGGCCCTGACTCGGCGATCACCAAGGCGTGCCGAGCCATCTACACCCGCGCCAAGGCGGTCATTGTCGCGTGCGGTGTGGCCAAGCTTGAGGATGCTGCCGAGCAGACCTCGGCGATCATCGGCGGCGAGCTGCTGGGCGGCAAGCGTACCGGCCTGCAGGCGCTGCTCGATGGTAAAAGCCGGTTCAACGCCCAGCCGCGATTGTTGGTGACGCCCAAGCACAGCGCGACCCAGGCGGTCGGTACCGCGCTGGTGGCCCTTGCCGATAAGCTGCGGGCAATCGCGATCATCGACGGCCCCAATACCACCGACGAGGCTGCCATGGCCTACGCCGGCGAGTTCGGCGCCAAGCGCGCCTACATGGTTGATCCGGGCGTGCAGTATTGGGACACCACCAAGAACGCCACGGTCGACGCGCCTGGCTCGGCCTATGTCGCTGGCCTGTTCGCCTGGACTGACGCGGAGTACGGCTTCTGGGCCTCGCCCTCGAACAAAGAGTTCGTCGGGATCACCGGTACCAGTCGCCCGATTGAATTCCTCGACGGCGACGAAACCTGCCGGGCCAACCTGCTCAATAACGCCAACATCGCGACGATCATCCGCGACGACGGCTACCGCCTGTGGGGCAACCGCACCTTGTCGGCTGATGCGAAATGGGCGTTCGTCACCCGCGTGCGCACGATGGATATCGTCATGGACGCGATCCTGTACGGGCACAAGTGGGCGGTCGACCGCTCGATCACCGCAACCTATGTCAAGGACGTGACCGAAGGCCTGCAGGCGTTCATGCGCGACCTCAAGAACCAAGGCGCGATTATCAACTTCGAGGTCTACGCGGACACCGAGTTGAACACGGCCAGCCAGCTCGAGCAGGGCAAGGTTTATTGGAACATCCGGTTTACCGATGTGCCGCCGGCTGAAAACCCTAATTTCCGCGTCGAAGTCACCAACCAATGGCTGACCGAAGTTCTCGCGACCAACGCTTAAGGAGCGCACCACCATGGCAATGATTCCCGAAACCCTGACCAACATGAATTTGTTCGTCGATGGCATCAGCTTTCAAGGTGATGTGCCCAGCCTGACCCTGCCCAAGCTCACGCTCAAGATGGAAGAGCACCGCCCCGGCGGCATGGACGTGCCTATCGAGATGGATCAAGGCATGGAAAAGCAGGAAGCGAACTTCACCACCACCGGCGTGCGCCGCGAGTCGTTGAAATTCTTTGGCCTGGCCGATGGGACCGGCTTCAACGGCACGTTCCGGGGCGCCTTCAAAGGCCTCAAAGGCAAGATTACCGCCGTTATCGTCACCCTGCGCGGCAGCCTCAAAGAGGTGGACATGGGCGACTGGAAGCCAGGCGATAAAGCCGAGTTCAAGCACGCCGTGGCCCTGACCTATTACAAGCTGGAAGTCGACGGCCGGGTCATCTACGAAATCGACGCCCTGGGCATGAAGCGCGTCATCAACGGCGTCGACCAGCTCGCCGCACAGCGCCAAGCCCTCGGCCTGTAACCCTCTCTCTTTTCTGATCAAGGATATTTACCCATGGCACAAGTCATCAAAAACCCATCTTGGCTGACCGTTACCGCCGAGGCCGTCACCGTTCGGCTGACAAAGCCGACCTCAGCCAACGGCGTCGATGTCGACAAGCTGCAGCTGCGAGCGCCCACTGTCCGCGATGTTCGGGCGGCACAGGCCGGTGGCAATGACGAGGAACAGCGCGAGCTGAACCTTTTCGCGACCCTTGCCGAAGTCGGCGTGAAGGATCTGGAAGGTATGAGCTTGAAGGATTACACCCGCCTGCAGGCTGGATACTTTCGCCTGGTGCAGGACGACGAGCTTTAACCCATCCGTGCAAAAGCAGCTGGCCAAGCGGCTGGCTGTCGAGCTGGGTTTCTCGGCCGCTGAGATAGCGGCCATGCGCTGGGAGGACTTGATTTGGTGGCTCACGGATTGAGCCGTTAGGGGGTAGCGTATGGCAAGCAAGCTGGCGTTATCGCTGGTGATCGGGGGCGTCGTCGCATCGTCGGTCGGCGCCGCGTTCGGCTCGGTAGAGAGCCGCATCAAAAAGCTCGAGGACAAGGGCAACAAGGCCAAGGTGCTGAAAAGCACCATTGGCGAAACCATCAAGTTGCGCGATGAATGGAAGAAAGCGCACGACTCTGGCGCCGCCGGCGCCGACAAGCTGCTGGCCAAGTTCGAGAGCAACCTGACCGCCTTGCGCAAGCAGGGGATCGAGGTCGGGCGCCTCGGTCAGGAATATAACCGGCTCGCCCGCCAAGCCAAGGCAGCAGATCTGCAGCTCAAAGGTCACTCGCAGATTGATGGCGGAGTTAAGGGCATCAAAAGTTCGGCCGGCCAGGCACTGGCCCTGTCGGCTTCGCTGGCGGTGCCCACCAAGATATCGGGCGACTACCAAGCCAAGATCCGGCAAATGGCGCTGTGGGCGCATATCGCCGGCGAGAATGGCGAGCAGGCGATGGCCGACAAGATCGCCAAAGTGGCGGCTGATGTCGGCATGGGTCAGCAGGCGCTGGCGGCCGCTGTGGGCGGCCTGATCGAAAAGGGCATCGACTGGGAAGAGTCCGTTGACTATGCCCCGTTGATCGCCGATTTGATCGACGGGCAGGGCATGGAAGGCGAGACGATCGCCACCCTGTTCAGTGCGTTCAAAGAGGCCGGCGTCAAGAAGGAAGACATGGGCGCCATGCTTGGCCAGGTGGCCGCTGCAGGTGACATTGGCGCATTCGGGCCGAAGGAAATGGCCCGCTACATGCCAAGCTTGCTGGGCACCATCAAGCAGCTGGGCATGGAAGGCCCCGAGGCGGTTCGGTTCCTCGGTGCCAGTCTGCAGTCGCAGTACAAGCAGACGCAGGACTCGGCAGCCGCTGCGACCAACATGAACAACTTGCTCGCTGCAGTGATCAGCAGCACAAGCCAAGAGCGCTTTGCCAAGCAGGGCATCGACCTGGCCGGTTCTATCGCGGCCGCGACCAAAAGCGGCAAGGCAGACAACCCGGTCGACGCGTTTATCAAGCTGACCGATGTGCTGCTCAAGAAACAGAACCCCGGCAAGTTCAAAGAGGTCGAGGCGCTTAAGAAGAAGATTCGCGAGAGCCAGGACGGCTCGGCGGATGAGGCGCAGGCCATGGCCTCGCTGCTACAGTCGGCCGGCCTGGCTGGCATCGTCAGCGATCAGAGCGCGAGCGCGGGTTTGCTTGCGCAGATCAAGTACGGCAGCACCATCAAAGAAGACATGGCCACCATCAAGGCCACTGACGGCCGGGTCAAAATTGAAGACGATGCGGCTAAGGCTCGCGAGACTTCAAACGCCAAGTGGGCAACGGCAACGGCGTCCATGGAAGCGTCCATGACCCGCCTCGGTGATGCCATCCGGCCGCTGACCGACAAGGTTGCAGACGGCCTCGGCGCAGCAAGCTATGCGCTGGCGGATCTGACGCAAAAAGCACCTGGTGTTGTTGCCGGGATCGTATCCATCGGTGCGGCGCTGATCGTTGCCAAGGGGTTGTTCAGCAGCTTTATGATCATGCGCGGCGTGACCAATCTGGCGCGCGGCTCGGTGATGGGCCGCACCCGTGGCCGTGGTACCGGTGAGATCGGAGCAGCAATGCCCAGGACCGGCAACCGGGTCGTGGATGCCGGCCTTGGGGCACTGGGCAAGGTGTTTGGCCGGGCCGCTGCCAATGATGGCGGCTCGGGCCTCGGCAGTGAGCCGCAGCGCGTGTTCGTCGTCAATGTCGCGGCACTTGGTGGCGGTATTGGTGGCGCCGCTGGTGAGCGCACAGGCAGCCGTCGCAGTCGTCGCCGCGCCCGACGTCGTGCGGCATCGACTGGCGGCGCGTCGAAGGGTGGTCCGCGCCGGCCGGCAGCCAAAGCCCCAAGCGTGCCGGTACCAACTAAGACACTGGCAGCGGGGGCGGGCGAGCTTGCTGGCTTGGGCAAGACTGTCAGCGGCCTTCGCAGCGTGACCAGGCTGGCCAAGAGTCTGCCGGGCGGCAACCTGCTGGATGCAGGCCTGGGCGCGGTTGATACCGCGATGAATGCCACGACTCAAGACGAGAAGGCCGAAGGCTACGGCGGCGCCGCTGGGGGCCTGGCGGGCGCTCTTGCCGGCGGTGCGATGGGTGCGGCGATAGGTTCGGTGGTACCAGTAATCGGGACCGCTATCGGCGGTGCCATTGGTGCGGCCATCGGCAGTATGGGGGGCGAGTCGCTGGGCGGGTTCCTCGGCAAGAAATGGTTCGGCGAGGATGAGGATAAGCCCGAGGAATCGGCGCCGGTCGTCAAGCAAGAAGATCCGCCCGCCGGGCCTGTTTCGCTGGCCGCGCCTTTGCCGCCGCCTGTGCCTATCTCGCTGGCGGCATCTGCAGTGCCGCCGACGCCGGCGATTTCGTATGACCCGCGTGACCCCAACTCAAAAGACCCGTTCCTGGTGCCGGCACTGACGGCCAACCGGGTTCGGTACCCTGGGGCTGCGTTGGCCAAGCCGGCGACGGCGACTGAAACGCCTGCTGCACCTGCAGCGCCGGCGGTTTCGTATGACCCGCTTGATCCGAACTCCAAAGACCCGTTCCTTGTGCCGGCACTGACGGCCAATCGCGTGCGCTTCCCCGGTGGCGGCCTCTCGCCGCCAACGGGCAACGTGGTACGCGATATGGCTGCAGCTGCAGTGCCGGCACCGAGCGCCCCCGAGCTGGCCAAGGCGGCAGCGCCACGGGGTGAAGGGGCGAAGGTCGATCAAGCGTTCACGTTCTCGCCGAACATGCCGCTCACGGTGCAGGGTGATGTGAAAGACCCTGCGCAGTTGGTGCGCGAAATGGAAGGGCCTTTGCGCTCGCTGTGGGAGGCATTCCAGCGCGAGCAGGGCGCCCGCATGGCCTCAACTCAACTATTCGATGCAGCACACCTGTAAGGGGGCGACATGGCCTACATGGAATCAATGGGTTCGGCGCTGTCGTCGCTGGTCGCGGCCGGGGAGGCTGGCCGGACCACCCTCGACGGCATGTTGGGGCCGCTCAACGGGGCGGTCAGTGATATGACGGGGGCGGCCTCGGAGCTTGAGGGGGTTCCCTTTATCGGCCCGGCCATCGGCGCCAAGCTGCAGCGGACCATGCGGGCGATCAATGCCGCCCAGTCCGTTGTCGGTCAGGTGGCGTCGACCTACAGCCGGGCAGTGACTGCAGCCAGCCAGGTGCAGGAGCGAATCGGCGCGATGAAAGAGCAGGCCGCACGGGCGGGGGCGGCGATCAACCGCATCGCCGGCAAGATCAGCCCGTCACTGGGCAACATCGTGCCGACCAGCGCCCTGGGCGTCGAGGCCACCCCGGCGGCCGAGGCGGTGAAGCCGTTCCCGCACCTGCTGATCATGCAGCCGCTCGACCCCAAGCTTGAGCCGTATTACTTCAATCTCGACACGGCGGGCTTTGACGAGCTGCGCCGGCAGACGGGTTTCCGTTGGGCGGGTCAGGAGCGGTTGACGCGGGACATTGCGCAGCAGGCGGTCGGCCAGGGCGATGACAAGCTGACGATCAAGGGCGCGATCTTCCCAGGCTTCAAGGGCGGTATCGGCCAGCTGAACACGCTGCGCACCATTGGCCGGCGTCTGCAGCCGCTCAGCCTGATCACAGGCTATGGCGAGGTGCTGGGCAACTGGTGCTTAACGAACGTGGACGAAGACCAAGGGGCGCTGCTGCCCGGCGGTATCCCGCGCAAACAAGGGTTCTCGCTGGAGTTCGTGAAGTATGGCGATGACATGCAGAACGTCTGACGGGGATCTGCTCGACACCCTCTGTCACAACGTCTACGGCCACCTGCTCGGCACGGTCGAGACGGTGCTGGAGGCCAACCAAGGCTTGGCCGACGAGCTGCAGCCGTACCGCGCGGGGCTGCTGATCCACTTTCCGGATCTGCCGGCACCGCAGGCCGAATCAATCATGCTGTGGGATTGATCCCGCGTTACGCGTAACGAAGCCCCGCCAAGTGCGGGGTTTTGCATTTCTGGAGCACACGCATGAAACCGATGTTTCGTATCGTCGCGGACGGCAAGGACATTACCGCGCTGATCAATGATCGGCTGATGTTGCTGCGCACCACGGACAAGCCCGGCATGGAGTCGGACGAGTTCGAGCTGCGCATTGACGACCGCGACCAGCTGGTGACGCTGCCCAAGCGCGGCGCAAAGGTCGAGGTCCATTTGGGGTACGCCGGCCAAGGCCTGGCGCGTTTGGGCAGTTACACGATCGATGAGGTGGAAGTGACCGGCCCCCCGGACACCATCAGCATTCGCGGAAAGGCCAGCGACATGCGCGGCAGCGGCAAGACTACGCGCAGCGGCAGCTGGGAAGGCGTGCCGCTCGCGCAGATCGTGCGGGACGTAGCCGCGCGTAACGGCTGGACTCCGGTCTGTTCGGTGCAGACCAAGGTGGCGCGCATCGATCAGAACAACGAATCCGATTTCAACTTCATCACCCGGCTGGCCAAGCAGTACGACTGCACGGCCAAGGTAGGCGATGGGAAGTTGTTGGTCATGCCCAGGAACGGCAATCAAAGCGCGAGCGGCAAGGCGCTGTCGGCCGTGACCCTCACCCGCGCGGACGTCAGCCGGTACTCGTTCCGCCTCGGTGATCGAGGCACCCAGCAGGCGGTCAAGACCAAGCACCAAGACCCCAAAACCGGCGTCTTGAAAGTGGTGGAGCTGGGCAACGACGAGTCGCCCGATGGCCTGCCGGCCGTCCACACCGACCGCCATATCTACCCCAACGAGTCGGCCGCCAAGCAGGCCGCCAAAGCCAGGCTGTCGGCATTCAACCGCAGCACCGCCGCCGTGCGGCTGGAAATGGCCGGGCGTACCGACCTGTTCGCAGAACGCCAGATCAACGCCAAGGACTTCAAGCCCGGCCTTGACGGTGAGTACCTGGTGGACAGCGTAGAGCAGGTCTTTACCCAGTCCGGCTGGACTACGACCGTCGAGTGCAACGGCGGCAAGAAGGGCAAAGCGAAGGCCGCCGGCAAGAAGACGAAGAAAGTAAAGCAGCCGCTCAAGATCGAGCAGCTGTAACCCAATCACAACCCTCCCGATCTGCCGCGCCACTGCGCCGGCATGACGTTTGAAACCAACCTGTTCAAGGATGTTTCCTGATGGCGATTACCGAAAAACAACTCCAGCAGATCCTCCCCAACGCCGGCACTAAAGCCGGCGTTTTCGTACCTGGTCTCAATGCGACCATGGGCAAGTACGCGATCATCACGCGGCTACGCGTGGCCGCGTTCATTGCACAGATCGGGCATGAGTCCGGCCAGCTGCGCCACGTGCGCGAACTTGGCAATAATGCCTACTTGGCCAAGTACGACACCGGGCGCCTGGCCCAGCGCCTTGGCAACACGCCCGAGGCGGATGGTGACGGCCAGCTCTATCGCGGTCGCGGTCTGATTCAGGTTACCGGGCGGGCGAACTATGAGGCCTGCAGTGAAGCGCTGTTCGGCGATAGCCGCTTGCTCAACACTCCTGAGCTGCTTGAGCAGCCGGTGTATGCCGCTATGTCGGCGGGCTGGTTCTGGCAGCGCGCAGGGCTCAACACTCTTGCCGATAAAGGCGACATCCTGACCATCACTAAGCGGATCAACGGCGGTACCAACGGCCTGGATGAACGCAAGGCGCTCTACCAGCGTGCGCTCGAGGTGCTGCAGTGAACGCGCTCGGTTGGCGGTTAGCCGGCTTGGCGCTGCTGTTAGGCATCTACGTTGGCGGGCGTGGTGCATGGTTGTGGCAAGGAAACCATTACGAAAAAGCGCTGGCTGAACAGGCCGGCCAATACCACCGCGAGCGTGAAGCCGCTGCACTGGCCGTGATCGACTGGCAGGCCGAAGAGCAGGATCGCCGTCGCGATCTGGAGGGCCGTCTCAAGTCGACGGCCGAAACCCACTGGAAGGAGATGAGCAATGCCCAAAAAACTCAAGCTCGCCTGCGTGACAGGCTTGCTACTGCTGATCTGCGGCTGTCAGTCGTCCTCGCCGCAACAGCCGGCGAGAGTGGTGGCTGTGGGGTGTCAACCGCCCCCGGCGCCCGAGGCGTGGTACATGGAACCGTACGCGCCGACCTTGACCCAGCGCATGCTCAACGAATTATCGCCATCACCGACGAAGGTGATCGAGGACTGATCGCGCTGAAAGCCTGTCAGGCCTACGTGCGCGAAGTGACCAAGTGAAAGGAGCGAGCCGGGAGGATGCGTCAACATCCAACCCGGCCCGCCAAACCCGCAGACCGAACCTGCAAGTCCAGCCAAGGCTCCTGCTCCGTGCACAAAGCGCGGCGAGCCTAACACCTGTTTATCCATACAGTAAAGACTTGCGAGATTATGACCTCCCCAATTATTCCCTGGATGGGTGGCAAACGCCGCCTGGCTGACCGCTTGATCCCTCTCTTTCCACCTCATGAATGCTATGTCGAAGTCTTCGCCGGCGGCGCCGCGTTGTTCTTCATGCGTCCCCAGCCCGCGCCCGTGGAGGTGCTAAACGACCTAAACGGTGACCTGGTCACCCTCTACCGCGTTGTGCAGAACCACCTTGAGGAGTTCGTGCGCCAGTTCAAGTGGGCGCTCAGTTCGCGGCAGATCTTCGAATGGCAGAAGATGACCCGCCCTGAGACGTTGACCGACATCCAGCGCGCGGCCCGATTCTTCTACCTGCAGCAGCATGCGTTTGGTGGCAAGGTCACTGGGCAAACGTTCGGTACCGCGACCACGGGGCCGGCGATTAATCTGCTGCGCATCGAGGAAAACCTGTCTGCCGCGTGGCAACGCCTCGCTCGCACCTACGTTGAGAACCTGTCGTGGCTTGACTGTGCCGAGCGTTATGATCGAGCGCACACGTTCTTTTACATGGATCCGCCTTACTGGCAGACCGCCGGCTATGGCGTGGATTTCCCCTTCGAAGAGTACGAGCGCATGGCCGACTTCATGCGCCGTTGCAAGGGCAGGGTGATGGTCAGCATCAACGACCACCCAGACATCCGACGAGCTTTCGACGGCTTCCACTTTGAGTGTGTCGATATCCGCTACACCACGGCCAACCAACGGCAGGGCAAAGCTGAAGTTACTAGTGAGCTAGTGATCATGAACTGGCAGCCTTCAGGACTGGGCCAGCTATTCTAGCGGCGGTACCGCGATCTCTTCGATCAGCTCTTCGCCCTGGTTGCGAACATTGCCTACCTGCTTGCTCACTGGGTACCACTTGAAATCGGCAGCAGGCCGGCACCCTTTCTGCACGATCTCTGCGGCACGTTCGATGGTGGTGCCCTCATCGATCCACTCGCGTGCAAGCTCAGGTGTCAGGACCAGTGGCTTGCGATCATGGATATCGATCAGCCCCTGATCAGCGGCAGCGGTGATGATGACGAAGCCATCGCGCTCATCAGGCTCTAGGCCTGCGTGGACTTCGGCCAGCGCTGCAAAATACAAAGGTTCGTCGTTTGCGGCCGTGATGTAGAAGGGCTGTTTGCGCTTCGGGTCAGCCGGATCCTTGATCCATTCAAACCACCCGTTTGCAGGCGCCAAGGCCCGGCCTCCTGGCCAGAGCGATTTGAAGAACTTACCCTCCATCACCGTTTCGGCCCGCGCATTGATCGGGTCGGGACGCTTCCCCTTCGCCCAAAAAGGCGCCCACCCCCATTTGACCCGGTCAACGCTAACCCCTCTATCGACCGGTCGAATCAGCTCGACGCGCGTTGACGGCGCTACGTTGTAGCGGTTGATCCGCTCATGGTCGTAGCCATTGATCACCTCAAGATCCAGCGACAGCTGTTTGAGATAGTGATCCATTGCCTCGTAGATCGAGTACCGTCCGCACATACCTCACCTCACATTGATCGGCTTCTCATCGTATTGGTATTGACCAGAATCAGTCTGACTAGTTTACTGTATGAATATACAGTTCAAGTTGGATCGGCCTGCCATGACCATCACCTTCCTCGGAACCCCTACGGGCGGTCCCGCGTTGCTCCCCGTTTATTCGTTCCGCGTGCCGGCTGGATTTCCCTCGCCTGCAGCTGATCACCTTGAGCGGCACATCTCTCTTGATGAGCTGTTCGATCTGCGGGCGCCCCATGTCTATCTGGTTCAGGTGGAGGGGGATAGCATGCAGGGCGCCGGCATCCACTCCGGTGATCTTCTGATCGTCGACCGCAGTAATGAGGCTGAGCACGGAGACATCGTGATCGCCGCAATCAACACTGAGCCGGTGTGCAAGCGGTTGTATCGGCGCAACGGTGCGCTGATCCTGCAATCGGAGAATCCTGCATACCCGCCTCGACACGTGATGGAGGGTGACGACCTGGTCATCTGGGGCGTAGTCCGCTATAGCGTGCGCGATCATGCGCAATGACCAAGTGTTCGCCCTCATCGACTGCAACTCGTTTTACGCGAGTTGCGAACGCGTGTTCCGACCTGACCTGGCAAAGACGCCGATAGTCGTCCTGAGCAATAACGACGGCTGCGTGATTGCCAGATCGTACGATGCAAAGCCCTTCGTCAAAATGGGTGAGCCTTTCTTTCAGGCCAAGGAAAAGCTGCGGCGGCATGGCATCGTGGCGTTCTCCTCAAACTACGCGCTGTATGGCGACATGAGCGAGCGCGTGATGTCACTGATCGAGGCCATGGTGCCGGCCGCAGAGGTGTACTCGATTGATGAGTCATTTGCAGACCTCACCGGCATCCCTGGCAATCTGACCCAGTTCGGCCGTGACATGCGCACCAAGATTCTGAGGTGCACCGGCATCCCTGTAGGTGTCGGTATTGCTAGGACCAAGACCCTGGCAAAGCTGGCCAACCACACCGCCAAACGCCTGCAGGCGGAAACTGGTGGTGTGGTTGATATCTGCGACCCTTTCAAGCGCGACTGGGTGCTGCGCAATACTGAAGTCAAAGAGGTCTGGGGTATTGGTAAGCGGATGACCGCGCATCTCGAGGCCATGGGGATCCGCACGGCAATGGATCTTGCCAAGGCTGACCCATGGACGCTTCGCCAGAAATTCAGTGTGGTGGTTGAGAAAACGGCAAGGGAGCTCGCCGGCACATCTTGCCTTGAACTCGAGGAGGCTGACCCACCAAAGCAGGAGATCTGCTGCAGCCGCATGTTCGGCAAGCGCTTGACTGATATCGCTCCGATCAAACAGGCGGTGGCCACCTACACCGGTCGTGCGGCAGAAAAGCTGCGTGCCCAAGGGTCATTCTGCAAACGCATCCGTGTGAGCATCCGCACCGGCATGTTTAACCCTGATGAAGCTCGGTATGCCCAAGGGGTGATGGTAGAGCTGCCATACCCCACCAATGACACGCTGCTGCTTACCCGGGCCGCTACCGAAGCAGTTGAGCGGATCTACCGGCCAGAATTCCGTTACAGCAAGGCAGAGGTGCTGCTGTTGGATCTGCGGCAACCTGGCGAATTCAGTGGTGATCTATTTGCGGTCACTCAGCCAGTGGCCAGTAACCGGTTAATGTCAGTTCTGGACGAGATAAACGGAAAGTATGGGAGAGGCACTTTACATACGGGAGCTGTGTCATGCACTCCCGATTGGGAAATGCGCCGGGAGATGATGAGTCGCTCTTATACAACCCAGATTGATCAGCTGTGGAAAGTTAACTGCTCCGGCTGATTGGCTTGATAAGTTGAGCGGATAAGTTGTATGTGCTGAGGGGTTGAGTAACTAATGGCTTATATTACAAACTGCTGCAAATGATGAGAGTCTAGTATCGCAAATTTGACGGAAGGTTCAATTATTCTTCCGCTTGAAACTATGGTGTAGCTAAATCGGTATTCACGTTCTTTTTGAAATGGTTCTGGGGGTTTGGTAAAGGCAATAGCTGACATTTTCTCTAAAAACTCTTCAACTTTCATTAGGTTTTTGTTAGTGATGTGGGTTTCCCGGGCTATGTATTGTACAGGGCCCATATCTAGATTGACCGAAAAGTTATCAATGGGCATAGATTCGGGTACCAAATGGTTTCCGCTAGCTCGACCTGCGATTATTGCTTCCCTCAGGATCCCACCAAGCATTACGCCAAACCGGGCCGCGTTGACTTCGTTGACGTACCAGTAGTCATCATATTCAGGAAATATTTCAAAGCAATCTTGGGTTTTGCGAACTTGAGACATACAGAATACAAAACCATTCAAAGTTTCTCGCTCAATAACAAGGTGGGAGTCCTTAAGCATTATTCGTTGGTCGTCAACGTGGCCTATATTAAGGATTTTAAATTCGGTACGGGTTTTGCCTGGGAGCGGAATACCCTTCACTGGCCCAATCTGGGCCGTTCCGGCTGCGAGCGTGTTGAACCATTTTGGGGATAGTTCCACCTCTCCATCAAACATCAGATTAAATTTAAGATACCCTTCATAACGGTCCGCAATGTGCTGGATTTCGGTTGCTCGATACTCATGAAGAGTCCCGAGTTTTATCGTGCCGTGTTTAATATTGTGAGCTTTCATGCAGCTTTTAGCGAGTAACATTTCCTGAATGCCCCTGTATAGGTGGTGATCAAATATGACAACATATCAAGTTTTCCGGCTGAGCGGGAAGCTCGAAGGTAGCATTTGTGGGTTTGTAGTTTGCCGGATAGACATCAGGCATAGTTGCTGGGTGTGATTAATGAGGGGGGGACTGCTCCCCCCTCAGCTAACGAATTATGAAAAGCGGACACAATCTCCGGAGAACTCAAGTGCCTCGGAAGTAGTGCCTACACCGAAAGCCTCCAAGAATTTCTTGGCGAATATATCTTTTGGACCCTCCTTGCCTTCGTCTTTATTCATTACTCGAGATATTGAGCTGACAAATAGGTCCGCGATTTGCATCAGCGGTGATATAGCTGAGTCTTCCGACTCGACAAGGTCGATATACACATTATCGTTAAATAGGTTTTTTGCAGCGCTCTTTAATTGGAGTTCGATTTCGAACGTGGAGATTTTATCTTTTGATTCTTCTTCAGAGTCTTTTCTGAATTGAAGGTTTCGAGGTAATACCGCTCGGCCGGATTTATTCTCATCCGTGATTCCCTGAATAGTCATGTGATAAAACATTTTCACCAGGGTGTCATCGATGCTCTTAAGTCCTCTTCGCTCCACGGCTAACCCCTTGAATGACACTGCTTCTGAGTTCTTGACAATTGCTCCAAGGAGTTCTATGTAGTGATTTAAATTGCTATTGTTAATTTCTTTGAAGTGCATTTCGCCTTTGAAACCCAGCTCTTGTTTCTTTTGGTTAATGGCGCGAGTGATTTTCATTGTGTCATAGCTGCGCAGAACCCAAAGGCTGCCGACGAGTAGGTAGTTACTTGTTTTCCCGCTTTCGTCGGCGTAAATGCAATACACAGGGTGTGCAGGCCTCGCGTCTAGGATTTTTTGTTTTTCCTCTTCTTCTAGCTTGCCCCTAGTACGCCGGACCTCAGGCGAAGCTATGAACAATCCATGGGTGTTCTGTATGAAAGCGCGAGAACGGGCGATTGAGTGCAGGCGCTCGAGCTTAGGGTAGTTATCGATAAGGATATTTCCACCGCTGTACAAATCGGATTGAAAAGTCTTCCAGTATTGTAATTGGCAGTAGATATCGGTATCGCGTGCCTTGGGGTAGTGATTCAAAATCCAAGCCACCCGGTCTATGACACGAGTAGGGCTGTTGCTCGCGATGGCAGAGATTATTCTGTTCTTTTCGACCTCATTCTTAGCCTTGACTGCTAGATCCTTTAGATCCTGTTCCTCATCGGCGCCTAACTCTACCTGCTGGTTCATCGATCCATTTCCTTGGTTGATGGCTGGATGCAATCAATACGGAGTTGAGGCAGTCTCGTCAATAGCGGATCGGGGGCTGCAGAAGAAAGTATATATTAGGAATCGTTAGGCAATCCTAAAGCCATATTGCTGTTCACCGCGTTTTTGCCGCAATTCGTCAGCACCGACAGTCCCACGCCGGTAGGCGAGCAGTTCCTTTGGTTGGGCGTGTGGTTTCTGTTGCTGGAATGGGCAGCCATCGCCATCTATGGCGCACTCGGTGCCTACCTGCAGCGTTGGTTCAACCAGCCGCGGCCTCGGCGGTTGTTCAACCGGATCAGTGCCTCGCTGCTGGGCTGCGCCGGCCTGGGATTGTTGGCAGCACGACGCTAGCGGCGCCAGCGCCCTCTGATCTCAGTCGCGGTACACCACCTGGACCAGGTGATAACCAAACTTGGATTTGATCGGGCCGTGGATTTCGCGCACGGCTTTCTTGAAGATCACCTGGTCAATCGCGCCGACCATCTGCCCGGGGCGCACTTCGCCTAGGTCGCCGCCACGCTTGGCAGAGGGGCAGGTTGAAAACTTCTTGGCCAGCACGTCAAACGCCTCGCCCTTGGCGATACGCTGCTTGAGCTGCTCGGCTTCAGCGGCGGTCTTGACCAGAATATGGCGGGCTTGAGCTTTCATGGGACACCTGCGTACCGGGAAAAAAAGGCGGCCATTATGCCTGATCGCGGCGCGCACGGCAGGCCGCTCGACGGTTACTGGGCGAGCCAGCCACCATCCACGTTCCACGCAGCGCCACGGACCTGGCTGCCGGCCTCGCTGCACAGGAACACCACCAGCTCACCCAGATGCGCAGGGGTGACGAACGCGCCTGAGGGCTGCTTCTCGGCCAGCAGATCGTGCTGTGCCTGCGTCGGATCGACACCTGCCGCGATGCGATCGTCAATCTGCTTTTGCACCAGTGGGGTGAGCACGAAGCCTGGGCAGATGGCATTGCAGGTGACGTTGCTGGCGGCGGTTTCCAGGCCAACCACCTTGGTCAGGCCGATCACCCCGTGCTTGGCTGCCACGTAGGCCGATTTGCCGACCGAGCCCACCAGGCCATGCACCGAGGCGATATTGATGATCCGCCCCCAGTTGCGCTCACGCATGCCCGGCAACACCAGGCGGGTGCCGTGGAACACGGCGGAGAGGTTCAAGGCGATGATCTTGTCCCAGCTCTCGGCGGGGAACTGCTCGACCTGGGCGACATGCTGGATACCGGCATTGTTGACGAGAATGTCGACGCCGCCAAAGCGCTCGGCAAACGCGAACAGCGCTTCGAGCTGGGCGATGTCAGAGAGGTCAGCCGGATGATGGGCGACCTGCACGCCGTGCTGATTGATTTCGGCAAGGGCAGCGCTTGCATCGCCAAAACCGTTGAGAACGATATTGGCACCCGCGCCGGCCAGCACCTTGGCTATACCCAGGCCGATGCCGCTGGTGGAACCGGTGACCAGTGCAGTTTTACCTTGTAGAGACATGCAAAGCTCCTGGAGTGCTGGCGTTTGTGGAGGGCGCCTCGGCGAGGAACTTGAGGGTAGCACTTCCGCCTCTGCAGATGCCTGCCCCGCACTAGCCAGTTACGCTTTCCAGTCCGGCTAGATAATCGCCAAAACCCTCGCGTGCACGGCTGTCACGGCGGCTGCTGGTGGCTACGCTGTGCCTGGCGGTCCAGACTATCTGTGCGCCTTGAGCCTCAAGCGCCCGCACCAGGTGCACGTCTTCATGGGCGGCCAGCGGAGCGAAGCCGCCAGCCAGGGTATAGGCTCTGGCACAGATGCCAAGGTTGGCCCCATGAATATGCCGATGGCCCTCACGAGCTTCATAGCGGCTGAGGTACAACTTGCGCAGCGCTGCCGTCTGCCACGGCTGCCAGCGCTCGATATGCACCGTGCCGCAGACTGCCTGCGCTTCGCAGGCCAGTTGCGACAACAGCCAGTGGCCGGGCACGCGGCTGTCGGCGTCAGTGCACGCCAGCCAGGTCGCGCCGCGCTCCAGCATCAGTGCCGCGCCCGCCTGGCGCGCGGCACCGACGCTGCCCGCGCCGACGCTCAGCGTCTCCACCTGATGACGGCGGGCAATGGCTGCGCTGCTGTCGGTGCAGCGATCCAGCACCACCAGCACTTCTACCTGATGCCCGGCCTCGCGTGCCAGCGCGGCGGCGGCATTGACTGACTTCAGGCAGCGGCCAAGGCGGCGCGCCTCGTTATGGGCGGGGATGATCACGGCAATCATGCGCACCTCTCGTCGACATCGACCACGCGGGGCTGACATGACCAGTACTCGAGCAGGAAGTCAGCCTCCTCATGGCGAAACTGGGCGTACAACGGTAAATGCCTGGCGAGCATCGCGTGCACCTGGCGGCCGTTCTGCGGGCATCCGGCAATCGGGTGTAGCCAGTGGCAAAGGATCAGGCCACCGTCATCGTCCAGGCTGGCTACCGCTTGTTCAAGCACCTGCAACCAGTCGGTAGGGTCCAGGTAGTAGCCAACCTCGCTCAGGACAACCAGATCGAAACGCTCAGCTGGCCAGTCACCCGGCAAGCGCCCGCGCTCGACGCTGACATGCGCCATATCGGCTGTGCGCTGGCGGGCCAACTCGACGGCGGTCGGATCAAGGTCCTGGCACACCAGCTGCGCGCAGCGCTCAGCCAGCAGCACACTCAGCTCGCCGTTGGCGCAGGCAGGTTCGAATGCGCGCTCATAGCGCTGGCGCGGCAGGCTGGCGACCAGCAGCTCGCGCTTGCGCCGTTCATACCAGCGGCTGCGGAATGCCCATGGGTCATCATTACCGGCGTACAGGTCGGCGAAATACTGCGAATCAACGCTCATAGAAACACCAATTCGAAAGGTTGCAGCAGGCAGTCGAGCAAATGTTGCGGCAGCACCGGCGGCTGGCCGTCATCGGCCCCCAGTTGGCTTGAATGGGCGCCGATGGCTTTGCGCTTGCGGGTTTGGCGCAAGTCGTCGAGCGGGTAGCGGTGCGCGCGTGACCACGGTAGGCGTGGATCATCCGGTTCAGCCCAGTGCCAGGCCCATACCGGCACCTCAGCCAATTGCGCGCTGCGCGCCTGAGCCGCCTGCGCGGCGGCGCGGCCTACGGCTTCGTGGTCGCAGTGGCCGTCGTTGCGCCAGGTGGCCATGAGCAGGTCCCCCGGCTTGAGCAATTGATTGAGATGGTTGACCAGAAATGCCTCGTCGCGGCGCACGGCACCGTCTTTCAGACTCAGCCGGCGCCAGTCCAGTTTGTTCAGGTCCAGATCCAGCTGCTGCAAGGCGTGGCGGCTTTCAAGCGGCCGCTGGCGGCGCAGCCGGTGCTCACTCCACTGGGCGGAGTCCGGATGGCTGCCCTCGCCATCGGTTACCGAGACCAGCACCAGATCCTCCTCACGGCCTTGAAAGCCGGCCAGCAGCCCTCCGGCCATGAGGATTTCGTCGTCTGGGTGCGGCGCCAGCAGGACCAACCGGCGACCGGGCGGGCACAGCGTGTCAGCGTCGATCCACTTGCTGCGGGCCAGGTGCGCAGAGTGCTGCCAATCTGCCCAGGCGGTGCCGGTGCTGGCCTGGATCAAGTTTTCGGTCATAGCTGCCAGGCTCCTGCTGGCTGTTGTGCCAGCTGTTGTCCAAGGGTTGCCAGGTCCCGCTCGGCGTGGCTCTGGCGCAGGTAAACGGGCAAGTCGGCGCTAAGCCGGGCGAAGTGGCTCTCACGGCAGAACGGCGTCGCACCAAGGGCGCGGCCCACATGATGAATGACGCACTCTGCTGCCTGCTCGACCTGGGCTCGTACGCGGCGAACCGGCAAACTGGCGTCTGCCTGCGGATGTTGATCAATCCAGGCGGCGCACTCGTGCAGCGCGGCCCTTGCGGCGGACAACGCCGCGTCAACGGCGCCGAGATGGGCATCACCGTGGGGGTCCGGGCGTGGCTTGCGCCGCTGCTGGTGCAGATACCCCGCCAGCGCTTCGGCTGCGCCATACCAACAAGCGGCAATGCCGCCACCGCCCTGCCAGAAGCCAGGGCGGGCGAGGTACTGCCCAGGCTCGCCGACGGCAACGGCCATCGCTCCGTCGAAGACGATGTCGGCGCTGGCTGTGGCAGCCATACCGACCGCCTGCCACTTTGCCGGCTCAATCCGCAGGCCAGGCTGGCGCAGATCGATGGCTACCAGTTGCGGCTGGCCATCGTCGGCCCAGGCAGTGAGCAGGGCATGGTCGACATGCAGCGCGCCGGAGCACCAGGCTTTGCGGCCCGCGAGGCGCACCTGCTCGCCGCTGCGCGAATTGATCAGCGCGCGGGCATCCGGTGGCTCTGCAGCCCATACCGCCCATATGCCATTGCCGGCAAGCCGCGCAGCACCGCATTCAGCCAAAATCGCCAGGGCATCGGTATGGCCTTCGTAAAGTTTGGCCAGGGTCAGGTCGCAGCCGCCAATCTGCGCCAGCATCCGCCAACGTTGAAGCGTCTGACCATGGCCGGGCAATGGCAGTTGGTCGAGCTGTGCCGCTTGCAGTGTGAGCATCAGCTCGGGCAGGTGAGTGTCCACACTCATCTGTAGCGGTCGCTCGGCGAATGCCTGCAGCAGTGGGGATAACTGATGTTGCGGCTGGCCAGCAGTTTCCTTACTCAGGCACGCCTGCAGGGGCTTCTCCATGATGGCTCCAGGACAATCGAAAAGTCTCTAGAGTGGGAGAGGGCGGAGCAGTCCAGAGTTCAATCGATTCGCGGCGCGGACAGTTGTGCCGGGCTTAAGCACGCGGGTCAAATGCCTCGCGCAGCGCATCGCCGATGAATACCAGCAGCGACAGGATCAACGCCAAGGCAAAAAATGCGGTAAAGCCCAACCATGGCGCTTGCAGATGTTGCTTGCCCTGGGTCACCAGTTCACCCAACGACGCGCTGCCGGCGGGCATGCCGAAACCGAGGAAGTCCAGTGCCGTCAGGGTGGTGATCGCCCCGGTGAGCATGAACGGGACGTAGGTCAGAGTCGCGTTCATGGCATTGGGCAAAACATGGTGCAGCATAACCTGCATGTCCGTCAGGCCGAGCGCCCGTGCCGCCTTGACGTATTCAAGGTTGCGCCCGCGGAGAAACTCGGCACGTACCACGTCGACCAGAGCCAGCCAGGAAAACAGCGCCATGATCCCCAGCAACCACCAGAAATCCGGCTCGACGAAACCGCTGAGAATGATCAACAGGTACAGCACCGGCAGGCCGGACCAGACTTCCAGCAGGCGCTGGCCAAGCAAGTCGACCCAGCCGCCGTAATAGCCCTGCAAAGCGCCGGCAGAGACGCCAATCAGGACGCTGATGGCGGTCAAGGCGAACGCGAACAGCAGTGACACGCGAGTGCCGTACAGCACCCGAGCCAGCACGTCCCGGCCTTGATCATCGGTACCCAGCCAATTGCTCGCGGAGGGTGGGCTGGGGGTGGGTACCTGCAGATCGTAGTTGGGGGTGTCGGCACTGAACGGGATCGGCGCAAACAGCATCCAGCCGCCCTGATTCTCGATCAGCTGACGCACATACTGACTGCGATAGTCGGGCTGGAACGGTAATTGGCCGCCAAACTGCTGCTCGGTGTAGCGCTTGAGGGCCGGTACATACAACTCGCCCTTGTAGCCGAGCAGCAGCGGCTTGTCGTTGGTGACCAGCTCGGCGCCCAGGGTCAGCACCAGCAGGCCGGCAAACAGCCACAGGGCAAGCCAGCCCCGGCGGTTGCGGCGAAAGCGTTGCAGGCGGCGCAGGGTGACGGGCGAGAGCATCAGTGCGCCCTCCCGTCGAAGTCGATCCGCGGGTCCAGTACGGTGTAGCAGAGGTCTCCGATCAGGCGAATCAGCAGCCCGGCCAGGGTGAAGATGAACAGCGTGCCGAACACCACCGGATAATCGCGCGAGACCGCTGCTTCATAACTCATGCGGCCCAGGCCATCGAGCGAGAAGATCACTTCGATCAGCAGGGATCCGGCGAAAAACACCGTGATCAGCGCCTGGGGTATGCCGGCCACTACCAGCAGCATGGCATTGCGCAGCACATGTCCGTAGAGCACCCGCCGCTCGCTCAGGCCTTTCGCGCGAGCAGTCACCACGTATTGACGAGAGATTTCTTCGAGAAACGCATTCTTGGTCAGCAGGGTAAGCGTGGCGAAACCGCCGATCACCAAGGCGCCTACAGGCAATACCAGATGCCAAAAGTAGTCGGCGACCTTGCCCAGCACACTCAACTGATCGAAGTCCTCGGAAACCAGCCCGCGCACCGGGAACCAGTTCAACGAGGTGCCACCGGCAAACAACACGATCAACAGCAAGGCGAACAAGAATGAGGGCAGGGCGTAGCCGATCACGATCAGCGCGCTGCTCCAGGCATCGAAGCGGCTACCGTGGCGCACGGCCTTGCGGATGCCCAGGGGGATCGACACCAGGTAAGTGATCAAGGTCGCCCAGAAGCCCAGCGACAAGGTCACCGGCAGCTTCTCCACGATCAGATCGGTAACCTTTGCCCCGCGAAAGAAACTGTTGCCAAAATCCAGCCGGGCGTACTGACCCAGCATCAGCCAAAGCCGCTCGGGGGCAGTCTTGTCGAAGCCGTACTGGCGCTTGATCTCCTCGATCAGTTTCGGGTCCAGGCCACGGGTGGCCCGGGACTGTGCATGAACCACTTCGCTGCCGGAGCCTGGCGTACTGCCACCGCCGATACCCTGCAAGCGTGCTACCGCCTGTTCGACCGGCCCGCCAGGCGCGGCCTGAACGATGGCGAAGTTGACCAGCAGAATGGCCAGCAGGGTTGGGATGATCAGCAGCAAGCGGCGCAGGATATAAGCGGTCATGGCGAAGCCTTCAGCCGTTCGGCCATCTGCTCATTGGTTAGTGCGGTCGGGCTGATCTCCCACCAGGTATCAAGGCCTTCATCATAGGCGGCCTGGACCTTGGGTCGGCCAAAGCGGTTCCACCATACCGTGGAACTGCCGGGCGGGTAGTAGTTGGGGATCCAGTAGTAATTCCATTGCATCACCCGGTCCACTGCATGCGCGTAACGGCGCATGCTGACCTGGCTGTCGGCCTGCACCAGCCCAGCCAGCAGGCTATCCACGGCGGGGTCCTTGAGCACCATCAGATTGTTCGAACCTGGATCGTTGGCGGCCGCCGAGCCGAAGTAGTTGAACAGTTCGCTGCCGGGCGAGAGGGTCACCGGATAGCCGGTGACGATCATGTCGTAGTCGCGCGCCATCAGCCGGTTGACGTATTGCGCCGAGTCGACGTTGCGAATGTTCAAGGTGACGCCGATTTGCGCCAGGTTGCGCTTCCACGGCAGCAGCATGCGCTCAAGCCCTGCCTGGCCGTTGAGAAAGGTAAACTCGAACGGCTGGCCCTCGGCGTTGACCAGGCGGTCACCAAGCGGCCGCCAGCCGGCAGCTTGTAGCAGTGGCAGTGCCTGAAGTTGTTGCTGGCGGATGATCCCTGAAGCATCGGTCACCGGCGCAGTGAACACCTGCGTAAAGACCTCGTCCGGCACGCGACCGCGTAGCGGCTCAAGCAACTTCAACTCTTGTGCATCCGGCAACTCCCGGGCAGCCAGCGGCGTGTTGGCGAAGATGCTCTGCTGGCGGATGTACATGCCGCGCATCATCTGCCGGTTGCTCCACTCGAAATCCCAGAGCATGGCCAGCGCCTGGCGTGTGCGGCGATCCTTGAACATCGGCTGGTCGAGGTTGAATACAAAACCCTGGGCCACCTGCGGCTTGGCTGGGCCCAGGTGGGCGCGCTGCAAACGACCGTCGTCCAGCTGCGCGCCGTTGTAACCGAGGGTGTAGGCGGTGGCCGAGAACTCGCGGTTATAGTCAAAACCGCCACCACGCAGCACCTGTCGGGCGACCTCGGTATCGCCAAAGAACTCGATGCGCATGCGTTCGAAATTGTAGCGGCCACGGTTGACCGGCAGGTCCTTCGCCCACCAGTTCGGGTCGCGCTCGAAGGTGATGCTGCGGCCATTGTCGATCTTGCCGATGCGGTACGGGCCGCTGCCCAGCGGTTTGCCGAAGCCGGCACCCGTGGCGAAGTCGCGCTGCTGCCAGTCGTGCTCCGGCAGTACCGGTAACGTGGCCAGGTCCAGCGCCAAGGTGCGCCCATGGGGTTGTTTGAAGTCGAAGCGGACAGTGCGCGGGCCCTCTATGACAACCGCCGCAACCTCGGCAAACTGCGTGCGAAACTTCAGGCTGCCTTTGCTCAACAACAGCTCATAGGTAAAGCGCACGTCTTCTGCGCGGACGGGTTTGCCGTCGGCGAACGTCGCGCGGGGATCGATCTCGAAGCGCAACCAGGCGTCGTCCGGCCCGCGTTCCATACGCCGAGCAATCAGGCCGTAGACCGTGTAGGGCTCGTCGAACGAACGTACTGCCAGTGGCGCATACAGCCAACCGTCGACTTCGCTGACGCCGGTGCCTTGGTCGATGTAGGGCAGGACATGGTCGAACTGGCCAATCTCCATCGCCGAGCGGCGCAGGCTGCCGCCTTTGGGGGCGTCAGGGTTGACGTAGTCGAAATGCTGGAATGTGTCGGGGTAGCGTGGTGCTTCGTCATAGACCGTAAGGGCGTGCCTGGGCTCCGCCTGGGCGAAGGTGACAAGGCAACCGGTCAGCAGCATTGTCATCGGACGACAAAAGCGCCCAATACGCGCGATAGCGCCTCCCCGGCATGCGCCAGGTCGGTCGCCATCGCGGGCCATGCCCGGCGCCGCAGCGAAACTGCAGAGACGGGCAGGCAAGACTGGATCAGTCCTGACGGCTGGTCACTTCCAGCAGGTGGTAGCCGAACTGGGTCTTGACCGGACCTTGAACTACATTCAGCGGCGCGCTGAAGACCACGGTGTCGAACTCCTTGACCATCTGGCCTGGGCCAAACGAACCCAGATCACCGCCTTGGCGGCTGGATGGGCAGCTGGAGTTGGCCTTGGCGACTTCAGCGAAATCGGCGCCGCCCTGGATCTGCGCTTTGAGCTCGTTGCACTTGTCTTCGCTGCTGACCAGGATGTGGCGGGCGGTGGCTTTGGCCATGGGAAATGCTCCTTTTGAATGAGTCCGCAAGCCTAGCGCAAACCACACGCGGTTGTCTGCCATGGTTGTTGTCGCTGACAGCCAACACCGTTTGCAGGGCGCCGCAAGTGCCGCTGCTGCGCGCCGTGTCTGCGCCGGATACTACTGACGCAGGCGCATGGCGCAGCGTTGCAACAGTCGCTCGCTGGCCTCCCAGCCAAGGCATCCGTCGGTGATCGATACCCCATAGGCGAGGTCGCCGTTGCCCAGGGCCTGGCAGCCATCGTACAGATGCCCCTCAAGCATCATGCCGACCACTGATTGATCCCCCGCCAGCCGCTGCGCCAGCACATCGTCGAACACGGCTGGCTGCCGAGCTGGGTCCTTGCCGCTGTTGGCATGGCTGCAGTCGACCACGATGCGCGCAGCGAGCCCCGCCTTGGCCAGGCTCTGACGCGCACGAGCGATGCTCTGCGCATCGTAGTTAGGCCCATCATGGCCGCCGCGCAGGACCAGGTGGGTGTCTGCGTTGCCCAGCGTATCGATGATCGCCGGATGACCCTGAGCGTCCATGCCAAAGTGCCGATGCGGATGGGCGGCGCTGCGCATGGCATCGGTCGCAACCGTGATACCGCCGTCGGTGCCGTTCTTGAACCCCACCGGCAACGGCAGGCCGCTGACCATCTCGCGGTGAATCTGTGACTCGGTGGTGCGTGCACCAATCGCTGCCCAACTGAGCAGGTCATCGAAGTAGCCGGCAGCCATCGGCTGGAGCAATTCAGTGGCGATCGGCAAGCCGCGTTCGAGCATGCTCAGCATCAAGCCACGGGACAGGGCGATACCGGCGTGCATGTCGTCGCTGCCGTCCAGATGCGGGTCGTAGGCCAGGCCCTTCCAGCCGACTGTAGTACGCGGCTTTTCGACATAGGCGCGCATCACCAGCAGCAGCTTGTCGTCGACCTTGCGGCTGAGTGCAGCGAGGCGGTCGGCGTATTCCAGCGCTGAGCGTGGGTCATGAATCGAGCACGGGCCGACAATCACCAGCAGGCGTGAGTCACGGCCTTCGAGAATGGCGCGGATGGCCTGGCGGTGCCGTTCCACTTGCTGGGCAAGTTCAGGCGTGAGTGGCATTTGCTGCTTGAGCAGGTGCGGGCTGGGCAGGCGCTGGCTGACAGCGGAGTTGGCAGCAACAGGTTGGGTCAGGGGCAGGGCGAGGGTAGCGGCTTGCATAGTTCTGTTTCCCTGGGCGGACAGCGGGTTCAGGCCCGCGTGGTCGGCCCTATCGAGGTGTTCGACAAATCGTCAAATGCGGTTCTTGTACGGCATCGCCACCGGAAATCGACCGAACGGAGGCGGCAGGCTGGCCCGAACGGGATTGGCTAAATCGCCAGGTATAGGTGGCTGCGCGGTAGAAAGTGCGGTAGTTCATGTTGAAATCCTCGTTATGTTTGGTGTTTTTCAAAGGCCTGGAAACGCAAAACCCCCGGTCGGGAAGCCGACCGGGGGTTGAGTATTCTCATGTTCGGCGGCCCCTCGAAGAGTGGGCGCCGTTGGGTATCAGCGGCGCCTAGTGGCTAAACCAATACCCAAAATAAACGGTGGAGACGACCGAACCAGGCACGACAGCCAGCAGCCGGCGCGCAGTGCGTGCGGTGCAGGTGGCAGTGTGGTGGTGGCTGTGGGTCATGTTGCACTCCAGTGATTGAGTCCGAGCTTACTGCACCTGCAACGGCGCATTCAATGGCTGAATGCGCTTTTTTTACGTCAGCGCCGCAGGTAGGCGGTGAAGTCGATATCGCCGGCGCTGAGGATCGCCTGCACCCGGTTGTGCACATTCAGCTTGCGCAGGATCGCCGACACGTGAGCCTTGACCGTGGTCTCGGCAATGTCCAGGTGGTAGGCAATCTGCTTGTTCGATTCGCCCTTGGTCATCCGCTCAAGTACCAGCAGTTGCTTGCGGGTCAGCGCCTGCAGCAGCTCCGGGGCGAAGCTCTGCGCTTCGCTGACCGCGCGGCGGGTGCCGGGCTTCTGCGTGCGGATGATGTCCGGTGGCAAGTAGACGTTGCCGTTGAGAATCTGCTCGATGGCGTCGGTCATCTGCGCCCGCGGCGAGGACTTGGTGATGAAACCGACCGCGCCATAGGTAATGGCCTGGAGCACCACCTGCTTGTCCTGCTCGGCCGAGACGATTACCACCGGAATGGTCGGCGCCTCGTTGCGCAGGTTCATCAAACCGCCCAGGCCGTGCATGCCGGGCATGTTCAGGTCGAGCAGGATCAAGTCGAGGTCGTCGTTTTCGCAGGTCATCGCCACAGCGCTGTCGAGGTCGGCGGTTTCCATTACCTCGCTGCCTGGAAATCCATCGGCAATCACGTTGTGCATGGCCTCGCGGAACAATGGGTGATCGTCGGCGATAAGAATCTTGTACATGGCTGTGCACCTTATTGTTGTATGTGTGCTCGCACGCAGGGGCAGTTCGCTTGGCAGCAGCCCTCGTTATGCCGCTATTAAGAGCCGGTAGCAAGGCTTTGTGAATGCGACCATCGCCATGCGAAGCAGTACCAAAGTAGTAGGTCTGGGCAGCCGCAGGGCTTCTAGCATGGAGGCCTGCACTGTACAGGAGGCACAAGGCATGGCCATTTTGCTGGTAGACGACCACCCGTTGCTGCGCGCCGGCATTACCGCGACCCTGGTCCAGGCGTTGCCGCAGATGCCCTTGCTGCAGGCCAGCGATGGCGAGCAGGCGCTGGCCATGGTACAGGCGCAGGTGCCGGGGCTGGTGATCATGGATTTCGACCTGCCGGGCATCAGTGGCCTGGAAACCACCCGCCGTCTGCGCCAGCGTTTGCCACAGCTACGCGTGCTGTTTCTCAGTGAACATGCGCAACTGAGCCTGGTGCGCCAGGCATTGGCGGCCGGGGCTTGCGGCTTTCTGTCCAAGCAGGTCACCCCTGAGGTACTGGTCGAGGCGGTGCGCAAGGCCCTTAGCGGACATGCCTATATCGAGCAGGGCTTGGCGACCGCGTTGGCCTGTCAGCCCGCGCAGGCTGAGACCGACTGTCTGCATGGCCTGACGCCGCGCGAGGCCGAGATTTTCCTGCTGCTGGCCAAGGGCACGGCGTTGCGCAGCATTGCCAGCCAGCTGTGTATAAGCAGCAAGACCGTGTCCAATCACCTGACCCTGCTCAAGAGCAAGTTGCGCGTCAGCGGCCAAGCGGAGCTGGTCCACCTGGCGCTGCAGGCAGGGTTGCTCAAAGCGGTCGCCTGAGCAGGCCGGTTTACTTCCAGGTCTGCGGGCAGCCTTGGCAGCCTTCCATGTTGCTGTCCTGGAAATTCGCATAGTGCTGACGGGTGCCGCGCAAATCAGCATTTTCCAGATTGCTTTCGCCAAGCTTGGCTTCCTGCAGATTGGCATTGGCCAGGCTTGCGCCCTTCAAGTCGGCTTTGCTCAGCCAGGTCATCTCGAGGTCAGCCGCATGCAGCTTGGCGCCGTGCAGTTTGGCCCCGGACAGGCGTGCGAATTCCAGATAGGCCGCCGACAAATCGGCATTCTCAAAATTGGCGCCTTGCCCGTACATGCCCCAGGCCTGTACCGCGACCAGTGTTGCGTTCTGCAGTTGCGCCAGGCGCAGGTTGCTTTGCTGCAGGCTGGCACGGGTCAGGTTGGCGCCGCGCAGGTCGGCTTTTTCCAGGTTGGCCAGATCCAGCCGGGCATGGCGCAGGTTGGCCTCGCGCAGGTCGGCGCCAGACAGGTCGATCTTGCGCAGGTCCTGATTGCTCAGGTCGGCGCCGCGCAGGTTGGCGTTGGCGCACTTGCTTTCGGCGGCGATCACGCAGCCATTGATGATCAGTGGGGCGTCGCCCAGTTCATCTGCAACAACCGGGCTGAGCGCCAGAATCAACGCGAAGGAAAGGTAGTTCATGGTGGCTCCTCAGAGGAGGGCAAGGCCCTCGTTCACGGCGCTTGGCCGCAGCCAAAACCAGCGCACGAGGCGCTGGTGGGACCGCAGCCAGGCAACTCAGCGCTGGGCTGTCTTGCTCTTGCTGTCCCAGGCCGGGATCTTGAACACCCAGAACGAGCCGCCCTGTGCCACAGGTTTGGTCAGCTCGGCCATGTCGCCACCCCACAGCGGTACCGCGCCACCGTAGCCGACGGTTACGCCGATGTACTGCTCACCATCCTGGTCCCAGGTGATCGGCGGCGAGACGATGCCGCTGCCGGTCTGGAATTTCCACAGCTCCTCGCCGGTCTTGGCGTTGAACGCCTTGAAGTAACCGTCGCCGGTACCGGTGAACACCAGGTTGCCTTTGGTTGCCAGCACGCCAGCCCAGAGCGGCAGGCGCTCCTTGTGCTCCCAGACCATCTTGCCGGTGGTCGGGTCCATCGCGCGCAGGGTGCCGACGTGGTCGTCATACATGCGTTTGATGCGGAAGCCCATGCCCAGGTACGCCGAGCCCTTCTTGTAGTTGACCTCTTCGGTCCAGTATTCCTCTTTCCACTGGTTGGCCGGCACGTAGAACAGCCCGGTGTCCTGGCTGTAGGCCATCGGGTTCCAGTTCTTGCCACCGAGGAACGGCGGCGAAACCTCGACTGGCTTGCCCTTGGTCTGGCCTGGCTCAGGCTTGGCCGGACGCTGCCCTTCGTTTTCAACCGGGCGCCCAGTCTTGAGGTCGATGTGGCTGGCCCAGGTGATGTTGTCGGCGAACGGGAAGGCGTTCTTCAACTTGCCGTTGGTGCGGTCGACTACGTAGAAGAAGCCGTTGCGGTCGGCATGCGCGGTGGCTTTGAACTGCTTGCCGTCCTTGTCCTTGTAATCGAACAGGACCAGTTCGTTGTTGCCGGAGAAGTCCCAGGCATCGTTCGGCGTATGCTGGTAGAACCACTTGACCTCACCGGTGGTGGGGTCGACGCCGACCTGGCCGGAGGTGTACAGGCTGTCGTAGTCGTGCGGGTTGCCGTCCTTGGAGGTGCGCGCCCAGGTGTTCCACGGGCCAGGGTTGCCGGCGCCAACAATGATGGTATTGGTTTCGGCATCGAAGCTGGCGCTCTGCCAAGGGGCGCCGCCGCCGTGGCTCCAGGCCTCGACCTTGCCGGTTGGCGAGCTTGGATCATCCGGCCAGGACGGCGCTTTGACGTCGCCGGTCGGGGTGCTGTCCTTGCCGTTCAGGCGGCCCATGTGGCCTTCGACAAACGGTCGCATCCAGACTTCTTCGCCGGTGTCCGGGTCTCGCGCATACAGCTGACCCACCACGCCGAACTCATCGCCCGAGCTGCCGTGAATCAGCAGTACCTTGCCGCTCTTCTGGTCTTTGATCAGGGTTGGCGCGCCGGTCATGGTGTAGCCGGCGCTGTGGTCGCCGAACTTTTTGTTCCAGACCACCTTGCCGGTGTCCTTGTTCAGCGCCACCACCCGTGCATCGAGGGTGCCGAAGAAGATCTTGTCGCCGTAGATGGCCGCGCCGCGGTTGACCACGTCACAGCAGGGGCGGATGTCGTCCGGCAGGCGGTGGTTGTAGGTCCACAGGCGCTTGCCGGTCTTGGCGTCGAGGGCAAATACCCGCGAGTAGGAGCCGGTGACGTAGATCACGCCGTCATTGATGATGGCCTGGGATTCCTGGCCGCGTTGCTTTTCGTCACCGAAAGAAAACGACCAGGCCGGGGTCAGTTTGAATACGTTCTGGTCATTGACCAGCGCCAGTGGGCTCCAGCGCTGGGCGTTGGTGCCCATGCCGTATTGCAACACGTTACCGGTGGTCTTGTGGTCGTCGGCGATATCTTCCCAGGTAACCGGCTTGGCCTGGGCAGCGCCGCCGCAGGCCAGGCTGGCCAGGAGCAGGGCGGCAGAAAGAGGCGAAAGCAGGGCGGGTGATGTTCTTGTTGTCATGGTGGAGTTCCCAGTGAGGTTGTGCCTGGTTAGCCTGGAACGCCGCCGCTGATCGAGATACGGAAAAAGTCCCGGTCACTGCGGGAAATCTTCCCAGTCCGGACATGATTTGGCACTGCGCCGCAAGCGCTACTACCAAGGGATAAGGATGCGACCCCCAAAGCAGCATGTGGCCGCTGGCACTGGCTTTCTAGGATGGTCGGGCCGCCTTCGTTCGAGAGGCGCAGCGTGCAACTTCAGCAGTCGAGGGCAGAACAATGACAACCCCTAAAAGCGCCTGGCACCTTTCCCTGTTGCTGGCTGGCCTGTGCGCCGCCGGTGGCAGCTTCGCCCACGGCAACGTAACGCCATCGGCGGTCAATACCGATGGGCTGGAGCCCTTGGGCAGTGAATGGCGTAGCGAAAACCCCTACCGCAACAGCAAGGACCATGACAAAGCGCTGTCGATCGGCGCGTCGGCCTATAACCAGAACTGCGCCGCGTGCCATGGCCTGGAGGCCAAGTCCGGTGGCATCGCCCCTGATCTGCGCATGCTCGATGAAGGCACCGTCGGTGATGAGTGGTTTGTCGAGCGGGTGCGCAACGGCGCGGTGCGCGATGGCCGCGTGTACATGCCGAAGATGGCCGACTTCCTCAGTCAGGAAGCGTTGTGGGCAGTGCGCACGTATCTGGACAGCGTGCACGTCACTGAGTAATTAAGGTGGCCGTAACGGCGCGACCTGCTGCCTGGCAGGTCGCGCACTCGCTTACAGCGGGTAGTTCTTCAACTCCCGCGCAATCAACATCCGTTGAATTTCGCTGGAGCCTTCATAAATCTGGGTAATCCGCGCATCGCGGTAGTAGCGCTCCACCGGATAATCCTCCAGATACCCGTAACCACCGTGCACCTGGATCGCCATCGAGCAGACCCGTTCAGCCATTTCCGAAGCGAACAGCTTGGCCTGCGAAGCCTCTGACAGGCACGGCTTGCCGGCACTGCGCAGGCGCGCCGCGTGCAGGATCAGCAAGCGCGTTGCGTTGACCTGGACCTGCATGTCGGCGAGCAGGTTGGCGATGCTCTGGTGCTCGTTGATCGGCTTGCCGAACTGGATGCGGTCACGCGAGTACACCAGCGCTGCTTCGAATGCCGCCCGGGCAATGCCCAGCGCCTGGGCGGCGATACCGATGCGGCCGCCTTCCAGGTTGGACAGGGCAATCGCCAGGCCCTTGCCACGCTCGCCGAGCATGTTGGCTGCGGGGATGCGGCAGTTGTCGAGGCTCACGGCACAGGTGTCGGACGCGCGAATGCCCATCTTGTGTTCACTACGGTCGACCTTGAACCCAGGGTTGTCGGTCGGCACCAGAAACGCCGACAGGCCTTTTTTGCCCAAGTCGGGGTCAGTCACTGCAAAGACTATCGACAGACCGGCACGGCGGGCGTTGCTGACAAACTGCTTGCTGCCGTTGATCACCCACTCGCCATCGATCAGTTCCGCACGGGTGCGCAAGTTGTGCGCCTCGGAGCCGGCCTGCGGTTCGGTCAGGCAGAAGCAGCCAATCACTTCGCCGCTGGCCAGGCGTGGCAGCCAGTGCTGCTGTTGTTCAGGCGTGCCGTAGGCCAGCAGCGGGCCGCAGCCTACCGAGTTGTGAATGCTCATCAAGGCGCCGGTCGCGCCGTCGCCAGCCGAGATTTCCTCGACCGCCAGGGCGTAGGCCACGTAGTCGGTGAAACTGCCGCCAAACTGCTCCGGCACGACCATGCCAAGCAAGCCCAGCTCACCCATCTTGCGCACCACCCCGTCGTCGATCCAGGCGGCTTTTTCCCAGGCCTGGGCATGCGGGGCGATTTCGCCGCGGGCAAAATCGCGTGCCATGTCGCGGATCATGATCTGTTCTTCGTTCAGTTCCAGGTCTTGCATCTGCGTACTCCCAGGCTCACAGCCCTTCGAAGAATTGGTCGACCCGCGCCTGCGCTAGCTCTGCCAGGGTCGGCGGGTTCCAGCGTGGCTGCTTGTCCTTGTCGATGATCAGGGCGCGCACGCCCTCGATGATGTCGCCATGGGCGAACCACTGCCGGTCCAGGTGCAGCTCCATGGCAAAGCACGCCTCCAGGCCAAGTTTGCGCCCGCGCCGGAGCATCTCCAAGGTCACGGCCATGGCCAGCGGCGAGCGGCTTTGCAGCAGGTCGGCGGTGGCCAGCGCCCAGGCCTGGCTGTCGCCGATCCGCACCGTGCGCAGTTGTTCGATGATGCTGGCAAGGTCAGCCTGGGCGAAGTAGTGGTCGATCACCGGGCGCAGCTTGGCCAGCGGCGCGTCGGCCAGTACCTGGGTGCCGAGGCGGGCCAGGGCGCCCTGCAGGTCCTTGAGCGGATGCTGACCGAAGCTGAGCTGGTCCAGGGCCTGATCGAGCTGAGCGAGCCTGTCGCTGCTCAGGTACCAGTTGGCGAGGCCGCAATACAAGGCATCGGCCGCCTGGATCTGGCAGCCGCTGACGCCCAGGTAGGTGCCCAGTTCGCCCGGCACGCGCGACAGGAAGTAACTGCCGCCGACGTCCGGGAAGTAACCGATGGCGGTTTCCGGCATGCCCAGCCGGCTGCGCTCGGTAACCACGCGCAGGTCGGCGCCTTGTGCCAGGCCCATGCCGCCGCCCAGCGTGAAGCCGTCCATCAACACCAGGGTCGGTTTGGGGTAGTGATGGATGCACAGGTCGAGGGCGTATTCCTCGACGAAGAACTCTTCATGCAGGCTGCTGCCGGCTTTGAAGCTGTCGTACAGCGAGCGGATATCACCGCCGGCGCAGAAGCCTTTTGGCCCTTCACCGCGCAGGACCACAGCCTGCACCTGCGGGTCGGCCGCCCAGGCGTCGAGCGCCTGCTGCAGGCTGCGCACCATGTCCAGAGTCAGCGCGTTGAGCCCGGCCGGGCGATTCAAGGTGAGGTGGCCAATCTGATTGCGGACTTCAGCCAGCACATGATCGGTGGATGAAATTCGAGCGTGCGCGGTCATCGCGATCTCCCTGCTTTGTTATTGATTTTCCAAGTGAAGTCTGGAGTGCACTGGAGGATCAAAAGATCCTGCCATGCAAATATGTCCTGCACAATCGACATATCTGCAGCAGCTGACTGCATGAATGTGCCATGTACCCGCTTTGTGCACCCCGCCTTGCGAATGAGTTACTGCCACTTTAGCCGAGTGCGCCCCAAGGAGCGGGTCGTAGTGCTTGCAGGCGCAAGCCGCCCGGCACCGGCCAAGGAACTGGCCAATCGCCGCCAAGGCAGCGTAGGGCCGCGTGCGTGGGCTTTCGATAATCGCCTGGACACCTGTCCAACCGATTGCGGAGCGCGTCATGCACAACAACAATAACAACTCCCACCGCCATATCCTGCCGCTGCTTGGCGGCCTTGCCAGCCTGGCCCTGGCCCCGTTGGCGGGGGCCGAGATCATGCTCTACGACAAGGACCAGACCACCTTTTCCACCGACGGCTACATCAACGCCTTCTACGTCAACAGCGATATCGACCGCGCCGGCGAGCAATATGATCGGCGCCAGTCACGGGTGAAAATGGGCTTTCTGCCCAATACCCTTGGTTTCAACATGACGCGCGAGATCGACGATCTCAAGCTGGGTGGGCGTGCCTCGTTCTGGGTCAGCATCAACGACAGTGAAACCAACGGCACCGACACCGCCATCGATGTCCGCCAGTTCTACGGCACGGTGGCCAACCCGGAGTGGGGCGAGGTGTTGATCGGCAAAGACTTCGGTTTGTTTGCCCGCTCCAACATCCTCCTCGATGAACTGCTCACTGGCTACGGCCAGGTCAGCGACACACTTGGCCTGGTTGACGGCGGCGGGGTCTCGTTCGGCAACATCGGCAGCGGCTATCCCTATCCTTTCCCGACCTCGCAGATCACCTACCGCACACCGGTAATGGACGGCCTGCGCGTGGCCGTGGGGATAATGGACCCGGTCGACACCAACGACGACAGCGCGGTTGGCAAGGCCTATCAGGAGAATCCGCGCACCGAGAGCGAGATCACCTACCAGTTCGATCTGGGCGGCGCGAAGATCTACAGCTGGCTCAACGGCAGTTACCAGACCTCCGACAACACCGACAGCAACGTCGACTCGGTGACCTCCAAAGGTCTTGGCTACGGCGTACAAGCCAAGATGGGTGCGTTCTCGCTGACAGGCTCGGGCTTCAGCGCCAAGGGCATCAACCCGTTCTTCACCAACAATGCTGGCGAGGCGACCCTGCGTGAGGTCGACAGCCAGGGTTATCTGGTGCAGGGCTCGTACACCTTCGGCAAAAACCGCCTGGCGCTGTCGTATGGCAAGACCAAGGATGACGGCAACGGTGCAGTGAACACTGGCGCCGACTATGAAACCCGCGGCATTGCCATGTTTCGCGAGATCAATGCCAACTTGAAACTGGTCGCCGAATACAACCAGTTCGAGATCGATGGCCATGACGGCGATGCGCAAAACGAGGACACCGATACCTTGGCCCTGGGGGCTGTGCTGACCTGGTAAGCGGGCGGCTGGCGCGGCGGCATGCCGCTGCAATCCGCTGGGGCATTTGCTGTATGCTCACAGGCATTGCCAGGAGATGCCGCGCCATGTTCACCAGTCTGCTGACGTTTCTGATCACCCTTGCCGCCATGGAAGGCGTTGCCTATCTGGCCCACAAGTACATCATGCATGGCTTTGGTTGGGGCTGGCACCGCTCGCATCACGAGCCACGCCACGGTGTGTTCGAAAAGAACGACCTGTACGCCGTAGTGTTTGCCGGGCTGGCCATCACCCTGATCGCGTTGGGCACTGCCGGCTGGTATCCACTGCAGTGGATCGGTGCCGGCATGACCGGCTATGGCCTGCTCTACTTCATCGCCCATGACGGCCTGGTGCACCGGCGCTGGCCGCTGCGGATCGTGCCGCGCCATGGCTACCTCAAGCGCCTGTACCAGGCTCACCTGATGCACCATGCGGTGCAGGGCAAGGACGGCTGTGTGTCGTTTGGTTTTCTCTACTCGCCTACGGTTGAGCAGTTGAAGGCGCAGCTGCGTGCGCGTCACGGTGGACCGTTGCGCGAGCAGCGAGTGGACGCTGCCAAAGCTGCAGCGCCCGTGGCGGATAGCGACGCCAGCCGCGGCTGAGGGCCTGCCACAGGCCACTGGCAACGGCGGCGAGTTTCTCCCCCTTGCTGGTCGACAGGCGCCCGTCCCAGGCGGCATCACCCGCCGCCAGAATCTTCAGGCCGATGCGCCGATATACCGAACCCGCTGTTGCCACAGCCCAGGCTGAACGCCAGGGCAGGGCACTCAAACCGGCCTGGGCGCTGGCATAGTAGGGCTCTGCCTGCTGCACCAGACGTGTGCCCATGCGCGCCACGGCAGTACGGTGGCGTGGTTCGGCAAGCTGTTCGGCAGTGATCGCAAACTCGTCCAGCCAGGCTTGCGGCAGATAGCAGCGGCCAACCTTGGCATCATCGACGATATCCCGGGCAATATTGGTCAGTTGCATGGCCAGGCCAAGGTCGCAGGCGCGATCGAGCACGGCGTCATCGCGTACGCCCATGACCCGCGCCATCATCAGGCCGACCACGCCGGCCACGTGGTAGCAATAACCCAGTGTTTGCTCCAGCGTCTGGTAGCGCTGGCCGGCAACGTCCTGCTCAAACCCCGCCAGCAGGTCGAACGCCTCTGCCTGCGGTACGCCATGGCGCCGGGCAACTTCGCGCAGTGCAGCAAAGGCGGGGGCGGTGACCGGCTGATCGGCGCAGGCAGCTGCGGTTTGCTGATACAGGCCGGCCAAACGCTGGCGGGCTTCCTCAGTTTCCAGCACGCTAGCCTGATGGCCGGCTTGCTGGCCGTCGATCACGTCGTCGCAGTGGCGGCACCAGGCGTACAACAGCACTGCGCTGCGGCGGGTGACCGGGTCGAACAGGCGCGAGGCTGCGGCGAAGCTTTTCGAGCCGACGGCGATGCTGTGTTCGGCGTGGGCGAGCAGTTGCTCGTCGCCACTCATCGCTGCAGATCCTCGAGCATCAAGCCTGCGGTGGCCTTGGCCGAGCCGATCACGCCCGGTACGCCAGCGCCTGGGTGGGTGCCGGCGCCGACCAGGTAGAGGTTGCTCACCTGCGCATCACGGTTATGCGGGCGGAACCAGGCACTTTGGGTCAACACCGGCTCCAGCGAGAACGCCGAGCCCAGGTGGGCGTTGAGTTCGTCACGAAAATCTACCGGGGTGAAGCTGCGGCAAGTGACCAGGTCCTCGCGCAGCCCAGGGATGTAATAGCGCTCGAGGTAATCGAGGATTTTCTCCTGATAGCGTGGGCCTTCGACCGCCCAGTCGACCGGCGCATTGCCCAAATGCGGCACTGGCGCAAGCACGTAATGGCTGGAGCAACCGTCCGGCGCCATGTCCGGGTCGGTCGCGCAGGGCGAGTGCAGATACAGCGAGAAGTCTTCCGGCAGGTTGGGGCCGTTGAAGATTTCCTGCACCAGCTCACGGTAGCGCGGGCCGAAGCACACAGTATGGTGACGCAGCTGCGGCTGCCGGCGCTTGAGGCCGAAATGCACAACGAACAACGAGTTGCTGAAGCGCTTGCTTTTCAATCGGCGTGCTTCGGACTGGCCGCGCCGGTGCGCGCCGAGCAGGTCGGCGTAGGTATGCACCACGTCGGCGTTGGAGGCGATCGCATCGGCCGTCCAGTGGCGGCCGTCGCGGCTGCGCGCACCGATCAGGCGGTCGCCCTGGGTATCGAAGCTGACCACGTCGGCGTTCAGTTCGAGGGTGCCACCGAGGTCGGTGAACAGCCGCGCCATGCCCTCGACCAGCGCGCCGGTGCCGCCTTTGGCAAACCACACGCCCCACTCACGCTCCAAGGCGTGGATCAAGGTGTAGATGGCCGAAGTGGCGAATGGATTGCCGCCCACCAGCAGGGCGTGGAAAGAGAACACCTGGCGCAACTGCGGGTTGCGGATGTATTGCCCGACCATGCTGTAGACACTGCGCCAGGCCTGCAAGCGGGCCAACTGCGGGCCGGCGTGGAGCATGTCGCGGAAGGTCAGGAACGGCACCGCACCAAGTTTGATATAGCCCTCTTCGAGGACTGCTCGGGAGTACTTCAAAAAGCTCTTATAGCCGGCGACATCGGCCGGCTCCATGGCGTGGATCTGCTGCTCGAGCTCGGCTTGATCGTTGCTGTAGTCGAACTGCGTGCCGTCTTCCCAGCACAGCCGGTAGAACGGCGCGACCGGCAGCAGTTCGACGTAGTCGGCCATCGGCTTGCCGGCCAGCTCGAACAGCGCTTCGATCGCGGTCGGGTCGGTTATCACCGTGGGGCCGGCGTCAAAGGTAAAGCCCTGGTCGTGGTAGACGTAGGCACGCCCGCCCGGCAAGTCGCGACGCTCCAGCAACGTGGTGTGAATCCCGGCCGCTTGCAGGCGAATGGCCAATGCCAGGCCGCCGAGGCCGGCACCAATCACCAGCGCGGTTTTGCCTTGGGTCATGACTGCTCCTTGAAATGCTGTGGAGAATGGCGCAACGCCGCCCGTAGCGCCTGGCCGACGGGGACTGGCGGTTTGCCCGAAAGAATGCGCAGACGATCAGCCGCAGAGCTTTGGCCTGCATAAAAACGTGCGATCAAGCCTTCCGGCAAGCGGTAGAAGCGTTGCATGACTTGCCAGCGCTGCTGCGCGCTGCCAGCCAGGAACAGCATGCGATTGAGCAGCCGATAAAAGCCTTGGCCGCGCCAGCGTTGCGCTAGATACGTGCCCATCGCCTGGTGCAGTTGCGCACTGCCGTCAAACGGCTGCGTTGCGAGCCAGTCGGCCAGGCGCACCGCCTCCGGCAGTGAATAGCCGGTCGTACAGTGGCACAGCCCGGCGCGCAGCCCTGATGAGACCTGCCCATGCTGCTGCGCCCACCAGGCCGGAAAGTCTTCTGCCAGGGTGATCGGCAAGTCGCCTTGCTCCTCGCGCAGGCACTCGGCGACCCGCCAACCGTGCTGAAGCACGTAGTCGTCGATATTGCTGCGCAACTGCGCTGTAACTGGCGGGCTGTGGTCGACGTAGTGGGTGTCCTCGATCAGCAGGGTATCGGCGCTGAACGGCAACACGTAGACAAAGCGGTAGCCGTTGCCCTGGGCGACTCGGGCATCCATCAGGATCGGTGCTTGCAAGCCGTGGGGCTGCGCAAGCCGCAGCAGCTGGCCGAGAAACGCCTGGCGGCCAAGCACCCGGTGCGGGCTGGCCTCGGCGCCACGGCCATCGATGGTGACCCGCGCCTGCAGCACTTCGCCGCTGGCCAGGGTGACCTGCTCCGGCGCAAGCGAGGTGATCTCGCAGCCGGTACGCAGGGCCGGCCCCAAGGCCTGGGTGATGACCTCGGCAAAACGCTCGCTGGTGATGCTCGCATAGCCACTGGCGAGGCGCCGCGACAAGTGCGGAAAGTGCACGTGGTAGGCCGGCCAGCGCTTGACCACCAACGGCTCCAGCCAACGCTGCTGGGCGGGCGTGAGGTCGGCATCATGGAACGACCAGGTATGGTTGCCGCCAAGGTTGGCCTCACGCTCCAGGCACAGCAGTTTCAGCTCAGGCCGTAGTTGGCTCAGGCGCCAGGCGATCAGGCCATTGGCCAGACCGCCACCGGCGAGGATCAGGTCGTAATGCATGGTGTGTTCTCTGCCAGTACCGGTTGGTGGCTGCGCAACGCTGCCTCGACGATGTCCGCTGCCTTGGCCGCGCCACCGGCCGTGGCCAGTTCGCGTTGCAGCGCAGTCAACCTGGGCAGCGGTTCGCGCAGCAGGTGGGCGAGGGCGCTGCGGATGGCACTGACACTGGACCGCCGCGACAGCGCCACGCCCAGACGATGATAGGCAACCCGCGCCGCCACGCCCGGTTGATCGAATGCAATCGGCATGACCAACAGCGGCGTGGCTGCGGCAATGGCATCCAGCACGGTATTCAGGCCGCCATGGCTGATGACCACGTCGGCACGGCGCACCGCCCATTGCTGGGGTGCGAAGTCGGTCACGAAAGTAGCGCCCTGTTGCAGCAACTGCGCTTGCTGAGCGTGATCGAGGCCGCCGCAGTGGGCGATCAGCAGCTGCACATCCAGCGCCTGGCAGGCCTGGCTGATCTTGCTGAACAAGTCGAAGCGATGGCCCTGCAGGGTGCCCAGGCTGGCAAACACCAGTGGCCGCGCCGGGTCCAGGGGCCAGTCGGCGGCGTCCTGCTGCGCCGCCACCCGCAGCGGCCCGACTGCATGAAAGTGCGCCGGCAATGCCTGGCGCGGGAAATCAAAGCTGGGCACGGTCTGGCTGATTTGCGCCAGCGGCGACAGCCAGTCATGCAAACCCTCACGCTCGACCAGGCCATGTTCGCGGCAGGCCTGGCGCAGCACGCGCCCCAGTGGCTGCATCAACCAGTCGAAGACCTCGGTGCTGCCGCGGTACAGGCGCCGCTTGAAGCGGCTTTGGCCGTAGTCGAACGGCATCACCGGCAAGGGTATACCGGGTTCGCGGTTGATCGGCAGCGCGCAGGCGATGGATATCCAGGGAATACCCGCCACTTCCGCCGCCAGCGCCCCGGCCGGTTCCATCTGGTCACACAGCATGGCATCCACCTGCTGCGCAGCGAGCGCCTCGGGCAGGCAGGCGCAGAGCATCGCGCTGGTGCTCGCCAACTGGTCGATCAAACGGCGCAGATGCATCGGCCCACTGGGGATGGCGGCCAGGCGCAAGGTCTGTTCAAGATGGTCGTTGGCAAGCCGCCCGTGGCCAATCGCGACAAAGCCGATGCGTGGGTCGCTGAGCCAGCGCTGCGCGGCAGGCTGGTGAAAAAAACTCACGCGGTGGCCGCGCTCGACCAGCTCCCCGGCCAGCGCCTGCAAGGCCTGGAAATGGCTGGGGTAGGGCGGGGCGACCACCGCAAAGTGACTCATGACAGGTCCAGCCCGGCCGCCAGCAAGCGCGCCCGACGCAGCGCTGCCAGGTCACGCGAGCCGGTGCAGAAGCACGCGACCCGCAGCTGACGAATGATGATTTCGAAGTGCTCGACCACCGCCTCGGTGGACTCGGTGGCAGCCTGCAACACGCCGGCTGCCTGACCGACCAGATCAGCGCCGAGGCGGATCGCCTTGGCCGCATCGATGCCGTCACGAATACCGCCGGAGGCAATCAGAACGCTGTTGGGCAAGGCCCGGCGCAATGTCTGCAGACAAAGCGGCGTCGGAATGCCCCAGTCCGCGAAAGCCATGGCCACAGCGCGATCGGCGTGGGTGCTGGCACGCTCGGCTTCAACCGCTGCCCAACTGGTGCCGCCGGTGCCGGCCACGTCGATCACCTGCACGCCGGCTTCGAGCAGGTCTCGGGCCACGCTTGGCGAGATCCCCGCGCCGACTTCCTTGATGATCACCGGCACAGGCAGCGCTGCAGTCAGCGCCGAGATCTGCGCCAGCACGCCGCGCCAGTCGCGGTCACCTTCGGGCTGCACTGCTTCCTGCAGCGGGTTGAGGTGGATGATCAAGGCGCTGGCTTCGAGCATTTCGACGGCGCGCCGGGCCAGATCCAGGCCATCGGCTTCGCGCAGTTGCGCCGCGCCAAGGTTGGCCAGCAGCGGGATATCCGGGGCCAGCCGGCGCAGCTCGCGGGTCAGGCCCTGGTCGTCGGCGCTGCGCAGGCTGACCCGCTGCGAGCCGACACCCATGGCAATCCCCAGCGCCTGCGCAGCCTCGGCCAGATGGCGGTTGATGCGTGTGGCGCGCTCGGCGCCACCGGTCATCGAGCTGATCAGCAGCGGCGCGCGCAATGGCATACCCAGCAAAGAGCTGCTCAGGTCGATGCTGTCGAGGCACAGTTCAGGCAGGGCGCAGTGCTCGAAACGGACAGCGGCCCAGCCGGCATCGGCATGCGCGATGGTTTTATCTGCGCCCAATACGATGTCAAGATGATCGTCCTTGCGCTGGCTCAACACGCTTTTTTTCATTCCGGCTCCGCTGCCAGTGAATCATTGGGTGAAAATCATGGCCTTACCTTGTACAACGCTAGTAGCTTTGTACAGCTATGCTGGGAAACAGTACAGTTCTGGCAACGGCCCCTGATAGTCGTTCCGTCAACTCGCGGCCTAGACCGCACCACCGAAGAGGCCAGGATGACCACTATCGCACGCACAACCTCGGCCACTGACGCCGACTTCGCCGTTTACCTTGCTCGCATGCGGGCAGAGCTGGACAGCCGCCTCAGCGCGCTGCTGCCAGAGGTCGGTCACGAACGCGATCTGCTCGCCGCCGCCATGCGCGAAAGCGCCCTGGCGCCGGGCAAACGCCTGCGCCCGTTGCTGTTGCTGCTGACTGCCGAGAGCTTAGGTGGTTGTAAAGCGGCAGCGCTGGATCTGGGCTGTGCGATCGAGATGGTGCACGCCGCCTCGCTGGTGCTCGATGACTTGCCGTGCATGGACAACGCCGCGCTGCGTCGTGGCCGGCCCACGCTGCACCTGGCGTTTGGCGAGGACGTGGCCATCCTTGCCGCCATTGCCTTGCTGTCGCGCGCCTTTGGCGTGGTGGCGGCGCTACACACGGTCGAGTCGGAGCAGCGCAATCGCCTGATCGCGATCATGTCGCAAACCATCGGCGCCCACGGCCTGGTCAGAGGCCAACTGCAAGACCTGCGTGACGGTGCAACAGTGCGCAGTGCCGAGCAGATCGCCGAGACCAATCAGCTCAAGACCGGCGTGCTGTTTGCCGCGATCATGGACATGGCCTGCCTGCTCGGCCACGCCCATGAAGGCGTGCGGCAGCCTTTGCAGCGCTTTGCCAGCGAGCTGGGCCAGGCGTTCCAGCTGCAGGATGATCTGCGCGATTGTGACCCGGACACCGGCAAGGACCTGGGCAAGGACGCCGGCAAGTCGACACTGTTTGCCTTGTGCGGCGAAACCCAGACGCGCCATCGCCTGCACAGCCACCTTGAGGCTGCCGAGCAGTGCCTGGAGCAGGTGTTTCTTGCCGAGCAACCGATTGGTTGCCTGCTGCGTGCAGTGTTCGCCAATGTGCGTTCACCCTTGGCCCAATCAAACTTTTGCGCCAGCGTGCGATCTGCTGAAGTACAGGTAGATATCTCAAGGAGCACGTCATGACTGACCACGACCCGCAACACACCGGCGACAAGGTGCCACGTCCACTGTCCTCCGAGCAGGCCCAGCAAGGCCAGCGCGTAGAGGGCAAACCGTTGGAGCGGCCGGACCCGGGCACCGAAACGGTCGACAAGGTGATTACGCCCACTTCGATCAAGGAGCTGGAAGAGCAGACCGCAGAAATCGAGCGGCGCCTGCGTGAGGCGCGGGAGAAGGGTTTGTAATTGCTCGAAGGCGTGTCTGCCTGCTGATTGCCAGCAGGCTCGCACGCTTGGCACCGCGCCTGCCAGGGCGCGGTTGATCAACGTCAGAAGGTGTAGGCAACCCCGGCCTGCACAGTGCGTGGCTCACCTGGGTAGGCGTAGCGGTTGAAGGCGCCTTCGTCATAGCCTTTGTTGAATACGTTGCGCACATCCAGATTCAGTCGCACATGCTCGTTCAACTGATAGAAGCTCAGCAGGTCGACCACGGTGTATTGCTCCATGGTGTAGGTGCTGGCGGCCGTCTGACCCTGGCGGTCATCCACGTATTTGACGCCCATGCCCATGCCGAAACCTTTGGCCAGGCCGTCCTGGAATTCGTAGGTGTTGAGCAGGCTGAAGCTGTTGCGTGGGATGTTGGCCAGACGGGTGCCGGTAGGCAGGGTGTTGTCCTTGGTGACTTCAGCATCCACGTAAGCGTAGCCGCCGATTACCCGCCACTCAGGGGTCAGGTTGCCGGCCACGTTGATATCCAGGCCACGGCTGCGTACTTCACCGGCGGCGACGCTGAAGGTGCCGGTAGGATCAGCTGGGTCGCGGGTCAGCACGTTCTCTTTGACGATGTGGTAGATCGCCGCGTCGACGCTTAGCTGGCGATCCAGTGGCTCCCACTTGACGCCCAGTTCGTAGGATTTGCCCTTTTCAGGGTCGAAGCCGTTGCCTTGCATGCTCGCGCCGCTGTTTGGTTTGAACGAGCGTGCGGTGTTGGCATACACGGCGACAGTTTCGGTCAGGTCGTAGATCGCACCCAGGCGCGGAGTGACGGCGTTGTCTGCTGCGTCCCAGCCAGTGGTGCCTGGCAGGTAGTTTTCGTACTCGTGCTCGAAGCGCTCGAGCCTCACACCAGCCAGCACCTTGAAACGCTCGGTCAGGGCGACTTGATCTTGCACGAAAGCCGACCAGGTCTTGAGATTTTCCTTGTCATGCGTGGTGGTGCGGGTCAGAGCCGGGCGTGACTGGCCGAGGACTGGATTGTAGATATCGATCGGGTAGGCGCCAGAGCCGTTGGCGGAGCGCTGGATGATCGACTTGTAATCATAGTCTTCGTATTCGACACCGGTCAGCAGCGTGTGAGCGAAGCCTGCGGTTTCGAAGTGGCCGGTCAGATTGAGCTGGTAGTCACGGTCGGTCCACTCCAGCTTGCGATAGTTGAAGTTGCGACCAAGGGTACGGCCATCAGCTTGCAGGCTGTTGGCTTCGACGGCATTCCCTTTCAAGCTGCCATCCAGCCACTGCATACCGCCAGCCAGGGTCCAATTGTCATTGAGCAGATGCTCAAAGCGCAGTTGGGCCATGTTGTTGTCGTTGTGCAGCAGGTTGTCGCTGCCTTTCTCCCAGACGTTGGTGTCACGCGAGGCGCTGCCGCGCTGGGTGTCATAGCGGGTCAAACCACGGTCGAGCGGGTGGTTGTTGCGCATGAAATCGCCTTCGAAGACGATCTTGGTGCTGTCGTTGGCCTGCCAGCTGAGTACCGGGGCGACGTCATAGCGTTCGCTGTCAACGTCATCGCGGAAGCTCTCGCCGCCTTCGCCCAATACGTTCAGGCGATAGGCCAGGCTGCCGTCTTCGCTGAGCGGGCCGGTGGCGTCCAGCGTTGCCCGGTGCATGCCCTGGTCATCGAACTGGCTGCCCAAGGTCACCTTGGATTCGGGCAACGGCTGTTTGCTGACAACGTTGAAGGTGCCGCCGGGATCGCCTCGGCCATACAGGCTGCTGGCCGGGCCGCGCAGTACTTCCAGGCGCTCGACGGTGTTGGCGTCCGGCGCGTTGGGGTAGCCGCGGTTGATCGGGAAGCCGTTGCGATAGTACTCGCCCGTGGTGAAACCGCGCACGGTGACGGTGGTCAGGCCCTGGCCGCCGAAGTTGTTGGCCCGGCCCACGCCGCCGGCGTAATCCAGCGCGTCCTGCAGGCGGGTTGCGCCAGTGTCTTCGAGCACCTCCTTGGGCACTACGCTGACTGACTGCGGAGTCTCGTGCAGGGCGGTGTCGGTGCGGGTAGCGCTGGCCGAGCGGGTGGCGCGGTAGCCGATCACCGGGCCATCGGCGCGTTCGCGCTCACTGGCGGCATCGATGTTGACGGCTTGCAGCTCGACCGTTTGGGCCGGGTCGGCATCAGCCAAAGCCACAGGGGAGATAACATTGAGCAGACAAAGGGAAACGAACGCACGACGCATGGACGATACGATCCTGGCAGGGGGAAGATGCGCGGGATCATATCTGGAAACAATTCTCGTTTACAGAAATATTTTGCGTACTAACGTACCAGGTTTTGCCTGCAATCGTTGGGGTGATTGCCCAGCGAGCCGCAGCGCTGACAAAGCGCTGCGGCAGGCCGATCAGTGCGGAGCGCGGATGATCGTCTTGAGCAGGTCTTCCGGGCTGATATGCCCAACCACCTGCTGGACGCCGCCACTGCCTGGCGAAGGCAGGTCGATGATGTGCGAGCGCATCTTGCCGACAACATGCATCTCACACGGCTTGCAATCGAACTTCAAAGTCAGCACTTCGTCGCCCTGGATCAATTGCATCGGTGCGACCTTGGTGCGTACGCCGGTCACGCCTTTGGCCTGTTTCGGGCACAGGTTGAAGGAGAACCGCAAACAGTGCTTGGTGATCATCACCGGCACTTCGCCCAGCTCTTCGTGAGCCTCGTAGGCGGCGTCGATCAACTGCACACCGTGGCGGTGATAAAACGCCCGGGCCTTCTCGTTGTAGACGTTGGCCAGGAACGACAGGTGCGATTCCGGATACACCGGCGGCGGGTTGCTTTCGGCCTTGCGTGCACCGCGTGGGTGGGCAGCGATCCGTGCTGCGGTCAGCGCCTCGATGGCCTCACGGCGCAGAGCCTTGAGCTGCGAGTTGGGGATGAAGAACGCCTGCGGTGCATCCAGCTCGATAGCGCTGGCGTGGTACTGGGTGGTGCCCAGTTGGCCGAGCAGGTCATGCAGTTGATCGAGCGCCTGTTGCGGCTTGTTGGCTGGGCCAAACGGGCCGTCGAGGGCGACGCTGACGCTGATGCCTTCTTCACTGGTGGTGGTCAGCTGCAGACGCTGCTCGCTCAGTTGCGCCTGCCAGGCCACGCCGACCCGGCGCTCTGCGGAGGTGCGCTGCAAGGCCTGCTGCCAGTTGTGATCGAGATTGCGCGACAGCGGATGGTTCGGCTTGAGCCGGTACATGCCATCCGGCATCTCGTTGGGCTCGACCCGGTAACGGTAGCGCGGTGCACCGTCTTCCTCGAACTCGCCCTTGAGCTCGGCGATGTTGGCGCGCAAACCCACCACTTCGCGCTTGACCAGCACGTTGAGGCCGTCACCGTTGCTCAATGGCACCTCGGTGACCACCTGCATGTCACGCTTGCCGACCTTTTCCACCACGCCTACCGGCAGGCCGGTGAAGGTGGGCGAGTCGAACGCGCCGATGTCGATCTTGCGGTCGCTGACGAAGTAGTCAGTGCTGCCGCGGTGGAAGGTCTTGTCCGGGTCGGGCATGAAGAAGTGTTCGGTGCGGCCACTGGAAGCTCGCGCCAGCTCGGGGCGGTTCTCCAGAATCGCATCGAGCTCTTTGCGGTAATGGGCAGTGATGTTCTTCACATAGCCCATGTCCTTGTAGCGGCCCTCGATCTTGAACGAGCGCACGCCGGCATCGACCAGATCGCTGAGGTTGGCGGTCTGGTTGTTGTCTTTCATCGACAGCAGGTGCTTCTCGAACGCTACTACTCGGCCCTGATCATCCTTGAGCGTGTACGGCAGGCGGCAGGCCTGCGAGCAGTCGCCACGGTTGGCACTGCGCCCGGTCTGCGCCTGGGAGATATTGCACTGGCCGGAGAACGCCACGCACAGCGCGCCATGGATGAAGAACTCGATGGCCGCATCGGTTTCGCTGGCAATCGCGCGGATCTCTTGCAGGTTGAGTTCACGCGCCAGCACCAGCTGGGAGAAGCCGGCCTGATCGAGGAAACGCGCCCGAGCCAGGGTGCGGATGTCGGTCTGGGTGCTGGCGTGCAGCTCGATCGGCGGGATGTCCAGCTCCATCACCCCAAGGTCCTGCACGATCAACGCATCGACGCCGGCATCGTACAGCTGATGGATCAGCTTGCGCGCTGGCTCCAGCTCGTTGTCATGGAGGATGGTGTTGATGGTGGTGAACACCCGCGCATGGTAGCGCCGGGCGAACTCGACCAGTTCGGCGATCTCGCTGACTTCGTTGCAGGCGTTGTGCCGCGCGCCGAAGCTCGGGCCGCCGATATAGATGGCGTCAGCGCCGTGCAGGATGGCTTCGCGGGCAATCGCCACGTCGCGGGCAGGGCTGAGCAGTTCCAGGTGATTCTTGGGCAAGGACATGGCTTTATTTTTTCGGGCTGTCACGGTTTAGGCGGGCATTGTAACGGTGAAACGCTCACGCGGCACCTGCGCACTGCCCGATGGTGAGTCGTACTGGTCAATTAGCTTGAACGCCTGCGCTTGCCACCCGGTCGTACCTGAAAACATAGCCCGACCGACCGTGATGAGGCCCCGACCATGAGCGACACCCCGACCGACCCTAACGGCCAGGCCATCAGCCTGACCTTGAACGGAACGCCCCGGCAGCTGCAGGTGCAGCCCTGGACCACCTTGCTTGACCTGCTGCGCGAGCAGCTCGACCTGACCGGTACCAAGAAAGGCTGCGACCACGGCCAGTGCGGTGCCTGCACGGTGCTGCGCAATGGCCGCCGGGTCAACGCCTGCCTGACCCTGGCGATCATGTGCGATGGCGACCAGCTGACCACCATCGAAGGGGTCGCAGACGGCGACAGCCTGCACCCGCTGCAACAAGCCTTTATCGAGCATGATGCCTTCCAATGCGGCTACTGCACCCCCGGGCAGATCTGCTCGGCGCTGGGCATGGCCAACGAAGGCCGCGTGCGCAGCCGTGACGAAATCAAGGAAGCCATGAGTGGCAACCTGTGCCGCTGCGGTGCCTACAGCAATATTCTCGATGCCGTGGAAGCGACCTTGCCGTTGATTCATGGAGGGCCGCGGCCATGACTCCTTTCCAGTACAGCAAGCCCACTAGCATCGACGCCGCTTTGGCCCTGACCGGCCCACAGGCGCGGTTTATCGCTGGCGGCACCAACCTGCTCGACCTGATGAAAGAAAACCTCGACCAGCCCGAACACCTGATCGACATCACCGACCTGCCGCTGGACCAGGTCAGCGAAACCGAGGCGGGCGGGCTGCTGGTCGGTGCGCTGGTAAGCAACGCCGACCTGGCCTGGCATCCCCTCGTCGAACAGGCCTATCCGCTGCTCAGCCAGGCGATCCTGGCCGGTGCTTCGCCGCAGCTGCGCAACATGGCCAGCACTGGTGGCAACCTGCTGCAGCGCACCCGTTGCTACTACTTCTATGACGCCGGCACGCCGTGCAACAAGCGCGAACCTGGCTCGGGCTGCCCAGCCCGTGATGGCCTCAACCGCATCCATGCGATTCTCGGCGCCAGTGACAGCTGCGTTGCGGTGCACCCCTCGGACATGTGTGTGGCGCTGGCAGCGCTTGAGGCGCGGGTACATGTGCAGGGCAAGGCTGGCGTGCGCCAGATCGACTTTGCCGACTTCCACCGCCTGCCGGGTGACAGCCCGCAGCGCGACAACCAACTGGCCGACGATGAACTGATCACCGCCATCGAGCTGCCGGCGCCGCAGTTCAGCCTGCACAGCCACTACCTCAAGGTGCGTGATCGGGTCTCCTATGCGTTTGCGCTGGTCTCGGTTGCTGCCGCGCTGGAGCTGGACGGCGACAAGATCGTCAGCGCCCGGCTGGCGCTTGGTGGCGTCGCCCACAAGCCTTGGCGCAACCCAGCGGTGGAGCAGATGCTGCAGGGCCGCGCTGCCACCGGGGAGAGCTTCGCCGCTGCGGCGGACATGCTCCTGGCCGATGCCCAGCCACTGGCGCACAACGCCTTCAAGATCAAGCTGGCCCACGCGGCCATCGTCCGCGCCTTCACTGAAGCTGCCGCAACAGGAGTTGCCTGATGAATACCTTGAAACCCGTTAGCGGCCAGCCCATGGATCGCGTCGACGGCCCGGCCAAGGTCACCGGTCAAGCCCGTTACGCGGCCGAATACCCCACCCCTGATTTGCTCCATGGCAGCGTGGTCTCGAGCACCATCGCCCGCGGCCGCGTGCGCCATATCGACTGCGAGGCAGCATTACGCCTGCCAGGCGTGGTGGCGGTGCTGCACCATCAGAACCGGCCAAAGCTGGCGGGCGAAGACGAACAGTACGAAGACGCGGATTCGGCCGATGGCTCGCCGTTTCGCCCGCTATACAACGACCGTGTGCTCTACAGCGGTCAGCCGCTGGCACTGGTCGTCGCCGACAACCTCGAACTGGCCCGGCATGCCGGCACGCTGGTGCGCATCGAATACGAAACCGACGCCCATCAGACCGATCTGCTCGCCGGGCAGGCCCATCCCGCGCCGGCTGAGCTTCCCAAACCCCGCGGCGACTTCCAGCAAGCCTATGACGCTGCGCAGGTGCGGGTCGATGCTACTTACAGCACCCCGATCGAGCATCACAACCCGATGGAGCCGCACGCGTCCACGGTCATCTACCACCCAGGCGGCAATCTGGAAGTCCACGACAAGACCCAAGGCACGCAGAATTGCCGTGATTACCTGCACAGCGTGTTCGGCCTGCCCAAAGAGAAACTGCGAGTATTCGCGGCCTATGTCGGCGGCGCGTTCGGCTCTGGTTTGCGCCCGCAGTATCAGTTGCCACTGGCAGTGATGGCGGCGCTGCAACTGCATCGCTCAGTGCGCGTCACCCTGACGCGCCAGCAAATGTTCACCTTCGGCTACCGCCCACGCACTGTGCAGCAGTTGCGCCTGGCCGCTGACGCGCAGGGCAAGCTGCAGGCGATCCATCACGCCGCTACCGGCCAGACCTCGCGCTTCGAAGACTTCAGCGAGCACGTGGTCGAGTGGAGCGGCATGCTCTACCAGTGTGACAACGTGGCCATGGACTACCGCCTGGTGCCGCTGGATGTCTACACGCCGCTGGACATGCGTGCGCCTGGCGCGGCGCTGGGCTTGATTGGCCTGGAATGTGCGATGGACGAGCTGGCGGTGGAACTGGGCATGGACCCGGTCGAGTTACGCCGGCAGAACTTTGCCGAGAGCAACGGCAACGAAGGCAAACCGTATTCCAGCAAAGCTCTGCTGGACTGCTATAGCCAAGGTGCCGAACGCTTTGGCTGGGCCGCGCGCAATCCGCAGCCACGCAGCATGCGCGACGGCCATGAGCTGATCGGCTGGGGCATGGCCGGCGGGGTCTGGGAAGCGATGCAGATGAAAGCCAGCGCCCGTGCGCGCCTCGATGGCCACGGCCAGTTGGTGGTGAGCAGCGCGACCACCGATATCGGCACCGGCACCTATACCGTGATGACCCAGATCGCCGCCGACGCGATGGGCATGGCGCCGGCTGAGGTGACCTTTCTGCTGGGGGATTCGGCGCTGCCGACCGCACCGTTGCAGGGGGGCTCGTTCACCGTATCGTCGGTCGGTTCAGCGGTGCGCCAGGCCTGTGAAGTGCTGCGTGGCAAACTGCTGATGGCGGCGCGTAGCTGTTATCCGGAGCTGGCCGGTCATCCGGCTGAGGACATGGTTATCAGTGAGGGTGAACTGCACGTTGGTCGCCGCCGTTATCCGCTGGGCGAGATACTGCCGCGCAGTGGCCTGGAGGCGAAGGTAGTGTGCGAGCCCGATGCCCGCCGTGACGGCTATGCAACGGCAACGCACTCAGCGGTATTCGTTGAGGTGCGGGTCGATGAGGAGCTCGGTACGGTGCGTCTTGGGCGGGTGGTCAGTGCGATTGCGGCGGGGCGGGTGATCAATCCGAAGATGGCCCGCAGCCAGATTCTCGGCGGGGTGGTCTGGGGCGTCAGCATGGCGCTGCATGAAGAGACCTTGATCGACCATGAGCTGGGCCGCTACATGAACCACAACCTGGCGGAGTACCACATTCCGGTACAGGCGGATTTCGCCGACATCGATGTGCTGTTCGTGGACGAACCGGACGAGATCGTCAACGCCCTCGGCTCCAAGGGCGTCGGTGAGATCGGTATCGTCGGGGTGCCGGCGGCGGTGGCCAATGCGGTGTATCACGCCACTGGCAAGCGGATGCGTGAGTTCCCGTTGACTATTGATCGAGTGCTTGGTTGAGGCTGACTCCGGCTGCAGCGGCCTGGAACGAGGCTGCTGCGGCCGGGGCAGGGGTCAGAACTGATATTCCATGCCGGCGCCGGCGTACCAGGAACGGCCTGGGGCTGCTTCGTAATAGCGCTGGTTTCCATCGCCGACAATCACCGAACCGACGTATTGGCGATCGGTCAGGTTGTCCAACCGCAGCAGTTGATGGAAGGTCCATGGGCCAAGGTTCTGCTCGAAGCGCGTGCGCCAGTTGAATACGGTATAGGCGGGCGCAGCGGTCTGTTGGTTGCTGTCCTCAACGTAGACTTTGCTGCGATATTGGCCCTCAAGGCCCATGCTGATCCCTGGATGCAGTTTCCACACGAGCTCGGCAAATAGACTGCTGCGCGGTACGCCAGGCAAATTGTTGCCTTTCTCGATGGTGCTGCTGCCTTGGCTGACGGATTCGTCATAGGTTGCATCAAGCAGCGTGTAGGCGACGTTGGCCTGCCATTGTTCGCTCAGCTCCCGTTGCACACCAAGCTCCAGGCCGCGTCGCAGTGTCTGGCCGGCGTTTTGGTAACTGGTGCGACCGTTGCTTGAAGCAAATACCACCACTTCGTCTTCGGTCTGAATCTCGAACAGCGCCAGGTTGATCCGGGTGCGCTCGTCTGGACGGGCTTTAAGGCCGATCTCGTACTGGGTGCTGGTCGCGGGTTTGAGGCCGAAGTTGAAGCCTTCCACGGCACCTGGCGCATAGGCCATCTCGGCCTGCGTCGGGGTCTCGAACGCCTTGCCAGCGCTGACGTAGCCGTGCAGCTCAGGGGTGAAGGCGTACATCACCGACAGTGTCGGCGTGGTGCGTTGATACTTTTTCGAGCCGCTGGAATCGCCATTGGCCAGGTACTTGTCGTTGACTTCCATTTCCATGCTGCTGCGGCGCACGCCAGCATCCACGGTCCAGCGGTCGAGTTCCCAGTGGGCTTGTAGATAAGGGTCGAGGCTGGTGGCGGTGTCCTTCTCGTCGCGACGCAGTTCACCTTTGACGCCCAGCGTGTCGCCGCTGAAGTTCTGGAAGCCGCGGCGGTCGTCCGTGCTGCGGTCGTAGTCAGCGCCGGCAGTGAGGGTCAGGGCACCGTAGGCGACTTCGATCGGTTGAATCCAGCGCAAGGTGCCACCGTGGAACTCCCGGTCGAAATCGACCACGCCACCGCCGCGGTTGTTGGGCGCTGTGCCTCGGGGGATGGACAGATACTGAATCACACTGCGCTTGCCCGCATACAGATTGAACTGCAAGGTCGCGTCACCGAAATAACGCTCGTAATTCATCCCCACTTGCTGGTGATGGATGCTTTTGCGCGTGTTGTATTCTTCGGCGCGGCTGCTCACTGAGCGCGGGTCAGCCTTGTAACCTTGCCAGGTCTGCCCCAGCGGGTCCTGGGTGCCGTTCTGCTCCAAAGTGCTGAAGATCAGTGCCAGGCGGCTGTCTTCATCGGGGCGTACATGCACCTTGGCAAAGGTCTGGTCGCGCCGGGCCGCACTGTGGTCGCGGTAGCCATCGGTGTCCAAGCGAGAAGCATCGAGGACGAACCCGGCATAGTCATTGCCACCCTCACCGTAGACATGGTTCTTGTTGAAGCCATCGCTGCCAAAGGTGGTGTCGACGCCGACTTTGGGCGCCCCGGCGCCATCGCGGGAGAACATCTGGATCACGCCGCCGGCATTGCTGCCGTAGATCGCCGACGCAGGGCCGCGCAGCACTTCGATGCGCTCGGCCACATCGAGGTTGAGCGAGGCTGCCTGGCCCTGGCCATCGGGCGTACTTGCCGGGATTCCATCGCTGAGCAGCTTGATCCCGCGAATGCCAAATGCCGATCGAGCGCCATACCCGCGAGAAGATATCTGCAGGTCCTGGGCGTAGTTCTGACGGTTCTGCACCACCAGCCCGGGCACGCGATTGAGCGCCTCGGACAAATTGACCCCCAACTGGCCATCCGCGATCTGCGCGCGTTCCACGGTGTCGATGGAGTAGGGCAGGTCGAAGCTCTGGTTGGGTGCATAGGTGCCCGTGACTACCACCGGCTCGAGCAGGTTGAAGGTGGTTGCAGGCTCGGCATGGGCCAGGCTGCACAGGCCGAGGGTTGGCAGTAGAACGGTGAAATGGCGACGCATGGGGCTTCCTGCTGCTTGAAGCGGTGATAAAAGTGCGGCTTACGCGGTCCCCGTAGGAGCGGCCTTGCCGGGGCGCCGGACCGGTCGGAAAGGGGGATCGCGTCAGGCTTTGGCGGCCATTGCGGTTACTTCTACGCGCATGCCTTCCACTGCCAGTGCGGCCACGCCAACAGCGGCCCGTACTGGCCATGGCTGGCTGAAGAAGCGCTGGTAGACCTCGTTGAATGCAGGCCGGTCAGCCATATCGGTGAGGTAGATGGTCAAGTGCAGCACACGGTCCATGGAACTGCCAGCGCGCTCCAGGGCAGTTTTCAGCGCCTGCAGGGTGCATTCGCTCTGCTCGACAATCCCGCCCAGCTCCAGGCTGCCGTCTGCCCGGGTCGGGATCTGCGTGCTCACGAGCAAATTGCCGAAGCCGGTCACGTCGGACGAGATCGACTCCGGGTCTGGGTCTGGAATGAAGGTAATGTCTGCATTTGCCATGGGAATAAATACCTAGCACGGGAGGAAAGGCGCAAGCCTACGTGAGCGAGCCGAGCCGGTCGAGCCGCCGCTGGGCCATTGAAATTGAAATAGTAGGCATTGCCGGTCAGAATCGCGGCCATTTGGCCGAGCGCACAGCCTCGGTTATGCAGAAGGAACAGGGCTTGAACGAACACACACTGTCGCAGCGCCTGGAGCGGGTCGCGGCGAACGTGCCGGCATCAGCGCGGCTGGCGGATATTGGCTCGGACCACGGTTACCTGCCGGTGGCATTGATGCTGCGCGGGGCGATCGAGTTTGCCGTGGCTGGCGAAGTGGCGCAGACGCCGTTTCACTCGGCGCAGCGCAAGGTGCGTAAAAATGGCCTGGAGCAGCGTATTGCCGTGCGCCTGGCGGATGGCCTGGCGGCGATCGAGGCGGGTGACCGGATCGATGTGGTCAGCCTGTGCGGTATGGGCGGCGAGACCATGTGCGAGATATTCGAGCGCGGCAAGCACTACCTCACCGGCACCGAGCAGTTGATCATGCAGCCCAACGGTGGCGAGCAGGAGCTGCGCACCTGGCTGATGAAAAACGGTTACCGCATCGAGCATGAAGAGGTGCTGCGCGAGAACCGCTTCGACTACGAAATCATCGTTGCCGTGCCGGCTGCTGACGTGGTCTACACGCCGCAGCAGCTATTGTTTGGCCCGTGCTTGATGGAGCAGCGCAGCGAGGCGTTTCTGGGCAAGTGGCGCCGCGTGCTGCGTCAGCGCCAGCAGACCCTGGCGCACTTCGAGCATGCGCAAGAGGTGCCGCAGGCCAAGGCCCGGCTGTTCAGCGAGCAGGTCGAGTGGATTACTCAACTGCTGGCCGGGGCCTGATCGATTACATCTGCGAGCAGTTGCCCATCTCGCGGAAGCTGATGTCGTGGCGCTGGCCTTGCTGGTCCAGATAGGCCATCCGCGCGGTGCCCACCTTGCAGTCTTCGATGTCGCTTGCCGGGGTAATGGAGATCACCTTGGCAATGTCCAACGGCATGCCGTAGTGGTATTGCTCAACCGCTGCGGGTGCTGGTTGTTGATTGCCCTGGTCCGCGTAGGCAACGGTGGTGGCCACTGAGCTGAGAAGGGCAAAAATTGCGATAACGGCTTTCATGATGAGCTCCTCGATTACGTATGAGCCATGATGCATTGCTTGGCGATTCACAATAAATGGCCTGCAACGTGATAGATTGTTGCTCTTGATGTACGAATTAAACTTCAGGAGCGCGCTTCCATGGACATGCTGCATGCCATGCGGACTTTCACCCGGGTAGTCGATTGCGGCAGTTTCGCGGGCGCCGCCAATGCCCTCGACATCTCTGCCGCCCAGGTCTCACGCATCGTCGCCGAGCTCGAAAACCAGTTGCAGACTCGCCTGCTGCACCGCACTACCCGGCGCCTGCGCATGAGCGAGGCGGGCGAGCGTTTCCTTGAGCGGGCGCGGCAGATCCTGTTGCTCAGTGAAGAAGCCATGGACGAGGCGCGCGGTGCCCACCTGACCCCGCGCGGGCGGCTGCGGGTGCACTCCACCCATGGCTTGGGCCTGCTGATGATGCCGCTGGTGGCGGCCTATCAGGCGGCCTGCCCGGAAGTGGTGATGGAGCTGACCCTCTCGCAGCGCAATCCCGATCCGCTTGATGAGGGCCACGACGTGGTCATCACCATCGGCCGCGGCTTGCCGGATTCGCAGCTGATTGCCATCCCCCTGGGCGGCATCTACAGCATCCTTTGTGCCTCACCTGACTATCTGGCGCGTCACGGCGTGCCCGAGCGACCAGAGGACCTGCAGCAGCATGTGTGCATGCGCATGGGCGACCCATTGTTCGAAGAGGACTGGGTGTTTGAACAAGCGGCCGAGAGCTGCGTGATTCAACCGCAGCAGACCTTCCTGACCAACGTCGCGGATGCCATGTTGCAGGCTACCGAGCTGGGTATGGGGATTGGCTTGATTCCGTATTTTTCCGCGACCAGAGCGATCGAGCAGGGACGGCTATGCCGGGTCTTGGCGCCGCATCGCCTGCGTCAGCGGGAGATTTATGCGATCTACCCGTCCCGGCACTATCTGGATGCCAAGGTGCGGACCTGGCTGGACATGCTCAAGGAGCAATTGCCGCTGATGTTCCAGGCGCATGAACAGATAGTCGAAGAACAGCGCCACTGGCGCTGATTGAACTGAAGCGCGGCGCTGCAGGTTTCCCCACAGCGCCCCTGCGATCAATGATCGTCTTGCTCGGCACTGCTCGAGTCGCTTGGCCCAGGGGTCTTGCCTTCTGCGCCATCGGAATCGGTACCGGTATCGCTGCTGTCATTATCCGGGCTTCCGCCTGGTGTGTTGACGCTGCTGCCGTCACCGGCGGTGCTGCCACGCGGTTGGTCGCCAGAGGACTGTTCAGTGCTGGACTTGCCGCTGTTCATGTCTGTGGCAGCAATGCTGACGGTAGAAGCAAGGCCCAACGACAGGGCAAGAACTAACGGAAGCGGGCGGAAGCGAACCATGGTGAATCTCCTGTAAGGATGATCGTCATGTGTTCGGCCACGCCAGCGGGGGCAGGGTGCCCGTCGGGCGACGAGCGGTCATGCCCCCGGCGCAGGTCAGGCGTGTTCTGCAGCAGGCGCCGGCGCCTGGGTTTCAGCCATCGATGGGTGCTCCTGCACAGCATGGCGCAGTTCTTCGGTCACCCGCAGTTCGGCGCCACTCGGCGAGAACGTGGTGCTCGCAGCAAACGGCGCGGGATGCTCCGGTGCCGGGCGCTTGCCGCGGCGCCAGAGGAAGAAGCTGACCATGGCCAGGTTGATCACGGCAAATGCCCAGAACAGGCCGACTTCGCCGTACGAGGTCATCACCGGCGAAATCGCCAGCGGCGCCATTGCCGAGCCCAGCGAGTTGATCAGCAGCAGGCCCTGGATCATCGGCACCAGCGCATCCGCCGGGGCGCGGTCGGCAGCGCTGCTGACCGACACCGGGTACACCGCGAACACACAGCCGCCGAGCAGGAACAGCATTGCTGGCAACAGCACCGAGTTGGCCGGCAGCAGGCCGATCACCAGCGACAGCACGGTGCACAGCGCGGCCAGCGTGATCAACACATCCTGGCGGTCCTTGCGGTCGGACCAGCGCCCCACCGGATATTGCAGCAGCATGGCGCCGAGAATCACCCAGGCCATCATGGTGCCGACTTCACCCACCGCCAGACCGATGCGCTGCAAGTACAGCGGCAGCAAGGTATACACCGCGGCGATTGCCACGCCCGAACCAAAGCAGCCGACCAGCCCGGTGGGGGCCACGCCCAGCAGTTGCCGGGGTTTGAGCGGCTCGACCTGATCGAGCACCGGCGATACCTGCGGCAGGATCACGATCGGCAGCACCGACAGCGCTGCCAGCATGCCGGCAACCATGTATGGCGCGCTGGCGCCCAGGCCAGTGATCTCGCCCAACGCAGCCTGGGCCAGCACGCCAGCACCGTAGAAGGCGATCATGTAAAGGGCCAGCAGGCGCCCGCGGATCTTCGCGTCGCCGGCCATCAGCAACCAGCTTTCAATCACCAGAAACACGCCGACGGCAGCCCAGCCGTTGATCAGGCGCATGGCCATCCACCAGGTGGTGTCGTAGAACAGGCCCTGCATCAGGCTGGTGGCGGCGATCAGCGCGGCGAAGCTGCTGTAGGCACGGATGTGGCCGATGCGCAGGATCAGCCGGTCATTGAACAGGGCGCCCAGGGTCAGGCCGATGAAGTAGGCCGAAGAGACGATACCGATCATCGTCGCCGATTCGCCCGCCGTACCCAGTTGCAGTGTGGTCAACGAAGACATGAAACCATTGCCCAGGGCCATGATGAACAGCCCAAGCAGGGGCGCCAGCGCCATGGCCAGCAAACGCGGAGACATACATACCTCAAGAAGAAATCAGCAGATGTGTGCCTTTTTGCCGCGCAGGCTGGGCCGGGCCATTGCGGACCGGTAGCGAGGGTGCCTGTAGCAGGGTGACTGGCGAAAAGGAGGCGCGATTTTAAGCGTTATCCTGGATTTGCCAAGGGGGCTGGCCCTGCGACCATCCGCCGCAGGATCAACGGTCGGCGTGTTGATGCAGCAGCCCGCGCTGTCAGGCGTGGCCATCAGCCAGCCGTGGCGGCTGAAACAACTGCCGAATCAACTCGCGCAACCAGCGATTGCCGCTGTCCTGGTGGTAGCGTGCGTGCCAGTGCTGCTTGACCGTGAAGCCGTCGACCGCAAGCGGGCAATCGGTCATCTGCAGGCCATGCATGGCGGCCAGTGTCTGGCCGATATGCCGAGGGAGCGTCGCGATCAGGTCGGTCGAGCCGACCACCATGCCCAGCCCGAGAAAACCGGGCAGCTCAAGCATCACCCGGCGCTCGATGCCGGCCCGGGTCAGAGCCGCCTCGAGCAGTTTCTGGCCGGTGCCGGCACTGACTTGCACGTGTCCCTCGGTCCGGTAGCGGGTGATGCTCATGGGCTCCCCGTCGGTGGCATGCTTGGGGTTGCTCAGGCACACCCAGTCCTGCTCGAACAACACCTGCTGGTACATGCCGCCGCCCAGCCAGGGCACAAAACCAATGGCCAAGTCAGCCTCGCCTGATTCCAGCGCGCTTTCGGTATTGCCGTCGATGCGTGCCGCTTTCAGGCGGATGCCCGGCGCGTGCGAGCGCAGATGATTGAGTATGCGCGGTAGCAAGGTGATGTGGCTGGCATCGCTGACGCATAAGCGAAAACGCCGCTGCGCGGTCGCGGCGATGAATTGTGGCTCGGAGGCGGTCAGTCGGCGCAGCGATTCGAGCACCTCGCGGCACGGCCCGATCAACTGGTCGGCCCGCGGCGTGGGCGCCATGCCGCCGGGGGTGCGCACAAACAAGGGGTCGTGCAGCTGCTCGCGCAGGCGTGCCAGCCAGATGCTGATGGTCGGCTGGCTCTGGCCCAGTTGCTCGGCGGCGCGGGTCACGCTGCGGCAGTTGTAGAGGACATCGAACAGGCGCAGCAGCTTGGGATCTGGCAGGGCATCCAACGGGATCATTATTGTAATTCTCAATAGTACTATTGAGGCCATTGTATCGCCCAAATAAGCCCGCCTGCCTAATGTAGTCGCAAAGCACAGGAGGCTTGCGACGTGAAAATCTGCATTCTTGGAGCCGGCGCCCTCGGTTGCGCCATTGGCGCTGCCTTGAGCGAGGCGGGGCATGAAACCTGGTTGTTGAACCGCGGCCAGGCGCATGTCGCTGCGATCAACCAGCACGGCCTGCACGTCAACGATGAGCGTGGCGAGCGCCACGTGCGGGTCAACGCCAGCGTCGATGCCGAAGAGATCGGCGCGGCCGATCTGGTGGTGGTGCTGGTCAAGTCGTTCCATACCGCTGAAGCGATTGCCGGCGCCACTGCCTTGATCGGCCCGCAGACGCTGGTGCTGTCACTGCAAAACGGCCTGGGTCACGAGGACATCCTGGCCGAGGCGGTCGGTCGCGAGCGGGTATTGGCCGGCAAGACCTACGTCGGTGGCGTGCTGCTGGCGCCCGGCTCGATCCGCGCCGGGGTAGCCGGCAAGCAGACCTGTATCGGCGAGCTCGACGGCCAGTTGACGCCACGGGTGCAAGCCATTGCCGACGCCTTCAACGGCGCCGGGCTGGCCACCCGTGTCAGCGACAACATCCTCGGCACCATGTGGGACAAGCTGTTGGTCAACGTCGCCACCGGCGCGCTCAGCGGCATCACCATGCTCAGCTATGGCCAGCTGTACAGCGAACCGCTGCTCGAGAGCACGGCCAAGGCAGCGGTGGCCGAAGCCATCGCGGTCGCCGAGCGGGCCGGTATCCGCCTCAGCCTGACCAGCCCAGAAGCCGCCTGGCAACTGGCTGCCGAAGGCCTGCCGGCGAGTTTTCGCACCTCGATGCTGCAGAGCCTGGAAAAAGGCTCGATCACCGAAATCGACTTCATCAACGGCTCCGTCGTGCGCTGGGGCCAGCGCCATGGCGTGCCCACGCCGGTCAACGCGACTCTGGTGGCCTGCATCAAAGGCATCGAACGCGCCATGGCCGACTATCAAAAGAGGGACTTCAAGTGACTGCCAAAGCCTACCTCGGACACGTTGCATTCTTCGTCAAGGACATCCACTGGCACATCGGCTTTTTCAGCGAGGTGTGCGGCATGACCATGCGTGAAGTCCAGGGCAGCCTCGAGCAGCCTGCGCAGTACTGGACCCTGGGCGGTTTGCAGTTCATCCATCAGCCGGATTTTGCCGGCCCGGAAGGGCGCATGGCCCACCTGGGCATCATGTGCGAAGACCTTGAGGCCAGCCTGGCTGCTGCGCAGCGCTTCGGCGTCACGCCATTGCCGCAAGGCTTCAACTGGTTCCGCCTGCCGGATGGCCTGGCGATCGAGCTGATTCAGGCCCGGCCGGTCAGCTGCGTAGCCCAGGCATTGGCGATTGACCCACGTGCACAGGAGCAAGCATGAACGTAGTGGAAAAATTCTGGGACGATGCCCGTGAAGGCGACGAGTGCATCAGCCCAAGCTATACCGTGACCCGTGAGCGCATTCTTGCCTATGCCGACCTTACCGGTGATCACACCCCGGTCCATGTCGACGAGGCTTACGCCAACGCCAGCCACTTTGGCTGCCTGGTTGCCCATGGCTTGTTCGGCCTGTCGATTGCCGACGGCCTCAAGACCCAATGCGAATACCGCTTCGTGCCCGGCATGTCGCTGGGCTGGACCTGGGACTTCCTCCTGCCGATCAAGGTCAACGACGTGCTCCACGTGCGCATGCGCGTCGGCTCGATGCGCGCAAGTAAGAGCCGCCCAGGCTGGGGCATCGTGGTCTTGCCGTCGGAGCTGATCAACCAGCACGGCGAAGTGGTGCAGCGTGGCGAGCACCGGTTGATGGTCCCAAGGAGGGCGCAGGCATGAGTCAGGCATTACCACTGGCGGGCATTCGCGTCATTGATTACAGCCACTTTCTCGCCGGCCCTCACGTTGGCCGCTGCCTGGCTGCGCTGGGCGCCGAAGTGATCAAGGTCGAGCGCCCAGGCACAGGTGACGCGGGCCGCCAGCATGCCTTCACCCTGGACGAGCAGCAGAGCGGTTACTTTCTGCAGCTGAACATGGGCAAGCAGGGCGTCAGCGTCAACATGCGCGACCCGCGCGGCAAGGCCTTCATGCAGCGCCTGACCGACTCGGCCGACGTCTTCATCGAAAACTACCGGCCCGGTGCACTGGAAAAGCTCGGTCTGGGCTACAGCGAGCTGTCGGCGCGCAACCCGCGGCTGGTCTATTGCTCGATCTCGGCCTATGGCCACACCGGGCCTGATGCGCACCGCGCAGGCTTCGGCCTGATCGCCGAAGCCAAGAGCGGCATCATGCAGATGGTCGGCGTACCCGGCGAGGCGCCGCCGTTGCTGCGTATTTCGCTGGGTGACATGTACACCGGCATTCATGCCGTAGCTGCAATCAACGCGGCGTTGTTGGGCCGGGTCAGCAGTGGCCGCGGCCAGCATATCGACATGGCCCTCTACGACACGCTGGTGTCGATGCACGAATACGCCGTGCAGTGCTACACGCTGTCCGACGGCACCGTGCTGCCCGAGCAGACCGGGCATGACATGCCGACGTCGACCCTGTACGGAGTGTTCCGTGCCGCCGATGGTGACCTGGTGATCGCCGCGCAGGTGGACGACGCCTGGCAACGCTTCGCCGCCATGCTCGAAGCCAACGGCGGCCCGAGCGGCTTTGGCAGTGACAGCCGCTTCCACAGCCTGAACGGGCGCAACGCCAATCGCGAGGACATTCTGGCGGTGGTGCGCGAGTGGGTCGGCGCGCGGCAGGTGGCGGATATCCTCGCCTTGCTCGACGGCATCGACATCCCCAGCGCCAAGGTCCAGCGCATTGACGAGGTGCTCGCCGACCCGCAGATCAAAGCCCGCAACATGGTCATCGAGCAGGAGCACCCGCGCTACGGCACCTTGCGCCTGCCCAACCTGCCGTTCCGCTTTTCGGACTGCGATACCACCATTCACCAGGTCGCCCCGGACCTCGGCCAGCACAACGCCGAAATCGCCGCCGGGCTTGGTTTCAGCCCTGAACAGATCGCTGCGATGCAGGCAGATGGGGTCTTGTTCAGCCACGGAGATGCAGCATGACTGACCGCTATGCAGTGATCGGGCGGCCGATCAATCACACCAAGTCGCCGCTGATTCACGGCCTGTTTGCCCAGGTCAGCGAGCAGGTACTTGAATACGGCGCCATCGAAGGCGAACTCGACGGCTTCGAAGCGCAGGTACTGGGCTTTCGCGAGTCGGGCGGGTTGGGCATGAACATCACCGCGCCGTTCAAGCTGCGCGCGTTCGAGCTGGCCGACCGGCGCAGCGAGCGCGCCCAGTTGGCCGGTGCCGCCAACGCGCTGAAGTTCGAAGACGGGCGCATCGTTGCGGAAAACTTCGATGGCATCGGCTTGCTGCGCGACATCGAAAGCAACCTTGGCCAGCCGCTGCGCAACCGCCGCGTGCTGTTGCTCGGCGCCGGTGGTGCGGTGCGTGGTGCGCTGCTGCCGTTTCTGCAGGCAGCGCCGTTGCAGCTGGTCATCGTCAACCGCGATATGTCCAAGGCCGTGGCGCTGCGCAATGAAGTCGGCCACCCGCTGCTGCGCATCAGCCGTTACGAAGAGCTGCAGGGCGAGACCTTCGATATCGTTATCAATGCCACCTCGGCCAGCCTCAGCGGCGAGCTGCCGCCGGTGCCTGCTGACGTATTGAACGGTGCCCAGCTGGCCTACGAGCTGGCCTAGGGCAAAGGCCTCACGCCATTCCTGCGGCTGGCCGGCGAGCAGGGCGTGCCGAACCTGGCGGACGGCGTCGGTATGCTGGTCGAGCAGGTGGCAGAGGCGTTTACCTGGTGGCGCGGGGTGCGGCCTGAGACGCGCGCTGTGATCAACCAACTGACCATCCCCCTCGAGTAGCGCCATGAGCGTCAATATCCTGATGCTGCACGGCATCAACCACAACATGTTCGGCAAACGTGACCCACGCCAGTACGGCACGGCCACGTTGGCAGACATCGATCAGGCCTTGCAGGCGCTGGGTGAGGAACTCGGCGCGCGCATCGAGAGCTTCCAGAGCAACTACGAAGGGGCGATGTGCGAGCGTATTCACCAGGCCTACGAAGAGCGGGTCGATGCGCTGCTGATCAATGCCGGGGCCTGGACCCACTACAGCTACGGCATTCGCGATGCGCTGGCGATTCTGGAAGTGCCGGTAGTGGAAGTGCACATGTCGAACATCCATGCCCGCGAGGCGTTCCGGCATCACTCGGTATTCGCCGAAGTGGTGCGCGGGCAGATCTGTGGATTTGGTGTCGACACCTATCTGCTGGCCTTGCGTGCGGCGATGGGCATGCTCTGATTGACGCTGACCTGCTAGCGCTTTTATCAACGCCAGAACGCCGGGCGCGGGGCAGCTGGGGCATACTGGGATCTTTTCCAGGCGATCGGCACTGATCGCCGTTGAGGGCAAGGCATGCTGGCTTCGTTGTTCGCTGTTCTGGCACCGGTGTTTATCGTCGCGGGCATTGGCTACGGCTGGGCCCGCAGCGGTATCGACTACCCCACCGAATTCATCGCCCGGCTGGTGATGAACATCGGCACCCCAGCCTTGGTGCTGTCGACCTTGAGCCGGACCAAACTGGACCAGTCGGCCTTTACCAATATGGCGTTGGCCTGCGTGCTGTGCATGGCTGGCATGGCCTTGGTCGGGCTGCTGGTCAGTCGCTTGTCTGGTCTGCACTGGCGCGTCTTGTTGCCGGCGTTCATGTATCCCAACACCGGCAACATGGGCCTGCCAATCAGCCTGTACGCCTTTGGCGAGCATGGCCTGGCGCTGGCGGTGGCGTTCTTTCTGACCTTGTCGATCTTCCAGTTTACCGTGGGCATTGCCGTGGCTGGCGGCGCCAGCTCGTTCAAGGCGCTGCTGCGCAACCCGATCGTGATCAGCCTGGCGGGGGCCATGCCGATCATCTTTCTGCAATGGGAATTGCCCAAGTGGCTGGCAAATACCGTCAACCTGCTGGGCGGCATGACCATCCCGTTGATGCTGCTGACCCTCGGCGTGTCGCTGGCCAGCATCCGCCTGCAGCAGGTCGGCAAGGGCATGCTGATGGGCGGCCTGCGGATCGTTCTGGGTGGCGCGGTTGGCTGGGCAGTGGGTGAGCTGCTTGACCTGGAAACCATGGCCAAGGCCATCCTGGTGTTGCAATCGTCGATGCCGGTGGCAGTGTTCAACTACCTGCTGGCCGTGCGCGCCAAGCGCTCACCTGAAGAGGTCGCCAACCTGGTGATGTGCTCGACGATCCTGTCGTTCGTCTGGTTGCCGCTGGTGCTGGCCTGGTGGCTGTAACCCGCAGCCTAGTCGCTTGAATGCTCGGTGCGGGTATCGATGCCGACGACCACCGACATCCCCGGGCGCAGGCGCTTGGCGTCCGGCTGGTCCGGGTCGACGGTGATCCGCACCGGGATCCGTTGCGCGATCTTGACGAAGTTGCCGGTGGCGTTGTCGGCTTGCAGCAAGGCGAACTCCGAGCCGGTCGCGGGTGAGATCTGCTGCACGTGGCCGCGCAGTTTCAAGTGATCGAGCGCATCGACGCTGAAGGTCACCGGCTGGCCAATGCGTACCTTGGCCATCTGGGTTTCCTTCATGTTGGCGATGATCCAGTGGTTGTCCGGCACCAGCGGCATCAACTGCGCACCTGAATTGACATAAGCCCCCAGCCGCGTGCCGATCTGGCCGAGCTGGCCATCGCGCGGTGCGGTGACCCGGGTGTTGTCCAGGTCGATGCGGGCCAGCTCGACCGCGGCCTTGGCGTTTTCTACCGAGGCTTCCAACGAAGCGCGGTTGACGATCACCGTCTCTACGTCCTGGCGCGCGATCTCCAGCGCGGCCTTGGCCTGGGCGAGGCTTGCCACTGATGCGGCATGATTGGCGCGGCTGACATCCAGCTCGCGGCGCGATACCGAGCCGTCGCTGACCAGCGCCTGATTGCGGCGCAGGTCAGCCTGGCTCTTGTCGGCCTGAGCGGCAGCATCGGTGATCGCCGCCTGGCGCTGGACGATGGTCGCCTCGGCGCTCTTGCGCTGCTGCAGGTTGTTGGCCAGCGCGGCCTGCTGTTGCTGTAATTGCGCAATGGCCTGGGCCAGGCGCTGGGTGTAGATGCGGTCATCAAGGCGCACCAGCAGGTCGCCGGCCTTGACGTACTGGAAGTCCTGCACCGGCACTTCGACGACATAGCCGGACAGCTGCGGGCCGATCAGCGTGACCTGGCCACGCACCAGCGCGTTTTCGGTGCTCTCGATATCGCTGCCAAATGGCGGCAGTTGCCAGGCATACAGCACCAGCAGGATGCCGGCCAGGGCCACGCCGGCAAAGGTCAGCACAGACAATACCCGCACTCGTCGCGAGCCGCCGGGGTTGCTCGGCTGCGTGGGCGGGGTCTGACCTTCCGGAGTTTCGGCAATGGCATTGGTAGAGGTGATCGGTGTTTCTTCATTCATTGATTCGAAGCGCCGCGGGTTGAGTCGGAAAGGGCCGCCTGGCGGGTCGTGTGCCAGACCCACAGGCTGCGCAGCGAAATCCAGAGCATGGTCAGTATGGCAATCCCGGCGATCAGCAGGAATACATCGTTGTAAGCCAGCACGTTGGCTTCGCGGGTGGCGGCATTGGCCAACAAGCGGGTGCCGACTTCAGTGCGCAGGGCCGGGTCGGCAATGATTCCAGCATAGCTGCCGCCACCGCTTTGGACCCGGGCGTTGACCAGGGGTTCGAGGCGGCTCAGCTGTTCGCTGAGGTTGCTCGAGTGGAATTTCTCGCGCACGGTCTGGAAGGTGCCGAGCAAGGCCGCGCCAAGCAAGCCACCGAGGTTGTTGCAGATCCCGAACAGTACCGAAAAGCTGACCAGGTTGCGCGGGTTGGCGCGCACGTGGCCGATGCCCAACGCCATCGATGGGCCGAGGAAGAAGGTGCTGCCAAACGCCAGCATGAACTGGCTCAGGTACATCTGCGCTGGCCGGGTCAGGTTGCTCGAGCTGCTGTCCATGTAGGCGCCGACAGCCATCAGCGCCAGCGAGCCGAACAGCGGCAGCACCAGGTGCTTGGGGTTGATGGTCAGGGCACTGGTGACCAGCCCGGCCACGGCGCCTAGCAGCATCACCCCATACAGGCTGCGCAGCTGCTCGGTGCCCAGGTTGAGCGTTTGCAGAAAGCCCACCGCGCCGGTCGATTGCTCGGAGGTGACCATGCGGATCAGGATCACGCACAGGGCCAGGCGGATCACCGCGGCGCTGCTCAGCCAGCGGGTCATCAACAACGGGTTGCTGCGGTTGTGCTCGATCGCCAGCCCGGCGCAGATCAAACCGATCGAGGCCGCCAGCGCCATGCCGATCCACGGCGTGTCCAGCCACCATTCGATGCGCCCGAGCGACAGCGCGGCGCAGAGCAGCGCGGTGCCGCTGGCCATCAGGCCGAAAGTGAGAAAATCCAGCGGTTCGAAGGTCTTGAAACGATCGCCTGGCGGCAATTTCAGCAGTAATACGCAGCCCAGCGCGGTCAGCGCCAGGCCCAGTTCGAACATGTACAAACCGCGCCATTCGGCAATCTGCAGCAGGTCTTCGGAGAAGATCCGCGCCAGCGGTATCGCCAGCTGCGAGGCACCCAGGCCGAGCACCATGGCTTTGAGTCGCCAACGCTCGGGGAAGGCCTGAATCATGTAGTACAGGCCCAGCGAACTCAGCGCTGCGCCGACCATACCGTGGGCTGCGCGCACGGCGATGGCCGAGTTTATGTCGTTGACGAACAGGTGGGCGAAGGTGACCAGTGCATACAGCACCAGGAACACTTCGGTGAACGCGCGCAGGCCAAACTGCTGGCGAAACTTCACCAGCAGCAGGTTCATCGACACGTTGGTCATCACGAACGCCGCCGGCAGCCAGGCCATTTCGGCGCTGGTGGCCCCGAGCGCGCCTTGCAGGAAGGTCAGGTTGGCGGTCACCAGAGCATTGCCCAGGCCGCCGGTGATCGCCACCAGCAGGCCCACCGCGCCGTAGGCGAGGCGAGTCAGAGGTGGATGCAGCGGGGTCGACGGCGAGCCTGGAATGGTCGGCTTTTCGTGGGGGAGCCACTGGCGTGGGGCGTACTTGTCCATCGGAAGGGCTTGGCCTTGGTCTACTTGCGAAACTGTACGTCAGATCGGTCAAAGGGGTGAAGGTGCTGCTGCAATTTCAGTGCTGCTCAACTGGCCAGCAACTCAAGCTCTTGCGCGCGTTTGGCTTCGGTGACCGACAGCTCGCCCGGCAGTTCGACGTTGTTTTTGCACGCGAGAATCTCCGCCATCACACTCACGGCAATCTCGGCTGGGGTCTTGCTGCCAATATAGATGCCGATGGGGCCGTGTAACCGCTTGAGTGACGCCTCGGTTTCGCCAAAGTGCTCGATCAACCGCTCACGTCGTTGCTGGCTATTGCGCCGCGAGCCGATCGCGCCGATATAGAACGCCGGGCCGTGCAGGGCTTCGAGCAGGGCCAGGTCATCCAGCTTGGGATCGTGGCTCAGGGCCAGAATGCAGGTGCGCAGGTCCGGCACGTACGCCCGCACCACGTCATCCGGCATGCCCACCACCTGCTCGACACCGGCAACACTCCAGCCCGCCATGTGTTCCGGTCGCGGATCGCACACGGTGACCTTGAAACCATTGAACTGGGCCATGGTAGCCACATACTCGGCCAAAGCGCCGGCGCCGATCAGCAACATCCGGTAGCCAGGGCCAAGGGTGCTGACCATGCGCGCGCCGTCGAAGCTGAATTGCTCTGGGGTCGACGTGTGTTCCAGCGTCGCCGTCCCGCTAGCCAGATCCAGGCTGCGTCGGGCCAGGCCGCCTGCATCCAGCCGCTCCAGCAGCAGGCCAAGGGCTTGATGACAGGGGTTGAATTCGAGCACCAACTCCAGGGTGCCGCCGCAGGGCAGGCCAAAGCGGTGGGCTTCATCGGCGCTGACGCCGTAGCACACCACCTGCGGCAAACCGTCGCTCACACCGCTGCCACCGTAGGCGCGGGTGTAGCGGTGGACCAGGTCATCTTCGATGCAGCCGCCGGACACACTGCCGATCACCCGGCCGTCCTCGCGCAGGGCCATCATCGAGCCGACCGGGCGTGGCGACGAGCCCCAGGTGCGGGCAACGGTCGCCAGCAGCACCTGCTCGCCAGCCGCCAACCAGTCGCGGGCGGTGCGCAGGACCATCAGGTCAATGCTTTCCATCGGTGTTCCTTGATCTGTTTGAGCACTATGCAGTCATGCTCGCTGACGGTAATCGCCCCGCGAGCACTCCTGTCTTACTGAGCATCGCAGCATGCTTGAGGTTCCTTTCAACGCATCTGCAGGATGATCGGGCTGCTGCTGGCCGGGTCGGTGTGCTCGCGCAGCTTGGCCACGTCCTTGGCGGGCACTGCAGTGCCGGTGTTGCCCCAACTGCTGCGGACAAAGCTCAGTACCTCGGCGATTTGCTGATCGCTCAGCTGCTCGCGGAATGACGGCATGCGGTAGGCATCCGGTACGCCGGCGGCAACCACCCGTTGGGCACCGTTGAGGGTGATGTTGATGGCCGAGGCGTTGTGCTCGGCCAGCGCAGAGGTCGCTCCGGCGAGTGGCGGCATCCATTCAGCCTGACCGCGGCCATCCAACCCGTGGCAACTGGCGCAGGCGGTGACGTAGGTATGCGCTCCAGGTTTGTCCAGCTGCTGCGCTGCCGATACGGCTTGATATTGCCAAGGCGGGCCATCGCGTTTCGGATCGCCCGGCAACGACTTGAGGTACTGGGCGATCGCTGCCAGGTCTCCATCGCTCATGAACTGCGTCGAGTTGTTGAAGGCCTCGGTCATCGAGCCGTAGACCACCGCATGCTGGTTGCGCCCGGTCTTGAGGAAGCGGGCAATGTCGGCTTCGCTCCAGCGGCCCAGGCCGGTGTTGTGGTCATTGCGCAGGCTCGGCGCGTACCAGCCGTCGAGCAAGGCCCCGGAGACGAAGGTAGCGCCGCGCTCGCTCAGGGCTTTTTCATCAAAGGCGATGCCACGTGGGGTATGGCAACTGCCGCAATGGCCGGGGCCCTGCACCAGGTAGGCGCCACGGTTCCACTGGGCATTCTGCTCAGGCTTGACGGCGTAGGGTTCGGCCTCGGTGAACAGGCCGTTCCACAGTGCAATTGGCCAGCGCAGGTTCAACGGCCAGGGGATTTCCCCGGGCTTGTTGGGCTGGTCGGCTGCTTGCACGCCCTGCATGAAGAAGGCGTACAGCGCCTGCACGTCGTCGTCGCTGAGCTTGGCATAGGACGGGTATGGCATGGCTGGGTACAACCGGCGCCCGCCGGGCGCAACGCCGTGGCGCACGGCCTGATCAAACTCGGCCAGACTGTATTTGCCAATGCCATGATCAGGGTCGGGAGTGATGTTGGTGGCGTAAATCGCCCCCAGCGGCGTCGCCATCTTCAGTCCGCCGGCAAACGGCGCGGCGTCCGGCAGGCTGTGGCAGGCCACGCAGTCGCTGAGGCGGGCGACGTACTCCCCGCGCTGGACAGAGGCCGGATCGATGTTGCTCTGGGTTGTAGCGGTAAACGGCGAGGCCGGTTCACGAGTGACATACCAGGCCAGCAGGCCGGCCGCGATCAGGCACGGCACGGCCAACAGGGCCAAGGGTCTTGCAAGGCTTTTTCGAGTCATGTGCAGGTCGTCCTGGGCCAGCTTAGCTGAAGGTATAGCGTGACAGTGGCATGCTGCGGATGCGCTGGCCGGTCAGCTGCGCTACCGCGTTGGCGACTGCCGGGGCGACCGCAGGCAAGGGTGGTTCGCCGATGCCGCCCATCTTCTCGCCGCTTTCGACAATGCGTACATGCACTCTGGCCATGCGCGCCGCTGGCAGAATCGGATACAGGTCGTAATTGCGCGCGCGGGGCTTGCCATCGACATACACCGCTTCTTCGAGCAAGGCTTGCGACAGCCCCAGCGAGACCGCGCCGTTGACCTGAGCCTCGACGATGGCTGGGTTGACGATGCTGCCAGGGTCGATAGCCTGCCAGATGTCATGCACTTTGACCTGCCCGTTCTCGATCGAGACTTCAGCGATTACTGCTGCATGCGAGCCAAACGGTGAGGCCATGGCTACGCCGCGGGCACGCTTGCTGCCGTCTTCGGCGGTGAACGGGCCCCGTTTCCAGCCACCAGACAGATCGGCCACCGCCTTGAGCAGGGTGCTCAGGCGCTGGTTACCCTGCAGCAGGTGCATGCGCAGCGCATAGGGGTCCTGACCGCCTTTGTCGGCCAGTTCGTCGAGGAACGCTTCATAGAAGAAGTCGTTCATCGAGTTGCCCACCGAGCGCCAGTAGCCGAGCATTGCCGGGCCCTTGACGTAGATCTGCGCGACGCGACGGTTGGCGATCGCGTACGACTTGCCAGACAAACCTTCGAGTGCCGTCGGGTCGCCTTTTTCTGCTGGGCTGCCGGCGATTGCTTCGGTCGGGCCTTCGGTAGCACTGACAGCTTCGATTGCCACCGGCATGCCGTTGGCGTCCAGCCCGGCACGGAACTTGACCACCGCCATCGGCCGTAGCACGTCGCGGACAAACTCTTCTTCGCGGCTCCAGATCAATTTGATCGGCCGGCCGACGGCCTTGGCCAGGGCGATCGCTTGCGGATAGGGGTTGGCGCTGTCGTAAAGGAAATGCCGGCCAAAGAACCCACCGAGCAGCGGCGAGTGCAGGGTGATCTGCGCAAGATCGAGGCCGGTGCGCTTGGCGATGTCGGCGCGGAACATGTCGGGTGCCTGGTTCGGCAGCCAGACTTCGAGCGAGCCATCGTCGTTGTAGCGGGCCAGTGCAGAAGGTGGCTCCAGCTGCGCGTGGTTGACGAACTGATTGTGGTAAGTGGCCTCGACCTTGGTCTTGGCGCCGTCCAGGGCTTTATTGACGTCGCCTTCAAGCTCTTCTTCGCGCTGCGGCCCGGTCTGCGCCGCCAGGTGCTCGCGGAAGGCGTCGCTGGAGAAGTCCGCCGGCATCGGCCGCACCTTGGAGTCCGCAGTCGGCTCCTGCCATTGTACCTGCAGCGCTTCGGCAGCGCGCTTGGCGTGCCACCAGCGCTCGGCAACCACTGCCACTGCGCCCGGCAGCTGATGCACCGAGTGCACGCCCTTCATGGCCTTGACCTGCGCCTCGTTGCGCACACCAGCTACGGTCATGCCCAGGCGTGGCGCGTGCTGCACGGCGGCGTGGAGCATGCCGTCGACTTTCAGGTCGATGGCGTAGACCGCCTTGCCGGTGGATTTGTCGTAGGCGTCGACACGCCTGACCGGCTTGCCGATCCAGCGGAACTGGCTCGGGTCGCGCAAGGTAATGCTGTCCGGATCGGGCACCGGCAGGTCCATGGCCGCGCCGGCCAGCTCACCGTAGCTCAGCGAACGGCCGGAGCTGGCGTGAATGACCCGACCTGGCTCGGTGCTCAGCTCACTGACCGGTACGCCCAGCTTGGTGCTGGCGGCCTGTACCAGCATGGCCCGGCCGAGGGCGCCCAGGCGCCGCATGACCGGGTAGCTCAGGCGCACCGACATGCTCCCGCCGGTAATGCGCATGCCGTTTTCCAGCACCACGTAAGCCTCACCGGGCGGCGCGGCTTCGACCAGGAAGGTGGCAGGATCGGCATCCAGCTCCTCGCCGACAATCTGCGCCATCGCCGTGAAGGTGCCTTGGCCGCCTTCCATGAACGGGCTGAGCAGGCGGATGCTGTTGTCCGGGCGGATTTCCAGGAACGCCGGCACCTGAGTGCCCAGCGCTGGGGTTGCCGCAGCAGCGGCTTGTACCCGCGAAGTGCCTAGCGGCAGGCCAAAACCCAGCACCAGAGCGCCAATGGCGCTGCCGGCGAGAAAGCGCCGGCGCGACAGGTTGACCGGTTGATCGAGCGCGAGCAGATCGGCGGGGTAGACGACAGGCTTGGTCATACCACGTCCTCCTGCTTGGCCAGTGCATGCACGGCGTCATGGATCGCGTTGTAGGTACCGCAGCGGCAGAGGTTGATCATCGCCGCCGAAATCTGCTCATCGCTGGGCTTGGGGGTGTGCTTGAGCAGGGCAGTGGCGGCCATGACCTGGCCGGACTGGCAGTAGCCGCACTGTGCGACCTGTTTGTCGACCCAGGCAGCGACCACGCGCTTGCCGACATCGTCGGCCTCGATGGCTTCGATGGTGGTGACCTCACGCCCGACCACGCCGGCAATCGGCGTCACGCAGGCGCGCACCACATTGCCGTCGACCAGCACTGAACAGGCGCCGCATTGGGCCAGGCCGCAGCCGTATTTGGTGCCGGTCATGCCCAGGTCATCACGGATTACCCACAGCAGTGGGGTATCCGCGTCGGCATCGACCTCGTAGGTCTTTTGGTTGATTCGAAGCTGCATGGCTCACCCGTAATCAGTCGGTTGGATGGATCTTTAGTTTTTATCAGGCCGCCAATGCCCCAGGCCCTGCGCACCCCATGCGGAAAAACTAGCACAAGGTGGTCAAGGCGCAGCCCGCGGCTGCTCAAGCGGTCGGCGGTGTTGCTCATTTGATTCAGTTCAGGCGCAGTGTTTCGATCACGACCTGCATGGCGCGTGAGGTCTCGCGCTGCGCCGAGTAATACAAGTGGTAGCCAGAAAAGCTGCGCCACCACGTTTCAAGCACGGGCACAGCCCGGCCAGCCGCCAGATGGGCGGCAGCCAGATCGTGTGGGACATAGGCCAGGCCATGGCCGTCGAGGGCGGCATTGAGCACCTGGTAGATGCCGTTGAACACCAGCTGGCCCTCGACCCGCACGCTGATTTCGCGCTCGCCGTGCTTGAGCTCCCAGGCATACAGGTTGCCATGGGTTGGCAGGCGCAGGTTGATGCAGGCGTGTTGGCTGAGTTGCTCCGGGGTTTCTGGCATATGCCGTTCGGCGAAATAAGCGGGCGCAGCGATGATTGCCAGGCGCATGTCCGGGCTGATGCACACCGAGCGGATATCCTTGCCCAGGCTGTCCCCCAGGCGTACGCCAAAGTCAAACCGGCCCTGGACGATATCGGAGAAGGCGTAATCGCTTTGCAGCTCCAGGTTCAAGCGCGGGAAGCGCGCCAGCAGGCTTTGCAGTTTCGGCCAGAGCAAGCTGTCGATGGCATGGTCGCTGGCGGTGATGCGCACGGTGCCGCTGGGCATGTCGCCGAGTTCGACGACCACGTGCAGTTGTGCTTCGATCAGCTCAAGGCGCGGTGCCACCTCGGCGATCAAGCGTTCGCCTGCCTCCGTAACCGAGACGCTGCGCGTTGTGCGCGTCAGCAGGCGCACACCGAGGCGCGTTTCCAGGTCGCGGATGGTGTGGCTGAGCATCGATTGCGACATGGCCAACTGTGCTGCGGCGCGGGTGAAGCTGCGCTCGCGGGCAACGACGATCAACGCCTGAAGTTGGCTGTAGTGCTCTCTGGCCATTGCAGCAGTCCTGAAATCCAGTGGCGTGCGCTAATAATTGCCGCAGAGACGACACTGTAGGCGGGATGGGCGGCACTAGAAACCTGCATAGACTGCATGCAGCTATGAGCTTGGTTGATAAATGCTGGTGCAGCGTGCATGGCTGTAGCATGTTTGGCGAGCCGGGCAGGGTAATTGACTAGACGCGCAGTGCCGCGATCAGCAGGGCCATCGCCCCTGACGGTTGCCGTCGGCTGGGGTAATAAAGGTGTAAGCCGGGCCACACCGGGCTGAAGTATTCGAGCATCTGCAGCAGTTGCCCGGACTGCACATGCTGCTCGACCAGTTCCGCAGGCAGATAAGCGACGCCAAGCCCGGCCAGTACGGCTTCCACGGCGTCGGAGGTGTTGTTGAAGACCAGTTGCCCGTCCACACGCAGATTGACTTCGCGGCCATCGACTGCAAATTCCCACGCCCATAAATTGCCCCGCGTCGGCAGGCGCAGGTTGATGCAGTTGTGCTGCAACAGGTCGCTTGGCGTCTGCGCCATACCGTGATGCTGCAGGTAAGCCGGGGTAGCGACAACTGCATAGGGCGCATCCGCAGCGATGCGCACGGCGATCATATCCTGCGCCACTGCCTCGCCGAGCCTGACCCCGGCGTCGAAACGTTCGGCAACAATGTCGACAAAGCCGCTGTTGGTCGACAGCTCGACCTTGATCCCCGGATGTGCCGGCAAAAACAGCTTGAGCTTGGTCATCAGCACCGCCCGCACGGCGTGATCGGAGGCGGTGATGCGGATCGTGCCGGTAGGGCTGTTGCTCAACTCGGTCAGCGCCTGCAACTGCATATCGATGGCCTCGAATTGCGGTGCGACGTTCGCCAGCAGTTGCTCGCCGGCCTCTGTCACCGTCACGTTGCGCGAGTTGCGTGACAGCAGGCTGACGCCCAGGCGGGCTTCCAGGGCGCGTACGGCGTGGCTGACGGCTGTCTGTGACACACCCAGCCGCGCTGCCGCTTTGGTGAAACTGCGCGCGTGCGCGACGGCAAAGAACACACTCAGGCCGGAGAACGCATCGCGCAAAGTCTTGGGGTCCATGGAGGGCACTTCACTGGAGAACTGTCGGGCAAACTACAGGGATGGTCTGACGATGAACAGCGTTCTGATTGAGCGCTGGAGTGAGCAGATAGGGCAAGGCGCTTTGCCTACAAGAGGCATGACGATTCAGGCCGCTGGTTTCGCTCGTATGGCAATGAGAGATCACTTGGCGGCCCCATGATCAGCGTTGCTGGCGTTGCTCCAGACGCTGGGCGAACTGGCCAATCACTTCAACCACCCGCTGCGCACCGTGCTGAATATCCTCGATCACCGCGCCAGCCTTGTGCGCCAGCTCAACACCTTGCTCGGTCTTCAGCGTACTCGCCTGCATGCTCGGCACAGCCTGGCGGGCCAGTTCGCGATTCTTGCCGACCACTTCACTGATCGCCACGGTGGCCTTGCTGGTGCGCTGCGCCAGGTTGCGCACTTCATCGGCGACCACGGCAAAGCCGCGGCCTTGGTCGCCGGCGCGGGCGGCTTCGATTGCCGCGTTGAGGGCCAGCAGGTTGGTCTGCTCGGCGATGCTGCGGATGGCATCGACAATGGTGCCGATCTGCTCGGACTGCTCACTCAGCGCACTGATTGCCTGGCCCATCTGCGTGAGCTCGTCGGCAATGCTCTGCACCATGTTTACGGTCTGTTGCACCACTGCAGAACCCTGCTGGGTACATTCATCGGTGTGCTGCGACGTCTCGAAGGCCACCAGTGCAGCTTGCGATTCGGCCTCGCGCTGCTCGATCTCAGGGGTGATATCACTGGCAAACTTGACGATGCCATAGAGCTTGCCGTGCTCGTCATACAGCGGGTTGTAGGTAGCCTGCAGCCAGACGGTGGCGCCGCGACTGTCCAGGCGCGGGAATTGGCCTGCCTTGAACGTGCCACGATTCAGCGCTGCCCAGAACTCGCGATAGGCGTCACTTTTCGCTTCGCTGACAGAGCAGAACATCTGGTGATGCTGACCGCGTATCTGATCCAGACGATAGCCCATGACCTCTAGGAAGTTGGCGTTGGCATTGATCACGCGCCCGTCGAGAGCAAACTCGATGACGGCCATCGAGCGTTCAATGGCGTTGATGAAGCTGGCCTGTCCCTGGGCGTGCTGCTGGGCTACACCATGCTCGTCCTGAAGCGTGGCGACGGTCTTGCGCAGCTCAGCCACTTCGGCCTCGAGCGCGGCTTGACGGGTGTGTTCCGCATGCAACAACTGCTGGTGGGTGCTGGCGCGGATAAACATGGCGGCGGGCCTCGGGGACAAAATCTGCGTGTTGGCACGGTGCCCACACAGGAGGTGCCATTAAGCCACTACCGCCAATAATTGTACAAATATTTATTGTTGTACAAGTATGAGAACTTAAGTGTCCCGTTCGCGGTCAGGCTCACTTCCAGCCCAGCAGCCACCGGGTGGAGTCGCGCAGTTCCTGCCAGTCGAACACTTCACTGCGCCCGGTCAGCACCGCCTGCAGCTCGACTTGCAGCGGCGTGCCTTCGTCATCACACAGCAATTGGGTGACGATGAAGTGCTTCTCGCGGTTTTGCGGCGCGCGTGCTGTCCATTTCGACAGCGCTAGTTTGCGGGGGTTGAACCTGTTCATGAGAGCTCCATGCGCGGTGGCTGCTGATATCTTTGCGTCTAGGCTATAGACTTATACACGCATTGCAAATTGTACAAGAATCGCCATTTTGTCACAGGGAGCTCCCACATGACCGACGCTACCCGTACTACCTCGATCACCTTGCAGCAGTTGCGCAGTCTTGCTGATGCGGATTCAGTCGACGAGCTTGAACTGCTGTCTCTGGAGGGCGGCATTTACCTGCTCAGGGTGCGTACCGCAACAGGCCTGCAGACTTTGGCCGGTGAGGGCGGCATGCCGATGCATCTGCGCTCGTCGACGCACTTGCGCAGTTTGCTCGCGGGCTTCCCGGCAATGCGCTGTGTGCTCGTCCAGCATGTGGTCCACGATGAGATGTGCGGCCAGCGCGAAGCGCAGATCGAGCCATTGCGCCTGCCATTGTCACTGGAGCAGACGTGGTAGCCGCAAGTACTCCGCGACTGGGCCTGATACTCGGTGACCAGCTGTCATTCGACCTGAGTTCGATCCAGGCACTGGACCCGCAGCGTGACATCCTGCTGCTGGCTGAAGTGCAGGACGAGGCGAGCTACGTGCCGCATCATTCGCAAAAAATAATCATGGTTTTCAGTGCGATGCGCCACTTTGCTAAAGCTTTACGTGAGCATGGTTGGCAAGTGATTTATGTTGAACTCGATGCATCCGGCAATACCCATAGCCTGCCCGGTGAAGTCCAACGCTGGCAGGCCGAGCTTGGTGCAAGCGAAGTGCACTTCACCGAATGCGGCGAGTGGCGCCTCGAGCAAGCGTTACGCAGTTGCCCGGTAGCTCAGGTGTGGCACCCTGACCGGCGCTTTCTCTGCTCGCGCCAGGCCTTCGCCCGCTGGGCGGCAGGCCGCGAGCAGCTGCGGATGGAGCAATTCTATCGGTCGATGCGCAAGCGCTGCCGGCTGCTGCTCGAAGACGATGGCAGCCCGCTGGGCGGCGCCTGGAACTTTGACCGCGACAACCGCAAGAGCCTGCCACGCACTCTGCGCGGGGCGTTCCCGGCGCGGTTCAGCCAGGACGCGATCACCCAAGCGGTGGTGGCGCTGGTGCGCGAGCGCTTTGCCAGCCACTACGGCAAGGTCGACGGCTTCGACTACCCAGTCGATCATGCCCAGGCGCAGGGGCTCTGGCAGCACTTTCTCGACTTCGGCCTGGCCGCCTTCGGTGATTATCAGGACGCCATGGCTGAAGGTGAGCCGTTTCTGTTCCATTCACGCATCAGCGCGGCGCTGAACATCGGCCTGCTGGATTTGCGCCAGCTGTGCAGCGATGTCGAAACCGCTTACCGCCAGGGCCGCGTGCCGCTGAACGCGGCCGAAGGCTACCTCCGCCAACTGATCGGCTGGCGCGAGTACGTGCATGGCATCTATTGGCTGCGCATGCCGGACTACGCCGAGCTCAACGACTTTGACAACCAGCGTCCGCTGCCCGAGTTCTATTGGACCGGTAACACCGGCATGCGCTGCATGGCTCAGGCGATCGGGCAGACTCTCGAGCTGGGCTACGCACACCATATTCAACGGCTGATGATCACCGGCAACTTTGCCTTGCTCGCCGGCATCGCCCCGGCGCAGATCTGCGAGTGGTACCTGGCGGTATATCTGGATGCCTTCGAGTGGGTCGAGTTGCCCAACACGCTGGGCATGGTCATGCATGCCGACGGCGGCTACCTGGGCTCCAAACCCTATTGCGCCAGCGGCCGCTATATCCAGCGGATGTCCGACCACTGTGGCAACTGCGTTTATCAGGTCGAGCAGTCGCTGGGCGAGCAGGCTTGTCCGTTCAACGCGCTGTATTGGCACTTCCTCATGCGCCATGAACAGCAACTGGCGCTCAACCCGCGGCTGGCGCAGGTCTATCGCGGCCTGGCCGGGATGGACCCGCAACGCCGAGAAGCGCCGTGGCAGCGTGGTGAGACGCTGCTGGCCAGGCTCGATGCAGGAGAAACGCTTTGAAAAAAGCCCATCTGCCGCAAAAGGTCTGCCCGGTCTGCGGCTTGCCGTTCAGCTGGCGCAAGCGCTGGGAGCGGTGCTGGGATGAGGTGAAATATTGCTCTGAGCGCTGCCGCCGAGCGCGGCGCAGTGCCCCAGGCGAGGACACTCAGGCAGATTGCTGAGCGCCACGCTGGAACTGTTCGATTATCGAGCATGATCCGCTTTTGCGCGCTCAATTTTGGGCAAAAGGCGCCGAACGTAATGGGTCGTGCAGCTCACCCTTCGCATTCGGAAGTCTAGCCATGTCCTTGCGCCACTTGAATATTGCCACCCGCTCTTACTTGAGTTTCAGCCTGATCGCCGCACTGGTGGTGATCCTCGGCGTGTTTTCCATCAACAAGATCTCCACCATGGGCGAAGCGGTGGTGTACACCGAACAGGTGACCAACGTCGGCACGCGCTACCTTGGCGAAGTGCGCAGCCACATGCTGGGGCTGCGTATCATCACCATGCGCATGGCCATCGCCCGTCAGCCTGCACAACTGGCGCCCACCCTGGCGCGCCTGGAGGAGCTCAAAGGCCTGCTGGACAAGGGCCTGCAGGGCTACAGCGCGGTGATGCCGGCGCAGGCCAAGCCGGTGTTTGCCGAGATGCAGCAATTGATCAGCCAATATCGGGTACTGCTCGACCAGTACAAGGGCTTGTCCGATCAGAATCGGCTGGAGCCGATGCAGGGCATGCTCAGCGGCACCATGCAGGATATCTCCACCCGCACCGGAGAGCTGTATGACAGCCTGGTCAAGCTCAGCAGCGAGGCGGCCGCCGCACATACCGCCGAGGCTCGCGAGGACTACCAGCGCGCCTTGTGGCTGACTGCGAGCGTGGTCGCCCTGGTGCTGCTCCTGACAATCAGCCTGGCCTGGCTGCTCACTCGCAGCATTGTCAGCCCGCTACGTGCGGCGATTGCCGTGGCCCAGGACATCGCCGCCGGTGACCTGTCGCAGGCGGTGGTGGCCAGCGGCAACGATGAAGCCAGCCAGTTGATGCGTGCATTGGCGGCCATGCAGGCCAGCCTCAAGGATGCGCTGCGCCTGATCGGTGACTCGTCCCAGCAACTGGCAGCAGCCAGTGAACAGATGTCGGCGATCACTCGGCAGACCTCCAATGACCTCAGCCGGCAAACCGACGAGATCCAGCAAGCCGCTACGGCAGTCACCGAGATGAGCGTGGCGGTAGAAGAGGTGGCGCGCAACACCGTCAGCACCTCGAGCATTTCACGCGAGTCCGAAGAAGCGGCCCAGCGCGGGCGCGAGCGGGTAGCCGAAGCCATTCGCTCGATTGGCAAGATGCGTCATGACGTGCAGGAGGCCTCGGCGCAGATCGAGGCGTTGTCGGTGCAGTCGCAGGAGGTGGGCAAGGTGCTGGATGTGATCGGTGCGATTGCCGGGCAAACCAACCTGCTGGCGCTCAATGCGGCCATCGAAGCCGCACGGGCCGGTGAGGCTGGCCGAGGCTTTGCGGTCGTGGCCGATGAAGTTAGAGCGCTCGCGGCGCGTACCCAAAGCTCGACGCTGGAGATCGAGGAAATGGTCAATGCCATCCGCACCGGTACCGCGCGGGTGGTCGACTCGATGCTCAGCAACAGTCAGCAGGTTGCACATACCCTCGAAGTGGCGCAATTGGCCGGCGAGGCGCTGGATGAGATCACCAACGGCGCCTCGACCATCCACGAGCGCAACCTGGTAGTGGCCAGCGCCACCGAAGAGCAGGCGCAAGTCGCGCGCGAGGTTGATCGCAACCTGCTGAACATCCGCGATCTGGCCCTGCAGACCTCGGAAGGCGCCGACCAGATCAGCGCAGCCAGCCAGGAACTGGCCAACCTGTCGATTGGTTTGAACGGGATGATGAAACGCTTTCAGCTGTGAAACACTTCAGCCATTAAAATAAACCGCCCTCAGGCCAGCATTACATCGTTTTTCAGCGCTGCTGGCCTTCCCTATAGTCCTCGCATACCCAAACGGAGCACCGACGTGCTCCCTTGATGCGAGACTGGCTATGAACAACAAGAAAACCCTCGACGCCAAGGTCGGCGCCGGCACCCGCGTAGTGTGGGGCGGCGAGCAGGTCAGCCACCCTTACAACGCTACCCAGACACCGATCGTGGCCAGCGCCGCCTATGGCTACGACGATATCGATACCTGGTATGACGTGGCGCTGGGCAATCAGCCTGGGTTTATCTACAGCCGCATGAGCAACCCCACCGTTGCCGTGCTTGAAGACAAGCTGTGCGCGCTGGAGGCCGCCGAGTCCGCAGTCGCCTTCAGCTCTGGCATGGCCGCCATCAGTGGCGTGCTGCACAGCCTGCTGGCCTGTGGCCAACGGGTGGTGTCGACCCGCGACAGCTATGGCGGCACCAACAAGATCTTCGAAGAGTTCCTGCCGCGAATGGGCGTTGAGGTAACCCTGTGCGACACCTACGACACCGAGGCCATCGAGCGAGAGATCGCCCGTGGCTGCAACGTGGTGTACCTGGAAACCCCCACCAATCCGACCCTGAAGGTGCTGGACATCCGCCGCCTGGTCGCAGCGGCCAAGCGGGTAGGGGCGCTGGTGGTGGCGGACAATACCTTCGCCACGCCGTTGAACCAGAACCCGCTGGCGCTTGGCGTTGACGTGGTGGTGCACAGCGCAACCAAGTTCCTCTCCGGCCACGGCGATGTGCTGGGCGGTATTGCCTGCGGCGCTGAAGCACTGATGAGCAAGGTGCGCCACTACCGCGAAATCAACGGCGCCGCGCTGGACCCCTTCTCGGCCTACCTGATCATCCGCGGGATCAAGACGCTGGCCCTGCGCCTGCGTCAGCAGCAAGCGAGTGCCCAGGCGCTGGCGGAGTACCTCTGCACCGAGCCTTTGGTCGAAGCAGTCAACTACCCGGGCCTGGCCCAGCACCCTGGGCATGCCATTGCCCGCGCGCAGATGCGTGGCTTTGGCGCGATCGTCAGCTTCGTGCTCAAAGGTGGCATGCGCGATGTAGTGCAGTTGCTACCGCTGCTCAAGTACGCCCACCGTGCCGGCAACCTGGGTGCGGTCGAAACCATCTATGGCCCGGCGCGCACCACCAGCCATGTTGAAAACACCCTGGAAGAGCGTCAGGCACTGGGCATTTCCGAAGGCCTGGTGCGCATCTCGGTCGGTATCGAAGACACCGCCGACCTGCTCGCGGACCTGCGTGATGCCTGCACCGTGTTGCGCGAGCGACAGCGTACGCAACCTCAGTGCACTGCAGTGCACGCCTAGCGTGAACTCAAGGCCTGGCGATAAAAACGTCGCCAGGTCGCTTCATGAAAACCGACAATAACAACAACTGCTGGCTGCCGAAGTCACCGTGGCGTCATCGCGGCGGGGCGTGTTCGCCATCACTTTCATGAGAATAAAACCATGCACTCTGAGCACAATGACGCACAGGCCGGCAGCGGCCCTGCGTTCAACAAAGACATGCAAACCCGCCACATCGTCATGCTGGCGTTGGGCGGTGTGATCGGCACTGGCCTGTTCCTCACTTCCGGCTACACCGTCAACCAGGCCGGTCCGCTGGGCGCAGTGATCGCCTACATGATTGGCGCGGTAATGGTCTATCTGGTCATGGTCTGCCTGGGCGAGTTGGCCGTGCAGATGCCGGAAACCGGCTCGTTCAGCAGCTACGCCACGCGCTACCTGGGGCCCGGCACCGGCTACACCGTGGCCTGGCTGTACTGGCTGACCTGGGCGTTGGCCATCGGCTCGGAGTTCACCGCAGCCGGCATCCTGATGGTGCGCTGGTTCCCGGAAACGCCGGTGTGGATCTGGAGCGCGCTGTTTGCGCTGGCGGTGTTCATCAGCAATGTGGTGTCGGTGCGGTTGTTTGCCGAAACCGAATTCTGGCTGTCGCTGATCAAGGTCCTGACCGTGGTGGTGTTCATAGCCATCGGCGGTGGCGCGATCTGCGGGCTGTTCGATGTGCAGCATGCGCAGGGCGCGGGGCTGAGCAACTTTACCCGTGAAGGGCTGTTCCCCACCGGCTTTCTGCCGATCGCCATGACCTTGCTGGCGGTGTCGTTTGCGTTCTCCGGGACCGAGCTGATCGGCATTGCCGCAGGTGAAGCTGCCGATCCGCAGACCAGCGTGCCGAAGGCGATCCGCACCACCATCGTGCGTCTGGCGCTGTTCTTCGTCGGCACCATCTTCGTGCTCGCCACCTTGCTGCCGCGCGAACAGGCCGGCCTGGTCGAAAGCCCGTTCGTGCTGGTGTTCGAGCTGATCGGCATTCCGTACTCGGCCGATATCATGAACTTCGTGATTCTCACCGCACTGCTGTCGGCGGCCAACTCCGGCCTGTATGCAGCCTCGCGGATGCTCTGGACCCTCAGCGATCAGGGCCATATGCCCAAGTGCTATGCACGCCTGTCGCGCCGCGGCACGCCGGTCAACGCGATCATCCTGAGCATGGCCGGGGCCGCGGCCTCGTTGCTCAGCAGTGTGTTGGCGCCGGATACCGTGTACCTGGCACTGGTGTCGATTTCGGGGCTGGCCGTGGTGGTGGTATGGATGAGCATTGCCGCCAGCCAGATTGCCTTCCGCCGCCATTACGTAGCCAACGGCGGCCGGGTCGAAGATCTGCACTTTAGCGTGCGCGGCTATCCTTGGGTACCCCTGGGCGCGATCGCTTGCTGCCTGCTGGCCTGTATCGGTATTGCCTTTGACCCGGCGCAGCGGGTAGCGCTGTACTTCGGCCTGCCGTTCATAGCGTGGTGCTACTTCGTCTACTGGGTGACCCGCAACAAACGTGCGCAACGCCTGCGCGCCGAGGCTGGCGTGCAGCGTCCGGCTAGCGCCGCCTGAGCCGCACAAGCGATAGTGCACGCAGTCAATTGCCGAAGAGGTTGCGCCGATGAATCAAAAAACCCTACCGCCGCTGAATTGGCTGCGGGCGTTCGAAGTGTCGGCGCGTTACCTCAACTTCACCCACGCGGCCGAGGAGCTGTGCCTGACCCAAGGGGCGGTCAGCCAGCAGATCCGCCAGCTGGAGAGCCACCTTGGGCTCGCGTTGTTCAAGCGCCTGCCACGCGGGCTGGGCCTGACCGAAGAAGGCCAGTCCTACCTGCCGGTGGTGCAGGACGCCATCAGCCGATTGGCGGTAGGCACCAACGAGATCTTCGGCCACAACCAGCGCCGCCCGGTGAAGGTGCGTGGCAGCTTGAGTTTTCTGCAGTACTGGCTGGCACCGCGGCTGGCGGATTTCTGCCGAGAGCACCCGCTGATCGACATCCGTTTCATCAGCAACCTGTGGGTGAAAGAGCCTGACGGTGAAGATGACCTGGAGATCCGCTGGGGTGCCGGCAGTTGGCCGGGGCTGGTGTCGCAGCGCTTGACCTGGGATGTGCTGCAACCGGTATGTTCGCCGGCGCTGCTCGCCGCCGCTCCCCTGCAACACCCGTGCGACCTGGCCCGGCATGCGCTGCTGCATGTGCTGGGTTATGAAGAGGGCTGGGGCTATTGGCTCAAGCGAGTCGGTGCCGATGCCGTGGATTACTCGCGTGATTTGCAGTTCGACACCATGGTTTCCACCCTGCGCATGGCCGAGCTGGGCCAGGGCGTGGCCTTGGCGCGCTCATCCATCGTCGAGGATCTGCTCGCGTCTGGCGCGCTGGTCGCGCCGTTCAGCCAGCGTATCGAAGCCAGCGAATCGTTCTATCTGGTCCGCGCCCAGGGCGAAACCCTGAGCGCCGAGGCCGCCGCATTTTCCACCTGGCTGGTGGCACAGGCCCATCGCCATTTGTAGACCTTATCGCGTAGCTCTTATCAGGAGTAACCATGCATTACGTAAGCACCCGCGGCGCAGCTGGAGTGGCCGATTTTCGCCGGGTAGTGCTCTCCGGGCTTGCCGACGATGGCGGCTTGTTCGTGCCCCAGGCCGTGCCGCAATACACCCCGGAGCAGATCGGCAGCTGGTCATGGCTGCCGTTCGACGAGCTGGTCTGGCGGGTGGTCTCGCCCTACGTGGGCGGAGCCATGGACGAAGCTGCGTTGCGCGCCCTGCTCAGTGACAGCTACCGCGACTTCGATCATCGGGCGATCACGCCGTTAAGGCAGATCGGCCATAACGAATGGATTCTGGAGCTGTTCCATGGCCCGACGCAGTCGTCCAAGGACTTTGCTGCGCAGTTGCAGGCGCGCCTGGTTGCGCACTTTCTGCCGCAACAACAGGGCAGGGCGCTGGTGATCGGTGCCACCAACGGCGAGACCGGGCTGGCCGCGATCGAGGCCTTTGCTGACTGCGCCAATGTTCAACTGGCCGTGTTGTACCCCGAGCAGGTGTGCCGCCGGCGCAGTTGGCGGCCTTGCACCAGGCAAACCCGCAACAGGTCGCGCTGATTCCGGTAGCGGGCAGCTTTGACGACTGTCAGACCCTGGTGTCACGCCTGCTGCGCCAGTGGCCGTTGCCTGAGGTGACGCCGATCTGCTTCAACTCGACCAACTGGGTCGGGGTGCTGGCGCAGATCGTCTATTACTTTCACGCCGCGCTGCAGCTTGGCGGCGGCACGCGGCCGGTGGCCTTCAGCGTACCCGCGGCGAGCTTTGCCGAAATCTACGCAGGCTACATCGCGCAGAAGATGGGCTTGCCGATCAACCAGGTGATCGTTTCGACCAACAGCAACGACGCCCTGCATCACTTCATCCAGCGCAACCGCTACTCGACCCGGCAAAGCAGCCGCACCTCGTCGCCGGCGATGGACTTCTCGCTGTACTCAAACCTCGAGCGGTTTATCTGGGAGCTGTACGACCATGATGGCCATGCGGTGAGGGCGTTGATGGAGCACTTCGAGGCGTGCGGTGAGCTTAGCATCGGCAATCAGCAATGGTTGCGGGCGCGGGTGCTGTTCGACTCACATGCGGTTGAGGAGCTGCAGATTCGCGAAGAAGTCCTGCGCTTGTTTGCCGAGACCGGCGCGGCCGTTGATCCACATACTGCCGTGGGCGCGTTGTCTGGGCGGATTCAGCGACGCAGCCTGGGCGCGCCGATGGTCACCCTCGGGCAAATCGCGCCGAGCAAATCGGCTGGTCTGCTGGCGAAGCTTGGGGTCTGGCCTGGCCCGGTTGCCGCCCTGGCCGAACCGGACGAGGTGCGCACGGGCCTGCAAACGGGGGATCTGGCCAGCTTGATCCAGGCGCTGCGCCAAGCAACGCAGGCGCGGCCATGAAGCGCATTCTTGATCCACTGGACGAACATATCCTGGCCGAGCTGACCGCCAATGCGCGGATCGGCCACGCCGAGCTGGGCGCCAAGGTCAATCTGTCGCGTAACGCGGTGCGCCAGCGGATCGAGCGGCTGGAGCGCGATGGCGCAATCCAGGGCTATACCATCCGCCTCGGCGACTCGCGGCGGGCCTCGTCATTGATCAGCGCGGTGATCTTTGTCTACCGCTATGACCGCATGCGCGGCGCCGATGTGCTGGCCGGCTTGCGCGGCATTCCCGAGGTAGTCCAATGCGAAGTGCTCAGCGGTGAGTTCGACCTGATGCTGCGGGTCAATGCCGCCTCGCCCGAGCGTGTGCACATGGTCTGGAAAGAGATCGCCGGCATGTCCGGGGTGGAAAACACAGTGACCTCGTTCGTGCTCTCGGCCGAGCACTGAGGCGAGCAAAACGACCAACAAATGCAGCATTCTGACCAATTCAACTGACTGCGGTGAAGCCTTAGGCTGACTCCATCAACAACGCCTGAGAGCAACGCAGACATGACTGAATATAAAATTGCATTGGTGGGTTTTGGTGGGGTCAACCGTGGCCTGGCGCAACTGGTTGCCGAGCGTAATGCCCGCTGGCAGGCAAGCCTGGGTTTCAGCCTGAAGATCGTCGGCGTCAGCGATATCTTCCTTGGCTCGATCGTCAACCGCGACGGTCTCGATGCCGCCCAGCTGGTGGCCCTGCCAGCCGAGAAGGGCGCCCTTGCCAAGCTGCACGGTGGCACCGCCGAAGCTTTCACCGAGACAGTGATCAAGCAATCCGGCGCTGACATCATCGCGGAGGCGACTTTCACCAACCCTGTCGACGGCGAACCCGCCACCAGCTTCTGCCGCTGGGCGCTGGAAAGCGGCATTCATGTGGTCACCACCAACAAGGGCCCGATTGCCCTGCACGGCAGTGAGCTCAAGGCGCTGGCGCAGCGCAACAACGTCGCTTTCGAGTACGAAGGCTCGGTCATGAGCGGTACGCCGGTAATTCGCCTGGCCAGGCAGGCGCTGGCCGGCGCTGAAGTGCAAGGTTTCGAAGGCATCCTCAACGGCACCTCCAACTATGTTCTGACCCGCATGCAGGAAGGCCTGAGCTTTGCGGCGGCGGTCGCACAGGCGCAGCAGCTGGGCTACGCCGAAGCTGACCCAAGCGCTGACGTCGATGGCTATGACGTGCGCTTGAAAGTGGTGATCCTCGCCAACGAACTGCTCAACGCCAAGCTGCAGATCAGCGACGTCGCCTGCTCGGGTATCAGCAACATCAGCGCTGATGACATCGCCACCGCCAGCCGCAATGACCAGTGCTGGAAGCTGATCGGTGCGGCCCAGCGCCAGGCCGACGGCTCGGTGCAAGCCAGCGTCGCTGCACGTTTGTTGCCGCTCAGCCACCCACTGGCCGGTATCAGCGGGGCAACCAATGCGGTCTCGTTCAGCACTGAGCTGGTCGGTGCAGTCACGGTGTCCGGCCCAGGTGCAGGCAAGATCGAAACCGCTTTTGCCTTGCTCTCGGACATCGTCGCCATCCACAACAGCCAGCAGCAGTAAGCGGAGAGCAGCCATGAGCGTAGCCAGCAAGGTCAATGTGCAACTGGTCGAAGCGCAGCAGATCGATGTGTTCAGCCCTTACGACGGCCGCCTGATCGGCAGCGTGCCGTGCCTGGATGCCAGCGCGATACCGGCCATCCTCGAGCGTGCCCGCCAAGGTGTGCGCCAGGCCGCGGCAATGCCGCGCCATCAGCGCGCACGTGTGTTGGAGGAGGCGGCGCGGCGGGTGCAGGAGCAAGCCCAGGCGTTTGCCGAATTGATCGTCGCCGAGGCCGGCAAGACCTTGCGCCAGGCCGAGAAAGAGGTCAAACGCTGCATCAACACCCTCAAACTGTCGGCTGAAGAGGCGCGGCGCAATGCCGGTGAGGTGGTGCCGTTCGAGGCTTATGAGGGCTCTGAATCGCGTCAGGGCTGGTTCAGCCGAGAGCCGTTGGGGTTAATCGTCGCGATCACACCGTACAACGACCCGCTCAATCTGGTCGCACACAAGCTCGGGCCAGCGATTGCCGGTGGCAATGGGTTGATCCTGAAACCGTCCGAACTGGCGCCGCTGTCGGCCCTGAAACTGGTCGAATGCCTGCTGCAGGCGGGTTTGCCGGACTCGGTGGTCACTGCCGTGACCGGTGGTGTCGAGTTGGGCAAGGCGCTGGTCGAACTGCGCGAGGTGCGCATAGTGTCGTTCACCGGCGGCTTTGTTACCGGCGAGTCGATTGCCCGCAGTGCTGGCCTGAAAAAGCTGGCGATGGACCTGGGCGGCAACGCGCCGGTGCTGGTGCTGCAAGACTGCGACCTGGGACCCACGGTCGAGTCGTGTGTCTCCGGGGCGTTTTGGGCGGCGGGGCAGAACTGCATCGGCACCCAGCGGATCCTGGTGCAACGGCCGATCTATGAAGCGTTCCGCGCACGCTTTGTCGCCCAGGCTCGGGCCTTGGTGCTGGGAGACCCGGCCCTGCGTGAAACCGATGTCGGGCCGATGGTGACCGAACAGGCTGCGCGCCGCACTGAACAGTTGGTCAACGAGGCGCTCAGCGAGGGTGCGCAGCTGCTCTGCGGTCACCAGCGCAAGGGCGCCAGTTACGCGCCAACGGTGCTGGAGCAGGTCAGTCATGCCAGCCAGATCTGGCAGCAAGAGGTGTTTGCGCCGGTGGTGATTCTCGAGCCGTTCGACCAGCTGGACGAAGCAGTGGCGCTGGCCAACGCTCCGGAATACAGCCTGCACGCCGGAGTGTTCACCCGTGACCTGGCCAAGGCGTTGAAGCTTGCCAGGCAGATCGAAGCGGGTGGGGTGATGATCAATGATTCGTCGGACTATCGCTTCGATGCCATGCCGTTTGGCGGCTTCAAGTACGGCAGCCTCGGTCGGGAAGGGGTGCGCTTCGCTTATGAAGATATGACCCAGCCGAAAGTGGTGTGCATCAACGATCTGGGCTAACCGCAGCGCGCTGCCCTGCGCTGGTTTGGCGACAGGGTAGCGTGATGTACAGAGCAGATCCGACGAACGGTAGGTGACTTAGGTCTCGACTTTTGATGTATTGAAACCGGTTTCATAACCCGTCTCAAACAATAATCACAAGAGACCTCAGATGACCGATACAGCGTCCAGCCCGCGCGAGCGGGTCACCATCAGCCAGGTTGCACGGGTCGCCGGCGTATCCAAGGCGACCGTGTCGCGTTATATCGGTGGCGACCGTCAGTTGCTCGCCGATGCCACGGCGCAGCATCTGGCCGAGGTCATCGAGCGTCTTGGCTACCGGCCAAACCAAATGGCCAGGGGCCTCAAACGCGGCCAGACGCGCCTGATCGGCATGCTGGTTGCCGACATTCTCAACCCCTATTCTGTGGCCGTGATGCGCGGCGTTGAAACTGCCTGTCGCGAGCACGGCTACAGCCTGGTGCTGTGCAACACCAATCGCGATGACGAGCAAGAGAGCCATCACCTGCGCGTGCTGCAGTCATACAACGTCGAAGGGCTGATCGTGAACACCCTTGGCCACCATCAGGGCGAACTGCTGGCGTTGCACCGGGATATCCCCATGGTGCTGGTCGACCGCCAGGTGCCGCAGCTCAATGCCGATATGGTCGGGCTGGATAACGCCGACGCAGTCGAGCAGGCGCTGGACCACCTGCAGGCTCGCGGCTACCGCGACATTCTGGCAGTCAGCGAGCCGCTGGATGGCACCAGCTCGCGACTGGAACGGGTGCAAGCCTTTACCGCATCGATCAATCGCCGCCCCGGCATGCGCCAGCAGATCCTTGAGTGTGCGACTGATTTACCCGCATGTCTGGGCAATTTCCTCGGTGCCAGCGGGCATGGCCCGCAAGCGATTTTCACCTTCAACGGCGTGGCCACCCTGGCCGTCACTCGCGCCTTGCACGAGCGCGGCTGCAGATTGTTCGAGGATGTCGGCCTGCTCGCCCTCGACGAACTCGACTGGCACCCGTTGGTCGGCAGCGGCATTACCGCGCTGGCGCAACCCACCGAACGCATCGGCGCAATGGCTTTCAATTGCCTGCTTGAGCGGTTGCGTGGCGGTAACGCTGCTGCGCAGCGCATCGACCTCAAGGCCGAACTGATCATTCGCGGATCGACCAACCCCCGTCTTTGAACAACGGACTCCCGTCCGTTTGCTTTGCATCGAAATGAAACCGGTTTCATAAGGACAATAACAATGCGCTCGAACCCCGTTTCCATCAGCCTTTCCAGCTACGGCGCCGACTTGGTCCGCCAGCGTGGCCAGGCCAGTTTCGTGCCGATGCTGGCTGCGGCCGGCGTCAATCGAGTCGAGCTGCGCGAAGAACTGTTCGCCAGCCCGCCGGACTGCCCGCAGCTGGCTGCCGCAATCCGCACCTCTGGCATGGAATGCCTGTATTCCTCGCCGCTGGAGCTGTGGCTGGAGGACGGCCAATTGAACCCGGCGTTGCCTGCCAAGCTACAGACCGCCAGGGCCCTGGGCGCGGTGGCACTCAAGGTTTCCCTTGGTCACTATCAGCCGCGCTGTGACCTGACGGCGCTGGCTGCGCAACTCTCGGCGGATGGCCCAATGCTGCTGGTTGAAAACGACCAGACTGCGCACGGCGGGCGGATCGAACCGATGCTGCAGTTTCTTCTGCGCTGTGAATCCATCGCACTGGCGCTGGGCATGACTTTCGATATTGGCAACTGGCGCTGGCAGGGTGAGTCGGCGGTTCAAGCCGCTCACGAGCTGGGCCGCTGGGTGCGCTATGTGCACTGCAAGGCGGTCGAGCGCCAGGCCAATGGCCGCCTGGTCGCAGTGCCGCCACGCGCAGCCGATCTGCTGGCCTGGGAAGCGCTGTTCGCCGAGTTCAGCCCGGCTGTGATGCGCGCGGTCGAGTTTCCTCTGGTCGGTGACGACCTGCTGGCGGTAACCCGCGCCCAGGTCAACAACCTGGCACGGCTTGCGCTGACGGCGGAGGTGAGCCATGCCTGACCATGACGTGTTGTGCTTTGGCGAGACCATGGCCATGTTCGTCGCCGAACAAACCGGTGAACTGGCGCAGGTCGGCCAGTTCGGCAAACGCATTGCCGGTGCCGACAGCAATGTTGCGATCGGTTTGTCGCGGCTGGGCTTCAAGGTGCGTTGGCTGAGCCGGGTCGGCAATGACTCGTTGGGCCGCTTCGTGCTGGACAGCCTGCTCAAGGAGGGCCTGGATTGCTCGGCGGTGCAAGTCGACCCCGAGCATGCCACCGGCTTTCAGCTCAAGGCCCGCTGCGATGATGGCAGCGACCCCGCCGTCGAATATTTCCGCCGCAACTCGGCTGCCAGTCATATGTCGCCGCAGTTGCTGAACGCACAGTTGACCAGCGCCGAGCATGTGCATGCCACCGGCATTCCGCTGGCGCTGTCGGCCGGCTGCCGGGCGTTGTCGCATGGCCTGGTGGACGCCATGCGCAGCGCTGGCCGGAGCATCTCGTTCGACCCCAATTTGCGCCCATCGTTATGGCCTGACCAGGCCAGCATGATCCGCGAGGTCAACGCGCTGGCAGTCAAAGCCAACTGGGTGCTGCCAGGCCTTGCAGAGGGCCGTTTGCTCACCGGTCGACAAAGCCCAGCTGACATCGCCGCGTTTTATCTGCAGCAAGGCGTCGAGCTTGTGGTGATCAAGCTGGGCGGCGAGGGCGCTTATTTCTGCAGCGCAGACGCTGAGGGCTGGGTGCCGGCGTTCGCTGTTGCGCAGGTGGTCGACACCGTGGGTGCAGGCGATGCCTTTGCAGTGGGCGTGCTCAGTGGCCTGCTCGAAGGCTTCCCACTGGGTGAAGCGGTCGCCCGCGGCAATTGGTGCGGCAGCCGCGCGGTGCAGTCGCGCGGGGATATGGAAGGCCTGCCGCTGCGCAGTGAACTGGAACTGTACAACCGGCGCAGCTGCGCCTGAAACGTTGATCGCCGGTTAGCCGGCACCTGGTGCAACAACAACAACCAAGCTCAGGAGCACACCTCATGCAAACGACCAGCCTCGCGCGTCGCCGGTGGTGGTACATCATCCCGATCGTGTTCATTACCTACAGCCTGGCCTATCTGGACCGCGCCAATTACGGCTTTGCCGCAGCCTCCGGCATGGCCGACGACCTCAAGATCACCCCGGCCTTGTCGTCCTTGCTCGGTGCGTTGTTCTTTCTCGGCTACTTCTTCTTTCAGGTGCCCGGGGCGATCTATGCGGAAAAACGCAGCGTCAAGAAGCTGATCTTCGTCAGCCTGATCCTCTGGGGTGGGCTGGCGACGCTGACCGGGATGATCAGCAATGTGTATTTCCTGATCGCCATTCGCTTTCTGCTCGGGGTGGTCGAGGCGGCAGTGATGCCGGCGATGCTGATCTACCTGTGCCATTGGTTTACCCGCGCCGAACGCTCGCGGGCCAACACCTTCCTGATGCTCGGCAACCCGGTGACGATCCTGTGGATGTCGGTGGTGTCGGGCTACCTGATCAAGCATTACGACTGGCGCTGGATGTTCATCATCGAAGGCCTGCCAGCGGTGCTCTGGGCGTTTATCTGGTGGCGCCTGGCGGCGGACAAACCGGCGCAGGTGAGCTGGCTCAGCCAGCACGAGAAGGACCAGTTGCAAGCGGCGCTGGCGGCTGAGCAGCAGGGCATCAAACCAGTCAAGAACTACCGCGAGGCGTTCCGCTCGCCGCAGGTCATCGTGCTGTCGTTGCAGTACTTCTGCTGGAGCATCGGCGTGTACGGCTTTGTGCTGTGGCTGCCGTCGATCCTCAAGCAGGCCGCCAATGTCGACATCGTCACGGCGGGCTGGTTGTCATCGGTGCCGTATCTGGCGGCAGTGCTGGCCATGGTCGGCGTGTCGTGGGCCTCCGACCGGCTGCAGAAGCGCAAGCGCTTCGTCTGGCCACCGCTGCTGATCGCCGCGCTGTCGTTCTACGGCTCGTATGCGCTGGGCAGCGAGCACTTCTGGTGGTCGTACGCCCTGCTGGTCCTGGCCGGATCCTGCATGTATGCGCCATACGGGCCGTTTTTCGCGATCGTGCCGGAGATTCTGCCGAGCAACGTCGCAGGCGGGGCCATGGCCTTGATCAACAGCATGGGCGCACTGGGCTCATTTGGTGGCTCGTGGCTGGTTGGCTACCTGAATGGCGCCACCGGCGGGCCAGGCGCCTCTTACCTGTTTATGTGCGGTGCACTGCTGACGGCGGTAGCCCTCACGGTCGCACTGCGTACACCCCAGGCTCAGCCCAAGCGTCGCGCTGGCTGCCTGGCACTGAATCATTAAGGAATTGCCATGAAAAAGACCATAGTCCTCTACAAGCGCTTGTCCGATGATTTGCTCGGCCGCCTGCGCGAGCAGGCCGAAGTGATCTTCGTCGACACCGCGCAGGCGGATGGCCTGGCCCGTCTGCGCGATGCCTTGCCCCACGCCCATGGCCTGCTCGGGGCCAGCCTGCGCCTGGACAGCAGCCTGCTGGACCTGGCACCGCAACTGGAAGCGGTGGCCAGCGTCTCGGTGGGGGTCGACAACTACGACATCGCTGACCTGACCCGACGCGGCATCGTCCTCACCAATACCCCCGATGTGCTTACCGAAACCACCGCCGATACTGGCTTTGCCTTGATCCTGGCGACGGCGCGCAGAGTGGTCGAACTTGCCAGTTGGGTGCGGGCAGGGCACTGGCAGGCCAACCTGGGGCCGGCTCACTTCGGCACCGATGTGCACGGCAAGACCTTGGGCATCGTTGGTATGGGCCGCATCGGTGAAGCACTGGCCAAGCGTGCGGCTGCCGGGTTTGGCATGCGCGTGGTGTATCACAGCCGTCAGCCCAAGCCTGCCGTCGAGGCCCTTTATGGCGCCGCTTGTCGCAGCCTCGACGGGCTGCTGCGAGAGTCGGATTTTGTCTGCCTGACGGTGCCGTTGAGTGCCGCGACCGAGGGTTTGATCGGCGCGCGGGAACTCAGCCTGATGAAACCCGAGGCCATCCTCATCAACATTTCCCGTGGCCGGGTGGTGGATGAAACCGCCCTGATCGAAGCGCTACGTGAGCAGCGCATTCGCGGGGCCGGGCTGGATGTGTTCGTCAAAGAGCCGTTGGCGGCGGATTCGCCCTTGCTGCAACTGGACAACGTGGTGGCGACGCCGCACATCGGCTCGGCGACCCACGAAACCCGCCAGGCCATGGCCCGCTGCGCGGTAGACAATTTGCTCTGTGCGTTGGCTGACCAGCGCCCACAGAATCTGGTCAATCCGCAGGTTTGGGCAATGCGCTAGCCGGCATTGCTGGGGGCGCAAAGCGCCCCGACGTTCTCGGGGCAAACCCACTGTCGTGCTGAAACCAATTGACATATGTTATTTGTGATCACATATTGAAGCCATAACAACGCCAATATGTGAGTCTGTCCATGACTGATCGCCCAACCCTCCTGCCGGTAATGCGCCCGGTGTCGCGCGACACACTGCAGGACCAGGTCTACCGCCAGATCCGTGAAGCGCTGATGAGCGGCCGCTTTCAGCCCGGCCAGAAGCTGACCATCCGCGGCCTGGCCGAAGCCTTGGGCTCAAGCCCGATGCCCGTACGAGAGGCGCTTAACCGCCTGAGTGCCGAAAACGCCTTTGAAGTCACCGAAACAGCCCGCCTGCGGGTGCGCATGATGACGCCGGAGCGTCTGCGCGAAATCCGCGACGCGCGGGTAGCGCTGGAAGGCTTGCTGGCCGAGAAAGCCGTGGTGCTGCTGACCCAGCGCGACCTGACCGAGATCACCCAACTCTGCGAACAGATGCAGCACGCCGCCGACAACGTCGATGTGGCGCGTTATCTGTGGACCAACTTTGCCTTTCACCGGCGCATCTACGCTGTGGCCAACGCCGAGTTGACCGTCGCCGCGGTGGAGAACTTCTGGCTGCACATGGGCCCATGCTTTGCCCTGGTCGCGCCGGACAAGGCCCACCTGCAACACTCGATGGAGGCGCACAACCGCATCGTCGAAGCCTTGCAGGCCGGTGATGGCGCCGCTGCGCGGGCGGCGGTCACCGACGACATCATGCAGGCGGCCGACTCGCTGGCACGCCTGATCGTCAAGAGCGACCGTTCCAGGTCGCCTGCTTCAGGAGTTAAAAAAGCATGAGCGTTCTGAACCGACTGATTCCCTATAACGGCCTGCGCGTATTGATCTCTGGCGGCGCCGCCGGCATCGGCGAGGTGCTGGCTGCGGCGTACATGGAGGCCGGCGCCAAGGTGCATGTCTGCGATGTCAGCGAAGCGGCCCTGGCGGCGTTTCGTGATCGCTACCCGAATAGCCTGGCAACCAAGGCCGATGTCGGCGACCCAGCGCAGATCGAAGCCGTGTTCAAGGTCCAGCGCGAGCAGTTCGGCGGCCTCGATGTGCTGATCAACAACGCCGGGATCGCCGGGCCGACGGCGGGCATAGACGCCGTCACCGACGAAGAATGGCAGCGCACCGTCGATATCAACCTGACCGGGCAATACCGCTTCGCCCACCATGCGGTGCCGCTGCTCAAAGCCTCGCCGAATGCCCACCTGATTCACATCGCCTCGGTGGCGGGGCGCCTTGGCTATGCCTGGCGTACGCCTTATGCCGCAACCAAATGGGCGATCGTTGGGCTGATGAAGTCCCTGGCCAGCGAGCTGGGCGAGAGCGATATCCGCGTCAACGCCTTGCTCCCGGGCATCGTCGAAGGGCCACGCATGGACGGCGTGATTCGCGCCCGGGCCGAGCAGTTGAACGTGCCTGAGGCGGCGATGCGTGACGAGTACCTGCAGAAGATCTCGCTCAAGCGCATGGTCACCGCCGAAGACGTCGCTGCCATGGCGCTGTTCCTGTGTTCACCGGCGGCACGCAACGTGACCGGCCAGGCCATCAGCGTGGATGGCAACGTCGAGTACCTGTAACGGCTCGACCCCTCATGCAGTAACGGCGGGGCTGCAGCCCTGCTGCTGACGTATTCACTTTCTCACCAAGAACAACAATGGAGAAATTCGCATGTCCAGAAAACGCCCGATCATCATTACCTGCGCGGTCACTGGCGCTATTCACACGCCGTCGATGTCGCCGCATCTGCCGATCACCCCGCAGCAAATTGCCGATGCCGCCATTGGTGCCGCCGAAGCCGGCGCTGCCATCGTCCACCTGCATGCACGTGACCCGATCGATGGCCGGCCCAGCCAGGACGTCGACCTGTTCCGCCAGTTCTTGCCGCAGATCAAGGCCAAGAGCGACGTCGTCATCAACATCACCACCGGCGGTGCGCCAACCATGGGGGTTGAAGAGCGCCTGCAGCCGGTGGCTCAGCTCAAGCCGGAGCTGGCTTCACTGAACATGGGCTCGATGAACTTCGGCCTGTACGAAATGCTCGAGCGCTTCACCGAGTTCAAGCATGACTGGGAGCGGCCATATCTGGCAGAAAGTGACGACCGGATCTTCCGCAATACCTTCCGCGACATCGCCCACATACTCAACGCCTGTGCCGAGAACCGCACCCGCTTCGAAATCGAGTGCTACGACATCGGCCACTTGTATACCGCGGCGCACTTCCTCCAGCGCGGCCTGCTCAAGGCACCGATATTCATCCAGTCAGTGTTTGGCCTGCGCGGCGGTATCGGTGGCCACCCGGAAGACCTCGCGCACATGCGCCGTACGGCTGATCGGCTGTTTGGCGACGCTTATCAGTGGTCGATTCTGGGCGCCGGGCGCAATCAGATCCCGCTGGGTACCATGGGCCTGGCAATGGGCAGCCACGTACGGGTTGGCCTGGAGGATTCGTTGTGGGACGGCCCGGGCCAACTGGCCGCATCCAATGCCGACCAGGTCAAACGCATCCGGACAGTGATCGAAGCGCTCGGCGCGCGCGTAGCAACGCCGGATGAAGCCCGGGAAATGCTCGACCTCAAAGGCCAGGACAAGGTCGACTTCTAGCCCCGGCGTCACCTCGCGGATTCTGTGCAGCGGGGCGTTGGGCCCGGCTGCCGGCACCTTCAGCATTCACCGGCTACTCAAGCCATGAGGTTTGTGCGATGACAATTACAAGAAACATCGATAGCGCTGCCACACCCCGAGATTCAGCCACGCTGAACAAGGTCATCTTCATCAAGCTGATGCCGTTGCTGATTGCGGCGTACATCCTGAGCTTTCTCGACCGCACCAACATCGCCCTGGCCAAGCATCAGCTGGATGTGGATCTGGGCATTTCGGCGGCGGCCTATGGGCTGGGCGCCGGCTTGTTCTTTCTGACCTATGCGCTCTCGGAAGTGCCCAGCAACCTGATCATGCACAAGGTCGGCGCGCGCTTCTGGATCGCCCGCATCATGGTGACCTGGGGCCTGATTTCGGCAGCGATGGCGTTTGTTCAGGGCGAAACCTCGTTTTACATCCTGCGTCTGCTGCTGGGCGTGGCCGAGGCTGGGCTGTTCCCCGGCGTGATGCTCTATCTGACCTATTGGTTCGGCCGCGAGCAACGTGCGCGGGCGATTGGCTATTTCCTCCTGGGTGTGTGCTTCGCCAATATCATCGGCGGCCCGCTGGGCGCGTTGCTGATGCAGCTGGACGGCGTCTGGGGCTGGCGCGGTTGGCAGTGGATGTTCATGCTCGAAGGCCTGCCGGCGGTGTTCTTCGCCTATGTCGTATGGACGAAGCTGCCGGACCGGCCGAGCAAGGCGCCGTGGCTGAGCCCTGCTGAAGCCGAGCAGATCGAACGCGGCCTGGCGGCTGAGCAGGAGGAAGGTGCAGGGCAGGGCGGCCATTCGCTCAAGCAGTGCCTGACGCCGCAGATCTTCCTGGCGATCCTGGTGTACTTCTGCCATCAGATCACGGTGTATACGGTGATCTTCTTCCTGCCGGGGATCATCGGCAAATACGGCGAGTTGACCACGCTGCAGATCGGCTTGCTGACCTCGTTGCCGTGGATCGCCGCAGCCGTGGGTGCCATGGCGCTGCCGCGTTTTGCCACGACCCCGCAGCGGGCGCGGATGATGCTTGTGTGCGGGTTGTTGACCATGGCCGCCGGGCTGGGTATCGCCTCGCTGGCAGGGCCGGTGCTGAGCCTGCTGGGCTTCTGCCTGTCGGCGCTGATGTTCTTTGTGGTGCAGTCGATCATCTTCCTGTACCCGGCGTCACGCCTCAAAGGCGCTGCACTGGCCGGTGGGCTGGGCTTCGTCAACTCGTGTGGGCTGTTGGGCGGCTTTGTCGGCCCGTCGGTGATGGGCCTGATCGAGCAAACGACAGGTAACGCCATGGACGGGATGAAAATCATCGCGGTGATCCTGGTGCTCGCCGCGCTGGCTGCCCTGCGCCTGCGTCAAGGGCATGAGCGCAAGGTCCCCAAGGCTGAAGCGCATGGACGCCGACAGGTAGTTTGAGTCCACGCTGGGCTGCTCTGGCTGACGTTGCCGGCCAGAGCAGCCCTTTTGCGGTTGTAACCTTGGACTATTTGTCTTTGACCTGCTCGAACGACTTGGCCATGTCTCTGGCCCAGCCATCGAGTACCGCTTTCACATCCTTGGTCTGCATGACCTGGTCGGCGTTATCCAGTTCGGCGCCCGCACCTTTGCGCACCACCTGCGCCACCACTTTGTTGTCGGCCGCGTCGATGAAGGCCGCTTCAGTGGCGAGGCCGGTGTCCTGATCACGGATGCCGGTCGCGGTGCTCACGCCGGCTGCGATCAAGGCAATCGGGATCACTTCATAGGCTTGCAGGCTCTTGGTGCTCGCACTCACCCCAGTAATCGCCGGCCGCACGATCAACACGCCCGGGCCTGGTCCCTTAGCCAACGGCATGACCTTGGCCATTTCCCGCTGCAGGGCCTGATCGTAATACTGGGTGATGCCTTGCAGGGTGCTGGCGGGGATCTTGGCCGTGGGCTGCGGCTTTGGATACAGCTGGCTCGGTTCGATATAGACTTTGGTGTAGCGGCGTGCATCGAGCTTCGGATCGACCCAGCGCATCACCGGCGCACCGGAAGGTGAAGTCTCCTGCTTGAGCAAACTGTAATCCTTGAGGAATCCAGAATACTGGTTGGACTCGACGTACTTGCTGGCACAGCCAGACACTGCAAGTGTTGCCACGCACAACGCGGTCAGCAGTAACTTTGACTTCATGTTGTTGCTCCTTGTGGACCGATCTCGGACGAGATCACACTGCCGAGGGGGAATCGCCACGTCGCACGGCCTTTCACACTATCCAGCTGCAGCGTTGCGATTGGTGTCAAACAGGGTGGTGCTAGTCGCCCTGTGGCTCTGCATTGCGCATGTAATGAGCGCAGCCGAGTCCACTACATGGCAGCGCTGTTACTTGGCACAACTGGGCAACCGTCAATCAGCATAGTCCAGCCATGCGTAAGTAAAGAGTTGGGCTAGGATTAGCTGGAACAGGCGCGGCGGGCATTCGAGCTGCGGACTACAACGAATGCCAAAGAAGGTCCAGACCCTTGAACACCTCACGCCGCGGCTTCTCCCTGCAAATGCTGATTGGCCTGGCAATCATGTTCAGTACGCTGACGCTTGGGGCAGTGCTGGCCTACCAGGGCTACCGCAGCATCGAGCACACCTTGCTGGCTGCGTCGGCCGACACCAGTCGCCAGCTGGCGCGCACCATCAACGAGCGGGCGCAGCGTTTGATCAACCCGGTGCTCAGCTCGATCCGTCTGCTTGCCCATGACTCGCTTGCCGAGGCCGTCACGCTGCAGCAACGGCTTGATCGTTTACCCTTGCTCGCGGCCAGCCTGGACGCCAACAGCATGCTCAGCGCGGTGTATGTGGGCTATGCCAATGGCGAGTTCGTGCTGTTACGGGCGCTGCGCGACGAGGCCGACAGCCAGAGCGTGCATGCGCCCGCAGGTGCCGCGTACCTGTTGCAGAGCATCAGCCTGGACGGCAGTGGGCAGATGCTCGGTGAGTGGCGCTTTTACGACAGAGGGCTGACGCTGCTGCAAACCCTGGCCAAACCGGACTACCACTTTGACCCGCGTACGCGGCCGTGGTTTGTCGAGGGCCTGGCCAGCGCGACTACCCAGTTGACCAAACCATATGTCTTTTTCACCACCAGGGAGATCGGCCTGACGGTTGCCCAACGCAGCATCACTGGGCACGCAGTGCTGGGCATGGACGCCTCGGTCAACGACCTGGGCGGCGAAGTTGCTGACCTGCGCACGACCCCCGGCACGCAGATGGCGGTAGTGGGCAGTGACGGCGAGGTAGTGTTTTACCCAGACCTGCAGCGGGTAGTGGTCCAGGACGGTGCGGCGCTGCGTTTGTCGCGCCTGAACGAGCTGGCGGTCGACAGCCTCAGCTGGCTGTTCGTCAACAATTACCAGAGCGCAGAACCGGTCCACTATCAGGCGGCCGGCCAGGACTGGTACGGCGTGCAGGTTCCGCTTTCGTCATTCACCCAGCACGACATCCGCCTGCTGATCGCAGTACCCGCGGCTGAGCTACTGGGCGGCGCGCGGCAGATGCTGATGGCCGAAGCGCGCTGGGCGATTCTCTTGATCGGGGTCCTGCTGCTGATCGGCTGGGCCCTGGCGCGGCGCATTGGCCAGCCGCTGCAGGCGCTGACCGAGCAAGTACAGGCTCTGGCCAGTTTCGACTTCAGCCGGCGCGTCGGGGTCGAGGCGCGTATCAGCGAGGTCAGCGCGCTGAGCGAGGTGCTCGGCGGCATGTCGCGCACCATTCACAACTTCCAGGCGATCACCCTCAGCCTGAGCCGGGAAACCAATCTGGAAGATATGCTTCGCCAGGTGCTGGGTGAACTGGTGGAGGCGACTGCCGTAACCAGCGGTGCTGTCTATCTGGCCGGGGAAGACAGCGAGGTATTACGCCTGGCTGCACACTATCGCGATGAGCGCTATCCCGCTGACCTGCAGCTTGGCGTGCACGAGCCGCATCAACTCCATAGCGCAGTGGAGCAGGCGATGCCTGGCCAGACACCGACCATGGCCGTGGCGCTGAATGACCGCAGCGGGCAACGCCTTGGGCTGTTGGTGTTGCAACTGGGCCCGGCGCAGCTGCACTCGGGCGGCATTGCACCGGCATTTCGCCAGTTTGTCGAGGAGCTGTCCGGGGCGGCCGCAGTGGCCATAGAGACACGCCAGTTGATCGAGGCCCAGCAACGCCTGCTCGACGGCATCATCCAGCTGCTCGCGGATGCCACCGATGCCAAAAGCCCCTATACCGGGGGCCACTGCCAGCGGGTGCCGGTGCTGGCGCAAATGCTCATGGACAGTGTCATTGCCGCAAACAGTGGGCCTTACGCGCAGTTCCACATGAACGCACTGGAACGCTATGAGTTCAGGATCGCGGCGTGGCTGCATGACTGCGGCAAGGTTACCAGCCCAGAGTACGTAGTCGACAAGGCGACCAAGCTGGAGACCTTGAACAACCGCATCCACGAAATCCGCACCCGTTTCGAAGTGCTCTGGCGCGATGCCGAGTTGCACTATTGGCAGCGCTTGGCTGAGGGTGGCGAGCAGCAGGCGCTGCAAGCAGCGCTGGAGAATACCCGGGCGCAGTTGCAGGAAGAGTTCGCCTTTATCGCCAATGCCAACATCGGCGGCGAGTTCATGTCCGATGCCGATATCGAGCGCTTGCGTACCATTGGTTCGCGCCCGTGGCTGCGCAACTTCGATAACCGCCTGGGCTTGTCCCGTGACGAGGCAGAACGCCTGGCACCAGTGGCCTCGGCATTGCTGCCGGCGCCTGAGCAACTACTGGCTGACCGTGTCGACCATCTGGTGCCATGGGGTGAGCGCAAGCCGCCAGTCGACAAGCACGACCCACGCAATATCTGGGACTTTGACATGCGCCTGCCGGCCCATGCTTACAATTATGGCGAACTGCACAACCTGAGTATCCGTCGCGGCACCCTGACTGACGAAGAGCGCTTCAAGATCAATGAGCACATCGTGCAGACCATCATCATGCTCAACACCTTGCCGTTGCCCAGCCACCTCAAGCGCGTGCCGCAGATTGCCGGCAACCATCACGAAAAGATGGACGGCAGCGGCTACCCGCGTGGATTGAAGAAAGACGACATGAGCATCGCCGAACGAGTGATGGCGATTGCCGATATCTTCGAGGCTCTGAGTGCCGCTGACCGGCCCTATAAGGCAGCCAAGACGTTGTCGGAGTCAGTCAAGATTCTCGGCTTCATGGCCCGCGACCAGCACATCGACCCAGGTCTGTTCCGCCTGTTTTTAAGCAGCGGCGTGTACCGCGAGTACGGCGAGCGTTTTCTGCGCAGTGACCAGCTTGACGACGTCGATATCGAGCCTTATCTACGCGCATTCGCAGGGTCTTGAGGGCGTCTTGAGGGCGTCTGGAGGGTGCCTGCCGACTATCGATTGCGCTCTTGAGAGTTTGACCGATGAGTCAAATCTGCCTAGGGTAGCGCGCTCTGTTTTCTGTTTGAGCGTGTTATGACTACCCCGTACAAGCTGCCAGCAACCGTCTACTTGCTGGGTTTGACCATCTTCACCCTGGTCACCGCCGAGTTCATGGTCGCCGGGATGATGCCGGCATTGGCTGATGCCTTCTCCGTCAGCCTGGCCCAGGTCGGCAACCTGATTGCCTTCTATGCATTGGGCATGGCCCTCGGTGGGCCGCCGCTCACAGTGCTGTTGATTTCTCGCGGGATCGGTAACAAACGGGCGTTGATCGCCTTGTTGGTCGTCTATTTATTGGCCGCCGGGGTGTCCGCCGTGGCGCCGAGCTACACCATTCTGCTGACGGCACGGGTGATCATGGGTGTGGCCAGTGCAGCCTGCATCGGCCTGTGCATGACTCTGTGTGCCGGGCTGGTGCCGTTGGCCGCGCGGGGCAGGGCGATCGCGGTGGTGCTGGCGGGGCTGATGCTTTCGCCGGTGGCCGGCGTGCCGCTGACCACGGTGATCGAGCAGGTCGCCGGCTGGCGCGCCAGTGCCTGGATGATCGTCGCCCTGGCGCTGCTGTGCACCTTGCTGGTCGCCCGCCAGCTGCCGCAGGACGTCGCCGGCCAGCAGCCCAGCCTGCGTCGGCAACTGGACGACCTGAAAAGCCGCAGCCTGTGGGGTGCCTACGTCACCAGCGGGCTGATCATCGGTGCGACCTTTGCCGCATTCAGCTACATCACACCGATCTTGATCAACGAAGTCGGCGTATTGCCCGCTTACGTCGCACCGCTGCTGGCGCTTTACGGCGTCGCCAACGTGCTTGGCAACCTGTTCATCGGACGTATCGCCGAGCGGCACACCTTCCGCGCCTTGGGTTGGGGTCTGGCGTTGCTGGTGCTGGCCATGGCCGGCTTTGCGCTGGGCGGCGAGCATCGCTGGTTGAATTTGCTGTGCTTTATCCTGATCGGTTTTACCGGCGTGGCGCTCAACCCAGCGATGGTCGCGCGGGTGATGAAGGCCGCCGAGCCGGGCGCGTTGGTCAATACCCTGCACACCTCGGTCATCACCGCTGGTTTGGCCTTTGGCAGTTGGGCGGGGGGCCAGGCGATCGATGCGGGCTTTGGCCTGCGTGCGCCGCTGTGGGTTGGCGCAGCGCTGGCCGGACTGGGCCTGATCAGCCTGGCGCGGCCACTACTCAATGCCCGCACGCCTGCGCCAAGGCCGTATGCCTGATTGAAGCAGGGCGCAACAGCCAGTACTGTTGCGCCCACGTGTTTGCTTAGTGGCCGCCCTTCATGCGGCGCGCCAGCAGATACAGGCCCAGGCCGACCAACGCGGTCGCCGCGCCGATGTAACCGGTGCTGGTCCAGCCCAGTCCAGCAGTAATCGCCATGCCGCCCAGCCACGGCCCCAGCGCATTGGCCAGGTTGAACGCCGCGTGGTTGGATGCCGCCGCCAGGCTCGGCGCCTCGTGGGCGATGTCCATCAAGCGAATCTGCAGCGGCGCTGCCAGGACGATCATGCTGCCGACCAAGGCGATGCCGAGCATGACTGACCACAGTGCATGGGCGGCGTAGGTGAAGAACAGCAGCACGCCGATCGACCAGAGCAACACCAGGCCTACCGCACGGAACTGCAGCCGATCAAACAGCTTGCCGCCGGCAATGTTGCCGATGATGCCGCCGGCGCCAAATGCCGCCAGGGCAAAGGGGATCATCTGTGCCGAAGTGCCGGTCACCTCGAGCATGGTGGGCGCCAGATAGCTGAACACGCAGAACATCCCGGCAAAGCCCACGGCGGCAATGCCTAGCGCCATCCACACTTGCGGCAAGCGGAACGCCTGCAACTCCTTGCGCGGATCGCTGCGTGCTTCATCGTCACGCTGCGGCACGTAACGCCAGACCAGGGCAATGGTGCATAGCGCGATCACGCCCACCAGCAAGAATGCCGACCGCCAGCCAAAGTACTGCCCCAGCAGGGTTGCCACGGGGTTGCCCAGCAGCATGGCCAGGGTCAGCCCGAGCATCACTCGTGCCACCGCCCCGGCCCGCTGGTTACTCGCGACCATGCTCGAGGCCACCACCGCCGCGATACCAAAATAGGCGCCATGGGGCAGGCCGCTGATAAAGCGGAACGCCACCAGGCCGCCGAAGGATGGGGCAAAAGCTGTCGCCAGGTTGCCCGCGGCATACAGCGCCATCAGCAACAGCAGCATGTGCTTGCGCAGCAGCTTGGCGCCGAGAATCGCCAGCGCCGGTGCACCGACCACCACGCCCAGGGCGTAGGCACTGATCGCGTGGCCGACTTGCGGCTCGCTCAGGTGCAGGTTGCTGGCAATGTCGGGCATCAGGCCCATGATCGCGAACTCGCCAGTGCCGATGGCGAAGCTGCCCAGGGCCATGGCGGCCTCCATTTTCGCCACGGTGGCTTTGGAGGCGGTTGGAGGAGGGGCTTGGTGAACTGACATCGGGATCCTTGTTGAAATACGCTGAAACGTTTAACTGAGCAGTTTATGGATGTGAACACGCTCCGTCGAGGCGGTTCATCGCTTGGCCAGCTGATGCTGTAAATGCCTGCGCAGTACAGATGTACTCCGCGTCGAAAAAGCTCAGCTCAACCAGCCTTGCGCCTCTTCCAGAAAATGCACGACTGCCCGTGAGCGCTCGTCCACGCGGGTGATCAACGACAGCTCGCTGTGCATGTCGGCCTGCTCGAGTTCGAGCGTACGGATGCCCGGCATGCTCAGTTGAGTGAGGGTTTGCGGGAGAATGCTGATGCCGATACCTGCTGCAATCAGGCCAGGAATGCTCATCAACGAAGGCACTTGCATGACGTTGGCAGGGTGCAACTGATACTGCCGGCATAGCTGCAGTATGTGTGAGGTCAGGCCGATGCCGAGCGGGTCCTCGAGGAAGATGAACTTCTCCTGGCGCAGGCTCGCCAGATCGCCGTTGAAGGTATCTGCCAGGGGATGGTTGTCAGGCATCAGCAGGACCAGCCTGGAGGTACTGAAGCAGTGGGTGCGCAGGCGGGCGGGCAAATGGTCCTTGAAGATCCGGGCAAAGCCGATGTCGAGCGTGCCTTCCAGCAGTTTGTCGAACTGAGCCTGAATGCGCGCATCGAGCAGGGTCACCTTGACTTCCGGATAGCTGCTGAAATAGTGCCGAATCAACTGTGGCAGATTGGCCTCGAGCAGTGCCGAGTGGTAGCCGATGGTAGCCGATGGTAATTTCACCGATCTCTCCGCGCCGAGCGCGCTTGGCGGCGGCCACGGCCAGCTCACTGGAATGCAGGGCGTCCCGCGCATGCGGTAGAAACGCCGCGCCAGCGGCGGTCAGTTCGACGCCGCGATTGGCCCGGCGAAACAGCGTGACGGCCAGCTCGCTCTCCAGAGTCTTGATCAGCTGACTCAACGCAGGTTGGGCAACCTGCAAATGCTCGGCAGCCTTGCTGAAGTGCTGAAACTCGGCGGCGCAGACGAACGCGCGCAGATGACGTAGCTCCATGATTCGACCTGTATAAGGCTAGCTTATGAATTTATCCGGTTTTCGATAATTATCTTGCAGGTAAAAGCGCCTAGAGTCGACTCAGATGCACAACCGTCCGCTACGGGCGCTCGATAACAATAATGATTGAGACACTCATGAATACGACAGATGCCTCTGCTGCAGACAGTCAGATGTCCAGAAAGGCGGTCACCGCCGCCACCATCGGTACCGCGCTGGAGTGGTTCGACTTCACCCTTTACGGCGCGGTAGCTGCAACGGTGCTGCCCAAGCTGTTCTTCCCGGCCATGGAGCCCACCTCCGGCTTGCTCGCGTCACTGGCGACCTTTGGCGTAGGACTGGCGGCGCGGCCACTGGGCGCGATCACCTGCGGCTATCTGGGTGACAAACTCGGCCGGCGCAACCTGATGCTCGCGACAGTCAGCTTGATGGGCCTGGCCTCGGTGCTGATGGGGCTGCTGCCGACCTACGCGCAGGTGGGGATCTGGGCGCCGATCATGTTGGTGATCCTGCGGATCATTCAGGGCTTCGCGCTGGGCGGCGAGTCGACTGGCGCGCAGCTGATGGCCCTGGAACATGCACGCTCGGATCGGCGCGGGTTCTATTCAGGGCTTCTCGGCCTGTGCTCGCCACTCAGTCAGATACTTGCCAACGGCGCATTGCTTGGCCTGGCCGCGTTGCTCAGTACCGAGCAGTTCGAGTCGTTTGGCTGGCGCATACCCTTCCTGATGAGTTTCGTGCTGGTGGTGGTGGCGATCTTTATTCGCCTAAAGCTCAGTGAAACGCCTGCCTTCGTTGCCTTGCAGAAGACCCAGGCGCCCCATGCAGGCAGCCCGTTGAAAGATGTGCTGAAGACGCACTCGCGGACCATTCTGCGTTTGATGCTGTTCTTCTGCTCGCCGGCCGCGCTGTTCTACCTGATCGTCATCTTCAGCTTGAGCTACCTGGGCAAAAACCTCGGCATGAGCCAGTCCATGGGCTTCATGTCACTGATGGTGGCCAACGTCTGCGCCATCTTCGGTGCGCTGGCCGGCGGCTACCTGAGCGACCGTTGGGGGCGCAAGAAGGCCTTGGCGTTTGGCTCCTGCATGACCCTGGCGATCCTGATGGTCTACTTCCCGATGCTCAATACCCAGCAACCGGCAATGATCATGGCGGCGATGGGGCTGTTCCTCGGTTTCACCCAGTTCCAGAGCGGCATCCAGCCCGTCGCCTTTGCCGAAGCGTTCCCGACCAACGTGCGTTACAGCGGCTCGGCCCTGGCCTACACCGGTGCCAACCTGCTGATCGGCGGGCCGATGCCTATCCTCGCCGTGTGGCTGATGAGCCAGACCGGCAATTCACCCTGGCTGCTGGTGGCTATTTGCGCCGCGATCAATCTGGTCTCGCTGGCGATGATTCTGATCGGCCCGGAAACCCGCGGCATCGATCTCGACCAAGCCGACGGTGACGGCACTGTGCAGGCCAGCGCGTCACCCCAGTACCTCAAATAAATGCAGAGTCCGACCATGAATCGTTCAGTCTTTATCCTCAACGGCCCCAACCTGAACATGCTGGGCCGCCGCGAACCCGAAATCTATGGCACGACGACACTGGCCGAGGTGCAGCACGATTGCCAGCAGTTGGCCGCCGAACTGGACCTGGTGTGTGAGTTTCGCCAGACCAATCATGAAGGGGTCATGGTTGACTGGTTGCAGGAAGCCTTCGAGCGCGAGGTGGCCGTGATCATCAACCCCGCTGGCTTTTCATTCCACTCCATCCCGGTGCTGGATGCCATGAAGTTGATCAAGGCACCGTTGCTGGAGGTGCACATTTCCAACATCCATGCACGCGATGAGCTGCATCGCCATTCGATTACCTCGACGGTGGCCAATGGCGTGATTGCAGGCCTTGGGGTTGAAGGGTATTTGCTGGCGCTGCGGGCATTAGCCCGTCGGCTGGGCTGAGGTCAAAGTCGGTACTTGGCTCTTTAGGGGCGCGCTGCGCGCCCCAGTTTTGCCAGCCGACATCAATTCAGAAGAATTAACAATGACCATGAGGCACTAGCTTAAGGCCAAAGCACTTGCCACCCGCACTCACCAAGCGGGGTAGAATGCGGCTCGATATCAGCGCATTGAAGGTAGTGATCTTGCTTAGCGCAGGCCCCGTAAGTCGCCCGTTGTTGATTGCCTTCGACGGCCCCAAAGGCACGGGTAAAACCACGCTGCTGGAAACAGTCACTCAGGCATTGCGGGTGGAGGGCAACAAGGTCATCCGCCTGTGCGAGAAGAAGAGTGATCCGTTTCGCGGCGAGACCATGGCCCTGGTCAACCAGGTAGCGCGAACCCCTTGTTCAGACCTTGAGTTGCAAATCTGCCAACGCCTGGCCGACAGCCGCGCCTGGATCTCACAGCACGTCCTGCCCAAACAGCCCGCCGACAGCATCATCCTGATCGACCGCTGGTATCCCTCCGATGCTGCCTTTCGCCGTCTGGTGCCGTTTGCGCAGATCCTTCAGCTGAACCTTGAACGTGACGTACAGGTGGCTGACCTGCACGTTGGCGTCGTCACCGCCCCGCACATTTCATGGGCCAGGGCAGCGGCACGCTCGCGTGGTTTGAACAGCACCGTGATGCACACGCTGCAAGAGCACATCGCCTCCAGCGAAGCGTTTGAGCAGGTAGTTGCCGAGCATGGTTGGATGCTCTGTCGCAATGAAGGTACCGTTGAAGATGCGACGAACCAGATTGCTGCTGAGATTCAGCGCTTGATTGTCGCCTCGCCCCGATGAAGTGGTGTCTATCTCCTCAAACCAGGAAGTACCAGATGCAGACAGGCACGCGCTACGTCCTCGGAGTCCTTGTTGCCAGCCTGATCACGGCTGTGCTCGCCAGCATCATCCAGACTCAGCTGGTAGTCAGTGAGCTGATCATCCTGGGTGCGCCGATCACCACGCTGGTGAGGATGCGCGCCACCGGCACGGACTTGATGACTTTTGCGCCGGTCATGATGGCAATTGCAGTGGCAACGCTTACCCCGGCGTTGTTGCTGGGGCACTGGCTATTGCGCACGGTGCCAGCCATACCACGTGCGGTGGTTTTCGCTGCTGCTTGCGTAAGTGGGCTGTGGACGGTGTTCTGGCTGATGCGCTCGGTCATTCCGATGCCGGCTATACCCGGCACCAGAACGCTGCTTGGCCAGGTGTTGATGTCTTCGACGGGGATTGTAGCGGGCTTGCTTTATACCCATCTGACCTCGCCGAGGCGTATTGACGAAGGCGGCCGACCACTGGCCGCAGTCGCATTGGTAGGCATCCCGACCTTCCTGTTTTTTGTCACCGCACCTGCCAGCGTCGAGCCACCTGCTGACGTTGATGCAGGCAGCTACAAGGTGCAGACAGTGGCCAGTGGGTTGCAGCAGCCGTGGTCGGTTGCACCACTGCCGGATGGCCGCGCATTGGTGACGGAGATGGCAGGGCGGCTGCTGGCCGTGAGCGGCGACGGTTCAATTGCCCAGATAAGCCTTGATGGGCTGCCGTTGTTGTTCCAGCAAGGATCGATTACTGGCTTGATGGAGGTGGTACTGGACCCGCAGTTCGAGCACAACGGCGTGCTATACCTGACCATGGGTTACGGCGAGGCGGGCGGCAATGGCACACAGCTGGTGCGGGCCAGACTGGTTGGCAATGCGCTGAATGACGTCCGCGTGCTGTTCAAGTCGACACTCAAGCCCAGCGCCGGCAACAACGGCGGGCGCCTGGCATTTCTCGCCGATGAGACCCTGGTGCTGACCGTAGGCGATGGCAGCACGCGCCGCGAAGAGGCGCAAAACCGGGCCAATTCGCTGGGCAGCGTGGTCAGGCTCGACCGCGATGGCCGGCCACCGGCGGACAATCCTTTCATCGGTCAGGCAGGCACCGCTGCCGAGCTCTACAGCCTGGGCCATCGCAACCCGCAGGGCATCGCGGTCGATCCTGCAACCGGCGAGTTGCTGCTCAGCGAACACGGCCCCCGCGGTGGTGACGAGATCAATCAGATAGTGCCGGGCGGCAACTATGGCTGGCCCATCGTTACCGGCGGAGTTGACTATCCGTTTGCGCAGGTAACACCACTACGTCAGCTGGCGGGCTATGAAGATCCAGTCGTGCAGTGGACACCCTCGATCGCACCGGCCGGCCTTGCCGTCTATCGCGGCACGATGTTCCCAGGCTGGCGCGGCAATTTGCTGGTACCTGCGCTCAAGGAACGGGCGGTGCGTCGAGTATTGCGCAACGGCCGCCAAGTGGTCGGGGAGCAACTGCTGCTGGCAGACCTGAAGGAGCGGATGCGCGATGTGAAAGTTGCGCCGGACGGTTCAATCTACGTCCTCACCGACGGGCCTGACGCCAGGCTATTGCGCATCGTCGAACCCTGAGCCGGATCAATCGGCCATGAACTCACGCGGCGGCGGCTGCAGATCAGCCAGCAGATTCTTCAGACCGTCGCTCCATTGCCGGCGAATATGGCTGTAGTACGGGTCATCCTGATGGATGCGCACCGGCGCCTTGGCAGCAAAGCTGTCCTTGGCATACACCAGCAGATCCAGCGGCATGCCCACTGACAGATTGCTGCGGATGGTCGAGTCGAACGAAATCAGGCCGCAGCGCAGCGCCTCGTCCAAAGGGGTGTGGTAGGTCAGGTTGCGATCGAGAATCGGCCGGCCGTACTTGCTCTCGCCAAGCTGCAGAAACGGCGTGTCCTGGGTGGCCTGGAAGAAGTTGCCCTGGGCGTAGACGTTATAGATGCCCATCTCAGTGCCGGCGATCTGGCCGCCAACCATGATCGTGCAGCTCAGGTCGATCTGTGCGGTCAGCTTGCTGCGGTCGCGGCTAATGACTTCGCGCAGCGTATCGGCAACCAGCACCGTGGCGTCGTACAGCGAGGTGACATTCAGCAAGTGGGTGCCGCTGCCGCTGCCGCGGCTGCGCTGTTCGAGCAGGCTGACCACCGATTGCGAAGTGGCCAGGTTGCCTGCGGTCTGCAACACGATCAGGCGTTCACCTGGCGCGCTGAAGACGAACAACTTGCGAAAAGTGGAGATCTGGTCGATGCCTGCGTTGGTGCGTGAGTCGCAGATGAACACCAGTCCGTCTGCCACGTGCATGGCGACGCAATAGGTCATGCTGGTTACCTTGTGCTGTGGGAATAGAGGCCCCGTCCTGGCGAACCTGACGGGGCTTTGTTGCTACTGGCGATGGACGTGAACGCTGGCCTGCATCGACTCGGTGCCGCCACCGCGGCGTACACCGCGGACCGGGCAGGCATCCAGGTAGTCGAGGCCGACTGCCAGTTTCAGGTGGCGCTCGGGGCGGGTTATGCGGTTGGTCACATCGAAGCTGTACCAGGCGTCATCGATCCAGGCTTCGGCCCAGGCGTGGCTGGCCAGGTGGGTTTCGTCCTCGGTGCACAGATAGCCGGACACATAGCGCGCTGGAACGCCCAAACTGCGGGCGCAGGCGAGAAAGGCGTGGGTGTGGTCCTGGCATACACCGGCACCGCCGTTGAAGGCTTCGATGGCGGTAGTGACTACCGAGGTGCTTCCCGGGCTGTACGGCATCTGGTCGGCGAGGCCCTGCATCAGTGCGGTCAGCGCTGCGCGGTCACGGTGTGCGCCGCAATGCTGAATGGCAAAGGCCTTGAGCGTGTCATCGGCCTGGGTCAGGTGGCTGGTGCGCAGGAACGGCAGGGGCGACTGCTCGCCGGCTTCCTGCTCGCATTCGGAGTCGATTTCGACCTGGCCGCTGACGGTCAGAGCCAGGTGCCCGTGGGGTTTGTCCAACGTCAGCACATGCAGGATGTTGCCGTAGGGATCGATCTGGCTGTTGACCTTGCGCGGCAGCTCCAGCTGCCAGTCGAGGATACGCTGGCGATCGCTGCTGCGCGGGGTCAGGCGCAGCAGCTGGATGCTGTTGCTGACATCGCTGGCGTAGCTATAGGTGGTGTCGTGACGGATAGACAGTTTCATACGACCTCCAGGTAGGAATTGTGCACGCTCTGGCCCAGCTGGTGGATACGGCCGATGAAGTCGGTCAGCCACAGGTGCAGGCCGGCGTCGAGGATTTCGTCGATACCGGTGTAGCGCAGGCGCGCATTGAGTTCGGCGGCCATGCGCTGGGCGGCGCGACCGGTGTTGCCCGGCAAGCCGGCGAGGATCTGGTCCAGCTCGTCGATACAGGAATGCAGCGAGCGCGGTACGTCGACCCGCAACAACAACAGCTCCGACACTGGCCGCGCGCTGGGCGCGTTACGGTAGATCTCGTTGAACGCCTCATAAGAGGTCAGGGCGCGCAGCAGGGCGCTCCACTGGTAATAGCCGCGGGCCGAGTCGTCGCTGACTTCTTCGGAGGTTTCGCCGAACATTTCATAGCGCGCATCGAGCAGGCGCAGGGTGTTGTCGGCACGCTCGAGAAAGGTTCCCAGGCGGATGAAGCTGTAAGCATCGTTGCGCATGATGGTGCCGGAGGTGGCGCCGCGGAACAGATGCGAGCGCTCCTTGACCCAGTCGCAGAACTGGCTGATGCCATAGCGGCCGAGGCCGTTGCTGGCGATGTTGCGCATCTCGATCCAGGTGGCGTTGATGTTTTCCCACATGTCGGCGGTGATACGCCCGCGCACGGCGTGGGCATTGGTCCGCGCTGCCTGCAGGCAGCAATAGATGCTGCTGGGGTTTTCCGCATCGAGGGCGAAGAAGTGCAGCATGCGCTCGGAGTCGAGCTCGGTGTGCTTGCGCAGGTAGTCTTCGAGGGTGCCCGAGGCCAGCAGCGACATGGCCAGTTCAGCGTGGCCATCGGAGCGGCCGGCCTGGGGCATCAACGACAGCGAATAGCTGACTTCAAGCATGCGCGCGAGGTTTTCGGCGCGCTCCAGGTAGCGCGACATCCAGTACAGATCGGAAGCGGTTCTTGAGAGCATCGGTCAGTCCTCCACCACCCAGGTGTCCTTGGTACCGCCGCCCTGCGACGAGTTCACCACCAGCGAGCCTTCCTGCAACGCCACGCGGGTCAGGCCGCCAGGCACCAGGCGGGTCTCGCTGCCGGACAAAACGAACGGGCGCAGGTCGATATGGCGCGGGGCGATGCCTTGTTCGACAAAGGTCGGGCAGGTCGACAGGCACAGGGTCGGCTGGGCGATATAGGCATGCGGGCGGGCTTTAATGCGCGCGCGGAAGTCCTCGATCTGCGCTGCCGTTGCCGCCGGCCCGACCAACATGCCGTAACCGCCGGAGCCTTGGGTCTCCTTGACCACCAGCTCGGGCAAGTTGGCCAGCACGTGGGACAAGTCGGCAGGCTTGCGGCATTGCCAGGTGGGGACGTTCTTGAGGATGGGCTCTTCGCTGAGGTAGAAGCGGATCATGTCGCCCACATAGGGCTAGATCGACTTGTCGTCGGCCACGCCGGTGCCGACGGCATTGGCCAGCACCACATTGCCGGCGCGGTACACCGAGATCAGGCCGGGCACGCCAAGGGTCGAGTCCGGGTTGAAAGACAACGGGTCGAGGTAGTCGTCATCCAGGCGACGGTAGATCACGTCGACCCGCTGCGGCCCGGCGGTGGTGCGCATATAAAGATGCTCGTCACGCACGAACAGGTCGGCGCCTTCGACCAGTTCGATGCCCATCTCGCGGGCGAGAAACGCATGCTCGAAATAGGCACTGTTGAAGCGCCCGGGGGTGAGCACTACGGCGGTCGGGTTGTCCAGCGGGCTGGCGCTCTTGAGTGTGTCCAGCAGCATGTTCGGGTAGTGGTCGATCGGGGCGATGCGCTGCGCGGCGAACAGCTCGGGGAACAGGCGCATCATCATCTTGCGGTCTTCAAGCATGTAGCTGACCCCGCTTGGGGTGCGCAGGTTGTCTTCGAGCACGTAATAAGTGCCATCGCTGTCGCGCACCAGGTCGACCCCGGCAATGTGCGCGTACAGCCCACGGTGCAGGTTCAAGCCCTGCATTGCGACCTGATAGCCCTCGTTGGCCAATACCTGTTCGGGCGGAATGATGCCGGCCTTGAGAATGCGTTGGTCGTGGTAGATGTCGTGCAGAAACAGGTTCAGCGCCTGCACCCGCTGAATGCAGCCGCGCTCGACAATGCGCCATTCACTGGCGCGGATGCTGCGCGGGATAATGTCGAAGGGGATCAGGCGCTCGGTGTCCTGCGCGTCACCATAGAGGGTAAAGGTGATGCCAGCGCGGTGGAACAGCAGGTCGGCCTCGCGTCGACGTTGTTCCAGCAATTCCAGCGGTGTATTGGCCAACCAGCGCGAAAAAGCCTGGTAGTGGGAGCGGCAACTTCCGTTTGCCTCATACATTTCATCGAAAAAAGCCCGGGACATACCCACTCCTTGCTACGCATCGTCAGCAGCGTTGTCGCATACCTGATCAGCGTTGCAATGAAGGTGCCGAAACGGCAGGGCAGTGTAGTGAAGTCTCTAATTGATGCAGAAATTGCGATTGCGCGCTGTTTAACATCAGAAAAACGACGCGCCAACGGCTTTTACGCTCATTCCCCGTCAACGGCGGGAAGGCGCGGCGCATCAAACAGGTGCACGTTGCCAGGCTTTGCCGAAGTTGCCCCAAACGGGGGCGCTCATGCGGTGGGGCGAGCGTGCTCGACCAGTTCAACCCGGTTGCGGCCGGCGGCCTTGGCGCGGTACATGGCCTTGTCGGCGCAGACCAGCAATGCGTCCAGATCACTTTCGGCAGTTGTGGCATAGACCAGGCCGATGCTTGCCGTCACCCCGTGCTCGCTGCTCACGTTGAGTTGGGCGATCAATGCCCGCAGGCGCTCGGCAATCTCGACGGCCTCGGCCTGGGGCGTGTTGGGTAGCAACAGTGCGAACTCTTCACCGCCGAGCCTGCCGGCGATGTCATCGTCGCGCAGGCAGGCACTGATGACCGTGCCAATGCGTTGCAGGACCCGATCCCCCGCCGCATGGCCGAAGGTGTCATTGATCTGTTTGAAAAAGTCGATGTCCAGCATCAGCACAGCGACCAGCCCGCTCTGCTGCTCGCACAAGGCATGCTGGGCCGAGGCATGATCGAAGAACGCCCGGCGATTGTTCAAACCGGTCAGCCCGTCTGTGCAGGAGGCAATCATGGCCAGCCGGTGGGCATGTTCCATTTCATGCTTCAGGCGCCAAGCAGTCTCCAGTGCTGACGACAGACTGCGGGTGGCATTGACGACAAACGAGGCAAACACCAGCACCGCCAGGGCTATGCCTTGTTGCAAGGCAGAAGGCTGCAGTAACAACCAGATCGTGCAAGGCAGCAGCACCAGAGCAACGGACACCAGGGTCATATTGCGAAAGGACGAGTAACACGACACCGCGCTGACCGACATGCCTACTGCAAACAGAATGATCAGCGTCTGCCCGACCAGATCACCGACCGGCATCACCGCAAGCGCGCCAAGGCCCCAGGTGCCTGCCGACAATGCCAAGGTCAGCCAGTAGCGGCGCTCCCACTGTTGCGGCGAGCGCTGGTTGGGCGCGGCGCGGCGGTAGGTGATGAACATCACGGTACGCAGCAGCGTGGTCGCGGTCAGCACGCTCATCCAGATGAGCACCGCTTCGTGATCAAAGCGCTCCCAGCCCATCCAGCACAGCATCGCTGCAGCCAGGTAGCTGCCCAGCACCGCCGGCGCCGATTGCACGAACAGCTGCTTGAGCCGATCGGTCCTGACGTGCTGGGTGATCTCGGGGCGAAGGTCGGGGGCGTTCATGGCGTGAGGCCGCAGCTCTGGATACGGGTGCGGCATTGTGTCATTGCGCCAGCGCCGCGCAAAGCGCTCCAGGCGAACGTTCATTGCTGCCATGCGTCATACCCTAAAGCCTGCGTACATTCACTTTTGCCTTGTGGGGAGCTTATGACAGATCAGGACGACTACATTAAATGGCTCGAAGCGCGTTCCATGCTCAAGATTTCCCAGGACCGGGCCAAGCTCTACGGCGGCCAGTCGCGGCTGTGGATGAACGCCTATGCCGAGTCGCAGCCGCGCCGGGCGATTGAAATATCCTCGGTGTGGTTGACGGTGTACCCCGACGCGATCGTCTCGCCTGAAGGGTCTTCGGTGCTCCAGGCGCTGGGCCATGAAGCGCTGTGGAAGCAGTTGTCCGAGATTGGCATCCAAGGCATTCACACAGGTCCCATCAAGCAGGCCGGTGGGATCAGCGGTGATCAGTTCACGCCAAGCGTGGACGGTAACTTCGACCGCATCAGTTTTGACGTCGACCCGCTGTTCGGCACCGAAGAAGAATTGGTGCGCATGAGCAGGATCGCCGCCGCGCACAACGCGGTGACCATCGATGACCTGATCCCCGCACACACCGGCAAGGGCGCGGACTTCAGGCTGGCCGAGCGGGCCTATGGCTTGTATCCGGGCTTGTATCACATGGTCGAGATTCGTCAGGAAGACTGGCACCTGCTGCCTGACGTGCCCGCAGGCCGCGACGCCGTCAACCTGTCACCAGCGCAATGCGACGAGTTGAAGGCGCGGCATTACATTGTCGGCCAGTTGCAACGGGTGATCTTCTTCGAACCGGGGGTCAAGGACACCGACTGGAGTGCAACACCCGCGATTACCGGCGTCGACGGCATCGAACGGCGCTGGGTCTATCTGCATTATTTCAAAGAAGGGCAGCCGTCGCTGAACTGGCTCGACCCATCGTTTACCGCCCAGCAGATGATCCTCGGTGACGCGCTGTATGCCCTCGACTGCCATGGCGCACGCGGTATCCGCCTGGACGCCAACGGCTTCCTCGGCGTCGAAGCCCGCGCCGAAGGCCCGGCCTGGTCCGAGAGCCATCCGTTATCGATCACCGGCAACCAGATCCTCGGCGGGATGATCCGCAAGGCCGGCGGCTTCAGCTTCCAGGAACTGAATCTGACCCTGGATGACATCGCCCAGATGTCCAAGGGCGGTGCCGACCTTTCTTATGACTTCGTCACTCGGCCGGCCTACCAGCACGCACTGCTGACCGGCGATACCGAGTTCCTGCGCCTGATGCTGCAGCAGATGCATGCGTTCAAGATTGACCCTGCCTCGCTGATCCATGCCCTGCAGAACCATGACGAGTTAACCACCGAGCTGGTGCATTTCTGGACCCTGCATGCCCACGACATGTTCATGTACAAGGGCCAGACCATCCCCGGCAGCATCCTGCGCGAGCATATCCGTGAAGAGATGCATGAGCGCCTGTCTGGCGAGCATGCACCGTACAACCTGCGTTTCGTCACCAACGGCATCTCCTGCACCACCGCGAGCCTGATCACTGCCACGCTGGGGATTCGTGACCTGGAGCTGATCACTGAGGACGATATTGCCCAGATCCAGAAGATCCACCTGTTGCTGGTGATGTACAACGCCATGCAGCCTGGGGTGTTTGCGCTGTCGGGCTGGGACATGGTCGGCGCACTGCCACTGCCGGCCGAGGCTGTCGCCGAGCGCATGCTCGATGGTGACACGCGCTGGATTCACCGCGGTGGCTATGACCTGGCGGGGCTGGCACCTGAGGAGCAAGCATCCGTGCGGGGTATCCCAAAGGCCCGCGACCTGTATGGCAGCCTGGACAGCCAGCTGCAACGCAGCGATTCGTTTGCCAGCATGGTGAAAAAGATCCTCGCGGTGCGTCAGGCCTATGGCATCGCCAGCAGCAAGCAGATTCTGGTGCCGGAAGTCGACAGTCCTGGCTTGCTGGTCATGGTGCATGAACTGCCTGCCGGCAAGGGTATCCAGATCAGCGCGCTCAACTTCAGTGCTGAAGTCATCAGCGAGGAACTGACATTGGCCGGCTTCACTCCGGGCACCGTGGTCGACATGATCAATGAAACGGTCGAGGGCGACCTCAGCGAGGACGGGCGCTTGATGATCAACCTGGAACCTTACGAAGCGCTGTCGCTGCGGATCGTCAACAGCAGCGGGCATTTCTGAAGCCCGGCCTGGTTCTGTCAAGCCAGGCCAGCGACTGCGCTGGTCTGGTTTTCCTGAGCGTGGCTAGAAGCCAATCGAACCAAAAAGCTGTCTCCCTGGTCAGGATAAGGGTCTAGTCCACCACATGAGAGTCTGACCATGCATACCTTTACCTTGGAATACCTGTTCAACGGCGAGCGCCGCACTCACCAGCTAGAGCTCAAGCAGGATAACCTTGCCACCCATGAGGCCGCGCTGCACTTGATCATGTTGCACCATGGTGATGGTGAGAACAGCCTGGTCATGCCTGACGCCGATGCCACTCCTGCCGAAGTTCTCGAGCAGGCGGCTTTACTCGGCATATCTGACGTCAACGTAGTGCTCTAATGCGCAACAGCTGGTAAAAGGACCTTCCGCTGGCGCCATGAAGCACCGGCGTCTGAAAGTAGCTGAAGGGACTCATCATGCACAACACAATCAGGATCGCCAGCACTGCTGATATCGATGCAATTTTCCATATCCGAACAAGCGTCAAGGAAAACCACCTGTCGCGTGAGCAACTGACGGAGATGGGCATCACCGCCGAAGCCATTGAGCAAGCACTTATCGAGGCACCGTGTATCTGGATTGCTGAGGTCGACGGTGTCACGGCTGGCTTTTCAATGGCTGATAGCGGTGATGCTTGTGTATTCGCGGCATTCGTACTGCCCCAGTTCGAGGGGCAGGGTCTGGGTCGCTGCCTTATGGAACGCGCAGAGTGCTTCCTTTTCCAGCAGCATGAGACGATATGGCTGGAAACCGCAGAGGCCAGTCGCGCCAGCGGTTTTTATCGCAAGCTCGGCTGGCGCTGCGTGGAGCAGTTGCCTGAAGGCGATATTCGCATGGAGAAGCGCCGGCAGCAGGCTGATACATAGTTTGCCGGCACCCCTGACTTGAGTCCTACGGCTCGACGATGTTGTCCAGCAGTGTCGTTCCGTAGGAGTTCTCGATTTTGTCACCTGCCTTGTCAGTAGCCTGCAACAGGGTTTCCATGACGACGAGCGCGACATCAGCCCCCGGAATGACCTGCATCTCGCCTTGCGTGACAACAATGCTGTGATTGAAATGCTCCGCGATGGCGACAAATGCGCGGCGGATGCTGTCTTTGCCGCTCACCGTCAAACCCGGTTTGACCACCAGCGTTGCGTCGTCGGCATAAAACTTCATTAACTCGTCGAAATCTTCGGTGGTGATCGCGTGATCAGCGGCCTCAATTGTCGCTTTGAGCGTTCGGGTAAGTGCATCCATTGCTGTGCTCCTGCGTGAAAATGCTGTGGACCGCCAACCCGGCGCCTGTGATCACGACAATAAGCCTTGACGTCTCTATGAACGTTGGCAGCCTGGCGTTGAAGAGTAAGCCGAGCAGGGCGGCAAACAAAGACTCCAGTGAGATCAGTTGACCTGAGAGCACCATCGGTAGCCGCCGTGTCGCAGCGTTCCAGGCCCAGGCGCCAATCACCGAAGACACAGCAGAGAAGCGGTAATACCGGCGGGCTGGCCCCGATTAGAGACAATGATTGCGAATCCTTGGCCTGTCCAATCATCCAGCATGGATGCAAAGCCAGTACCCTACCTAGCGTGTACATAGTAGCGTTGCGCATTCGACGAACTGCCACGGTCCGTTGCCTGCCTGCCCACTGATCGGGCCACTCACGAACTAGGATGTCAGCATGGAACGTGTTCAAGCGGTAAACCAAGCGGCGATTGATGAGGCGCTGATCGTCTTTGCTCGTTATAAGATTGGAGCGATCAGGATTTTCGACCTGGAGCGCGCCATGAGTTACGAAGTTGGCGAAGCGTTGGCCAAAACTGATCTGGTGAGGTTTTCGATTGCCAGGATGGCTTCCGGTCGTTATCGCATTAGTGATGAAGGGGAGAACGCCATTACCGAAGCCGGTCGCGCTCGCCTAGAGCGGCTGCGGGGGTAAGGAGACAAAGCTTCCTGGGAGCAGCCGATGAGCATACGCAGCCTCGTGAAAAACTTGCCGGCAGACCCTGCCAGACCAGGCTGGGTGCTGGGCTGGGGCGTGCTGCGCGACCGCCATCCGTGGCATCTGGTCGATGTATATGCCGACCAGACGACCGCCAGAATAGAAGCCGAACGCCGCGGCGACAGTTACGTCGTGGAGTTCGGCTCGCACCGCATCGGCTCAAGCGATTTCATCTGCGGCGTCAGCTTGCCCGAGGGCTGACGGCTGACGGGCAACCAGGCCGCGGGGGATGTTAAAACCGATAGGCAGCACGCAGCGACAGCCCATCCGAGCGCGACTGCTGCCCCAGTGCCCGCGTGCCTTGGTAGCCAATCCCGGTGCTCAGCCCCGATGCCCACAGCAGATCCATCCCGAGCGACGCAGCCAGGGTGTCGTCACCGAAGCCTTCGGTAGTGATCGTGTAGGTTGAATTGCCAACATCGGCATAGCCAAGGCGGGCGCTGGATTCGGAGTTGAAGGTGTGGCTGAACTCCAGGCGCGAGCGCAACGTCAGGTAGGCCCACCTCAGCGCAATCCCGTACTGCCCACGCAGGCCAGCCACGCCCGACACCAGTGAAAAGCGCTGCTGGGCGTAATCGAGGTTGTTGGCATCCGCATTCGACTCCTGATAGCCGTGCAGCCAGGTCGTAGAGGTATCCAGGCGCCCATAGGGCGATACCAGCCAGTTCTGGCTTTTCAGCTCGTAGCCAGAGCTTAGCGAGGCGAACAGCTGATCGCCGTCGCGGCTGCCTTTGGCGTAGCCGCCGGAGTCAGTCACGAAGCGCTCACTGTCAAATTGCAGGCGGCTGTAGCCGAGCAGTGCATCGACAAATACCGCGCTCGGGTGATAACTGGCATAGGCAGCCATGCTGTAGGACTTGCCGCGGTTAGTGCTGCCGGCAGAGCCGATATCACTCTTGTCGCTGCCATAGCCAACCCCCACTCCGGCTGTCAGCGCACGGCTCAGGCGAAAGTCGATCCCGCTGCTGACGCCAATCAGGGTGCTGCTGACCTTGCTGCCGCCGCGCTCGGTATTGCCGAAATCAACATAGCCCCCTGTCCACACCGATACATTGCCGCTGGCAGGCGCAGTGGGGTCCTGGTCGGTTGGATCTGCATGCATCAGTTGCGGCTGGTCGTCGGCCTGCGTCTGTGTGGCTGCGAGCAGATCGAGATCGGTCTGCTCGCTGTCGGCCGCCTGGCCTGGCTTGTTGCGTGCGTGTGCCTGCGTGGGGTTGAAGCGCAGATTGAAGGCGTTGCGGTGCCCGTCCGGGCTATGCAGTTGCTCAAGACGGTCAGTGAAGTTGGTGACCTGCGCCCGGGCGAACTGCTGAGCACTTTGGGTCTGCGCATTGAGCACGCCGATCACTTCTGCGTCCTTGCCCGGGTCAGGCCGTGCATTGATCTGCAGGGTCAGTGTTGCAACCTGCGAGACACCCCAGGCGTTTGCCAGGGTGAAGCGCAAAGTGACGGTGCCACTGGCCCTGGCTGCTGCCGTGAATTCAAGGGCGGTCTGCTTCAGGCGCACACTACCCAACGCCTGCGACGGTGTGTCGAGCAGGGTGGCAGAGGTGAACGGGCCACCGGTCGCGCCCGCAGTCAGGTTCAGGGCGACACTCTGGCCGGCCGCAACCGACGCACTGACATCGGCTGCCTCGGGGGTGACGCCGTTGCTGAGCAGCGAGTAATTGGCCGTCATTTGGGTGCCGTTGGCATCGGTCACGCTGATCGAAAATGAGCCACTGCCGGTAGCAGTCGGCGTGCCGAACAGGCTGCCGGATACCGGGTCCAGCGTCAGCCCGGCCGGCAGCCCGGCCGCGCTGAAGCGATAGGGGCTGACGCCGCCGCTGGCACTCACATTCTGCCGGTAGACGCTGCCCACGGTGGCAGCGGGCAACGCGCCGGCTGCCGGAGCCAGCACCATGGCAGCAGGGCTGACCGTGATGGAAACGCTGGCAGCAGCCGAAGTGCCACTGGCATTGCTGGCACTGTAGCTGAAGCTGTCACTGCCGGAGAATCCTGCTTGGGGCGTATAGCGAATGCTGGTACCACTGGCGACCGCCGTGCCATGCAATGGCAACGATGTGACGGTCACTGTGGTAGCAGTGCCACCGGAGAGCCCCAAGGCAATGAGGTTGTTCGATGAGTTGGCGGCGACCACTGCCGATACCGCCGCGACCGTGGGCAAGGCGGTGCCAATGGCCAGCGTGTAGTTGCTACTGCCGACATTGCCAACATTATCCGTGGCCGTGACTGCAACGCTATAGGCGCCGGCCAGGGTAGGTGTGCCGCTGATCACTCCGATGCTGGTGTCGAGGGTCAAGCCGCTCGGCAAGCCGGTCGCGGCATAGTGATAAGGCGCAGTGCCGCCGGATGCCAGCAGCGAGGTGCTGTAACTGGACGCGACCGTGCCGCCGGGGAGCGGGCCGCTGGCCGGGCTGAGTGCAAGCGCCACCGCCGTGACGGTAATGGTTACAGTCGCCGGTGCAGAGGTGCCGGCCGCGTTGGTGACGGTATAACTGAAGCTGTCGACCCCGGCGAAGCCCGTTGCAGGCGTGTAGCGCAGGGCAAGGCCAGACGCCGTGGCGGTGCCATGCTGGGGCTGGCTGGCGATCGCCGCGCTGTCGGCAGGGCCGCCGGACAGGTTGAGGGTGAGCGCGTTGCCTGTGCTGTTGGCGGCAACGCTTGCCGATACGGCGCTCGCCACCGGCGCCTGCGCAACGATCGAGAGGGTGTAGTGGGTGGTGGCGGTCGCGCCGTAGGCGTCGGTGACGATGACCGATGGCGTGTAGCTGCCGGCAGTGGGGGGCGTCCCGCTGAGCACGCCGGACGTGGCATTCAGCGACAGCCCAGCTGGCAGTCCGCTGGCTGCGTAGCCATAGGGCGCCGTACCCCCAGCACTGCTGATGGTCTGGCTGTAACTGCTGCCGACCTGGCCTGCGGGCAATGCACCGGCAGACGGAGCGATGATCAGTGTTGGTTGCGAGACGGTCACAGTGACCGTCGCCGGCGCAGAAGTGCCTGAACTGTTAGTCGCGGTATAGGTGAAGGTGTCGCTGCCTGAATAGCCCGCGACAGGCGTGTAACTGATGCTGGTTCCGCTCGCCGTGGCTGTGCCATGGCTGGCTGCAGTAGCGACGGCGACCGAGCTGGCGGTGCCGGTAATGGCCAGGCTGATCGGGTTGTTTGTGCTGTTGGCACTCACGTCTGTCGTAACCGCACTGGCTTGCGGTGCGGCTTGGGCCCTGTCGACGGTGATGGTGTAAGACTTGGTAGTGACTCCATCCGCAGCCTTGGTCAGCAGCGTGAAGACGTTCGCACCCACCGCGAGGCCGATGGGCGGGGAAGCGCTACCTGAGTTTACCGGTGTGCCGTTCACTGTGACCGTGCTGTTGTTGTCTGTGGTGGTCGGTGTGAGGGAGAGGGTGGTTGTAGCGTTACCGACCGAAGCGGTGTAGCTGGTGGTGGCCGTACTGAAAGCTGGCATCAGGCTGCCTGTCGAGAGCGTCAGGCTGGATAGGGTGGCATCCGTGGATACTGCGCTGAGGCTGGTGCAGCTGAACACCAGGTTGCTGATCTGGCCATTGGAGGTCGTAGCCCGAATGGCTGCACCATAGGCCTCCAGACTGCCTGCGGGGACGGTCATGCTGACCGTGTGCGGCGTACTGGTGGTGCTGTTCGCTGCGTTGTAGGTCTGAAAACCGGCAAGGCTGTAGCGAGCGAGACTGAGGCTGTCAGCAGCGCTGGGATTGCCCTGGAACGCCGCCCCGCTGTCACTGAACGTCAGCGTCAACGCATCTCCCGGGAGAAAGTCCGAGGCGGGGTATCTGTTTGCACCAAATGACAGCGCAGTCGAACCGGATAAGTTGTTTATCGCCGTGCAGCCGTTTGACAGCGCAAATGCCGGAGCGACGTTGAATACGGTCAATGCGGCCACGGCCACCCCAGCGCGTAGCCACTGGCCCAACGATATACGGCGCATTTTTCACCCGGATTTTAAGCTTTGATCAAGCAGTTATTGGTAGCTGGCGAAACGGATAACGCCCGTGTCTTGCCATGAGTACTCACTACAGCCTCAGAGCTGATAGATAGAGCAGGGCGCTGATAGGGGCCAGGATGGCGCTTGGTCAGTCGCTCTGAGGGATATCGGCACGTGCGTGCCGAACTTGACGCCTTCCCGTTGAGGAACGCGATGACCCCGAATACCTTGCGGCTTCATTTTCACCGTTAAAGCGAGTTCTGGAGAACTATGATGGATGCGTCCGCCAAATATCGCGATATGACCGGTGCGCATCGACTTTGAACTATTCATGACGCCTGTCACCCTAACCTCGTGCAGCTATCTACCGGCTCAGGCAGACCCTGAGCCTCCCCACTGACACACGAAGGTTTGACGAACATGAAGAGTGAACAGGTTGAAGGCGTAGTAGAACAAGTTGCCGGTAAAGCCCAGAGCGCTGTCGGGAAACTGTTTGGTGATTCCACCCTCGAGGCAGAAGGTGCGGGCCGCCAGGCATGCGGTCAAGTGACCCAGGCCTACGGCGATGCAATGAACAGCGTGTCCACCTTCGTCAAAGAAAAGCCAGTGACTGCGATGGCTATTGGCGCGATTGCCCTGTTGGTGCTGGATCGCGTTCTGCGCCGCTGAGTCCAGGCAGAAGTCTCTAGTAATTCTCCCGGTTAGCCGTTGAATGCGAGAGGCACTGCTTGAGCTTGTGCGAGCTCCAGCATTAAACACAATATGTACTACCGTTGGGCCTCCGTCTGATGAGCTGGAGGCTCAATTGTTTCCGCACCTCTCTGGACTATCCGTTAGCACACCGCGAGGAATCTGCTGTCCTGCTGGAAAGCAGGCCATGAGCAAAAGGGATATGATCCGGTGAGTTCCAAGGCCGCTCGCGCTGACAGTGCTAAGGGCTGTGAAGTAGGGCGGTAACACACACATCGGATAATCTGCCGGAGCGTAAGGTGCAGTAATGTTTTTAAGCCTGGAAGTGCGCAGCTATGAGCGGGACACCCCTCACCATCACCACGAGCACGCCCAATTGGTCCTGCCGATTCGCGGCCGTATGGACATTGACGTGAACGGTCGCGGCGGCTGCATCGATCAGGCATTGGCGGCACTTGTGGAACCTGGCTCAGAGCACTCGCAACACTGCGACATCGATAGCCGCTTTTTGGTCCTGGACTGCGCGCCTTCCACGCTGGAAACGCTCCACATCGAGCGCCTGGCTCGAAACATCTATGTGCCGATTCCCCCTGCAACGCGTCGGCTCATCGAGTTCGCCGAGTTGATAGGTCATGCACAACTCTCCATCGCAACGTGCCAGCTGGGGCCCTTGTTGTTGTCCTCCCTGAGCCCGGACGCTGGCTGTTTTACCGACCCTATGGAGCGGTTGATTGGTCGTCTTCGGAGCAATCCTGGAGCCCATTGGAACAATGAAGCCATGTCTCGGTTTGCCAACATGAGCGTGAGCCAGTTGCATCAGCGATTCCGGCAAGTGTTCGACATGAGTCCGCAGGCCTGGTTGACCGAGTTGCGTGTGCAGGAAGCGCAGCGATGGTTACGTGGAACTGCCTTATCCATTGCTGAAATAGCCTTGCGTGCGGGTTTCAGCGACCAGGCATCGCTGACGCGCACCATGCAGCGCCTGAAAGCCACAACCCCGGCGGCCTACCGTCGTGCGCAGCAACAGCCTGGGTAAAGCATTCCGTAGTTACCGACAATACGCACCGAAACAGCTGCTCCAGACTTCACCCATCAGGTTTTGGAGCGCGGGTGAAATGGGTGCAGATCGATTATTGCTGAAAGGTATCTTCTACGGGGTGTGCGCGGGTCTGTGCTGGGGGGTGATTTTCCTAGGCCCACAGCTGACCCCCGAACTGAGCGGCCTGCAATTCGCCGTGCTGAGGTTTCTTTGCTATGGCGTGATTTCAGGGGCGCTGCTCGCACCTCGCTGGAAACGCGTGTGCGCCAAGCTCAGCAAGGCAGACTGGAAGTCGCTGTTCTGGCTCAGCCTGATAGGAAATCTCGTCTACTACACGCTGGTGGGCACCGGTGTGCAGTTGGTTGGCATAGCTACAACCTCGCTGATTGTCGGGCTGATTCCGGTGCTCATCACACTGGCAGGTCGGCATGACGAAAATGCCGTTGCGCTGCGCAAGCTCGTTCCTTCGCTGTGCTGTGCAGTGGGCGGGGTAACGCTCATCAGTTGGCATGCAATTACCAACGGCGACCGGACCGATATCCTCACCAACATCGCAGGGATTCTGTGCGCGGCGGGCGCGTTAGTGACCTGGAGCTGGTTCGCGGTGAGTAACGCTCGACGTCTGGTTCAGGTCGCCAGCGTTTCCTCCAACGACTGGGCACTGCTGACAGGGGTCATGACGGGCGCTCAATCATTGCTCCTGGCGCTACCTGTGCTGGGGTGGCAGACCGGAACGAACGGCAACACTGAATGGCTTGATTATCTTCTGGTAGCTGGCGGAGTAGCTTTTCTGTCTTCCGTGGTGGGCGGCGCATGCTGGAACCAGGCGAGCCGGCTTCTGCCCTTGGCACTGAGTGGGCAAGTGCTCGTGATAGAGACATTGGCGGCGCTGCTTATTGGCTTTTTATGGGAGCATCGGCTTCCTGACCCATACGAAATTGCAGCAATGGCGCTGTTGGTTACAGGTGTTGTCTGGTGTCTGAATTGTCACCGTACTCAGCATCACCGGGATAGCCGTGTCGTGCCGCTTTAGGAAGCGCACCGGGTGAGCAGTGGCAGCTACTGCCACATGACTGACCACGCTCAATGTCGCCCTGACTCACTGTAAAGGACTAAGAATGCTTATCGTATTAGGCGGTTGAGCGAAATCGCCTCAAGGGCGGGTGTTCAGTTGATTGATATTGGATGATCGCCAAGCGGCTCCTGGCCGGTGCGTCAACCTAGCCGAGGAGTCGCTCAAGCGCTCGTTCGATATCGAGTTTGGCCTGCGACGTAATTTTCCGTAGCAAAGCCGCGTCTGATCGAGTGAGCACTGTAGATCTCGGACGGCAAGCCACACCGATTTAAGATGTCGCGAAGGAGGGGGAATCAGGCTATGGGCAGCGAGCGGCCGATCGCTGATATTCCCCCAGCGATCAATGCCTCTAAACACGCCGCCGCGGGTTAGTCCCGCAGCCTCGACCCAATTCAAGTACGCCTCTACTGGGCAAAGCTTGCTCAACGAAGGCGTCTTGTACTCCCGCCCTATGTTCTGCCGATCTCCTTTGCTCGAACCTAGGTAGAATTTGATCCCGACGTACCGCTCAGCATGGGTGTTGTCAATCGTGAGCCTAGCCAGTTCGTCCCCGCGGAATCCCCTCCAGAAACCGATTGTGAGCAGGGCGATATCCCGAGTCGCTTTGAGCAAGACGGCCATGCTGCCCGCGGCTATTGCACGAAGCAACCTCATCTTCGAGATGGGCTACCGCCTTTTCAAGGTGCAATAAGGTGAGAAGGGCTGCCTGCTTCTGCTGCAAGGGGTGTAGCGCCCGGATGCCTTTCAGCAACTTCCTGACTTTGGGAGCTTTCGTGGGGCCGGGGAAGCCGTTGTTTTGATGCCAGTTGGCGAGCGCAGCCAGGCGCTGCTTGAGCGTGCTGAGCGCCAGTTGGTCAGCGTACTCAGCGATGTACCGCACCATTGACTCAGTGGTAATTGGCAGATAGCCGCCCCAGGCCACTTCGTAGTGGGTGAGGGCAGCCGCATAGCAGCAGCGGACGCTGTATTGGCCCGTGGAGCGCCCGACTGTTGAGCGGGTGCGCCTAGAGCCAGGACGAGGTAGTCCAGCGCGCGTGGGCTCGTTGCTAGATATATGGTGGGGACAGCTAGCTGAGCGAAAATAAGTATTCCATCAGCCCGATCAATCTGCCGAGCAGGCGTCCTAGCAGCTTCCGGAGACTATTGCAGACCGGAATCCCATTTCTAATGATCACGCTTTCATTTCTAGTGATTAACGACGGACAGACACAGATTCTTGTGAAAAACCAATTATACTGTTTAACATAATACACATTATGCGTACATTCATATTGATCTGCCGGGGCATGGGTTGGCCAGATTTGAAGCCTGCATTCGGTCTTGATCACTGCGCTGCAGATCGAGCTTGGACCTCCGCGATGTAACCCAGCACGAACGAATCCCGCGGGCCTCGCTCATTGTAATAGCCAACCACGCTGGCCAACGTCCACCGCAGCAACCTTATCAATACTGGACCGGAAAAATCCGAGCTAGCCGACTCGTACTGATACCGGCTGCATGTGAACACCTAGCGATACCGTTCGAATGAGTGTTCCTGACTGTTCAGGGCCAGGCTCTCGCGAATCGCTCCAGGCATCGCGTGAAACAGCGTCAGCAAATCGTGAGCGTCACGCTTTTGTTTGGGTGGAATCTTGCCGATTGACTGCAGGTACTGATGAGCCGTTTTGAGTGCATCGACGTCGAGTTTGTAGGTTTCACCGGACGTACCTTGATGCTGATCTGGCACGGAAATAAAGCTTTTCAACAGTATTTCCAGACCGATCGCTGCATTGACAGTGGCAACGCTGGAGAGATTCTGGGCGTCCAAAAGCTCAGAGGCTTTGAGGTAGTTATGGGCGCTTTCAAGCATCCAGCCAGGAAAGTGACTCATTAAAAGGTACTCTTGAGGGGCATGCCAGCTGAAGGTAGCCCACCGAGTGAGCTACCCTGCCCTTATTATATGACTCTAAAGAATAACTACGCTAAATAGTCATTTAGTTTAGTTATATATAGTCCTTTCCTTTCACCAGGCCTGCACGCCTTTCACTGCGTCACCTCCCGCAACACCTCGTCTTTGACCACCGCCCCGCCAATCGGCGCCTTAAGCAGCAGGAAGTACGCCACCGCCGAACACAACGCCACCACCGCGCTGATCATGAACGCCGTATTGAACGACCCCGAATACTGAATACTAAAGCCCGTAACGATCGGCGCGACCGACCCGGCAATATACCCACCAAAGTTCTGGATCGAACCAAACGAGGCCACCCGCGGGCTGTCGACGATGGTGTTGACGATCATCCACGCCGTGGCACTGGCCATGTTGATGCTGAATAACGCCAGGCACAGCAGAATTACACACCCGGTAAGCCCGGTGACGTAAGACAGCGGCAAGGTAAACAGCGCTGCCAGCACCAGGCCGGTGATCACGCTGAACTTGCGGCTGCCGAGAATGCTCATGCCCCGCTTCACCAGCCGATCACAGAAGCGGCCGGCCACGATGGTCCCTACCGCACCAAAGCCATAGGCCAACGACACCACCCAGGCAGTCTTGTACAAGTCCAGGCCATGCTCGCGCTCAAAGTAACCGGGTAGCCAGGTCAGGTGCAGCCAGAGCATGTAGATCACGCCCATGAAACCCAGCACGGCGCCCCAGGTGCTGCGATGCTTGAACAGGTCGAGCCAGCCGGCAAAGTACGACATTTTGGGTGCTTGCGGGGCGGCGGCAGGTGCCGCGTGCTCGGTGGGCAGCGGTTTGCCTTCGGCCGCCAGCTGGGCCAGGTACTGCGCCTTGCTTTTGTAGAAGGTCAGCCAACACACCGCCAGCACTACGCCCAGTAACCCAGTGATGATGAACATGCCGCGCCAGCCGTAGTTGACCATCAACAGCGTCAACAGTGGAGGTGCCAGGCAAGGCCCGAGGCAGGTCGACGACCAGACGATGCCGGTAGGTGTGCCGCGTTCGTTGGCATCGAACCATTCCGACAGCGCCTTTGCTGCCGACGGGAACATCGGCGCCTCGCCGATCCCCAGCAGCACGCGCAGGCCCATGAAACCGGCGAAGTTGTTGACCAGGCCGAAGGTGGTCTGGGCGACCGACCAGGCCAGCAACGATGCGCCGAGGGCGATCTTGCTGCCCAGGCGGTCGATGATCATGCCCATCGGTAACTGGGCGAAGGCATAGGCAATGGAGAACGCCGACAGCAGGATGCCCATCTGCGAGGGGCTGATCATCATGTCTTTCTGGATCGAGGTGTTGGCGATCGACAGCGCACTACGGTCCAGGTAGTTGACGATACCGATCAACAGCAGGAACACCACCGTGATGCTCTGGTACTTCTTCAGTTTGTTCATTGCGTGGCCTTTATTATTATTGTTGCAGCGCGCTCAGCGCCTAGGCGATCCGTCATTGCTGTCGCGTTCATCCATGGTCGGTTACGGTTGAATCAGGGTTGCCGCGCGGTCACTGCCGCGTCGAGCAGGCCGCGGCGGCTGAGACTGTCAATCAGCGAGCGCAGGCCGAAGTTCCACTGCGGCGCCTGGTCGCTGGTGGTCACCCGATTACTCAAGGCGCCCAGCTGCGCGCTGCTGATGGTGACTACGTCGCCAGGCTTGTGAGTGAAGCCATTGCCCGGTTGGTCGCGGTCTTGCTTGGGGGCGAACAGGGTACCGAGAAACAGCACCAGGCCGTCCGGGTACTGGTGATTTTCGTTGAGCGTCTGCTGCACCAGGTCGAGCGGATCGCGGCTGATTTGCTGCATCGAGCTGCGGCCCGAGAGGATGAAGCCCTCCTCCCCTTCAACCCGCAGGTCGACTTCGGCGTTACGCACGTCGTCGAGGCTGAAACCTTCGTCGAACAGACGCAGCAGCGGGCCCAGCGAGGTCGAGGCGTTGTTGTCCTTGGCTTTGGACAGCAGCAAGGCACTGCGCCCTTCGAAGTCACGCAGGTTGACGTCGTTACCAAGCATGGCGCCCTTGATGCTGCCGTCGCTGGACACTGCCAGTACCACTTCCGGTTCCGGGTTGTTCCAGCTTGATTTGGGATGGATGCCGATGTCGGCGCCGTGGCCCACTGCCGACAGCGGCTGGGCCTTGGTGAAGACTTCGGCATCCGGGCCGATGCCGACCTCCAGATACTGCGACCACAAGCCCTGCTCCACCAGAACGGCGCGCAACGCCTCGGCCTGGGCTGAACCTGGGACGATCTGTGAAAGGTCGGCACCGATCCGGCTGGCCAGCGTGTCGCGGATCGCATCAGCCTTGGCCGGGTCGCCCTTGGCTTGCTCCTCGACCACACGTTCCAGCAGGCTGGCGGCAAAGGTCACGCCGGCAGCTTTGACGGCCTGCAGATCAATCGGTGCCAGCAGCCAGGGTTTGCTGATGTCACGTTGGCGCGGATCGCTGTTGGCAAGCAGCGCCGGCAGCTCGGTCAGCGCATTGGCCAGCGGCAGCGAGCGCAGATAAGCCACCGGGTCAGCCACTTCGAGCAGCGCCGAAACCGTGGCGACGTGGGCGCTGATGTCATGCACTGCGCCCTCCTTCACCAATACTACTGCCGGGCCTTGCTCGGGCAGCCATACCCGCCCTACCCAGCTGCCACTGTTACAAACGGCGGCATCGTGGCTCAACGGCAACGACGGCTTGCTGTTCGATTGATCTGTCATGTCTCTACCTTTTTTGTAGTTGTCTATCAGTGACCAAGCGCGGCCACTTGCAATTGGGCGGCGAGCTGGTTGAGGTCTGCGACCAGAGTCGGCGCCAGGCTTACGCCCTGGGCCAAGGCCTTGCTGCGCAGGGCCAGGCCGGCTTGCCCAGGCAGGCGCACCGGGCGCTCCGGATCTACTGGGCGGCTGGCGAGGATCAGTTGGCCGAGGAAGCTGGTTTCGTCTGTAAACGCCTGTAGGCCGCCAAAGAAGCGCGGATCAATTACTACCGCAGTGGCCGACGCGCCCCATTGATCAGGGCAGTCCTTGCGGCCATGGCCGGCCAGGCCCGAGGTCAGCGCTTCGACCAGAATCGCCAGAGCGAAGCCCTTGTGGCCGAAGCCCTGGCCACCCAGCGGCAAGATGCTGCCCTGCGGGCTGGTGAAGAAGTCCGCAGGGTCGTCACTCGCCTTGCCTTCGTTGCTCATCAGCACCGGGTGCGCCAGTTTGCTGCCGTTATCCCGGCATTGGCTGACCATGGCCATGGTCACGGTGGACATGCTCACATCCAGCAGGATCGGTTCGCCGCGGGTAGGGATACCGGCGGCAATTGGGTTCGGCGTATAGATCGGGTCAACTCCGCCATGGGCACAGACCAACCCTACCGACGGATCGGAGGAATACACCATCGCGACCAAGCCACGGTCGGTGTATGGCTTCAAGTAGGCCGCCAGGCAGCCAATATGCGCAGCGCGGCGGACCACGACGATGCCGATGCCCTGCGCGCTGGCCCCGCTGGCCGCACAGTCCAACGCACGGCTGACGCAGTACGGGCCGAGTACATAGTTGCCGTCGAACAGGCTGGCAACACCACTGTCGGAGACCTGCTCCAGCGCTGCCGCCTGAGCCTTGACCTGGCCACTCAACATGCCGCCAATGTAGCGACTGACCAGATTCAGGCCATGGGTGCGATGGCCGAGCAACTCGCCTTCGAGCAGCACTCGGGTTACCACTTGGGCGACCTCCGCGTCGGCGCCGGCGTTTTCAAACAGGCGCTCGACAAACGTGCTGAGCGCGTTCACTTCATAGCGGATGGCTTCGCTCATACGCTCAGTTCCCGGTTTGGTTGAGCGCTGCCGTGCTCGGCTGACCATCCACCAGGCGCTGAATGCCCAGCGGGTTGGCGTTCTGCAAGGCCGGCGGCAGCATGGCGTCAGGGATGTTCTGGTAGCACACCGGGCGCAGGAAGCGGTCGATGGCCAGGGTGCCAACCGAGGTGCCACGGGCATCGGAGGTCGCCGGATACGGGCCGCCATGCACCATCGCATCGCACACTTCGACGCCGGTCGGGTAGCCGTTGAGCAACACTCGGCCGACCTTCACTTCCAGTGCGCCAAGCAGCGAGCCGTGGTCAGCCAGGTCTTGCTCATCCGCCAGCAAGGTTGCTGTCAGCTGACCGCGCAGAGCGTTCACAGCTTGCAGCAGTTGCTCGGCATCATCGACCTGAACCACCACAGTGCACGGACCAAACACCTCTTCCTGCAGCAGCTCGTCCTGCTCCAGCAGCAGGCTGACATCTGCCTCGAACAGCTGCGGCTGGGCCTGATTGCCCTGTTGCCGGGCACCGCTCAGGTGCTCGATACCAGGGTGCGCGAGCAACCTCTGCAGGCCTTTGTCGTAGCTGCGCAGGGTGCCGGGGTTGAGCATGGTCTGCGCCGGCTGATCAGCCATGTGCCCGCGCAACTGCTCGATAAAAGCGGTGAAGGCCGGCGAGCGAATGCCTAGTACCAAGCCCGGATTGGTGCAGAATTGCCCACAGCCCTGTACCACCGATGCGGTCAGGTCCTTGGCTAGCTGGGCACCGCGATTTGCCAGTGCCTTCGGCAGTGCCAGCACCGGGTTTATGCTCGACATCTCGGCAAATACCGGGATCGGCTGCGGTCGCGCTGCCGCCATATCGCACAACGCCCGGCCGCCTTTAAGCGAACCGGTAAAGCCCACCGCCTGGATACCCGGGTGTTTGACCAGTGCCTCACCCACGCCGCTGCCGAAGATCATGTTGAACACGCCCGCCGGCATGCCAGTGCGCTCGGCAGCGCGGATCAACGCTTCGGCAACGCGCTCGGCGGTTGCCATATGGCCGCTGTGGGCTTTGAACACGACCGGGCAGCCGGCGGCCAATGCCGCAGCGGTATCGCCTCCCGCGGTGGAGAACGCCAGCGGGAAGTTGCTGGCACCGAACACCGCCACCGGACCAACGCCGATGCGGTATTGACGCAGGTCGGGGCGTGGCAACGGCGTGCGCGCTGGCAGCGCTTGATCAATACGAGCGCCATAGAAATCGCCACGGCGCAGGACCTTGGCAAACAGACGCATCTGGCCGCTGGTGCGACCCCGTTCGCCTTGGATGCGCGCGCTGGGCAGCGCGGTTTCCTGGCAGGTCAGGTTGACGAAGTCTTCACCGAGGGTATCGAGCTCGTCGGCGATCGCCTCAAGAAACTCTGCGCGGCGCACTGCCGGCAAATTGCGAAACGGTGGGAACGCGGCACTGGCCGCTGCCACTGCGTTGTCGACCTCGGTCAAGGTCGCTTGATGAAAGCCGCCCGCTAGCTGCTCGCCGGTATGGGCGTCGATGCTGTAGACCAGGGTGTCGCCAAGTGCTCTGCGCTGGCCGCCGATGAAGTTGAATCCGTTAACGTGCATAAAAAGTCGCCTGTAAAGATGAAGGGGGCTGTCAGTCAGGTCACGGCACCGATCTGCCAGGGCACGAACTCGTTCTGCCCGTAGCCGTGCTGTTCGCTCTTGCTGCGCTCACCCGAGGCGATGCGCAGCATCTGTTGAAAGATGTAGGCACCGCGTTCTTCGATGCTGGTGGAGCCGTCGGCGATGCCGCCGCAGTTGACATCCATGTCCTCTTCCTGGTGCTCGAACACCCGGCTGTTGGTGGCCAGCTTGATCGACGGCGCGGGCGCGCAGCCGTAGGCCGAGCCCCGGCCGGTGGTGAAGGCAATCAGGTTGGCGCCGCCTGCGACCTGGCCGGTGGCGGAGACGGGGTCATAACCTGGAGTATCCATGAACACTAGGCCTTGAGCGCGCACCGCCTCGGCGTATTGATAGACGTCGACCAGATTGCTCGAGCCGGCCTTGGCCACCGCTCCGAGGGATTTCTCCAGAATGGTGGTCAGGCCCCCGGCTTTGTTACCCGCCGAAGGGTTGTTGTTGAGCTCGGCGTTCATGCGCTGGCAGTAGTCTTCCCACCAATGAATGCGTGCGATCAGTTTCTCGCCGACCTCACGGCTCACCGCCCGGCGCGTCAGCAGGTGCTCGGCGCCATAGATCTCCGGTGTTTCCGAGAGGATCGCTGTGCCGCCTGCCGCGACCAGGCGGTCAACTGCATTGCCCAGTGCCGGGTTGGCGGTGATCCCCGAGTAACCATCGGAGCCGCCGCATTGCAGGCCAACCACGAGGTGCCGAGCGCTGACCGGCTCACGTTTGACTCGGTTGGCGTCGGCCAGCAGCGTCTTGACCTGCTCGATGCCGGCGGCGATGGTCTTTGAGGTGCCGCCAATGCCCTGGATAGTAAAGGTGCGCAGTTGCTCGCTGGCTTTCAGGCCCTGGGTTTCCAGCAGACTCTCGATCTGGTTGGTTTCACAGCCCAGACCAATGATCAGCACAGCGGCGAAATTGGGGTGTATCGCATAGCCTGCCAAGGTACGGCGCAACAGACCCAGCGCTTCGCCACTGGGGTCCACTGCGCAACCGGCACCGTGGGTCAGGGCGACCACACCGTCGATATTCGGGTAATCGGCCAGCGCCTCGGGGTGGATATCGCGGCGGAAATGATCAGCCACTGCCCGGGCGACGGTTGCCGAGCAATTCACCGAGGTAAGGATGCCAATGTAGTTGCGTGTGGCGACGCGGCCGTCGCCGCGCACAATCCCCTGAAACACTGCTTCAGTAGCAGCCAGGCTGCGTGCATCGACGCCAAAGGCATAGTCGCGGGAGAAGTCGCCCATCTGCACGTTGTGCACATGGACGTGATCGCCAGGTTCGATGGTTTGCGAGGCGAAACCGATGATCTGGCCGTAACGGCGCAGTGGCTGGCCCTGCTCCAAACGCTCGGTAGCAACTTTGTGCCCCGACGGGATGGGTTGGCGCACGGTGATCGCTTCGCCGTCCAGCTCAAGGCCTTCGGGCAGCGCCTGACGTGCAATCAGGACGTTGTCCAGCGGGTTGAGGCGGATGACCGCAGGGTCGGCGCAGCGGGCAATCAGTTCCATGGGACCTCTCAGGGTACGGCTGACTTCTTGTTATGGCGTCGCCCGTTTGCTGCTGGGCGAATCTGCCATCACTGTATGAAGCCTTACCGATAATTCCCAATGAGATGAACCGATCATCCGATAACCTTAGGTTATCAATGCATCAAATCGACCCTCGTTTAGAAATCGCTACCGCTGCCCTCCTCCATGCGCCGCTGCTGGGCAAAATCCAGCAGGATATCGATGAATTCCCGCGCAGAGCTGGTTGGCGGCTGATCCTTACGGGTGATCACGCCGTACTCCAGCGGCGATAGATGCAGCGGGCTCTGCAGTTCCTTGAACAGGCCGCTGCTCAGCTGCGCTGCAACCATCGAGCGCGGCAGCATGGCGATCATCGGTGCCGACTGCAGCAGTTGCAGGAACATCGGCATTGAAATGGTCTCAACGCTATCGGCGGGTGTGGCAATGCCGGCCACCTTGAAGGCCTGCTCAAGCCGCCCGCGCAGCGGCGTACCCAGCGGGTACAGCACCCACGGCCAGTCCGCGAGCGCCTCGAGCGGCGTGCTGGCCAGCTGATTGAGCGGGTGACTGCTGTTGACCACCAAGGCAAACGGTTCAGGTTCCAACGGCTGAAAGTCGAACACCTGGCTGAAGCGCTCCTCGGTGAAACGGCCGATCATGATGTCGAGCTTGTTCTGCTCGAGCATCGTCAGCAGGTGGTCACTGGAATGCTCCACCACCTCGATCGAGAGCAACGGGCTACGTGCTTTGATCGCCGCAATGGCCTGCGGCAGCACCCGCGGCGTCGAGGCAAAAATCCCGCCCACCCGGATAAACCCATGGCCGCCCTTGCGCAGGCGGTTGAGCTGGTCGACAAACTGCTGCGACTCGGCCAATGCGCCCTGGGCGTACTTGACCACGTATTCGCCAAGCTCGGTCGGCGGCATGCTGCGCGGCAGGCGCTCGAACAGAGCAAAGCCAAACTGCTCCTCGAGATCGCGCAGCATCTTGCTCAACGCCGGCTGGCTCAGGTTCATCAGGTTGGCGGTAGCGTGCATGTTGCGGGTACGGGCCAGGCTGTCAATCAGCACCAGGTGCTTGAAGCGCAGCCAGTTGCAAAAGCTGGAGTGGATGATGTCGGACGGCATCAGAAAACGGCCTCAGGCAGGTAGACAAACATGGCTATTGTGGGGCTCGCAGGTACTGCAGCAACGTTTCCAGTGCCACCGAGCGCGGCCGTGAACGCAGCGTCAGCAGGCCCAGGTTGGCCAGGCTGATCGGCAGCTCTACCGGCAGGATCGCGACCATCCCGTACTGAGCGTAATGCGCGGCGACATCGTTGGGCACCACGGCGATCATGTCGGACGCCTCCAGCATGGCGGTGGTCGCCAGAATCGACGCAGTCTCGACGATGTCCAGCGATTGCACCATCCCCCCGGCCTGCAGCGCACTCTCGACCCGCCGCCGCATCGGGCTGCCGATCGGGTGCAGGATCCACGTCAACGCGACCAGATCAGCCAGCTGCAATGTGCTCGCTGCAGCCATCGGGTGACCAGCGCGGGCGATCACGCGCATCTGTTCACCGCCTTCGAACAACTCGATGTTGAAGTCCTGGCTGTCGCTCTGATCCGGCAAGCGCCCTACCACCAGGTCGAAGTCACCGCGCAGCAACGCCGGCAGCAAGGTATCGCTGGTACCCACTTCAAGCGAGATGCGCACCTTGGGGTGGTCGCGCTTGTAGGCCAGCACGGCCTTGGTCAGCAAGCCCGGCACCGGCCCCATTACGCTGCCTACCCGCACCAGCCCGGCGGCGCCACGCGCAAGCTCGGCTATCTGCGCCTGGGCGTGCTCGAACTCGTGCAGCGCACTTTGCGCGTAGCGAATCATCACCTCGCCGTACAGGGTTGGCTGCATGCCACGCGGCAGGCGCTCGAACAAGCGCACTTCAAGGCGCTCCTCGAGCTGTTGCAGCAGCAGGCTCGCAGCAGGCTGGGTGGTGTGCATGGCCGCAGCAGCGCGGCGCAGGTTGCCGAACTCGCCCAAGGCGTTGAGCAGGGTTATCTGACGGCTGGAGATCTTCAGCGGGCCAAGACTGCGCGGCGCCTGCGAGGTGTCTGCTGGGGTCTGAGGCATATCAATTCTGATATCCATAGTTAGGAATTGGCGATTATGCCTGTATCGCTCAGCAACCTACAGTCAGGTCTCCAGAGGTAACCCAGAACAAGAGACCGCCATGAGCATACGCATTACCCATCTGAGCGTTCGCGACATTCGCTTTCCGACTTCGCTGTCACTGGACGGCTCCGATGCCATGAACAGCGCGCCTGACTACTCAGCCGCCTACGTCGTGCTGCACACCGATGCCGGCGAGCTCGAAGGCCATGGCTTGACCTTCACCATTGGCCGCGGCAACGAGATCTGCGCCGCTGCGGTGCAGTCGTTGGCGCCGCTGATCGTCGGCCAGACCCTGGAAGAGATCACTGCAGACATGGGTGGTTTCTGGCACCGCTTCACCGTGGGTGACAGCCAACTGCGCTGGCTCGGCCCGGAAAAAGGCGTCATCCACCTGGCCACTGCCGCCATCGTCAACGCCGTGTGGGACTTGTGGGCCAAGCATGAAGGCAAGCCAGTGTGGAAGCTGCTGGCCGACATGAGCCCCGAGCAACTGGTCGCGTGCCTGGACTTCAGCTACGTCACCGACGTGCTCACCCCGGAAGAAGCCATCGCCCTGCTCCGCCGCCAGGTGCCGGGCAAGGCCCAACGCGAGGCGCAGATGCTTCGCGAAGGTTACCCCGGCTACACCACCGCGCCCGGCTGGCTCGGCTACAGCGAAGAGAAGATGCGCCGCCTGGCACGTGAAGCGGTCGACGACGGCTGGACCCATATCAAGCAGAAGATCGGCGCCGACCTGGAAGAAGACATTCGCCGCGCCAGCATCCTGCGTGACGAGATCGGCTGGGAGCGAACCTTGATGATGGACGCCAACCAGGTCTGGGGGGTCGAGGAGTCTGTCAGCAACATGCGCCGGCTGGCAGCCTTTGCCCCGCTGTGGATCGAAGAGCCGACCAGCCCCGATGACATTCTTGGCCATGCAACGATCCGCCAGCGCATCGCGCCGATTGGCGTCGCCACCGGCGAGCATTGCCACAACCGGGTGATGTTCAAGCAGATGTTCCAGGCCGGCGCGCTGGACTTCTGTCAGCTCGATGCAGCACGCCTGGGCGGCCTCAACGAGGTACTGATCGTGCTGCTGATGGCTGCCAAGTACGACGTACCGGTGTGCCCGCACGGCGGCGGTGTCGGCCTGTGCGAGTATGTGCAGAACATTGCCCTGTTCGACTACATCGCCGTTTCCGCCTCGCTGCACAACCGGGTGCTGGAGTACGTCGACCATCTGCATGAACACTTCATCGACCCCGTGGTGATCCGCCGCGGCCGCTACATGCCGCCGCAGCGCCCGGGCTACAGCATTGAAATGCACGCCGAGACCCTGGAGCGTTACCAGTATCCCGACGGCGCAGTCTGGCTGGACATCCAGCGTGGTTGATTGACCTACCGCAGCGCGACGCACCACCGCGGCGCGCTGTTACTCATAGCTTTCGGGGAAAAAACAATGACAATCCTCACGCAACCGACAGCGGCTGCCGCGCCTGCTGTTGCGGCTGATCAGCGCCTGAACAGCCTGCTTCTGCGCAAACTGATGCCACTGCTGGTCATCGTCTATGTAATGAGTTTTCTCGACCGCACCAACATCGCCCTGGCCAAGGCCAGCATGGGCGTTGACCTCGGCTTGTCGGCTGCTGCGTATGGGCTGGGCGCGGGTCTGTTCTTCCTGACCTACGCCTTGGCCGAGGTGCCGAGCAACCTGATCGTGCAACGGGTCGGCGCGCGCTTCTGGATTACACGCATCATGATCACCTGGGGCCTGCTGTCTGCCGGCATGGCTTTCGTCGAGGGTGAGACTTCGTTCTACGTCATGCGCCTGCTGCTGGGCGTCGCCGAGGCGGGACTGTTTCCCGGCGTCATGCTCTACTTGACCTACTGGTTCGACCGTGAGCAACGCGCCCGTGCCACGGGCTACTTCCTGCTCGGTGTGTGCCTGGCCAATATCCTCAGCGGGCCGCTGGGCGGTGCCTTGCTGGAAATGGACGGCGTGCTCGGCTGGCATGGTTGGCAGTGGTTGTTCGTGCTTGAAGGCTTGCCCGCCGTAGCGCTGGCGTATGTCGTCTGGAAAAAGCTGCCCGATGGGCCGAGTTCGGCACCGTGGTTATCGCCCGCTGATGCGCAGGACATCGAGCGCCGGCTGGCGGCTGAACGTGCCGCTGCACCGCAGCAGAGCAAGCTGTCGCAGATGTTTCGCGACAAGCAGATCTGGTTGGCGATCGCCGTGTACTTTGTGCATCAGATCACTATCTACACCGTGATCTTCTTCCTGCCTGGGATAATCGGCACTTACGGCGCACTGTCGCCCTTGCAGATTGGCCTGCTCACGTCGGTACCGTGGATCGCTGCTGCAATTGGCGCGGCAACCCTGCCACGCCTGGCCACTTCACCAAACCGTTGCCGCACGCTGCTGTTCTTCGGCCTGCTGACCATGGCCGCCGGGCTGCTGCTGGCTTCGGTAGCCAACTCGTTCATTGGCCTGATCGGGTTCTCGCTGACGGCATTGATGCTGTTCGTGGTGCAGTCGGTCATCTTCGTCTTCCCCTCCAGTCGCTTGAGCGGCAATGCGCTGGCCGCCGGGCTGGCATTTGTCACGACCTGCGGTTTGCTCGGGGGCTTTGTCGGCCCATCGGTGATGGGCTTGATCGAGCAAGCAACCGGCAGCACCCGTAATGGCTTGTGGATCAATGCTTCGATGCTGGTTCTGGCTGCGCTGCTCAGCATGCGCTTGCGCCAGGGTCAGGAGCAGTAACCGCCATTGGTCGGGGAACCTCCCTTTGCAAACGACTGCTACCCGCCCACAGCGCTCATAACTACTGAGGGTGGTGCAACGGCGTCACCCCTCACTCCTGTGCTTGGCCTGCCTGCTGGCGGGCCTTTTTTCATTCAGCCGAGGGAATGATCATGCGCGAGCAACTGATGATGGGTGGCGGTAGTGTTGAAGACGATTGGCCAGAATTGGTCCCGGACCGCCCCGATGGGCAAGCAGACGACCCAGATGCTGACCCTAACCTGACTGACCCGGACGAGCGCCCTGGCGTCCCCGCCAGTGATCCTGAATCAGGCGCCTGACCTGGCCGTATACTTCCAGCAGACAAAACAAAGCCGCTCCCAATCAGGAGCGGCTTTGTTCACACAGCCCGACAGTAACTGCTGCCTACCGCTTGTTCAGGCAGTAGGCAGCATCGACTGGTTGGCACCGGCACTGGAGGTAGGTTTGCTACCCGATGGCCTCCAGCTCACCTCACTGATCCCGTATCGTTCGGCCATGGGCCTGCTGACCTTGCGAATTTTTTCACGACCAAACTTGGGAATAATGCCAATACCGGCGTCACAACTAGCCCAGTGCCAAGCCTCGGCGTTATCCATCCGATCCAGCCGGATGATGAAGCTGCGCGTTTCACCGTGCAGCTTGTAATCGACGATATAAAGCTCTGGGGTAGGCATGGCAGGGGGCCTCCTCTTCTCCATGGATGACAACTAGTGGAACCGGTGCGATCGCGAAGATTCAAATTTTTGTCGAACAATGCACATCAACGGCTTGCGGCGCCCCCGCGCGCGTTCAGGCACCGGCAGGGTCGAGCTGCAGCAGCAGGCCGAATCCACCCAGCAAGACCCAGAAAATCAGAAACAACCACGGCGTACGGATCGAAAACAGCAGCGATTTGCGGTAACCACGATGGGTTGACTCAGACTCGCTGAACAACGGCCAATCATCGTACGCAAAACCCATGCTTGGCTCGTTGTGTAGCAGGTGACTTTGCTTGAAATGCCAGTGGTCGATGATGCCGTACGAGGCGCGAATTCCAGGCCACGCATTGAGTGAGCTGATGATGCCCAGCAACGCCAAAAACGCAGGCACAACCAGCGTAAAAAGCCTGCCCCAGCTGGGATTGCCGTTGGCCATGCAGGACGCATAAGCAATTACCAGAAAAGACTGTGCCGACAGATAAGCATCTGTGCGGTTGGCAAGAATCGTGGTCTCGAACTGGATTTCTCGGCGGTAGAACTCCAACCGCTCGCGGGGGGTTTCGAATGTTACCCCCTGTGGCGGCGGAGCAAGATCCTCGCTGGTGATCGATGTGATGATGCGTTCCGTCATTACTACTCCTCTCAGCTGCTCGCAGCGGGTCCAAGCCGCCCATTGGTTACCGGGTCTGTGGCAACACCTGGGGTCAATACGACCTTGCGGCAGCGTTCTTGCTGTTCGTCGAACATCTCATAACCGCGCACTGCATCTTCCAGGCTGAGGCGATGGGTGATGATTGCTTCGGGATTGAGCCGTCCTGCTTCGATATGTTCGAGCAGTTCAGGCAGGAAACGTTGTACGTGGGTTTGGCCCATCTTGAAGGTCAGGCCTTTGTCGAATGCATCACCGAACAAGAAGCCATGGATGAAGCCGGCATATACGCCGGGCACACTGACTACGCCACCACGGCGCACTGCTGCCATGCACTGGCGCAGCGCCTTGCCGTTGCTCCCTTCAAGCTTCAGCGCAGTCAGTACCGATTCAGCAGTACTGCCCTTGGCCTCAAAACCCACTGCATCAATGGCCGCGTCAACGCCGCGCATGCCTGCGGTCTGGCGAATGATGGTGTCAGCAGGGTCGTCGTCATGATCAAAATCGATCGGAATCACGCCGTAGGCGCGCTTGGCGTAGTCCAGCCGATAAGCATGCTTATCAACCATGAAAATCTGCTCGACCCCGAGCATGCGTGCGCACGCAGCACTCAGCAGTCCTACCGGACCTGCCCCATAAATAGCCAGAGAAGAACCCTGGCCAACTCCTGCATTGGTCACAGCCTGCCAGGCGGTGGGCAGAATGTCTGACAGGAACAGGACTTTGTCATCGCTCAGCGTGCCTGGCACCTTGAACGGACCGACATTGGCCTTCGGCACCCGTACATACTCGGCCTGGCCGCCGGGAATGCCGCCATACAGGTGGCTATAGCCAAACAACGCCGCACCGGAGGGGATCAACTTCTTGTTGAGGATCGCCCCGCGTCCGGTATTGGTCGTCTCACAAGCGGCAAACAGGTCATTTTGGCAAAAGAAGCAGCTGCCGCAGGCAATCACGAACGGGATGACAACACGATCTCCACGCTGAACCGCGGTGACTTCGCTGCCAACCTCTTCAACAATCCCCATGAACTCATGACCGAGAATATCGCCCTCTTCAAGCGCAGGTATCCTGCCGTGATACAGGTGCAGATCGGAGCCACAGATGGCAGTGGCGGTTACTCGCAGCAGAATGTCGTCCTTCTCTTGAATGCCAGGGTCAGCAACAGTATCAACCCGGACATCTCCAGCGCCGTGAAAGGTCAATGCGCGCATATTTGTCGCCTCCAAGTGCAGCTGCTCAGTAGTTACGAGCCGGCCCAAATGGGATCGGCTCCATCAACATTCGCTGCGACTGACCAGCGGCGCCAAATACCGCCCTGCAAGATTTCAGGCGTGAACGCTCCATTGAACCGAATCGATACTGATCGGCAGCTCATCGATAGTGTGGATCAGGCCGCCCGCAATTGCCTCCTCAGCATTCAAGATGCGTGGTTTGGCCAGCAAATAGTGCTCTGTATCCAATGGTTGCTCAGCGCCAGCCGTGCGCTCCGCGACTATTTGCGCGTAGAACTGCAAGTCGTAATCAAGGCTCATGGCGTACTCGGACATACGTGCGTGATCGACTGAGCCGTGCAGCGTCCAGTGGAATGGGTGAAAGAGGAACTTGCTCATGCGACAGGCCGTGCGCTGTTCACCCGCCAGAAACAGGATATTGCCCATCGATTCGACCGTGCCGAGATTGTGCGTATGGACCAGTACCGGCAACGAGCGCAGGAAATTGTACAGCGTGAAACCGTAACTGCAGTCGCCGCCCATGGTGGCGATGTTCAACTGAAGTGTTTGCGCGCCTTGGTTGAGGGCTCGCGAACAGGTGTTGATCAGGTTACCGCAGGTCGAAGAAGTGATCGGGCCGGTGAAGTGAATGATGTGACGGGCCATGCGTGCCTCCTGAGGTGGTGGGCCTTGGATGCCGGTGCATATATCAAGGTGGAATCTTCAAGCCAGGCAAAGTTCAAAATTGCTGGTGGCGCTGCGTAACAGGGCGCCCACTGGTCAACCCACGCTGAACCCTGACGCTCACGCAGAGGTCGCAGTTAAAGACTGATTCTGCACAAGGACTCCACCGTGAGCGACATTCGCATCGGCATATCCGGATGGCGTTATGGCCCCTGGCGCAAGGACTTCTACCCGGAAGGCCTGCGCCACAAGGATGAGCTCGCGTTTGCGTCACGAGCAGTCAACAGCATTGAAATCAACGGCTCTTTCTACGCGCTGCAAACCCCAGCACGATATGCGCAATGGCGCGATGAAACACCAGACGACTTCATCTTCTCGATCAAGGCCCCGCGCTATATCACTCATACCCGCCGGCTCAAGGATATCGAAGAGCCGTTGGCGAATTTCTTCGCCTCCGGTCCACTGATGCTGGGTGACAAGCTTGGTCCGATGCTGTGGCAGTTCCCGGCCACGATGAAGTTCGATGAAGAACGCTTCAAGGCTTTCTTCGAGCAGCTCCCTCACGATCGCCGGGCCGCATGTCGCTGTGCCGAGCAGTGCGCCGAACGCCTGCGCGGCAATGGCGCGACCGCCATCACCGGTAATGCCCCCTTGCGCCACGCCATCGAGATCCGTCACGAGAGCTTCCTCTGCGCCGCATTCATCAAACTGCTTCGCAAACACAACATTGCTCTGGTGGTCGCCGACAGTGCCGGCAAATGGCCCTATGTCGAAGACGTGACCGCAGATTTTGTCTATATGCGCCTGCATGGCGATGTCGAGCTCTACAGCAGCGGCTATACCGCACGCGCCCTGCGCCGCTGGCGCCAGCGCATCGAAGCCTGGAGCCAAGGTGGCCAGGCGGAAGACGCCCATCTGGTGGTGCCCGGCGCACCGCGCAAGCGCGCCCAGCGCGACGTCTACTGCTACTTCGACAACGACCAGAAAGTCCATGCCCCTTATGACGCACGGCGTCTGTTATCCAAGCTCAAGCTCGATGGCGAACTGGTCACCGAGCCTGGCGTCGAACCGCAGGTGGACCTATGAACCAACCGCTACACGAAGCGCGCTGCAGCGTCGGCAGCGTTACTGCCGTGCATGGCCTTAACGTGCTGACGATCAACGTGCACAAAGGTTTTACCTTCTTCAATCGGCGCTTCATCTTGCCCGAGCTGCGCGAAGCGGTACGCAGCACCGGCGCCGATCTGGTGTTTCTGCAAGAAGTACATGGCACTCATCTACAACATGCCGAGCGCCATCCGACCTGGCCAACCACGCCGCAATACGAGTTTCTTGCCGACAGCATGTGGTCGCAGTTCGCCTACGGGCGCAATGCGGTGTACCCCCATGGCGACCACGGCAACGCGTTGCTGTCCAAATTCCCCATCATCGAGCACCGTAATCTGGACGTCTCGATCGACGGTAATGAAGAGCGCGGCCTGCTCCACTGCCGCCTGCAGGTGCCTGGCCATGATCAGGTGCACGCGGTGTGTGTTCATCTGGGCCTGCGTGAGGCTCACCGGCAACGCCAGGTGCAGCTGTTGCTGGAATTGCTCGACAGCTTGCCGGCCAAGGCACCAGTGATCGTCGCCGGGGACTTCAACGACTGGCGCCTCAAGGCCGACAGCGTGCTCAGCGAGCACCTGGTCGAGGCCTTTGGCGACCGCTTCGGCATGCCTGCGCGCAGCTTCCCGGCCCGCCTGCCGCTGCTGCGGCTGGACCGCATCTACCTACGCAATGCCCTGCCGCGCTCGGCGCAGGTGCTATCCAAATACCCATGGTCGCATCTGTCCGACCATGCCCCCCTGGCCGCGGAGATCAGCCTATGACGTTATCCTGGACTGAAGGCAACACTGTGCAGTTGCTGATCAATGGCGAGGAGTTTTACCCCCGTGTCTTCGAGGCAATGGGCGAAGCGCAGGAGGAAATCCTGCTCGAAACGTTCATCATCTTCGATGACAAGGTTGGCCAGCAGCTGCAGCGGGTGCTGATCGAAGCTGCCCAGCGCGGCGTGCGTGTCGAACTGGTGGCTGACGGCTACGGCACCGGCGAGCTGCCGGATGCGTTCATCGCAGCGATGACCGAAGCGGGTGTGCGCTTCCACGCCTTCGATCCGCAGCCGAAAGTGGCTGGCCTGCGTACCAACCTGTTCCATCGCCTGCACCGCAAGATCGTGGTGATCGACGCTGAGCGGGCGTTCATTGGTGGGATCAATTACAGCGCCGATCACCTGGGCGACTTCGGGCCGATGGCCAAGCAGGATTACGCGGTGGAAGTCACCGGTCCCGTGGTCGCCCAGGTGCACGCTTCGAGTATCAGGCTGATGAAGCCGGTGCTGGCCGGACCCAAGCGGGTCAAACCGGTGACCAAGCCGGCTGGGTCGGTGCGCGCCGTGCTGGTCGAGCGTGACAACCGCAAGCACCGCAACGATATCGAAGAGCAGTATCTGCAGGCCATACGCGGTGCGCGCAAGCGCATCATCATCGCCAATGCGTATTTCTTCCCGGGCTACAGGCTGCTGCGCGAGCTACGCAATGCCTCTCGCCGTGGCATCGAGGTAACGCTCATTCTGCAAGGGCAACCAGACATGCGTTGGGTGCGCGCGCTGTCGCGACTGCTCTACAACTACCTGCTACGCGACAACGTACAGATTCACGAATACTGCCAGCGCCCATTGCACGGCAAGGTTGCCCTGGTCGATGACGAATGGTCGACAGTCGGCTCGAGCAACCTCGACCCGCTAAGCCTTGCGTTCAATCTGGAAGCCAACCTGCTGATCAAGGATCGTGCGTTTAACCAGCAACTGTACGAGCACCTCAGCCAACTGGCCGGCAATCACTGCAAGACCGTCACCCTTGAGCGGATGATTCGTGGCTACTGGTGGCGAGCGCCATTGATTTTTGCCGGCTTCCACCTGACCCGATACTTCCCGCGGATTGCCGGCGTGCTGCCAGCCCATCGGCAACGGCTGAAATCGCTGCAACCTGAAGTCAGTACCCAAGGTGGACTGCGTGAGGGCAATACCTGATGGAACGGAAAACCTGGCTCACCTGGGGCAAGCGCCTGTTCACCCTGCTGTTCATGTTGATGATCCCGGTATTGCTGTACTACCTGGCGCGCAACCTCGACTGGAATGAAGTCCGTCAGTCGCTGCTGGCCTACAAGCCTGGCACGTTGATCGTCGGCCTCGGCCTGGCTCTTTGCAGTTATCTGGTGTTCGCCAGCTACGATCTGCTCGGGCGCGCCTACACCGGCCACAAGCTGCCTGCCCGGCAGGTACTGCCGGTGGCCTTCGTCTGCTATGCGTTCAACCTCAACTTCACCACCTGGGTCGGCGGCGTCGCCCTGCGCTACCGCCTGTACGGCCGTCTGGGCCTGGATAACGCCACCATCACGCGCATCCTCACCTTGGGTCTGTTGACCAACTGGATGGGCTACATGCTGCTGGCCGGTAGCGTGTTTGCCATGCGCCTGGTCAAGCTGCCTGAGAGCTGGTCGGTGGGTGCCACCGGGCTGCAACTCATCGGTGTGCTGATGATCGCCGTATCGGTCGGCTACGTGCTGGCCTGCGGTTACGCCAAACGGCGCACCTGGCATATCCGCAAGCACGAGATCACCCTGCCCTCCCTACGCCTGGCGCTGTGTCAGGTTGCCTTGGGCGCCAGCAACTGGGCGCTGATGGCAGTGCTGATCTATTGGCTGCTGCCGGGTGATGTGTTCTATCCGTCCATTCTCGGTGTATTGCTGATCAGCTGTGTAGCGGGCGTGGTGGCGCACATCCCGGCCGGGCTCGGTGTGCTGGAAACGGTATTCCTGGCCCTGCTGCAAGGCCAGCTCAGCCAGGGCAGCCTGGTCGCCGGGCTACTCGGTTATCGCACCCTGTACTACCTGATACCGCTGGTGCTCGCGGTGATCGCTTATCTGATTCTGGAGAAACGCGCCAAGGCCCTGCGCCAGCAGGACAAGGCGCAATTGCACAAAACCTGAGCGTCAACAAAAGCGGCCGACCGTAAAGGCCAAGGCCCGGGAGACAAACCATGTGTATCCGTGCCTTGCTTTTACTCGGTGCATGCCTGGCCAGCAGTCACGTGCTGGCTGAGGCCTGCGACGTCGTGACCCGCTCCTCCAGCGACGCAGTCAAGCCTGTTGAAGGCCACACCTGCTACAGCTACAGCAACATGCCCGCCGAGGCCATCAACTGGTCGTGCAGCAACGAGAGCAAGGAGATGCTCAGCACCGACAAGCGCAAGGTCGCGAAATGCGCCGAAGGCAGTGTCGGTAGCTGTATTGCGCAGTTGACCCAGGAAACCCTGGCCAATCCCAAGTCGATGGGCCGCGATGAACCCGCCACGCGGCCAGCGATCGGCAAGGACGCCCGGGTGATCACTTACTACTACGACACGCCAAGCCTGGGCCAGGCGCGCACGGATTGCGACCGCAGCAACGGTATCTGGCAGACCCACTAGAAGTGGTCCGACACAGGTCGGCCCCGGCCTGGCTCGAAGCTGCTCAACCTGCAGCAGCCTCGAGCCACACCGGGGCCGATTTCAGGACGGCTCAGGGCGAGATGGGATCGCTGGCCGGGAAAGTCTCATCAAGGGCGTTGTCGACATTGCTTTCATTCGGTTGCGCAGTCTCGCCGCATTTGCAGTCGCCCATGCGGCAAGGCTCGCCATTGCGGTGACCGCTGGCGCAGGCTTCGCAGCAGTAGCCCTTGCCGTCTTGCAGGAGGGTATTGGCGTTTATCGTGCAAGCGCAGTCAAGGCATGCACAGCGTAGTTCGGTCATGATTCGCGGCTCCGGTTGGATGCTTCATCGTCTACAGGTGAGACCTCATCGGTCCATGGCTCGCCATCTAGCGGCGCTGAGCGCGCCAGCTCTGCTTCGTCGAGGCCAAATCCGCCGCCGATTTCCTCGACGTCTACTTCACGCAAGACCTGGTCGGCCGGATCTCCACCATCACCTGGCTCGTGCGGGTCGCGAGCGCCGGTCTGATCGAACAAAGTGTCTGGGCTCAGGTCGTCCAAGGTCACGTTGTCTTCGTGCAGGCTCTCGGTCAGAGCCTCGCCACCGGTCATGCCGCTCTCGGCCACACGCTCTGGCGGTAAGTCATGTTCGACTTCAGCCAGTGAGCGTTCGTCGCCGGCCCGGCCCTGGCGCTCATCGTCGCGGTCGCTGAAGTCCAGCTCGTGCACACTGCCCATCCGATCCTGAATGTCGTCGATCTCGGCAGGCGTGCGGGTTTTCGGGTCGTTAGGCTGAGCCATGTGCTGCTCTCCATCAGGTGGGTTCATAAAGTCGACCACCCCGGTTCGCAGATGACTCAAATTTGTTTATCAGGTGCAGACCAAATCCTCGCAGCCGTTGATATCCCCGCGCCCGTCACAGATGGAACTCCCTGCGCCGCCCTCGCCTCCCAAGTTCATAGAGCCTGGGATTTGAACAGGAGCCCGAGATGAGCGAACCCCTGCAGGAATATCAACGCAAACGCGATTTCAACGCTACCCCCGAACCCGCCGGCAAGCCACGCCGCAGCAAAAAGCCACAGGCATTGCAGTACTGCATCCAGAAACACGATGCCAGCCACCTGCACTACGATTTCCGCCTGGAACTGGACGGCACCCTGAAGAGCTGGGCAATTCCCAAAGGCCCTTCACTGGACCCAAAAGTGCGCAGGCTCGCTGTACATGTCGAAGACCATCCGCTGGATTACGCCGAATTCGAAGGCAATATCCCCGACGGCCACTATGGCGCCGGCGACGTGATTGTCTGGGACCGTGGTGTGTGGGAGCCCGAAGGTGACGCACACGCAGCCTACGCCAAGGGCAAGCTGCGCTTCCGCCTGCAGGGCGAAAAACTCTCAGGCGTATGGAATCTGTTTCGTACTCGTCTGGTAGGCAAGAAAGAACAATGGATGCTGGTCAAATCGCATGACGGCGATGCGCGTAGTGAAGACGAATACAGCATCGTCGAGGCTCTGCCTGACAGCGTGATCAGTGACCGCACACTGGTGCCGCGCAAAGCAGTAAAGTCTCCCGCCAAAACGGCCAAGAAAGCATCGCCTGCTGCCAAGCGAAGCGCCAGTAAAACCAAAGCCGAGCTACCTGAAAAACTGCAGCCTCAGCTGGCCACTCTTGTCGATGCCGCGCCTGCCGGCGACTGGCGCTACGAGGTCAAGTTCGACGGCTACCGTATCCTTGCCCGGATCGATGGCGATGATGTACGCCTGTTTACTCGCAATGGCCACGACTGGAGCGCGAAGATGCCCCACCAGGTCGAGGCGCTGCGCACGCTCAAGCTAAAGCAAGCCTGGCTCGATGGTGAAATGGTGGTGGCCAACCAACAGGGCGCTGCAGACTTTCAGGCATTGCAGAATGCCTTCGATACGCAGAACGACGAGCAGATTACCTATTACCTGTTCGACCTGCTGTTCCTGGGTGGCGAAGACCTGCGTCAGGTGCCGCTGCAAGATCGCCGTGAAGCGTTGCGCCAGCTGCTTGAGCACAATGAGCGGGACTGCCTCAAGTACTCGGCCGACTTCGACGAGCCGGTCGAATCGCTGCTGCAGAGTGCCTGCAAGCTGGAGCTTGAAGGGCTGATCGGCAAGCGAGCCGACAGCGTCTACTCAGGCCGACGCAGCAATGACTGGATCAAGCTCAAGTGCCAGCTGCGCCAGGAGTTCGTGATCGTCGGCTATACCGATCCCAAAGGCAGCCGCAGCGGGTTTGGCGCCTTGCTGCTGGCCCTGCACGACAAGCCCAGCGGTGAGCTGCGCTATGCCGGCAAGGTGGGCACCGGCTTTACTGCCACGACGTTGGCCAGCATCCATGCACGCCTGAAACCTCTCGAAATCGCCAAGCCGGCGCTCGCCAAATCTCCAACAGGCGCAGATGCGCGTGGCATGCATTGGCTCAAACCGAAACTGCTGGCCGAAATTGCCTACGCACAGATCACCCGCGACGGCATTGTGCGCCATGCGGTTTTCCACGGTCTGCGTGACGACAAACCGGCCAAGGCCATCGACCTGGAGCGTGCAATGCCAAAAACCGCCGTTGCTAAAAAATCCTCTAACAAATCCAGCGATGAAGAAAACCTCGGTGAACTGCGCCTGACTCACCCCGACCGGGTGATCGACGCCAGCAGCGGCGCCACCAAGCGGCAGGTCGCCGAGTACTATGCCTCGGTCGCCGATTGGCTCATGCCGCAACTCAAGGACCGCCCAGTGGCACTGGTACGCGCACCGGATGGGCTGGAAGGTGAACTGTTCTTCCAGAAAAACGCCGGCCAGCTGCACCTGCCCGGCGTGCTTGGCTACGACAAGGTCGAGGCTGGCCAGGCGGCCATGGTCATCAACAGGCCTGAGACCTTGCTTGGCGCGGTACAGATGAACACGCTCGAGCTGCACACCTGGAACGCCACCAACAAGGATTTCGAGAAGCCAGACCGCTTCGTGCTCGACCTCGATCCTGATCCTGCGCTGCCTTGGAAAGCCATGCTGGAAGCCACCCAGCTGACCCTGACCCTGCTCGATGAGCTTGGCCTCAAAGTATTTCTCAAGACCAGCGGCGGCAAGGGCATCCACGTGGTGGTGCCGCTGACCCGCCGCGCCGGATGGGACGAGGTCAAAGACTTCAGCCATGCTTTGGTCAATTACCTGGCCAAGCTGTTCCCCGAGCGCCTGAGCGCCGTGTCCGGGCCAAAGAACCGCGTCGGGCGGATCTTTATCGACTACCTGCGCAATGGCAAAGGTGCCACCACTGCCTGCGCCTACAGCCTGCGCGCACGCGAAGGCCTGCCGGTGTCGGTACCGATCTGGCGTGAGGAGCTGACCGAGCTCAAGGGTGCCAACCAATGGACGATCAATAACCTGCACGAGCGTTTGGCTGAGATTGAAGATCCATGGGCCGATATGGCCAAGACGCGCCAGTCAATTACCGCTGGCATGCGCAAAAAGATGGGGCTCAAGTGATGGTGGACTGGATCGACCTTCTGCAGTGGCCGGCCATGCTGCTTACCGTAATTGCCGCCTGGTGCATCGGTTCACGTCGACCCCATCGGCGGCGGATGGGTTTCTGCTGCTTTATCAGCAGTAATCTGTTGTGGGTGATCTGGGGCTGGTCTATCGAGGCCTGGGCGTTGATTGCACTGCAGTTCTGCCTGGGCGCGATGAACCTGCGCGGCTGGAAGAAAAACCTGCAGGCCGAAATGACTCACTGACCGTAAAAGGGGTTGCCGCGCAACCCCTCGTCGGTACCCCTCAGGAGGCTTTGCGTGTGCGCTTGGCGGGTTTCTTTTGTGTAGTCTTGGCAGGCTCGGGCGCTTTTTTCTTGGCTGCACCGGGCTTGCCCCCGAGGCTGCGTTTGAGCAACTCGGTAAGGTCGATAATATCTGCGCTTTTCTCGCCCTTGTCGCCCTCGACCTTCTCCACCACGGCGATCTTGCCCTTGCTGGCCTTCTCTTCGACCAGGTCCATGATCGTCTGCCGGAACGCATCATGATATTCGTCCGGCGTCCACGGCCCGCTCATGTCTTCGACCAGGCGCTTGGCCATGTCCAGTTCACGCTTGTCGACCTTGATATCGGTTACGCTCTTGTCCAGCTCCAGCGTATCGAGGCCGCGCACTTCTTCTGGCCAGCGTAGGGTGATCATCACCAGTGCATCATCCAGCGGGCGCAACAGCGCCAAGTGCTGGCGGGTATGCAAGACCACCGTGGCCAAGGCCACCTTGCCGGTGCTTTCCAGGGTTTCGCGCAGCAGCGCATAAACCTTGCCACCGCGCTTGTCCGGGCTCAGGTAGTACGGCGTATCAAAGTGCTGCAGGGGAATATCGCCGGCCTCGACAAATGAGAAGATATCGATGGTCTGGGTGGCCTCAGGGCGCGCCTTGCGGATCTCGTCTTCACTGATCACCACATATTGGCCTTTCTGGTATTCCACGCCTTTGACGATGTTGTCCTTGTCGATTTCCTTGCCGGTGACCTTGTTGATGCGCTTGTAGCCCACCGGCTCCATGCTGCGTTTGTCGAGCCAGTCGAAATCGACCCGTTCGGTACGCACGGCGGTATTGAGTGAAACGGGGATGTGCACGAGGCCAAAACTGATCGCGCCTCTCCAGATTGCCCGGGCCATGGTCAGCTCCTGAAATTGCTAGGGTTGTCCAGGCTGGAATGAGCGCAGCGCACCGCAGCGCTCGCAACATTGGCATTCCAGCCCGGCTTGTCGGTGATTGAGCAGAGTCCGCCATTGGCAGCCCCGCAGCAGGCAGTAAAACTTCATCAGCCACCTCCACGGCCTGAACCACTTCAGGCCCTTAATGTGAATGACTGCGTGGCGAGATGAAGGTTTGATCGGGATGCCGCACGGCCTGGCTCAAGCGCTCTGAACCAATCATCAGGACCAAGCGTCAATCGCAAAAGACACTCAAGGTGCCCCGTCATGTCGCAAGCTCAAGTTCAGGCTGTAATCGATTATCTGAAGCAGCAACACCTGCTGCTGACCACTGCCGAGTCCTGCACCGCAGGGCGCATGGTTGCGTTGCTGGCCGAAAGCCCAGGCACCGGTGAGGTGCTCGAGAGCGGCTATGTGGTGTACTCGCCTGAAGCGAAAAAACGCCTGCTGGGGGCGAGCGATATCACCATCGAGCGCTATGGATTGACCAGTGAGGCGGTAGCTTGGGAAATGGCGATGGGTGCCCTGCGCGACAGCACCGCTACCGTTGCAATCGCCACCACCGGAGTTGCCGGGCCAGAGAGTGCCGACGGTATAGCGCCGGGAACACTGTGCTTTGCCTGGGCCTTCGCCGGCGAGCCGCTGGCGATTTTCACCCGAACCCAACGCTTTTTCGGAACTCGCACCGAGGTGCTGCAACAGGGCGCGCTGTATGGATTGACACGCTTGAGCCATTACCACCAACGCTGGTTACGCGGTGAGCGGGCTTGATCCAGATCAGCTCAGGGCTGAGTAAGGTTGAGGTTACTGATTGGCCAGGCACCTTGACCTTCTGCAACGACCATTTCAACCACCTCGCGCAGCCCCTGGCGTTTATCTCGCCCGGCCAATCTCGCATGTTCAAGGCATTCCAGCTGCCGATCAGCACTGGTGCCTTCAGTCAAAATGCGCTGCGCCTGCATGAATGCCCGTTCGGCATCGACCGAGTCAGGCGGGTGCTGCCCTCGTAGCTGCGCCAGCCAACCCAACGCGGATACCGGCTGTTGCTGTTCAAGCCCGATGAACTGCCCATGGCGACCATGACGCATAGCCCGCCAGTAGTTCTCTTGGGTAATCCAGTGGGTTTCGCGACTGGCCGGCGCCGGAGCGTAATGAGGCATGACGCAACACTCCACCAGATGGCGAAACAAACCCGCAATGCACAGCGCATCTTCCAGCCGAGGGCAACCATCGCTGATACGCAGTTCCACGGTGGCAAAGCGCTGGGATGGCCGCAGCGCCCACCAGAATGCGCCATCGCTAGCCAGCGAGCTGGTCCGCTGCAGCAACCCGCGATAGCGTTGATACGCAGTCCAGTCTGCCAGCGGCTCTGGCAGGCCCATATGTGGCCACTCGCCGCAAATCGCCCGGCGGTAGCTCATGTAGCCGGTGTTCTCCCCGCTCCACAGCGGTGAAGAACTGCTCAGCAGCAGGAACATCGGCAACCAGTACACCACTTGGTTGATCAGCTGAATGCGATCGCAGCCAGGTGGCACGCCGACATGCACATGCAGCCCCGAGAGCAGACTACGCCGCGCCACGTGCTGGTAATCATCGAATAATTGCCAGTATCGCGGGGTGGTCCTCGGACGCTGGCGTTGCCACTGCGCGCTGGGGTGACTGCCAGCACAATAGAGGGCAGCGCCCTCCTCGGCCAACGCTTCGTGCAGGCGCTGGCGGCTATCACCGAAAAACTGCTGGGCCTGGCGCACGTGATCGAATATCGGCGAGGCGACTTCGATCTGGCAGCGGAACATTTCTTCGGCGAAATACTGCCCCATGACTTCGCGGCATAGATTACCCACCACTGGCGAAGGTGTAGCCAGCACCTTGCCGGTGGCTGTTTCTACCAGCAGGTATTCTTCTTCGATGCCGAAGGTACAAGGCTTGAACATACGCTCATCCGATTCGGGTAACGCTTAACGCAACTGCTGCAATCCGCTCGACCTGCTCATAACCTGGCTCACTCAACTGTTCGCCGAACACATCCGGATCAAGCTCGCGGTAGACCCAACTCCAGCGTGGCCCGGCCAACAGCGCGCGTGCCGCTTCAAGCAATGGGTCACGGCCCTCGATCATGGCCACTCCGGTATACAGCAGCAGCGTGCCCCCGGGGCTGAGGCGCTCACAGCCTTGTTCGATGATCTGTAATGACAACTGCGCGCCGAGTGAGCCGCCGCCGTGACGATACTGGCGCTGCTGGGTGTCGAGCATGTAAGGGGGATTGGCGACGATCAGGTCGAACGTGCCAGTGACACCGTCGAGAATATTGCTGCGCTGCACTGAAACATTGGTTAACCCTGCCAGGGTGGCATTAACCGTGGTGTAACGCAGCGCCAGCGGGTTGATATCCACCGCACTGACCTGAGCGTGCTGGGCAGCCCTGGCGATCAGCAGCGCGCCAACCCCGCTGCCGCAGCCAATATCTACTGCATGCTCCACGGGCGTTGTGCAGCGCTGCAGATGCTCGTGGATAACCTGGGCAAATCGGTAACTGTCCGGGCCGAAGAATACTGCATCGCTGGCCTCGGTCGGATAGGCAGAATGCACCAGGAGCAGATCTTCCAGAGTCGACCAGCGCACCTTGCTGCGCAGCGACTCGCCGTGCTCGTCCAATACTTGAGCCTCGGCCAGCTGCTGCAGTTGGTCCGCCGACAAAAGCCCCGCAGCAAATGGCCTGCTCCAGCCAAAAACGTCGCGCAGTGTGCAAGCGCGCTGGGCCTCAGGTCGCGCATTGTTACGCGCATGAGTGGCTGGGCTGACGCAGGTAAACCTATAGCCGTCAGCACGCAGGCGCTTGCCTAATTGCAACAAGGCCTCGTCAGCCTGAATCTGTTCTTCGCTGGCTGGACTCAATGAGCGTTCTCCTGGATAAGACCGGTAGCGCGAATAAACGCTCGGGTAGCTTCCAACCCCGCCGGCAAGGCATGCCGGTTACCTGCCATACGGGCGATGAGCGTTTCCAACGGTGCGATCGAATGCTTCTGCACACTGCTTGGCGCGTCAAGCTGCAGCCCAGTCTCCCAGCTTCCGGGGGCAACGCGGCGGATCCTCGGGCCTTGCCAATCAGCGCTTATCCAGTCGTACCACAGCTGCTTTTCATAGGCACTGAACACGCCAAACATAGGTGCAGTGGGGCCGTCCATGACGCGCCAGAAGCGGCTCTCGGCCGGGTCCTGTCCGCGCACAACCCATTTTTGCGCTTGCAGGGCATCGAGGAAGCCGGCCATGCCGTCTGGTTCAGCCAGCCATTGATTGATGGTGCGGCCCTGCAGGCGGCAATGGTCGGAATGCATGAACTGGCCGAACAGGCGCTTGCGTTCCAGCGAGCTGATCAGTTCCTGTTCAAGATCGAAACTGGCGATAAGCGCGGTGGCAGATTCACCGAGCTCGTTCAGCCGATAACCCTGACGAACCCGTTGGTAGTAGGCCCCGGCGTCGCTTTCCGGCAACAACTGCAGCAGCGCCTGAATCGATTTGTGCGCGTGGCCGGTTGCAGCATTGTCGATGGTGACGTGCAGCTGGAAGTAGTGGCCGTCGATGCCCAGTTCTGCCAGTTCATAGGTGGTGATCAACAGGTGCAGCGGTGGTTGCTCATAGCCCAAGTTGTAGCCAATAGCCTCGGCCTCGAAGGCATCGCCGTGCGCGCCCAGGGTCAGTTGAACGGTACCTTGCAGGTAACGCTCATCGACAAGTGGCAGCAGCTCCAGGCAGCCAAGGCGGCTGAGCAGGCGCTGATAGATCAGGACGTGGTTGCAACGCGGATCACCGTCACCCAGCTCTTCTAAAAAGGTACGGATAAGGCCGTGATAGCGAGGGTCCTGCCAGTGCTGCAAAAAGCCATGCAGCCAGGCACCGTCGACCGCTTTGGTCGGAGCCACTTGCTGGATGTACCACAGTGCCTGGGCGCGGTTGGCAAAATAACGGCGTGGCCCGCCTTCGCGGCGCTGAGTCAGGTAAGTCGCGAACTCCGCAGCCACCTGAGCACTGTGGCGCACCGCCCAGTCGCTGAGCTGAGCAGGCGAAGCTGGAAGATCATCCGCCAGTTGCTCGGCGCGCTTGAGCTGCCTGGCAAGCCATTGCGCACTGTCGACGCTGTGGCCGTGCAGGAGTGCCCGGTAGCGCTGTTCGAAGCTGTCTTCCGTGGTCAAGGCCGGAACCATGGGGGCGGCCTTGCGGGTCATCACCGTCATGACTCATTCCTCGTGCACTTATTGGTTTTTGTTGTCCTGCGGCATGGGCTCTGGCCCCGGCGCGGGTTGTGGAGCGGGTGTCTGGTGCTGCTGCATCTGCAGTGAGGGCTTGCTTTGATCGGCATCTTTGGCTGGGTGGCTGTCGTCGCGGTCGAAACAGCCGGTCAGTACCGCCAGGCTGCCGAGCAGGCAAACGGTAGGTGCTATAGACCGTGTGCGCATGATCTGTCTCCTTCAGCAACGCCGCGCCGGCGGGACCGGCGCGGCGTCATTTCACTTACGAACGTCCGCCCTTGCGGCCGGAATCACTGGACTCACCACCACCTGACTTCTGTCCGCCCTTACGGCCGGCTTCAGAAGCCTTTTCGCGATCATTAGCGAAGTTGCCCGGGTTTTTCGTTCCACCCTGGCTACCGGTCTTGTTGGTGTCTTTCTTGTCCATGGTGCGTAACCTCTCGTAGCTACTGGAATGCACGGTGATGAGCCGCACATAGCTGGGAGTGCAGCGATAACAGCGGATTCGCTTTATTTCCGAAAGGTTCGGACCAATGGCATTAAAAGCCCGATGAGGCGTTATTTAGCGCGCAACGCTTGAGCAGGTTGCTCAAGCTGGCGTTGCCGACGCCCTAGCCAGCCGCCGACCCCGGCCCAGCTCAAGGCAAGAGCTGCGCCGATCAGCATCGCCAGCTGCGGATGCTCGCCGAGCAGGTCCAGGCCGCGCTTGAGCCAACCACTCAATGCGTCGCCACCGCGATAGACCACCGTGTCGATGAAGCTCTTGGCCTTGTACTTGGCTTCGGCCGGTAGCACCGTAAAAAGCATCTCGCGACCGGGCCGCACCAGTGCGTACTCGCCAGCACGGCGTACCACCATCACCCCTACAAACACGGCAAAGGTCGGCGCCAGGGCCAGCCAGACAAAGCCCAGGGCCATCAGCAGCGGTACGCCAACCAGCAGCACGCCGACACCCAACCGCCGCGCGAGCCTGCCAGTGATAAACAGCTGGGTGAGGATCGCCAGCGCCTGCACCACGCTGTCGATCAGACCGAACACCTGCGTCTGCTGAGTCCGATCAGTGAAGGTTTCACTAACAATGCGGGCCTGTTCGAAGTACAAAAAGGTGCTGACACTGGCAAGCAGCACCACGAACAGGGCAAGGCCCAGTAGATAAGGCGAACGCAAGACTGCCGTCGCCCCGGCAAACGGATTGCCACCCAGCGGCTTGTTTGGCGCCAGTTCAGCAGTCAGCTCCAGAGGATGCTGCGAACGCCAGTGCTGCAGGTAAGCGCTCGCGGCGATGCTGCCAAGCAGCAGCAGGCTGGCCAATAACAGCAATCCGCTGTGGCCCAAGGGTGCGACCAGCAAGGTTCCCAGCACTGGCCCAGCCAAACCCCCTGCGCTGGCTCCGGCAGCAAGCAAACCGAACAGGCGCTTGCCCTGCTCTGTGGAAAACAGGTCCGCCAGCACGCTCCAGGCCAGGGAAATCGCCAGCAGATTGAACACAGACAACCAGATATAGAACGCACGGGCCGTCGACAGCGCCTGTTGGTCAACGGCAAACAGCCCCGCAAACAACACCAGGTTGCTGACAAAGAAGCCGTAGGTCCACGGCAGAATGCGCTTGCGTTTGACTCGCGATGCCAGCCATCCGAACAGCGGCAGGCAGACCAGCGTGGCGATGAAGGTGCCGGTGAACAGCCACTGCAGATTGTCGATGCCGCCGGCGATGCCCATGGTTTCGCGCACCGGGCGCAGCATGAAATAGCCGGTAAACAGCAAAAAGAACATCACCAGGCCGGCGGCCACTGCCGGCCCTTCGCCAGGTTGCAGGTTCAGGCTGTTGCCCAGCCGCTCACGCCAACGGCTCATGAGCCTAGCCAAACAGTTTGATCAGCGCGCGCTGTTGCGCCTCGCTCAGCAACTGACCATGGCCGGCTGTGAGCTGGTCGATCTGGCGATCGGGGCGGCCGGTGGCGGGGATCACCGCCGTCACGGCCGGGTGGCTGATGGCGAACTTCAGAAACAGCTGCGCCCAACTGCTTGCCCCTACCTGTGCCGCCCAGTCTGGCAAGGCCATGTCCTTGACCCGGGCAAACAGGCGGCCATCGTCAAAGGCACGATTGATCAGCACCGCAACGCCCTTGTCCTGGCACAACGGCAACAATTCGCGAGCGGCCTCGGGCGCATTTACCGAGTAATTGATCTGGACAAAATCCAGCGGCTCCTTGCGCACGATCTGGGCGACCTGTTCATGGCTGCTGGACAGGTAATGGGTGATGCCGAGATAGCGGGTCTTGCCCTGCGCCTTCAGTTCACGGGCATAAGGCAGCTGCCGCTGCCAGTCGCGCAGGTTATGGATCTGCAGCAGGTCGACCCGATCAGTGCGCAGGCTGCCCAAGGTGCCCGCCCACTGCGCCTCGGCAGCGGCCCTGCTGTCAGCGGCGATTTTGGTGGCAAGGAAGCACTGGCGATGCCAGCCGCCCTCCTCCAGTAACTGGCCAAGAATGGCATCGGCACCGCCGTAATTAGGCGAGGTATCGATGATGCGCCCGCCGCCAGCAAAGAACGCCTGCAGAACCTGCTGGAGCCGCTGATACTCGGCACTCCCTGTTTCCACTTCGAAGCTGCCAGAGGTGCCGGCGCCAATCACCGGCAGCGCCTCGCCACTGCCGGGCACCTTGCGGGTCAGCAAGCTGTCGGCGGGAGCTGCCAGCAACCAGGGGCTGCTGGCCAGCAAGCCCAATGCTGCACCAGTGCGTAGGACATCACGACGCGCATACATGGAAAAGCCCCTGTCATAAGCCGGAAACTTTCAAGGCTAGCCGTGATGGCGCGAGCTGTCGGTGCATTCTGTATCTGGATGTTTGGCCGCTTGGCCAGGGTCAGCCGAGCAGCAGACGCACGTCCAGCCCCTGTTCAGTCATCGGTGGGCACCAGTAATAACCACCAGTCAACGGCCGGCTGAAGCGATAGAGGGCATCCACCACGCCGTCTTCCAGGCCGCTCATGCGCCGCAGCTGGACATCGAAAGCGTCGAACGAACGGCCAAGCGCGACAAACGCCAAGCCTGCGCCGCGGTCGTCAGCCCACGACACCGAACGACGCACCATGAACGCTTCCGGCGCGTAGCTCTCCTGGGCGGTACGTTTGACGTGAGCCGATTCCGGCGCATCGTCGAGCTCTTCGTTGTCTTCCAGACGGCGGCCAATTATGTCGTCCTGTTCGGTCTGAGGCAGCGACTTGAAGTAGCTCAGGTCATGCTTCCACAACTGGAACGCTGCGTAGCTCGAACCCGCCAGGCCGGGCTCAGCGTCGGCGACGATGGCAGCTTCGACCGCAGCGTCGTCACTTGGATTTTCAGTGCCGTCTTCGTAACCGGTAAGGTCTCGACCGCCCTGGTGCAGGAAGCCGTCGATGCTGTCGACCAGTTGCAGCGCCGGCGCCAGCTGCGCGATCAGTGCCTGGCTGCGCAGATACAGGTCACCACGTTCTTCGCCACGCAGCCACAGCCACAGCGCGTGCTGGGTGCTTGGGTTGTGTACCACTGCATCGAGCTCAGGGAACGCCTGCAAACCCGGAATTGCCCGGCCCAGCGCAGTCGCCATTGGCAGGCCGACGCCAGCAATCAGGCTGCGCCCGTCGACTTCGGCGAGCAGCGCATCCAGTACGCCAGGCAGGGTTTGTGCGCTGTGCAGGGTAAAAAACAGGTGACGGGCATGAACCGGCACCGGGGTGGCAAGCAGACCTTGCTGGAACGGCATGACGGGCGAATCCTCGGCAAAAGCGCGAATCCTACTGCGCTGATGGCTCGACCGCAACGCGGCCAGATCGCACAGCGCAGGCTGATTGCCATGGATCCGTTAACAAAACTTTACCAAGGCATGGCGTATTGCGATTACCTCTCATCAAAAGCCCACCTACACTGCTCGCAATCCATTGTTCGAGACTGCCGCCATGACCGCCTCACCCTTGCTCACCGCCATGCTGCCGATCGCCTTGGGGATCATCATGCTCGGCCTTGGCCTGTCGCTGACCCTCGCCGACTTTGCTCGTGTAGCCAAGTACCCCAAACCGGTGGTCATCGGCCTGGCGTGCCAGATCCTGCTGCTGCCATTGGTGTGCTTCATGATTGCCAATGGCTTTGGCCTGGAGTCGGCACTGGCGGTGGGCTTGATGCTGCTGGCAGCCTCGCCGGGCGGTACTACCGCCAACCTGTTCAGCCACCTGGCACACGGTGATGTCGCGCTGAATATCACCCTCACCGCGGTCAACTCACTCATCGCAATCCTGACCATGCCGCTGCTGGTCAACTTGTCGCTGAGCTGGTTCATGGCCTCCGATCAGGTCATTCCGCTGCAATTTGCCAAGGTCATGCAGGTGTTTGCCATCGTCCTGCTGCCGGTAGCGCTGGGGATGATGATCCGGCGCTGGGCGCCGACCTTTGCCGGGCGCATGGAGAAGCCGATGAAGTTGGTGGCGGCGTTGTTCCTGGCCTTCACCATCGTTCTCGCGCTGACCAAGGATTGGCAGACGGTGCTCGAGTACGCGCCGGTAGTGGGTGCGGCGGCGTTGCTGTTCAACCTGCTGAGCCTGGGTGTTGGCTACTACCTGCCGCGCTTGCTGAACATCCCCAAGCGCCAGGCGATAGCGATCGGCATGGAAATCGGCATCCACAACGGCACTCTGGCGATTGCCTTGGCGCTGAGCCCGTCACTGCTGAACAACCCCACCATGGCGGTGCCGGCGGCAATCTACAGCCTGATCATGTTCTTTACCGCCGCGGGCTTTGGCTGGTGGGTCAGCCGTGGTCACCAGGCTGAAGGGATTAGCGAAGGACGGCGCGAAACGGTCGGCGACTGAAACGGTTATTTGAGCGCAGTTTTGCTGCGCTCACGCAATTGACGCCTGAGCACGCGCAGGGGCGGCGCATAAAAGAAGCCAAACGACACGCAGCCCTCGCGCCCCTTGACTGCGTGATGCAACCGATGCGCGCGGTGCAGCCGTTTCAGGTAGCGGTTGACCGGCCGCAGCCGGCGCGGCCAGTGCCGGTGAAACAGCCCGTCATGGGCCACTACATACAGCAGGCCGTAACCTGCCACACCCGCGCCAACCCACTGCAGCGGCGCATGCCCGGCCTTGCCCAGCGCTACCAGTGCTGCGGCAATCAACGCAAGGGCCGCAAGGTAGACATCATTGGTTTCCAGCACGCCCAACTGCGGCTGATGGTGCGAGCGGTGCAACCACCAGCCCCAGCCATGCATGATGTACTTATGCGCGAGCGTGCCGACGCCCTCCATGGTCACCAGGGTGCCGAGCAGGACGGCCAGATTGAACAGCATGGGAGAATCCGCAGTGAGTGGGCAAAGCAGCAAGGTTACCATTGCCCGCTGTAGGCTTCAGCCCGCCAGACGCAGAGAAACGTCGTCATGAAGCCATTGTCATGTTTCTGCCATTGACCCTCGCCGAGGTGTGGCGTAAGGTCCGCAGCGCAATTTCGCACCCTTACAGGAGTCCTGCATTGGACAGTAGCCCCAGTCGATTGCGACAGGTCCACACGGCGAGCTAGTCCGGCAGTGCTTTCGCCACTGTCTCGCCGTTAACGCCAGACGGTGGTTCATCGGTCCCGCTCGGGACGATGTTCTCCCTTTTGCTTTTTCCGCCCTCGCCCACGGCGAAGGTCCGGTGGCCCTGCGCATTCTGTTTTTCGTTCGCGTCGTCAAGGTACGACGCTGATACGGGCATGCTGCCCGTAGAAAGAGGTTTGCTATGGATTGGAAAATATTCTTGCTGCGCGTCAGCGTGGCACTGGTACTCGGTGCACTGATCGGTGCAGAACGCCAACTGCGCCAACGTCTAACCGGCCTGCGCACCAACGCGCTGGTCAGTACTGGCGCCTGTCTTTTTGTCCTTATGACCCAGGCAGTACCCGGTATGGCCGCCACCGATGCCTCGCGGATTGCGGCCTATGTGGTGTCCGGGATCGGCTTTCTCGGCGGCGGTGTAATCATGCGCGACGGCTTCAACGTGCGCGGGCTCAATACCGCAGCAACGCTATGGTGCACGGCAGCAATCGGCGTGCTGTGCAGCGTTGGTCTGTTGCTCGAGGCGACGCTGGGCAGCCTGGTGGTGCTGTGCGCCAACATCCTTCTGCGCGATATCGCCCAGCGCCTGGACCATCAGGAAGTACTGCCGGCCAGTGAGGTAGAGCAACGCTTCGAGGTGCGCATCGTCTGCTGCGCAGAAGATGAGATACAGGTACGCAGCCTGATGCTGCACAGCCTGAGCGACCCAGGGCTGCGCCTGCAGTCGCTGCACAGTGAAGACCTGCCCGACTCGGTACGCCTGGAAGTACGCGCGCAGTTACTGGGCAACGCTCAGGCCGCTGCCCAGCTGGAACGTCTGGTCAGCCGGGTGAGTCTGGAAAAAGGCGTGAGCGCGGTGCGCTGGCAAGTTCGCGAGTCGGCAGCTGACTGAACGCTGATCAGCCCTGCGCCTGGGCCATGCAATAGCGGTCCCGGCCCTGGCGCTTGGCTTCGTAAAGCGCGGCATCGGCTTCAGCTACAAGCGCTTGTGAACTGATCGGTTGCTGCGCCGGATGAGCCACCGCGATACCGGCGCTGGCAGACACTACGCCAAACGGGCTGCCGGCGTGCTCGATAGCCAACCGGCGCAACTGCTGCAATGTCTCCTGCACGATCAGGCCGGCCCCTTGGCCATCGGTGTCAGGCAGCAGCAGGGTGAACTCTTCACCGCCATAACGCACAGCGAGATCAGCCGGACGCTTCAGCGCCTGCCCCAGTACTTCCGCGACCCGCCGCAAACATTGGTCACCTGCCAGGTGGCCATATCGGTCGTTATAAGCCTTGAAGAAGTCCAGATCCATCATCACCAGCGCCACCGGATAGCCTTGCCGCCGCGCCCTGGCGATCTCGACATCCAATACGGCATCGAGCCGGCGCCGGTTGCCCAGCCCGGTCAGGCTGTCGCTCAGTGCCAGGTCCTTGAGCGTCTGGTGCGCCTGGTGCAAGGCGCGTTCGATGACAATACGCTCACGTAGCTGACGCAGGACCACCCAACCGAACAGCGAAAGCCCGAGCAGCAACACCAACAAGACGCCGATCGACTTGATCACATCCTGGCGCCATGCCGCCAGGATCGCATCGCGCGACAGGCCGGCCTGCACCACCAACGGGTAACTGGTCAGCCCACGGTAGGCATACAGCCTGGGTGTGCCGTCAACCACCGCTACAGTCTCGACCACGCCCTCGTTGGCATACGGCAGGTAGTCGCGAAACACTTCGCTGTCCGCCAGGCTGCTGCCCAGCACCTGCTCGACAAACGGCCTGCGCACGAGGATCGTACCGTCGCGCTTGGCCAGCACCAGCGCGCCGCTCTGGTCGATTTGGAAGTCGCCGTAGTAACGTACGAACCAGTCGACCTTGATCGTGCCCAACAGCACGCCGGCAAAGCTGCCATCGGGAAAATTCAGTCGGCGCGAAATGGGGATGATCAACTCTTCGGTAGAGCGGCTCTTGACCACCGAGCCGATCCTGATCTGCCGGTCCGTATGCTCACGGTGATAGATGAAGTAGTCGCGGTCGGCATTGTTGGCCTTCGGCGCTGTGACGGTGTGATCGGTTGCCAGCCAGGTGCCATCCGCGCCGTACACGAACAGGCCATGCAACTGCGGCATTATCTGTACTTGTTGGCGCAACAGCGCGTGCAGCCGCGGCCGATCGAGGTTGGCGAAGCCATCGCCCTCGAGGCGTTCAGCCAATGCCGCGGTAATCGCATCGACCTGCCGGATCGAGTCCTCGGCGTGCTGGGCACTGGCTCTGGCGAGGTTGACTACCGAGTTTTCAGCAACGGTGAAGGCTGCGCGATAGTCACGCCAGAACCGCCAGGCCTCGGTCGCGACGAATACCAGCATGACCACGGCCATGAACGCCAGCACCAGGCGAAACATCGCCGCGGCGCGGCCTTCACCGTTGACCGCGAAAAGGCCGTGCTCATCAGGCTTATGGGTAAAAGGCATGCAAATCCCTTTCGCTCGCTTGGCCTTTGACTATAGATCAGCGATGTTTGCGCGTACTCAGTTCGATCCAGGTCGGCGCATGGTCACTGGCCTTGGGTTCATTACGGACCCAGGCATCGACGCCCGCGTTTTTCAGGTACGGCGCCAGCTCGGCATTGAGTAACAGGTGGTCGATGCGCAGCCCGGCATTGCGTTCCCAATGCTTGCGAAAGTAATCCCAGAAGGTAAACACCTGCTCATCGGGGTATAGATGCCGCAGCGCGTCTGTCCAGCCTTGGTTCAGCAGGCGTTGGTAGCAGGCCCGCGACTCGGGCTGGAGCAAGGCATCCTTGCGCCATGAGCGCGGGTCGTAAATGTCATGGTCGGTGGGCACCACGTTGAAGTCGCCGGCGAGCACAGTCGGGTGGCCGCTGTCGAACAGCCCCTGGGCATGTTCGATCAGACGCTCGAACCACTCCAGTTTGTAATCGAACTTCGGCCCCGGCTGCGGATTGCCATTGGGCAGATACAGGCACGCTACCAGCACGCCGTGGACCGCGGCCTCGAGGTATCGGCTCTGCGGATCATGCTCCATGCCTGGCAAGCCGCGGCGCACCTGCAGCGGCTCGGCGCCGCGGGCCAGAATCGCCACGCCGTTCCACGACGGCTGGCCCTGAAACAGGCAGCTGTAACCTGCAGCTTCAATGGCCTGCAACGGAAACGTCTGATCTGGCGCCTTCAGCTCTTGCAAGCAGGCAATGTCCGGCTGCTCCCGCTCAAGCCAGGCGAGCAATGCCGGCAAACGGCTGCGGATGCCGTTGATATTGAAGGTGGCGATCTTCAGCGCTTTCATGTGTCAGGGTCGTTGACGTGGGCCTGCACAGCTTCCTGCAGGGCGTTGACATGGGCTTCGTCGGCCAGTTGTTTCAGCGCCAACCAGTCGTCCCAGTCCAGCCCGCCGTCATCGCGCAAGGCTTCAGCCGTGCGGATCAACTCGTGGTGATAAGCGTCGGGCGACTCGCGCCGGTAGCTGACGTCATCATATTGCGCGTACCAGGCCGCCAGTTCGGGAATGCTGCGTTCAATGCTCATGCGTTTACTCCTGCCTGAACCTTTGAATGTCTGAACCCTGCTCGCCGCGCATCGTTCCCATTAGTGCGCCAGCGGCACAACGACAACAAAAAAATTAAACCTTTGCTGCATGCCAATGCTCAACCTTAGGCGACATTGACGTCGCGCCAACGCAAAGGTGTGAGAAATGAACAATCTGTTCCTGAAACGAATCGGACTGTCCGTCGCCCTGGGCATGGCCTCTTTGCATGCAATGGCGGCAAGCTCCGACGACTTCGTTGACGCAGCTGCCGAGTCTGGCATCGCTGAAGTCGTGACCAGCAATCTGGCCCTGGAAAAAACCCAGAGCGCCGACATCAAGACCTTTGCCCAGCAGATGGTCGCAGACCATACCAAGGCTAATCAGAAGCTCGGCGACATCGCCAAAAAGCATGACATCAGCGTGCCTGACGAGGCCGCGATGACCGACAAGGTCAAGAAAGTCATCCTTGAATGGCGTGACGAGTCGTTCGATAAGTCGTATGTGAACAACCAGGTCGCTGCGCACGAAAAAGCCGTCGAGCTGTTCAAGAAAGAGGCTGCTTCAGGCGACAAGCCAGACCTGAAAGCCTTCGCTGGCGAGACCCTGCCGGCACTGGAGAAGCACCTGGAGCATGCCAAGCAGCTGCAGGCCAAATACGACAAGTAACCCGAATTGGCGAGGCTAAGTATTTATGAGTAACGACCCACTTCGTGACGAAGTTCTGACCCGCCTTTTGCACGCGCACCCGCAAGGCCTGGGCAAGGAAGTGCTGGATAACTATCGCGGCGAAAAAGTCGTGGCCGGCATGCTCAAGACGCTGCAGGACGACGGCTTGATCCATGATGGTAGCGTTGAGGTTGATGCCGAGCATCAGATCAGCGTGCAGTATCCGATCAAACTGTCCAGCGCCGGCGTCGAAGCCGCCAAACGGGTCGAAGCCTAATCGACTCGTCTGCTCCTGCACTTGGTGCAGGAGCAGCTCGCGCCGCCAAGGCGCGAGCTTCCCTTCTCGAATTCCTGCCTTAGTGCTTCTTCTCGATATCGCGCGGCGGAACTGCTGGGCCCTGTGGGTCTACCTGCGGATCGTCCAGCTCTGGCGAGTCCGGATCAAAACCCAGGTCGTTATTTTCAGTGGCCTCATCTGAAGAGTGCGGGCCCTGATTCGGTTGCTCGTGCTCGTGGCTTTTCTCGTTGGACATGCGCAGATCTCCCATGAATGTCTATGGAAGAACCCTGCACAGCGGTAAAGTTTGATTTATTACTTTAATCCGCGCCCACATCACCGCGCTGCAAACTGGCCAGAGCATCGCTGCGGCTGACCAGCTCTGCCTTTAGAAAATCGAGCTGGCGGGCCTGCTCGGCGCAAAGTTCGCGCTTCTGCTCCAGTTGCTGCGTCTGCCCTTCCAACTGGCGACGCACTTCGTCACTGGCCCCCTGCGCCTGTGCCAGAATCGTGCGCAAACCCTGCACCTGGGCGTCGCGCTGCTCCAACTGATTATTGATGACCTTGAGTTCAGCGGCGGCCTGGCGAGCCTCGGTCTGCAGCCGCTCGTTGTCGCGATGCAGGCGAGTGGCCTCTTCCTGCCTGACGATCAAGCTCTGTTGCAACTGGCGCAGCTCTACCTGCAACTGCTGTACCTGCCCCTCGTGCCGGCGCTGCTCCTGCTCACGCTGCTCGCGGCTGGTGGTGCGGTAGTGCTCAAGTGCGTCGCGGGCGTGACGATGCTTGTCCTCGAGCGAAGTGATCTGTTCATCCTTGTCGGCCAAGCGCAACTGCTGCTCGCCGAGTGCCTGATTGAGGCTGGCGCTGCGCAACTGTTCGGTTTGCAACGTGCTCTGGGTGGACGCGAGCTTTTCCAACTCGGCCTGCAGGGCATTGGCCTGAATCTGGATTTGCTGCTGCGCCGCCGCGAGTGCCTGCTGGGCGATGCTCAGCTGAGCCTGGAGCTGATCACGCTGCTCGGTGAACTCGCTTTCAGCTGCTTCGATGCGCGCATCGCCCTCCTCTCGCAACTGATCTGCCAGTTGTTCGACCAGCCGCGCCAAAGGCTCACTCAGGTTACCGGCCGCCAATTGGGTCACCGCAGGATGCTGGCTCTCAAGTTCCTTCAAATAACGGTGAATGGTGGTCTTGGAGCCGGTATTACCCATTTCGATACGTACCGCATCAATGCTCGGGCGCTCGCCACGGGCAATCAAGGCCTGCCGCGCCTGCTGCACTACCGCCTTGTTGATTCCACCCCGGGCCATGTCTGCTCCTACGATTTCGTAATGTGGTACGTACTATGTAATTACGTACCGATTATCTGCCTACCGACGTGCTTTAACAAGCCGTTGCTAACATTCAATAATCACGGCTTATCGCATGTGAGGGCATTTAACCTGCGCTGCTCAGTGAGTGGACGCAGCCGAGCTGTACAAATAGTCGAAATCGCAGTTTTGCAGGGCGTACAGCGGTGAGTAGCAAAACGCCACCAGTCATAAGGCTGTCATTCAACTGTCGTATTTTCAGGGGACTACTCAAGGCCGGGAAACGAACAGCAGTGATCCGCCGCCCCCCCTCCTCTGCAAAGCTCCTGCCGCTGCTTCTGCTGATGCTGTGCGCAGTCACTCTCGCCTTTCTCTGGGGGCTGCATGCAACCCAGAAGAATGCTGCGCGCCAAGAGGCGCTTGCGGCCAAGGCCGCCGAACATCTGAACCTGGCCAGCGTCGTCGCACAGAGCCTGCGCCAGTTGGTTGATCGTGCTCAGGCTGTGGGTCGCAGCACTCTGCAAGACGGGAAGAAGCCGGCTCAGGATCGCCTCAGCCTGGTGAAGATCCTGGCCGCAGACCCGCTGCTCAACCGCATGAGCCTTTACGACAGCAACGGCGCACGAGTCTTTTCCAGTGATGCTGACGAACCGCAACGCCTGCCCAGTGAGTGGCTCGACCAACTGAAAACCCATGTCGCACGCTACGGCTTCAAACCCTTTCTGGCGCATGCGCTGCCCAATGCCAGCGACACGTCGAAGCGACGCGTGCCGTTTCTGGTACCCCTGTCCAACCTGCCTGGCCGCCAGATCGACAGCGTACTGTTGGTGCAACTGGACATCGGCTACCTCGCCCTGCTGTTCCAGCACATCGATCTTGGCGCCAGTGGCTTCATGCGCCTGCTTCAGGAAGACGGCCAGGAGCGCCTGCGTATCGATGGCAGCGGCGTGGTGGTGACCAGTGAGGCGCTGCTACCGTTGCCGCCAGCCAGTGGCGCAGACGCCGGCAGCCTCACTCAATTCGCCGCGGATGGCACTTATCAGAGCCTGTATCGGCGAGCCGCAGATCGTGGTTTCAGCGTTGTCGTCAGTCAACGCCACGAAGAAATCCTCAAACCGAGCACAGCCAACTTCGCCCGCCAGTTCTGGCTGAACCTGTGCATGACCATCATGATCCTCGCCAGCCTGGCCTGGAGCCTGCGTTTACTGAGCAAGCGCCAGGAGGCGTTCAGCGCCCTGGAGCAGGCGCAGCAGGTCAACCAGCAACTGATCGAGCGCCTCGAAGAGGCCCATCGGCGCAGCAGCCACGCAGCAGCAACCGATCACCTCAGCGGCCTGCATAACCGTCGCCAGTTCGTCGAAGTCGCCAGCAAGACGCTGACCCGCCAGCGCGGCAAGCGCCGCTTGATGGCGATCCTGTTCATTGACATGGACCGCTTCAAGTCGATCAACGACTCGCTCGGCCACCGCATCGGGGACCTGCTGTTGCAGGCCGTCGCCGGGCGCATTCAGCGCATGCTGGAAGACGGCGATGAGGCTTCGCGCTTCGGCGGTGACGAGTTCGTTGTGCTGCTCGCTGGCGAGCGCAGTGAAGACCAGCTCGACAACTGGGTGCGCGCTCTGGTCGAAAAGCTCTCGGCCACCTACGCGCTGGATGGCCAGGAGGTCAATACCAGCCCCAGCGTCGGCGTCAGCATCTGCCCGCGCGACGGCCAGGACATCGACGCGCTGATCCGCAACGCCGACGCCGCCATGTACTCGGCCAAGCAGGCCGGGCGCGCGCAATATCGCTTTTTCGACCCGTCGCTGAATGTCAGCGACCTTCATGCGTTCAACCTTGAGCAGGCGTTTGGCAGTGCCCTGGCCGAGCGTCAGTTCGTTTTGCATTTCCAGCCGCAAATCCGGCTCGACAACCTGCAGGTGATGGGTTACGAGGCCCTGGTGCGCTGGGATCACCCAGAATTCGGCCTGCTCTACCCTGACCGCTTCATTGGCCTCGCCGAGCGCAGCGGCTTCATCGTCGCGCTGGGTTGGGAGGTGCTGCGCATGGCCTGTGAGGAACTGGCCAGCTGGACCGCACGCGATCCGCACACACGGATCGCCGTCAACGTCTCGGCCCTGCAGCTGCGCCAGGCCGATTTCAGTGAACGATTGTTGAATGAGCTGGACCAGCTCGGCATCGCTGCGCAGCGCCTGGAACTGGAGATTACCGAGACCACCGTGCTCGATCCGGAAGGCACTGCGGTCGATCACTTGCAGCGCCTGCGCGCTGCGGGTATCGGCATCAGCCTGGACGACTTTGGCAGTGGATACGCCGGCTTCGCCCATCTGCACGCGCTGCCCCTGAGCAAGTTGAAGATTGACCGGGCACTGATCGCGCCGCTGTGCAACAGCTACGATGACAGCCCGATCGTATCCTCGACCATCATCCTGGCCAAACGCCTGGGCCTGGAGGTGGTTGCCGAGGGCGTCGAAACCCGCGAACAGGTGGTCTGCCTGAAGCTCGCCGGCTGCGACATCGCCCAGGGCTACCACTTCAGTCGGCCGTTATCGCCTACGCAACTTTACGAGTATGCGCCCTTCAAGGCCATCGAAGAGCAGCTCTGCCTGGAGCACTGAGGTTGTACTGCCGCTTGACCAGCCCCCACGTTGGTCAGCAGCCTGCGGCTGGTTTATTGTGTGGGCTTCAGTTCACCACAATCCTGCCCCCATGACCGACATCGAGCGCTACGTCCGCGCCGCCACGCGTGACAATACCCGGCGCAGTTACCAGGCCGCCGTCGAGCATTTCGAGGTGCGCTGGGGCGGTTTTCTGCCGGCCACCGCCGACAGTATCGCCCGCTACCTGGTCGAGCACGCTGAACAGCACGCGGTCAGTACGCTGCGCCAACGCCTGGCGGCCCTGAGCCAATGGCATATCAGCCAGGGCTTTCCCGATCCGACCAAGGCACCCTTGGTGCGGCAGGTTCTGCGCGGCATCCGCACCTTGCACCCGGCGCCGGCCAAACAGGCCGCGCCGCTGTTGCTGCAACATCTGCAGACCGCCGTCGCACGCTTTGAACAAGAAGCGCAGCTGGCGCGTGAACGAAATGACATGCCCGGCTTGTTACGTGCGCGCCGGGATGCGGCCTTGCTACTGCTCGGTTTTTGGCGTGGCTTGCGCGGCGATGAGCTGGCACGCCTGCGCGTCGAGCATATTCAGGCCCAGGCCGGTGTCGGCCTTACCCTGTACCTGCCGCGCAGCAAAGGCGACCGCGAGGCACTTGGCGTACAGCACCGCACCCCGGCGCTGAAAGCGTTGTGCCCGGTGACGGCGTACCTGCAATGGCTGGAAGTGGCGGGCATTGCCCATGGCCCGGTGTTTCGCAAGCTCGATCGCTGGGGCAATCTGGGCCAGGCGCCACTCAACAGCAACAGCCTGATTGCCGTGCTGCGTGGCATGCTCGAACGCGCTGGGGTGCCCGCCTCACTGTATAGCGGCCACTCACTGCGACGCGGTTTCGCCACCTGGGCCACAGCCAATGGCTGGGAGTTGAAGTCGTTGATGAGCTATATCGGCTGGAAGGACGCCAAATCCGCGCTGCGCTACATCGATGCAGCGCAGCGCTTTGGCGATCTGGCGGTGTTGCCCGCGGCGCAGGAGCGCTTGCTCATTCCTTGAACGGATGGCGGGCAATCCCCGCCACTTCCGGGCGGATCATGTACAGATCACCTGCATCCGGATAGTCGAGCAGCTGCGCCGGGGTCATGCCAAAGCGGGCGGTGGTGATGTACAGCGTGTCCAGCTCCGGGCCGCCAAAGCAGCAACTGGTCGGCCGCGGAACGGGCATTACCACCTGGTCGCTGAGGTGACCGTGGCGGTCATAACGCAGCAGGCAACTGCCGTTGAACTGGCACACCCAGATGCCGCCTTCCTTATCTAGCGCAATGCCATCCGGGCGACCCAGCTCGGCCGGGGTTTCGGCAAACAGCCTGATCTCGCCCAGCACGCCACCGGCGAGATAATCAGCACGGTAGATCGAGCGCGCCACCGAATCGACGAAGAATAGCGTCTGGCCGTCTTGCGACCACGCCAAACCGTTGGGCAAGGACATCTCGCGATGGATCACTTCGGCATGCATTTCGTGATCGAAGCGGTACAGTGCGCCGGTCTTGCCGCTGGGGCCTTCATCCATCAGGCCGGTGACAAAGTGGCCCTGTGGATCACAGGCGCCGTCGTTGAAGCGGTAACTGGAGCGGTGATGCACGGGCGCCGAATACTGACGCACCTTGCCTTCGCCAAGGTCCAGCAGCGCAGCACTGGCATCCTCGGTGAAGATCAGATTGCCTTGGTCGGTCAGGGCCAGAGCGCCAATTTTCGCAGCGGATTCGTAAACCCGTTCGACATCGCCCTGCGGCGTCAGCCGGTTGATGCGTCCGCCGGAAATATCGACGAAATAGAGGACGCCGCTGTGCGCATCCCAGACCGGGCTTTCACCAAGATCGGCACGGGTACGGGCGACTTTGACTGGCGCGTAATGGCATTCCTTGATGCGACTCCAGCGCTCGGCGACTTCGCTGAGGCTGGCGGCTTCTACCCGGGCCAGATCGCGAGGATAGCTGACGCCGCTGTTCTCGCAGAAGCGTGTAGCGGTGAACTGGCCGTTGCTGGCGCGCAGGATGTAGCCGGTGTCGCGGCACAGTTCACTGGCCAGGTAGAGCAGGCCTGGGGTCACCCATTCAGGCTTGAGGTCCTCACTGGGCTGGCTCACTCCCCACATGCGGGTCTTGGCCACAGGCGAAATCGCATTGACCAGGATGCCGTGGGCCAGGCCTTCCATGCTCAGCGCATTCATGATCCCGACCTGGGCCATCTTGCCTGCGGCATAAGCCACCAGCCCTGGCTGGGCATAGCGCTGGTACATGGCGCGGTCAGAGGTGGTCAGTACGACTCGCGGCGCCGCCGAGCGCTTGAGGTGCTTCCAGGCATGCTTGGCCAACCACACCGGCGCATGCACGCTGATGCCCAGAGCGCGTTCGAGAAATGCCTCCTGCTGGTCTTCGATGTCCTGATAGCCGACCCAGCCGGCATTGTGAATGAGGATGTCGAGCTGGCCGAACTGCTCGATGGCAAGCTCGATCAATTGCTGGCAACCCGCCTCATCATCCAGCCGACCAATGTGGGCAACCACCTCGCCACTCTGGGCCTTGAGAGCCTGCAACGCTTCAGTTACCAGTGCCTGATCTTCGCCTTCGCCGGCGCGATCGGTGCCCAAGTCACTGATCACTACCCGCGCGCCCTGAGCCAGCAGTGCCTTGGCATAATCCAGGCCAAGCCCTTGGCCTGCACCGGTAATAATCGCGACTTTATTTGTGAATGGCATCGACGAATCCCCCCGATTCTCATTCACAGACAATAACAATTAAAAAATCAATGACTTAATACTAAAAGCATGCAACCTTGATATCTAATAGATATCACCGAAACCCCGCAAGCGGATGACCGAGCCCCACCGGGTTACTCATACAGATAGCAACAGCCCGGGCGAGCAGGCTTCTGCGCCGCCCAAGCACACATTATGATGGCGCGCCTGCAGAAGTCCTGTGAGCACACGCCCCTGCACCAGTTCGCCTCGATGAAGGAAAGTAGAATGATCGAGACCCGTTTGCTCAGGCAGTTCATCGCCGTGGCCGAGGAGTTGCACTTTCACAAGGCAGCTATTCGTCTGCACATGGCGCAGCCGCCTTTGAGCCAAGCGATCAACCGCCTCGAGGACAAACTCGGCTTCAGCCTGTTTCTGCGCAACAAGCGCGGGGTCAAGCTGACCGCCGCTGGCACGGCATTTCTGGAAACCGCTTATCGCACCCTCAAGGAACTCGAGCAAGGCATCGAGTACGCCCGCAATGTCTCCGAGGGCGTGTGCGGCAAGTTGACCATCACGGCCATTTCGATTGCCTACTACGAGTCGCTGCTGAACTCGCTGCGGCGCTTTCGCGAAAGCTACCCGAACGTGCGCCTGACCATCCGTGAAATGCCGTCGGCGTCCCAGGCCGCCGCCTTGTTGGCCGGCGAAGCCGACATCGCCTTCATGCGCAAGCTGCCACTGCCGCCGGATATCATCGAATCACGCCTGATTCTCAATGAACAGATCGTGATGGCCTTGCCGGCCCATCACGAAAAGGCCCGCCACGCCAACGTCGACCTGCGCGAATTCGCCGAAGAGGACTTCGTATTTACCCCGCAGGCACTGGGTAATGGCTACTACAGCCAGCTGATGGCGCTGTGCGAGTCGGCAGGTTTCTATCCCAAGGTGGTACAGGAAGCATCGCAGATTCACACCTTGATCGGCTTGGTGGCCTGCGGCTTCGGTGTGGCCCTGGTGCCTGAATCGATCGCCAACTCGACGCTGCGTGATCGGGTCCTGTTCCGCCCGATCAAGGCCATTGGCGATCAGCCCAACGCCAGCATGGGCCTGTACATGAACTGGAACAACCAGAACGCTTCGCCGGCGCTGGGCAGTTTCATCTCGATGCTGGACCTTGGCGCACCGAAGCGTTTCAGCGACACCCTCCTCGACCTCGCGGCCCAGGAGAGCATCCTCAAGCGCGACCTACACCGATAGCTGGTTGTGCCGCAGCCAGGTATCCAGCGCCAGTGCTGTTTCCAGGTTGTTACGGCGCAGCTGCGAGTTGAAATAGCCCTCAGCGTGATCCAGTTGCGTGATTAGCTGAGCTCGATCGATGACCGCGAACGCCGGGCTGTCAGCCGTTGCCAGCAGCTGCCGGGTGCGCTCGCGCAGGAAGCGCTCGTAGGCCAGGTTTGCCGAGGTCGGATAAGGGCTTTTCTTGCGCGCCAGCACTGCCGGTGGCAGTAAATCAGCCGTCGCCTGTTTGAGCAGCCACTTTTCCTCGCCTCCTCTACCTTTTATCGACCACGGCACGTTGTGCACGTATTCGACCAGCTCATGATCGGTATACGGCACACGCACCTCGAGGCTGGCGGCCATGCTCAGGCGGTCCTTGCGGTCGAGCAGGATCGGCAGCCAGTGGTGCAGGTGCAGGTGGCTGATCTCGCGCATGCGCCGCTCGACAGCGTCGTCGCCCGGCAGATGCTGCACTTGATCCAGTGCCTGGTGATAGGCGTTGTCCTGATAGCCGGTAAAATCGCAGTGGCGGTTGAAGTCCGGGTTGATCAGTCCTGCCTGCAGCAGTTGCATCCGTGACAGCCACGGCATCCGCGCCGCAGCGATGGCCTGCGGATCGCGACACCAGGCATAACCGCCAAACACCTCGTCCGCGGCCTCGCCTGAGATCGCCACCGTCGAGTGGCCACGGATGGCTTTGAACAGCAGATACAGCGAGGTATCGACATCGCCAAAGGTCGCCGCTGAATCATTGGCCAGGTACACCGCCTGCCTGGCCTGATCGGCAACCAGCTCGCGGTTGTCGATCAGGATGGTCTGATGCTGGCTGCCGATATGCGCGGCGGCGGCCAGGGCATACGGCTCGTCGCGCTCCGGGCGGAAGGCATCGGCCTGGAACTGCTCGGCCTGGCCGACAAAATCCACCGAGAACGAATTGACCGTACCGCCCTGTTCGGCCTGCAACTTGCGCTGGGCCATCGCTGTGAGAATGGTCGAGTCAAGCCCGCCGGACAGCAACGAGCATACCGGTACGTCGGCATACAGCTGCTCGCCCAGCGCTTTACCCAATAGTTCGCGGGTGCGCTCAATGGTGCTTTGCAGGTCGTCCTGATGCTCACGTCGTTGTAACTGCCAATAGCGGTTGAGCTTGATCTGGCCGTTCGGCCGCCACGATAGCCGATGCCCCGGTGGCAGCTCGCGAATGCCGCGCAGCGCCGTGCGCGAGGTGCCCCGCGACAAGCTCAGGGCATCGACCAGCCCCACCACGTCGAGCTGTTTGCTGAAATCCGGATGGGCAAGAATCGCCTTGATCTCCGAGCCGAACAGCAGGCCCTGGCCATGTTCGGCGTAGTACAGCGGCTTGACCCCGAGGCGATCGCGTACCAGCAGGAAGTGCCCGTCCCGCTCGTCGAACACGGCAAAGGCGTACATTCCCGACAACTGCTCGCTGCAATGCTCGCCCCATTCCAGGTACGCATGCAGCACCACTTCGGTGTCGCTGCGGGTCTGGAACTGATGCCCGGCCAGACGCAGCCGCTCGCGCAATTCGTTGTGGTTGTAGACCTCGCCGGTATACACCAGCGCCACTTGCTGGCCATTGCCGAAGCGGTAAGTCATCGGTTGTACGCCACCAGCAAGGTCGATGATCGCCAACCGCCGGTGGCCGAGCAAGGCATGCCGGTGGCGCCAGTTGCCGCTGGCGTCCGGGCCGCGCAGGGCCAGGGTGTCGGTCATTGCCGCCAGCAGCGGCGCGTGTTGCTCCAGGTCGCGACTGAAGTCGACCCAGCCTGTAATTCCACACATGGTAGTGGGTCCTTATTGACCAGCCTCAGCGGCCGGCACCCGCCCGACCAGCGCTTGCAGGCGCTTGGCAATGTCCAGCAACTGCCGCTCGCTGTCGCGTCGGCCCATGATCTGCACCGACAGCGCTGCTTTGCCATCCGGGCTCAGGCAGATCGGCACGGTGATGGCCGGCAGGCCGCTGAAGCTGGCCAGCGGGGTGAAGCTGATTTTCTGTGAGTAGTCGGCGTCGGCAGGCGATGGGATGGTCGAGTCGCCCGGCTGCGGATCACGCCGGTCGAACGGCCGATTGGGGTCCATCGGGAATACCACGAAGTCCACCTGGGCGTTGTCGAACCAGCTGTCGATACCCGCGCGAACGCTGTCCATACGTTGCTGGATGGCGTTGTACTCTTCCTCGCTGACACCGGCACCGACGGCCAGTGCGCTCTGCGTCGACCAGTGCAGCTCGCAGTCGAACACCTGCTGCCACGCTGCAGAGGCCAGCCACGCATCGCGGGCACAGAGTTGCCAGGCGTCGCCGCGACACGCCCACAGGTCAGGCATGTCGACATCACTGTCGGCCATTTCAAGCTGCACCACGGCGCTGCGCGCCTGAGCCAGCATGGCGAGCATCTGCGCGCTGGTGAGGCCCGGCTCATGCACATGGCTGAGGAAACCGACCCGGTACTGCTGCTTGAGCGGCAGCTGCTCGCCGAGCAGACCATCGATGCCAAGCATCGGTAGCAGCAGGTCGAGGTCATCGGCGCTGCGCGCGACCCAGCCAAGGGCGTCCATGCGCGGAGACAGGGGGAATACGCCGGCCAGATTCCCGGCCTTGTGCGTCATGCGCAAGCCGACCATGCCGCAGTGCGACGCAGGCCAGCGGACCGAGCCGAGCACATCGGTGCCCAGCGAGATATCACACAGCCCCGCCGCCACCGACACCGCGGAACCTGTGCTCGAGCCCGAAGGGTCGATGCTCGGGTAAAGCGGGTTGCGGCAACCGCCACCAAAGGCGATGTTCAGTTCTGTTGTGGTCACCTTGCAGGTCAAGGCCACCCGTGGGTCCAGCCAGGTCAGTGCTTCGGCGCTGCGTGCTGGATAGTGACGGTAGCTGCGCAGGCCCAGTCGGGTCGGCAACCCCGCAACGTCAACGGTGTCCTTGACGCCCAGGCGGAACCACGGCGACTCGGCCGGGCGGGTGCTGACCAGGCAACGGTAGTGGCCGTCGGCATGCACCGCCCATTGCTCATACTGCGCTGCCCAATCGGCGGCCAGTGCTGGATTGGCCTGCAGTTGCGCATAGCGCTCACGCAGGGTCAGGGCCAGATAATTCGGCACCTGTTGGCCAACTGCTGCGGGACCGCAGTTGGCCAGGTAGGCGTCGATAGCATTGTCGGTTTTAACGTATGACATCGGTGTATTCCTTGACAGTTGATGCCGCTGCCCAGGCTTGTGGTTTGCCTGTGGCAGACAGCGGTAAGTGATCGACGTGATGGATATGCAGCGGCCGCGGCGTGCCGGGCGTGAGCTGAGAAAACGCAGCCAGCACAGCCCCGCTGCTGACTGCCGAATCGCCCAGCACTACGGTGTAGGCCTCGCCACGCAAACCGTCGCGTAGCGGCACACAGGCCAGGCTTGCGCAGCCCAGCAGCGTGCCCAGTTCGGCGCCTAGCCGGGCCAGGTCGAGGCGAACGCCATTGACCTTGATCAGGCTGCTGACCCGGCCCAGCCACTGCACCCGGCGCGGGTCGAGGACCTGCACCAGGTCGTCACAACGGTGGCTTGGCGCTGCGCAGACCTGGCCCTGCTCACGGGCAATGCGTGGGCTGGCAATTTCCAGGGGCGCGGGCTGGCCTGCAGGCGTCAGTAGCTGAACGTCGTCAAGCAAGGTCCACGGCTGCTCCGGCGTGCTACAGGCATCCAGTTCGCGCACGGCAATCGCGCCGGTTTCGGTCGAGCCGAGCACCTCGATGAAACGCACCTGCGCGCCGGCGAATTGCTGGATCACAGCCAGTGCACCGGGTGGCAACATCGATGCACTGTGCACGATCAACAGCGGGCGCTTGCCAGCCAGGCGCTTGAGCAGTGCTGGCAGCAGCTTCCAGGTACTGGCGATGGCCAGGATCACGCACTGGCCGTGGCCATCCAGCGTTGGCAGTTGGTGTTGTTCGAACGAGCACAGCTGTAGCGCCGCGCCACTTACGCGCGCACCGGTTGCGCCGAGGATCTGCCCGTAGCTGTGACTGACCGGGGCAAAGCTGATGATCTCGCTGACCTCGGCTGCCCAGCGCTGATAGATCAGCCGCGCCTCTTGCTCCATTTGCGCGCGGCTGCGCAGCCATTGGCGCGGCGCGCCGCTGGAGCCGGAAGTGTGGAACACCTGCTCGGCGCTCACTCGGCGGCCTGCAGGGTGAGCTGGTCTTCGACCTTCTGCGCAACGAAGCGCTGCATCTTGTCCAGGGTCTCGAACCAGAAGCGCACATCGTCACTGAGGTAGTCCACCTCGATGCTGAAGCGGTCCTCGACGGCAGTAATCACCTCAACTGCCATCAGGCTGTCGAAGCGCTCACCGAGAAAGTCGCGAAAGCTGGCCTGACTGTCGATGTCGAGGACCTCGGGGCCGAGCAATTGGCCAAGAGTCTGGCGGATCTGGAGTTCGATGGAGGGGGTATTCACGAGCCGGTGCTTCCTTGTTGAGTGCTTGCGTTGATCAATGCCGCGCCCGCGCTGTAGAACACCTGTTCAGGCGCGATCGGGTCGAATTGCAGATAGATAAAAGCTGTGCTGTAGCGGCTGCGCAGCCCCGCATACAGGCCGTCGGCCAGGGTCTGCTGCGCGAGCATGTCGCGCTCGCTGGAGAGTGTGATGCGCACATGAAACTGCGCAGGCTGGCCGTCACGGTCCTGGCTGGGCAAAGGCATGCCGGCGCTGAACACGCAGTCCAGCGGCAGCGGCGCGAAGAACACCATGCAGTGCGCGGGGTCGGCGCCCAGGCTCTTGAGAACGCGGGTAAAACCCAGCGCAATGCGCTTGCGCTCGATCAGCGGCAGCGGCGCGCAGGCGACGGTAATGGTCGGCATGCTTGGTGTCCTTATGACAGTTGCAGGTTGGGCAAATGGCGGCGGCTGCCGTCGACGAATGCCTGCAGCAGACGGCCCAGGCAGCTCGACAGCGCATCACTGCCCTCTAGATACAGCGGCGACCAGGCAAAGCCTTGCGCGGTGCTCACCTTGTCGAGGAAGAAGCGCAGGTGAGCGATGTCCACCGACAGCTCGAATGCCAACGCCATGGCCACCGCCTGATAGGTGCTGAGCAGGTCGGGGATACGTTGACCGTGATTGGCGAAGCCACCCTGACGAACCTTGTGCGCCGCCAGCAGCGCAGCTGCAGCCTGCTGCACGGGGTGGCCGAGATAGGCAAGGCAACTGAGCGCCTGCAAACCGGCGCGCAGCGATGACGCGCCCCGCGGATAGGCGCTGTAGGTCAGCCGCCCGCTGTCTTCATGCTGACAGGTGCCGACAAACCGCTGCAGGCCATCCAGCGCCACACCTCTGTTGTCTCCCAGCGACTGCAGGATGGCCACCGCAGCAGCGGTCGAGACCATGTCCGAGCCGCGGCCTTCCCAGAAGCCAAAGCCGCCGTCAGGATTTTGCAACGAGGCCAGCCATTGGCCGATTGCCTGACGGGCCTGTGGCTGCTCGGCAAACGCCCCGGCTGCCAGTCCCCAGGCCGTGCAGCGCACCTCGGCACCGCGCCCGGGCATGTACATGATCCCGGCCTCGTTGGGCATCTGGCAGCCTTCGATCCAGCGCAACGCCGCAGCACGCTGGCCGCTGTCGAGGCTGCCGCCGAGGATCCCGGCGGCGCTGGTCAGAACATCGGCCGCCGTGCTCGCTTCGCGATAGGTATAGCCGCCACCCGGTGTGGCCAGGCTGGCGATATAGTCAGCGACTTCATCGGCCAGCCAGGCTACTGGCTGGCCGAGTGCCTTAAGTGAGCCCACCGCGCAGAACACCGCCCAGACGTCCTCGCCGTCATATCCCTGCCAGCGGACAAAACCGCCTGCGCTGCTGCGGCGGGCAACGATCCAGTCGCTGCAACGCTGTGCGTCCAAAGGTAGTGCGTGCAACTCTGCCAGGCTTGCAGTGGCCCGGTAGGTTGCCCACAGGCACGCCGACTCGGCCGACTCGCTGAAGCGAAAGCCGCCGTCAGCCAGCTGCTGCGCCTGCAACCAGGCGATCAAACGCGTGCGGTCCCACGCAGGCGCCGGCAGCCCGGCTCGTTGCAGTGCGCGGGCGGCCATCACGCCATAAAAGCAGGCGCGGGTATCGGCGACATCGCGCTCGGCAAACTCAGCCGACCAGCTCAGGCCACCATTGGCGCATTGCAGACCCTCAAGCCAGCGGTACAGCGGTTCACGCTGCTGGACCTCGCCGTGGCAGACTTCGAGCAAGGTGCGCAATGTGTAATGCGTGGCCCAGGCATCTGCCGTCTGGCCCGGGCACATGGCGTAGGCGTCGCCGTCGAACAAGGTGTGCAGCCATGCGGCAGTGGCGTCTGTGTCGCTGACTGGCGCCGCCAGATCCTTGAGGGTTTCGGTGCAATAGAACGTGGCCCAGGCATCGGACGGCATACCCTTGCTCCAGGCATAGCCGCCATCACGGTTGCGCCGTGACTGGATATACGCCTGCAGCTGCGGCACATCGGCACTGCCCAGGCGCTCGACCCAGGCCAGGCTGCGGATCGCAGCGTAGGTGCACCAGAGGTCAGCCTGATGACTGGCCAGGCCCTGGCCTTGCGGAAATTTCGGCAACACCGCGCTCATTGCGCACCGCCGACAAAGCGCAGATTGGTCTTTTTCCAGCTCTTTTGCGAAGCGCCGCTCTTGCTCAACACCGACAGGTTGTTGATGAACAGGATGCGGCTCCAGCGCAGGCGCATGTGAGCTTGCGAATGGGCCTGCAGGCGCGCTTCGATCGCCGCCTCCTGACCAGCGTCCCAGAGCACATCGCGCTCCAGGATCAGCGCGGCGCTGTCCTTGTCGCGGTCGACTTCGATCATGTAGCCCGTGGCGTCGCAGTTGCCGTAAACGACTTCCTCGACGGCGCGAATGTCCAACGCCACGCCGCCGACTACCACGGCATCGTTGTCGCGGCCATTGACCAGCAGGCTTGGGCTGAGCTGGCCGGCCTCGCAGGCGCCGCTGATGGTCACGCTGTCACCGGTATCCAGGCGCAGCAAGGGCCGCGCATACAGGTTCAGCGGCGTTACCACCAGACGCCCGCTGAGACCTTGCGCCAGCGGCACCAGTTGGCCGTCCTCCAGCAGCAGTTCGAAGTAGTTGGTGGTGCAGGCCAGACGCATCTGTTGATCTTCGCCAACTGTCGCCAGGGTGCCGGTCTCGGTACTGCCGTAACTGGCATCGAATACCTCGCATTGCCACCAGCGCGCCAGGCGCTGGCGGAATGGCTGGGTGTTGACCTCGCCCAGCAGCATGATCGTCTGCACCGACAGGGCGAAGCCGTCGAGCATCTCCCGCTGTTTAAGGTAGCGAGTCAGCTGGACCAGCACGCCAGGGGCAATGAACAGCACGCTCGGCTGGTAGGTGGCGAAGGTCTTGCACACCCGCTCCCAGTCGGTGATTCCGGTGGTAAACGGGTACAGGCGCACGTGGGAGACGTCCAGGTAGTCGCAGACGTTGGCAATCAGATCGCCGACCGGGACGATATCCGACGGCATAAGGTTGGCGACCCTGGAGCCTGGTCTGAGTACCGCGCGCCATTGGCTGGCGACGCTGATGGCATTCCAGATGATGTCTTGCTTCAGGCGTGGAGTTGGCGTCGGTTCGCCGGTGGTGCCGGTGGTGGCGTAATAGCGCGCTGCATCACCCAGGCCGACCGTGCAAAAATCCAGCGGAGTGGCCTTGAGGCTAGCCTTGGGCGTGACCGGCAACTGGGCAAAGGCTGCGCTGCTGAACGGGCCGATATCCGCGTAATAGCGGCTGTTGCGAGCTCGTTCCCAGGCGGCCTGCAATTTGCCGGTGTAAAAATTCTGACAAGGCATATTCCTGCCGAACTGGCGAAGCTCGCCCTCGGCTGCCGCTACGACTGAATGGTCGTTTTCCTTGTGAACCAACATCGCCCCGCCCCTCTCGAATAAGTTGCGCCGAGAATTGGCGAGTGCAGACCTTGAGTAAAATACTTTTGGCGAACCGGCGGTGATAGGTCGCAAGTATTAATAGCCTTGGAAATACAACGATTTAGTCCATATCAGCGGCTGCCGCCTGCTCCCTGTCCCCGTACGCTCTGGGGCAACTGCGCATATCAGATTGAGACCTTTATTGTATTTCCCTCGAGCTGTCGTCGCTGCGCACTATCGCCGCTCCTTGCAGCAGGTGCAGGGCGAACGACGACACTCAGGGAGCGACACCGATCATGCTGACTCAAGCCGCCAACGTGCTCGACGGCCCACTGGCCTGGAGCCTCAATTCCTGGCGCGACCGCAGCGCTGCGCAGCAACCGCTGTATCACGACCAACCTGCCCTTGAGCAAGCGCTGGCGAGCTTGCGCCAGGCCCCCGCGCTGGTCAGTCGGCAGTCGATCAGCCTGCTTACGGGCTTGCTGGCCCAGGCCCAGCAGGGCCGTGCGTTTGTCTTGCAAGGCGGTGATTGCGCCGAAGACTTCACCCAGACCGATCAGGCCGCGCTGAATCGCTTCCTGCAGCTTATGCAGCAGATGAGCCAGCTGCTGACGCGGGGTGTACAACGGCCAGTGATCAAGATCGGCCGCCTGGCCGGGCAATACGCCAAGCCACGCTCCAGTGATATCGAAACCCGTGATGGCCTGAGTCTGCCGGTGTATCGCGGCGATATCGTCAACCAGACCGAGTTCTGCGCAGCAGCGCGGCGGGCAGATCCGCAGCGCTTGCTTGCAGCCTATGCTCACTCGGCCGCGACCTTGCGCGACATCCGCACCTTGCAGGGTTTCATGAACAGCGATGGCCTGTGCGATCAGGCGCTGTTCATCTCCCACGAAGCCTTGCTGCTGGAATACGAGCAGGCGTTGACCCGGCAACAGGACGATGGCTGCTGGTTCAACCAGTCCACCCACCTGCCGTGGATTGGCCTGCGCACCGCCCAGCCCGACGGCGCCCATGTCGAATACCTGCGTGGGGTGAGCAACCCGGTGGCGGTCAAGGTCAGCGCCGAAACCTCGGCCAGCGCACTGCTGCAGCTGATCGAACAGCTTAACCCGCACAACCAGCCGGGCCGGCTGACGCTGATCCACCGCATGGGTGCGGCGCTGCTGGAACAGCACCTCGGGCCGCTGATCGACGCAGTAGCGCACGCTGGCGCACGGGTGTTGTGGCTGTGCGACCCCATGCACGGCAATACCCGCACCCTGCCCTGCGGCACCAAGACCCGCGCCTTCGATGACATCCTGGCGGAAATAGAGGCGGCCTTCGCCGTGCATGCCCGACATGGCTCGATCCTCGGCGGGCTGCACCTGGAACTGACCGCTGAACCCGTGACCGAGTGCCTCGGCGGCCCAGGCCAGCTGCAGCCGGAGGATCTGCACCGCTGCTATCTGAGCAAGGTGGATCCACGCCTGAATGGCGAACAGGCGTTGGCCTTGGCCCAGCACTTGAGCCGGATGCCGCCATGCCGTTAGCCATATACGTGTTTTCGCTGTGCACCTTTGCCTTCGGCTTGTCTGAGTTCGTGGTCGCCGGTCTGGTTTCGGCAATGGCGGGCGATCTGAGCAGTTCAGTCGCTGCGGTGGGCGCGGCGATTGCGGCGTACGCATTGGGTGCCGCCATCGGCGCACCGTTGCTGACTGCGGCGCTGGCGAGCTGGCGTGACCGCTCGCTGATGCTGCTGACGGTAGCAGTGCTGGGGGTGGGAAGCCTGCTGCTGGCAAGCGTCGAGCAGGTGTTGAGCTTGCACCTGGTGCGCTTTGGGATTGGCCTGGCCCACGGCGTGTTCATGGCGGTAGCGGCCAGTGTCGCAGTCAAGCTGGTAGCACCCGCACAGGCTGGGCGGGCATTGTCGGTGGTATGGATGGGTTTGACGGTGTCGTTGGCACTCGGGGTACCGCTGGGCACCCTGCTGGGCAGCTTCTGGTCGTGGCGGGTGATATTTGTCGCGCTGGCGCTGCTCGGTTGTTTGAGCTTGATCGGCTTGCTGCGCTGGATGCCGGTTCAGGCCGGTGCGGCGGATGCTCAGCCTGGCGCAGGGCTGAGCGGCCTGCGCGCCGTGCTGATGCGACCGTTGTTGTCGGTTGCCGCGGTGTCCATGCTGGTCAGCGTCGCGGTGTTCAGCTTTTTCAGTTACGTGTCGCCGTACATGCTGGAGGTGAGCCAGGCCGGGCCACGCTTGTTGAGTGCAGGCATGCTGCTGTTTGGCGCCTGCACGATTGCTGGCAATCTGGTTGGCGGATATGCCGGCGACCGCTTTGCGATAAACCGCTGCCTGTTGCTGGCCCTGCTCATGCTGGTGGTTACACTGATGCTGCTGTATGTGTTCAGGCAGTCGCCATGGGCCGTGCTCGGCCTGGTCGGGGTGCTGGGCGCAGTGTTCTTCGCCATCGTCACGCTGTCCACGTTGCGCCTGCTCAACCTGGCCAAAAGCGTGGCGCCGCACGCCAGCGGCGTGGCTTCGGGGTTGAACATTGCTGCGTTCAACCTCGGCACAGCGCTCGGCGGCGGGCTCGGTGGCCTTTTGATCGGCCAGCTCGGCCTGGCGTGGTTGCCGCTGGCAGGCGTCGGCGCCGGGCTGTTGGCAATTGCTGTGCTACTCAGCCAGACGCCTGTTGATGTGCCCTATGGAGCTGAAGCTCAGCGCTGAGCCTTGGCGCACTGCCACAGCCGGGCAACATCGCTGGCGCGCGCCTGCAGCAGTGCCGGCGCCTCGCTGCACGCCTGAGCCAAGGTCATCGGCCCACTGGCCAGCGCAAACGCGGCATCGATGCCATGGGCGTACAGTTGCTGGTAACCCTCGCCCAGGGTGCCAGCCAGCACCAGCACCGGCACACCATGACGTTTGGCAACCCTGGCCACGCCCATGGGCGTTTTGCCGCGCAAGGTCTGCGCGTCAAAGCGGCCTTCGCCGGTGATGACCAGATCGGCGCCCTGCACCAGTGCATCCAGCCCGGCCAGCTCGGCGACCACCTCCACTCCAGCGCGGAAACGCGCGTCCATGAATGCCTTGGCCGCAAAGCCCATGCCGCCGGCAGCGCCGCTACCGGGCGACTCCCTGAGGTCATTACCCAGCAGTTGCGCGCAATGGTCGGCAAAATGGCCAAGGGCGAGATCCAGCGCTGTCACCTGCTCAGGGCTGGCGCCTTTTTGCGGACCAAAAATCGCCGAGGCGCCATTCGGCCCACACAGGGGATTGTCGACGTCTGCAGCGACTTCGACCTGCACCTGCGCCAGACGCGGATCAAGCTCGCTGGCGTCAATCCGGGCCAGTTGCGCCAAGGCCAGGCCGCCTTCGGCCAGCGTCTGGCCATCGGCGTCGAACAAACGCAAACCCAGGGCGCGGAGCATGCCGCTGCCGCCGTCGTTGGTGGCACTGCCGCCAATCGCCAGGACGATGCGTTGGGCTCCCACGGTCAATGCCGCGCCGATCAATTCGCCGGTGCCCCAGGTGCTGCTGCGACAGGCGTCGCGCTGCTCGCCGGGGACCAGCTGCAAACCACTGGCTTCGGCCATTTCGATGATTGCCGTGCGGCTCTCGGCGAGCCAGCCCCAACTGGCCTGGACCGTCTGCCCCAGCGGTCCGCGCACCGCTTGCTGGCGCAGCTCACCGTGGCTGGCCGCGACAATCGCCTGCAGCGTGCCTTCCCCGCCATCGGCCATCGGACACTCAACCAGTTCGGCCTCCGTCCACACCTCGGCCACCCCGCGCGCAATGGCCTGGGCGACGGCAGCAGCGTCGAGGCTGTCCTTGAACGAATCGGGGGCGATGACAATTTTCATGGGGATTCTCCTGATCCTGTTGCAGCGATGCTGACAGTTGCGTCATCCGCAGGCCTCGGTCAGATGCACAAAAGCCCGGCGCCGTTGTTTGGGCAAACGCCTTTGCCACTCAGCTCAGTCGGCGGGCAACAGCTGCAAGCCCAGATACAGGGCCAACATGCCGTCCAGCCGCTGTGGGTCGACTTCGCCCAGCTCGGCGATACGTTCCAGGCGATAGCGCAGGCTGTTGCGGTGGATGCCCAAGGCATCGGCACAGGCCTGGCTCTGGCCATCATGGGCGCACCAGGCGCGCAAGGTATTGAGCAACTGGCCGCTGGCGTCCTTGCTACGAATGCGCAGCAAGGGCTCGAGCAATTCATCCAACGCGTCGTCGTTGCGGTGACGCCACAGCAGTGCTGGCAAGCGGTAGCGGGTCAGGTTCAGCAAGCGCTCGGCAGGCAGCACTTCGCGCCCATAGGCAAGCAAATCACGCACCCGCCGGTAGCCGCGTCGCAGTTGCTCAAGGCTTTGCGCTGGCGGGCCCACGGCCAGGCGCTGGACGTGCCAGCCATGGCGCTGCAGCCGTTCGAGCAGGCGCTGTTCATCCAGCACGACCGCTGCCGGCCGACACCACAACAGCGACTGACGGGCCGGGCTGACGCACCAGCCATCCGGGTAACGGCTCATCAGCCAGGTGGCCAAGGCTTCTGCGGGCGGTCCGGACTCCAGCTCGAACAGGCACGGCACACGTGCCAATTGAGGCTTGAGGCCAAGTTGCTGGGCCTCGTCAAGCAAACGCGTCGAATCACCACTACTGCCCAGCAACAATGCCAGCAAGTCATCACAGCGCTGGCGTCGCCATTGTTGCTCGACTTGCAGGTGACGCTGGGCCAGGAGCATCTCGGCGGTCATCCGCACCAGCTCGCCGTAGGTGCGCAATTGCTGCGGATCACCGGTCAGGCCGAGCACGCCGATCAAGCGGCCATCGAGCATCAGCGGCAGATTGACGCCGGGCTGCACGCCCTTGAGGCACTTGGCCGCGTCATTATCGAGCTCGACGATCCGGCCATTGGCCAATACCAACTGGGCACCTTCATGGCGGGTGTTGATGCGCTCTGCTTCACCGCTGCCGAGGATCAGGCCCTGGCTGTCCATGACGTTGACATTGCACGGCAGGATGGCCATCGCCCGGTCGACGATATCCTGCGCCAGGTCATGGTCCAGTTCGAACATTCAACGGTCCTTGCAGTGATAGGATTTGGGCCGCAGCACAGCGGCCAGCGCTGACACCTGTGCATAGGCACAAAGACAGCCGCGCTGCGCTCGCCGAGACTCGTCAGGCGAGCGCCGAAACAGGCGACGCGGTAACAATCATAACAACAGAGATCCCGATCATGGCACACAGCTCTGCCCCTGACCAAGGCCACGATAGCACCCGCAATGCGCTGTACCGGCGCATCACACTGCGGCTGATTCCATTCATTTTCATCTGCTACCTGTTCAACTACCTCGACCGCGTCAACGTTGGTTTTGCCAAGCTGCAGATGCTCGATGCACTGAAGTTCAGCGAAACCGTCTATGGCCTCGGCGCCGGGATTTTCTTCATCGGCTACGTGCTCTGCGGCCTGCCCAGCAACCTGGCGCTGAACCGCTTCGGGCCACGGCGCTGGATCGCCTTGATGATGATCGCCTGGGGCAGCCTGTCGACCTGCTTGATGTTCGTCACCACGCCGACCGAGTTCTACGCCCTGCGCCTGCTCACCGGCGCCGCCGAAGCCGGCTTCTTCCCGGGCGTGGTGCTGTACCTCTCGCGCTGGTTCCCTGCGGATCGACGTGGGCGGATCATGGCCCTGTTCATGTCGGCGATCCCGGTCTCGGGGCTGCTTGGCGGGCCATTTTCGGGCTGGATTCTGCAGCACTTTGCCGCTGGCCAGCACGGTTTGGCGGGCTGGCAGTGGATGTTCCTGATCCAGGGCCTGCCGACGGTGTTGCTGGGCGTACTGGCGATCAAACTGCTCAGCGACGGTTACCAGAAAGCGCCGTGGCTCAGCCCGGCCGAGCGGCAGATCATCGAAACAGACCTTACCGCCGATGCAGCACGCAAGCCGGTCACCAGCGGTGACAGCGTGCTGTCGGTGCTGACCAATCCGCTGATCTGGACCTTTGGCTTCATCTACTTCTGCATCCAGAGCGGCGTGTACGCGATCAACTTCTGGCTGCCGTCGATCATCAAGAGCATGGGCTTTGACAACCCACTGCTGATTGGCTGGTTGAGCGCGATCCCGTACCTGTTGGCCGGCGTGTTCATGATTCTGGTAGGCCGTTCGGCTGACCTGCGCAACGAGCGCCGCTGGCACCTTGTGGTGCCGATGCTGATGGGCGCGATCGGCCTGCTGATCGCAGTCAACTTTGCCGGCCATCCGCCGATTGCCATTCTTGGTCTGTCGATCGCGACCATGGGCGCCCTCACCGGTTTGCCGATGTTCTGGCCGATGCCGACTGCCTTGCTCAGTGCTGCCACTGCGGTGGCTGGCCTGGCGATCATCAACTCGGTCGGGCAGATGGCGGGCTTCCTCAGCCCGTATCTGGTGGGCTTCATCAAGGATCAGACTGGTTCCACCGATGCTGCACTGTACTCGCTGGCCGGGCTGATCGTGATCGGCAGCCTGGTGGCCCTGCGCGTCACCCGTGCAGGCGCCTTGAGCAGCGCCCGCGCCGATTGAAACGGCTGACCGTTGCCGGGCCTGGCGCCCGGCAACACCTCAACGCCATAACGCGACAACCCCGCCCTCCTTGCCCAGCACCGGGTCCAGTTCCGGCAACGCCACCTTGGCAATCCGCGCCACCGCCTGCGCGTGGCCACGGGTGTTGGGCCGCTCGACCTCGTAGTCTTCCTGCCCCCGCGGGTAACCACCAACCACGACAAAGTCCTCACTGCAGGTCATGCAGCGATGGCCGGTGCCCGCCGGCAGCACCAGCACGTCGCCCGCCTTGACGCTCAAGGTCTGCCCGGCGGTCCCCCCCAGGGTCAGCCGCGCTTCACCCTGCGCTACGCCAAGCACCTCGTGGGCGTTGGGGTGGAAGTGGTGATAGGGAAACACCCCATCTCGCCATAACACAGGCCACCCGTGCACCTCGAACAGCGCCTCAAAGGCCGCCGCGCGGTCCGTGCCGTGCGGCCACTGCATCGCATAAAGCAACACCGGCAACACGCTGTTTGGCGTCGAGCCGTCGTCGGCGAAACGTAGCTGGCGCGGCTCAACCGGCCGCGGCGCGATAGATTGCTGCTGGTCCATGATCTGCCCCTCACAGGCTTGTATTCTGTTGAGAAGCTTGAATGCCGTCAGGCGTTCCATTTCAAGCAGGCGCTCACTGCCTCAGGCTTTTGCGCTATGGTTGCAGTCTGACCGGCACTTCGAACCGGCCCACGACAATAACAGCACGGGGAGCGCCCATGACCGCGCCTGCCACCGACACCCGCGCCAGGGAACTGGCTGCGTTTATCGACTGCCACTTCGCCGAGCGCGGCCTCGCGCCGGAAGCGGTGATCGCCGAATCGTGGTTTCGCAGCATCAATCAGCACCACCTCGACCCAGGCCTGCGCCATGTCGACAATATCCTCAGCGCCGCCGAGATTCGCCAGCATCAGGCTCAGCACGAGGCCTACCTGAGCATCGCCGGGCAAGGCGTCAACGGCCTGGCCCGAAGGGTGGTCGATGCGGGCTTCGCGGTGCTGCTCAGCGATGCCGACGGCATTACTCTGGATGCGCGCCTGCCAGCCGATCACGACCGTTATTCCCGCGCTGGGCTGATTGTCGGCGCGCGCTGGGACGAATCGATCGCTGGCACCAATGGCATCGGCACCGCGCTGGCGTCGGGGCAAGCGCTGACCATCCACCGCCAGGAGCATTTTCTTGCCGCCAACGCCCGCCTGAGCTGCTCGGTGTCACCGATCTTCGATGCGCAGAATCAGTTGCTTGGCTGCCTCAACGCAACCTGCCTGTTCAACGATGGGCCAAAACAGGCGCAGCACCTGACCCTGCACCTGGTTACGCTGTACGCGCGGCTGATCGAGAACACCCATTTCCGCCAACGTTACCGCGACCGTCTGACCCTGGCCCTCAAGCCTCGCGACGACATCACCGATCTGGCCAATGAGCAGCTATTGGCGCTGGATGAAGGCGGCCGGTTGATCGGCGCCAACCGGGCTGCATTCATGGCCCAGCCTGGCGCCCTGCTGGGCTTGCGCATCGAGCAGTTGCTGCCCGCCACTATCGATGAGCTGCTGATGCTCACCCGTGGCGGCGCTTGCGGCACCCAACTGCGCGAGCCTGGCAGCGAGCTGATCATCGAAGTCGGTTTGCGTGTGCCGGCTGGCTACGGGCTGCGCGCCAAGCCTGTTGCGCCGGCCCCAACTACAGCCCGCCATCCGACACTTGAGCAACTTGCCGGCGGCGACAGCCAGCTGCAGCAAAGCGTGCAGCGTCTGCGCAAGGTGCTGGACAAGGACATCTGTATCCTCATCACTGGTGAAACCGGCACCGGCAAAGAGGCCTTTGCCCGCGCCGTGCACCAGGCCAGTCGCCGTCAGGCCGGGCCGTTCGTTGCACTCAATTGCGCGGCGATCCCCGAGTCGTTGATTGAAAGCGAGCTGTTTGGCTACCGCAGCGGCAGCTTCACCGGCGCCAACCGCAAAGGCATGAAGGGCAAGCTGGAACTGGCCAATGGCGGCACGCTGTTCCTCGATGAGATCGGCGACATGCCTGCACACCTGCAAACCCGCTTGCTGCGAGTGCTGGCCGAGCGTGAGCTGCAGCCCCTGGGGGCCGAAGCGCCAGTGGCGTTGGATATTCAGGTGGTGTCGGCGACTCACCAGGATCTGGCCAGCATGATTGCTGACAAACGCTTCCGTGAAGACCTCTTTTACCGTTTGTGCGGCATGCGCATGAGCCTGCCGGCGCTACGCCAGCGCAGCGATCGCGCCGAGTTGATCGAGCACCTGCTGCGACGGCTGCCCGAAGCGCAAGGGCTGCAGCTGGACGCCGAGGCTCACCGCTGCCTGCTGGGCCACCCTTGGCCTGGCAACGTGCGCCAATTGCTGAACGCGCTGCGCTACGCAGCCGCGCTGGCGGAGAATGGGGTGATAAGCCTGAATTGTCTGCCGGAGGAGCTGCTGGCGAGTGCGCCGCGGACGCCGGTCCTTGCCCAGCCACTGCGCCTGGAGGCTCAGGTCGAGGATGCCGAAGCCCGGCATTTGCTCGATGTACTGCGGCGCGAGCGTTGGAATATCAGCGCGGCAGCAGACGCGGCGGGAATCTCCCGATCGACTCTGTACCGCAAGATGAAACGACACGCAATCGTGCCGCCGAATCAGGCTGACTGAGCGCAGCACTGGCCGCTGCACGAGCGTGCCGGCCAGTGCTGCTCCCCATGTTACTCAGCCCTGGATATACACCACTTGCGTGCGCGTGTACTCATACAGCCCATGCTTGCCATCCGCCCCGCCCACCCCAGACTTGCGTGCTCCGGCGTGGAAACCCTGCATGGCCTCGAAGTTCTCGCGGTTGATGTAGGTCTCGCCAAAATCGATTTCGCGGCTGGCTTTGAGTGCGGCGTTCAGGTCGCGGGTATATAGCGACGAGGTCAGGCCGTATTCGCTGTCGTTGGCCAAAGCAATCGCTTCATCCAGGTCGTCAATGATCTGGATCGGCAGGACCGGGCCGAAGATCTCCTTGCGCATGATCTCCATGTCCGCCGAACAGCCGGCCAGCACCGTCGGTTGATAGTGGAAGCCCGCACCAAGATCAGCCACCTGCCCGCCGGTAATCACCTGAGCGCCTTGCCCGACTGCCGTGCGCACCATCTGCGCGACCTTGTCCAGCCCGGCCTGATTGATCAATGGGCCCATGTCCAGGTCAGCCTGCAGCGACGGGTCGCCATAGCGCGTGGTGGCCATCGTCTGCGCGACCTTGTCGATGAAGGCATCCGCCACATCGCGCTGCACATACACCCGCTCGGCGCAGTTGCACACCTGCCCGGTGTTGATCACCCGCGAGGCAACGATCGCACGGACGGCCAGGTCCAGGTCGGCGTCGGCCAGCACGATAGCGGGCGCCTTGCCGCCCAGTTCGAGGTTGAGCTTGGTGATGTTTGGCGCTGCCGCAGCCATGATCCGCGCCCCGGTGGCGACACTGCCAGTGAAGCTCACCAGGTCAATACCGGCATGGCTGGTGAGGCTGTGGCCGACACTTGCACCTTTGCCGCCGACCACGTTGAACACCCCTGGCGGTAGATCGGTTTCGGCCACCAGCCGGGCAAACTCGTAGCAGTTGATCGGTGTCTCTTCGCTGGGTTTGATCACGATGGTGTTGCCGGTCAGCAGCGCCGGCGCCATCTTGCGCGCAATCAGGAAGAACGGGAAATTCCACGGCAGCACCCCCGCCACCACACCCAGGGGTTTGCGCAGCAGGAAGATGTGCTCGTTGGCCCGATCACTGCTCAGCACCTCGCCCTCCAGGCGGCGCGCCCATTCGGCCATGTAGTCGAGGTAGTCGGCAGTGAAGTTGACCTCCACCAGGGCCAACGCCGGCACCTTGCCCTGCTCCTGGGTGATGATGCGCGCCAGGCGCTCGGCATTGGCCCGCACCTTGCTGGCAATCTGGCGCAAGTAACCGGCGCGCTCGATGGCAGGTTTTGCCGCCCAGCCTTTCTGCGCACGGCGCGCGGCGTCAATCGCGCGTTCGACCTGCTCAACGGGTGACTCCGGCACCGCCCCCAACAGCTCGGCGTTGGCCGGGTTGAACACCTCGATCAGTTGTTCGCTGGCCACAAAAGCGTTGTCGATATAGTTCTGGTACAGATTATCGGGCATCGTCATGTCACTCCTTGGAGGTATTGTCGGCAAGCGGCGTGGCGGCTGCGGGCTTGGCGCTAAAACGCTGCCAAACACTGCCTTCGCTTTGCAGGTCGTGGGCGCGCTTGATCAGGTATTGGTGCACCTGTTCCACCTGCTCAGGCTTGAGCGCTTCGGCGAACGAAGGCATACCGTCCGGGATGCGCCCGCCATAGAGAATGCCGAGGAACATCTGGTGTTTTTCCGCGGTGAGCTTGCGCAGGTCCGGCAGCACGCCGCCGCTGACGGCATGGATGCCATGGCACTGCGAGCAGTTGCCGTCGTAAAGCGCAGCACCGGCGGCTACGGTTTTTTCGTCAGCAGTGAGCGCTGGCGGTTTCGGGGTGTCGGCCGGCGGTGGTGGCTCACGCAGGGTGGCGTTGCCGCCGATCTTGTAGGTCAGCACCTGGGCGAACGGCTGCACGCCGGCGCGCAGCGACAAGGCCCCGGCAAAGGTCGAGAACGCCCCGCCCCAGCCGGCCATGAAGGTCACGTATTGCTCGCCATCTACCGAATACGTGATCGGCGCAGCCATGACGCCGCTGGCAGCCGGTGATTCCCAGAGCTTTTTGCCATCGTCGGCGGCGTAGGCGATCACCCGGCCATCGGCACTGCCTTCGAACACAAGGTTGCCCGCCGTGCTCAGGGTGCCGCCGTTGAAGATGGTGATATACGGCACTTCCCAGGCAGGCGCCTGCTTGACCGGGTCCCAGGCGATCAACTTGCCTGACCAGGTTTTGGCCATTTCCAGCAGGCCTTCCGGGCCTTCGGGCATCATCCCGGTGCGCAGGCCGAGCTGGTACACGCTCTTGAACGGGTGACGCTTGGGCGCTTCCGGGATGTGCTCGTAGTAGGCCGACATGATGTGCGCCGGGATGTACACCAACCCGGTGTTGGGGTTGTAGGACATCGGGTGCCAGTCGTGCGCGCCCCAGAATGCCGGGGTCACCAGCTTGCGCTTGCCGTCTTTCCAGTAGGCCGCGGCCTCGTCGTCGACGATTGGCCGGCCGGTCTTCATGTCGATGCCCTTGGCCCAGTTGACCGGCACGATGTTCTTCGCCGAGAGCAACTCGCCGGTGGCGCGGTCGAGTACATAGAAGAAGCCATTTTTCGGCGCCTGCATCAGTACCTTGCGCTGTTTGCCGTTGATCGGCAGTTCGGCGAGGATCATGTGCTGGGTGGCCGTGAAGTCCCAGGCATCGCCCGGCGTGGTCTGGTAATGCCAGGCGTATTCGCCGGTATCGGCATTGACCGCCACGATCGACGACAGGAACAGGTTGTCGCCCTTGGCCTGGCTGCGCCATTTCGGATCCCACAGCGAGCCGTTGCCGACGCCGATATAGAGCAGGTTCAGTTCTGGGTCATAGGCGAACGAATCCCACGCCGTGCCACCGCCGCCCTGCTCGACAAAGGCATCGCCGTGCCAGGTCTTGCTGGCGATTTCCATCGCCTTGTCTTCAGGCGGCAGCTTGGGGTCGCCAGGCACGGTGAAGAAGCGCCAGGCCTGCTTGCCGGTTTCGGCATCATAGGCGGTGACGTAGCCACGCACGCCAAACTCGGCGCCGCCGTTGCCGATCACCACCTTGCCATTGACCACCCGCGGCGCGCCGGTGATGGTGTAGCTGCGTTTGTCGTCGCTGCGGGTGTCGACCGACCATACGCGCTTGCCGGTCTTGGCATCGATGGCCTCCAGGCGGCCATCGAGCACGCCGACGTAGACCTTGCCCTGCCACACGGCTACGCCACGGTTGACCGCATCGCAGCAGGCTTCACCGGCCCGGTGGCGATCGGACTGCGGATCGTACTTCCACAGCAGCTTGCCGTTGCGTGCGTCCAGGGCATACACAACCGAAAATGGCCCGGTGGTGTACATCACGCCGTCGACCACGATAGGCGTGGCCTCGACGCCGCGGTCCAGATCGAGCTTGTAGCTCCAGGCCAGGCCCAGTTGATTGACGTTGCTGTCATTGATGGTGTTCAGCGGGCTGTAGCGCTGTTCATCGTAGGTACGGCCATGGCTCATCCAGTTGCCGGGCTCTTTGTCGGCGTCGATTATGCGCTTGCCATCGACCTCGGCGGCAAACGCCGGGGCCAGGCAAGCCAACGCCAGGACGGCGCAACCTGCGGTTCTCATCAAGGCACCCGGCATGGGCCGGCGGTGCGGACCTGATTGGGTCATCGGGGAATCTCCGTTCTTGTTATTGGCGACACCCAGGGAATGTGTCGTGAAGAACAGGAGCAACGGCTGTGCCAGCGCCAGGGATACCGCTGAAAGCACCGTCGTAGAGAGCTTTATTCACTGTCGAACGTAAGCCGGCGAGCCTATGAGTCGCCGCAGTTTCGGCACACGTGGCGCAGGAATGGAACAGGTGTGTCAGTCCGATAGAAGCTTCGATGGTAGGCTGCGAAGACGTCTCAGCAACAGACTGCCGATCAGCGCTGCAAGTACGAATGCCATCGCTAATGCCCGCAGCAAGTCCCCTCCTGCCAACGCGACCCCTGCGCTGCACAAGCCGCCCACGGTAAATACCAGCGTGTTATTCAGAGCGGCTGCCGTCCCTGCAATCTCAGGGTGTAGGCTCAACGCCCAGGTAGTCGCGGCCGGGCGCACAATCGTTGTACCGGCACTGCAGACCACCATCGACAGCATGATTGCGGTGACGGTCGGATTCAGCACGTACAGCCAGAGAAACAGCGACAACCCGGCGACGCCGATCAAAAGCAGCCCCAGTCTGATCTGTGCACTCACCTCGATGCGTTTGTTCAAGGCACTGGCGACCACGCCGCCAATGATATAAGCCGCACCGTAAGCAATGAATATCAGTGAAAAGGCGTAGTCGGTCATCCCCAGCAGATCCATGAATAGCAAGGGTGACGTGACAATGAAAGAGAAGTGGCAGGCAAATGCCATTGCCGACAGCAGCGAATAGCTTATGAAGCGTCGATCCTTGAACAAGGTGCGATAGCCGCTCCGTGGGGCGACAGAACGCGTGGCGTCTGTGAGCGAAAGACTACACAGCAACACAGCTAACGCCGCGAGCACGACAAATGCCTGAAAGCTCCCCTGCCAACCAAGCCACTGTTGCAAAAAACTGCCTGCCAGCGGCGATAGGGAGATAAACAAACCGCTGGCGGTAGTCAGCAAAATCCGCATCGAATTGCGCCGATGTTCGCTATACAGATCCTGAACCAGTGCATGGCTGAGTACAAAGCAACCGCATCCAGCGGCCTGAACCAAGCGGAACACCATGAAGGACGAAAAGTCCCAGGCATAAATACAACCCACGGCACCTGACGCCGCCGTTATCAATCCGACTAACAACAGGCGTTTACGGCCAAGGCGATCGGATAGCGGTCCGATCCAGCACTGCGACAGCGCGGCCCCAACGGCGAACAGGCTGATGGACCAGGCGATATCTGGGGTGGGCAGAGAGAAGTGAGAGGATAAGGCCGGGAACGAGGGAAGAATCACGTCCAACGGGAAGACACCCAGTAGACTCATCAACAAAAGACATGAGGCGAGCAGCCATCGGGGAGGCGGTGCAGATGGAGCCTTCAAGGGACCAGCCCTAATTCTCTGAAAATCAGGGCGTTACAATGCTCATTCAATAACTTCGTTTCTTGAATGGTATGAAGCGTCGAAGAAGCTGTCACCCTCCCGCGCTCAAATGCTGAACATTCAAGTTGATGAACCGCATGCGCATACGCCTGCAAGTCCCCACCTAGAATAGAGTGCAAAAGCATCTGGTCGGGCCTGAAGAAAATCCGGAGTAGATCGGCCAATGCTTTAGTCACGAATTTTTTTTCGCAGCCGTCAAGCTGTGGAATCAGCTTGACGAAGCAATCCATAAAGAACAATGAGTGACGTGCCTCATCAAGCAAGTGGTCCTGCAGAATAGAATGTACAGGTGCAATCAGTCGCCCTTGGGTTCCAATCAATAACTCTTTGGTGATGATGGTCTCAGAAATGAATGCAACCACGAAAACCGCAAACTCCCTGTATTTCTCGGGGCATCTGTTGAGATACCGCTGGATTCTAATGCAGCGGGAGGATTTTTTTCGACTGATTCCAAAGTGTAGGGAAACCTGATCGGACATCTGCCTGGACACAAAAGCGTGAAAGCTTTCGTCGGTGTAGAGCATCAATACAGCTTGACGTTCAGCCACATCGAAGTACCGCGAGATGCGCCCGTGCACCATCAGTGATACTGCTCGGTTCACAAGTGTCATTTCGAGGTCAGTTGTATAGTCCAAAAAATGCACAAGGTGCGCGACATGCGCCTTCAAGCGTTTCGCGGTGGGTAAGCATTTAATCTCAGGCAGAACCAGGGCAGCACTGAGAGTTGTTGGAAACCAATGCTCGGGGGATGGGGCAGATAGATCATCAGCTGTCAAATCGTAATCATGATGCCGAGCACGCACGCTGCTTTTATGCTGCCAGGAACGGAACGCTTTGAGACCGCGAAAAGTTTTGATGCTCATGGATAGCGATCTCCGCTGATTACTTAGCTGTATTGAGGAGGTCGTTCAATACCTGAGGCATCGCTAAGCCGTCACTGTGCCCAGCGCCTACGAAAAACATGACTTGCTCAGCCTTGTTAGGAAGAGCGAGTAACGGCTCCAATGCGGACTCGGTAATCGCACCCGTCAACCAGGTTTCTAAACCGTAGTTCGTTGCAGCTATCTGAAATGTCTGCGCCACATGCCCTACCTCTACAAGCGCCATGCGATAGGCTCTTGAATGCGGATACTTCCACCAGAGCTTATCAAGCCGTGATGTCAAAAAAACGCCCATTGGAATGGTGTCAATGAAGTGTTGCCCAGATAGCAAGCTCCCAAGCGAGGGTAAGTCGGTGGCGTGACGATGTAGTGAATGTTGATGCGGGTCGTAGTAGTAAATACCCCGAGCCAGCCCCGACACGTTGCCCGCATAAAGGTACCCTTCGGTCGCATTCAACCCTCCTCCAGAAGGACTGGCACGCCGACAGCGAAAACTGTCTGGCAGACCGTTATTTTCGATACTATGTTTAGCACCAATGAAGCCGAGCGAGTAATAGAGCAGCTGACTAACTTCCGCGAGACTGACAGGCTCATCATAGAAATTTCTGGATGTCTTACGCGTTTCCAATACTGCCTCAACGCCTTGCGCTCTAGGCGGTTTTGGCAGCGCTGTACCGGCATGGTCGTACCTCGTGTTATTTTCATCAGGTGGGGCCGTTTCCCAGACCTCATCACAGTGCTGCAAGTAACACTCCGCCCAGCTACGCAAGTTCAGCGGGCAGTCAACCAGCGGAATATCCCGCGTGCCGATATGAAATATTCTCGATAACGGGTCCCATCCCCATTCATCTTCCAGCTCTATCGAATTGGGAGCGAGCACCTCCAGCCTAACGAAATCCTGATCGATAGCATTGTTAGGATCAAGACGTGTTTGAGAGTAGGTGAGCTCTATCAGTCGCGTCGCATGAGCTTCACTAAGTTCATACTGCTTATGCGCAGCGTAATTCCAACAAATCAGCCCTTGCGGGGACACCAGATAAAAGCAGTCATGATTGAACATACTAGTGACCTAGGTAGGATGGGGTACAGCTTGACGCCGCACCCCACCTGACTGGATTGACCGCTTATTGGCGTTTCACCAAGTGGGCGAGATTGATTAGCTTGACCGACTCAAGTTTGATCTCTTTCATTTTTCATCTCCAGTGATGCCGCGTTATTGCGACTCTCGAAGTATTGCCCTGCACTGGCGATTTCGCAAGATAATTGGCCGGGTAAAAAATCCGATGCTATTGAAAGAATATTCCGAGCTCGAGCACAAATAATAGTCATGAAGTTTATATACAAAATGGTATCGGCAAGTTAATTGCATTCGCACGCCCAAGTTCTATTCCACAAGTAGCTGCGTCGAGCACGCAAATCTGTACTCAGTGGCTTTCAGCAATTACAAGAGCAGGATCAGGCAACAACCCCGCTGTTTTGCCCTTTCAAACCTCACCGCTTGCCTGTAAAAAAGGTCATCCCTCTCCCCACTCAAGGACCTTCCCCATGCTCTATCGCCCTCTTGGCCAAAGCGGCCTGCAGGTTTCAGCCCTGACCCTGGGCAGCATGATGTTCGGCGAGCAGACAAGCGCCGAGGATTCGCTGCGGATCATCGACAAGGCCTGGGATCAAGGCGTCAACTTTGTCGACACCGCCGACGTCTACAACGGCGGGCGCTCGGAGCAGATCGTTGGCGAGGCGGTGGCGCGCAACCGGCAGGACTGGGTGGTTGCCTCCAAAGCGGGATTCGGTGCAGTGGACGGCTTGCCCAACCGCAGCGGGCTGTCGCGCAAGCATCTGTTCAATGCCATCGAAGCCAGCCTGACGCGCATGGGTACCGATTACCTGGACATCTACTACCTGCACCGCGAAGACCATAGCGTGCCGCTGGAAGAAACCGTGCGGGCCATCGGTGATCTGCTGCAACAGGGCAAGATCCGTTACTGGGGCGTGTCCAACTTCCGCGGCTGGCGCATCGCCGAGATCTGCAACGTGGCCGAGCGCCTGGGTGTGGCCAAGCCGGTGGTGAGCCAACCGCTGTACAACATCGTCAACCGCCAGGCCGAACCTGAGCAGTTGATTGCTGCGGGTTATCACGGGCTCGGCGTGGTGCCGTTCAGCCCATTGGCGCGGGGCGTGCTCAGCGGCAAGTACGCACCGGGTTCCGAGCCTGACGCCGGCAGCCGTGCCGGGCGCCAGGACAAGCGCATCATGGAAGTGGAATGGCGTCAGGAGTCACTGACCATCGCGCGCAAGATCCAGGCCTACTGCGAGGGCAAAGGCGTCGGTATCGTCGAGTTCGCGATTGCCTGGGTGCTGAACAATCGCCTGGTCAGCTCGGCGATTGTCGGGCCGCGCACCGAAGCGCAATGGGACACCTATGCTGGGGCACTGCAGGTGAAGATCACCGCCGAAGATGAAGCCTTCATCGATGCGCTGGTGACCCCAGGCCATGCCTCGACTCCAGGCTTCAACGATGTTGCCCACTTTGTCAGCGGCCGCCTGGCACGCTAACGACCATCGCTTTCATGGCTTTGCGACAATTGCGGCCGGTTCAGGGCGTGCACACTGTAGTCGGCCCTGCCCCTGTAGGAGCGGCCTTGTGTCGCGAAAGGCGCGCGCAGCGGGCCCACATTTTCAGCTTCGCATCTGATCTAGCCGGGCCCAGCTACGCTGGCCTTTCGCGACACAAGGCCGCTCTACAGTGGCTGCGCCGGTCTTTGCTAACGGCCGCCTGACGCGCCGAGCAGGTGGCTGATCGCGGTCTTGAGCTTCATCGGCCGCACCGGTTTGTGCATAAGGCTGTGGCCGAGCAGACGCACTTGCTGCTTGAGCTCGTTGCTGTAATTGGCGGTGATCATCAGCACCGGTATGGCCCGGTCGCGGCAGGCGTTGATCGCCGCTACCGCCTCGATGCCGGTGCGGTCATGGTCCAGGTGATAATCGGCGATCAACAGGTCGACTCGCGCCCGTGGCAGGGCGACCTGGCGCTGCAGGTCCGCTTCACTGGCCGCCGTGGTGACCTTGCAGCCCCACTGTTCGAGCAAGCTGCGCATGCCGGCGCAGATCGCCCCGTCGTTATCCAGCACCCAGATCCGCGCGCCCTGCAGCGATTGCAGCTGCGGCATGTCCTGCTGCAACACTGAGCCTTTGCTCACAGGACGCTGGCAGCACGGGACTTCGACCGAGAATACCGAACCTTTGCCGGGCACCGAGCGCAGCTGGATGGGATGCCCGAGGATACCGGCGATCTTGTCGACAATCGCCAGACCCAGCCCCAGGCCGCGATCCTGGTCCGGCCGCTGCGCCTCACCACGTTTGAACTCCTGGAACACTTCGCGGCACTTGTCCGCTGCAATGCCGATGCCGGTATCCCACACCTCGATCAACACCTTGTCGCCGCGCCGCCTGCAACCGAGCACGATCCGCCCGCTGGGGGTGTAGCGCACGGCGTTGCTGAGCAGGTTGCGCAGGATCCGCGCCAATAGCTGCATATCACTGCGCACGCGCAAGCGGCTCGACACGTAGTCAAGGCGCAGGCCTTCGCTGGCGGCGACGGTAACGTGCTCGGCCGCGAGGTTGTCGAGCAGGTCGCTCAGGGCAAAACTGGCGACACCGGCGCGGATCACCCCGGCGTCGAGCTTGGAGATATCCACCAGCGTGCCGAGCAGGCTCTCGACGCCATCCAGGGCGTTGCTGACGTTATGGATCAACGGGCCTGCGCCAGGCTGTTCGAGCAAGGCACTGGTAAACAGCCGGGCGGCATTCAGCGGCTGCAACAGGTCATGGCTGACTGCGGCGAGAAATTTGGTTTTCGACAGCGTGGCCTGCTCGGCGTCGGCCTTGGCATCGCGCAGGCTGGCTTCCATACGCCGGCGCTGGTCAATCTCGCCCAGCAGTTGGCGATTGAGGCTGGTCAGTTCGGCGGTGCGCTCGTGCACGCGCAGTTCCAGGTGCTGATAGGCCTGATGCAGCGCTTCGGCATGGGCGTAGCGCTCGGTGATATCGGTGAAGGTGTTGACGAAACCGCCTGTGGGCAATGGATGCGTACGGATTTCCAGCATGCGCCCGTCGAACAGGCGCTGCTCCAACTCCGGCAGCGGCTGGCCGTGGTCGTCGCGGCTGGCGGGCGTCAGCAAGGCCAGCTCGCTGTCGGCAATCACGTCGGCAAACTGCCGATGGCTGGCAATCGGTGCCAGGCCGCTGACCTCGAGAAAGCGTCGGTTCCACAGCTCCAGCACGCCCTCGGCGTTGACCATGGCCAGGCCCTGCGACAAGTTGTCGACCGCCCGCTGCAGCAGGTACGACTTATGCGCCAGGGCCTGCTCGCGGCGGTGGTTCTCACGCAGCTTGACCCGGGTGACGTCGGTGAAAAGCATCACCCGGCCGCCATCGCGGGTCGGCCGTTCGCTAACCTGCAACCAGCGCTCGTTGCGCAGCCGATACAACGGTTGCTCGTCGCTGCTGGCACGGGGTTCTTCGCGCAGCAGGTTGTGCATCAAGCGTTTCACCTCGACCAACTGCATACCGCTGGCCACGCGCAACCGGCTGTTGGCCCAGAGCGCCTTGAAGCGCCGGTTGAACAGCACCACGCGCAGGTCGGCATCGAACAGCACGAACGCATCGGAAATACTCTCGATGGCATCCACCAGCCGCTGGTGGGCGGTTTCGGCGCGGTGGTGCGCGTCGCTGAGCAACAGGTGGCTGGCCTTGAGTTCGACCAATACCTGGTTCAAGGCATCCGTGCGCTCGCGCACCTGCTCGGCCAGCACCACCGAATGCTGGAACGCGGCAAAGGCATCATCCGGCCGCGCCGCACCCGACTCCAGCCGCTCGATCAACGCTGCATTGATGCGTTTGAGCTTGTGGTTGTCGCGTTGCAGCTGGCTGATCTGCTCAGCTGGCGATGCGCTCGCGGGGCCGTCCGATGGCAACGCCGGTGAAGGTCTGGTTGATATGCGTGCCATTGAACTGCTCCCCATAGGTGTTGAAGCCCAGCACCTGCTGGCTGCGCAGCAAAGCGCTGACCTCGGCCACAGCAGCGCCCTCACTCTCCAGCTCAAGGCGACGCAGTACGCAGTCGCAGCCGATGGTCAGCAGCAACGGCCCGAGGCGCTGGCGCAGGCCCTCGAACAACGATTGCAAGTTGGCCAGCAGCGGACCGGGGCGCATGGCGGTGAGGACGATGCCGTTCTCCACCGCGCAGTAGAAGCTCAGGCTGCCATCCTCATGTACCTGCTGAATGGCCCGCACGTAGTGGTTCTGGTTGATCCGCAGCGCCAGTGGGTGCGCCGCAAACAGCCGATGATCGAGCGCACCCACGGGTACACCGATCAACTGGGCGTATTCAGCGGCTGCCGGCTCGGCGTTCAGCTCATAGACCCGGCGCAGCTGACGGTCGGCGCGGGTCACCACCAGTTTCTCGCTGCGCGGCTGAATGTGATCGGCGCTGAACACCTCGAACTCCAGCCAGGTATTGACCAGCAACAAAACCGCCGCACCGCTGTGGAAGGCACCGTTGTAATACACATGAGTGCGGCTGAGGTGATTGTCATCACCTGCCGAACCGCCGAACTGCGGGATATCGCCCAGCGCCGCTGCCAAGGCAGCCAGCACCACCTCTTCCCGGCTGGACAGGCCGTCGAACAGGGTCAAGGCAAAGCTGTGCGCCTTGATCGGTGCCAGGCTGTTGCGTCGGCAGTCTTCGACCAGCTGGGCAACCAGCGCCTGCGCGTCGAGCAGGCTGAAACCGGGTACCGCTTCAACCAGGCCAGCGGCGATGGAGAAGTAGCGCCGGTCGAAACCGACCGCGGTGATACAACCGCGCGCATAGCCCTCCGGGGTCAGTTCGCCGGCGCTGGTGCAGCCGGCCAGCCCCACCGCCGGAAATTGCCCCTGTAGCGCAGCCGCCAATGCCGGCAGATCGTATTCGGCAGAGCAGAAAAACAGCACAAAGCCTAGCTCGGCATGCCGCAGTTGATCAGCCAGCTCACCGGCTGCCTGAGTAGCGCAGGTAGCCCGCGACAGTGCGCTGAAGACGCCTTCGCTCATAAGTCGATTTCCGAGAGAGATACAGCCATGGCCGCAGGATAGGCAAGCCTGCGGCTCAGCCGAATGCTACTTGGGTAGGGGGTCGGGGTGGCATTGGTTGTACGCGGCCCTCGCGCTAAATACCAAGGGCTGCGGCCAGACGTTGCAGACCGGCGATAAGCGCCAGATGCAGCGGATAGAACGCATAACCCCAGCGCCCGACCCGCGGTACCTGCCAGCGTTCCTGACGCGCCAGCCACAGGCCTATTGGCAACGACATTGCTGCGGTGCTCAGGATGACCAGGGCGATGGGTTGCAACGGATGCGCACGTAACCAACTGTTGGTCACGTTGCCTGCCACCGCCAACGCACACGGCAGCAGCCAGCCGGCGCCGCCGTAGCGCCTGGCGATCAGTATCGCAGCGGGGAGCAGGACGCCAGGCAAGCCGTACATCAGGTGATCACTGAACAGCGCTGCAGTCAGCGCAGCGCTCAAGCCGAGCAGGCAGGCCAGCGCCTGTCGATGGTGTATTGCCCAAGCCAGCAACAACCCGAGCGCCAGGGTCGGGATCACGTTTAGCGTCTGCGAACCGGAGTCCGGCCAGCGGTACGGGCCTTCGGATAGCACGCCAAATACCAGCAGCCAACCGAGATAGCGCGCCGCGCTGCGGCTGGGCCACATAGCCGGGTCGCTGCGCCCGACGTTGATTGCCAACGCCAGGCAGAACAACGGAAATGCCAGCCGGCCAATGACGAACAAGCCGTCGGCAGCTGGCCATAGGTAACGCAGGTGGTCGGCGACCATGGTCACGATCGCCGTCCACTTGACCAAATCCAGCCCGGCCGAGCGCACGGTTACTGCCCGGACTCGCTGCTCGCCATTGGCTGCAGGTACTTGGCGGTCCATGCCGCCAACGGCAGCGGCGGTTGTTGATGAATGATGCGGCGCCAGATCAGACCAAGGTCTTCCAGGTTGAACATCGAGTTGGCCGATGTGCCCGACCAGGCTGTTGGCGTGCCGACGATCCACTGGCCAGTGCTGTCGCGGCTGGCCATCTGGAAACGGAACGTGTAGTTGCCGGGAATGCCCATGCGCAGGTCGGTCACCACCAAGGCATCACCGACCTCGTCGTAACGCAGCCAGTCTCCCGTGAACCAGCGCAGACGCCCGTGCAGTGGGTCATTACCAAGAGGCTTGGCTGCCTCGAGGTTGCGCGAATGGCGCAGCATTTCCGGCGGCTCGCGATCGAACACGCTGCTCACGCCCTCGAAGTAATGGCCGTCCGCGGTTTTCGCCATCACCCGCCAGACCAGGCTGTTAAAGGCGATAGGCACGGCACGCACTTCGGTCACTGCTACGCCTTGCTGATCCAGGGCAGCCGCAAAGCGCTGCTCGGCATGCATGCGCGCGCCCAGGCCAAAGCCGAGGTAGGCCGTACTGAACAGCAAGGCGCCGGTCATCAGCGCAATCGCCCTGCCCTGCATGCCGCGAATCGCCGCGAACAGCACAGTAAACAACAGCGGCAAGGTGTAAACCGGATCAATGATGAACACCGCCGCCCAACTTTCCGGGATCAGTTGCAACGGCCAGAACAACTGGGTGCCATACACGGTGAAGGCATCGAGTACCGGATGCGTGATGAGCACCAGCCAGAACGCGGCGAACAGCCTTGGCCAGCGATAGCCGCGCTCCGGCCAGTACTTATGGCCAAGCCAGGTCACCAACCAGGCCAACAACAAGGCCAGTCCGGTGAGCACGAACAGTGAATGCGAGAAACCACGGTGGAAGGTCATCTGCGACACCGGATCGGCATAGCGGATGATCACGTCGAGGTCTGGCAAGGTGCCCAGGGCGGCGCCGTAGAGCAATGCCCGGCGGCCTTGAATACGGCCTAGCACCGTGCCTTGCAGCGCTGCGCCGAGCACCGCTTGAGTGAGTGAGTCCAAGGGTCAGGTTTCCACAAAAGTCTGTTGGCAACCTACCTGCATCGCCGGCCACTGTGCAAACGCTATCGCCGCAGCGCAGCGTTTGCAGCGGGCTGGCAACTCAGCCATCTGTGAGCGGCGCGGGGCTCACAGCAACTGCCAGGTGTAGGCCAGAATCAGCCGATTTTCGTCGATATCGCTGCGATAATTCGAGCGCGCAACCGCGTTTCTGACACGAATCCCCAAACCCTTGAACACCCCGCTCTGCACCGCATAACCAATATCCAGATCGCGCTCGCGGTCCTTGCCCTCGAAGCCGCGGCCGGTATCGACATTGTTGCCGGTTATGTAGCGCACCGTCGCGGTCAGACCAGGAATGCCCATGGCGGCGAAGTTGTAGTCATAGCGCGCTTGATAGGAGCGCTCATCGGTGTAGGCAAACTCATAGGTGGGCACCTCGTTGCCCAACGGAGTGATATTGGCGAATACCCGTGGAAACGGGCTTTCGCCATAGATGCCCTGATAGCCGACGTGAAAGCTATGTCCGCCATGCCGGGCTGTCAGCAACGAGAAGAACGCCTGGTTGTCGATCTGGCCAAGCAAGGCATCGCCGTCCTCGCGGGCAGTGAAATAACCCAGGTTGGCGCTGAGCACCCAGTCGCCGAACGGCTTGCTGTGCTTGAGGCCGACAAAGCCCTGCTGGTAGATGTCTTCGAGCTGGCCATACCACAGGCTGGCGCTGGTCTGCTTGTCGTTGAAGATATAGTCACCGCCCAGGTAATTGAACGCGTCACTCGCGACCTGGCGCATCGGCACATGGCCAAGCATGGCGTTGAGCTTGTCATCCCCGCCTTCGTTGCGCAGGTGCGTCGAAGACAAATGCCCAGCCTGCACGGTCAGCCCGTTGATCTCGGCAGAGTTGAGGCTGACGCCCTGATAGGTGGGTGGCAGCAGGCGAATGTCGCTGAAGGTCAGCACCGGCAGATTCGGCTGCAGCTCGCCAACGCGCAGCTCGGTTTGCGACACGCGTGCTTTGAAGGTGCCAGCCAGGCGACTGTAATCGCTTGCCGCACGCCCGTCGCCATGCACTGGCAACAGTCCGCTGTTGACCCGGTCCGGGCTGCTGTCGAGGCGAATCCCGAGCAAGCCCAGTGCATCCACGCCGAAACCGATCGGACCAGGGGTGTAGCCGGACTTGAAATCGAGGATGAAGCCCTGGGCCCACTCCTCGGCCTTGGACTGCTGGTTGGCGCCGACGATGTCAGAGAAATCCCGGCTGAAATAGTAGTTGCGAGCACTGAGGCTGGCTTTGGCGTCTTCGAAAAAGCCGCTTTCAGCAGCCAGCAGGGGTTGGCTGAGCAAGGTTATGCCCAGGGCGACACAGGGGTTAGGGTTCATCGCGAAGCTCTCTTGATCTTGTTTTTATGAATGGATCGCTACTACGGTTTTGCACTACGGATTTTCACGAGTTACGGCGCAAGGCATCCCCCGCCTGCGGCCGCCGCAAACGCAGCAAGGCATGCGCACAGAGGCCGAACAGCAAGCCCCAGAACGCTGCCGACAAGCCCAGGAAGGCAACACCGGAGGCCGTCACCAGAAAGGTGAACAACCCGGCATCACGCTCGCTCGGTTCGGCCAGGCTGCGGGCCAGTGCCTCGCTGATCGCGCCATACAAGGCGAGCCCCGCCAGGGCGGCAATCAATGCAGCAGGAAAAGCGGCAAACAACGACATCAGGGTCGCGCCGGCGATGCCCAGCAGCAGGTACAAGCCACTGCCGGCCAATGCCGCGATGTAGCGTCGACGCAGGTCTTCGTGAGCTTCGCGGCCGGTGCACAGGCTGGCGGTGACGGCGGCGAGGTTGAGTCCGTGGCAGCCGAACGGCGCCAACAGCATGCCGCCCAGGGCACTGGCACTGATCAATGGGCTTGCGGGCGTCTGGTAACCAGCATTGCGCAGCACGGCCATGCCCGGCATGAACTGCCCGGTCAGGGCCACCAGCACCAGCGGCAAGGCCAGGCTGAACACTGCCGACAGGCTGAATTGCGGGGTGATCAACTGCGCGGTAGCAAACTTCAGCACCAACGCCTCACTGCGCAGCTGGCCGCTGAGCACTGTGATCAACGCGCCAACGGCCAACACCGCCGCCACCGCATAGCGGGGCTGCAAGCGCCGCATCAGCACATAAGTGATGAACATCGCCACGACCAGCGTCGGTTGCACCGGCAGGGCGCGGAATACCTCGACACCAAAGCTGAACAGGATGCCGGCTTGCATACCTGCCGCAATCGAGCCCGGCAAGCGTGCGATCAAGCCGTCGAACGCACCACTCAGGCCAATCAACAGCAAGATCAGATTGGCCACCAGATAGGCGCCGACCGCTTGCTCGAGACCAATCTGCGGCAGCGCAGTCACCAGCAGTGCCGAGCCTGGGATCGACCAGGCGATAACCACCGGCACCCGATACCGCAGGGTCAATACCGCACCAAGCACGGCGCTGCCCATGGACACGGCCCACACCCACGACGACAGCTGGCCATGGGACAGGCCCGCAGCCTCGGCAGCATGGAAGATGATCACCAGCGGGCCGGCGTAGGAAATCATCGTCGCCAGCAAGCCGGCGACGATGGCAGACAACGAACAATCCTTGATCAGGTCTTTCATGGGACCTCTGGCCAGACCGGGGCCGGACGGGATGTCCGGCACGGGGGTGTTCAAGCAACATCAAGTGAGGGCGATTACGCCTGCTGCAACGCCCGCGGCCGACCGCTGCGTTGCTCGGCCTCGCTGTCCGGCGCGCGCTGCAGTTGGAAGTCGAAGCGCAGCTCGGCATAGCGCCCGCTCACGCCCCGCGCGCCGTCTTCGCGCATCTGCACTTCGCCGACCAGGCCGTCACGGGTGGCGTAGGCGAAGTCGTCCCACAGGTACTTGTCGCCAGCCAGGTTGATCTGCGTGGTCAGGTGCCGATAGCCCGGCGCCGAGATGAAGAAGTGGATGTGCGCCGGGCGTTGGCCATGCCGGCCGAGCAGGTCCAGGCACTCCTGGGTCGGGCCTTGCGGGTCACAGCCGTAACCCGATGGCACGATCGAGCGCGCGCGGTAATAGCCCTCGGCATCGGTGACGATGCGCCGACGCAGGTTGTATTCGGACTGGCTTTGGTCGAAGAACGAGTAAGTGCCACGGGTGTTGGCATGCCACAGGTCAACCGTGGCGCCGGGGACAGGCTGGCCAGCCGGATCGAGGATCTGGCCTTCGAGGAACATCACCGTGGCTACGCCCTCCTCGCTGCCATCGTCCATGCGCACCTGGCCCGCGGCAATCGGCGCGCCGGCGACATACAACGGCCCTTCGATGGTGCGCGGAGTGCCACCGGCAAGGCCGACGGCGGCGTCCTTGGCGTCCTGCAACAGGTCGAGGAAGTGCTCGATACCCAGGCCCGCGACCAGCAACCCCGCCTCACCACGACCGCCCAGGCGGTTGAGATAGTCAACGGCGTGCCAGAACTCGTTTTCGCTGATCTCAAGGTCCTCGATCAGGCGCGCGCTGTCCTGCAGGACGCGCAGGATGATCTGCTTGAGCCGAGGGCTGCCTTCATCGTTGGCAAACCCTGCGGCTTGTTCGAAGAACTTGGTCAGTTCGCCATTGTGGGAAATTTTCACGGTCATGTTTGCTTACCTCGAATAATTGTTCTTGGGCGAGTCGGGCTCGATCAACGGTCGTCGCTGTGGACTGACGAGGGATGCCGGCACAGGCCGGTCACTTCGATGGCCATGTACGGGAACAGCGGCAACTGCATCAGGGTGTCGTGCAGCGCCTCGACACTGGGCACGTCGAACACGCTGTAGTTGGCGTAGTGCCCGGCAATGCGCCACAGGTGACGCCAGGTGCCGTCGCGTTGCAGGCGTTGGGCCAGCTGCTTTTCGTCAGCCTTGAGCTGGGCGGCCCGGGCCGGGTCCATGTCGACGGGCAGGTTCACGGTCATCTTCACGTGGAACAGCATGGGTTTCTCCTTGGGTAAGGTCGCAATCAGCGCCGGGCGAAACGCGCCAGGCGGGTTTCATCCAGGTTCAGGCCCAATCCGGGCGTGCGTGGTACATGCAGTTGGAAGTCGCTGTAGCGCAGCGGCTGCTCGACGATGTCTTCGGTCAGCAGCAGCGGCCCGAACAGCTCGGTGCCCCAGGTCAGCTGGCGTAGGGTCAAAAAGGCGTGGGCCGAGGCCAGGGTGCCGACCGCGCCTTCGAGCATGGTGCCGCCGTACAGGGCGATGCCGGCGGCTTCGGCGATCTGCGCGGTACGCAGCACGGCGCGGGGGCCGCCGTTTTTTTGGCGATCTTCAAAGCGAACACGCTGGCAGCGCCGTCGGCGGCGAGGCTGAAGGCGTCTTCCACGCTTTCGATCGACTCGTCGGCCATGATCGGTGCCGGGCTGCGCTGGTTGAGGCGGACTTGCCCGCTGCGGTTGATCCGCGCTATCGGCTGCTCGATCAGGTCGATGCCGTTGTCGCCAAGCACATGGCAGGCACGTAAGGCTTGCGACTCATCCCAGTACTGATTGACGTCGACGCGCACGCTGGCGCGCTCGCCCAGCTCACGCTTGATTGCCACCACGTGGCGCAGGTCCTGCTCCAGCGGGTTGGCGCCGATCTTCAGCTTGAACAGCCGATGGCGGCGGATCTCCAGCATGTGCTCAGCTTCAGCGATGTCGCGGGCGGTGTCGCCACTGGCGAGGGTCCAGGCCACTTCGAGGCTGTCGCGCACCCGGCCACCGAGCAGCTCGCTGACCGCCAGGCCCAGGCGTTTGCCCTGCGCGTCGAGCAGGGCACTTTCGATGCCCGACTTGGCGAAGGTGTTGCCCTTGGCCAGCTTGTCCAGCTTGAGCATGGCAGCATTGATGTTGTCGGCTGGCAGGCCGACCAGCGCCGGGGCGAGGTGCGCGTCGATGTTGGCCTTGATCCCTTCCGGGCTTTCGTAGCCATAGGCCAGGCCACCGATGGTGGTCGCTTCACCAATGCCTTCGACGCCGTCGCTGCAGCGCAGGCGCAGCACCACCAAGGTCTGCTGCTGCATGGTGTGCATCGCCAGCTTGTGCGGGCGAATGGTCGGCAGGTCGACGATGATCGCCTCCAGCCGGTCGATAGTCGGGCTTGTCATGCAAGGCCTCCAGTTGCGTCAGTTAAAGGGTTACGCCTGCGCCAGCGTGGCCAGGCCGTGGCGCCGGCTGCTGGCCAGGTGCACGGCCATGGCCAGCGCGGCAACCGCGCCGGGGATGGCAAAGGCGATGAAGTTGAGTTGCAGCGGCAGGTTGATGCCCATCAGCGCGCCGCCCAGCAGCGGGCCGACGATGGCGCCGTTGCGGCCGATACCGGAGGCCCAACCGAGGCCGGTCGAGCGCATCGACAGGCCATAGAGCTGGGCCGCGCCGGCATACAGCAGGATTTGTGTGCCAATGGTGGTGGCGCCGGCAATGAAGATCAGCAGGTACAGCACTGGCATCGGGCTGTTAACCCCAAGCAGGCTGATCGACAGCGCCGCCGCGACAAAGAAGGCGATCTTGACCTTGACCAGGTTGTAGCGATCACCCAGCCAGCCGCCGAGAATTGCCCCGGCCATGCCGCCGAAGTTCAGTGCCAGCAGGAACGACAGGCTTGAACCCAGGCTATAGCCGGCGTTGGCCATCAGTTTCGGCAGCCACGAGCTGAGCGCATAGACCATCAGCAGGCAGCAGAAAAACGCCAGCCACAGGGCCAGGGTGCGCACCGCCAGGCCGTCACGAAAAAGCTCCAGCACCGACGCGCCCTTGCCTTTGCGCTCGCTCGCCTGCAACACATCGTCGGCCTGCACGTCGCAGTCCGGATCAAGACGTTTGAGCAGCGCACGAGCTTCGTCGGTACGGCCCTGGCGCACCAGAAAACCAATCGACTCGGGCAGGTAGTAGAGGATCACCGGCAACAGCAGCAACGGCAGCGCTGCGGCAAAGAACATCGACTCCCAACCAAAGCGCGGCAGCAAGAAGATGCCGACACCTGCCGAAAGCATGCCGCCCAGCGAGTAACCGCTGAACATGATCGCCACCAGCGTGCTGCGCAGGCGTTTGGGTGCGTACTCGTTCATCAACGCCACGGCATTGGGCATCAAGCCGCCGCAGCCGAGCCCGGCGATGAAACGGTAGATGCCGAACTCGCTGGGGCTGCTGGCAAAGCCGTTGAGGATGGTCGCGCCGGAGAACAACGCGAAACAGATGGCGATGCCCTTCTTGCGCCCGATCCGGTCCGCCAGGCTACCGAACAGCAGCGCACCGAACATCATGCCGAACAGCGCGTAGCTGCCCAGCGCGCCGGCTTGCAGCGGGGTCAGGCCCCACTCCTTCATGATCACCGGCAGCACTACGCCATAGATGAACAGGTCGTAGCCGTCGAATACCAGCAGCAGGCCGCACCAGGCCATGACCATCCAGTGGAACGGTGAAAAGCGAGCGTTATCAATGATCGGGTGAACATCCAGGGTTCGCATGGCATCGGTCTCTGTTGTTTTTGTTGTGAGAGGTAAACGCAGGCTGGGCGACTGTCAGCCGAGGTCGCCGCCGCCAACCGGCAGGGTCACGCCGGTGATGTAAGACGCCTCGTCGGAGGCGAGAAAGAGGATCGCGTTGACCTGTTCGTCAATGCTCGCGTAGCGCTTCATCAGGCTGCTGTCCAACGTCTGGGCAACGATCTGCTGGTACCAGGCCTTGTCCTGCTCGCTCTGCGCATCACTGTTGCGCGGCACCCGCCGAGGTGGCGCTTCAGTGCCGCCGGGCGCAGTGGCGTTGACCCGAATGCCGCGCTCAGCGGTCTCGAAGGCCAGGCAGGCGGTGAGTGCATTGACACCGCCCTTGGCTGCGCCATAGGGCACGCGGTTGATGCTGCGGGTGGCAATCGACGACACGTTGACGATGGCGCCGGCACCACGCTCGAGCATGTACGGCAGCGCTGCATGGCAGCACCACAGGGTCGGGAACAGCGAACGGCGTACTTCGGCCTCGATCTGTTCCGGCTCATAGTGCTCGAACGGCTTGGCCCAGATGGTCCCGCCGACGTTGTTGACGAGGATGTCGATCCGGCCAAAGCGCTCGACCGCGCTGGCCATGACCCGGGCGCACTCGGCGTGCTGCTCGAGGTCGGCAATCAGCGTCAGCGTGCCCTCGCCGGCCAGTTCATGAACCAGCTCGGAACGGTCTACGGCTACCACTTGAGCGCCTTCGGCCTTGAGCCGCCAGCACACGCCGCGGCCAATGCCTTGGGCCGCGCCGGTGACCAGCGCGACCTTGCCTTGGAATCTGTTGCTCATCTCTGCTCTCCCCAGCGCCGCCTTCGTCTGCACGCGGCGACGCTGCTGCCATTGGCAATAAAAAAGAGGCCAGCCGCACCCGCACGATGCGGCCAGCCCCCAAGGAAACTCAGGCCGCGGCGGCGAACTTCTCGTAATAGAAGTTGGCCGGGGTGATGCCCTGTTCGCGGATGTACTGGCTGACCGCCTCGACCATCGGCGGCGGGCCGCACAGGTACACGTCGACATCGCCGTTGTTCAGGTGCGCCGGTTCGATGTGCTGGGTGACGTAGCCCTTTTGCGGGTACTCACTGTCGGGGTTGGCAACGCAGGCGCTGTAGGTGAAGTTGCCGATGCGCGCAGCCAGCGCCTGCAGGCGGTCGAGCTCGACCAGGTCGAAATCGTTGGTCACGCCGTAGATCAGGTGCAGTGGATGCGCGCTGCCGACTTCGGCGATCTTTTCCAGCATCGCCGTGAACGGCGCCAGGCCGGTGCCGCCGGCCAGCAGCAACAACGGCCGCTGGATCGGGCGCAGGTAGAAGCTACCCAGCGGGCCGGCCAGGCTCATGCTGTCGCCGGCCTTGGCCAGGCTGGTAAGGAAGCTGCTCATCAGGCCGCCGGGAACGTTGCGGATGAGGAAGCTGACCTCGCCATCCTTGGGCAACGAACTGAACGAATACGCGCGGCTCTGACCGCTGCCCGGCACCTGCAGGTTGACGTACTGGCCTGGCAAGAAGGCCAGGCTGCTCAGCGCTTCACCCTTGATCGACAGGGCAATGGTGCTGGCCGACAGCTGGCGCACATCGCTGATCTCGGCCTGGAAACTGCCCTGCTCGGCTTTGCACAGCTGCGACGATGCCGGGATGCGCAGCACGCAGTCGGATTCGGCGCGCATCTGGCAGGTCAGCACGTAACCCTGGCTGATTTCTTCTGCGCTGAGGGCGTCTTCGATGAAGTCCTCACCCAGCGCATAGCTACCCGCCTCGGCCTTGCACTTGCAGGTGCCGCAGGCGCCGTCACGGCAGTCCAGGGGGATGTTGATGCCTTGCCGATAGGCCGCATCGGCAACGGTTTCGTGGCCTTCAGCATTGATGAAGCGGGTGATCCCGTCTTCGAAATTAAGTGCGATCTGGAAGCTCATGTTGCACCTCGCGGACGAGCCTGCCCGCAGCGCGCCCTGCGGCACGCCGGTCAGTACTCGTCTTGACCAGAAGTCAGATGTGGTAGATGTCGATGACCTGGCGAACGTAGTCGTTTTTCAGCACCACTTTCTTGGCCTTGATCAGCGGCTGCTCGCCGCGCAGATCCAGGGTGTAGAAGCTGCTGCCGAAATAACTGTCGGTGGTCTTGTAGCGAAAGCTCAGGGTGTGCCAGTTGAAGCGCACCTGACACTGCTCGCCACTGTGCTCGACAATCTCGATATTGCTCAGGTTGTGCGAGGTGCGGGTATCCGGAACTGTGGCACTTGAGCGCTCGGTCTGGATGCGGAATACGCGGTCCTCCAGCCCTCCTCGGTTGCCGTACCAGATTAGGGAAATCTCGCTTTGCGGGTCTTCGGTGAGCTGGTTGTTGTCATCCCAGGATGGCATCCAGAAGGTCGCATCGCTGGTATACAGCTCCAGCCACTGCTCCCACTGACCATCGTCGAGGTAGCGCGCTTCGCGGTAGAGAAAGTCGCGCACGGTGTCGTATAAAGCGCTCATCGCACGGCCTCCACTGGGATCAGCTGCGGCTCCTGCTCGAGTGCCTTGAGCATGGTTTCCTGCCAATACTTGTGCTGCAGCACGAACAGGCCTTCATCTTCGGTGCGCACGCCTGACAGCAACGGTTTGAGCTCGATCTCGCGGGCGGCCTCGTCGGCCCCTTCGACCCAATGCTCGGCGCCGCGCGACATGTCGTTCCAGCCAGTGCCGCCGCCGTAGCCGGTCTGGCACGAGCGGAACTCTTCGAGGTCATCCGGGGTGGCCATGCCGCTGACGTTGAAGAAGTCTTCGTACTGGCGGATGCGCTTGGCGCGGGCCTCGCTGCTCTCGCCCTTGGGTGCGATGCAGTAGATGGTGATTTCGGTCTTGTTCACTGAAATCGGCCGGGCGATGCGGATCTGCGAGCTGAACTGGTCCATCAGGTACACGTTCGGGTACAGGCACAGGTTGCGCGAGTTCTCGATCATCCAGTCGGCACGGGCCTGGCCGAAATCTGCCGCCAGTTGCTCGCGGCGCTCGTAGGCCGGGCGGTCTTCCGGGTTGGCCCAGCGCGTCCACAACAGCAGGTGGCCGTGGTCGAACGAGTAGAAGCCGCCGCCCTGTTTGGCCCAGGCGCCGGCGCTCATGGTCTTGATCTCTTCAGTGCTTTCGCGTTGCTTGCGCTGGTTCTGGGTGGCGGCATAGTTCCAGTGCACCGAGCTTACGTGGTAGCCATCAGCGCCGTTTTCAGCGGTGAGCTTCCAGTTGCCTTCGTAGATGTAGGAGCTGGAGCCACGCAGCACTTCCAGGCCCTCGGGCGACTGGTCGACGATCATGTCGATGATCTTGGCCGATTCGCCCAGGTGCTCGAGCAGCGGTTTCACATCGGCATTGAGGCTGCCGAAGAGGAAGCCGCGGTACGACTCGAAGCGCGCCACCTTGGTCAGGTCGTGCGAGCCGTCGCAGTTGAAGCTGGCTGGGTAACCGGCATTGCTCGGGTCTTTGACCTTGAGCAGCTTGCCGCTGTTATTGAAGGTCCAGCCATGGAATGGGCAGGTGTAGCTGGCCCGGTTGCCACGCTTGTGCCGGCAGAGCATCGCCCCGCGGTGGCTGCAGGCATTGAGGAAGGCGTTCAGCTGGCCGTCCTTGTTGCGCGCGATGAACACCGGCTGGCGGCCCATGGTCAGCGACAGGAAATCGTTCTTTTCAGGGATCTGGCTTTCGTGGGCCAGGTAGATCCAGTTACCTTCGAAGATGTGTTTCATCTCCAGGTCAAACAGGCGCGGGTCGGTGAACATCTCCCGCTTACAGCGGTAGACGCCCGATTCCCGGTCGTCCTCGAGCATGGCATTGAGGTAGTCGAATCCCAGGAACATGGCCAGGGTCTCCATTGTTATTGTTCAGGCCAGGTCAGGTTAGGACGAGCGCGGCGGGGGCAATATCCGGATTGTGCAGAGTGCTATCCGTTTTCTGCAGGCTTGCTGGAGGGGGCTGAGGATGTGGCGCCAGGGCGGCGCCAGCGCAGGTTCAGGTGCGGCGCTTGAAGGTTTCCGAAGGCAATTCGGCGAATTGCTGGCGGTAGCTCTCGGCAAAGCGGCCCAGGTGCATGAAGCCGTAATCCATCGCCAGTTCGGTAACGCTGCGCACCGAGCAGCTCGGGTCGGCCAGACACTCGTGCAAGCGCTGCAGCTTGCGCTGGCGTACATACTGCTTGGGCGTGGTGCCCAGATGCCGATCGAACAGCGCATACAACGAGCGCAGGCTCATGCAGGCCTGGTCGGCCAACGCCTGCGCCGGCAGCTCAAGCTTGAGGTTGCGTTCGATGTAATCGAGGATGCGCTCCAGGCTGGCGCCCGGCGCGCCAAGGTTTTCTCGCTGGACATTGGTGCTCATCAAGGTCAGCAGCTTGCTGGCGACGATCTGGCTGTAGTGGCCCTGCACCCGCGGCAACGAGTCACTGACCTCCGCCTCATGGCAGACCATGCCCAGCAGGTTGACGAAGCCGTCCAGCTCATCCAGCCGGTAATGATTGCGCAAAAACCGCACGCCACCGTTGGGCCGCTGCCAACGCTGCTCGTCGCAGATCGATTCGAGCAACCGGGTCGGCACCTTGAGGATGAATTTTTCGCAGTCTTGCGAGTAGGTCAGGTCGACCGGATCATCCGGGTTGATCAACAGCAATTCGCCCGGCACCAGGTGGTGCTCGCGCTGTGGCCCGCGCCACAGGCAATTGCCGTGCAGCAACACCTGCAGGTGGTAGATCGTTTCAAGCGCTGGCGAAGTAACCCGCACGCTGCCGCCATAACTGATGCGGCACAGGTCCAGCTCGGCCAGTTTGCGGTGGCTGAGGCTGGCTTGCGGATGGGTGGTGCGCGACAGGCCGATGCAGTGCTGGCCTACATGCCGGTTGACATAATCGGAGACGGCATACGGATCAGCGTGGTGAAACACACTGCTACGCTCGCTCAACAGGCGGTTTTCCATAGGCAAGGCACTCGGCTCATTCTTGTTATCGTCGCCGCTTCCTACTGCCTCAACGGCGAGTGGTCGCGGTCGTACACGCTCAGTCTATCGGGCCGGTCGCCGGGTACAGCAGGCAAGTGACAACCGGTGGCTTGGCTACACACTACGCAATGCAAGCGCTGCCAGGCAATGCGACCTCAGTAATGGCTGGGCGAACAACGCGCTCGTGCGGCCAGCAATTGTCCGATTATCGAACGCAGGCGATAGGCGCAGGCTCTAGATCAGTCTTCGCCTAGGGTCGATGGCTCCTTTTACTGACACAGCTTGCAATCATCCGACTACACCGCTAGGTTACTTTCCTCACACCACACTAGGCGCTTCTGCTAAAAACGCCTGCATGCCCTCTTCTCTTTTGCTTCACCTCAAACGTCGCTGGCTCAGCTGGCTGTGCATGGCCGTGCTCATGATCGGCCTGCCGGCCGGCTGCAGCGTGCTGCAACACAAGGAGCGCGAGCTGGTGTTTCGCATCGAGCCCGGCCAGGCCAGCTGGTTCCGTGGCTTGCCCGCAGGTGTGCAGGAACTCGACCTGCGCCCGCGCAGCTTCACCGCCAATCAGAGCCTGCATGCCTGGTGGTGGCCAGCCCAACGCGCCGACGCACCGGCCATCCTCTACCTGCACGGCGTGCGCTGGAACCTCACCGGCCAGCTGTTTCGCATCGAGCAACTGCATGCCATGGGTTACTCGGTGCTGGCCGTGGACTACCGCGGCTTCGGCCAGAGCCGCGGCGACCTGCCGTCCGAGGCGACCGTCTATGAAGATGCGCAGGTGGCCTGGGAACGCTTTGCCCAGCTGCAACCAGACCGCAACAAACGGCTGATCTTCGGTCACTCGCTCGGCGGCGCGGTGGCCGTGGAGCTTGCGGCCGATCTGAGCCGCCAGGCGCAAAAAGACGGCAGCCCGAGCGCTGCGCGCGGCTTGATCCTGGAATCTACCTTCACTTCGCTCGGCGATGTTGCGGCAGTGGTAGCCGATACCGCCCTGCCAGTACGCTGGCTGCTGTCGCAAAAATTCGATTCGATCGACAAGATCGACCAGGTCGGCATGCCGTTACTGCTGGTGCACGGCCAGGACGACCGCTACGTGCCGCCACGCTTCAGCCAGCAATTGTACGAGGCCGCGCAGCAGCCCAAGACCCTGCTGCTGGTGCCTGGTGCCAGCCATAACAACAGCATGAGCCTGGCCGGCCCGCGCTATCGCCAGGCGATCAAGGCACTGCTCTAGCGCGGCCTATTGCACTGGCAGGAAGTTCATCAGCAACAAGCTCTGCGCGTAGTTCAAGCCAATCCGCCGGTAGCGTTCATCGAGCATCTGCGCCAACAGGTCGAGCCGGGCGACGATCTTGCCGAACTCGACCGCGAAGCTGAGGTTGCTGCCCTCTTCGGAAATCTCGTTGGAGAACAGCAACAGCACGCCATTGGCGTCCTGACGCTGGCTGAGCATCCAGGTGGCTTTTTCGATGTTGCGCGCGGCGTTGTTGACGAACAGCGGGTCGATCGCATCGGTCATGTAGAACTCGCTGCGTCCGCCGTGGGCGGTGATCAGCATACTGCCGATGGCATAGATGAAGGCGCCGACCCGATCGCCGCGAAATTCCGGGCTCAGGGCGTAGCTGAGGGCTGCCAAATCGCGCCGCTGACCGAGCTGCGGAAGCGGCTGGCGTTGCTCGATGGCCAGGCGGATCTGCCGCTCGGCGGTAGCGGCGTCAAGGTAGCCGGACTGCTTCCACTGGTTGGGATTGCGCGCGTACAGCTTGTTCATCAGCAGGTACAGGCTTTGCAGGTTGTCGCGCATCGCCAGGGTGGCCATGCGGTCGACACTGGTCTGGAACAGCTCGCTGGGTTTGCCATCACTGAACTGGCTGACGATATCGCGGCCCTGTTGCTCGGTGCACGCGCACAGCAGGGTCAGGGCGCCGGCCAGCAGCAGGCGGGGGCAGGTTCGCAGTACGGGGACAAGCATCGGCACCGGGGTCTTGATCAACGACGGGGCCGGGGATCGGCTCTGCCTGACCAGACATAGAGCGCGAAATGCCGAAAAAGTGCAGTTGCGCAGGCCAGCCAGGCCTGCGCAACGGTATTGCAGGGGCTCAGCCGGTCACATGGCGTGACGCAGCAACTCGATCATTTGCGCATGCAACGCAGGGTCACCGCAGGCCACCACACAGCCGCCGTTCTGCGCCGAGCTGCCATCCCAGGCGCTGATCACCCCGCCCGCCCCTTCGATGATCGGCATCAACGCCTGCACGTCATACGGCTGCAGGCTGGCCTCGACGATCACATCGACAAAGCCACTGGCGAGCATGCAATAGGCGTAGCAGTCGCCGCCGTAGCGCATCAGCCGCGCCTGGCCGGCAACCGCTTCAAAGGCGGCCTTGCGCGCCTCGCTATCGAACATGTCCGGCGTGGTGCACATCAGGGTGGCTGAGGCCAAATCGCTGCAGGCACGGGTCTTCAGCGGCGTGCTGCCGAGCCAGGCACCGTCTGGGGTACCGATGAAACGCTCGCCGGTAAACGGCTGGTTCATCACCCCGACCACCGGCTTGTTGCCGTCGTTGAGCGCGATCAACGTGCCCCACAGCGGCAGCCCGGTGATGAAGGCGCGGGTGCCATCGATCGGGTCTAGCACCCAGGTCAGCGGGCTGCTGCCCACCGCCACGCCCTGCTCTTCACCAAGGATGCCGTGGCTTGGGTAGCGTTGCTGGATCAGCGAGCGCATGGCGTCTTCGGCGGCCTTGTCGGCCACGGTTACCGGGTCGTACAGGCGCCCGCCCTTGTCCTCGACCGCCAGGTTGGCGCGAAAATACGGCTGGATCGCAGCCGCAGCGGCCTGCGCCAACTGCTCGGCAAATGCACGGTATTCGCCGATCTGTTCAGCGTTCAAGGTCATGGTGGCGGGCCTCTGGCAACGATAGGGGTTGGCATCATACCCGAGCCTGCCGGGTGATGGCGTGCGGCCGTGCCTGCGCCAGCAAGCCGGGGTTGAGGTAGTCTAGCGGCCAGCCCACTGTTGATATGCCAAGGAACACCACTGGATGTCATGCACCGTAACCGCACTGGTACTCGCCGCCGGCCATAGCCGCCGGTTTGGCAGTGACAAACGCCAGCACCTGCTGAGCAGCGGCCAGACCCTGCTGCAGGCCAGCCTGCAACTGCCGTGCGCGCAGTTGGGCGAAGTCTGGCTGGCGCTGCGTGACGACGACCCTGCCCCGGTCGGCCTGGCTGATAACGTGCGCATCCTGCAATCGAGCAGCAGCCGGCTTGGCCTTGGCCACAGCATCGCTACCAGCGTCGCGCAGATCAGTACCGCGTCGAATGCTCAGGGCTTGCTGGTGATGCTGGGTGACATGCCGTTCATCCAGCCCGCCACCCTCGCCGCGCTGCTGGCCAAGGCGGACCGTCGCCTGATCATCCGCCCGACGTATCAAGGCAAGCCCGGCCACCCGGTGCTGTTCGGTCGCGCCTGGTGGCCGCAGTTGTGCACCCTGACCGGCGATGAAGGCGCCCGCGGCGTGCTGCTGGGCAATCCGCAGGCGGTGCGCAATATTGAATTGGGCGATCCTGGAGTGTTGCTGGATATCGACCGGCCAGGTGATGTGCCCAGCCGGGATAAATACTAGGCAGCGCTTGCCAGCACCCGCCGCTCCTCCAGCAGCTTGATAAACATACTCAAGCTGCGCGACACAGTACCGCGCCGCCACACCAGCCAGGTCTGCAAGTAGCGGAAGTCTTCCGACAACGGCCAAACGCTGACCGTGCTCAAGCCCGGCATGCTGTCGAGCATGCTGCGCGGCATCAACGCCAGGCCGGCACCAGCACTGACGCACGCAAGCATGCCGTGGTAGGACTCCATCTCATGGATTTTGCCGGGCACGGCCTGATCCTGGACAAACCAGTTCTCGAAATGATGGCGGTACGAGCAGTTGGCGCGAAAGGCGTAGATGCTCTCGCCGTTGACGTCGCGGGCGCGGCTGATTGCGGCATGGTTGAGTGGCGCAATCACTACCATCTCTTCATCGAACACGGCCATGCCTTCCAGCGTTGGGTGCAGTACCGGGCCATCGACGAAGGCTGCGACCAGGCGGCCGGACAGCACACCTTCGAGCATGGTCCCCGAAGGCCCGGTCGACAGGTCCAGATCGACCTTGGGAAAGCGCTGGTTATAACTGGCCAGCAAGGCCGGGATGCGCACGGCGGCGGTGCTTTCCAGCGAACCCAGGGCGAACGTGCCCTGCGGATCTTCGCCGGCCACGGTCAGCCGCGCTTCGTGGACCAGGTCGAGAATGCGCCGGGTGTACTCGAGAAAGTTCCAGCCCGCCGGTGACAGGCGCAGGCGGCTTTTCTCGCGGATGAACAGCTCGACACCGAGGTCTTCCTCAAGCTGCTTGATCCGCGTGGTGAGGTTCGACGGCACGCGGTGAATCTGCTGGGCAGCGGCGCTGATGCTGCCGTGCTCTGCCACTGCCTTGAAAATTTCCAGTTGCACCAGATCCACAGTCATTCTCCAAACGTGAACGTTGCGCTCATTATTATTCAGTTTTCAATACGGTTGCACGCCACTAGTCTGAGCTTCGTCAACTTACAACAACGAGGAGCTCCGCCATGAGCGAGATCAGCAGCCTGACCCACGCCATTTCTGTCGACCCGTTCAGCGATGAGCAGATTGGCCACTATGCTTTCGACACCGACGCCGCACAGGAAGCGGCGCTGCAACGTGCCAAGGTTGGCTTCAACCAATGGCGCCAGGTGTCACTGGGGCAGCGCAGCGAGTATCTGAACGCCCTGGCCGATGCTCTGCAGGCCAATCACGAAGCGTTGGCGGTGATGATCAGCCGCGAAATCGGCAAGCCGATCAGCCAGGCACGTGGCGAAGTGACCAAGTGCGTTGCCCTGTGCCAATGGTATGCCGAGCACGGCCCGGCGATGCTGGCTGCCGAGCCTACGCAAATCGCCACCGCGCGCATCGAATACCGCCCGTTGGGGCCGATTCTGGCCGTGATGCCGTGGAACTTCCCGCTCTGGCAAGTGCTGCGCGGCGCGGTCCCGGCACTGCTGGCGGGCAATACCTATGTGCTCAAGCATGCCCCGAACGTCATGGGCAGCGCCTATCTGCTGCTCGACGTGATCAACCAGGCTGGCCTGCCAGCAGGCATCTTCGAAGTGCTCAACGTCACCCCGGACGGCGTGACCCGGGCGATCAATGACCCGCGTATTGCCGCCGTGACCCTGACCGGTAGTGTCCGCGCCGGCATGGCGATTGGTGCTCAAGCCGGTGCTGCGCTGAAGAAATGCGTGCTGGAACTGGGCGGTTCCGATCCGTTCATCGTACTGGCGGACGCCGACCTTGATGCAGCGGTCAAGGCCGCGGTGATCGGCCGCTATCAGAACACCGGCCAGGTCTGTGCAGCGGCCAAGCGCCTGATCGTCGAAGAAAGCATCGCCGAGGCGTTTACCGCGAAGTTCGTCGAAGCCACGCGTCAGCTCAAGGTCGGCAATCCGCTTGAGGCTGATACTTACATCGGCCCAATGGCCCGCTACGACCTGCGCGACGAGCTTGACGGCCAGGTGCAGGCGACCTTGGCTGAAGGCGCGACCCTGCTGCTGGGTGGCAAAAAGGCTGAGGGCGTCGGCAACTTCTACGAGCCGACCGTATTTGCCGGCGTTACCCCGCAAATGACCGCGTTCAAGCAGGAGTTGTTTGGCCCGGTGGCAGCGATCATCAGCGCCCGTGACGCCGACCACGCCGTGGAACTGGCCAACGACAGCGAGTTTGGTCTGGCCTCGACCATCTACACCGCCAACCTCGAGCTGGCTGAGCGGATGACCTCGGCGCTGGATACCGGTGCGGTGTTCATCAACGGCTACTGCGCCTCTGACCCGCGGGTAGCGTTCGGCGGCGTGAAGAAGAGCGGCTTTGGCCGTGAGCTGTCGCACTTCGGTGTGCGCGAGTTCTGCAACGTGCAGACGGTGTGGCTGGATCGCAATTGACAGCAGCGTAAGCAAAAGGGGCAAGTCGCTTGTGCGGCTTGCCCTTTTTTTTGCGAGCTAGTTGTCGCGCACCTGGTCCTGCACCCAGTCGAGCATGCCACCTGGCACAATCAGCTCATGCCTGGCCCGCGAACAGGCGGTGTACAGCCCCGCGAGCATGCGCGCTCGCTCATTGCGGTTACCGGCGGCGGCAGGCGCGACCATCAGCTCTGGCGAGACCATGACCCGGGCGAACTCCATGTTCTTAACGTCGCGCACCCTGGCCAGGAACAGCTTGGGCGCCTTGTCCCAGCGATAACGGCTCTTGGCCTTGGCGAAATCTTCCGGCGTGTAGCCCCTGCGCAGCAGGTTGGCAACGGCGGCGAAGGCCTTGTCGTCGCCCTTGTCCTGTTCCAGCGCCTGCCAGCTGGCATAGCGGAACAGCATGTTGTGCCGCGGCCGCGTGCCGTAGCGGTACAACTCGATGCAGTCTTCGACAAACAGCTCGAACTCCTTGCGCGCACCTTTGAGCAAAACAAACGGTACGCCCTGATGGGTCAGGCGCTGGAACCAGCCGAACAGACCCCATTCGTCATCCACCAGCAGCGCCGTAGGTTGCTCGGGCACCGTCACCGTGTCGAAGAAACTGACCCGGGTGTAGTGCTCGGCGCTGCCGGTAAAGGCCGCCTGCACTGCGGCCGGGTGGGCCAGGATCAGCGGGTTCAGCACGCCCTCCATGGCTGGCCCGGCACGCAGCGAGTGATCGATGCAGCGCTGGCGGATGAACTTGCCGTGGTGCGGGCTGAGGCCGTTGAGGTTCTGCAGGTCGTCGCCCAGGGTAATGATTGCCTGCGGGCTGCGGTCGAGCACGGCGAGCATGGGCGCCGACAGCTCGTGGGCTTCATCGACGATGACATGGCTGAACTGGCTGTCGATCACTTCCAGCGACAGCGACAGCAGCTTGACCCGGTGATAATCGCGCACCGGCAGCTGAATCTCGCGCGCCGAGGGGCGGATCAGCTGTTGCCAGTACAGGCGCGCCTTTTCCAGCAGCACCTCCTGATCCAACGGCGAAAAGCCGTGGCCCATCCACGGCAAATGATGCAGTTCGATGGCGGTGTCTGCGCTGCGGCAGAAGCTGCGTACCGCCTTGATGCACAGGGCGACCACTTCGCGCGCCGCCAACGGGCCGATGTCCGGCACTGCCAGCCACTGTACGACTTGCGCCTCCTGCGGGCGCCACGACAGTTTGCTGCGGTAGACGTCACGCAGGCGCCAGCCGTTGCTGGTCAGGTCGCGGTCAAGAATCTCGTCGGCCAACTGGCCAAAAGTGCGCGCGGTAAACTCCGAGGCGTGCTTGATCCGCGCCTGCAGGGCGCGTAGCTGGCCTTCGGTCATGGCCAGCAGCAAGGTCCGCTGCGGGTCGAGCAAACGAGCGAACTGGTTGATCAGGAAGGTCTTGCCGGTGCCGGCAAACCCCTGCACCGCCACCGACTCGTCAACCCCCGAGAGAAACTCGCGCAGCAAGCGGTTCTGCTGGTCACTCAGGCGCAGATTGCTCGGCAACGACGGCAAGCTGACCGGTCGCAACGGCGTTACCTGCTCGCGATAGGCATCGGCAAAGGTAAAGCTCCAGCCACCTTCGCTGTCGCGCAGGTCGGCAACATCGACCGGCTGCTCGGCCGCCAGCAGGCCGATGCCGTTCTCGCCGAGCATGCCCAGGCCCATGGCGAACACTTCTGCGTCAAAACGGCTGGCGACCTGCTGCTGGAAGCGCGACGGCGCCGCCGCTTCAACCTCATCGGCAATCCGCACGATCTCGGCAAAGCGCCGCTGCTGCGCTTCGACCGAAGGCGCACCCTGCTGGCGCGGCACATTCTGGATAAACAGCACCGCAGCGGTCTCCAGCAGAGTGGCGTAATTAAAGAACTCGTTGGCGGTTCGACTGGCAAGGCCGTCGGCCTGCTCGCTGGTCAGGGGCAGATAGAACATCGGGACCTCGGCACATAACTGCCGCGCACGATACCAGCAATGGGCGTGAGCTGCAGAATCGTGCCGGCCAATCTCGGTATGGATTCAATGGTAAGAGGAAGGCATCTGCGCGAGCGTCGGCCAAGAATCCAGTGTCGTCCAGTCAACCCCTTTTTCCAGTTCGAACCGACAGGCAGCCCCGCGAATCGACAGTTGTGCCTGGATGGCCTGCTCAGTGGCAGCAGTGGATCCCCACGGAACTGTCTTTAAGTCCCGGAGCAGCGCTGCTAACAGATCCTGTTCAAGACGCTCGGCATATCGGGCGACTAACAGATGTTTAGCACGCCGGAAACGAACGCCGGAGTCAGCCAGCAAGCGAGCCAAGCGCGAGGCGCCCCAGCTCGCAACTGCAATTTCGGGGGCGTGGCGTACGATCATTCCGGCCACGCCAGATAGCGTTCTCGTTTTCACTATCATTAAATGCCTGAGGTCATTCGCCAAGTCCGATCGTTTGAACAGGCAGGCCGCAATCAGATCATCGCCAACATTGAAGGAGTCCTGCCCGGCCAGTGCTGCAAGGGCCTCTGCCGGCCACTTGGCGGCCAGAAAAAGGCTTGCCTGCCGCAGCGCCTCATAGCGCTGAGACCATCGTTCATTGTCCTCCGTCTCCCGATTAAGCCAGCGGGCATAGCTGTCAACGACGTTTCGGCAAAAATCGAAGTCTCTGCGCTGACACCTCAAGAGCAAACCTCGAACAACCCGGTTTTGGGCGATGGCCGCGATGGTTGAAGACATTGGCAGTGCGTGCAAAGCGACATAGTGCGATGCGTCTTCAAGCAGTGACCGGTGCCGTATCAACGTGGTCATCAAGATCTTCCACTGCACCCCGTGAAAATGATGAGCGAACGATTCGACGGTTTCATTCGCAACATACGAAAAATCGTAGGAAGCGTCGAATAGAAACCGCGTGGCGACCACAAAATGAAAAAGATGGTCATAGTCCCAGGGATCTGGCACTTGCGCGTTGAGACGAATAAAAAGTGTCCAGGTACCTAATACACGCTCGCGCCGGATCGTGAGTCCCGGGAACATCCAACTCCGGAATCTGTCCAGAAACACCTCGAATGCCAAGACGCGCGCGATTTCGCCCTCAGGGCAATCCGGCGGCTCGGTCCACTCTACTGACAGCTGCCGCGGCGTAAATACATAGCTGGCCTTATGCGTTCCCATTGGAATCTGGATCTCGAGCAACTCACGCTCGAAGCGCAACACCTTGGTTGAGCGGCTACTGAACGTTGCGCAGAAGTGTTCAAGCGATTGCACGCGTTTTGGAAGTCCCAGCGTATCAAGCCGCAGTGTCGCCAGAGCGTATTGGTGGAGGAGATTATGTAAGACGTGGGGATTTTCGTACCGATTGAAAGCTTTGCCGGAGGCATTTATAGCGTCAAATTCAAACCGCCAGTTGCGGTCCTGTATCTCGAATGAATCAGGGATCGATTCATCAGCCCACTCAAGCAGCCAGGTTTGAAAACGCTGAAACACTGCAGAATCACGCTCAGACAACGGCCCTATGCTCAGATAATCGATCCACCTTTGCATCCCTTCCAGGTAAAGGAGATAGCTGCCAGCATCCCCTCCTTCAACTGCACGACCAAGCTGCGCTTTCAATGAAGCGTCATAGGTTTCGATCAGCGACCCTCTGATCTGCTCGGCGATGTTGTTCAGGCGCGCTTCGTGCAGCGTGTCCCTGAGCACTGAATAGCTATTGTTGAGTTGCTGGGCAAGCCTTGTCGCTTCTCCGCCACCCGACGCAATCCACCTGAACGACGCCGCTGATTGCTGAAATGCTTCGACTGCCGAAGAGATGCCAGGAAACTCAAGCGCCTGACGCATCAGCAGAATTTCACTCGTGATCGGCAGTCCCAGTGAGCGTATCGATACTATCGCCTCAATCCGCAAGCCATCTTCAAGTCCGTTCGCCAAAGCCTCTAAATAGCAGATGGCGTCATCCTGGGTATGAAAGGGCAGACGCGCACATTGGTCGCTGACAAAAGATACGCTTTCAAGAATCACTAAAGCATTGTCGTGCTGTAGCGCCTTGAACTGCAGCGCTGCGGAATCGAGCATCCAGCGCAATACTCTCGGCGGTAGCCAGGAAGATGCCTCTTCACAGTCGAGCAAGGCGATGACGATGCGCAGGTCACCACCCTCTACCAAGGTCCATGTTGATGAAGAAAGCGCAGACAGCACGCAGAGCCCGGCTCCCGACGCACCCTGTGACACCTTTACTGCGTGCTGGTACTTTGTCGCAAACGCCTGAAGGTCCCGACCTCCGCCTGCACGTTCTGAGGTGTCTGATCGCCAGATCGCTGCGAGTAAAGACGGTGATTGCACCACCCCGTCGCTACGATGCATCCACCTCGTTGGCTTAGGGTGTTCGCTGAATACAACAGTTTTTGCTTCACTTCCCTCGCGACTGGCAGACGATGTAACTGGGCAAAAACTTCAATGCAGCCTTGCTCCAGATCGCCGTTGGCAGTCAGCACCTCGTCGATGAAGACAAGCGCGCAGTCGTCGGGTAGTACCAACTCTCGGCAATGCTCTGTCTGTATAGATCGCAACACTGTCGAGTCGCCAACAACACAGGTGCCTCGGTCAAACACCGCGCAGTCTGCGTCGGCTGTAATGCGTTGAGTGTCGAGCCTGACGCAGGTAATTTGCTGCTGGCGGAACATGATGCCAGCGTGCTCCTGTGCACTGCCTTCATCCACTAGCACTAACGCTATCAAGGCCCGCTCCGGATCACCAAGCGCAAGATAACGACGCCAAGCGCTCATCAAATCGGATGCAACCAGTGCCCTACCCGAAGACTGCGCACCCAGCATCAATAGACTGGCCTCAACTAAATCGTAGCGCCCGATCAGCGCTTCACGACAAGCATCGGTCAATACTTGGCGATCGCGAAATGCATCGTCAAGATAGGCCGGTCTGGCCTGCAGCAGATGGAGGCGTTGCACTGCAGTCTCGCGCAGATTGCGTCCGCGCCATAGCCTGAGGTCCGAGCAAGCTGGACGCACGACCAAGGCTGTTGCATGCGAGCCAGTATTTTGAGCGCTGGCAAAGCCAAACCCAGCCGTATGTGCAACGTTCATCATCTCCGAGTTTCTCGGCATGATAGTGGTCACGGACACAAAACCAAGCGCGGTCTCCAAGCCCCACTCACAATCAATCGCACTGAAGTCGAAGATTTGCATCAGTTCGCTGCAAACCGCTTCCATACGTTCAAGAACCGCCGCGTCCAGGTAGGGCGATTGATCGCGGCTAACATCGTCACAGACACCTGTTTTCAACAGCGGCTGGACAAAACAAGCAATTGGCTCAGGATGATTGTAATGGCCTGACAGCGCGAGCTGACGTTGCGCATGTTCGGTTGCCCCACTGGTCGCCACAGCAGCGATGCACTTGATCAACGCTCTTGAATCGTGACATATCAGGCTGTCGTACCCACCGGCATTGACGTGATCAACTAGATCCTCATTACCTGCGCTACGCACGATCCATGGCGCTGGACCGCATACGTCCTCCACACTCTTTGCATCAGCTTTGGAAAAGCCTGCTCAAGAGCGGCTGCGTAAATCGATACTCGATCATCTGCTCGTGTCCGAGTGCCCAACTGTGCGCTGGGCAACGGGGCGATCGGAAATACTGGAAGTATCAGGTCGCCCAAACTATCGAGTCTTCTTATGCGCAGCAGTCGATTCACCTTGGGTCCGTATCGCTGCTCCTCGTCTGTAGTCATGGTTTGGATACTCATGATTGATGTAATGCGGCTGTCAGATTTAGAGTTCAGACCAACGTGCAAGTAAGGTCACGCGACACCCAGTCATGGCAGCACCCTACCTGAACACTTCTCGATGAAACTGCTCGAAGAGCTATCGCTGAGTAGACTCACGCCCGGTGAATAAAAGTGCGGACGATAGTGATACACCTATAGCAAGATGCAGTCAATCATCGAAACCGGCCTTTCACATACTTGATTTTATGTCTAGCCATGTTTACCCGTGTGAAATTTCCTACAATCATGTAGGAGTGAAACTAAAAAGCCGCCTTAACCTAGGTACGTGGCGAAGATCAGTTCTTTTTTCTGAAGCCATCCGTTAGCATGAAGCCCGTGCAACGGCGGTCTTGCTCAGCCCTTTCATTTGAATGCATCTACCTAACGCACGGTAACCACATGCCCCACCCTGGAGGAATGCATATTACTGTGACGATCCAGGCCAATTTCCTGCTAAATTCTTTTCGGGCAGCTTATGAGGTGACGGAACAAGCTAGCGCCTCATCTGCATGGAAGTCTTTTGAAAAACGAATATTTATCAAGCAATGGTCAAGCACATGACTCCTGGTTTCATCCGACAATTCACTATTCACACTATCTGCAGTGTGACCGGCGCATCCCCAAAAGCGATTATCGCTCTCGACAGGATCGAATTGACTGCGCGAGACTGGGAACAAGTATTCAGCCGCTTGGAAGCCGCGTTCGACATTCAGATCGACATGCTCACTTCAACTAACAGGTCGCTCTCAATCGAGTCATTAATGCACGCACTACAAATCAAAATGGTGACTTGATCAATAAACGATTTCGCGCCTTGTAAGCTCAAAGGCGAGTTCAGACTCAGACGAAACCTCAGATACCTCAGATACCTCAGATACCTCAGATACCTCAGAGAAAACATCGCACAAGCCTTTCGCCTATACGCGCAAGGTGAGATCCCATTACCTCGCTCGCTTCAACGTCTCACTAGGCAACTCACCAAACAACTGTCGATAACTTTCCGAAAAGCGCCCCAAGTGCCAGAACGACCACTGCATGGCCACCTCGGCCACGGTTGCCCCGGCACCACGCAACAAGTCACGGCGGGCGCCGTTCAATCGGCGCAGGCGCAGCCAGTGCGCCGGCGGCATGGCGGTGAAGGCCTTGAAGATTTGCTGCAACTGGCGCACAGACACCCCGGCAACTTCGGCCAGCTCGACGAGGTTGAGCGTTTCGTCGGGGCAATCGGCGGCCCAGTCGCTGACCCGGCGCATGACGGCGCGTGCCTCGCCGCGCCGGCCATGGGCATCGCCCTGCAGGCGTTGGCTGGCATTGTCGAGAATGAACAGACAATCCTCGAGCAGCTGTTCGCCCAACGCCCTGCCCTGCAATGGGCTGTCAGCCTCGCCCAGCCGGGTCAGGGTCGCGCTCAGCCAGCTGCCGAACAGGTTGTTCTGCACCGAGTCCAGCGGGGTCATGAACAAGCCTTCCAGGCGGGCGACATCCAGCCCATGGCGCTGGAGAAAGTCGCGGCTGAACACCACCGCCACTTCCTGATAGTTCTCGGGCGTGATCCAGATATTGCGGCTGTCTTCATTGAGCAGGTAGAGGCTGTTCTCGCTGCGATCGAAGCAGAACGTCAACGAGCCACTGGGCGCGCTGAAAAACTGCTCAACGCGGGTGTTCAGGCGCTCTTCGTAGACCTCGACGCCCTCAAGCTCCAGGCTGCGCAGTTGGCCATTGAACAACCCCGGCGACATTTGCCGATATTGCTGCTGCCAGCCGGGCGTTGTGCGCACCTGTTCACTGACATCACTGGTCTGGAAAGCCTGAACTTGCAAGCCGTTGGCGCTGGTCACGCGGCATCCTATACGCACCCTTTTGGTGCATTTGCTGGCGAAAGAAGTGGATAGATCAACCCTGCGGGCTGCGCCCAAGATAGCCTCCAGCGCTGCGGGTGGGAAGATCCCTTAGCGTGGCGCGATCAAAACCCAACCAAGAGGTCTGTATGAACGCCCCCTTCGATCAGCTTTCCAACTGGCTGAAAGAACACCGCATCACCGAAGTCGAATGCGTGATCAGTGACCTGACCGGCATCGCCCGCGGCAAGATTGCACCCACGGCCAAGTTCCTCCATGAGCGCGGCATGCGCCTGCCTGAAAGCGTGCTGCTGCAGACCGTCACCGGCGACTATGTCGACGACGATATCTACTATGACCTGCTCGACCCGGCCGACATCGACATGATCTGCCGCCCCGACCCGTCGGCGGTGTACCAGATCCCGTGGGCCATCGAACCCACCGCCATCGTCATCCACGACACCTTCGACAAGCAAGGCAACCCGATCGAGCTGTCGCCGCGCAACGTTCTCAAGAAAGTCCTCAAGCTCTACGCCGACAAGGGCTGGCAGCCAATCGTCGCGCCGGAGATGGAGTTCTACCTGACCAAGCGCTGCGAAGACCCGGACTTGCCCCTGCAAGTGCCGATGGGCCGCTCCGGGCGCGCTGAAAGCGGCCGTCAGTCGTTCTCGATCGATGCCGCCAACGAATTCGACCCGCTCTTCGAGGACGTCTACGACTGGTGCGAGATCCAGTGCCTGGACCTCGACACGCTGATCCACGAAGACGGCCCGGCGCAGATGGAGATCAACTTCCGCCACGGCGACGCGCTGGACCTGGCTGACCAGATCACCGTGTTCAAACGAACCATGCGTGAGGCCGCACTCAAGCACAACGTCGCCGCAACGTTCATGGCCAAGCCGATCACCGATGAGCCCGGCAGCGCCATGCACCTGCACCAGAGCGTGGTCGATATCGCCACCGGCAAGCCGATCTTCGCCAATGACGACGGCAGCATGAGCGAGCTGTTCCTGCACCACATCGGTGGCCTGCAGAAGTTCATCCCCAAGGTGTTGCCGATGTTCGCGCCGAACGTCAACTCGTTCCGCCGCTTCCTGCCGGACACCTCGGCCCCGGTCAACGTCGAGTGGGGTGAAGAAAACCGCACCGCCGGCCTGCGCGTACCGACCTCAAGCCCCGAGGCCATGCGCGTCGAGAACCGCCTGCCGGGCGCCGATGCCAACCCTTACCTGGCCATTGCTGCGAGTTTGCTCTGCGGCTACCTGGGCATGGTCGGCAAGATCGAGCCGAGCGCTGCAGTGCAAGGCCGCGCCTATGAGCGACGCAGCCTGCGCCTGCCGATCACCATCGAAGACGCGCTGCAGCACATGGAGGAATGCGAAATCATCCAGGACTACCTGGGCAAGCAGTTCGTCCAGGGTTATGTCGCGGTGAAGCGCGCCGAGCACGAGAACTTCAAACGGGTGATCAGTTCGTGGGAGCGCGAGTTCCTGATGATGAGTGTCTGATCATCTGCGGGGCGCCGAGCGCCCCGCCTTATGCAAGATCACGACCCAGAATAAAACCAGAGAGGTGTCGACATGCGTCATTTGCAGTCCGTGATCCCCGCAGCATTCGCCCTGATGTTCGGCGCCGCCGCTCAGGCCCAGCCGAGCGTCAGCGTGTACAACTGGACCGACTATATAGGTGAAACCACCCTGGCCGACTTTCAGGCCAGCAGCGGCATCAAAATGATCTATGACGTGTTCGACTCCAACGAAACCCTGGAGGGCAAGTTGCTTGCCGGGCGCACTGGCTACGACGTGGTGGTGCCGTCCAACCACTTCCTGGCCCGCCAGGCCAAGGCCGGCGCCTTCCTGCCGCTGGACCGCAGCAAGCTGCCGAACTTCAGCAACCTCGACCCCAAGCTGCTCAAGCAGCTGGAGCAGAACGACCCCGGCAATAAATACGCAGTGCCATACCTGTGGGGTACCAACGGCATCGGCTACAACGTCGACAAGGTCAAGGCGGCGCTGGGCATCGACAGGATCGATTCGTGGGCCGTGCTGTTCGAGCCAGAAAACCTGAAGAAACTGCAAAAATGCGGCGTAGCCTTCATGGACTCGCCGGATGAACTGTTCCCGGCCATGCTCAACTACCTGGGCATGAACCCGCGCAGCGAAAACGAAGCCGATTACAAGAAGGCCGAAGCCAAGCTGGTGGAAATACGGCCGTACATTACCTACTTCCACTCCTCCAAGTACGTTTCCGACCTGGCCAATGGCGATGTCTGCATCGCTTTCGGTTACTCGGGCGACGTGTTCCAGGCGGCCAATCGCGCTGTTGAAGCGAAAAACGACGTAAAAATCGCCTACAGCATTCCCAAGGAAGGCAGCAATCTGTGGTTCGACCTGCTGGCCATTCCCAAGGACGCCAGCAACCCTGAACAGGCCCTGGCCTTCATCAATTACCTGCTCGCCCCTGAAGTAATCGCCAAAGTCAGCACCACCGTCGGTTATGCCAACGCCAACCTCGCGGCGAAGGCGCACATGGATCCGGCGCTGGTCAACAATCCCGAGATCTACCCGCCGCAAGAGGTGCTCGACAAACTCTATGTATCGAGCACACCGAGCCCGAAAATCATGCGGGTCATGACCCGTTCCTGGAGCAAGATCAAATCCAACCGCTGAGCCGAGCCTGTGCCATGTCATTAGAGAGCCAACACACTGCCTCGTACTACGCCGCTACGGCGCGCAGCAGCGCGCCCTACCCTGCGCTGCAAGAACAACTGAGCGCCGACGTCTGCGTGGTCGGTGGCGGCCTGACCGGGGTCAATACTGCGCTGGAACTGGCCGAGCGCGGTTTGTCGGTGATCCTCCTCGAAGCCCGGCGCATCGGCTGGGGCGCGAGCGGGCGCAACGGTGGCCAGCTGATTCGCGGCATCGGCCATGATGTCAGCGGTTTTGCCCGCTATGTCGGTCAGGACGGCGTGCGATATCTGCAACAGGCCGGGATCGACTCGGTCGAGCTGGTGCGCCAGCGCATTGCCCAGTACGCCATCGACTGTGACCTGCGCTGGGGCTTCTGCGAGCTGGCCAACACGCCCGCCCAGTTTGCCGCGTTCAAGGACGAGCAAGCGCAACTGGCCGAGCTCGGTTACCGCCCTGCCACGCGCCTGGTTGATGCTGCACACATCGGTGAAGTGGTCGCCAGCGAGCAGTACGCAGGCGGGCTGATCGACATGGGTTCGGGCCATCTGCACCCGCTCGATCTGGTCCAGGGTGAAGCGCGCGCTGCGGCAAAGTTGGGCGTGCGCATCTTTGAACAAAGCCCGGTGCTGCGTATCGAGCATGGCCCGAGCGTGACGCTGCACTGCGCCCACGGCAAGGTGCGCGCGCAGAGCCTGGTGCTTGGCTGCAACGCGCACCTGGACGAACTCGAGCCGCGCCTGAGCGGCAAGGTGCTGCCCGCTGGTAGCTACGTGGTGGCGACCGAGCGACTGCCTGAACAGGTGGCACAGGCGTTGATCCCGCAGAACATGGCTTTGTGTGACCAGAAGGTCGGCCTAGATTACTACCGCCTGACTGCGGACAACCGCCTGCTGTTTGGCGGTGCCTGCCACTATTCGGGCCGCGATCCGAAAGACATCGCCGCCTACATGCTGCCCAAGGTGCGCAAGGTGTTCCCGCAACTGGCCGATGTGCGCATCGACTATCAATGGGGCGGCATGATCGGCATCACCGCCAACCGCTTCCCGCAGGTGGGCCGCTTGAGCCAATACCCCAACGTCTACTATGCCCAGGGCTATTCCGGGCATGGCCTGAACGTAACGCACTGGACTGCCAAGCTGTTGGCCGAAGGCATCGCCGTCGGCCACAGCCAGGGCCTGGATGTTTTCAGTGCGGTGCCGCACCTGACCTTCCCGGGCGGCAAGGCCCTGCGCTCGCCGCTGCTGGCAGCGGGCATGCTCTGGCATCGGCTGCGCGAAGTACTGGGCTGAGGCCACGGATGCAGGCCCGCGCCGAATCGGCGCGGGGTTGAGCTGGGTCAGGCGAAGAAGCTATAGAAGATCGCCGACAAGGTGATCAAACCGATCAAGGTAACGAACACATTGGACAGCTTGCCCGAGTACTTGCGCAGCGCCGGCACCTTGCGTACGGCGTACATCGGCATCAGAAACAGCAGGCAGGCAATCACCGGGCCGCCCATGCTTTCGATCAGGCGCAGGATGCTCGGGTTAAGGGTGGCGACCGCCCAGCAGGTCAGCACCATGAACAACGCGGTAACCCGCTCCAGACGCTTGGCCGGCCAGGCTTTGCCGCGCCCGCGCAGGCTCTTGACGATCATGCCCTGGAAGCCCTCGCTGGCGCCGATGTAGTGGCCGAGGAACGACTTGGTGATTGCCACCAGAGCAATCAACGGTGCCACGAACGCGATCACCGGGGTCTGGAAGTGGTTGGCCAGGTACGACAACACCGAGATGTTCTGCTCCTTGGCGGCCGCCAGGTCGGCCGGGCTCAACGCCAGCACGCAACTGAAGCAGAAGAACATCACCGTCAGCACCATCATCACGTGCGCGGTTGCCAGCGTGCGGCCGCTCTTGCGGTCAGCGTCGGTGCCATAACGGTGCTTTTGGTCGACGGCGAAGGCCGAGATGATCGGCGAGTGATTGAACGAGAAGACCATGACCGGGATCGCCAGCCACAACGTCAGCAGCAGTTTGTTGAAGCTGATGCCTTCACTGGCTTGGGCGAGGAAGGCGCCGTTCCAGTTCGGAATCAGGCTCAGGGCCAGCAGCAACAGCGAGGCGACGAAGGGATAGACCAGGATGCTCATGGCCTTGACGATCATCTGTTGCCCACAGCGCACGATCACCATCAGGCCGCAGATCAGCAGCAACGACAGTAGCACCCGCGGCGGCGCCGTCATGTGCAATTGATGCTCGAGAAAACTGCTCAGGGTATTGGTCAGGGCAACGCTGTACACCAACAGGATCGGGAAAATCGCCAGAAAATACAGCAAGGTGATCAGCTTGCCGGCGCCGGTGCCGAAGTGCTCCTCGACCACCTCGGTGATGTCTTCGTTGCCGCTCTTGCGACCGGACAGGACAAAGCGGGTCAAGGCCCGATGTGCATAGAAGGTCATCGGCAACGCCAGCAGCGCGAGGATCATCAACGGCCAGAAGCCGCCGACCCCGGCGTTGATTGGCAGGAACAACGTCCCGGCGCCAATCGCCGTGCCATACAGGCCCAGGGCCCAGGTGATGTCATGGCGGTTCCAGCGGGTTGCATCCACCGCCGCAGCCGCAACGGCCGCATCCGCACGAACAGTCGTGGTGCTATGTACATCGGTCATCAGATATCGCCTTGTAGTTATTTTTGTCGCTGATACAGCGGGTAGTGCCTTGGAGCTGAATGCACACTGCCTTGGCAGATGCGCATTCAGCCCCGTCGAGTAAGGGTCAGCACTCGACATACGCCACGGCGAGGCCGCCGCGTGAGGTTTCCTTGTAGTTGGCGTGCATGTCGGCGCCGGTGTCGCGCATGGTGCGAATCACCCGGTCGAGGGAGATGAAGTGCTCGCCGTCGCCGCGCAGGGCCATCTGCACGGCGTTGATGGCCTTGACGGCAGCAATCGCGTTGCGCTCGATGCAGGGGATCTGCACCAGCCCGCCGACCGGGTCGCAGGTCAGCCCGAGGTTGTGCTCAAGGGCAATTTCGGCGGCGTTTTCCAGCTGCGGTGCGGTCGCGCCGAGCACCTCGGCCAGGCCCGCGGCGGCCATTGAACAGGCCGAACCGACCTCCCCCTGGCAGCCCACTTCGGCGCCGGAAATAGACGCGTTTTTCTTGCACAGAATGCCCACTGCCGCCGCCGCCAGCAGAAACGCCACGACATCGTCGTCGCAGGCGCTGGGGTTGAACTTCATGTAGTAATGCAACACGGCGGGGATGATGCCGGCGGCGCCGTTGGTAGGCGCGGTGACCATGCGCCCGCCAGCGGCGTTTTCTTCATTGACCGCCAGGGCAAACAGATTGACCCACTCCATCGCGCTCAAGGTCGAGCCGATCACGTTGGGCTTGCCCACCTCCTGCAGGCTGCGGTGCAGCCGCGCGGCACGACGTTTGACGTTGAGCCCACCGGGCAGGATGCCGTCATTGCGCATGCCGTTGGCCACGCACTCGCGCATCGCGGCCCAGATTTTCAGCAGCCCAGCGCGGATGTCATCTTCACTGCGCCAGGCGCGCTCGTTGGCCATCATCAGTTGGCTGACGCTGACGCCGTGCTGTTTGCACAGACTGAGCAGCTCGGCAGCGCTGGAAAACTCGTAAGGCAGATTGACCTGCTCGGCGCTGCTCTGTGGCGCATCGATCTCGGCTTGCTCGACGATGAAGCCGCCACCGACCGAGTAATAGGTCTGGCTGAACAGGCAGCCCTGCTCGCCCTCGGCATTGAGCGTCATGGCATTGGGGTGGTACGCCAGGCTTTCGTCCAGCAGGAGCATGTCGCGGCCGTAGTCGAAGTCGACCGGCTGGCAGCCGTCGAGCATCAGGCAGCGCTCCTGCAGCAGCTGGGCGATACGCGGCTCGATACTGTGCGGGTCGATCTGGTCGGGCCACTGCCCCATCAACCCCAGCAGGCAGGCGCGATCAGTGGCATGGCCGACGCCGGTGGCGGACAGCGAACCATACAGGCGCACCTCGACCCGCTGCACCTGAGCCAGTAGCCCGCGCTCGCGCAGCGCCTGGGCGAAGGTTGCGGCGGCGCGCATCGGCCCTACGGTGTGGGAGCTGGAGGGGCCGATGCCAATCTTGAAAAGGTCGAAAACACTGATAGCCATGCTAATGCCTGACCGTGGCGGCCTTGAACACCTGCGCACGGCTCTCTGGAAAAATTGAACGGTGTTACCAAGTTGGGCGATACTGCCGCGCCGCCACGGCGATGACCAACGAAAGTTTCTAAGCAAGCCTTTAGCAGGACTAAACGATGAGAAGGCAAATTACTGGCCAGTTCTATGTCTGGCTGCATGTGTTTTCCTGTGCGGCGCGGCACTTGTCGTTTACCCGCTGCGCCGAGGAACTGCACATCACGCCCGGCGCAGTCAGCCAACAGATGCGCCAGCTCGAAGAGCATCTGGGCTACCGTTTGTTCCTGCGCAAGGCCCGTGGTGTCGAGCTTTGCGCCGAAGGCCAGCGTCTGGCGCTGACGGTCGCCGAAGCCTACGGCAGCATCGAAGCGGAGTTGCTGCGGCTGGACGCCGGCGATATTCGTGGCACCTTGCGCCTGCGCTCGATCCCGTCGTTCCTGGCCAAGTGGCTGACCCCGCGCCTGCCGCGCTTCCAGCAGCGCTACCCGGACCTTGAGCTGCGGCTGGTGGCCGAAGACAGCAACCAGGCCCTGCACCCGGATGATTTCGACCTGGCGATCGACCTCAATGACGGCAGCTATCCGGGCATGCTGTCGACGCCGCTGCTCGACGAGCAGATATTCCCGGTGTGCTCACCTGCCCTGCTCCGTGGCCGGCCGCCGCTGCACGGGCCGGCTGACCTGGTGCATTACCCATTACTGCACGACATGACCGCCTGGCGCGGCAGTTCGGAGTACGCTGAGTGGGAGTTTTATCTGCAGGGCATTGGTGCCGGTGAGTTGAATGTGCGCCGCGGGCACACCTTCAACCGCAATCACCTGACCATCGAAGCCGCCATTGCCGGGGTCGGCGTGGCGATTGCGCGGCGCACCTTGCTCAATGATGAGCTCGAGCGCGGCGCGCTGATCGTGCCGTTCGGCGTAGCGCTGGCCAATCACAAGCGCTACGTGCTGCATTACCCGCCCGGCGGCTTGAACCAGCCGGGCGCGCGTGCCGTGCATGACTGGCTGGTGGAAGAAGCGCAGGCGTTTCGTGCGCTCCACCCGCTGGCATTGGATGTGTGAGCCGGCTCAGTACGCCTGTTTGCCGGTGAACGCATTGAGCGTGCGCACCAGGATCACGAAGTCCAGCCACAACGACCAGTTGTTGATGTACTCGATGTCCGAGTCGACCCGCTGGATCATCTGGCCGATGTCCTTGGTTTCGCCCCTGAAGCCACGCACCTGGGCCAGCCCGGTCATCCCCGGCTTGATGTTGTGGCGGGCGAAGTAATCGACGATGTCCTGTGAATACAGCGTGTCGTGATGCAGCGCATGCGGCCGTGGGCCAACCAGCGACATTTCACCAGTCAGCACATTGAACAGCTGTGGCAACTCATCCAGGCTGGTACGCCGGATAAAGGCGCCGACCGTGGTAATCCGCGGGTCGTTTTTCTGCGCCTGCTTGACCACGCCGTTTTCCAGCGGGTGAATGTGCATGCTGCGAAATTTCCAGATGCGGAACGATTCGCCGGTCCAGCCCATGCGTTCCTGGCGGAAGAACACCGGCCCCGGGCTGTCGATCTTGATCGCCAGGGCGATCAGCAGCAGCACCGGCGAAGCACAGAGCAAGATCAACGCGGCCAGCACGCGGTCTTCCAGGTTCTTGAGGAACAGGCTCATGCCGGTCAGTGGGGTTTCCGACAGAGTCAGCACCGGGATCCCGGCGATTTCCCGCACGCTGTGGTTGATCAGCCGCAGCGAGAAGATATCGGGCACCCAGTTGACCGCAATGCACTTGTCGAGCAGCTTCAGATAGACGTCGTTGATGACCTCCGAGCCGCCGAGCGGCGTCACCAGATACACCGTGCGGATCGCATGCTTGGCTACCAGCCCATCGAGCTCGGAGATGTGCCCCAGCACGGGCGGTTTGCCGTCACCGGCAACGCGGCTTTGCTCGTCGGGCTTGTCGATCCACACGCAGCCCACCACACGCTCGCCAAACCAGGGGTTGTTGCTGATCTTCAGGTAAAGAAAGTTGGCAAGATCGCCCGTGCCGATGATCAGCGCATTGTCGGTACGCAGCGCATTGGCCATGAAGCGCTTCTGCACTTCGCGCACTGTGTAGTGCAGGAACAGCTGCAGGAAATAGCCGCTGACGAACAGTTTGCCCACCAGCAAGCGTGAGTAGGTTTCGCTCTGCTTGGTCAGAAACGCCATCACCATCAAGAAACAGAACGTCGCCGACCACGCCTTGAACAAGCGAAACGCCTTGATCGACAGGCCGACGTTGCTGCGGTAGATACCATAGTGGTCATAGATCACTGCAAGCGCACCGATTAGCAACAGCAGCATGATCACGTAGTCGGAAGTGATGTAGCCGAACTGATCAACGATCAGGTACCAGGCGATGCCAGTCACCGCGATACCGTCAAGCCCAGCCTGAATGGCGTTGCTCACGCCACTTCTGCGCTGGAGCAAGGAACGACTGCTTCGGGGCTCGAAAACCATCATCAGACCTCATCAAATGTGAGCGCAGCGATACATCACTGCTTACAACTTTGGTATTACAACCAACTGACTGAACACACTGCCAAGCCAATGCTGCACGCACGCCGACGATTGAATTCGGCGTAATTCCGGGGGGGTTATGGGGCATTTGATATCACTGTAGCAGTACCACGGAGAGGCGACGTGGCGAATCATCGTGGCGACGGTTTTTGGCAGATTCGCAGTGCCCGGCACCACCCTCAGCAGGTCGTTTCAGATGCGCTTCGGCGCGCTGCGCACCGCGCTCGCGGCAGCTTTTCGGTAGCGCAACGCACGCAGCATGAACAGCGGATTGCCGATCACATACCGCTTGAACAGACGCCTGGGCTCACGCAGCAAGCGGTAGGCCCACTCCCCTTTCAATCGGCGCATCCAGTGCGGCGCACGGGTGACTTTGCCTCCGAGAAAATCCAGGATGGCGCCGCCACAAATGATCAGGCACGGCCCAGCGGCCGCAGCCAGTTGCGCGGCGATAGCTTCTTGTTTGGGCATGCCCATGCCCAGCACAATCAACTGCGGCCGATACTGCTTGGCGAGTTCAAGGTAATGTTCAGCGTTGGCAAACCCGTGCTCGACCGAGACCAGCTCGACTCCAAACTGCGCCCGACAGCGAGCAGCGGCCTGGCTCACGAATGGCTCCTCGGTGCCCCAAAGCGCGACCCGTTTGCCCCGGTACGCCGCTAGCAGTTTGGGAATCAGGTCGGTCCCGTTCATGTTCAGGCCTGGCTCGAGTGCCAGTTGGCGATACAGCAGGCCCATGCCGGCGCCATCGCGCAGCAGCAGGTCAGCCGCGCTCAGCGACGCACAATAGCCCTCGCTGGCAGCCACCAGATTCAGCGCATGAGCATTGACGAAGCCCAGCACCGTTGCCTGGTCGGGCGCCGCAAGGGTCGCAATCAGCTGTTGCTCGGCAGCCCCATCGACAACCACCAGCAGCTTGCCGAGGATAGCGTCCCAGCGTTGTTGCCATGGCCGCTCATTCATTGACTGTCATCCCGCTTCGAACGCACCCATTCCACCTGACGCTTGAGCAAAAAACCCACATACAGGGGGATTTTTTTCGCTGCGTAGAATGGCGCATAGAGCAACACCGAGAACGGAATCAGCTCGCGTGAGAAGCGCGCCCAGGCCAGCACCACTGCTGCGCCCATCAGCACCAGCGCAAGGCTGGCGATGGCTGCGGCAAACGCCACGCCGAGCAGTGCGAAGGCCAGCCAACTGACGACGAAGATGGCCATCAGGGCCAATACCAACAAGGCCAATGGTGGCACCAGCAGGTCCAGCGCCATGGCCAACAACGGCCCGTTGCGTTGCAGCAAAGCGGCGCCCAGCAGCTTCGGCCCTTCTGCCAGCAACACGCCTAGATGGCCGTGTTCCCAGCGGGTGCGCTGGTTGCTGAGGCCGTCGTCGCTGGTGGGGAACAGGCTGGTGACCTGGGCCTGCGGGCAAAACAACGGCGGCTTGCCGTCACGGCAAAAATCCAGGCCCAGCTTCAGGTCTTCGACCAGGTGACCGGTAGCCAGATTGGCCTTCGCCAGATCAGCCCAGGCGAAGGCCATGCCGGTACCCATCAACTGGCATGGCAGCCCGACCCGGGCCCAGCCGCGTGGCCGCACTAGATTCTTGACTCGCCAGGCGAACTCGGCGACTTGCACCTTGAGCCCGGCCCCGGCAGGCGCGCACATCAGGTCGAGGGCCTGCACCGGGCGGCCGGTGGCGAGGCTGCAACGCGCCAGAGTTTCAATCGAGCCAGCACTCAACAGGCAGTCGGCGTCGATGATGATCACCACCTCCGGCGGCGCCGCGGCCAGCTGGCGCACGCCATAGTCCAGGGCATAGCCCTTGCCCCGCAGGTGCTGATGCTCGCGCTCGACCACCTCGGCGCCGGCCGCGCGGGCAAGTGCTGCGGTGCTGTCCGTACAATTGTCGGCGACTACCAGCAGGCGATCACTGTCGAGCAATTGCTGACGGATGCTGGCCAAGGTGGCGCTGATACCCCCTGACTCATTGTGCGCCGGCACCAGCACGGCCACCCGCGGCCTGGGGCCGGCAGCCAAAGGCACCGGCCGCGCCGGCAGGCACGCCAGCACGACCTGGGCAAACAGCACCAGGACCGGCAGCAGAATCAACAGCGCCAACAGCGCCAGCAACCAACTTGTCAGTGTGATCATGCGCCCGCCCTGAAATAGCTGGCCAATTTGGCCGCTTCGGTATCGATGTCGTGGCGCTCCAGCACCCGCTGATGGGCCGCATCGCCCATACGTTGCAGCACCTCGTCGGGTTGCCCAAGGCAGTCGGCCATCGCCGCTGCCAGCTCCTGTACCGCCCCTGCTGGGAACAGCCAGCCATTCTCGCCAGGGCGCACCAGTTCAGGGATGCCCGCCACATAGGTGGTCAGCACCGGACGGCGCAAGGCCATGGCTTCCATGATCACCACTGGCAGGCCTTCGGCAAAGCTGGGCAAGACCAGGGCGCGAGCGGCGAGTAGCTCCTCGCGAACCTGGCCGCTGCTGATCCAGCCAGTAATACGCACCTGCGCCTGCAGCCCATGGCGGGCAATCAGGGTCTCGATCTCTGCGCGCATCTCGCCATCACCGGCCAGCACCAACTCGAACGTCGTGCCTTGCGCGGCCAACTTTTGCGCCGCCTCGAGCAACAGCAACTGGCCCTTCTGCTCGCATAAGCGGCCGACACACACCAGCCGCGGCACTGCCGGAACCGGCACCGGCGGGCCTGCATGGAAGGCCGCTTCCAGCCCGCAGTGCACGACCTTGACCTTGTCCCAATGGGCGTGCGCCACCCAGCGATACAGCTGGCTGCGGCCGTAAGAGCTGACGGCGGCGACAAACGCCGCACGGCGGACCTTCTCACCGATATGCAGAAACTGCGGTTTGTCGAATTCCTCCGGGCCGTGCACGGTGAAGCTGTAGTGCGGCCCGCCCAAGGCATTCGCAAGCATCACCACCTCGGTCGAATTGGTGCCGAAGTGAGCGTGCACATGCTCGGCGCCGAAAGCCTGCAACCACTGCACCACGCGGCACGCCTCGGCCAGGTAGATCAGGTGATAAGGCCAGCTGCGGTCAGCCCGTCGGCCCATGCCCAGGGCCAGCCACAGCGCACTGAAAAACCGTCGCGGCTGAGCGCGCAGAACTTCAAGCAATGGCTTGAGCAGCCCTTTGACGCCGTCCTCAAGGACGTAGCGGGTCTTGCTCCGTTCAGCGATATCGTCGTTGTCCTGCAACTCGCCGTCCCAACCACGCAGGGCGATCCGCTGTACTTCAATGCCCTGGCGCTCCAGCGCGAGGATTTCGCGGCGAATGAAGCTGTGGCTGACCTTCGGGTACTGATTGATGAAATAAGCTATGCGCATAGGCAATCGATCAATCCCTGAATAATTAAATGAACCGCGCCTGCTACTGGCAGCTGCCTAACGCCGAGGGCTCGCGGGCAGCCGCATCGGCCTCGCTGAGCACCTCGTCATAGAAGCCCAGCAACTCGCTAGCCTGGTCGCTGAAGACAATGATGTTGTCCTTGAATGGATTGCGGTGCCGAGCAAAGCGTGGCTGATCATCGAGAATCGCCACGATTGCCTGGCGCAGGTAGGTCTCATCGCCGCTCAAGGGAATGATCGTGCCGTTGACCCCTTCGATGATGTCCTCGACCGTGCCGCCGGAGTGAGTACTGATCACCCAGACGTCGCGAACCAGCGCCTCGCGTACTGCCAGGCCGAAGGTTTCTTTGCATTGAGTGGGGAACAGCAGCACATCGATGCCCGAGAAGAACGCATCCATGGTGGCCTGGGTGTAACCAGGGATGATGCTGACCGTGCCGGGGATCTTGATGCTGTGCCGGTTGAACGAGCGAAAGCCCATGTTCAGCAGGTTGTCGACCACCTTCAACTCGTAGTCGGACCGGTCCAGGCCGCTGAAGGCGCGGATGATCACGTCGATGCCCTTGACCGTCGAATCACCGCCGACAAAGCCAAAGCGAATGGTCTGCGCCGGCTGCTTCTGGTAACCGGCCGCCGGCGCCATGATGCCGTTGCGGTTGACCTGGATGTGCTCCGGATCGAAGCCGTTGGCAGCGTACAGGTCCTTGCAGAAGCGGCTCGGTGCAAGCAACAGGTTGGCTTGCTTGAGCGTGTCCGCCAGGAGCTTTTGCCGATGTTCGTTGAGCGCCGCGTCGTCGACGCAGGTGGCGCACACCGCCAGGTCAATGCTGGTCTGCCCGCAGTAACGGCCTTGATCGTTGATCATGAACTGGCGCCCGCAGATCCACCAGGCGTCATGCAAGGTCACCACAAATGGGATGCCGGCGCGTGCGCAGCAATCGGCCAGCTGCGCGCCGAGGCCCTGGATCGAATGCAGGTGCACCAGGTCCGGGGCGACGCTTTTGAGTACGGCCTCGAAGATCGGCACGGTGGAATGGTTCTCGAGCATGTCCCGGTCGGATATCTGTTCCGACAAGCCCATACCCAGCACTGCCGCGCCCTGCGCCTGATAGCGATACAGGCTGTAGCGTGGCACGTCGGTATCGGGGATGGCCGTGAACACGAACTGCTGCCAACGGCCGGTAGCGCCAGTCAGCCGCGACATCTGTTCGGCGATGACCGTGGCGCCACCAAAGCTGCGTGGCGCAAAAAAGATGTTGGCCGAGAGCAGACGGCGCACGCTCTTGCTGGGCGGCGCGGCAAACACTTGCCCCAGCTGCTCTGCGGTCTCTACCAGACACACCTGGCTCGCCCCTGCCTCGCGCATGGCCGTGGCCAGCGGCGGGCTTGCCGCCAGCGCCTGGTCACAGGCCAACAGGGCATGGCGATGCTGGTCAACGGCGGCCAGCAGGCGGTTGATGGTGTCTTCGCTATGCCCGACAACATCGTCGCGTTGGCCATAAGCCACCGGGTCGAAGATCAGCTCGTCGCTGTCCCACCAACAGTTGACCTGGAGCCGCTTGGCCTCGGCAAACAGCGGGGCCAGTTCGGCTACCGCCGGTAGCTGGTGGAAGATCACCACCGAGCAGGTTTGCAAAGCAATCTGACAGGCGCCAGCATCGCGCCAGTCAAGCGAAACGCAGTGATGACCCAGGTCTTGAAACATGCGTTGCAACTGCACCGGGCGGCTTTTCGGCTGCTGGTCGGCGCTGAATTCGCTGAGCAGCAGAACATCTCGTGGGAACAGCTCGCTGGCAGGCACTGCCGGCGCGGCCAGCGGCACTTTGGTGCGGGTCGCCGCCGGGCTCTTCCAGAGCAGCCGCGGCCCTTGCTTGAGCAGCTCGCGAACGATCTTGCGCAAGGTCGGGTAGACACCCGCCTTGCGCAGGTAAGCTCGCAAGCGCTGATCTGCGCGCGGCTCGGTGGTCAGCAGGCGGATCAACTTGGCGACCTTGGTGCTGAAGGTTCGAGAACCGATCGCCGGCTCATCTTCAGGCAGTCTCAGTGCAGAGCCAAGCCGCTGCCGGTGGCTGTGCAACTGACGCTGGCCAACCCCGCCGGGAATGGCCGCCTCGATGCTGGCAAAGACCTGATCCAGCAGCTCGTGGCGGCGGCGATACATGGCCCGTTTTTTCGCAGCGATGTCGTCGGCCGAGCGTCGCGCCGCGGCCACAGGCAGGCTGTAGAAGTCCTGATGCGCGGAGGCTACCGCGCCATGCTCAAGCCAGATGACGTCGTAGTTGGCGGCCAGGTCCTCACGTTTGTCTGCCCCGAAATAGGCATGCCGGTGATGCCGGTAGGCGTCGGCCACGGCATAGATCCGCGTCACGCCAATGGTGCGTGCCAGGCTCTTGAGCGCTTCGATCAGGAAGCTTCTGGGGCGCATGCCTTCGAAATCCTTGGTCAGGTCGCGATAGATTGCCAGCGAGCGTTCGCTGTCGATGCCTTTGTGGATGCCCTGTACCGCGCCGATTACCAGGTTCAACTGGCCGTCCATATGGCACAGAGTGAATGCCAGCGACGCAACCCGTAGATCCCCCTGGAACAGGTTGAGCACCAGTTCGCCTTCGCGTTTGAACCAGATCGGCCGGTCCAGCACCAGGCTGCAGCCCGGCGAATAGGCCGACAGGTCGCACAGTTGCAGTGACTCGTCGCGCCCCAGCAACAACAAGGTGGGCAGGTAGCGGCTGACCACCTCATAGTGCGAGGCCAACACGCTCAAGCGTAGCGGCGCCTTCCAGGACTTGCTGATGTAGGGCCATTGCACCACACCGATACAGTCCACTCCGAGACGGGCCATGCGCTGCTTGCCCAGCACCGACGAGGTGCGCTGCATGAAGGCGCTCAGCTCAGGCCACTGCCTGGCCATCGCCAGTACCAGCTTGAATTTGTTGTTCAGTGCCCGCAGCGAGTAGCCCGGTTGCAACACGAGCACGCTTTTCGCTAACGATCTAACCATCATCGGCATCTCACTTGTACTCGATCAAACCCGACTTGCCGGCGGCAAACCTGTTCAACAAAAACTTGACCTGGCCGAGCATCTCGGGGAATTTCGCCAGCACCAGAAACACCGCCTGCAGCCAGTTCTCGCGCGGTGAGCGAGCGCCGCGACGGGCCAGCCGCAGCGCTTGTAGCGGATAGATCAACAGCAGCAGCAACCACACCGGGCCAAGCACCAGGCTGAGCAGGATGATCAACAGCGGAATCAGCAGGCCCCACAGCCAGGCTCGGCGAGACTCGCGCCGCCAGTGCCGCTCGGGCGCCGCGCCATGCAACCAGGCGCCCTCGGCAAAGGCATAGCCGCCGCGCAAGGTGCGCTGCCACCACTGGCTGAAACGGGTCATGGCCGCGTCATGCAAGGTCATTTCCGCGTCCAGCCGCCAGATCTTCCAGCCCCGCTTGCGCAGGCGTACGCACAGCTCCGGCTCTTCGCCGGCAATCAGCTCCGGGCGAAAGCCCGACACCGACAAGAATGCCTCGACGCGCATCAACGCATCGCCGCCGCAGGCCTTGGCCTGGCCGATCGGCGTGTCCCACTCAAGGTCACACAGCAGGTTGTACACCGAGTGCTCAGGGAAGCGCTCACGGCGCCGCCCGCACACCACCGCGACATCGCCCTGGGCATCGAGAAAAGCCTGCGCGGCGGGCAACCAGCCACGGGCCACTTCACAGTCCCCGTCAACGAACTGCACGTAGCGCATCCCAGGCATCAGCCGCTGCAAGCAGGCGAAACCTTCGTTGCGCGCTCGCGCTGCGGTGAACGGTATGGATAGATCCAGCGCCAGCACTGCCACACCATGGTCAGCAGCGCGTTGCAGCGAACCGTCGCTGGAGCCTGAATCGACATACACCACCTGCTCCGCTGACCCTGCAAGCGAGGCCAGGCAACGCTCCAGTCGCAAGCCCTCGTTCCGACCAATCACCACTACGCCGATACCTGTCACCATGAGCCTCACTCGCCAAACCCGAACGCAACCGCGCGTATCTGCTCACTCTGCTGTCATCAATCCTGCGCCAACAATGCAGGTTTTTTCAGTTTGACGGTTGCTGGCACTCCGACCGCCAGGGCGTCATCCGGCACATCGATCAACACCACAGCGTTGCAACCGATCACCACGTTGTTGCCAATGCGGATGTTGCCCAGCACTTTTGCACCCGCACCGATATCGACGTTGTTACCGATGATCGGCGCAATCGGCTCGCTGACGTTCTTCAGGCCAACCACCACGCCGTTGCGAATTCGGCAGTCGTCACCAAATCGAGCATAGCCACTGATGACGATGCCGCCGAAGTGATCGATGATGAAATTGCGCCCGACCACGACTTCGCAAGGCAGCTCGATGCCGGTGATGATCTGGACAAACTTGAACAGCACTTTGTAGATCAGCGAAAACAGCTTGCGTAGCAGCGCCGGGCGCACGCCGTAACGCCAGCGGCCAAAACGGTAGACCAGCATCACCCAGAAGCCCTGGGCGCCCCAGTCGCCGCCGTAGGCCTGCAAGTCAGCGCGAATATTGTCGAACATGGGCTCTCCTAGCGTGTCGGTTGGCTGGCCAGACGCGTGGCAAACAGCAGCTTCCAGGTTGCCACGTTGTGCTGCCAGCACGCCTTGATCGCTGGCCAGCCGCGGCCTTTGAGCAAGGCCTTGAGGGCCAGGACCAGATCGCCCGCGCACACCAGCAGCATATGCAGGATCAGCCCCAAGACGCCGTGGTGCTTGCGAAAATAGAGCAGTTCGCTCTCGATTTGATAAGCCGAGATCTGCCGGCTGGCAGCCTCGAGCTTGGCCACTGACTTGCAGCTCTCGCCGCCGATGTGTACCACCGTCGTGTGCGGATAGAACACCACCTTCCAGCCAGCCTGCTTGACCCGCTTGCAGTGGTCGACTTCCTCGTAATAGAGGAAGTAACGCGGATCGAACAAGCCGACCTGATCAAGCACTTCCCGCCGCACCAGGTAGTAACAGCCCGGCAGCCAGTCACATTCGCGGACCGAGTCATGGTCCCAGTTCATTTCATCCACCATCTTCACGCCCGGGAACAGGCGTTTGAGGCCGGTACGCGCAATGAACACGTTCAAGGGCGTGGGAAAGTAGCGGCAGCACGGCTGCAGGTCGCCCTCGCGTCCTTCCAGGCGCACGCCGAGCACGCCGCAGTCCGGGTGCTGGTCCATGTAGGCAATGGTTTTCTCAAGCGTGTCGCTGGCGACGAAGGCGTCGGTATTGAGCAGCAACGCATAGCGGCCCTGCAGGTGCTCGAGCAATTGATTGTTGGCGCGGCCAAAACCCACGTTGTCGCGATTGCTGACCAGCAGCGCCTCGGGACAGACCTCGGCCAGGCGTTCCAGCGAGTTGTCGACCGAGGCATTGTCCACCACCAGATAGCTGGCCAGGGTTTCGCTGTCGGCGCGGCGCAGGGCATCGAACATCGGCTGCAACAAGGCGCCGGTGTTGAAGTTGACGACCATGACGTCGACCGGCTTGCTAGCCATTGTTGTTGTCTCCAAAGAAGTACTGGCGCCTGACCTCCGCCAGCATCGGTTCCAGTGCTGGGTCGTAGGCGCCCTCGCGCTTCTTGATCAGGTCGATCCAGGGGTAGGCATTGCAGCGCTCCTCGACGCGCTGGATCATCTCGGCAGTGGTGCAGATGAACCTGGCCGGGTTACCACCCACCACCGTGCCGGGTGGCACGTCTTTGGTCACCACCGAGCCTGCCGCCACTACCGAGTCGGGACCGATGGTCACCCGCGGCATGACGATGGCACCGTGACCGACAAAGCAGTTGTCCTTGATGTCGATGAAGCCCACCGAATCGAGCTGTTTGCCGTAGCACACCTCGATCAGTGCCACCACGGCATCGTGGCCGATCAGGGTGCAGTCGGACAGGCCGACATTGCTGCCCAGGCGCAACAGCGCCGGGTCGGTGATGTTGCAGCCTGGGTTGATGTGGATATTGGTACCGACCGAATAGAACTTGCCCCAGCGCGCCATGTACGCGCCCCAGTCACAGGCATTGGGGTTGCAGATTTTTTTATAGGCCGCGCCGCCGCGCCCGGTCGAGTACACAAACGACGTGATTGTGTTGCGTATCCATCCATACATGCTGCTTGCCTCGCCAATAAAGCAATCCCTGGACTGTTGCTGAGGCGTCTGCGGTCTCGTTTTGTCCTTGCGACCGTTTGCGCACCCAACCCGTTATCAACCGCAGTGAAGCAACTACTCGTTCATACAACCGCACCGCTTGCTGCCCGGAGCCTGGCGTTGAGGTGATCGGCCAGGCGCAGGGCAAACTGGATCAGCGGCATGGTCGGGTTGGAGGCGCCGCCCTTGGCGAAAATACTGCTGCCGGCGACATACAGATTGTCGGTCGCGAACACCTTGCAGTCAGCATCCACCACGCCAAATTCAGGCGAAGCGGCCATGCGTGTGGTGCCCATGTGATGCGCATGCGGGGCCATCTTCAGTGGCACGCTGCTCTCGTAGACAAAATCGTTGAGCTTGACGAAGCCCAGGCCCATTTCGGCGAACTGCTTGGCCATCTCGGCGCCGATGCACTTGATGGTATGCCGGTCGTCTGCACTCACCACCCAATTGACGTTGACCTTGGCCACGCCCAGTTCATCCTTCTCGTCGAGCAAGGAAATACGGCTTTGCCGGTTGGGAAACTGCTCGATCATGGTGCCGATCACGCCGTCGCCAGGACAACTGAACTTGGCGATGAACTCGACTTTGCTGGCCACGCCCATTTCACAGGCGAGGTTTTCCAGAAAGTGCTTCACCTCGGCAGTTCTGCCGTAGGTCTGTACATCGGCCAGCACCGCCGTGGAAACATTGCCCTTGCCCGCCTCGTATTCGGCAACGAAGGCGTCGGTGGTGTAGTACTGGCGCGACTCAGTATCCTCGCCGTCCTTGAGGATGAAGGTGCCCATATCGACGTTCAGGTGCTCCATGAAGCAGCGTCCGACCGGGCCGTCCTTGCTGACCACGCCAGCGGCACGCAGCGACTCGCTGTTGAGCAACTGCCGGGCGTTCTCGATCGCGCCAGTGGCGAGGATGAAGTGCCTGGCCTGCAACCGCGCGCGCTGGCCGTTGTAGTCGGACACCAGCACCACCCCGACGCGGCCAGTATCCTGGGCGAATTCGATGTCGACGCAGTTGCAGTTGATGAACACGTCCAGGCCAGGGGTGTCGTTGAGCGCTGCTGCGTATTTTTGCGCAAAGCGCGTGGGCGGGCTGAGCAGAAACCGGTCTGCTTCGAACTCGCCGCCCTTCAGCCCGGCATTCATGGTGTGAAATTCGGCGCCTGCGGGCAGATCGACGATGTCCATGGCAGCAGCAAGGTACTGCTCGATTTCCGCATAGGCGATTGGCCAGCCGGGCATTTCGCCGGGTGGTGCCACAGAGAAGTCCGATGCGGTGAAGGGGCGGCAGCGCCCTGCCCAATGGTTGGAGGTGCCGCCCAGATAGCGCAGACGGGTTTCTTCAGCGTAAAGCTCAAGGCCGGTCGAGGTGCATTTGTAGAATGCCTGCGACTGCGGGGTGTATTCATGACCGCCCGCTTCGAGCAGCACCACCCGCCAACCGCCGGCGGCCAGGCGCAGGGCCAGGGTGATGCCGGCTGGCCCGGCACCGACGATGCACACGTCGTAATCATCGCGCAGCGTTTTGTCTGCCTGATAGTCCTTGATCATGCCGGCCCGTCCCGAAAATAGTCAGCAGGCAATACCCAGCCGTTTATCACCACAAACCAGGCCTTTTTCTCGGCAGGCTTTGCCACCGCGCTGGCACTCATGCCAAACATCGCCCCGCCGATCCCCAACACCACACAACCCCGAAGAAAGCCTCTACGACCGGACAGCCGACTGCAAAATTCAAGCTTCCCCATAATTCCAAGACCTGTGCCCGTGGATTATTGACATCTTAGTAGCTGGCCCGACAAGCGTCAGAGCCAGGCGAAAAAATGCGTGACCGCAACGCCGAACAACGCCCCGGCCGCCAGCATGGGCAGCACCACCAGCTCGCGCTTGAGGCTGAACATGCCCAGCTTGCAGTTGACGCAGACCACTAGGATCAAGGTCGGCAAGGTGTGCAGGGCGACCCCCCAGATCGCGTATTCGACGCCGCCCAGGGCCAGCAACAGCGGTAACAAGGCCCACAGCGAAACCAGCCGGATGATGTTGTCCATGGCCTGATACTTGGTCAGGCCGAGGGCCACCCAGAGCTGATGCGACATGGTGTAACGCAGGGTCAAGAACGACAACGACAGAATCGCCAGCATCGGGCCGGCTTCGGCATAGCGCTCGTCATACATCCAGCCGATCAGCAACGGGCTGGCAGTCAGCAGTACGCCGCAGGTAAACAGTATGGCCAGGTCAACCAGCAGCTTGAACCGGTAATACAGGCGCTTGAGCCGCTCCATGTCGCCTTCCCGGACTGCCTCGCTGAACGCGGGCAAGGCCACCGAGCCGCCCAGGCGCAACAGCCCGGTCTGGATCGCGCCCAGAATCAACACTGCAATCGAGTACACCCCCAGTTGCGCCACCGTCATGCTCGCGCCGAACCACATGCGGTCGCCGTACATCGCCAGCACACCGACCATCGACGACAACAGGATCCAGCGGCCGAACACGATCAGCTCCTGCAGTGCGTCGCGGTCCCACTGCAGGCGGTTGCCATGGCCGTGCATCGCCAGGTGGCCAAGCAAGGTGCCTGCCAGCGCCGAAATCAACCCGGCCAGCACCAACGACCAGATCGAACGGGTGAAGTAACCAATCAGCAACATCGCCAGCAATCCGATGAACTGCGACGCCAGTTCGATCAAAACCACGCGCTTCTGTTGGAAAGTTCGCACCGCCACATCTATCTTGGTCGACTGAAAGCCCCAGATGATCGCCGACAGGCCAGTGGCAGCCAGCACCATCGGCAGCTCGGGGGCAGCGTAGGCCGACTCGGCAGGCCACAGGTCAGCCCGCTGGGCGTACCAGGCGGCCAGTGCCAACAGCAGGGTCAGACCAAACAGCACGAAACCGCGCACGATCTGCACGGTCCAGGCGGTATTGAGAAACAGCGGATCGTCGCCGCGCGTACTCTGGATGATGTTTTGCCGCAGACCGACGTCGGACAGCAAATGCAGGAGCATCGAAACCGTGCCGGCAATGACCATCACACCGAACATTTCCGGCAACAGCAGCCGCGCCATGATCAGGTTGCCGCCCAGCCGCATGCCCTGTGAAGCCAGCAGCGACACCAGGTTCCAGGCTCCGGCCCAGATTGCCCTGGAGCGCAGGCTCACGGCAGCGGACGCTTCAATCGACGGCATGACTTCAATCTCTGACTGAATGGCTAGAAGTCACTATAGTTTCAATTAGCCATGATGCGAGTCTCAATAATCCAGGGATAGGTGCCCTAGCCAATGCCAGAACATTTTCGTGCACTGATCGTTATTTTGTTCGTGGCCAGCGTGGTGTTTGTGATGGCGCGCAAACCGGCACTGGATATCATTTCGGCGACGGACTTCAAGCGCCGCCGCAACCTCTGGTTTGGCCTGACCCTACTGGCGTTTTTTTCCTACAGCTTCTGGCTGTATGCCGCCGCCACCGCAGTGATCCTGTATGTGGTGCGGCGCCGTGAACACAATGTGCTGGCTCTGTTTTTCATCCTGCTGTTCCTGATCCCGCCGGCGTCGGTGGAAATACCCGGCTTCGGCGTGGTCAATTACCTGTTCGAGATGAACCACATCCGCCTGCTGTCGCTGTGCCTGCTGCTGCCCACCGCGCTGGCCCTGAGCAGGCAAGGCGACACCCTGGCCTTCGGCCGCACCCTGCCAGACAAGCTGCTGGCGGCCAGCCTGATTCTGATGGGCCTGCTGTACCTGCGCGAAACCACCCTGACCGATACCTTGCGCCAGACCTTCTATCTGTACACGGATGTGTTTCTGCCCTACTACGTTGCCAGCCGCGGCCTGAAGCAGATCAGCGACTTCAAGGATGCGCTGCTGGCGTTCGTGCTGGCGGCGTTTCTGCTGTCGTTGATTGCCGTGGCCGAGTTTTCCCGCCACTGGCTGCTATACAACGCGCTGACCGATGCCATGGGCACCAAGTGGGGCATGTCCGGCTACCTCAGCCGCGGCGGCTCGCTGCGGGCCAGTGCCACCACCGGCCAGGCGATTGCGCTGGGCTACGTGATCAGCGTGGCGATAGGCCTGTTCCTGTTCCTCAGCAGTTACGTACGCAGCCGTTTGCAGTGCCTGCTCGGCGCATTGCTGTTGGCGGCCGGGCTGATCGTGCCGCTGTCGCGCGGGCCGTGGATCGGTGCGGTGATCATTGTCGGCGTATTCATCGCCACCGGGCGCAACGCGGTCAAGCGCCTGAGCCTGCTGGCCATGGCCGGTGTGCTGGCGCTGCCGCTGCTGAGCGTGATGCCTGGCGGGGAAAAGGTGCTCGACCTGCTGCCGTTCATTGGCAACCTGGAAAAAGAGAACATCACCTACCGCGAGCGCCTGCTGGACAACTCATGGATCGTGATCCAGCGCAATCCGCTGTTTGGCTCGTTCGACTTCCGCAATACCCCGGAAATGCAGTCGATGATCCAGGGCGAAGGCATCATCGACATCGTCAATACCTATATCAACCTGGCCCTGCGGGTCGGGCTGGTCGGGCTGACGTTGTTTGTCGGCTTCTTCGTCAGCATCCTGTTCGGCCTGCGCAAGGCGCTGCGCGCCTTCCCCGACCGCAACGAAGAAGGTCGCCTGCTCGGCCGCGCCCTGTTGGCGACGTTGCTGGGCATTTTGGTGATCATCTTCACTGTCAGCAGTATCACCGTGATCCCTGTCGTGTACTGGTCGATTGCCGGGGTAAGCGTGGCTTACATACAGATGGTGCGCCGTGCCCGCCAGGCCGAAGCCGGTAGCGCATTCGCCAGCCTTCAATCCAGGTAATGACAATGACCTCACTGCGTATGCGCCCCCTCATGCGGGCCTCGGCCCTGCTCGCTCTGGTGCTGCTGCCGCTGCCGGCGTGGACGGCAGAGTGGTCAGTCAGCGTCGACCAAAGCAATGGCCTGCCGAGCCTGACCCGTGGTGGCGGCCCGGTCATGGCGTCACGCTTCGACTTCTGGGGCGCGGACTGGAGCTGGACAGGCTTCTACACCGCGCTCAAGGTCAATGCGCCCTATGCGTACAGCCTGATGGGCAAGAGCAAGGACCTCGACTTTGATCTGAACGCGAGCATCGCCAAGCCGCAGACACAGACCCTGAGCTGGGACATCACCCTTGACGCCCACAGCAGGAAAACCGACATCATGGGCGGCGGCATCGTGTTCAACTTCGACCCGGCGCTGATTGCCGGCGAGATGGGCAAGCCGGTGTTGCTGCCGGGCAACAGTGGCTGGTCGTGGGGCAACGATGCCCAGGGCCGACGCATCGAGATGCGCTTCCAGCCCGCCTTGGCCAGAGTATTCATGGAACGCGGCGACCCCAGTGAAATACGTGCGTTTTTCTATGAGGACCCGATTGTACCCGGTCGTCAGCAGATCAAGGCGACGCTCACGGTCAGCGGCGATATCGACATTGGCCAGACCACGGAAGAACGTTTTGGCCTGGCCGCCCCGAACAGTTGGCCGGATGACCAGCTCGACTGGCGCACCGCTCCGGTCGACCTGTCATTTCTCAATGCCGGTGAGAAACCGGCCGGCAAGCGCGGCTTCGTCAAGGCGGACGGCGAGCAGTTGGCCTTTGCCGACAACACCCCTGTGCGCTTCTGGGGCACCAATCTGTCTGCCTATGCGCTGTACAACACCCCCGACGACGAGATCAAGCAACAGGCCAAGCGCCTGTCAGCGTTGGGCTTCAATTTGATCCGCCTGCACCATCACGACTCGCCCTGGGTCAGCCCGAATATCTTTGGCGATGTCAGCAAACTGCGCGATACCCAACAGCTCAATGCCGAATCGCTGCGCAAGCTCGACTGGTGGATCAAGTGCCTGAAGGACGAAGGCATCTACGTCTGGCTGGACATGCACGTCGAACGGGTACTGACCATCAAAGACCAGATCAGCGATTTCGCCGAGCTGGCCAAGGGCAAGAACTACATCGACCTCAAAGGCTATGCCTACGTCAACGCCTCGATCCAGCAAGCGATGAAGCGCTTTGCCGAGCAGTACGTCACCCATGTCAACGCCTACACCGGCATGGCTTACAAGGATGATCCGGCGATTGCTGCGCTGTTGCTGACCAATGAAAACGACATCGTCCAGCACTATGGCAACGCGCTGCTGCCGGACAAGGGCGTACCGCGCCACAGTCAGCGCTACATGGAGCTGGCCAAAGCCTTTGCCCAGCGCCACGACTTGCCGGCAGACCGCACCTGGCGTGCCTGGGAACCTGGCCCGTCGAAGCTGTTTCTCAACGACCTCGAGCACCAGTTCAACGTCAGCCTGATCGGGCACCTGCGCGGGCTCGGCGTGAAAGTGCCGATCGTCACCACCAGCAGTTGGGGCGGCAATGGCCTGAGTACGCTACCGGCGCTGACCTCTGGCGATATGATCGATGCCCACAGCTACGGTGCCAGCGGCCAGCTGGAAAAAAACCCGCTGACCGGCGACAACCTTGTTAACTGGCTGGCTGCGGCGCAGGTTGCCGGCCTGCCGATGAGCGTGACCGAGTGGAACGCCCAGCCGTTCCCCAGCCCCGATCGTCACTCGCTGCCGTTGTACATTGCCGGCACCGCCAGCCATCAGGGCTGGGACGCGATGATGCAGTACGCCTACAGCCAGCAGGCTTTCATCGCCCAGTGGATCCGCGCCGACAACTGGAACGCCTACAACGACCCAGGCCTGATGGCGACCATGCCCGCCGCCGCCCTGCTTTACCGGCGCGGTGACGTGCAGCCGGCGCAGACCCGTTACGTCTTTGCGCCCTCACCCGCCACCCTGTTCAACCGCCAGATCACCCCGGCCAACTCGGTCCTGCTGCGCAGCGCAATGGAAAAAGGCCAGTTGCAGATCGCCCTACCGGCCTCCCCCGAGCTGCCCTGGCTACGGCCCAGCCCCATCGCTGCGGGCGCGCAGGTGCTGCAGGACCCGGACCAATCATTGCTGGCAAGCGATGCCAGCGAGTCCAGCTCTGACACTGGCGAGCTCAAACGCAACTGGCAGCAAGGCGTGTATACCATCGACACCCCGCTGACCCAAGCGGCGACCGGCTGGTTGGGCGGGCGTTCGATGAGCCTTGCGCAACTGGGTCTTGACCTGCAAACGCCATACGCGAGCGTGGCCGTGCAAAGCCTGGATGGCAAACCGTTCAGCCAGTCGCGTGCGCTGCTGATCTCGCTGGGCACCCGCGCAGTGCCGCGCCCGGATGACATGACGCCGTTTCGCGTCGAGCCGCTGCAAGGTCGCGTCAGCATCAAGGCTGGGCCTGGTTTGAAGCTGTATACCGGCAAACAGCAGCAGTTGCCCGTCAGCTACGAGGACGGGCGCTATGTGATCACTTTCGATGGCCAGAACATGAGTAATTGGCTGTTCTTGAAATAGCCATTTTTGCCACCTACCCTCTCAGAAGTCAGCTTTAGTCCGCGTTTGCTCGACCCGCCTTAGATGCACCTGTTTGACCCACCCAGGATTGGACGGAACAACTACAGATTCCAGGAGAATTGGATGAAGTTTCTGGTTGTTGGCGGCGCAGGCTACATCGGTTCACATATGGTCAAGCACTTGCTGCTGGCGGGGCATCAAGTTGTGGTCGCCGACGTCATGCCGGCCCACAGTGGGGTCGTCTGGGCCCATCTGGACATCGCCGACCGGCCAGCACTGGATGCGCTGTTTGCCTCTCATCGCTTCGATGCGGTGTTTCACTTCGCCTCGTTCATCCAGGTGGGCGAATCGGTCAGCGACCCCGGCAAGTATTATCAGAACAACGTCGCCGCGACGCTCTGCCTGCTCCAGGCGATGATTCAGGCAGACGTCAGGCAGCTGGTGTTCTCGTCGACCGCCGCAGTGTACGGCGATCCCCAGTATGTGCCGATCGACGAGGCCCATCCAAAGGCGCCGATCAACCCCTATGGACGCAGCAAATGGATGGTCGAGCAGATGCTCGAAGATTTCGATCGCGCCTACGGGCTGCGCTCGGTGTGCCTGCGCTACTTCAATGCGGCTGGGGCTGACCCCGATGGCATGCTGGGCGAGTGTCATGAGCCGGAAACTCATCTGATCCCATTGATCCTGCAGGCGGCCTCAGGTCGGCGCCCGGCAGTGACCGTGTTTGGCCGCGACTACAGTACCTCGGATGGCACCTGCATCCGCGACTACATCCATGTCCACGACCTCGCCTCGGCGCACGCCTTGGCGATCGACTACCTGCAGGCCGGTGGCGCCAGTACGGCGTTCAACCTGGGCAATGGCGAGGGCTTTTCCGTGGAGCAGGTGATAGCTGCCGCTCGCAGTGTCACGGGGCGGTCAATCAATGTCATCGAGGCAGGACGCCGCGCCGGCGACCCGCCGAGCTTGGTGGCCGACGCGGGTAAAGCTCGGCAGATCCTCGGCTGGCACACCCAGTACCCACTGCTTGATGACATCCTTGGCCATGCCTGGAACTGGGAGCAGCAATACCCCTGGCGCTAAACGGCATTACCCTGGCGCCAAGCGCCAAGGGTTGGTCAGGGTTGAACACTACTCAGTAGTAAGAGCGGGTCTGCGCTTCGGCCTTGTTCAGCACGGCACCAATCAGGTTGGCGGTGGCCAGGTGGTACAGGCAGTCTTCGATTTCCTTTTTGCTGTTGTTGCCGTTGGCGACCACCAGCAGCACGCAGTCGAACTTGGGCAGCACGGTGATTGCATCGTCGGAGCTGAGCAACGGCGGCAGGTCGAAGATGCAGATGCGTGACTCGTAACGCTCGCGCAGGTCATGGATCAGGCTGTTGACCTTGGGCGAGGACAGCACCTCGGTGGACAATGGCACCGGCTCACGGGTTGGCAACACGACAAAGCGCGGCAGGGTCGGGTTGACCAGCACCTCCTCCAGCCCAGCCTGATTGTTCAGGTATTCGTTGAGCGCCTTGCCCATCGGCAAGCCCAGGCTGCTGCCGACCCGCGGCCGGCGCAGGTCGAAATCAACCAGCAGCGCAGTCTTGGTGGTGTGGTGGGCGATGCTCATGGCGAGGTTGATGGCCAGCACGGTCTTGCCGGCCTCAGGCGTTGGCGAAGTGATCGCCAAGGTCCGCCAGCCGTTCTCTTCCATGGTTTGCAGCACTTGCGTGCGCAACAGGTCGAAGGCCCAACTCATGTTCGAGTTCTTGTTGTAGGCGACGATTCGATGCCGCTCCAGATGCTCCGCGCGCAGCGGCACCACCGTGGTGTTGACGTAATCGAACTGGCCCAAGGCCTCGGGCTGCTGCAGCACCGGTGCTGGTTGCGCGGCACTCGCTGTTACAGGATGAAGGTTGCTTCCAGTAGCCGGCGTACGTCTGTCCATCGCTGCTTTCCCTATTCAAACCGAGCCATAGCTTTATAAAGCAGAAGGTCCAATGGCATGTAGAACAGGTGGACCATGAGTAACATGATAGCCACCAGTGCCAGTGCAGCAAGCACCGCCAGTACTCGCCAGCGCCTGCGTTTGGCCAGCTCAGCCTGGGTGGCGATGAACGGCACCGCAACCAGTACCCGCTTGCCGACCACACTTTCCAGTGCGCCAACACCGCGCACGCGCTGGTTGAGCATTTCCATAAGCATCACCAGTGCCGCGCCGCCAGCCGGTGCCAGTACCGCGCCGAGGGCGACGATCTTCTTGCGATTGGGCTTGACTGGTTTTTCCGGCAACAGCGGCGGCTCGAGCAGGACAAAGCGCTCGGCCTTGTTTTCCTGCTCCAGGCTTTCGGTGATTTTTGCGCCCATTTCCTTGGCGCGGATTTCCTCGTACTTCTTGCGTGCGTTGTCGTGGTCGCGCATCAACGTGACCAAGCCGCGTTCGACTTGCGGCGCCTCGAGAATCTCCGCCTCGTAGCCTTCGATCTTGGCCGAGAGCTGACGCTTTTGCTCAACCAGCGAGGCGATGCGCTGCTGCGCGGCGCCGATTTTGGTACGGGCGCGGGCAACCTCGAGGCTGACGCCCGAAGACGCTTTAGGACCGCCACCTGCCGCCTGCAGCGCATCGATCTTGCGTCTGACGGCAATCACATCGGGGTGGGCTTCGGTGTACGTGGTCAGCAGGCGAGCGTATTCAGCCTTGAGGCTGGGCAGATCCTGCGGCAAGTCAGCTGCACCGCCGCGGCTGCCATCGGCTTTGCTGGTGACACCGGCGTTGGCGGCTGACAGCTCGACTTCAAGGTAGCGCAGCTCTTCCTGAGCGGCCTTGTAGTCACGATCGATCTCGCGGAATTCAAGCTCGGCGCGGGACAACATGCTCATGCGCAACGCCTGGTTCTCGGGCAAGGTGTTGGCGTGCGCCTGTTTGAAGTCAGCCAGCTGATTTTCCAGGGTGGCCAGTTCAGCGCCCAGCTTGTTTGCCTCCTGGGTAAGGAATTCGGTGGTTTCGGTGGCGCGCTCGGTGCGCTGCTTGACGTTTTCATTGAGGAACAGCGTGACCAGCTCGTTGGCGACTTCCTGAGCCACCTCGGGACGCTTGTGCTCGAAGGACACGTTGAAGGCTACAGTGGTTTCACCGCGGCCTTTGACGAAGGTGCTGAGGGTGTTGACCACGATCGTGTTGCGCATCTGATCGATCTTGTCCGACTCGCTGAACTGGCGGCCCTTGTCGGCAAACAATTGGTACTTGTCGATGATCCGCAGCAGATTGTCGCGGGTCATCACTCGCTGGCGAATCACCTCGATGCGCTCATCGGCGAAGCTGCTGTTGTTGGCCGAGACCAGTTCGGGCGAGATCTGCTGCGACTCGACCAGAATGGTGCCGGTCGACTGATACAACGGTGGCACGCTCAGCGCGATCGCCACGCTGATGGCCAGAATGACCACGATGGTCACCCCGAGCAGCAGGGCACGGTCCTTGATGATGGCGATGTAATCCTTGAGGGACAGCTCGTATTCAGACTTCATAGTGGCCACCAGGCTGAACGTCAGAGGTCGGGGATTCGGTAAGTCAGGGTCAGGCCGACAATGGTGCCAACGGCGTCACCCAGGTCGTTCTGCTTGCGCTCGCGGTACATCAAGGACAAGCGCACGTCCCAGAACTGCGAAAGCTCCCGGCTGGCCCACACGCCGTAGGTCTGCAAGGTATTCGGGGTCTGGCCCTTGCTGTCTTGCCAGGCCGCGTCGACGCCGACCCGGGTCAGCTCATCGACTGCATAACTCCAGCTTCCGCGCACGGCGTCGACTTCGGCAAAGCCGCCCTCGGCACTGGCCACCGTGCTGCGTTCGGCAGTCAACGTGGCGTCATGCCGTTCGCCGTTGTAGCGCAGCGATGCACCGCCTTCCCCGCGGCGCCCGCCGCCATCACCAGAGACCTGGTTGACGCCTACGCGCAGGGTGCCCTCGAGCCGCTCGGAGAACTGGTACTTGACCCCGACCACCGGCGCGTAGCTGTTGGAAGCGCTGGCGGTGGTGTCATCGTCAGGCTCGTAGCGCCTGGCGGTGATGCCGGTGAAGAACTGGGTCTGCGCACTCCAGGCGTAGGTCAGGGTGAGTTCGCTGGCCAGTTCGTCGTAGCCGGTGAGCGTGTTGATGTCGTAGCGGGCCCGGTTGTAGGTGGTTTCGTTTTCCAGGGTGGTCCGCTCGGTCAGCGCGCGGTTCCAGTTGCCGATCAGCGAATACAGCTTCTGGGTGCCGTCAGTGGTGACCACACCGGTTTCAAGCACTGTGCCGGAAAGTGTCGAGCTTTCGCTGTACAGGCCACGCAAGCCAAAACCACCGGTTTCGGTCTCACGCTGCCAGCCAATACTCAGATTAGGGTCTTCGCGGTCATCGACCACCGACTTGTCGGATGAGCGCAGCACCGTCAGGCCCAGGCCGAAGCGCAGCTCATCGCGATCGTATTTGCCGACCAGGCTGTAATTGGGCGCAATGATGGTGCGCACCACGCTTTGCTCCTGGGAGCTGAGCAATAGCGGGTTGCTGTCGTATTCGACAGTGCTGGGCAATGTTGCCGAAGACTGCCAGACGGCAGCGTGGACCGAGGCCGAGTACGGCAACATGCAGATTGCCGTTACAACACCTGTTGCGCGAAGCAGCGGCACGGTCGATTTTGCGCTAACCAGCCCGCTCAAGGGACGACCAGCGTATCGCCAGCCTGAAGTTGGATATTGGTGGACAGATCACGCCCTGAAACCAAATCCTTGTAACGCACCGGCAAGACCCGCTCGGTATTGCCGACACGGCGGATCACCTTGATCGCGCTTTCATCGGCGAACTTGTCCAGGCCGCCGGACATGCTCAAGGCCTGCAGCACCGCTGTCGGCCCAGACATCTGTACCGGGCCAGGCTTCATCACCTTGCCTTGCACATAGACCAGGTTGCCGTTGACCTCAGTTACCACGACGCTGACGTTGGGGTCTGGCATGTACTTTTCGAGTTGGCGGGCGACACGGCTTGCCGCCGTGGTGACATCCAACCCAGCGACATCAACTCGGCCTGCCAGCGGGAAAGTGATGCTGCCGTCGGGCAGCACTTTGGTTTCCTGGCGCAGGCTGTTATCGCCCCACACCGAAACAGTGACCTTGTCGCCCGGACTCAGCAGATAAGGCGAACTCTTTTCATCGGCACTGACCGTACCGGACCAGACCGCAAGCACGCAGACCAGTGAACCTAACAAACGCACCATGGGGGTCCCTCCGGCCAGGCGGCCGTCAAAAGAGCACTGAATGAGAACTACGCACAACCTCTCGCTCTACTGCAAGGCTGCATTGCCACCGCTGTAGCGGCTCTGCGGTGCTTTACGGCCTTTGCCGCAATGCCCTGTCAATCACCCGGCGCTAGCGCCACTGGCATCTGGAATATAGCTAGGCTTTGAGAATTGACAAGCCGCGCCTAGCCAAGCTGCTGCTCTATCTTGATCGATCAGACCTGGCGCCCACCCACACATTTGAAAACCAGCCAAACGCTTGAAGCCGATCAGATTTTTCTTCTATTGGCGACGGCGACAAAACCCACAACTGCAAACGCAAACAACCATGCCGCTGTCGTCAGCGGAATGACGCTGTTCTGGCTTACATATGAATCAGCGGCACGAGCAGCACCGCTTAACAGCACCAGCAGGAAAATCGATTTGATAAACAGGGTCGAACGCATAATCCCCTCCAGAAAGAGGACAAACAGATGAGTTGGGTGCAGATCGCATGGGGTGTTGAAATGAGCTTATGGGCACAATGATATTACGTCAATGATCCGACACCATAATAAAACTCAATCGGGGGGCACTGTTGTCGTCAAAAACACGACAACTGAAATATGCTGTTTTGGCTAATCAGCCAACAACGGTCAAAAGCGCCTATGTTCGCTAATCTTCGCGGTAAAAGCGGGGCGTGATGCCTGCTGAAAGGCGAACATTTCGCGTCAATGGACCATTGCGCAGGCGCAAATCAGAGTTTAACTGGTTAGCAAACGCGGCGCGGTTATTCCGCTTGGCGATATATATTTTCTGCAGGTGTTTCATAAACGAGAAGGCGATGTAATCAATCGCATTTAACACGTGCCAAATAGGCATCCACTTGCACAGTTGCCAGACAATTGGGTATTAGCCTGCTGGCAGCAGATCGAGAGTTCGGTCGAGTTCATCCCTATCGATAATAAAGCCGTCACCTTCTGGTTGACCGACGACAAACGCGAAATGTTGCCCATCGCGATCGGCCAAGTATTTGTAATAACTGACAAAACGGTTGGGCGGTTGCAGGGTCAGGATGGTCCCGCCCTCTCGCAATACGTTGACGCCGTGGACGAGCTGGCTGCCTTCGACACCCGCAACAATCCTGGCACCCGCGCACGCCGCCACAATAGTGGGCACATCGTTGCGCAGCGGGTCGATGATGCGAAAGCCATACTGCGTGCGCAGGTGCTCGGCAATCGCCAGTTCGTTGCGCAGCAGGCGCAGCTCGCCAGCGCCGCCGCGCAGCAAGAACACACCTGGATGCGGCGTATGGCTGACATGGGATAGCAACTTGTCGCCCATGGCGCGATAGCGTGCATGCCGGCTGCGGTTGTGGCTCTGGTCATCGAACAGGACCAATTCGCGGAAGAAGGCCGTGTGCAGGCGCAGCGGGTTCATCCCCAACCAGGCTTCATAGGGCGGCGCCTGAGTGAACAGCGGCAAGCGTGCTGAGGGGGCAGTCGTTACCGGCACTCCCTCATCGCATGCCAGCGCATAGGTCACGCAGTCTTCCATCAGCCAGGTGCCAAACCACGAATTGCCATTCTGCGTGCAGTAGATCGCGGCGCGCTCGATCTCGTGCTCCACCGCGATCCCGGGAAGGGTGCGCGGCTTGGCCGACAGCCATAGGCTGGCGTTGTCCTTGTACAGAACGCCATCGATAAGCCAGACATCCTTGAGCAAATAGCCCCGGGTGGGGCCATGTTCGACCTGGATGCCGCCGGCCATGGTCGGGCCGGGATGCACATAGGGGAAAAAACGCGCCTCCCAGCCGGTTACCCGCCGCATTTGATCAGGCAGGTAAATTGCCGGGGGAGTGATGGTGCGCTCACCCGGGGCGATATCCCAGCTCTTTACCGCAAGGCTCTGCAGGGATGTTGCAGCTGACCGCGCCAACTTTTGCCGGGCAATGTTCCGATATGCGGCAAGCGTCCAGGTGTGCTGGCGCGAGGCTGGCTGGCCACTGAAGTTCGAGATATTGCTTGGCATGAAGCCTCCTCCCACAGGACGGGTTCAACACGGGTCGGTTCAACACAGGGCGGTGCGCCAATTCGTCCTGACTAGCAGCCGCTAGGTGGACACAACCCGCTCCATCGTGGGGGGCGATTGCAAGCTGGCATAGCGGCTGCGCAGGGTCTGCAAAAACCCTTCGCCATGGCCGTGGCCGCCGTACAGGTAGATCTTGTGCAGCCCGCCGAACACCATCTCGTGGTAGCGGCTGGCGACCTCGTCATCACTGGGCCCGTCGGGCAACCCCAGGTGCAACGTCAATTTGTTGCCCTCGACCGCGAACAGGGGCGTATCCCAGAGAAACTGTGCGGCTCCCGTCTTGGGCAAGCGCACAAACATATAGGCATGGTTACCCAGCGAATCGACATCCCCGCCCCGCCGTCGCTTCCACTTGAGCAGACCATCATCCGGACGCGCCAGGCACAGGCCAATGTCGTAATAGTCATAACCATTGGCCAACGCCCATTCAAGGGCCATGTAGGTGGTGATGGAATTGACCTCACGAAGCTTCTTGGCATCGCTGAATATCGCTTCGCAGTAACCAAAGCGCAGGGTGCTCCAGTAGCGCTTGCCGCCGCGAGTGATTTCGCAGCCAAGATGGCAGGCGACCACGTCATCGCCCAGCGTGATCAGGTCCAGACGGCCGACACCCTTGGCGATGCGAAACACCTCTTCAGTGGCAAACTGGGCAGCATGAATGCCCTGCCGGGCGGTGGCGTAGGGGCGCAACAGCTCGCGGTCTGCCATGGCGATCTCAGCATCGTCGAGAGTCTGGCGCATCTGGTACAGCGGCCGGTGCTTGCGAATGCTGCGGCGTAGTTCGCTGTCATAGCGGGCGGTGATGTCTTCCAGGGGGCGACCCAGCGGCACCACGGCGCTCAGATAATGCGGCACCGACAACGCGCCGCTGGTGGGCATTTCGCTGATCACCACGGTTTGATCGGCGCCACCTGACGGCGCCACCGCGTAGGTTTCGGCGACAGCGGCCTGGCCCTTGCCGGCGATCAACAGCTTGGCCATTTCGCGCTGCTGCTTTCTGCCGATGTAGAGGATCTGATAAGGGCTCTCTTGCTTGAGCCGAAAGCGGCTGACTTCCCAGCGCCAGACACAGGCACGGCTGAGCACATCACGTAACCGATTTGAGACATGCCGCATCTCGTAGCGCATCGAGGGAGAGATGAATTTTCGAGCAACTGCCTGCAGGTTCTCTTTCATGTCTTCTTCAATGTCCTTGGCAAAAGCCATCCAGGCAAAACGCAGGGTCATCATCAACGCGCAGGAAAACGCGCCTAACTTATTGAAAGTTAATGCAATAGCTGTATGACTTCGCTCTCATAATTGGTAACAATTAAAGATGCAAGGTAGCCCCTTTGCAAGCGGCCTTTTGACAGCATGGCGCATGCTTTTATGGCGTCAAATTTTATCTTTCAGGTTGCGCTGACCGGGCTGCGTTGACGCGCTGCCAACCACGCCTGCAGGGCGGCTGCGGGCATCGGCCGCGCCATCAGATACCCTTGCCCCTGATCGCAACCTGCATTGCGCAGGAAGTCGTACTGCGCCTGGGTTTCGATCCCCTCACCGGTGATCCGGAAACCCAAGGCATGGCCCAGGTCGATAATTGCCCGAGCAACGGCTACCGCGTCATCATCGTCAGGCAGGTCCTTGATGAACGCACGATCGATCTTCAGGTGATCGATGGGCAGCGAGCGCAGATAGGCCAAGGATGAATAGCCGGTACCGAAGTCATCGACTGCAGTCGCCACGCCCATTGCCTGCAGTTGCGCGAGCACGGCGCAGGCCTGTTGTTGGCTCTCCATCAACAGGCTTTCGGTAATTTCCACTTCCAGCAACTGCGCTGGCAGCCCATGACTGGCCAATGCGCCAGCCAGGCTGCTGACGTAATCACTGCGCTCGATCTGCAGCGCCGCAACGTTGATGGCCAGCGGTCCCGGCAAGCAGTCTGTGTTGCGCCAGCTGGCCAGCTGCGCGCAGGCCAGTTCCAGCACGCGCTCGCCCAGCGGGATGATCAAACCGGTCTGCTCGGCCAAAGGCACGAACTCGCCCGGCGCAACCAGACCATGCACCGGATCACGCCAGCGCAGCAGCGCTTCGACGCCCTCCACCCGGCCGCTGAACAGATCGATCTTGGGCTGATACCACAACTCGAATTCATTGTGCTGCAAGGCGCGGCGCAGGTTGCGCTCCATCTCCAGACGCTGCTGCAGGCGTGCAGTCATGTCCGGATGGTAAGGGCGCCAGGCATTGCGGCCGTTTTCCTTGGCGACGTACATCGCGGTGTCGGCATGACGCAGCAGACTGTCGACATCATTGCCCTGCTGCGGGCACCAGGCCAGGCCGATGCTGCCGGTGACCAGCGCCGCGTTGCCATTGAGATCGAAGCGCCGCTGCAAAGCCCGCAGGATCCCCTGCACCTGCTGGCTGACCTGGCTCTGGCTGCCCTGCAGCATGAACACGAACTCATCACCGCCCATGCGGCAAACCCGATCGCCTTTGTTCAGCTCTTGCAGAAACCGCGCCGTTGCCTGTTGCAACAGCAGGTCGCCCATCGCGTGGCCGAGGCTGTCGTTGACCTGCTTGAAGCCGTCGATGTCCAGCATCAATACAGCCAGGCCATGGCCTTGATTGATGGCAGCGGCCAACTGCTGCTGGAACAACACTCGGTTGGGCAGCCCGGTAATGGTGTCGTAGTGGGCCAGCCGCACAAGCTGCGCCTGCGACTCGCGCAGCTCGCGATTACGCCGTTGCAGCAGACGACGGCTACGGTTGAGCTGAGCAACGAACAAGCTGAACAAGCCGGTAAAACTCAGGGCGAACAGGAACAGCGGCGAAGTGAACAAGGCCAGCGCAGGCCAACCTTCGCGAGGTTCGGCGACCAATTGCCAACGGCCACCCGGCACCTCGACGGTCTGCGTCAGCAGCGGCTCTTTGAACAGCCCGGCATTGCCCCAGATCATGCCGCCTTCGGCACCTTTACCGTCGCTGCCGCGCACGGCCAGGTCAATCGGCAGCTCCGGGCCGATACCGGCGGCCTGCAGCAAACGGTCGATATCGGCAACGGTAGAGACATTGCCCCAGTAGAATTTGACCCCACGCTTGCCGTTGACGAACACCGGGCGCCGGTAAATCAGCGCTTCACCGCCCTGGTGGAGCTTGACCGGGCCGGCCAGTACAGGCTGTTGCCGTTGCCGGGCGAGCTCGAGCATGGCGTATTGGTCAGGCAGGGTATGGTAGTCCAGGCCAATGACGGACAGATTGCCCCCACGTGGGTGCACGTCATTGATCACATCGCCTGGCGCCAGGGCCACATGGCGCATGTACGGCACCGAGGCCAGCGCCTCACGCGCCATGCCGCGAAAGTGCTCGTCGCTGATCACGCCATCGGCCGTGATCAGCTGGGCGATGCCCTCGGTCTCGCCAAACGCAGCGCGCAACTGCGCCTCAAGAGCGACCCTCACCCCCGATAATTGTGTAGCCACATGCGCCACCTGCTCGAGCTGCTGGCGCTGCATGTCTATGCGGCCCAGCAAAACTGACAGACCAATACCGATCAAGGCAAAGCCTACCGGCAACAGGCGGTTGATACCGCGCCGCACCGGGTTGGCGGCGGGCACTGAGGGATCTTGGTCGAGGAAAGCACTGATCATGAATGCGCGGTCGCAGGTCGATTGATTGTGTATCGGCGCAGGTTGGGCAATGTTGAGCCAAACTGGTGTTTTTCCTCGTGCGGGCGCATGCTCGAAAAGCTGAAGCGTTTCACCCATACACTAATCGTGAGGTGCAGTATTCATGGACAGTCTGCTCGATTCGTTGTTTCCAACCGCCGATGACATCCCCGAGGCCTGGCGCCTCGGCCCTCCGCTGGAACAACGCGATTATCTGGTCAATGGCGAACTGCGCCAGTGGCCTGGCCCGCTGGCCACCGTGCGCAGCCCGATCTGGCTCAAGCATGGCGATGAAGAGCAGCAAGTCATCCTCGGCAGCGCACCGTTGCTGGACGCCGACACTGCACTGACGGCGCTGGACGCTGCAGTCCACGCTTACGACAAAGGCCGCGGTGCCTGGCCGACCATGCGTGTGGCCGAGCGGATCGAGCATGTACAGGCGTTCCTTGACCGGATGCGCGAGCAACGCACGGCGGTGGTCAAGCTGCTGATGTGGGAAATCGGCAAGAACCTCAAGGATTCCGAGAAAGAGTTCGACCGCACCTGCGATTACATCGTCGATACCATCAATGCCCTGAAAGACCTCGACCGACGCTCCAGCCGCTTCGAGCTCGAGCAAGGCACGCTCGGCCAGATCCGGCGCGCACCGCTGGGCGTAGCGTTGTGCATGGGGCCCTACAACTACCCGTTGAACGAAACCTTCACCACGCTGATCCCGGCGTTGATCATGGGCAACACCGTGGTGTTCAAACCGGCCAAGTTCGGCGTGCTTCTGATCAGGCCGCTGCTGGAAGCGTTCCGCGACAGCTTCCCGCCGGGGGTGATCAACGTGATCTACGGCCGTGGGCGAGAAACCGTCAGCGCGTTGATGGCCAGCGGCAAGGTCGATGTGTTCGCCTTTATCGGTACGCACAAGGCCGCCAGCGATCTGAAAAAACTCCACCCGCGCCCGCACCGCCTGCGCGCAGCATTGGGCCTGGATGCCAAGAACCCAGGCATCGTGCTGCCTCAGGTCGACCTCGACAATGCAGTCGACGAAGCCGTCACCGGCGCGTTGTCGTTCAACGGCCAGCGTTGCACCGCGTTGAAGATCCTGTTCGTGCACGAAGATGTGGTCGACGCATTCCTCGACAAGTTCCAGCGGAAACTGGCTGCCCTCAAGCCTGGCATGCCGTGGGCCCCGGGTGTGGCGCTGACGCCGCTGCCCGAGCAAGGCAAGGTCGACTACCTCAACGGCCTGGTTGCCGATGCCACTGGCAAAGGTGCACGGGTGCTCAATGAAGGCGGTGGGCAGAGCCGCGGTTCGTTCTTCTTCCCTGCCCTGCTCTACCCGGTCAGCGCCGACATGCGCGTCTATCAAGAAGAGCAGTTTGGCCCGGTTGTACCGGTGGTGCCGTACCGCGACCTGGAGACGGTGATCGAGTACGTGCTCGACTCCGACTACGGTCAACAGCTCAGCCTGTTCGGCAATGACCCGGCCACCATTGGCAGCCTGGTCGATACCTTCGCCAATCAGGTTGGCCGGATCAACCTCAATGCGCAGTGCCAGCGCGGGCCGGACACCTACCCCTTCAACGGGCGCAAGAACAGCGCTGAAGGCACCTTGTCGGTGCACGACGCACTGCGGGTATTCTCGATCCGTACCTTGGTAGCCACCAAGTTCCAGGAGGCCAACAAGGAGCTGATCAGCGAGATCATCCGTAATCGCCAGTCGAGCTTCCTGACCACCGATTACATCTTCTAGCCGCCTGCAAGGGGTCGGCCTCCAGCTTCAAGTTGAAAGCAGCCGCGCTTTGCTTGAAGCTTGGGGCTTGTAGCTGGGAGCTGCTCCACATGCGAATCATCGAAAAAAACGCCAGCCTGGTGCGAAGCCTGACCCTGGCCGAGGAAGAACTGCTGGCAGGCTTTGCTGCCGGCAGCCTGACCGGGCCGGCGGTGCTGCAGGCCAATCAGATGCTGATGAAGGTGCGCAGCGCCAACCAGTGGCTGGCCTGCGACTGTCGCAAGGACGCCTTGCCGGTGCTTAACATCGCCCTCAATGGCGATACTGGCAGGCTGGTCCTGCGCAATAATCCGGACACCCCCGAACATACCCCTGGCTGCCCGTTCAGCAAGGATGAGCGCGAGGCTGAACAGAGCCGCCAGGAGAGCACGCCGCCGCCCGCGTGGCTTGCGCCGGACACGCCGCTGGGCCTGATAGGCGACTTCCGCAAGGCCAGCGAGCAAGGCCCCGCCGGCCCGGTCAACGAGGCTGCCGAACGCCGGGCACAACAGCACCTGCTGTCGCTGCTGCTGACCTGGATCGAAATCAGCGGCCTCAACGTCTATGCCAGCCACCTGAAAAAGGACCTCACCGCGCAGTTCGCCGAGCTGCGCAGCGTGGCCAGCCGTTACCCATTGCTCGAGCGCGTGCCGGCCAGCAACTATTTGGAAACGCGGCTGGACATGAAGCACATGATGATGCTCAAAGCACGCCTGCGTGAGGCGACGGTGTTCGGCAATCACCGTCGGCATGGCTTGCTGCTCGACTGCGTCGACCAGATCAAGGGGCGCAAGCTGTTCAATGCCCGCAGTGAGGATGGCTTCGACTTCCAGGGCCATCATCTGTACTGGGGTGGCAACCGCACCAGCGGTCCGCTGCTGGCCCTGGCCCTGTACTCGCCGGCCACTGCCGGGAGCAACTTCTATGAGTTGATCCACGTTGCCAGCGTGCCGGTGCTGTCACGCGCGCATCTGTTCCCGGTATACCGCGACGAAGAACGCGAACCGCTCAGGGCGTTGGTGTCGCTGATCGACTGGATGGCCGGCAAAGGGGTCAAGGTGCTGATGCGCCGGCCGGTGATTGGAGGCCAGGTGATGGACGAGCTGGTGCTGACCTCGGATCAGGACCGGGTGCTGTCGGTGTCACTGCTGGAACAGCCGGTCGGGCCGGAGCCCGACACCGAGCACTTCAAGCGTTACGCCGACTTCAAAAGCCTGGAGACCTTCCGCAAGTTTGTCGCCGGGTTTTTCATGCGCGAGCGCTGAAGCGGCCTGGCCCCGCGTGGGGCCAGGTCACGCTGGAACGGCTCAGAACGCCGCGCGGAAGATTGCTTCGATTTCCGCCTGGCTGGCGGTGCGCGGGTTGGTTACGCCACAGGCGTCCTTCAACGCATTTTCAGCCAGCAGCGGCACGTCCTGCATACGCGCGCCGAGTTCTGCCAGGCCTGCAGGAATGCCAACCGCCACGGCCAGGTGCTCGATCGCCGAAATCGCTGCGCCAGCGCCTTGCTCTGCATCCAGCCCACACACCTTGATCCCCATCGCCTTGGCGACGTCGCGCAAACGCGGCGAGCTGACCTTGGCGTTGAAGCGCTGCACGTGCGGCAGCAGCACCGCATTGCACACGCCATGGGGCAAGTCATACAAGCCGCCGAGTTGGTGCGCCATGGCATGCACGAACCCCAGCGACGCATTGTTGAAGGCCATGCCGGCCAGGAACTGCGCGTAGGCCATGTTCTCCCGCACCTGCAGGTCGCTGCCATCGGCCACGGCCTGGCGCAGGTTGTCGCTGATCAGGCTGATGGCTTTTAGCGCGCAGGCGTCGGTAATCGGCGTGGCGGCGGTGGAAACGTAGGCTTCGATGGCGTGAGTCAGGGCATCCATGCCGGTGGCTGCAGTCAGCCCTTTGGGCATCGCGACCATCAGCGCCGGGTCGTTGACCGACAGGATCGGCGTCACATTGCGGTCGACAATGGCCATTTTCACATGCCGGGCTTCGTCGGTGATGATGCAGAAACGGGTCATCTCGCTGGCGGTGCCGGCGGTGGTGTTGATCGCAATCAGCGGCAGTTGCGGCTTGGTCGAGCGGTCAACCCCTTCGTAGTCACTGATCCGCCCACCATTGGTAGCGCACAGGGCGATGCCCTTGGCGCAGTCGTGGGGCGACCCGCCGCCCAGCGAGACGATGCAGTCGCAGTGTTCACGTTGCAACACGGCCAGGCCTGCTTCGACGTTGGCAATGGTTGGGTTGGGCCGCGCGCCGTCAAACACCACGGCATCGATATCGCGCATGGCGAGCAGGCCGGCAATGCGCTCGGCAACGCCAGCCCGGGCCAGGCCCTGGTCGGTGACGATCAAGGCCTTGCGCAGGCCGTAGCCAGCGATGGCAGTCATCGCTTCGTCCAGGCAATCAATGCCCATGATATTCACGGCGGGGATGAAAAAGGTGCTGCTCATGGGGGCGGATCCTCAAGGTCTGTCTACCTTGAGAATCTGCCCAATCGCGGCCCACGGTGTTGATCCACAGCAACGATCAATCCGCCAGGCAGACCGACTATCGACTTAGCCGAGGAATAACCGATAGGCGGGGTTGTCGGTCTCGTCCCAGTAGCGGTAACCCATCTCATCCAGCGCAGCCGGCAGGCCCGCCAGCTCCTCGTCGGGGATTTCCAGCGCGGCGAACACCCGCGCCTCGGCGGCACCATGGTTGCGGTAGTGGAACAGACTGATGTTCCAGCGTTTGCCCAGGCGTTCGAGGAAGCCCATCAACGCCCCTGGCCGCTCCGGGAACTCGAAGCGCAGCACCCGCTCATTGCTGCCTGGGGCAGCGTGCCCGCCGACGGTATGGCGCACATGCAGCTTGGCCAGTTCGTTATCGGTCAGGTCGAGTACTTGATAGCCCTGCCCGCTCAAGCTGGCCAACAGTTGCTCACGTGGGTCAGTCAGCGGATGGGTCTGCACGCCCACGAACAACCGGGCTTCCTTGCCTGGGTAAAAACGGTAGTTGAACTCGGTGATCTGGCGCTTGCCCAGCGCCTGGCAGAAGGCGCGGAAGCTGCCGGGCTGCTCGGGAATGGTCACGGCAATGATCGCCTCGCGCTGCTCACCCAGCTCGGCCCGCTCGGCAACATGGCGCAGGCGGTCGAAGTTGACGTTGGCGCCGGAGTCGATCGCCACCAGCGTTTGCCCTTTTGCGCCCTCGCGGGCGACGTATTTCTTGATCCCGGCCACGGCCAGCGCGCCGGATGGCTCGGTGATCGAGCGGGTGTCGTCATAGATGTCCTTGATTGCCGCACACAGCTCGTCGCTGCTGACGGTGATCACTTCATCGACAAAGTGCCGGCATAGTTCAAAGCAGTGCGCGCCGATCTGCGCCACCGCCACACCATCGGCAAAGGTGCCGACCTGGGGCAGGATCACCCGTTCGCCCGCCGCCAGTGCCGCTTGCAGGCAGTTGGAATCGTGCGGTTCGACGCCGATCACCTTGATCTCGGGGCGCAGGTATTTGACGTAGGCAGCAATGCCGGCGATCAGGCCACCGCCACCCACCGGGACGAAGATCGCATCAAGCGCGCCCGGCTGCTGGCGGAGGATTTCCATGGCTACGGTGCCTTGCCCAGCGATTACATCAGGGTCGTCGAACGGCGGCACGAAGGTCGCGCCATGCTCGTCGGCCAAGCGCAGCGCGTGGGCCAGCGCATGGGGGAAGCTTTCGCCATGCAACACCACATTACCGCCGCGCGAACGCACACCCTCGATCTTCAGGGTTGGCGTGGTGGTGGGCATGACGATAGTTGCCTGCAAACCCAGATGGGCAGCGGCCAGGGCGACGCCCTGGGCATGGTTGCCGGCAGAAGCGGTGATCACGCCGCGCTCGCGCTGGGCTGCGGTCAGGCGCGACAGGCGGGTGTAAGCGCCGCGGATCTTGAAGGAGAACGTCGGTTGCAGGTCTTCGCGCTTGAGCAGGACCTGGTTGCCAAGGCTGGCCGACAGCGCCGCAGCGCCTTGCAGTGGAGTTTCAATGGCCAGGTCATACACCGGCGCAGCAAGAATACGCCGCACTTGCTCGGTTAGCAGTTGCGCGGGCGTGAGACGCGGGTTGACGTTGAGATTGGTCATCGATGACTCCTGGTGGTTGCGGTATTGCCCAGGAGTCAGAGAAAACAAACCCGCCTCCAGGGCGGGTTAGGTGCACGTACGCGCTAGCCCGCCAATCCGATAATGGCGGTAATAATAATGTTCAGGGCGCGACGCTGCGGGAAGGTATTCATGGGTAAGGAACTTATCCTGTTGCGCTACAAGCCGTCAACACTTGGCTTGCTGGGCCGAGAGCGGCACATCGAAGACCTTGTCGAAGCCCCACTGGAACACGAACGCGTAGACGAAGAAAAACGCGAACAGCGCCAGGTTGGTGAGCAATGCCGCCCACAGGCTGATATCCAGCCAGTACGCCACCAGCGGCAGCAACAACACAACCAGCCCGCCTTCAAAGCCCAGTGCGTGGAGGATGCGCCGCAAGACGGTGCGCTTGCGTTTGGCCTGGCGCGCCTCCCAGCGCTCGAACGCCCAGTTGAAGGCCATGTTCCAGCTCATCGCAACCCCCGACATAAGCACCGACAGCGCCGTCGAGTGGGCCATGCCGGCATCGAACATCAGCGCCAGGGCGGGGGCCACACAGGCCACGGCGATGACTTCGTAGCAGATGGCCTGAACGATCTTGCGGGCCTTGCCTTGCATGTACGACTCCTGGGAGAAACGGCCCGCAAACGGTACGCCGCTTGCCGGCGATGTTCAAGCCGCCGGCAAGCGTATGCGGAACTGCGCCCCGCCGAGCGCCGACTGGGCAACCGTGAGTGTGCCGCCCTGCCCCTCAATTGCCCGCCGGCTGATCGCCAGGCCCAGGCCAAAGCCGCCGCTATTGCGATCGCGGCTGCGGTCCAGCCGATAGAACGGCTGGAAGATCCGCTCGCGCTCCTCCTGCGGGATGCCGATGCCGTCGTCCTCCACGGTAAGCAGGCAGGCGCCGCCCTCCATGCGCAGGCGCAGCAACAGCTTCTCGTCGCAATAGCGCATGGCATTGCGTACCAGGTTTTGCACGGCGCGGGCGGTCAGGCGCGGGTCGAGGACAAAGCGCGGCAGGTTGGCCTCGGCTTTGACTTCCCACTGAACACCACGGCTATCAAGCTCCTCGGCAAAACCGCCAAGGACGCTGTCGACCAGCTCCAGCAGCGACACTTCCACCCGTTCGTTGGCCTGCCCGGCGGTTTGCAGCCGGCTGTAGGACAACAACTCGAGGACCAGCTCATCCAGCTCGCGAACGTGGCCGACCAGCTCCAGCAAGCGCTTGCGATTGGCTGGCGGCACTTCGTCAAACAGCAGCACCAGGCCAAAATCCAGCCGGGTCAGCGGCGTGCGCAATTCGTGCGAGACAGCATTGAGCAGTTCACGTTGTTCGTTGACGTGCCGCTCCAGATCGCTGGCCATGGTGTCGAACACACCGGCCAGTTCACCGATGTTGGAGCGCGCAGATATCTGCGTGCGCGCGGTCAGCTGCCCTTCGCCGAGACGCCGCGCGGTTTCCTTGAGCCGCTGCAGATCCCGCCAGTGTGGCCACACCCAGCCCAACAGGCAGCCGAGCAAGGCGGCACCGATCAGCACGGTCACGCCCCAGGACAGCAGGTTGATGTCGACCGGATCGGGCGGGCTGTGCAGGCTTACCAGCCACTCGCTGTCCAGCGCCGCCATTGCCGTTCGGTAGTAACCCCAGTCGCCCAGGCGCACAACATGCAAGCCTGCCTGCAGGCGCTCGCGTTCGGGCGCCGTTAGCGCAGCCTGATCCCAGCGCAGCAGTTGCACCTGCAAAGGGCGGAAAATATCCGCCACTTCACGCTCGACAGCCGGCCATTGCTCAGCCGGTGCCTGCTGGAACTGGCGCACGATCAGGGTTTGCACGCCCCTGGCCTGGTCTTGATTGAAGGCCATGAAACGTTCATGGAAAGCACCGACGATGGCATCAGGGATCAACAACAACGCGCCGGCGTAGGCAACGATGATCAGCAGGTAAAGGCGTACCAGAATCTTCAGCATGGTGCCTTCAGTACTCCCATTCGCCGCGGCTGAACAGGTAACCCTTGCCCCACACGGTCTTGATTTTGCGCGCTTCGCCGGCGTTGTCGTCGAACCTGCGCCGCAGCTTGGAGATCGCCACGTCCACCGAGCGATCGGTGCCATTGAACTCGATGCCCCGCAACTGTTGCAGGATGCGGTCGCGGCTGAGCACTTCACCGGCGTTGCGCGCCAGCACCACCAGCAGGTTGTACTCACCGCTGGACAGTTCGACTGCCTCGCCGCGCCAATTCACCGTGCGCTCGGCCAGATTGATAAGCAGCCGGCCGACCTGGATCACGTCGCTTTCCAGGTGCGGTTCATTGACGCTGCTGCGGCGCAGCAAGGTACGTACTCGGGCGAGCAGCACCCGCGGCTCGCAGGGCTTGCTGACATAATCGTCAGCGCCCATTTCCAGGCCCAGCACCTGGTCGTGGCTATCGTCGCGGGCAGTCAGCATGAGAATCGGCAGGCACTGTGATTCCTGGCGCAGCAAACGGCATACCTGCAAACCATCCAGGCCGGGCAGCATCAGGTCGAGGATGACCAGATCAGGCCGCTGCCGCCGGCATTCGTCCAGCACCTGATCGCCGCGAGCAATGACGGTGACGTGGAAATCGTTGCGCTGCAGGTAGCTGGCAATCAGTTCGGACAACGCGCTGTCGTCTTCAACCAGAAGAATGTTCGGCATAAGTAGCTTGGCTGAGGGAAGTAAGTAATGAGGATATAGATCCTACGCAGCCGCAGCCGTTTTCCTTACACTTTTTCACATACGCCCTACAGTGCTTCACAGCTTATTAGTGGCCAGGTGCTTTAGCATAGCGCCGGTCATTATCGGAAAGCTGCGTATGTCTAACTATCCAACACTCCCCCTGCGCCATCTGGCGCCCTTGGCGCTGCTCGGTGTACTGCTCGCCGGCTGCGACAGCGCTGCCAAGCCAGACGACAAAGCGCCTCCGGCGCAGGTGCGGGTTGAGACCGTGCAGGTCCAGCCGCTGGCGATCACCAGCGAACTGAGCGGTCGCATCCTTGCCCCGCGCACCGCCGAAGTGCGCGCACGGGTGGCTGGCGTGGTGCTCAAGCGGGTTTATCGCGAGGGCAGCGACGTCAAACAGGGTGATGTGTTGTTCCTGATCGACCCGGCGCCGTTCAAGGCAGACCTCGACAGCGCCCGCGCCACCCTGGCCCGCGCCGAGGCGACCCGCTACCAAGCGCGCCTGCAGGATCAACGCTACGGCGAGCTGGTGGCCGACAAGGCCGTCAGCCGCCAGGAATACGACAACGCCCACGCCGCCTTGCTGCAAGCCGACGCCGAAGTTGCCCAGGCCAAAGCCGCGCTCGATCGGGCCCGGCTGAGCCTGGGTTATGCTACCGTCACCGCGCCGATTGCCGGGCGCATTGGCCGCGCGCTGGTCACCGAAGGCGCGCTGGTCGGCCAGAACGAAAGCACGCCGCTGGCGACGATCCAGCAATTGAACCCGATCCACGCCGATGTCACCCAGTCGACCCGCGAGCTGACCGCCCTGCGCCGGGCGCTGCGGGCCGGTGAGCTAAGCCAGGTCGGCGAGGATCAAGCCAAGGCCACTCTGATTCAGGATGACGGCAGTGCCTATCCGCTGCCGGGCAAGCTGCTGTTCTCGGACATCAGTGTCGACCCGAGCACCAACCAGATCACCCTGCGCAGCGAATTCCCCAACCCGGACCTCGACCTGCTGCCGGGCAGCTACGTGCGCGTGCGCCTGGAGCAGGCGGTACAACCCAAGGGCATCAGCGTGCCGCAGCGGGCCATCGTGCGTGACAGCGCAGGCGTGGCCAAAGTCATGCTGGTCGATCAGCAGGACCAGGTCGTTGCCCGCGAAGTGGTCCTGGGCAATGCCCAGGGCGATCGCTGGATCGTCAATGAAGGCCTGCAGCCTGGCGACCGCGTGGTAATCGAAGGCCTGCAACACATCAAGGCCGGCGATCAGGTGCAGGTTGACCCAACAGCTGACGCCAACCCCATCGTCCAGCACAACGGCCAGTGAGGGCCTGATTCATGCCGCAGTTTTTCATTGACCGGCCGATTTTCGCCTGGGTCGTAGCGCTGTTCATCCTGCTTGCGGGGGCGCTGAGCATTCCCAAGCTGCCGGTGGCGCAGTATCCCAACGTGGCGCCGCCACAGATCGAGATCTATGCCGTCTACCCGGGTGCTTCCGCTGCAACCATGGACGAGAGTGTGGTCAGCCTGATCGAGCAGGAGCTCAACGGCGCCGACAACCTGCTCTATTTCAACTCGCAAAGCAGCCTGGGCAGCGCCACCATCACCGCCACCTTCGAGCCGGGCACTCAGCCGGACCTGGCTCAGGTCGATGTACAGAACCGCCTCAAGGTGGTCGAGTCGCGCTTGCCGCGGCCGGTCACCCAGCAAGGTTTGCAAGTCGAAAAAGTCTCGACCGGTTTCCTGTTGCTGGCCACCCTCACCTCCGAGGACGGCAGCCTCGATGAAACTGCCCTCAGCGACATCCTTGCGCGCAACGTGATGAACGAGATCCGCCGCCTCAAGGGTGTTGGCAAGGCGCAGCTGTACGGCTCGGAACGGGCCATGCGGATCTGGATCGACCCGGCCAAGCTGATCGGCTTCAACCTCACGCCCAACGACGTCTCGGTGGCCATCGCCGCGCAGAATGCTCAGGTGGCACCCGGCAGCATTGGCGATCTGCCGAGCAGGCCAACCCAGGAAATCACTGCCAACGTGGTGGTCAAGGGCCAACTAAGCACGCCGCAGGAATTCGCCGACATCGTCCTGCGGGCCAACCCGGACGGTTCCAGCGTGACCGTCGGCGATGTCGCCCGGGTCGAGATCGGCGCGCAGGACTACCAATTCGGCACGCGCCTGAACGGCAAACCGTCGACGGCCTTTGCCGTGCAGCTGTCGCCCGGCGCCAACGCCATGCAGACCGCGACCCTGGTTCGCGAGAAGATGGAGCAACTGGCGCCGCTGTTCCCGGCCGGGGTCAAGTACGACATCCCGTATGACACCTCGCCATTCGTCAAGGTCTCGATCCAGCAGGTCATCACGACCCTGTTCGAGGCGATGCTGCTGGTGTTTGCGGTGATGTTCCTGTTCCTGCAGAACATCCGCTACACGCTGATCCCGACCCTGATGGTGCCGGTGGCGCTGATGGGGACCTTCGCCGTGATGATGGCGATGGGGTTCTCGATCAACGTGCTGACTTTGTTCGGTATGGTTCTGGCCATTGGCATCTTGGTCGACGACGCCATCGTGGTGGTAGAAAACGTCGAGCGGATCATGGCCGAGGAAGGCCTGCCGCCCAAGCAGGCAACGCGCAGGGCGATGGGCCAGATCAGCGGCGCCATTGTCGGCATCACCCTGGTGCTGGTCGCGGTGTTTCTGCCGATGGCCTTCATGCAAGGCTCGGTGGGGGTGATCTACCAGCAGTTCTCGGTGTCGATGGCGGTGTCGATCCTGTTCTCGGCCTTCCTTGCCCTGAGCTTGACCCCTGCCCTGTGCGCCACCCTGCTCAAGCCGGTAGCCAAAGGTGGCGAGCACGCCAGCAAGGGCTTCTTTGGCTGGTTCAATCGCCGTTTCGAGCGCATGAGCGACGGTTACCAGCGCTGGGTGGTGCACGCGCTCAAGCGCAGCGGTCGCTATCTGCTGCTGTATGGCGTGTTGCTGGCGGTGCTGGGGTATGGCTTCAGCCAGTTGCCGACGGCGTTTCTGCCGACCGAAGACCAGGGCTACACCATCACCGACATCCAACTGCCGCCGGGCGCCAGCCGCGCCCGCACCGAACAGGTGGCGGCGCAGATCGAGGCGCATAACAGCGGCGAGGCTGGGGTTGGCAATACCACGTTGATTCTTGGCTTCAGCTTCTCAGGCAGCGGGCAGAATGCCGCACTGGCGTTCACCACGCTCAAGGACTGGTCCGAGCGCGGTGCTGCCGACAGCGCGCAAGCCATAGCGGATCGGGCCAATCAGGCGTTCAGCCAGATCAAGGACGCCGTGGCGTTCTCGGTGCTGCCGCCGCCCATCGACGGCCTCGGCGAGTCGACCGGCTTCGAGCTGCGCCTGCAGGACCGCGGCGGCCTTGGCCATGCGCAACTGATGGCCGCCCGCGACCAACTCCTGGCCGAGGCCGGCAAGAGCAAGCTGCTGGTCAACGTGCGCGAATCGTCGCTGGCGGAAAGCCCGCAGATTCAGCTTGAAATCGACCGGCGTCAGGCCAACGCGCTGGGCATCTCGTTCGCTGATATCGGTTCAGTGCTGGATACCGCGGTGGGCTCAAGCTACGTCAACGACTTCCCCAATCAGGGCCGCATGCAACGGGTAGTGGTCCAGGCCGAGGGCGATCAGCGCAGCCAGGTCGAGGACTTGCTGAAGATCCACGTGCGCAATGACAGCGGCAAGATGGTGCCACTGGCAGCGTTCGTGCAGGCCAAGTGGGTCACCGGGCCGGTGCAATTGACCCGCTATAACGGTTATCCGGCGGTTTCCATCAGCGGCGAGCCAGCGCCAGGTTACAGCTCAGGTGACGCCATGGACGAAATGCAGCGCCTGGTCGATCAATTGCCCGCCGGCACTGCGCTGGAGTGGACGGGGCTGTCGCTGCAGGAGCGCTTGTCCGGCAGCCAGGCACCGCTGTTGCTGGCCTTGTCGCTGCTGATCGTGTTCCTGTGCCTGGCGGCGCTGTACGAGAGCTGGTCGATCCCGACTGCGGTGCTGCTGGTGGTACCGCTAGGCGTGCTCGGTGCAGTGCTGGCAGTGACGCTGCGCGGCATGCCCAATGACGTGTTCTTCAAGGTGGGTTTGATCACCTTGATTGGCTTGTCGGCGAAGAACGCGATTCTGATCATCGAGTTCGCCAAGAGCCTGGTCGATCAGGGCCATGATCCGGTTGATGCCGCGGTACAGGCGGCAAGGCTGCGGCTGCGGCCGATCGTGATGACGTCGCTGGCGTTCATTCTCGGCGTGGTGCCGTTGGCGATTGCCAGCGGTGCGAGTTCGGCGAGCCAGCAGGCGATCGGTACCGGGGTGATTGGCGGCATGCTCAGCGCGACGCTGGCGGTGGTGTTTGTGCCGGTGTTCTTCGTGGTAGTGATGCGCTTGGCTGGGCGACGCAAGGCTGACGTTGAGGCAAGCGAGCGCGGCTGACTGGACAAGCTGGGTGTGACATGGGAGGGTTTCTGGCTTGACTGCCAGGAGCCCTTTTTTATGTCTGCGCGATTGCCTGCCTGTTCTGTATTGATCCTTGCCGGTGGCCGGGGCGCGCGTATGGGTGGGCGCGATAAAGGGTTGCTGGAGTGGCGCGGGGAGCCGTTGGTGACGCATGTGCAGCGGGTGGTGAGGCCGTTGACCGATGATGTGGTGATTTCCTGTAACCGAAATCAAGAGCTGTACCGTGGGTATGCTGATCAGTTGGTGGCTGATGCCGAGGCGGATTATCCGGGGCCCTTGGCTGGGGTGATTGCGGGGTTGGCGGTGGCTCGGCATGACTGGGTGGTGGTGTTGGGGTGTGATGCGCCGTTGATTGACCGTCGCTTGATCGAGGATTTGCTTGAGCTTGCGGTTGGGCAGGATTTGCCGGCGATGGTGCGTCAGGGGGGGTATTGGCAGCCGATGTTTGCGGTTTTGCCTCGGCGGGTGTTGCCGTTGTTGCGGCGGGCTTGGCTGGAGGAGGAACGGAGTTTGCAGCGGGCTTTGATGGGGGTTGAGGGGTGCTGTGGGTTGGACTGTGCTGTGGGGGATCCCAGGTTGTCGAATTTCAATACTCCGGAGTTGCTTGGGCCATGATCTTTCAACTTTAGATACTGGCTTAGGTTTATTTTATAAGATACTGGTTTTTAAAGGTTTTTCTGTTTTGGATATGATTGTTAGTTAGCCTTTCGTGGACTCTCGCAAAGAGCAGCAGCCGGCCAAAAGCGGTCTCTTGGATCGTGTCCCCCCTAACACAACCGGTTGCGGCGAAATTGCCTATGTTCGCTAGCGAACAGACTCTCCCTCGTGGATACCCCACAATCGTTCGTGGAATGCTGCCACCCCCGGCGGCGCAACGCCCCCGCACACCTGGCCTGGCGTAGAACCGCCTTCATTCCACATGCGACTTGCCCTGCGCAGGTCGTGCAAAGGAATTCATGCAAAATATCCTGACTCGCACCCTGTCTAGCCTATGGCGCTCACTGGCCATCTGGCTTCGGTGGAGTGCAGCCCGGCACAAGTTCGAATACGAGCCCATCCTGCGTTCCGACCTGTTCAATGCACAGCAGATGGCAGATCACGGCATCGTACTGGCCCGCCAGCATGTGCTCGGGCGCCTCTCAAGAAAGGACGCCTTGCTGGGCCGCCTGACTGACAATCAACTGCTGCTGGAACGCAGCTGCGCAGCGCTCAAGACCGTGCAGTTGTCCAGCCGACGCGCCACCCCTGCGGCGGAATGGCTGCTAGACAACTTCTACCTCATAGAAGAAAACATCCGTACCGCCAGAACCCACCTGCCCGACGGCTATAGTCGCGAGCTGCCACGCCTGGCCGAAGGTCCTTCGGCCGGCCTGCCGCGGGTTTACGATATAGCGCTGGAAACCATCGCTCACGGCGATGGCCGGGTCGATGCGCCAAGCCTGGATTGTTTCATCGCCTCTTATCAGACCATCACCCCGCTGGCCCTGGGCGAGCTATGGGCCATCTCGATCATGCTGCGCCTGGCGCTGATTGAGAACTTGCGGCGCGTGGCGTCTCGGGTCATGGCAAATCGCGATGACCGTAACCTTGCCGACGACTGGGCCGATCGCTTGATCGAAATGGCCGAGCGCGACGCCAAGAGCGTGGTGTTGACCGTTGCCGACATGGCGCGATCGGCACCGCCGATGACGCCGTCATTCGTAGCAGAACTGGCGCGTCGCCTGCACGGGCAAAGCGCCGCATTGATATTGCCGATGGCCTGGATAGAACAAACGCTAGGCGAGTCGGGCCTGACCGTAGAACGCCTGGTGCAGATGGATGCCCAGCAGCAAGCCGGTGACCAGGTGTCCATCAGCAACAGCTTCGCCAGCCTGCGATTGCTGGCGGCGACCGACTGGCGCGAGTTCGTCGAGCTGCTCAGCCATGTCGAACAGGTCTTGTGCACGGATCCGGCCGGCGTCTACGCGAACATGGACTTTGCCACCCGCGATCGTTACCGCCATGTGGTCGAACGCCTCGCCCGGCATTGCGTGCAGTCTGAAACCGAGGTGGCCCAAGCGGCCATCGAACTGGCTAGCACTCCACAGCTCTTGAACCATGTAAACGGGCATGTGGGCTATTACCTGGTGGCTGGCGGTTTGCCCCACCTTGAGCAGGAGCTGCACGCCAGCGTGCCGCTGCACCAACGCTGGAAGCGCCTGCTGCAGAGCGCCCCGTTGAAGTTCTACCTGTGCCCTGCACTGCTGCTGACGCTGCTGTTAGCCTGGCCGTTTCTCAGCAGCGCTTATCACCGCGGCACGCCAATCTGGGGCTTGGTCCTGCTCTCCGTGCCAGCGCTATTGATGACCAGCAGTCTGGCGATTGGGCTGGTCAACTGGCTGGTGACCCTCACGGTAGTCTCCTCGCTTCTGCCGCGCCTAGATTACAGCAAACGCATACCGGCCGAGGCACGGACGCTGGTAGCGGTGCCGACGATGTTTGCCAGCGCCGACGACATCGAGGCTTTAGTGGAAGGCCTGGAAGTGCGATTCCTCGCCAATCGCGATGCCAATCTGCATTTTGCGCTGCTCAGTGACTTCATGGACGCTCCTGCCGAGGTGATGCCCGAGGATGCCGAACTGCTCGCTGTGGCGCGGCAACTGATCGAGGCGCTCAACCACAAATATGCCGATGGCCAGGTCGACCGGTTCTTCTTGCTGCACCGGCCCAGGCACTGGAGTTCAACCGAGCGGGTCTGGATGGGGTATGAACGCAAGCGCGGCAAGCTCGCGGAGCTCAACGCGTTGCTGCTTGGTAAAGGAAAGGAGCGCTTCGCATTGATCGTCGGTGATGTCGCGCCACTGAGCGCGGTACGCTTCGTCATCACTCTGGACACCGACACCTTGCTGCCCCGCGATGTCGCGCGTCAGTGCATCGGTACCATGATGCACCCGCTTAACCATCCGGTATTCGATCTACAGAGCGGTAAGATCGTCAGCGGCTACGCCATCCTCCAGCCACGCGTAGGGATCAGCTTGCCGAGCACGGCACGTTCGGCCTACGCCCGCCTGTTTGGCAGCGATGCGGGTATCGACCCCTATACCCGCGCCGTCTCCGATGTTTACCAGGACCTGTTCCACAACGGCTCCTTCATCGGCAAGGGCATCTATGCCGTCGATGCCTTCGAACAGGCACTCGAAGGCTGCCTGCCCGATAACCGCATCCTCAGCCATGACTTGATCGAAGGCTGCTACGCACGCTGCGGGTTGCTCAGCGATGTACAACTGTATGAGGAATATCCGTCGCGCTACAGCGCCGATGCCAAGCGCCGACACCGCTGGATTCGCGGAGACTGGCAAGTGCTGTACTGGGCCTTGCCGTGGGCACCGAAGCCCGAGGGAGGATTCGCACCCAACCCCCTGAGCAACCTTGCCCGCTGGAAGATTCTCGACAACCTGCGCCGCAGCCTGGAGCCAGGCGCCTTCCTGGCCATGCTTGTCTGGGGATGGTTGGGTTCGAGCGAAGCCATCTCCTGGACATTGGCGGTGGTCATCCTGGTCTTTGTCCAACCCACGCTGCAGTCAGTACTGGCGCTGGTGCAGAAAGCGGCCGATATTCCCCTAGGACAACACTTCAGCGCGGCATTACGGGGCTCGGGCCAGCATTTCATGCGCGCGCTCTTGTCGATTGTCTGGTTGCCGTCCGATGCGTTGTTGAGCCTCGATGCGATTGGCCGCTCATTGTGGCGCATGCTGATCAGCAAACGTCGCCTGCTGCAATGGCAACCTTCCCGTGAGGTGGAGCGTTCCAGTGGCACCGGTCTGTCAGACATGTATAAAAGCATGTGGATTGCCCCGGGACTGGCGCTGCTGCTATTCGCGGCCCTGCTCCCCTCCCTCGCCGTTCTCGCACTGGCGGCGCCTTTGCTGCTGGTGTGGTTGGCAAGCCCGGCGATTGCCTGGTGGATCAGCCTGCCGACCACACCCGCGGGGTTTCGTCCGTCAGCGCAAGACCTGCGTTTCCTGCGCATGCTGTCACGCCAGACCTGGGCGTTCTTTGATCGTTACGTGAGCCCTGAGAACAACTGGTTGCCGCCGGATAACGTCCAGGAAGTACCCAAGCTGACCATTGCGCACCGGACCTCCCCGACCAACATGGGCATGGCGTTGCTCTCGCACCTGGCGGCCCACGATTTCGGTTACCTGAGCGGCGGGCGCTTGCTGGAACGCATCACTGCAATGCTTGAATCCATGGCCGGCCTTGAGCGTCATCAGGGGCACTTCTACAACTGGTACGACACCAAGACACTGCAGCCGCTGGCGCCTAGGTATGTGTCCACCGTGGACAGCGGCAACCTGGCGGGCATGCTGCTCACCCTACGACCGGGGCTGCTGGGATTGATCGACACGCCTCTGTTTGACCGAAGCACCCTGAGCGGCCTGGGCGACAC